>ENA-ORSL01000049-ORSL01000049.1-human-gut-metagenome-genome-assembly--contig:-NODE-49-length-133481-cov-10.967135_pt1 | contig 133481 bp, 105 predicted proteins | sample MGYA00242190_ERZ509157 | MGnify/ENA primary metagenome ERZ509157 (study PRJEB26280, sample SAMEA2338664) | human gut metagenome | biome: human gut; feature: human-associated habitat; material... | reverse complement strand
TGCGTGTCCGATTGCTCGGGTCGCGCATTTGCCACAAAAGCCATGCTATTCAGTTGTTTATATGCACGCCTTATTTTTGGCACGCAAAAAGACCTCTCCTGCTCAGCTAAATGCCAAACAAAAGAAGCCTTGATTTTCTATAATCTTTGATTTTATTGCACGCAAAAAATACCGAACTATAGGGTTGGTTGGTTGGTTGGTTGGTTGGTTGGTTGGTTGGTTGGTTGGTTGGTTGGTTGCAAGAATTGTGCCAATTATTTACATTTTTGTATCCATTTACCATACTTGCGTACATTTCCTTTCCAAAATTTACATCCCTATCTTACCGCAATCCGAGGTGATTGTAAAGTGTGATTTTTGGGTTTAATGGGAGAATTTTTACGCGAAGGGCTGCTCGACTCTCGCGTGTCGAATTTTGTCGGAATCCGTCGGAATTTTCTCAGCTGCGAATTCCAGTATATGTATTGCATTTATTTCCATGTTATGCTATTATTGTCTTACAGAATCTGTATGAATCAGAGCACGCGCGCAAGCTCGGAAATGGAGAAAAAACATGGCTAAATACAAGTTCAACAACAAGCTGATGTTTGCACTCGTCATGCAGGACGAGCATGGACACACATTTCTTGAAGAAAGGCAGACCCTATAAAGACCTCAAGCCGAGTTATGTCATCTTCATCTGTATGAAAGACCCGTTTGAAATGGGCGAAGCAATCTATCAATTCCAAATGATAGATAAAAATTTACAGTTGCAATTAGATGATGAAACCTATACAATAATCTTAGCAATTGACTGTCCGAAGGGCAAGATTCCGAGAGAACTGGAAACTTTCTTTACCTATGTGGAGCGCGAGGAAGTCGACGAAAATGACGATTTCGTCAAACGCATCCACGAAAAGGTCGAGGAAGTCAACCGCGATACGGAGGTGACTGAGATTATGACGATAGAAGAAGAAATGAACATCCGTTGGCACTATGGATATGACGAAGGTGAGGCTGCCGGCGCCGCGCAGAAACAGCGTGAAATTGCGAAAAACATGAAGGAGAAAAACATCCCGAATGCTGACATCGCAGAAATAACCGGGCTTTCTGCTGAAGAAATTGAAAAATTGTAGATATTGTTTTTATTGCACAGCAGGAGCCGGACAACCGACTCCTGCTGTATTTATGTTTCGATTTTTTCAAATGCCTTAAAAATGATTTCTTCCATACGCTGCTTCGCATCCGCGCCGTCGTCACCGCCGGCTTGCGCCGATAGGTGCCAAAAACCTATCAGAGCCTCAAATGCCGTAGCGTACTTATAGTCCATAGCGTCTGCATTCTTCGGTTTCGATGCGGTTTTGTGGTTGCGGGCGCGTCTGACAAGTGCCGCTTCCTCATCGCCGAGGAAACCTTCGTTTAGCATCGCCTTTACCGCTTTCGCCTGCCCATCCGCGCGGACATAACGAATCGCTCGTTTATGAAGCGCATCCACATGTGCGCCGAAATTTTTGTCCATGCCCCTGAGATCCTGTCCCAGTACATGTTCTCTTACATATATTTCATAAACGGCGTCGCCGATATAGGCGAGCACCGTCGTATTGATCTCCTTAGGATTCAGTTGCTTCATCTTCTGTTTTCCTCTGTTTTGTCTCCTTCTGTGAAAATCCAAAGATAAACACAATTGCGCTTACAGCCATAAGCATCGGGTAGAAAGTATACGGTATAATCGCGTAGGTTGTAATGCCCGCCGCGGCCGCTGCATAAAGCATCTGTGCGCCGTAAGGAATGAGTCCTTGTGCAACCGAGGCGAAAATGTCGAGGAGCGACGCCGTTCTCCTCGGGTCGATGTCATATTCCAGGCTGATTTCTTTGGCAATCGGTCCCGCAAGTACGATTGCAATCGTGTTGTTGGCAGTCGAAAGGTCCACACCTGCAACTAAAGCTGCAATGCTGAGCTGTGCGCCTTTTTTGCTCTTTGTGTTTTTGTGAATGAAGTGCAGTACCGCGTCGATTCCGCCATATTCCTTGACAAGGGCACCAATAGCTGCAACCGTAATCGTAATCGCCGTAATATCATACATTGACATAACGCCCGTCCCGATGCTTGTAAAAATCTCGTTCGTCGCCATCGCACCTGTAGCAACACCTGCAATCACGGAAGCAATGGTTCCGAAAATAAGAACAACGAAAACATTAATTCCTGCAAGCGCGCCAATCAGGACAAGCAGATACGGAAGCACCTGCCATATGTTATATTCTCCGAGTTCCAGCTCAGAAGAACCGTGCATTGTCATAATATAATATATGAGTGCCGTTACAATCGCTGCGGGAAGAACAATTTTAAAGTTCATTTTAAACTTATCGCTCATTTCGCACCCTTGCGTTCTTACAGCGGCAATCGTCGTATCGGAAATCATCGAAAGATTATCGCCGAACATCGCACCGGATACAACCGCACTGAGGCAGAGCGGCATTACAAATCCCGTGGCATTGCTTACGCCGACAGCAATCGGTGCGAGCGCAACGATGGTTCCCACCGATGTGCCCATGGATACGGAGATAAAGCATCCAATCAGGAACAGCCCTACAACCGCAAACTGGCTCGGAATCAGGGAAAGTCCCAGATACACCGTACTGTCTGCGCCCCCTGCTGCGGTTACCGCGCCGCTGAACGCGCCTGCGGTTAAAAAGATGAAACACATCGTCACAACATTATCGTCTCCGATGCCCTTGGTGCAGACCGAGATTTTATCTTGAAATTTGAGTTTCGGGTTCTGGCAGAACGCCACTGCAAGTGCAATCATAAATGCAACAATCGTCGGCATTGCGTAAAAGTCATTTGCAATGATTCCGCTTCCTATGAAAATCACAAGAAAAACGGCTATCGGCAAAAGTGCTTTCGCGTTTCCCTTATTCTCCTGTGCAATTCGTGCTTTGATTTCTGTATTATCCAATGCGTGTTCCTCTTAACTTTCTTTTTTATTCTTTAATAATCTGTACGCCTTGCGGAGTATCCTTGAGGAGGAGTCCGCGAGCCTTGAGCATATCTCTTATTTCATCGGCTCTTGCGAAGTTTTTCTCTTTTCTTGCCTGCTGTCTTTCTTCGATAAGTGCCGCAAGTTCATCGTCGATTTCAACCTTTTCTTCTACATCCTGCTGCAGAAGCCCAAGCACAGTCGCAAGCTCCATGAGAGCTGCCAGCGATTTTTCTGCAAATTCTTTGCTTGCTCCATCCTTTACAGCCGTGTTGATTGCCGTTACAAGCTCAAACACCGCCGAAATGGCGTCTGCCGTGTTCAGGTCGTCATCCATCGCTTTGATGAATTCCTGTCTGTATTTATCATATCCTGCAAGCTTTTCCTTTTCTTCGTCCGTCATGCTGCCGCTTCCGGTTTCAATCAGGTGGTTGAGGTTTGACTTTGCGTTTCTCAGACGCGTCATCGCATTCCTCGACTGCTCCAGAATTTCAGAGTTAAAGTCAATCGGACCTCTGTACTGACCGCTCAAAATGAGGAATCTCAAAACTTCGCCGTCATAGTGCTGAAGCAGATCGCGAACAGTCTTAAAGTTTCCGAGCGACTTCGACATCTTCGTGCCGTCGATATTGATATATCCGTTATGCATCCAGTAATGCGAAAATTCACATCCGTTATGCGCTTCGGACTGTGCGATTTCGTTTTCGTGGTGCGGAAACTGAAGGTCTTCGCCGCCTGCGTGAATATCGATTGTCGAGCCGAGGTATTTCTTCGCCATCGCAGAACATTCGATATGCCAGCCCGGTCTTCCCATTCCCCACGGTGATTCCCATGCGATTTCGGAATCTTCCTTGCGGGCTTTCCAAAGTGCGAAATCAAGTGGATCTTCCTTCTTCATGTCGTCCGCACTTCTGGTTCTTTCGCTTGCACCCTGAATAAGCTCGTCGATGTTCTTACCGGAGAGCTTGCCGTAGCCGTCGAATTTGCGGGTTCTGTAATATACATCGCCCTGTGATTCATAGGCATATCCCTTGTCAATCAAATCCTGAACGAATTTGATGATATCGTCCATGGTTTCCGATACCTTCGGATGCACATTCGCCTTCTTTACATTGAGCGCGGCTGCGTCCTTATAGTATTCTTCGATATATTTTTCTGAGATTTCGGGCGCCGTTACGCCTTCTTCCTTTGCTCTGTTGATAATCTTGTCGTCTACATCGGTGAAGTTCTGAACGAATTTCACCTTGTAACCGCGGTATTCCAGATATTTTCTGAGCGTGTCAAAAACAACGAAAGGTCTTGCGTTTCCGATGTGGAAATAGTTGTATACGGTCGGTCCGCAGACATACATCTTAACCTTTCCCTCTTCAATCGGCACGAACTCCTCTTTTTTTCTTGTAAGCGTATTATAAATTTTCATCTTCGCTTCCCTCTTTCTCTTGGTTCTTTTCGTTTTTTTCACGAATGACATTCATCAGTGTTTCTTCTAAATTTAATGAGCCTGCACAGTCAATACAGCCGGCTTCAATCTTGTGTTCCGTCTGCAGGATTTTTTCGAGTTCCATGACACGTTTACGCAGACATTCGATTTCCACAGCAATCGGATCCGGTAAATCAACCTGGTTGAGATCCTGCGTTGTGCTCATTCCGTTTCTCTTGACGATGGTTCCCGGTATGCCGACAACCGTGCAGTTAGGAGGTACCTCTTTCAAAACAACCGAGCCTGCACCGATTTTTACATCGTCACCGACTTTAAACGGCCCCAGCACCTTCGCACCGGAACTTACCACGACGCGGTTTCCGATGGTCGGATGTCTTTTCCCCGTATCTTTTCCGGTACCGCCAAGCGTTACTCCCTGATAAATCGTAACATCATCGCCGACTTCGGCAGTCTCGCCTATTATGACAGCCATGCCGTGGTCGATAAAGCATCTTCTTCCTATCTTGGCACCCGGATGAATTTCAATTCCCGTAAAAAATCTGGTTAGCTGCGATATCACTCTCGCCAGGAATGGGCAGTGATGTTTGTACAGCCAATGCGCCGGTCTGTGCCAGATAAGCGCCCATATTCCCGGATAGCAGATCAGAACCTCAAGACCGTTTCTGGCCGCGGGATCCTTATCCACCATGTTTCTGATATCTTCACCGACTTCTCTAAAAAAAGCCATCTATTTCTACTCCTCCACTATCGTTATCGTCTTAATTTCTTGCTTGTCGAGCGGACGATCGTTATAATCTCTCTTTGTGCTTACAATCTTGTCGGCAGCTTCCATTCCTTCTGTTACCTTGCCGAAAGCCGCGTACTGACCGTCAAGATGCGGAGCGTCCGCAACCATGATGAAAAATTGTGAGCCTGCGGAGTTCGGAGCCATGGTTCTTGCCATTGAGAGAACCCCTCTCGTGTGCTTGAGATCGTTCTTGATGCCGTTTGCGGCAAATTCGCCCTTGATGGTGTGTCCCGGTCCGCCTGTTCCGTTGCCCTGAGGACAGCCTCCCTGAATCATGAAGCCCGGAATGACTCTATGGAAAATAAGGTGATCATAAAAATGGTCATTTACCAGACTTTCAAAGTTTTCTACCGTTATCGGTGCGATTTCCGGGTAAAGCTCGCCCTTCATTACATCGCCGTTCATCATTTCAATTACAAACTTCTTCATTTCTCATGTTCTCCTTGTTCTATTTCATATAGTTTCTGCCTGTTCTTTCGGCGTTTACAATTGCAATTGTATCTGCAACCGCTTCTTCTGCGCTCTTTTCGCTTTTGTCTGCATCGCGTCTGAGCTTGTATTCCACAACGCCTTCTCCCGCACGTTTTCCGACCGTGATGCGAACCGGAATTCCAATTAAGTCGGCATCTTTGAATTTTACGCCCGGGCGTTCGTCTCTGTCGTCCCATAAAACTTCGACACCTGCGTTGGTAAGTTCATCGTAAATCTTTTGGCTTACCGCATCTTGCTGCTCATCTCCCGGTTTTACCTCCGTGATGATAACATGATAAGGTGCTACCGATATCGGCCAGATTATGCCGTTTTCGTCGTGATTCTGCGGCATGTCGATGATCGCCTGGAAGGTACGGGAAACACCGATTCCGTAACAGCCCATCCAAATCGGTTTATCTTGCTGGTTCTCATCTTTGTAATAAGCTTTCATAGGTTCGGAATACTTCGTTCCGAGTTTGAAAATCTGTCCCACTTCAACGCCTCTTGCATGGCGGACCGGAGCACCGCAAATCGGACAGGCATCGCCTTCCTTCAGAGTCTTTATATCAACAACGATATCACCTTCGTAATCGCGTCCGTAGTTCATATTGATATAGTGGTGGTCGGTTTCGCATGCACCGGCACATAGATTCTTGAGTCCCGGAAGCTCGCTGTCAACGACAATCTTGCAGTCGTGAAGATGCATAGGACCGGTGAAGCCGCCTACACAGCCGGTTGCCTTGGACATTTTTTCTTCATCCGCAAACTCAATCGCATACTCGTTAATGTTCAAAGCATTCACAAGTTTGGTCATATTCAGTTCTCTGTCACCGCGTATAAATGCCGCAACATACCCATTCTCATTTCCGAGAGCATCATAAGTCACAAACAGCAGTGCCTTTATCGTCTGCTTCTTGTCGAGCTTCAGATAATCTGCCACCTCATCGATAGTCTTGGTTCCCGGTGTGTGCACCTTTTCAAGTGGAAGCATTTCAATGCCATCCTGAGAAGCCGCATCCACGCATGCTGCTTTTTCCACCGTTGCCGCAAGGTTACAGCAGTCGCAGTATGCGATTTCGGATTCTCCGTATTCACAAAGTGCTGTAAACTCGTGCGAGTTTGAGCCTCCGATTGCCCCCGTGTCGGCTTCTACCGGACGGAAGGAAAGCCCGCATCTTGTGAAAACATTGCTGTATGCCTCGAACATCTTGTCATAGCTTACATCCAGTCCCGCAGCATCCTTGTCGAAGGAATAATTATCTTTCATAATGAACACTCTTGAGCGCATCATTCCGAATCTCGGGCGTGCTTCATCTCTGTATTTATCGGTAATCTGATACAGCATGCGAGGAAGCTGTCTGTGTGAGGAGACATCATTCTTCACGACATCCGTAAAAACTTCTTCCGCTGTCGGTCCGAGACAAAAATCTCTGCCGTTTCTGTCTTTGATACGCCACATTTCCGGGCCGTAAGCATCCCATCTTCCCGATTCCTGCCAAAGTTCCGCCGGTTGGAGACACTGCGAATACATTTCTTCCGCACCTTGTGCATCCATTTCTTCTCTTACGATCTGCTCGATTTTGCGGATTGTTCTCCACCCCATCGGCATATAACTGTATATGCCGGCAACGGTTTTTTTGATCATTCCGGCTCTGAGCAGGAGAATATGGCTTGGTATTTCTGCTTCATTAGGCACTTCTCTGAGTGTCCGAAAATGCATTTGTGATAATTTCATTCCTTTGTCACCTCTATATTTCAATATCTGTATAATATGCAAACCGCCTCTGAAGCGATTCCCTCTTCACGCCCGACAAAACCGATTTTTTCGGTCGTCGTGCCTTTTATGTTTATTTTGTTTTCATCGCAGTTCATTATCTCTGCAATATTAGCCCGCATCTTGGGGATGTACCCCGCAATCTTCGGTCTCTGTGCAATTATCGTAATATCGGCATTTCCGAGGAAATATCCCGCCTCACGCAAAAGTTCGGCGGTTTTCTGCAAGAGTTTCATGCTGGAAATCCCACGATACCGCTCATCCGTATCCGGAAAATGCTTTCCTATATCCCCAAGGCCTGCCGCTCCGAGCATTGCATCCATCAATGCGTGAAGCGCAACATCTGCATCGGAATGTCCCAAAAGACCTTTTTCGTAGGGAATCTGCTCGCCGCACAAAACAAGCGGCCTTCCTTCAACCAGCCTGTGTACATCATAGCCTGTTCCTATCCGCATTTCGGTTTCAAGATCCTCCCTGGTTGTGATTTTACGATTCGCATCTTCGCCTTGCACCATGCTGATATTTATACCCATTCTCTCAACAAGTGAAGCATCATCCGTCCCCAAAAATCCTTCTGCCTGTGCTTTTTCGAAAGCATGCTTGATAAGCGATATGCGGAATCCCTGCGGAGTCTGCACGCAGGCAAGCGTTTCTCTTTGAAGCGTGCGGCTTCCTGTCCCGTCAACCTGTCGGATGGTGTCCTTAGCCGGCACCGTCGGGATTGCAGCGCCGAAATCGGCAGTTCCTTCGATAACCGCATTTATGACTGCTTCGCTTACAAACGGTCTGGCCGCATCATGCACAAGCACAATGCCGTTCTCACCCCGCAGGCAGTCAAGTGCCGCACGAACAGAATCCTGTCTTTCTGCACCGCCCGCAACGATCTTTTTTAACTTCGAAAAGCCCCGGCAAAGTTTTTCCGTAAGCTCGCAATAGTCCGCATTGGCAGCAACAAAAATCTCATCAACGTATTTGTTTTGCTCAAATGCCTCTACGGACATCTCAAGTATCGTTCTGCCCCGTACTTTCAGGAACTGTTTCGGCAAAGAGCTGCCAAGCCGTTTGCCACGACCGGCAGCTACTATAATTGCAATTACTCTATTGTCTCTATACATGCTCTTTCATCTTTCCGAATATCATGCGGCCGGCAGCGGTCTGCAGAACGCTTGTAACATTAATCTGAACGGTCTCGCCGATTCTGCTGCGTCCGTCTTCAACAACAATCATGGTTCCGTCGTCAAGATAAGCAACTGCCTGACTTCTGTCTTTACCCTGTTTAATAAGCGTAACCGTCATGGCTTCTCCCGGAATTACCATCGGTTTAAGTGCGTTTGCCAGTTCGTTTATGTTCAGAACCGCAACGCCTTTGATTCCCGCAACCTTGTTAAGATTGAAGTCGTTTGTAACGACCTTTCCTTTCATGATCTGTGCGAGCTTGAGTAATTTTACATCTACTTCCGGAATTTCTTTCAGTGCTTTCTCCGAATCGGTATTGTAAATCTCAATGCCGTATTCTGTCTGAATCTTCTTGAGAATGTCAAGGCCTCTTCTTCCTCTGTTGCGTTTCAATCCATCGGAAGAATCCGCGATATGTCTCAGTTCAACAAGCACAAATTCAGGTATTACAATCGGTCCTTCAAGAAATCCCGTTTTCATGATTTCCAAAATCCGGCCGTCAATGATTACGCTGGTATCCAAAATCTTCGGAATTCTCGCGCTTTTTTTGTCTTTCGCGTTATATCCGTAGCTGTTTTCCTCAACTTGTGTCTTGACCTGCGTGGCAGCTTTCCGTCCGCCGGTCATGGCTAGCAGCTCCGATATTTTCTTATTGCCGACAACCGCACCCAAAAATCCCAAAGTCAGGTACATGCATATCGTAATTGTCAGATAAAGCGTCTTCTGATTTACCACATCCTGATAGATTCTCGTCAGCAGGAATGCAATCACAAGTCCGATTACCAGCCCCAGCGTGCCGCCGATCAGCTCGTTCGGCGATATGCCCTGCAAGTCGTTTCCGATATTGTCTGCCACTTTTCTGCTCTGCCTTGTGAGCGCCGGTGCGATACGAAAAAAAATAACTCCAAAAATAATGACGAAAAAGGCTGCAAACCAAGTTTCCTCTGCCTTCGTGATTGCGGCATTCCCTCCCGCAAAGTCGGTCTGTGTAACCAGATATCTGCACAGCGCAAAACATTCATATCCTATCAGTGCCCCCAAAAATGTAAAACATGCTCTAAAAAATCTTCGAAACATTTTTCTTCCCCCTTTCTTCGATATTTCATAGATATGTCCCGGTTAAAGCATCCCGATTAAGCTCAATATTACGCGAGCTTAATACTAAGCCTGCTTATACAGGTTTCTTCATGTTCTTAAATTGCGGCTTCAACCATAGCCTCTGCCTCATCCTGGCTTATGTCCATGGATAAGATAAGCTCGCTGACAAGAATTCTTCTTGCCCCCGTCAAAAGCTTCCTTTCGCCCGTAGACAGCTTCTTTTCCCTGTCGTTTCTGACGAGATTTCTTACGACCTCGGCCACCTGTCTGATGTCACCGCTCTTGAGCTTATCCATATTCTCACGATAGCGGCGGTTCCAGTTAGAGTCCATAGGTGTGCTTTCGTCACCGAGAAGACGAAGGACATCCTCCATTTCTTCCCGCGCGGAAACCTCTCTGATTCCAATGCTTTCGCCTGAATCTACGGGGATCATTATGTTTATATCGCTGCACGGCAGACGGAGTATATAATACTGTTTGGATTCTCCGAGAATTCGCTTCTCTTCTATATCCTGTATCACTCCTGCGCCCTGCATCGGGTAAACAATTCTATCACCCACCGAAAACATGACATACTCCCTCCATTCTATATCTATACCCTTAGTATAAAAGATTATGGGGGCGTCTGTCAAGCGGTCAAAAAATTTATCATAATATCACAGAGTTTTTACCGTGTCAATATATATTTATCTTAAAATGTTTGACTGAGGGGTATTTTATGTTAAAATAAAGGCAAAGATTTCCCTAAGGAGGAGAACAAAATGTATAAAATTCTGGTAGTTGACGACGAACCTAAAATTCGTGAGGTTATAAAAGAATATGCAGAATTCAGCGGGTACGAAGTTACTGAAGCAGCTGACGGAATGAGTGCGGTCGGCTTATGCAAACTGAACGATTACGATTTGATTATTATGGATATCATGATGCCGAAGCTTGACGGTTTTTCGGCATGCAAGGAGATCAAAAAAACAAAGGACATTCCTATCATCATGCTTTCCGCAAGAGGGGAAGAATACGACAAGCTCTTCGGTTTCGAGCTCGGTATTGATGACTACGTTGTAAAGCCTTTCAGTCCGAAGGAACTCATGGCAAGAGTGAATGCTGTGCTTTCCAGAAGAAAGGCTGCCGCTCCGGCCGCGCAGGAAATAATGAAATTCGATGGCCTCGAAATCAACATTCCGGCAAGAACGGTAACCGTGGACGGCAACAAAGTGGAACTGACGCCAAAGGAATACGAGCTTCTTTTCTATCTTGTAAAGAACAAAAACATTGCTCTTTCGCGAGACAAGCTTCTGTCCGATATCTGGGGTTATGACTTCTTCGGAGATGACAGAACCATTGATACGCATATCAAAAATCTGCGCAACAACCTTGGACCGTACAGAGATTTCATCGTTACACTCAGAGGGGTAGGTTATAAATTTGAGTACGAAAATTAGTTTCGATGCAAAAAGCATAAAATTCAGGCTTTGGATTTACTTCGCCGCTTTGGGACTTGGAATTGTAATTTTGATTTGGTTCCTGCAGATTTTCTTCTTGAACAACTATTACGAGCATATGAAAATCATGGAGGTAAACCGCATTTCCGCTTCCATCTGCCATTCCTATGAGCGAAACGACTCGGAGCTCACCGAGAACATCCAGGAATTGTCGATCAGCAACGACTTTTACGTGATGATGGAATCCGGCGGCAGGGTTCTGCTCTTTATGCCTGAGTCAGACAGCATACTCCCGGTTTATCAATACAAGGATCAGCTTCCCAAGCTAAAGGCAATGCTTGACGCTTCGAAGTCAAACAGCGGATGTGTTTCTTACAAAATAAATTCCGGCGTCGAGAATTACAGCACCCTGGCGTATGCCCGCTACCTGCGGAAAGCCCCGGGCAACGAAGTGTATCTTTACATTTTTTCGCCGCTGTATCCGGTAAGTTCGACTGTGGATATTCTCAAAAATCAGCTCTTTTATGTAACAATTATCACATTGTTTGGAGCTTTTTCTCTTGCGATTTATTTCGCAAACAGGATTTCGCGGCCGATTAAGAGCATCACCACCACAGCGAAGGAAATGGGACGAGGAAATTACGACGTGAAATTCCGTGGCAATTCGTATTCAGAGATAAACAACCTGGCGGAAACCCTCAACACAGCTGCATACGAACTCGGAAATGCGGACGCTCGTCAGAAGGATCTGATTGCCAACGTTTCGCATGACCTTAAGACGCCGCTGACCATGATTCGTTCCTATGCGGAGATGATCCGCGATTTGTCGGGTGAGAACCCCGAAAAGAGAAATGCCCATCTTCAGGTTATCATCGATGAAAGCGAACGCATGAGCAGGCTCGTAAGTGATATGGCTTCCATTTCTGCCATGCAGACGAAGAAGGTCGTGCTTCATAAACAGTTCTTCGACCTTTCCGAGCTTTCTGCCTCAATTCTTGCTTCCTTTGACATTTATCAGGAACAGCAAGGTTACGATTTTGTCTTCACCGCACCAAAAGAATGTATGGTATTTGCGGACAGGGACAAAATCTCACAGGTAATTTCAAATCTTGCAGGCAACGCCGTCAAATACTGCGGCGAAGATAAGTATGTCGGTCTCACAATCCGAAAGGCAGGCCGCAAATACAGACTGGAGGTTTCGGATCACGGCCCCGGCATAAAGCCGGAAGAGCTTCCGCACGTGTGGGAACGTTACTATAAGACAAGCACCAACTACATCCGCGAAACACAGGGTACGGGTCTTGGCCTGTCGATTGTAAAGGAGATTCTTCTCCTGCATAATGCTGACTACGGTGTCGAAAGCAAGCTCGGCAAGGGAAGTACTTTCTGGTTTGAACTGGACATTGCAAAAATGAATACAAAAAAGGAACGATCCAAGGACCGTTCCAAAGAAAAACAAGATGCTTAAATGCAAACACTCTGAATTTCTTATTTCTTTCCTGCAAATGCAGACAAGGCATCCATAATGTTTTTCGCACCTATAATCCGGCAGCCGTCAACAGAGCTGCCGATTTTTTTTGCATTTCCCAGCGGCATTATAATCTGCTCATATCCCAGTCTAGCCGCCTCTTTTGCCGTCTTTTCGATATTCTGTACCGAGCGCAGATCTCCGGTCAAGCCGATTTCACCGACTGCCAGTGTCCGCTTCGTGCTTGTCACCCGTTTATACGAGGAAAAGATTGCAAGCGCAGCCGCAAGGTCTGTTCCCGTACCTTCCGGCTTCAATCCTCCGACCACGTTTACATATACGTCCTGATTTATGAGGGAAAGCCCCGCCTTCTTTTCAAGCACTGCCAGAATCATATTCAGTCTTGTGTTGTCGATTCCCACGGAGGTTCTTCTCGCAAAACCCACATTCGCCGGACTTACAAGGCTCTGAACCTCGAACATAAGCGGCCGGCTGCCCTCATATACCGCGGCCGTAACCGAACCTTCCAGCAGTTCCTCCTTGTTTTCAAGGAAAGTAGCTGAAACATCCGTAACTTCCGTAAGTCCTGCGGACTCCATTCGGAATGCACCGATTTCGCTCGTCGTTCCGAAACGGTTCTTATACGCACGCAAAATTCTGAGTTCACCGTCACGCTCACCGCTGAAGTTCAGTACACAATCGACCAGATGTTCCACCGTTTTCGGACCTGCCAAGTCTCCGCTTTTGGTTACATGTGCAACGATAAAAATCGCACAGTTACGCGTCTTGCCAAGCTTCATAAGCTGGTTTCCGCACATTCTCACCTGTGATACGCTCCCCGGTGCCGAATCAAGCTGGCTGCTGTACAGCGTCTGAATCGAGTCGATAATCAGAAAATCCGGTTTTATATTATCAAACACCGTTTCGACATTTTCCATATTGGTTTCCGACATCACGTAAAGCGTGTCCGGCAAGGTTGTGCACACGCGGTCGGCACGCATCTTTATCTGCTCCTCGGATTCTTCCCCCGAGACATAAAGCACCGTCATGCCCTGCACTGCAATTTTGCCGGCTGCCTGGATGATGATGGTGGATTTGCCGATGCCGGGTTCCCCTGAAATCAGTACAAGCGAGCCTCTGACCAGCCCTCCGCCAAGGACACGATTCAGTTCACTGCTTTTCGTATCAATTCGGTCATATTCGCTCGTTCCGACTTCTGCCAGTTTCGATGCCTTAGCATTCCCGGCAGGTGCGGTACTTCTGCGGCGTACATCCTCTCCGTCCGCCGGAAGAACTTTTTCCTCCACAAAAGAATTCCAGGCACCGCATATGCACTTTCCCATCCATTGTGTGCTTTCGTAACCGCATTCCTGGCAGACAAAAATCGTCTTTCCTTTCTTTGCCATAATTTCCCCTTGTTAAAAGCTCTCTAAAAAATCAAAACAAGTACAGGGATGTCATCATCGCTGCGGCACATCCCCAAAGGATTCCTCCCACAACCCCAATCGCGACACCAATCAGTGCAAACTTTCCGATTGCCTTTGCTTTCTTCGGAGCCTTATCCGCGTATATAATATAAAGAATCAATCCTACCAACGGAAAAAATAAGCTGAGAACATTCAGTCCCGTCGAAGGGATATCCGGTTCCGGTGTCTGATTGTATGTGTACTGCGGGTTTCCCACCATGCATCCGCAGTGAGGACAGATAACCGCCTCATCCAGGATTTCTTTTCCGCAGTGGCTGCAATATTTCATTTTTTTCTCCTCCTGCTGTTGCTGTTCCTGCTGTTGATACGGCTGCTGCGTCTGTGTCTGAACCTTCGGTTTGCTTGGGCATGCGAATGTAACGCATCCGCCTACTTTTTCCCAGCACGCCTTATGATAGGACGTTCCGCAATCCGGACAAATCACAGCATCGCCTCTTTCCACTGCCTCTTTTGCTATTTCCTGCCCGCAGATCGGGCAGACATCTTCAAACTTATTCATGTTTCTTTCCTTTCTCACAAAGCCTTGCTTTAGTTTGTAAGTTCGACACTTTTCGCGCCAAGCTTTTTGCCGATATCCGCATCATAGATCGAAACCGTGAATTTCCCTGTTTTGCCGTATTCCGGAATGTCATACCAGAAAGAACAAGTCCCTTCGGTTCCTTCCTCCCATGCCTTATCCCATGCACCGGTCGCTTTGCTTCCGTCCGGATATGTCGCGGAGTATTTCAGTCTCGTTGTTCCGTTCGGCGTGCCTCCGTTAAGCGTCACATGGCAGTAAACCTTGTCATATTTGCTTATTTCATCCTTCTTCGCCGCACTGTCCGTTTCGCTGTCGTTAATAACAAGTTTTACGGTCCACTTGTACAAATCGTTGTATATTTCTTCCGAATCCTTATAGGATTTGCTCTTCAGCTCGCGAAGATATCTGTATGTGGTCTCGTTTTCGCTGTCGAGGTTTGCTCCTATGTATCCATACTTGGCTTCTTTTTCAAGCGTTGCACTGTCTTCATATTCTCCGACCTCATCAAGATTTGCAAGTGCCTCCTCGTACTTTTCTTCCTCAATCAGCTGTTTTGCATAGAGATATTCTGCCTCTTTGCAGCAAGCAGTGCTGTCCTTGTAGTTAATCATTTCTTTAAAGGCCGCGATTGCCTTCTCATATTCGCCGTCCTCGACAAGGCCCTGCGCGAAGCGATAGTGAGCCTCGACAGCCATGTTTCGGCTGTCCTTGTATTCTCCCAGCGATTCGAACTTCGTATAAGCTGCTTCGTAGTCTCCGTCCTCAAAAGCAGATGCCGCCGAGTTGTAGTTTATTACAGGAAGTGCGAATTTGACAAAAGCAAACGCAATCGCAAGCACCACGACCGCGACTGCCGCAATGATGGATATCTTCTTTGCTTTTGCGTTTCTGACTGCGCGTTTTTCCGCTGCAATGCGCTCTTCTTCTTCCTGTTTTATGCGTTCCTCTTCCTCAATTCTTGCTCTTTCTTCCTTGTATTCTGCAAGGTTTGTTTCGAGTGCTTCGGTGTTCAGCAAATCAAACAGCGGGCCTGCTTCTTTTCCGCAGGCAAAGCATGTTTCCTCGCTGTCTGCATTGAGTTCGCCGCATGTGCATCTCCACCATCCTCCTGCCTTCTGCGGGCAGAAAGGACCGACTGCTCCGCTCTCTCTGCGGTATTCCTGCTCCAGCTCCTCGCTTTGCAGATACTCTCTGATATATGCAGGCTGCGGGAATGTTATATCTTCGCCGCTTGACACAAGCACATCGCCGTCTTCAAGAACAGCCTTTTTTACCTTTACCTCTGCGGTGTCAAACTCAGCGTCCCATTTTAACGCAACCCCGACATTCTGTCCGAAAAAGCCGTTCCTGCGCGCTTTCGCGTTGTATTGGAAATTTTCAATTTTGGCAACTTCTTTGCCTCCGTTTTTAAGAATAATATCCGCAAAGAGTGTTGTAACCGGCGTGCTGCTCAAAGAACGGAACATACATCTGAGATATTTTGTTTCCGTCACCAAATCCTTTAAGAGTGCCGCACTTTCGGTCATTACCGGAAGTCCTCCGGTGATCACGCCGATTGAGGTTTCACCGCAAAATTCGTATCCTTTTGCACAAACTTTGTTATTCATGTTTTTTCTCCGTTTTCTGTTTTCTGTTCAAAATTAAACTGCAGATGAATGTGCCGATGCGGTAATCGGTGCTTTAACCGCTGTGTTGCTCCACGAGGAGTAATATTTCACCTTTGTCTCTTCATCTTTGATTGTCTTGTACGCTCTCACTCTGAAATAGTACTTCCTGCCTGCAGTAAGTCCCGCAAGCACCTTTTTAACCGCTGCCCCGTTCTTGATTGTATATGTTTTTTTCTTGGTAAACTTCTTTGATGTTGACATCTGAAGCTGATATCCGTCCACATCCTTAACCTTGTTCCACTTCGCCATGAGCACACGGCTTCCCGCAACCGAAGCGGAGACTTTCGGAGCCTTGATGTAGCGGCTTACCTTTGCCTCTGACATCCCGCTCTTTAAATCCCCTGCATTGGAACAAACCGCAACAATCGTGTATTCATAATCTTTCCCGTTTGTTTTTGCCTTCTTATCCTTGAAAGAAACGGCATTTGTCTTTGATGTTCCGATGTTGTTTCCGTTGCGATACACGATATACTTGAGACCTTTAGGCCCCTTTGCCCACTTAATTACGGCTGTATTCTTCGTGTCAGGTTCGATTTTGAGGATTTTAGGTGCTGACGGATAGATTGCAAATTTCAGTTTTTGAGCCTTTCCGTAATTTCCTTTTCCGTTAATAACCGCGTATGCATAACCCGGATTTATATTTTTTTCGTAGGTTATCGTATAGTCTTTCTCCTTCACAAGTGCAGTCGTCCCGTCCATAACGCTTGTAACTTCCGGTACAAATTCCTGCCCTGTATAGATGTATTTTTCTTCAGGAAGAGCCAGCGTGCTCAAAGCCGTTTCGATGCTCTTCGGCTCAATGGTAAAGGTCTTCGCGGCACTTCCCAGATAATATCCGGTGCCTGTTACCGTAATACTTCCCTGTCCTGCATTTATGTTATTGCTGATCTGAAGAAGATAATCGACTCCTTTCGTCAAGGTCTTGCTCCCTTGCCTGATCGTCACTTCCGGTGTGACCGCACTTCCCGTGTATGTACATTTGCTTATTGTAAAAGTACACTTTGCAATGTCGTATTTTATCAGGAATGTCGCGGTTGTTTTCCCCGTATAGTTGGATGCGGAATACATCGCCTCTACTTCAACCTTTGCCGTTCCTATCTGAGTGTTGTCCGAATAACTTACCCTGTATTCGCTGCTCGGAACCGCAAGGCTTCCGTTGTAAACCGTGACGGAAGGGGTGAGTGCCTTGCCTGTGTATTTCTGATCACTGATGCTTACCCTGCATTCACTCAGGGGTTTTTTGTTGATTCTAAAGTACTCCGTCGTGCTTCCGTCAAAATTTCCTTTCCCTCTGATGGTAATTCGCTGTGAGCCGGCATCTTTCGCACTGACAGCGTCCACCGTGTAATCAACACCCTCCGTCAATGTTTTGCCGTTTAAGGCTGCCGTTATTTTCGGTGTAATGTTATACCCCGTGTAAGTTGCATCCGCAACACTGATCTTAACTTCGTATCCGCTTATCGACCGCTTCGTAATCGAAAAAGTTTTCGATACCGTCCCCTCGTACTCGCCCATTCCGGTGATTGTGACGGTTGCCGTTCCGACATTAATGTTGTCGCTGCACTGCACCGTATAATCCTTGTTCTCTTCTAATGTTCTTGTGATATATGAATTCGGGCTCTTGTAATAAACATAAAGTTTCGGTACAATCGGACTTCCGGTATAGCTGTATTCACTTCCGTACAGGCTGATTGTAGTTTTTCCGCTTAAGCTTGTTGCGCCGTATGCAATGCTGCTCATTGCGAAGACTGCAATGACCGCCAGCACCAAAAGAATCAGGTGTCTTAATGTTCTTTTCATGTCATAAGTCCTTTCTTTCTGAATAAAACAGGGGGCATACGCCCCCCGTTTCTTATGCCAAATTTTATTTATCTTCTTCTTCAGCCTTGTGAGCTTCGATAATCTTCTGTGCGTTCATTGCAGGTACTTCTTCATATCTTGCGAATTCCATTGTGAAAGAACCTCTTGCCTGCGTCATCGAACGAAGTGCAATTGCATAGTCGAACAGTTCAGCCTGCGGAGCTTCTGCATGGAGGGTCTGTCCTCCGCCAATCTGCGGATCCATACCCATTACAGCACCTCTTCTTGTAGGAAGGTCGCCCATAACAGCACCTACGAAGTCATCCGGAACGGTAATTTCAAGTTTCATGATAGGTTCAAGCAGGCAAGGCTTTGCTTCTGCGATACCCTTCTTGAATGCCAGGGAAGCTGCGATCTTGAATGCTGCTTCGTTGGAGTCTACCGGGTGATAGGAACCGTCATATAATGTAGCCTTAACGTTCTGAACCTTACATCCTGCAAGAGGACCCTTTTCCATACATTCGAGCAGTCCTTTTTCTACTGCCGGAACATACTGTTTCGGAACAGAACCGCCGAAGAGTTCTTCCGTAAATTCGAATTCCTGCTGGGAAGGTGAGAACTTGATGTGAACATCACCGTACTGACCGGAACCGCCGGACTGTTTCTTATGCTTACCCTGTACATCGGATGTGCCCTTGATTGTTTCTCTGTAAGCAATCTTCTGCGGAACGATGTTTACGGATACGCCATACTTGTCTTTTAACTTGCCGAGTGCGATGTTAATCTGGCTTTCGCCCTGGCCGCCTACCAATGTCTGGCGGGTTTCGATATTTCTCTGAAGAACCAGGGACGGGTCTTCTTCGGTTAATCTTGCAAATCCCGTTGAAAGCTTGTCATCAGCGCCCTTATCCGCGGATTCGATTGCCACAAACAGAGTCGGCTGCGGGAAGTCAATCGGTTTGATTGTAACCTGATTGTTCTTTTCGGATAATGTGTCGCCTGTCTTCGTATATTCAAGCTTGCCGAGTGCTACGATATCACCTGCTACAGCTTCAGGGCAGTCACCTTTGTTCTTGCCTCTGATGAAGAATACGGAACCGAGTTTTTCGTCCTTATCCACTCTGAAATTATGTAAAGACATACCTGCAGTTACCTTGCCGCTTACAACCTTCGCAAGGGAAATCTTGCCGAGGAAGGAGTCTGCAAGTGTCTTGAATACGAATACAACCGGCTTAGCGGAAGCGTCAGCCTTGATTACGATTTCTTCGTCTTTATCATTAAGAGCCTTGTAGCCCTCGATTGTCGGATTCGGAACGAAGTCGATGATTTCCTGAAGAACTTCCTTCACGCCTTCGCCTGTGATAGAAGAACATTTGAATACAGGAACGATGTCTCCCTGCAAAATACCCTTCGTCAGACCTTTGCTGAACTGTTCATCGGTAAATCCGCCTTCGTTGAAGTAAATGTCCATGAGTTCTTCGTCTACTTCAGCAATTGCTTCTGCCATAGCGTCCTTGTCGTCAAGCGTAACAACGGAAGTACCGAATTTATCCTGAAGCTGAGCGATTGTCGCGTCAACATCTACATTTTCCTTATCAATCTTGTTGATGATGAAGAACTTAGGGGAACCTAATTTCTTACAAGCATCCCATGCTTTTTCTGTACCAACCTGGATGCCGGAGGAAGCGTCTACTAAGATCGCTGCGGCTTCGACACCTCTGAGTGCGCCCTGTACTTCGCCTGCGAAGTCGAAGAATCCCGGCGTATCAACGAAGTTGATTTTGACTTTGTTATATTCAACCGGTACTAATGTAGTGTTGATGGAATATCCTTTTTCGATTTCCATCTTGTCGTAGTCGGATACCGTTGTTCCGTCTTCAACCTTTCCTAATCTTGAAATTACTCCTGTTGCTAAAAGTGCAGCTTCAAGGAAAGTTGTCTTACCGCATCCGCCGTGTCCTAACAAAGCAACATTTCTAATCATTTCGCTTGTATAGCCTTTCATCTATTGAGACCTCCCAAATTATTTTCAATCGTCAATATTATATCAAACACGCATTGAAAAAACAATAGTTTTTCATTCCTCAAAGAGGGAATCTTAGAATATTTTTACTTTGTCTGCTCTATTCTTTCATTTTTGCCACGATAATTACCGAAGAAAGGATGCACAGGCAGCCCAAAAGTGTCCTAAGCGAAAAGCTTTCCTGATACACCAGTATACCGAGAATCACGCTCGTAATCGGTTCAAAGGTACTCAGGATTGCTGTGTTCTGCGGCCCGATGCATTTTACCCCGACCTGATAGCCGAGCACTCCGATAAACGAGGCCGAAACCGCCAGAAATACTGCCACTGCCCATGCTGCCGGTGTCAGTCCAACCGTAAAATCACCTGCTATAAGCGCCACCGCTCCCATCATCGCCGCGCCGACCGTGTTCAAGCAGAAAATAAGCTTCACCGAATCCATGTCCTTGAGACTGCTTTCCCTGAGATAAATCGTGTAAAACGCATAGGTCATCCCCGATGCGAAAGCAAGTGCCATCCCCGGCAGGCTTACCGAGCCGTCCGCATTATAGAAAAACAAAATGCCGCCAAAGGAAAGCGCAACCGCGAGCACTTTCATTTTTTTGATTTTTTCGTGCAGAAAAATCACGCATCCCAAAATTGTGAAGACCGGATAAGTGAAGTGGATGGTTGTCGCCATTCCAAGCGGTATGTAATTGTAGGACGAAAACAGAATCAAGGTCGTCCCGCCGTAGCCCAGCACGGTAATCAGGACGATATCCCGAAGCTGCGTTTTCGTGATCCTCATCGGAATTTTTTTCACTTTTAAATAAATATAAAGTGCCGGCAAAGACAGGGCAAAACGATAAAAAGCAGCGGCAAGAGTGTTCCCTCCGCCGCTGCATACTACTTTTACCATCAAGGGAATAAACCCGAAGAAAGTTGCCGACACCACGGTTGCCAAAAATCCTTTCGTCCGTGTGTTCACTCTATCCACCTCTGTTCGATTTCTTTACGAAGCGCGCAAAACATATCGTAAAAACGTTCTTTTGCGTCCGTGACAATATCATAAGCAATGCTTTCATTATATGCATGAGCGACATTGTTTCGATCCTTCAGTGCGTCAAGCCACAGTTCCTCGTCCTGAATCATTCCTGCCGCATAAGCGGTTTTCAAAATCAGCTTTGGCGAGCCTGTCACACTCTCACTGTAGCCGTGCTCGGCAAGGACTTCTTTCATCATTTTCCACGCTTGTTCAAAGCAGATTTCAAATAATCCAACAAGACCTGTAAGAATAACGCTGTCATACGGTTCTTCATATGCATAAATGTCCTTCATGTTATTTAGAGCCGCACAAAAGTTCTCATATTTTCTCATATAAAACCTTACCTTCCCGTTTGATTGAATCGACAAGTTCCTCCTGCACACTCCCGTCCATATTGACGATGTCAAATGAGAGAAGCGTGGAAACCTCTTCTTCAATGTCCGCCTGAAAATGTGCTATGCGCCCGCCGGATACCGCCAAATCAATATCGCTGGTTTTCCTATAATCACCTCTGGCCCTTGATCCAAAAAGAATGACTTTCTCAATATTGTTTTTTTCGGCTGCCATGAGAATCTCATCTAGAACTTGTTTTTTTATTCCGGTGTCCATAATTGTTTCTCCGCCTTCGTATATCTCTTACGAATCTCTCTTAGAACTCTGCCGTCTTCGGTGTTCTCGGGAACGGCAGTACATCTCTGATGTTCTGTACGCCCGTAACATACATGATGATTCTTTCAAAGCCCAGACCATAGCCTGCATGCTTTACGCCGCCGAACTTGCGGAGGTTGCAGTACCACCAGTAATCTTCTTTGTTAAGACCCATTTCTTCCATTCTCTTTTCGAGAACCTCAAGTCTTTCTTCTCTCTGGGAGCCTCCGATGATTTCGCCGACGCCCGGAACGAGAAGGTCTGCAGCTGCAACGGTCTTTCCGTCGTCATTCAGACGCATATAAAACGCCTTGATGTCCTTCGGATAATCCGTAACGAAAACCGGTTTCTTGAAGATTTCTTCTGTCAGATATCTTTCATGTTCGGTCTGAAGGTCGATACCCCATTCAACCGGATACTGGAATTCCTTTCCGGACTTCTGAAGCAGCTCAACTGCTTCGGTATAAGTCACTCTGCCAAAGTCGGAGTTTACGATATTATCCAGTCTTGCAAGCAGAGTCTTGTCCACAAATGAATTGAAGAACTGCATTTCTTCAGGAGCTTTCTCGAGCACAAAATTGATGATATATTTAATCATGTCTTCTGCAACTTCAAGGTAGTCATTCAGATCTGCAAACGCCATTTCCGGCTCAATCATCCAGAATTCGGACGCATGACGAGCAGTATTGGAATTTTCAGCTCTGAAGGTCGGTCCGAAAGTATAAACATTTCTGAATGCCAGCGCAAAAATTTCCGCCTCAAGCTGTCCGGAAACCGTGAGGTTTGTCTTCTTGCCGAAGAAATCCTGGCTGTAGTCAATCTTTCCGTCCTCTGTTCTCGGCAGATTGTCAAGGTCGAGCGTCGTTACCTGGAACATTTCGCCTGCACCCTCAGCATCACTTGCCGTGATTTCAGGAGTATGCACATAAACGAAGTCCTGATCCTGGAAAAACTTATGAATCGCATAAGCAACCAGCGAGCGGACACGAAATACCGCGCTGAACATATTCGTTCTCGGCCGCAGATAGCCGATTTCTCTCAGGAACTCCATGGAGTGGCGCTTCGGCTGAAGCGGATAATCCGGTGTCGATGTTCCTTCGACCGTTACTGCCTTCGCTTTGATTTCAAACGGCTGCTTTGCGTTCGGGGTAAGGCACACAACGCCTGTTACTGCAAGCGCAGAACCCACATAGGATTTCGCGATTTCTTCGTAATTGTCGAGAAATTCTTCTTCATATACTACCTGAACGGATTTGAAGAACGATCCGTCATTTAATTCAATAAATCCAAACTTGTTGGAATTTCTGTTATTTCTGACCCAGCCTTTCACGAGGACTTCTGCGTCTGCGTATTCAGCCGTGTTTCGAAACAGCTCTCTGAGCAATACTTCTTTCATTTGTACCATTCCTTTTCTTATTAATATACTCTTTATTATAAGCAATACCTTGACGAAACGCAAGGGATAAAATGTATTTATCTTCCTTATATATTCTTGGAAAAGCCCTCTCCGAGGGTTTCATTGGATTCCATGATGATTACAAAAGCATTCGGATCCACCGCTTTAACCGTTTTGCGGACGCCGTACATTTCTTTGGTGTTGGACGCGCACATGATTACATCTTTGGGCTGCATGGTGTAGCTTCCTTCCGCTTTCAGGAACGTGCATCCTCTGCCGGTTGTCTTTTCAATCAGCACGGCGATTTCCTTCGGCTTATCCGTAACGATAAGTGCCAGTTTGCCTGCCGATATGCCGTACATGAATTTGTCGATAACCGCAGAAAGAACAAAATTAATCATAAGACCATATATCAATCCGTCGATCTGCTTCGATACCAAAACCGTACCTGCCAAAACGATTATGGACGCGATGGCAAATGATATTTTGCCGAGTGTCATATACGGATACTTTGCTTTGATTGCAAGCATAATAAAATCCGAACCGCCCGTGGACGATTCACGCATCAAGATCAAAGCGCAGCCAAGCCCCGTAAGAACCGCTGTGCACACAAGCGCAAGAATCTTGTCGCCGGTATAAAGCGGAAACAGGGGTGCCACATAGTCCATGATTGCTGATGTGATAAGAATGCTCTTTGCCGATTTGAGCATAAACTCCCTACCAAGTGCTTTATAGCAGATGATTGCAGTAGGAATATTCAATACGAGTACCACCGTACCGATTGGCAGTCCCCAAAGATGGTAGCAAATCATGCCGATTCCGTTGAATCCGCTCATCGGAAACTTTGCAGCAGTCGCAAAATTGTAAGTTCCAATCGCAATCAGAATTCCCGCGGCCATGTCAAAGAGTATGTCTGTGAGGATTTCTTTTGTTTTTTTCTTCATTCGGTTTTACCTTCCCATTATTATAAGTATGCCAAGTTCCTCTACAAACCAAACATTAAACTCGGATCCTTCCGACTCGGTTTCTTCCGACTTAATTGTAGCGTCTTTGTTTTTCTGTGTAAAGGGATTTTTTGTTGTTTGCGTGTGAGCCGGATTATGACAGAAGATAAGAAACACCCCGGCATATCGGGTATCCAAAATTACTTGTGGGATGATTTATTCGTTGGATGGACTTGTGGGATGCTAATTAAAGTGTACCCGGTTTTCTAGACATAAATTAAGGGATGTTCCCGAAATCAGGACAGGAGTTTGGGATGATTCCCAATCAGTGGACACAACCCACAAAACCATATAACATAATTTAAGTTGTTATTGAGAAGGTCACGGATGTGGCCTTCTCATTTTATAGGATAAATACCGGTTGTAATATAGTTATAATACTCATTAGGAGCTAATTTGGCAAGCCCCCATTGATAACGTTCATTATTGTAATAGTCAATCCAATCATCTACGATAGCCTTTACCTCATCAAAAGTAGAACAATTTGTAATATCTATTTCGTCTTTCATGTGACCAAAGAACGATTCCTGGGGTGCATTATCCCAACAATTGCCCCTTCTGCTCATGGACTGTCTTAGCTTTGCATCATTCACAATTTCGATAAATTTGTAGCTGGTATAATGTACTCCCTGATCCGAGTGGATTATCGTTTCTTCAGATAATGAAATCCCGTGTGTATCTACTAGCTGCTGAACTGTTAATAGTACAAAATCCACCTTTAGGTTATCGCTCAGAACGTAGGAAAGAACCTGCTTGGTAAATGCGTCTATTATCGTTGATAGGTATGCAAATGTACCGTTGTATGGAAGATACGTGATATCTGTCAGTAATATTTTCCGTGCTCCATGTTCTCTAAATTTCCGTTGTACCAGATTATCTGCATAATTGCTTGTTTTCAGAGGGATTAAAGAATAAAGTTTTTTTAAAAAGTCCACTTCTTGCCGTAAATATGTCAGTTCTATTTCCATGGCTTTTATGGCCTCTTTAGACTTCATTTCTGAGTAGTTCACATCAGCTGGTGGGCGCCTAACCTTTGATGCTCGTGAAATACTTCCAATTCGCTGCTCATCTGTTAATCGGGATTTTCTAAGGTTGTAGACAAAACCATCTATTCGTTTAGTACCTATCACCTCAGGATCGTAACCAAGCATTCGAAAAATCTCCTTTACAGGAAGATCCGTTAAATACAATCTCCAGAAGTCGTCCTTGAAATCATCGGTAAATTTAATCATCGACTTGGATACAAGATGTGTATAATTATTTTTTTCTAATAACGCAATCTCTTCTTGTGTAAATAATGTTCTCATAAAAAACCTCCAAGCATCTACACAATTATATCATATAGCACTTGGAGGCTTGTCCATTTATTGGGATTTACCCTTAAAATTTGTCCAGTTTTTGGGGTACACTTTATTTTATCTGATTTTATTTTTTCACACTTTCACAAACAGATACTGTAAAGTCGTTTTTCTTTAATATCTCTAAATGAAATTCTATGCCATCGGTAGCGGATCTGCAATTACTGGTAACTTTTCATAGCCTTCCCAGCCTGCAACATACCTGCTTATAATACTGATATCATCGATTTCGACTTTTCCATTAAGGTTTACATCGGTAGCGAAATCATCGATTGCTCGATAATTGTTCCAACTTGCCAAGTATCTTTTTGCATAAAGTACATCGGCAAAATCAATTTTTCCGTTTTGGTCTACGTCGCCATAGAGGAATGTATGGACTCTTGATTCTTCATTTACATCATGATTCGAAAAGTCTACAACTACTCCCCTGCTCAATCCTGTATCGCCTACCTTCAACTTCTGATAATAGAAAGTTTTCTTTCCTGAGTTATATGCGGCTACAAGATAAGTTTCTGTCGGCAGAGCTGCTAAGAAATGCCCATTTACGCCATTTGCACCACTACATTTTATCCATGCCAGCATTTCTGTGATATACCTTTCCTCCTGCATTTCTTGTTGAATTACATCGATATCCGTTCCATCTGGATAAATGGCTGCTATTGTCGTTTCTGTAGCTCCCTCGAGAAGCAAAGTTGCATACAGATTTTCGTAAGTCAACATTGGAATTACAGTAATATCTGTTTTAGCATCACACCGCTTGCAATGCTTGCTTTTTAAGCCCGTTCCATTTGTAGTTGCTGGCTTATCAATGGTCCATTCACTACTAAACGCATGCCCTTTCGCCGGCACAATTTCCTGCTTAATCAGGACTGTCTTGCAGACCAAACAGTGCTTGCCTTCTGTCAGTCCTGTTTCGACACAGCTTGGTTCTTTTGCTGCATCAATGACTTCTATGTGTCCTTTTGCTGAAAGAATTTCACCCTCTACTGTTGTTTCTGTTTTCTTATCTGCTTTGAACACTTTTTTGCATACACTACATGTCCAATACTCATTATTTCCGGATTCTGTACACGTTGCTTCTTTCGCTTCGATTTGAACAAGTTCATGCCCTTTCGCCGGCACAATTTCCTGCTTAATCAGGACTGTCTTGCAGACCGAACAGTGCTTGCCTTCTGTCAGTCCTGTTTCGACACAGCTTGGTTCTTTCGCTGCATCAATGACTTCTGTGTGTTCTCGTAAAGGAATTACCTGCTCATCACAAGTAGCATCACACCGCTTGCAATGGCGACTTTTTAATCCTGTCTCACTGCAAGACGGTTCCCTGTCTACAGCCCATTCTATTTCAAACTCATGTCCCAACTTTTCAATATTTCTCGAGACTTCATAGTCACATCCATCGCAAAACCGTTTCTCTACTCCGATAATTTCGCAAGAAGGCTCCGTAATCACTTCCCATTCTCTCAAGAAGTGAGACATATCCACATTTAACTCCGGATAATCTAAAATAATTGCATTGGAATCCTTGTTTACGACTTTTTTTCCAACAGAAGTCATCTTCATATTCGTCCCGGGCTTCAGCCTCTGAAACGTCATTACAATCATTCTTTGGTCTTCGCTGATACCTGTTGAACTTACAAAAGAAAATCCAATTTGCCCATTATCGATTTTTTCTTTCGTAATCACAATTCCGTTTTTTTCTGCTACATCTGGATCCACATCTACCGCAGTACATACACTCAACTGTTTGTCATAGTTGATCACAAAGTCCCCAGCTGCCAAACCACTGTTTCCATCTACAATTGCAGTTACTTGGTATGTTTCCCCATGAGACAGTTCCTCATACTCCAAACGAAATTGAGGATTCTGACTGATCACATTTTTTTTGATTATTCTTACAGAAGTCGTCTTTTCGTTTCCATCCATGCTGTTCAGATCTTTATCTTGAAGACTTCTTGGACTAAACTTGATGTCCGACGTCAATGTTTCATCCTTTTTTACCAAAAAAGACAAGGTAACTAACGACGTATTGTATCCTGCGCTGATTGCATCGGTTCCTGCATAAGAAACTTTTACATATCCCGCCGTACTTTGATTAATAGCTGCTGTTCCGCTTCCGTTTTTCAGTGGATTTTCCAACTGTACATCGATCAGTTCCAACACATCCCTGTCATAAATGAATTCAAAGTTACCGCCTGCCAAATTTCCGATTCCATAGCTACACAGACTGTAATCGAAAGTTTCTCCTTCTGTCAAACTGCTTTTCGTCAATTGAGTTGTAAAGGATGCGACTTTTGCCGATGAACTCTTTTCTTTTACAATTAAGATGCCTTTTTGCTTTACAATCGTTACATTCTTTGTTGAGGTATCAACAGCCTCCTCAACAATTATTTCAAGCGGATATTTTCCCACAGGAGCATCTTTCTTTACTGTGTAATTAATATACATCAGCCGCCCATTTCCGTTGATTCCGTCAACGGATGCAATTGACTGTTTAACGAATCCCGCTTCTAAATGGTTGATGTCCGAAACATTACCACTTGCAAGATTGTCTGCATATGCGCCTGTAATCGTTATTACAGATGAATCATATTTAATCATGTACTTAATTGCACCAATATTTTCGAAATTAGAAGCGTAAACATAAATATATCCACTGCTTCCCTGATAGGAAGTTGTTTCTTTCAAGTATATCCGTGGCTGTGTATCCGTTTCCTCTGCATAAACCGGTAATATAGGTATTGTCACGAAAATCATGACAATACCTAATACAATAGAAAATACTTTCTTTATAATCCTATTTTTATTTATTTGCATAACGGCCACCTGTTACAAAATACTGGTTATAGTGCCGTTTACATACTGAATTACTCGCAAAGCCTCTGCCGCAGACAACTCTCCATCTCCATCGAGATCCGCTCTGGCAAACTCTTCCTCTTTCAAGTTCAGTCTGTCATTTGCTGCCATCAAAATCATCATAGCATCCTTGATTTCAATGATGCCATTTCCGTCCACATCTCCTTTGGCACTGCTATCCACTGCAAGCTGAACCGTAATTTCATATGGTTCTTCTGCACTACCCTTATATGTGTGATTATTTCCGTCACAAGCGTCAATATAGTATTCAATACCTGCAGTTGTTACATCCTGTACACCAATAGCTGCAGAGTATTTGTCATTGTTGTTGGTCATTCTCTTTGACTTCCAATCTGTTTCGCCCTTAGTTCTGTAGTACAAGGTTACCGTGTCAACAGCTACATTATCCGTTACAGTTGCTGAAATCATCACTTTGCTCCCGGTAAATGCATGATACACCGGGCTATGATAAATGTTTGGTGCCATGGTATCAAAAGCCCTTACTGCAATCTTGCCCGATGGCTCTGATTCTGTCATATCAGATTCAACGACAGTAAAATTATAGTAGTATTTTTCACCCGGAATGACGGTATCATCGAACCATTCCTTTGTATCTGCTGCAATAATAGATTTATTCAGTTTTGTATACTGACCATCTTCTTTCGTTGCTCTGTAAACATTATATCCAGCCAAAGTTTCAAATTCATCCTGCGACCAGGACAGTTTAATGCCTGTTTTCGTTGCTTCTGCCTGCATGATTAATGCCTGTGCAGCCGTCGTATCAATCTTAAACTGGAATCTTCCCCAATCCTTATACAGCTTCATGGATGTTCCTGCAGCCTTTCCGTTGCTGATGGACCAGCGCTGATATCCGTTCTCAATGAGTGTATTCAACTTAATAGTTCCTTCCCAATGAGTCGGAGTCAGATATTTTCCTGTCACTTCGTAATCATTATACGGATAGCTACTGCCGAATGCAACATTAAGCGGAATGGTCGTATCCATATCCCTGTTAAAATCGACTGCAAAGGTTACATCCTGATTTCCAACAGTATCGACCTCCTGATCACCGACTTTGATATAAGCATCAACCACAAACGGCCAGGTGTCCTTCGGCGCTTCGGTCAGATATTTTCCTTCGTTGATATCCGCCAAATCCTGATAATCATCGTAGTCCAGAATCTGCTTGTTGATCAAGACCGGCGATGTGGTCCCCCAGTAGTTGCCGCCTAGGCTAATCTTCTGGTAGGAACTGGACTTCGGTGCCGTGATCCGCATCCACTTGTTCACGTCATCATCGATCAGGCGGTTGAGGATGGCGTTGCCCTTAAACTTCGTATTCAGTCCGTCCTCCACATACTGTGTCCAGTCCGCTTCGATATCCTCTTTGGTCAGATAGGTCCTCTCCGCCATCTTTTCCGCATCCTTCACGATTGGATTGACCACATCGTAAGCCGCATCATCCGGGATCGGCGGTTCGTTCGGATCCGGTTCTGTCGGTGTTTCCGGTTCTTCCGTCGACGCAGAAGCATCCTTTTGCTGATAACCGAATTCCAGTTTGATCTCTTCATTTGTCTTGCCGTTTTCTCCGGTCAGAACTCCCGCAGGTATTGTTAAGACATAGTCTGTATCCTCCGCAAAATCTTCTGTCGGGGTTACTGTCAGGCTGCTGCCGTCCGCAATTACCTGGATATCACATTCCGTAAAGGTTTCGCCGATGTCCGTCAGCTCTTTGATCTGCAGTCTTATCTTGCTGCTTTCCGTCTCACTCAGCGTAACAGCACTATTAAATTTTAGCGACAGCTGTTTATCCGCTACGACATTCGATCCGTTTCCTTCTGGCGCATAATTTCCACCTGCGCATTCCAGTCCGCCGTTATAGCGGAAGCTGATCTGCAGTTCCGCATTCGGCGCTCCGGCCGCGTTTAAGCAAGTGCCTTCCGGAACGATCAGGGTATATTCCCCGCCGATCAGCAGCGGCGTTTTCGGCGAAATGCGTATCTGTCGTTCTTCCACCACAGTCTCGATGCCGATCGTTTCACCGTTCGCATCGCACAGCTGCGGTTCCTGCTTTACAACAGCCGCCTTCAGCGCCTGATCGAAGGTCAGACACAAGGTCTTTTCCGAAAGAGTCCCCTGTGCAGCGGCGTCTTGGTTCCAGCTGACGAAAGCCGGTCTGTCATGGTATACAAAGGTGGTCGTAAGCGCATTCGCATTACCTCTGCCGTAGACATCTTTCAGGGCGTTTTCCGGTACGCTTAAGGTATAGCTGCGGCCCTCTTCAAACGTTCCGTCCGCAGTCGGTGTAAGGATCAGATCCTTTCCATCCATTTGGATGTCCAGACTGCAAGGGACGGTTTCTTCAACTTCTGTTTCATTTCCATCGGAATCTGTCACCGTCTTTTTTTCGACGGTGGTAACGGAGATCTTATCATATGCCTCTCCGGTAGATAATGCACCGTTATATGTCAGCTTAAGGCTGTCGTCATAGAGCGCCATGCCAAGCGCTGCGCTGCCTGTCAGATTCCACTGCTTCTTCTCAAGCGCACCCTTGTAGATAAAGGTCAGAACGGTTTCTTCATTCGGCACATCAAATCGGCTGACCAGCGTGCCTGCCGGAACCGTCAACGTATAAGTCTCCCCGATGGTAAACGGCAATGTCGGGCAGATCCGCAGCTGTTTTCCGCCCGCGATCGTCGCTTCGATTGCGACAGTCTTTCCGCTGCTGTCCTTCATCACAATTTGATTGAGTCCCGATTTCTCAAAAATCTTAACATCGTAATCCAGCGTTAAAATCTCATTCGTGACAACGTTGATCGTTTCCGCCTGCTCACTTTCACTGCTCTCGAGCATTTCTTCCGTATGGTTCCAGTCTGATAATTCCGGCGGTCCATCGTAGGTGAAGGTTAACGTAATCGCTGCATTCTGATTCTGGAAGTAGTTTTGCAGTGCGCCTTCCGGAATCGTCAAGGTGTAGGTTTCGCCTTTTTCCAATGCTCTTCGCGGGGTAATGTACAGCTTATCAAGATCGATCTTCTTTGTCAGCATGCATACATTGCCTGCGGAATCCTTCAGGCTGATACTTCCGTATTTGGAAGAACTGCTGACAGCTCCATTAAAATCAAGGAAAATCCTGCTGTCCGGTTCCGTATTTCCTTCGTCTGCAGTTTCCGCATGGTTCCATCCATCTAAAATCACTGGGATATTCAGCGCATCCAAACCGAAATACAGTTTGACCGGGACATTGCTGTTTTCCGCGGCACCGTTTCCGAGTTCATAAGCCGTTCCTTTTCCCGCCGCGTAAAGGCTTCCATCCTCTAGCTCTACAAATACGTTGTTTTTAAAGAAATATAGTTTTGTCGCATTTTCGACTCCCTGCATCTGATAGTAACCGCTTTCCTCCGCATCGGAATCACCCGCGCCTAATTGGCCATATGAGTTCGTTCCTTTTATATACACGCGGCCGTTTTCGATGTAGGCACTGTAAGTTCCGTTATATTTCTCTTCCGTATACTTTTTTTGATAGCCGCTCGTTTCCGGAAGCGTACTTCCGTTAAAAATATCTGTTAAATAGATTTTTTCTTCTGTTTCTACAACGATTTTATCATTCAGAGTTCGATTTGCAGGATAAATATCAAGAACCTTTTCCATTACACGCATCGGACTTTTGATCTTCTGCGAACCACCCAACGCGTACAATTCTCCGTTCTCGCAAAGTATCCATGTTGAGCCACTGTTCACTGCATGATAAACGATTTTCTTCGCAGAAAGCTCAAGGTCCATCTGCACCGGTGTATTGGTGCCAGTCGTAGTTCCGTCTCCGAGCTGTCCATTGGAGTTAGATCCCCAACTCCATATCCCCCCGTCGGAGGTGACAGCGTAATATGATACATCGCTGCCTTCGGAACCTTCGGACAAAGTCCGAATATCATACAATGGTTTGAATGCACTCTTGCTGATTCCCGTAGATATATCATATTCCTTTACACAATTTTTTTCATCTAAAATATAAATGGAGTTGGAGTATTTTGAATAAATAAAATCCTGAATTTGACTTACCCCTGCAAAATCCAGTCTTTTTATGTTTTTCTTATTGTTTCCCCATGACCAAAGGCTTCCATCCGTTAAAAGGGCATAGTACTCCGTGTTATAATTATGTACCTTCTTTATTCCGGCTTGGATGACTTGGCTAGTGATCGCAATCTGAATGGTCCCGGTGATTTCTGTTCCACGTATGGTTGCTTTTAATACAGCGATGCCTTCCTTTCGTTTGATCAAATCTCCGTTTTCGTCCACATAACAGATATCCGGACTTGCAGATTCCCAATTGAGAAGGTTATCGGTCGTTCCCGCCGGATATATTTCCGGATAGAACTCATGCCCGTCATCCTTTTGCATATCCGTTGCATATACAGCTTCCTTGAAATTTAACCCGACTGCCGGAAGGATGCAATGCACGGTGATGCTGTCCACGATATTGCCGTATCCGATCGCTGTGATTTTCACATCTCCGGTAGCAAGCGCGGTGATCTTTCCGGTTTCATCGACAGAAGCGATCTCCGGATTGTCGCTCTCATAAGATAAAGCATACCGCGTTGCGTGTCTCGGCGTAATGCTAACCTTGGTTTCGTATGTTTCGCCAACTTGAATCGTTAGATCATCCGGCGTTAATTCAATTTTTTCCGGCAAGGTCACACTCCGCACATTCACGGTGAGGTATGTGTACAGCGCATGGTCAGCCGCATAGATCTTAACGGTCGTGCTACCGATTTTTTTCGGCGTTATCAGTCCATTTCCGTCAACCGTTAAAATCTCTTCATTCTCGCTTTCGTAAATCAATTCTCCCTTGTTTGGGGTGACCTTTGCGTTTATTTGATAATCGGACGCCAGATCGATATCGACCAGATATTGGTCAAGTTCGATATTGGCCACATCCTTTAGGAACGGAGCCGATATCTCATACAAATACATATTGTTATATAGATCTCCGCCTTCCGTGACGGTTCTCTTGTTTACATCGATGATGATAGGTCGACCGTTTTCATCACTTGCACCGCAATAATTGGTTTTCGCTAAATGATCAAATAAAAATTCCAATTCTGCTTTCGAATTGATCTTGGCTCTTGTGATTTTGTACTGTTCTGAAGCCGTTTGGAAATCATGTTCACGATAATTATAGACACCTCGGGTAAGATACATCTTTCCGTTTTCGGTATCATAATATACATCAGCTACATTGAACACCTCTGTGTCCGTCCACTTCACTGGATCCAGCAAAGAAACGACCCCGCTTTTTGTTTCGCCGTAAGTATGATTTCCGTAAAAAACACAGTTTTTAAAGTTGGTTTGATAATAATTGTAGCTGGAAGTATCTGTCTGCGGCTCAATTGCACTATCGACAAAAATACATTGCTCGTAATTCCCATAAAGGTCGTAATAGCCGCCGTAATTGCTTTTCGGCCCCAATTTATAAAAGGCACAGTTTTGTGCAGTTTCAACGGCTATCACTCCGGAATGGTAGCTTGCGCTGACCTTTCCATTTGATAAGTATCTATAATAGATTGCAGACCCTTCGTTGTTTTGACGGAATTCGCAATTCTTTACCATGGTTATCCATTTATAATCCGAATAGGCAACCCCATTCTGACAAAGGTATGGATTGGTTACTTCCGTGTAATTTAACTCCACATACCCCTTGTTATTTTCATAAATCTGAACCTGATATGCCCTCATCCATTCACTCGGGAACAGTTCGATTGGTTCTGCTTCTGTACCGTTGCAGATGAAGTTTCCTTCTACCTTCAGATAGGCAATCGCCGTATCGGCATAGGCATCTTCAGGGTCACTGCACCAGAACTGGATCTTCGTCCCCGGTTCGACGATGACCGTCGCGCCTTCCATGATAATCGTCGCGTTTGGAATGATATAGTAATTATCTTTGGTCAGCGTCATATCACTTTCAATTTTGTTTGGAAGTTCCACGCCGCGGCGAACGGTCAAGAGCACCGTATCTATCGAAGTGTAGACGGCTTCGTCCTTATCATCTAAGCCATTTTCGCAGGTTACTGTAATATTCAGTCGAATGCTATACTCGTTCGGACAATCTTTGCTGACTTTTACGTAGAACGGATTCTGCCAACCGGTCCATACATCGTCTGTATAGAGTTTGCCGCTGTCGCTTTCGGAGTAAGTTCCGATGCTGCCGTAGTCCAGATCGTTGTTGAGGAACTCCACGTACGGATTTGCAATACCTGCTGTCGACGAATCCGCGTCGATATGTACTTTTGTATTTTTGCTCATACCCCAACGATTCCGAAGTGTAAAGCCGAGGGCAATGGTTTCCCCGGCATCCAGAATACCGTCTCCATTATTCACGCTCTCGCAGCCCGCAGTCAGCCCATCCGTATCCGCGGTAAATCCTTGGGTATCAAAAAGCGTATAATCACTGATACCAAGGTCCGGAGTCGGAACGTCGGATAAAGCGCTAGCAAAATTGACACAGCCCGGAACATTATGCATTTTTCCGCCAACGGTGTGCCTTTCTACGTTCGCGCACTTTACGTTCCGATCTACGCCGCCGGCAATCTGTCCGTAAATGTACTTGGTCGGATACCTGCTTGTATCCGAATAATAACTTCTAAGAAGTGCTGCTTCTGCGGCTACGACCGGCGCAGCCATCGAAGTACCACTCAGCTTCGCATAGCGGTCTCCCGGCAAGGTGCTCAAGATCTGCTCTCCCGGAGCATAGACTTCATACTCCACAGAATTATACAAGACAGAATCCCAATTTGAAAATACAGATTCGGTGTGGTCCTGTCCAGCGCTCATAACACCCAGCACGAAGGAATATGCTGCCGGATAGTTCGGTGCTCCGGACGGGTAGTGATCTGTCCCTTCATTCGGATATCCGCTGTTGCCTGCGGATGCGACCAGCACGCAGCGGCCATAGGTTGTTTCCAGCGCATCTTTTACCGCGATTGAAGATTCACTGCCGCCGAAGGACATGTTAATGACATCTGCGCCGTTTTCATAAGCGTAGATGACCGCCTTTGCCACATTATTCTGCAGGAAAAAGCCGGAGGCATCGCCTGCTTTGATGGCCATGATCTTCGTGTTGTATGCAATGCCCACCACGCCTTCTTTGTTGTTGGCAGCCGCGATGATGCCTGCCACATGAGTCCCGTGGCCTTCGTCGTCCATAGCAGAGCCTTTGCCTGCAGTAATATCTACACCATAGTAGTCGTCTACATAGCCGTTTCCGTCATCATCTGTGCCGTTATTGGAGGTTTCTTTGCTGTTGACCCACATGTTTGCCTTCAAATCCTTGTGGGTATAGTCGACACCGGTATCGATGACCGCAACGACCACGCCGCTGTCTCCGCCCGCAGAGATACCGTTTTGTTCAAGCGTTTTCCATGTCTCCTGTATGCCGCAGGAGTTGAGCACCCACTGCTCGCCGCTTTTCGGGTTGTTGTTTAGGACGACCTGCACGGCGTCATCGGTATCCGCGGTCGCTTCGCTGACAAAGTTGTACTCTGCCGTGATGACATTTTCCATACCGCGGACATTTTCCATTGTCTCGGCAAGGTTTGCCTTTTTCAGGATGTAGCCGGTGTACCACGCGTAGTCTGTGCCGTCAAACAGGAATTCCAGTTTGCCGATACCGGCTTTTTTCAGTTCCTTGGTCAGTTTGCCCTGGAATGATTTTTTGAATTTGATCAGTATGGCATTGTCGGCGTACTTGACATCTTCGTCTTCAAAAACGTCCGGGTTTATCTCGTCATAAGGCTTATTCGGATCGCCGTTCTCATCAAAATTTTCCCATGCAGAACCGTCGGAAACATTGGTCTCGTCTGCCTTTTGGGAGCCCTGATCTTTGTTCCCAAAGATTGCATCCAAAACAGCCTCTGTTTCTTTCTCAGAGCTTACAGTCTTCGAATTGCTTACGGTTTTCACACTTGTCGGCTCCGCTGCGGCTTTGGTGCTCTTATCTGTATTCTCACCCAAAGTTGCAATTTTCGCCGGGTCACCGCTCACAATATTCGTGTCAAGCTTGACCTCACTGTCGTCTACTGTGATTTCTTCTGCTTTCGCATTTCCTGTGTCCGCAGGAAGTTGTGTTGTTTCTGAGGGTCCGCCTATGCCACAGCTGGTAAATACCATGACAATGCAGAGAATCAAAACTAGGATTAAATGTTTCTTTTTCATGTCTCCTCCTATGCATCTGCCTTTTCTCAACAAATCAATTTTTTTATATTCAAAGCGTTTCGCTGTATATTCAAATTCAAAATTTCTTGTGCAAATTACCCACACACTTTTATGCGACCCTCGGCGCGCTTTGCGGGCATGCCGAGGGTCGTCATAACTCATTTTGTTCCTATGAATGTTTTGCACGGGATTTCGTGCGTCTTACTTATTACTTTTTCGTCCACTTTCTGTTAGCGTATTTGCACTGCTTCAGTTCAGTCTTTGCTGCTAACTTGCCGTCTTTGTCATATACCATGACTCTTGCTTTGTAGTAGTACATTGTGCCCTTCTTGCCTGCTGTGTTCAGGTAGTTCGGAACGTCCTTAGTCACGGCTGCTTTGTAGCCTTTCGCCTTCTTCGTGCTTCTGTAGAATTTGTACTTTACAGTGTAGCCATTCTTTTCGAATTCGGAAATGTCGCCTTTGAGTGTAATTTTGATATTGCCGCTCTTCAGCTTAGCGGATCTTGCCTTCAAAGCAAGTTCCTTCACTGCTTTCTGTACATCGAAAGATGAATCGCCGATGGAAGCCTTGATTGCTTCTGCTTCGGTCTTAAGCTCTGCCATGGTCTTGCCGGTCTGAGCTTTCATTTCCTTATCTACAGCTGCTTTTTCGGCTGCGGAAAGCTTGTCATACTTGTCAGCGGCTTCTAAAACTTTTTCGTAATTTTCCGCATCGGCTGCTTTTACAAGCTCGCCGTTAATCGTCATATTGTCCTTAATGAAGTCTTTTGCGACTTTTTCAGGAGTGTCCGTCGGAATTACGAATCCACCGCCGCCAACGCCGCCGGAAGATGCCCACGGAGTAGCTGTTCCTGTTACTGTTGCGTAATTCCTATCATTCGGTGTAAATGACCAGCCGTATTTTGCGCCTTTTTTAATTGGAGCGTTATCGCCGTCATCCCATGTAAATGTACCTTCAACACCAAACCCGCTTGCTGCCTCTGCCTTAATCTCACCGAGAGTCTTTCCTTCAGCATTAACGGTCGGAAGCTTTGGTGCACCTGTAACCTTAGCTTTATTGATGGTTACCTTGATTGTAGTTACTGCTGCTGCATATGCTTCGTCACTTGGCGTAAATGTCACTTTTACATTCTTTCCGCTGTTGACTGCAGTTAAGTCTTCGCTGCCGTCAAATGACCATGTTCCTTCAATTGTCTTTCCGTCAACAGTTGCGATTCCCTTGATAGCCTCTGCTGTAATCGGCGTTCCTGTGTATGTGACTTCGATATCGCTTACTTTAAGCTCAGGAACCGGTTTTTCGGTTACATTTACCGTAAGCTTGATTTCATAGTCTGCATAGTTTGTCGCTTGTACTTTGATTGTTATAAAACCTGCTGACGCTGCGGAATCTGTTACTGTATAGGACAGTTTTCCATCCTTTACTTCGGATTCAAATGTAATTTCATCAGAATTGGATGCTATGTCCACGATTTTGTATCCGTCTTTCAGATACTTCGAAAGATCATAAACCGCGGAGGTTCCTTTTGTTACAGTGCTGTTCAAAGTCTGCGTTCCGTAAACTGCTTTTGCAATATCTACATTTGCTTTAGCTGTGTTTACTGCCAGTTTATAGTTATCATTCCAAAGCTCTACCGTAACGGTTACTTCCTTATCCGTTCCAGCGTTGTCATCTGCCATGATGCCTGTTGCCCTGTAGTCAATGCCCTTTGTTAAGGTCGCATCACCAAATGCAACTGCAGTAACCTTTACATCCTTTTGTCCTGCTGCATAAGCGCGCTCTTCAAAGCTTGCTCCGGTAATTGTAATCTCTTTTTTCGCAATTGTGAAGCTCTTCGTAAGTGTGCCTGTATAGTTGTTCTGTCCGGAAATTGAAAGTGTATAGCTTCCGGCATTTGTTCCGGTGTTTGCGCTTACCGCATAGTCCGTGCCTTCAGCAAGCGTAATATCATTAAGCTTAACACTGCTTACGGTCTGTGTCTGTTCCGCACCGGTGTAAGTTAATGCGGTTCCAAGCTCAATCTCAGCTCCGTTTATGGATTTCTGTGCGATCGTGAATTCTTTCGAACCCGTATAGATTTCCGTTGCGGTTTCACAAGATACGGTTACTGTGTAGTCTCCGGCTTTTGTCGGAGCTGTTTCTGAATCTGTCAATACAGTTCCGTCTTTTGCAGTACCGCTGTACTTAACTGTTGTGGTCTGCACGCCGGAAGGTGCTTTGTATATAGGTTCTTGCGCTGCATCGCCGAATGTCCATCCGCTCTGGTTTACTGTGAGCTCCTTAACTTCTTTATCGGTTACTGTAATCTTAATAGCGTTATCTTTTCTGTATGCGTTGTACTCTGCGGTTCCGTCACCGTTTAAGTCCTTAGCTGCAATGCTGACATTGAGTACAACTTCGCCTGTCTTATCGTCAGCTGTTGTTAAAACAGAACCATCAAGCGTTGCTGCATCAGTAGTTCCCACTAATGCAAACGAGATTTCTCCCTGTGCGCCTGAAACCAATGTATTAAGGTCGAGTGTGTTTCCGCCCTTTGTTATGGTTCTTGCTTCTGTGATAGTCGGAGTCTGATTGATTGGATTAATCTTCCATGTTTTATTCTTAATCGTGCCTGTTACTTCACAGTTCGTGCTGTCTACTGCTTTTGCTTCTGCTGTTGCAGTATATGTTCCTACATACCTTCCCGCATTGTCGGTGTAGTCAATAACGATGCTCGTCGGTACATTTACAAGCTGTACTCCCTGAAGCTCATTGTTGAAATCGAATTCCGCGGTCTCAACCCATTTCAAGCTGCTGACATTGATTTGAGCCTTTGTGATATTCACGATGTTGGAACCTGTCAGCGGTTCATGATTTGGTGCAGTCACCTGCCAGTATACAGTCCACGGACCATCTGTGACATCTATAAATGTAGGTGCCGTTGTTGAATATGAGCTGGTTTCCCATTTCTTATATTTAACTGTCAGCGGTTGATTTCCTACTGCGGAAAGCTTCGCAGGGTCATAAACGATTCCATGTTCCTTTCCGTCATATGCGGCTGCATAGTCTGCGAATGCACCGTTGTTTGTGATTGTTGCCGGGGAAATCTTGAATGGCTGATTATGCTCTCCTGTGTAATTGCCTTTTCCTGTGATGGTCATTTCATAATTATCGCCGGCATCCGTTGCTTTATTGTCAAAAACATCATAGTCATTGGTAGTTAATATTAATTTTCCTGCTCTAACCTCCGTTACTTCGAATGTAAGCAGACTTCCGGTATAAGTTTTTTCTGCAACAGCAGTTGCCCCTGTAATTTTGGCAGGCTTTACCTCAGCATATACTGTCGTAGTATAGGTCTGATAGTTTTCTCTGCTGATTTCTACATAGATTGTCTTGCTGTCGGATACATTTGTAACCGTTGGGATTCCGGCTTCATATGTACCGTTCTCAGAAGTCTTATACTTAATTGTATATCCTTCCGTTTTAGTCGTATCAACAGTTACTGCTACCTGTGCTTCTCCGTTGTAAGTAACGGTATTGCCTTTGACTGCATTCTTAACTTCATCCTCAATTGTTTTTCCTGTTATCGTGAATCGTGATGTTACCTCAGCAATATCCATATAGTTTCTTCCTCCGGATGCTGAAACTCCAACCCAATAGGTTCCTGCATTCGTCGGCGCTCCTGTGAGTTTTTCTCCCTTGGAACCGTTATCATCACTATACCAGCTTACTGTGATTCCTCCGTCGCCATTGTAATGATATGCGATATCTGCTTTGGATGCGTCGGAGTCCGTAAGAGCTTTGCACTGTATAGGTTCTCCGTCATAAGTAATATTTGCAATCGGGTTGATGCCGAGGTTTCCTTTGATTTGATTAATCGTATATGTCTGCTCTAAATCCCCTGTAAACGCATAATTTCCCGTGCCGGTATCGACAACCTTTACTTTCGCTGTTCCTGCATCTGTATTATTGCTGTATTCAAGAGTATATTCAGATTCAGGGATAATTTCGTCTCCATCTTTTACAACAACTGTTGTCGGTACAACCGGGTTTCCATATTTGTAGTCATAGCTTCCTTCAACCACGATGGTCGGGTTCGTTACTGTTTTTCTGTTTACGGTTACATTTACCGGAACTGTAACAGCCTGATAGTTTTCCGTGTCATTCGGCGTGAATACGGATTCTAAGGTCTTAGTGCCTGCATCTCCATATGACTCAAGGTTCTTCCATGCAAAAGTTCCCGGAACCACGGTTCCATTGAGTTCCATTACGCCGCCTTGAATAGCGTCCTTTGAAACTGCATCTTTATATGTAACCGTTGCTGTCGGAGCAGTCTTGACGGTCGGTGTATCCTTCGATGCGGTTTCTGCAAACTCTGCTGTGAAAGTAACTGTTTTTCCGTCAGCGGATACTTGTTTATTTGATACTTTTTTAAATAAGAATGATGGTACAAAATCCGAAGCGAAGATGTAGCCATCGTTTGCTGTCATAGTTACATTTGCCTTATATACTGTTCCTGCCGCAAACTTGTCCGGGTTTCCTTCCCATGCGATTGTTCCTGTGAATCTGCCGCTGGTATCTGTGATGGATGTCTGCGGTACGGCGTTCTTTACAGGAGCAGTGATTGGTACATAAGTTTCGCCGGAAAGTGCTCTTGAAATCTCAACCGGAGTTACATCTGCATTAGAGCTCCAGTTTCCATCTCCTGATACTTTTCCAAGCGCTAAATTCGTAATCGCTAAACTCACTTTTCCGATTTTATCGGCAGCAATAGTTGCCCTAATTGTCATCAACTTTTGCTCTGCCGTTATGCATCGGTCTTCTGTTGTTCCTGTTGCTGAATATACCTGTCCATTGTCCGGATCGTATCCTGCAAATACATCAAATATTCCTTTTTTTGTCCTCTTATCGTATTTAAGGTCTTCTTCGGTATAGCCAGTTTCGTATTCTGTTCCTAATGTCATTCCCTCCGGTGCAGCAAGTTTAAAGCTGATTGCACCTATTTTAATTCCCGATTTTGGAACCACACTTATTGTGTATTTAACCTGTACATCATTTGTTCCGTCCGCAATAAATGATGTCTTGTCTGGAACTACTTTTAGTATTGCATCATATTCGCTTTCGGCTGCGTAAGCTGATATGGGCATCATTGTAAAAATCAAGCATATGCTCATTATCAGCGTAAATAGTTTTCTTTTCATTTTCAAAACTCCTTTCTTTCTTTTATCACTTAAATGGATTGGTTCCATTCATATGCGTATATATTCGCTGCATATCTGTCGCGTCAATGTTTCCGTCTTGATTAACATCCCCACACTCTATATCTGAAAGCGGGTTTGTTCCGTTCATATGCGTATATATTCGTTGCATATCTGTCGCATCAATGCTACCATCTTTATTTACATCTCCTCTAAGGAAAAGCTTTATATTTTTTGATGTTAAATCTTCTGCTATTAAAAGATTTTCTTTATATGTGACATGGACTTTCTTACTCACTCTCAAGGTATATTCGCCTGCCGCAACTCCCGCAATACTGTATTCTGCAGAATTGCCCGCAACAGCTGTGTTATACGCAGGTTTCGTTTCACCTTTTCTAATCAGTTCAATCGTTACTTCATCTGTCTCGCTTCCGAAGCTCGTCACCGTTCCGCTTACGGTGACGCCTTCAGAAAGATTCCGGTCTTTTTTGAATGCGTCCAAGGTTTCCTGCTCAGCCACAAGATATTTGGAAAAATGCCTTGTCTTAAAGACGAATTTGCCGTCAGTAGAAACATTTCCCTCTATCGGTGTACAATTGGTATCTGTGTAGTTCCAGCATTTTACCTCTTTTCCCTGCAAGGAGGACGGCAGCTCTAATGCAACTTCCACTTCTCCGCCACCAAAATTCGTAACATCCGCAACGAATTCGCCTGCATTGTTCACGAGTTTAGCAGTTACATCGAAATTCACCGCATTCTTTGTTTCCTGACCGATAAGAATGTTGTCTTCTTTGGTTACCGAAATAAGCAGGTTTTCGCCTTCTGCATTTTTATTAACGCTTGCCGCAGCTGCCGTATTAAAATTCAGCGTTCCGCCATTTGTTTGAACAATCAAGGATTTTCCCTTGCCGGCAACTAAATCTGCCGCGGTTTTTGAAATTTCAACTTCTGCTGTTGCTGCCGTCCCTGAGGTCAGGTCGATAATCGCATCTCCACCGGAAGCAAGCGTTTCTGTAATCAATTGCTGCTTGACCACAGCAGCTCCCGTCGAATCAAGTGTTGCTTTGATTTTCGTCGTTCCTTCTTCCGTTGTAATTTCTCCGCCGTTTCCGTTTGCACCGTATATGCTTGTATCCGCGTTAACAACCTTGAAATAAACGGTTTCCGGTGTGCCTGCTGAACCGGAGGTCAAAAGAAATGCTTCGCGCTTTTCATCTAAAATTTTAAATGCATATTCTTGTCCCTGTGTCAGCACTGTATTCGCTTCGAAAATGAAGGTCACCAGCTTACCGCTCGCCTTGTCTGTCGACTCTTCTCTGTTTCCGTCGCTGCCATGACTTCCGAATCCGCAAAACAGAGGATTCGCATCCGTCTCACCGTAAAAGCTGACTCCACCTTTGAAGAAATCACCCTCCTTCGTATCAATCAGAGTGAATTTCTCCGGATATTGCAGTTGAAACTGCAATCCCGACATGCCTTCCGTTGCATTTTCTTTGACACCTATCGTCAGCGCAACCTTATCGCTTGTTCTGTCATTAAGCGTTGTCAGGCTTGCCTCCAAAGTGATTTGCTCGGATGTCGCTGCATAAGCTGCATTTGGAAGAAAATTTTCGTTTCCCGGCAAAACAGCTGATGTCAATATCAGTGCAAGCGCCAGCAGCAATGCGAAAGTTTTTTTCCGGCCTACAGCCTTCCTTTCTCTTCTTTCCATAAATTTTTCCTTTCCATAAATTTCTTTTATAACTTTCTATTTCAAAATAACTTAGTGATACTATCCTGCATTCTCAAAGTCTTCAATTTCTTTGCTGCCATTTTCATAGTCTTCAAGATACTCATAGTCTTTCCATCCTGCTAAGTGGCGTTGAAGAATCGTTAAATCCACTATGTTGATTATTCCGTCATCATTGATGTCTGCCGCGCACCAATTTCCGTTTTTAAGGTAATTATTCCATTCCGCAATGTATCTTGTAAGGAAAAGTGCATCCGAAGCATCCACGATGCTGTTATCATCTAAATCTCCAAGTTTATAGAAAAGCCATCTGTTCTCTATCGCAGCATCCTGTGTCTTTGCTTCTTTTCCAACGAAAACATTAGCACTGTAGCACCCTTGACCTTCTATATTTACAGCCATTACATACTCACCGGTCAGCAGTCTAGCTGAGAAATCTTTGCGGTAAGTTCCGTAATATTTTTTATTATCGTAATCGTTGCAATCTTTCCAGTTTTCATCAATATCAGTATCAGCGACTTTCTTGACGCATAAATCGTCCTCATTTTCTCCTTTCCCCACAGGAAGCAGAATCTTCTCCTCTATCACGCTGTCTTCCGTTCCATACGGATAAAAGCGAATTGTTACAGCATTAGTGTTTACTTTGCCCTGCTCCAAATATCCGTAAATGTCGCTCTCATATTGCAGTTCGAAATGATATTCAATCTCTCCCATACTGCTATACCCAGGAAGGTACGTTCCTTCATAATCCCTGCTTTTAAGTATTTTTCCCGCTGAGCTTTCATCAAAAAGTTTTCCCAATGCTTCCTCCGTTGAATTGTCGCCAACAGCATAGATTCGGGCATATATTATATTTTCTTTAAATTGCTTTTCTAACTTTTCAATAAAATCCGCTTCGTCAATACCCGCTCCGACTGCGACTACGCAGTCCGGGTTCTGATTATAATACCAATATTCTGTGGCATTACACTCAAAGAGAATATAATTCGGGAAATTTTCATCAGCAGCATCTGGAATCGCATGATCCTTTTCCATCTGCTCCGTTGTAATGTTAAAATATGCATAGAATATATCCGATTCCCTGTCTCCTTGGTCGTCCCAAGTAACATCCACCTGATACCATTGTCCATCATCAAGCTTAACTACATTCCAAGTATGTCCCTCTCCTTTGCTGGTGCCTGATACCGTATAATTCTCAATGCCTTTTTTATTTAAGAGGGCCTGCATAGCACGAGTGTAACTTTCGCAGACTGCGGTTCCCGTCATAATCGCACCAAAAGCGTCATGATTATGAACATATTCGTCCTCATCATCATAGGAAGTGTTTAGCGCAATCCAATCATGGAAAAATAATTCACTTTCATATTTGCTCATTCCTGCGGTTTGTGCTACGATTTCTCCTATTCTCGCATCAAACTTTGCTTTTGCTGACTCTATTTCATCACGAGTATCAAAGGTATAAACATTCGCTATTATCGGGTTTCCCTCCGAATCCTCTGCCTCGCCGACAAAAGCAATTTTTGCAATTTTATTACCACCCTCATATACATAATTTATGTATGTGCCGTTTCCCCACCAAAAGAACTCCGGATAGTCTTCTTTAACTAAATAGTAAACCATGTCTGCTTCTTCGTCTGTAATGCCACTGTTTTCATCCCATGTAAATTCCACAGACGATGCATGATGATCGATGGCACTCGCAATTTCTTCATAAACATAGCTGAGATTATTGGCATTCTTTAAGTCGTTCAAATAGTTTTTTCCGATTTTATCTTTGCCATATTCTTTAATGCCGGAAATGGATTCTTGTGTTTCCTGCCCTGAAGCAATGCGTCGAACAGCTTTTCTCGCAGCTTGGTTCTGTGCGGAATCCGGCAGCGGCAAACATACGCCTTTCGGTCTTTCATACCCACAGTCATGCCCTTCGCCCGGGGATGCAGGCTGCGATTCGGGCGCAGCTGATGCGACATTTTCGGTCGCCGCTCCTGCAGTGTTTTCCGCCTCCGCCGCAAATACCGTACCTGTTGCCTGCGGCATGCAAGTGAATATCAAGCATAGGGACGCTGCAATAACTAAAATTCGTTTCTTCATACGCACCTCCTGTTTCATCATACAGTCAGCTTTTTCTTAACTGACCAGTTCGTGTAGTATGTCTTGCCTGCAATCTTGCGGAATCCGCGGACTTTATAGTAGCGCACCGTGCCTTTCTTCCCTACCTTCTTATCTGTCCAAGTCATACGGGAAGTGGAGGCTGCTTTCTTAAAGCCTTTATTCACTTTCGTTGAGCGATAAATCTGATAACCATCCAGTTTATATGCTTTATTGGATCTTTTATATTTCAAAGTATAACTTTTCTTTGCCTTGCTGTACTTCGCCGAAGTATAGATGATTTTCATGGCTTTGACTTTCGCAATCGTTTTCTGCTGAGCTGCTGTCAAGGCCTTGTCTCCGCCGGTTGTCGGTTCGGACGGGCTGATGTTCCCGTCGTCCTTGTCTCCCGGCTGCGTTGGTTTGGTTGGACTCGTCGGGGTTGCAGGAAGCGAGCCTCCGTTTGACGGCGTACTCGGCTTCGCTGGTTCTTTTCCGTTCTTGACCTCTATATATCCGTTTTCCGGTGTAAAGCTAACCGCCTTAATGTCGGCGTCATATCCCGTTACGCTGCTCTGCGTAAAAGAAATTTCCTGTTTTCCGTTGACTGCTCCGTCCTTTACCTTAAAGGTCAGGGTTATCAAAACACCATCGTCTTTGCAGTTTTCTTTTTGCAAAGAGTTTATCCAGCCGCAATAGTACGGAACCTTGTCCAAGGTCTGGCTGTTCATCGTTCCGCCAAGAAGTTTGCCGTTCTTCTTCGCCGTCAGCTCAAACTGCTTCGCATCGTACTGCACAGAAAAATCTATGGATGTAATGCCGGGGTTTCCTGTAATGGAAACCGTTAAATCAACACTGTCTCCGGGCTGTGCTTCCGCCGACGAAATTCCGATAGTCGGCGACGACGCAAAGACAGCTGTCGCATAAAACGGCAGAGATGTTATCAATACCGCTATGCTTAAAATCAGCGCAAAAATCTTTTTTCTCACCTTGCTTTCCTCCTTATGTGCATTCACAATGTGTTCACAATTCCTTCATTTTTTATTTTAGCGTAAAATCCGCTAAAAGGCAACGCAAATTACCTATATTTTCAAAAAATGGAGAATTTCTTTATTCGAAAAAATTATCCGTATATGGAAGCATTTCGTAATCCTTCCATCCCGCGATATGTCTTTCTAAAATCATAAGGTTTGCCGGGCTCGCTTCATCCATCCATGAAACATTTGTCTTCTGCGGAAGTTCTCTATAATCTTCCCAGTCCGCTAAATGCCTCTTCAAATAAAGCGCGTCTGCCGCATCAACTTTTTTGTTTCCATCCGCATCTCCGAAGTAATAGCTTGAATCATAAATATTGATGTTTCTCTGCCAATATTCTGAGCCTTCAGTTTCTCCGAAGCGCAGACCGAGCCATATCTCACCGTCATAAACGAAGCTGTCTTGAACAGCCACTCTGTAGGAAAAATATGTTTTGCCATTGCACTGTACTTCTTTCGCGTCTGCAATTGACAGTCCCGTCACTTCGCCTTCCTGATACTCATGCACATTGTTTTCTCCGCCGATTAAAATCTTTATGTCGGAAGCGGTATAGTCTTTTGCCGGAGAAAGCAAGTAAAAATACTTTTCCGTTCCGTCTTCACTGCTCTCTTTCGCGAAGTTATACGAAAATGCCGCGCCCAAATAACTGTCTTGGCTGATTTCCTCCGATGAGAAAAGTCCGTATTCCGGCACACTTACCTTTACTTTCATCTTGTATGCGATGCCTTCGTAATCCGCTGTAACGGTGTGCTCTCCGAATCGATTCCATTCAAGAAGGCACCGTTGCTCGCTTTCTTTCCATATTTTCAAGCCCTTCGTTCCGCTAACCTGCGTAATCGGAACCGCCTTATATTGGTTATTTTCCTGAAGCACTCCGAAGTATCCGCTCATAGCCCCGGACTTGCTGTCTTCTTCTATGCCGGTTTTAATTTTCTCCTTTAAGCTGTCATCTCTGTCTATAATATACCCATTGCTGTCAACATAGACGGAATCTCCTCCTATCCAGCAAAATTTCGGCAAGTACTGTATTTTATTTTCGATTTCAACGAATCTTGCATCAATTCCGTTTGGATCTGTTCCGATATAAAATTCGCTGCTCTTAAACTGCATTCTGTCAATGACCGCTTTCCAGATACAATGTTCGCTGTCAATGGTGCCATAATACTCAAATCGGAGTCCTTTTATATTGGTGCTCTCCAAGTCATAGTTGTCATTCTGCGCAAAAGTTTGCAGTTCTCCGCCTGTCACGCTGTATACATAAAAATACGCCTCGCTGCCTGTTTCATTTGTGTTTAATTCTTCGCAGTTGATGTTTCTAGACAAGTAATCAGAAAGCTCGCTTAACCTGTCCGGATTTTTGAAGCATCCGTTTATCGGCATCGGGATATACATGTCTATCATATATTCTTTGCCTTCGAATTCTCCGACAATCCTGTGCATTCCGGTTTTCCTCAAAGAGTAAGTATACAGGTACTTTCCGTTACGGTCTCCGGAAGTTGTTCCACCCTTCGCCAGGCAAAGGTCGCTGCCTGCTTCTGCTGTCAAATCCCGAACATTTTCCAGCGCATAATATTTACCGCCTTTTTCCACCGCAAAATATCCGTGAATCTCATGATCCATCCAATTCTCCTGCGCTACACACTGCTGCGTGCATGATTTCACACCGTCCGGCGAAGGACCGGTATACTGAATGATCCCGTCTTCATCCGCATAGATATAATCTCCTCCCGTCACCCAGCAAAGCTGCTTTTCCGGAATGATCTTTTCCGCGTCGTAGATCGTCATTCTCCAATCAGCTCCGATGATTTCGCGACTGTTTTCCGTTTCGGCATAACGATCTTCATAGGTAAATGCCATGGAAATATCACTCCGCTGCATAATTGCCTTGTAACTTCTATCCACGCTTACCTTGCATACCCAATATTCATTTTCGTTTTTATATAAATGTATATTGCTGATTGAAATGCCTTTAACATCTTTGCTTTTCCAGATTCTGTTGCCTTCTGCGTCCCGATCATCCTTTCCAATCGATACACGCGAGTTTATGGCATTGCTCGGCATTCTCCCTATAATATAAAAGTTAACCCAATCTTTGTCACTATCGGAGTCATCTAATAAATCCCCGAAATAGACAGTATCGCCGAGGAATCCGCTTTCTGTTCTCGCTTCCTCACGGAAAGCCGCTACCGACGGTACGGTAACTCGAATCTCAAGTTCACAGGTTATCCCGTTGTAGGTTCCCGTTATTTTATGCGTGCCGACACGATTCGGATAAAACTCGCGGAAATATTTCACCCCGGTTTCTCGCAGACACGGAGACGAGCCGCTTTCTCCGCTGCAGCTTACATTGTCAAGTGCGTAATAATCGCCTGTTGTCGTCTTAATCGCAAAGCACATCGTTTGTCCGACCTCCGGCTCATAATCAAATGCCTGGTATTCAAATGTGGTTGCAAGGGCATCCAAACTTCCGGAATATTGTTTGGGATTAGGGGCCAATTTTCCGTCTTCGCTAACAATAAGCCTTACCGGGATCTGAAAAGCATATAACTGTCCTTTTGTCTCCGCATAGCCTGCCGTCGGCAATCCAATAAAGCTGCATATCATCGTTATACACATCAGCAAGCAAAAAATCTTTCTTCTCATCTCATTTTCTCCTCTCTCATACTGCGGTTTCTTACGATGAGTTTAGCGTATTTTACGCTAAAAAGCAATGCACTATCCACGCATAATCGAAGAAAATTTCCACTTTTCGTCAGTTCTGATTTTGAGGGATGTTTTGATATCCCGTCCACCCTGCGATATGCTTCTCCAAAATTATTAAGTCCTGCAGGTCAACTTCTCCGTCATTGTTTAAATCCGATGTAACCGCATCGATAGTCTTGTATGCATCCCAGCCTGCAATGTGGCGTTTCAGATATAACGCATCTGCGAAGTCAACCTTATCATTTCCGTCTATATCGCCGTAAATGCGTCCGGACGGAGATGTGTTCTTTTCCCAAACCGCATACAAAGTCACGTTACGGTTATCAACAAGATAATCCTGCGCTCGATATTCGACTTCCTGTGAGCCACTTTCCATAGACCAGCCTGCAAGACGATATCCACTTTTAACAGGCGAAAGGTCAGTTATTTCAAATGCCTCGTCATAACGCTTATTTCCCTGCAAGAACGGTCTTTCGCCGTTCTCCCCGCTTCCTGCAAAATAATTGATTTCATAGTCCAAGTCCAAATATACTTTTTCCGTATTATTGCTCAGTTCTTTTTCCTCAACTTCCGCTGTAACAGAAACATCAACCGTTCCGCTTTCTCCATTTGAAAGCTCCATATCCGACAGGCTGATAACAAAAGTTGTGTTTTCGCCGTGTTCCAGTGCTTCTACTTGTGTTTCGTAAGTGGTTTCTTCTCCGTAGGAAACTGTCAACGTTCCTGCACTGCTCGTAAATCCGTCGTTGGAAACGGTCACGCATAAGGACTGCTGATTTCCAATTTGAACAAGTTCATGTGAAACCGCAAGGTCTGCATATCCTATGGTCAAGCTTGTCTCATTGTCCGCCGGATTTTTATCCTCTTCAGACGCACTGACTGATAAATTGTATGCTGCCTTGGTGATGCTGTCCGGCATTGTAAGATTTACCGTCAGTTCCGTTTCTTGCCCCGGTGCCAGTCCAATTGTTTCCGCTGCGCCATACGCCGTATTCCCACTTGCATCGGTAATCGTTATATTCACAGTTTCAATGTCTGTCGTACCATTGTTTCGAAGCTGAAGTTGAACCGGCAGCGCGCTTCCTGCTGCAACATCCGCCTGTTCATAGTCTGCCGATACCAATGTCAAATCCGTTACTTCATTCAGTCTGCACCATGCGAGATCGCATTTTCTGTCGACTGCATCTTCGCTTACGGTAACCTGAGACTGCACCAGCGCAGCATAGGTTCTGCCCTTAAAATCAGTAACACTCACATTCTCAACATATTCACTACTTTCGGTCAGCGCAGCGGCGCTCTGGTAAGTCTTCGTCTGCGCATCGTAAATTGCTTTATATAGATTCGACGAAGTTTCGCTGTCTGATGCTGCGAAATAAATATTGTCACCTACGATCTGATACTCTGTCGCACCAAAATCCGCGCAGACAAGTTCTGCGTCGTTTACATATTTATATAGTCCGTCCTCATTGAGCCATGTCAGAACTTTTTCACCGTTGAGTTCAGAAATTTTTAACCCGGAAAGCTTCCCGGAAGCGATTGCAACGGTATTTCCATCCATGGGAAGCAGGCGTAAGCTACGATCTGTATCGGTTGCCAGATTATTATCTTCATTGCGTATATAGGCAATTCCACTGTTTCCAACCGTCAAGTCAGCAATACAATTTTCTTCTCCGAGCATCTTGTTTGCCGGCTGCCATTGATCGTCGATATATTGCGCCGCCCAAATTTCATTGCCTGCGTTTTGTCCAAAAACATCTTCCGTATTGCTGTTTGCAATCCATGCCGCAGTTAATACGCCATTCACAAGCCCCAAGCGTGGCTGTGAATGATATTTTTCGCCATCTTCTTCACTTGGTGAAAGCGCCGCAATGTCTGTAAAGTTCTGTGTTGCAGCATCAAATGCTGCAGCCTTAATCGTCTGCGCTTTCGCATATTCGGAAAGGTCACTGCTTTCTTCGTTGAAGACTCTGCTGCTGTCTTGATAAATCAGGAAAATGTCTTTCCCGTTGCTGAAAAGCTGCGGCGCATAATCGCCTGTCGCATCCGTAGGATTCAACGCTTTTGGCTCGCCCCATGTGCCCGTTGCTTCATCGAAAACAGAATACATCACCTGGGTCATATTATATACATTGCGGCTCGTGTCCGCTCTGAGGTATGTAAGCACCATGTTATCGTTGCTTGCTGCTATGGTCGGCTGCGAATCTTCGTAGGTATTCGTAAGTAGCGGCTGCATCTCGATCGCACCGCCTGTGCCGCTGTTCTGACCGCTTTGCAAACTGTTCAAGCGATACGGCGCAAATCCCTGTCCGAGCCAAGCTGATTCATGCACGAGGTAAGAAACATCCTGCGGCTTATATGCACTGATGTCGTAGAGCTGCCCCACTCCTTGTTCCCCAGAGACTGACAGCATCATTGTCTTCGACGTTCCGGTTCGGGTGTATAGGTAATATTCGTCGCCGATAATTGGGTATTCTTTTTCCATTCCAAGGAAATAAGCCTTTAGACCTAGGTTCCAACTTAAAATCAGACTCTTTACTCCGGGGGCTTCCTGATTTGACAAGATAACATATACCAGTTCAACTTTGCCGTCACCATACACCCCGCCACTTATTACTTTGCCTACACCTATGCCACCAAATGCGCTAAGTTTTATCCCGCCCGTTGCTGTAAGATCTCCACCGATTTTATTAGTTTTAAGGTCAATTATTGCAGATGCTTCGCCTTTTATACTTCCTGTTAATGTGAAGTTTGCCGTAAAAGGTACCATGAATGCTACGGTTTGAAAGGAAACACTCCCCTTTGCCTCAACTAAGACATAAAGATTTACTCCAAACTGTGAAACATTTCCGATTTGATCTAACTTCATAGAACCACATCCTACGATCTTTACTGTAACATTACCGGTAAGTTTTTGTGATCCGATTTCTTTAAAAAGTCTTTTAATTGTGTCTTCGTTTTCTTTCGTATATCCACCTTTCGGGATGTTTCGGATTTTATTGAATTTGTTCCACTGCTCACCGGTGAAGTCGCTTCCGTTTTCGCTGCTATCATACATATTGATCGTAACATAAACCGTGTCATCCTTAATTTTCAATACTACGGGAAGTTTTTCTAAGCCCTTTATTTTTATCTTGCGTCCTCCAATAATAGGAATTTTGCTACCTGCTACAATTTCCAGTGAGTCACCACCCAATTGAAATTGTGTGATTTTAGGAATATCTCTGCGGATAAAAATAAGATTAATCGGTGTACTATAATATTTACCTTTTGCGTCATAAGCCCGTATACAAACACCTTTTCCGGCAGAAAAGGAAGATGCTTTCAAATTTTGAAATTTACCCTTGCTGTCTGTTTCCGCATTTTTTTTCGTATTTTGCCAAAGTTCAAAGCGTACTGCTAAGTTACTCTGCTTGGTTGTTACGCTTAGAGAAAATTTTGTATCAGCAGACTTATATGGTATTGTCAGCTTTTTTGTCTTGTTGCATAAATCAAAGCTGTCATTATACTCTGCTTCGGTTACCTTTAACCCTGTTTCATTTGTTTTATACAGTGTAATAATGTCATAACCTTTGCTGCTCTTTTCATAGTTCATGTTTTGGTTTGTCCATGTTTCATATCCACTCTTTGACACTCTGATTGAGGGAGTCCCTATGGTCAACGCATCAAATAATGCCAGCCCGCTGCTGTCTGTCTCTTTCGATGTGCCTGCAAAGGTTACTGTAGCACCTGAAAGAGGATTGCCTGTATCATCGACGACATAAATACCACATTTCGAAGCTGGGGTTTTGATGGCACTCCCAGCAAACCTTGTAAGTAAAATAACATCATCATTCAAAAACAAATCACTATATGCTACATCATTGTATATCACTTCGTTATAATATAGCTCATAAACTGCCGCTCTTGCCGCTGAAGCAGTTTTAAGGTTCGAATCGCCACGTTCTACTTGATTTTGTAATTTGCGTACTAAAGATCCAAAGCTATTTTTGCTTCCTTTTTAGCTCTTTCAATCCGTGCTTTAACATTATTAAGGCTAAGTTGTTGTGGAGGTGAAAGGCTGTACCGAGTCGCAATAAGAGCCCCTTTTTCATCAAATGTCAGCGATTTAAAGTAATTATCTGCGCTCGTATCAATATTTCCTTGCACCTCATCCAAAGTATCTTGCAATGTATTAACAATATCCTTTATCGGTTTGTCCGATGTATTCTCCGCGAACGCCGCCTCTGCCAAGAGAAACATCGATACGAGTACCGTCGCCAAGATTATAATTCTTCTTAAATAGTGTTTCATCTGTATGTTCTCCCTTTCGCTGTTCCTACAGCGTTTTAACCTTAATCACCTTACTGTATTTGGTATAGACAAGACCGTCCGGTGTCTGCACAAAGCCTCGCACTTTGTAGCGATAGTTCTTCTTTGACTTAATCATAACATCTGTACATTTTTTTGAATTCGCAGTTGTTGTCCAAATCACGCTGTATTTTCCATATTTTCCGCCTTTCTTAATCGAACGGAAAACCTTATAACCGTCAAGCTTCACATTTTCACTTTCGCTTTCTGCATCCCACGTGAACTTGATCCGGTCTTTTTTCTTTGCGATGATTTTAAAATCGACAATCTTCGTATTGCGAATGTCTTCTTCCGATGCTACTGGTTGCTCGCTATCCGGTGCTTCCGTATCTTCAAGACTATCCGCGCAGCTTTGCGTTTCGCCTGCCTCGCTGACTGTCGGCTTCTGTGAAAGAGGCTGCTCCGTTTCTGCAGCGTTGACAGTTACTGTCGAAAAGCTCAGGCATACTGTCAGGCATAAAAATACAATAAATCCTTTTAAAGTTTTTCTTTCACGTTTTAGCATTCGAGTTTCTCCTTTTCCTTCTTTATTTTTCTTTGATTATAGCAAGTTTTGTTTTGCTTTCGAACACGTTGTAATTTTTCGACTTTAAAATGTAATCTTTGACAAAATCCGCATATCGCTTAGACTACGAGTGTGTGATAAGCAGCAGTTTTCTTCTTTGAGCATAAAGCATTTGTCGTTTTTTGTCAATTTCTGGCAAGCTGAATCGTGTCTTAAATAAGAGAAAATAAGGAGGATTCATCCATGAAAAAGAAGCTGTCCAGATCAAATAAAGTTATTGCTTTTCTGCTGCGGAACAATGATAAGATCCAAATTCTGTTGTTCTGCTTTGTGCTTTTAATTCTAGTTATAAACGCAGTAGGTAATTTTGAAATCAAAGTCGATCTCATGGTTGCTTTGCTCATATGTATCGCGTTTCAAAATATGATGCTGAATAACCTCATCGGTAACCGTGAAGCTGTGCCGATAAATGATTTCTATTATTACCCAAGTGCCTCGCTGCGTGATTTACTTCAAACTGCAAAACACGATGTTTACATCATTGCAGTTACCTGCTTAAATATGAATGATTTCGATAAGATTTTAAAAGCTCTCACTGCAAATGGTGTCAAAGTCAATTTCTTATTGCTCAAATCACCTGGTATCAAAACCATGAGTGAGTTTTCATACTCCACTCCCGAACAGCACGATAACGCCATAAAAGACAATACTGCACCCGGTTCTGCAATCAACCGTCTTCTTGTATCCCCGCATTTAAAAGATGCACGTCAGGAAAATTTAATCGAAGTTCGTTTGCTGGATTCCATCTGCGCGACATCCTTTGTCGCCGTAGATCTCGGTTTAAGTGGACATGGTCAAATTCAATGTACGTATTATCAATATCATCGGAATTCTCACGAATGCCCTTGTATTCTTTTTGACGAAAAACTCGAAAGATACAACGAACTGCAAGACAGAAAAGCGATTTCTGCCAATGTTGAATTGGATTCAAATACAGAAAATTGGTTTGAATATTATAAATCCGTTGTTTTGGATATGTGGGAAAATGGTACCCCTTGGACTGATTGGAAGAAATAAAGACCATAGTAAAAACCGCGCAGCTGTGCTCCATTTGAAGTGCTCTGCGCGGTTTCTCATGTTTATTAAATTCTCTAACTTATCTTTGGCAGTTCTTTGTACGCCTTCCATCCTGCGATATGACGTTCGAGGATCGTCAAGTCCACTGGTGTGACTTCACCATCGCCGTCTAAATCGACAGCAATATTGTTTGCCTCCCCGTATTTATCCCAACCGGCTAAATATCTTTTCATCCGGAGGACATCCGCGAAATCCGCTTTTCCATTGCTATCTGCATCGCCATACAGCATCGGTCTGAATTTTGCCATGATTACATTATATTTTCTTTTCTCAATTCCTGAGGAATCTAAATCAAAATATTCATTCCGCGCTTGATTCTTAATCATGCACTTTGTGGCTCCGATTTTTTTCATCAAATTCTCCAGTGTTACCTGATAAACATCTCTTTCCGGCAGATACTCTGCTACAACTCCTTCTAAGCCTGCATCCTTTAGCTGGTCGCTTGTGAACTCTGCAATTTGTTTTCCGTTTTGGTTTTCAAAGTAAACATCACTGCCAAACATCCAGAAGTCCTTCGGCGCGACAATCTCGTTCTTCGCATTTCTGAATATATAGCAATAATACTTTCCTTCATCAGCGGCATGCCATGTATCTAATTTCACATCTCCGTTATAAAGTCCATCAAAAACATATCCGTCATGAGCAAGTCCAAACACAGCTCCGACTGAAACATAGTCTGTAATCGAAAATTCGTCTTCTAAAGTAGATTCGCCCGTGCGATGTGGCATATTTATAAGTGCTCCGCCATCACCTGCTATAATTTTGCATTTCGCATAATCATAACTCATTAGCTTTAGCCGTTGTGGTTTGAATGCATCTGCAAGAGTTATCGCAAACACATAGCAAGTCCCCTCAGAAAAAAAGTTATTCCACCTTTGATTTTCATATGTTGAAACTTCTATCCTTACTGTATAAAGCTCATCTATATAGTTTCCGGTGCCCATAATATCAGATTCCAGTTTTTTATATCGGTCACCAGCTTTTTTATATATATCTTCCAGTCTTACTTTATCCTCTGATTCATAATATTCATCCTCACTGTTATAAACAGTATCAAAACCATACACGCCCTCTTCAAGAATGTTCAGTCTGAAATATAGAGTTTCATTCTGAGTGGTGGAGGTGAAATAAGGCATCAGATTTTCACCTGCGATAACAGGGATAATCCGTTTTCCGTCCAAGCTTTCCGTCAAGCTGTTTTCCGCACTTTGCAGTGCATCATCGCTCGCATTCTCAGAGAAGTAACTTTCGTCCTTGCTTTTTTCTCGAATGTCCTTCAGCATTTGGGAAATATCATGCTTCTTTTGTCCGCCTTGCCCTATACTTTGGTTGTATTCCTCAGCCTCTTCCAGCTTTTCTTGCTGTAAACTCAAACTTTTCTTCAGTGCAGCAGCTGCCTCTTCGTATAACGTTTGATAGACGATTTCAGCGGCTTCGATCGAGTATCCCCTTGCTTGCGCATCATAGGCTTCTAAAGCATTTTGCTTGACCGTTAATATTGCTGCTTGTACTCTTTCCGCTTCCTGCGCGAGCAAAGTCTGTGCCTCTTCATATGTATACAGGCTTTCCGTCACTTTCTTTATGGTAATTTCGCTTCTCACAGTTGAAAGGGTAATTTTCTTCTCAATCGCTTTGTTTTTTCCATCCACGACTTCAATCGTATTGTAAAAAGCTTGAATATCTTTTATGGCAAAGCTATAAGCTGCCTCGTCTGCATCGTCTTTTATCTGAAAAACAAAGCTTGCAATTTCGCCGTCTGCTGCTGCAGGCTTTTCACCGGTTCCGACATACCATGAACAAAAATACGGGTTCGTCTCTTTCGTTAGGCTGAACTGAGTGTTTTGGCCAATCAAATGTTTATCCTCAACCGTTTTAAGCGCAAAGGCGGTCTGATCATAAGCAAGATTAAATTGCAGACCATCAAGCTGTGGATTATTGCCGGTTAAAAAAACAGATACAATCACTTCATTTTCTTTTTGAACTGTACTTGCAGAGATGTGATATGTTTCTTCCGCATAAGCAGCCTCCCCTTGCCATACGGCAGGGAAAAAACTGCTTATTACAAGGAGTGTTGTTATGATTCGTGCAATTCCGATATGCAATTTGCTTTTCTTTCTCATAATAATCACCATTTGTCTTTATTGGGCAAGCGGAAGCGGATCTTGTGTATTCGGAAGCTGTTCATATCCCTTCCATCCTGCTACATGTCTTGATAAGATAGCCACGTCTCGCATATTTACTTTTCCGTTTACGTCAACATCCGATGCCTTCTGATGAATTGCCTGATATGCATCCCATCCTGCTATCTTTTTCGTCAAATAATCGACGTCATTCATATTGACATCCCCGGAACTGTTTACATCGCCGTATACAAAGTCCGCAACGCTGATTTCTCCGTTTGTGCAGTTGAACGTGATGGACTCTCCGGTTGCTGTAATCGTATCACCTTCGTCAGCAGTCACAGTAATTGCATAGCTTCCGGAAGCCGCCTCCTGGTTTACTGTAAACTGCAGAACGGCTAATGTTCCTGTTGCCGATATATTCGTTGCCACATTGGCAGTCTGCCATAATAAAATATTGCTTGCAGACTGCGACTTTCTTTGGAAGACGTTTTTATCAAAATCTCCGATATCGCTGATTCCGGTAAGGCTTAACGCATTTGTATCATATCCTATTGTCAGCTTCAAGGATGCCATGCCCGGGTTCGAATTTACGATAATCGGAACTTCAACAGTATTCCCGCTGACTGCATATGCCGTTCCAAGCTTGATTTCACCTTGTGCACCCGAAACCGGAGTATCCGGCGGTGTTACCACCGTTCCGGAACCGCTTACCTTATATGACATTCCAAACTTCTTTGCCGCAGTTTTGGCATAAGTATTGTCATATACTGTAACGACAAGATCATCTGTTCCTGCAAACGAGTTTGACTTCATCTTCTTTAAGCTTGCCGGTAATACTGTGCTTTCAAGCATTTCACATTCTGCGAAAGAAGCGTATCCAATCTTTTCAAGTCCTTCGTTAAGGTTAAGAATCGTCGTCTCTTTGTTTCTGTAGAACGCATAGTCTCCTATTTCCTTTACAGAAGCCGGGATTGTATATGCGTTTACCCTGAGATTTGCAAATGTATATTCGCCGATTCTCTGAATGCCTTCCGCAAACTGAATTCTCATAGTATTGCTTCCACGGTTCTTATACCACGGCTGCGATTTATAGGAACTGTCCGTATAATCTACAGCAGCACCGGTTCCTTTCGTGAAGGTAAACTTCGTCAGTTCCGGTAACTCGGTAGTTCCGGTAAATGTCGCAGAAATCGGCATTGTAATCTCAGCAAGTTTGGTTCTTCCGAACGCGCTGGACGGTATTGAAGATACACCTTCAGGAATCGTAATCTTCGTTATGCCTGTTCCTCTGAACGCCTGGTTTCCTATGTAATATGCGCTGTCATTTAATGTGACAGACTTCAAATCCTCTTCGTTGTAAAAGGCTCTATAGCCTACTCCGTCTACCGCGATTCCGTCAATGCTTTCCGGAATCTTCAGCGTAGCAATCGGCGTGTCGAAATAGGATAAGCCTATTACGAGACCGCTCTCTTTATTAAACTTCAGATATTGTCCATTGCCGATTTGATATTTTACGATATTTTCGTTGTTCGACGATGGGATCAGGCTTCCCTCTACATTGTTGCACTTACTGCATGTGCCGTCGCTATATGTGTGGTTGAGGAAAACATCGTACTTTCCTAAAATATCATTAAGCCACAAAGCATCGCAATTAGCTTTCAATTTTGCATTTGCTGCAAATGAGTAGTAACTATCAGGAATGTCGCCTTCAAAGGTCACTTTTAACTTTGGAATATAAAATGCTCTATATCCTAAGTGTCCGGCACTCGCCGGAATTGTGACCGCTTTCAATGAATCATCACCGTAAAATGCTCTGTTTTCAATCCTATAAACATTATTCAAATTAACACTTGTGAGGTTCTTGCAGTTCATAAACGCTGAATATCCGATTGTTCTCACATTATCCGGCAAAGTAACGTCTGTCAAGTTCGTTCCTGCAAAAGTCTCCGGTTCAATAAAGTTAATACTTGCAGGTATCTCAATTGAAGTCAGCGGCACTTCATAAAATGCACGCGCGCCCAAGCTTACCAGATTGTTTGGAAGCTTGATTGATGCAAGTTTCGTTCCTTCAAATGCTCTGTTGCAAATGGATGTTACTGTATCCGGAATTTCGATGTTTTCAAGTTTCTCACATCTCTGGAATGCTGCCGCTGCAATTGTTTCCAGCTGGTTCGGAAGCGTAATGTTTGTTAAGTTTTTACAATCTTCAAAAGCGGAGTACCCAATTGTGCGAACCGCATCCGGAATGGTGACGCTTCCAAGGGCAGTGCCTGCAAATGCCTGCGGATTAATCTCCTTTAGATTTTCAGGAATAATAATCTTATTCAATCCCGATTGGTAAAATGCTCTTGCGCCCAAATATTGAAGTTCGGTTGGGAGAGTTATATCTGTTAAGTTTGTACAATATTCAAACGCACGATTTTGTATTGAAGTTACTGTATCCGGAATTGTAATTTGTTTTAAGCTATAGCAATCCGCAAACACGCCCGTGTCGATATATTTAACACTTTCAGGCCAAACTACATTGTCCAAATTAGTACAGTTTTGAAATGCATAGCTTCTAATCCAACGCAAATAACCACTGTCGTCAAATTGTACTGTTTTTAAGGCACTGCACCATGCAAATGCATAGAGATCGATTTTCTCGGTTTTTTTCGGAATCGTAATCTGTTGAAGTCCACTTTCAGCTAATCCGTATCGGTTAATTCTTTTTAAATTTTTCGGAAGTTCTAATGAGCTTAAGCTATTACATCCCCAAAAAGCTTGAGAGCCAATTTCATACATATTGTCCGGCAATTTAACATCATTAAGATTTATGCACCATTTAAAGGTTCCAGGCCTCAATCGTTCTACCTTCGAAGGAATCTCTATACTCTTTAAATTGTCACAATCTCTAAAAGCCTCATATCCAAGAGCTGTCAGATTTTTTGGAAGGTTAACAGTTTCAAGTGAATCGCAATTGAAAAATGCTTTCTGATTGATTTCCGTCATCGTATTCGGTAACTGTATAGTCTTAAGATTTACACAGTCATAGAACGTGTAACCTTTTAAGCTTTTAACCTTTTCAGGAATCACAATGCTCGTAAGCGACGTACATCCACGAAATGCCGAACCTCCCAATTCCATTAAGCTCGTCGGTAGTGTTATATTCGTAAGCGAGCTGCAGTTCTTAAACGCATATTTCCCAATGTTTGTTGTCATATTCGGCATTGTTACGCTTTCAATGGATGAACAATCGTAGAAAGCCGCAGAGTCTATCGTTTCAAGCTTATTTCCCAAATTAATGCTACTCAAATTCTGACAGGATTCAAATGCTGAATATCCTATATTACGAACATTGCTAATTCCGGTTACGGTCTGAACTCCTGAATATGCGAAAGTTTCAGGTTCAATGCTTTCTACCGCAGATGTAAGTCTCGCGCTTTTTAATTTTCCACAATGGAAAAATGCACGGACACCCAAGGTCTCCAGTGATGCCGGAAGCGTTATATTCTCAAGAGATTCGCACCATGCGAAAGCTCGATTTCCAATCGTCGTAACTCCGCTAGGCATCGTCACGGTCTGTAATGCAGTGCAATTTGTAAACGCTCTATTTCCCAGCTTTTCAAGTGCAGACGGAAGAGCTATTCTCTTAATTGATTGACACCATGCAAATGCGTTATCTCCAATTGTCTTCACACCGGAAGGGATTGTTACCGTCTCCAGTGCCGTACAGCTTTCAAAGCCTCTTCTCCCTATACTTGTAATCGTACTTGGTAACGATATTGTCTTGAGGGCTTCACAATCTGCAAACGTTCCGTCTTTAATCTCGTTTATCCCTGTTGGTATGTTTATTGTCTTCAATGCCTTACAGCCTTGGAACGCATATGCCCCAATTGTTGTAACCTTCGTTGGCAGTTTGATATTTGTCAAGGTTGTACAATTTGCGAAAGCACTGCTCTCTATTTGGGTTAGACTTACAGGCAAATTAATGCTTCTGAGAGATCTGCAATTATAAAATGCACCATCCTCTATTATCTCCAAACCGCTTGGCAGTTCTATATCAGCTAATTCTGTACAATTCTCGAAGCACCATGACGAAATATACATCACATTCTGAGGAATCTTTATGCTTTCGAGACTTTCGCAATTCCGAAAGGCAGATGAGTCTATTGTATCTACTGAAGAAGGCAAGGATACATTCGTTAAACTTTTACATCCTGCCAATGCCTCCCAGCCAATACTTGTAATTGAATTTGGTATTTCTACTGTTGCTAAACTGCTGCAGTCCATAAAGGTTCGGTTCGGAAGTTTGCTTATCCCAGTTGGAATATTCACATTCACCAATGATGTGCAACCTTCAAACACTCTATATCCCATTGCTGTAATTGTATTTGGTAAGCTTGCGCTTTCTAAGCTAGTACAGCCTCTGAATACGCTATTCCGAAGTTCCTGAACACCTTCCGGTACAACAACATTCGTCAGGCTTGTACAGTCGAAAAATGCACGACTTTTAATAGATGTTACGCTTGACGGGATAGCAACATTCTTTAAGCTTTGACATCCTTCAAATGCTTTATAGCCAATTTCAGTGACTCCCTCCGGAATGTTTATATCCGAAAGCGATTTGCAATTCATGAATGTATAAGAATAAATCCTGCTTAACCCACTCGGTAAGCTAATATCCGTTAACCTTTCGCACCCTGAAAAAGCTGAACGTCCAAGAAGTTTTAATTGTGCAGGCATTATAACACTTGTAAGTGAGGAACAATTTTCAAACGCTGCCCAAGATATAGTAGTTACGTTTTCAGGTATTCTTACTTCCTTTAACGATTTGCAGTTACTAAATGCGCCTATTCCGATATTTGTTAAAGATGATGGTAAGGAAATATCGTGTAGCGCAACACATCCGTTAAATGCCCCTTCCCCAATATAAGTCAACCCTTCCGAGAATTCGAATGTTTCCAAAGAATCACTAAACGCAAACGCACACCAACTAATTTCCGATACCTTATTTCCAAGGAATTCAACCTGCCTTAATTCCTTGCAGTTAGAGAAAGTTGATACTCCAACGGATGATATGTTTTCTGGGATTGATACTTGAATCAAACCACTTCCACTAAAAGCGGAGTCACCAATATCGACAATACCGTTTTGATCTTCATACTTTATCTCATGTAGATACTGATTATTGATGAACGCCCCTGCTGCAATCCTTTGTACACTTTGGGGTACAATATATTTCCCATCGCTAAATTGGTAGTTAGGCGGTGATAGAATCAGTTCATGCATATCAGCAGAGAATACTATACCGTCTTTGCTCACAAATGTTGTATTTCTCGTATCGAATACAACATATTCTACATTAGAGTCATAAAATGGATTTCTTGATAACTTTGTAATGGTTGATGGAAGTTTTACAGTTTGTAAATACTTTGTTTGGCGGAAATTGAGCGTTTCAACGCCTTCAGGCACTTCATAATATTCAACTGCCTTAGCCACCGGGAAACATTCCATCGTTTTCCCATCAGCTGTAAACAGAACCCCATCAATTGATTTATACGCAGTATTTCCTTCTTGAACATTTATTGCAACTAAGTTGTTTAAATCTTCCAAAAGGAAGCCTGCTCGCTCATCGTGAAATTCTGCTATGTTTTCTCCTATATTTATAGTCCTTATTTGCTGATACCAACCATTTGCAGCCCATGGGCTCTCCGTTACGCTTCCGCTGCCATTGATTGTCAGTTCTCCGTAGCGCGCATTAAAAACATACGTTGCGTCTGATCCGCAGGCTCCGGTTATCAGATTTTCTCCGCTTTCCGCAAACCCTGTCGCTGGCATCATGGTTACAATCAGTGCGACGCACAGAAGTATCGTTAATACCTTCTTTTTCACTTTCTTCCTCCTTTTTCAGACTTGCTCCGAATTACAGACACGACCCCTATTCCGTCTGCAAAATCTCGGATGCTTGTTTTAGATATGTTGTATATTGTTCATCAAGCTTTATTTCAGGCTTGTTATAAAGATATTTGGCATACACAGAAGTCTCCTCTTCGACTTTGCGTATCTGCGTTTGTGCCTCTCGAACCGTCTGCAGATATTTGTATGTACTTTCTGTATTCCCCTCTGCATTGCTGGTTTCGATTGCATAACTCAACATGTATATGTAAATTTCATACCCTTCCTTATTGTAGCGCGAAGATTGCATCGCTTTTTTCGCATAGGAAACCATCGAATCCAAATCTCCTTCCTGTGCCTTTTTTTCTGCCATGCATTGAAGCGCAATCGTGCAATAATCGTTTTGCCTGCAAATTTGTTCCGCCGCCGCATATTTCTTCGCATTATCAGCGTTTTGACTGATAACACGCATTTGACTGCTTGTAAGCCATGGATATGCAGAAGCTGCAGCCTCATATTTTTGTAAAAATTCCAAGAGTGATGCCGTTCCCATCCAAAGGGAGCACATTATACTGATTGTCACGATTGACACCGCGAGTCTTTTCCTCATGTTATCAAGTGAAATCTCTTTCTTGCTCTCTTCGCAAATGAGTCCACTCAAAATCATCAATAAGACCGGAAACTGAAAATCCCAGTCAAACAGCACATGAATTCCAAGTGTAAGTAAAATAATTCTGTTACGGTGTGATGTTCGCTTTCCGATTAAGAGCTTTATATAGCCAATTCCCGCCAATGCTGCTGGAATTATACCGACATCCAGTGCCATCTGCAACAGTTCATTATGGGCATATGTTGCACTGTAATTCCCTGTCTGAACACTCCCCTGATAAAACAAAAATCCTTTCGCGCCCAAGCCCCATGGATGAGCGAGCAACATTTTGATGCCGTCTATGTTATACAGAAGCCTTGCCATCAGCGAAGAAGATTTAAGATGTATCTGCGTATATCTTGCAAAGCTGTACATATCGCCGCTCCACGCTGCGATTACAAGACCCGCGATAATGAGAACTGCAATCGCGGGAAGCACGTACAATATCCGCTTGTCCTTTTTTCGTAGGGCTGTGACAGCTTGAATCAGCAATCCTAAAATCAATAAAAAGAACACCGCCCGGCACCCAGTTAGCAGAATACCGCTCATCAGCAGAATAGCTTCTGCTCCCGTCTTATATTTCTCTAAGCGATTAGTGTTTTCTCGAAAGATGAGCAAAAATATGCATACCATCAAAAAGGCTGCATAGCTGTTCGCATATTGAAAACATCCGCTATACCTGTCATTGATAAAAAAAGTTTCTTTGAGCGGTGTAATCCAGGCAAGCATCGTCAATGCCGTAATAACTGCCGCAGCATCCGGTATGATGTCCAATATCCGATTTCTGTTTTCCTCTGTCTCTGACTGCATCAAGAGAAGAAAAAAGGAGACCGGCAGGAATTTGACTGCACCTAGTGCTGCCATACCGCTGTCAACAGCAAACGGTATTGTAATAAGGCACGCTATTGGCAGCAGAAGTAACATCCAGCCCAACAAGTTATCCGGAAGCTGCAGAGTGCCTGTCCTGCAAACTTTCCAAACAAGCAAACTCCCGGCAGCACACGCCGCAGCCGCTGCAAAGCATTCATAAAATAATCCGAATGCGCAAATCGAAAAGATAAGCTGCAGGATTTCTACTTTTCTCATGGCTGCAGACTTTAATGGTTTGCTATTCATTTTTTGTCCTCCCATTGTTATCAATTATATCAAACCTCTTATCTTTATTTATCCTAATGTAATATTTTACAATCCAAAGGTAATTTCTGGACATATTTCCTCCTGCTTTTCTATGTTTAAAACGGCGGTCAAAATGACCACCGTTAAATTTGGGGTATCCTAACTTTTATGTCTTCCTCATACCATTTGCTTTCAAAATCATTTAGCAATTCTTCGAGCCCTATTGGACCAATTGGAGGTAATTTTTTGACCATCAACTATTTTATAAGCTCTGACTTTATAGTAATACCTAGTTCCCTTCTTCAGACCCCTATTGTCTTTATAGCTCTTTTTAGTGGTTGTATATATTTTATAATATCTACTAGAGTATTTCTTCGACCGCCATATTTCATATCCATCTACTGAGGAAGTCTTTCTCTTCACACTCCATGTGACTGTGATGGAGCCTTTCTTGGCAGTTGTCTTGGCAATAATACTTAGTTTTGAAAGTGCCCAACTTTCTTCCTCAGCGTTTATCGTTTCGTCATTACTATATGGCGGTTCTTCCGTCTGATTGCCTGAATTATTCGAATCATAAACATTCGGATTCTTTATTTCTGCATTGTCTGCTTTATCTGTATTTTCGTTCACTGACGGCACTATTTGAAGCGTGTAGTCTCCTTGATAGCTGTTGCTGCCGGCAGATATTTTGAAAAAAGTCTGACCTGCAGATAAATATGTCTCTCTCTTTTTTTCTTCCGTTATCAATATAAAAACCGCTTTCTGTATTGTCAAATACATATACTTCATTTCCGTTCGCATCATATGCATCGCAACGCAAGTCATCGACCATCTTCAGTCCCAAAGGGTGATTTTTTCCTATATTATTATTAGTCAGTTTAAGCTTATATTTTCCGCTCGTATTGGCCATAAATACGAAAAAGTCAACATCTTTTCCCGCGGAAATCAAACCATGATATAAAGAATCACTTTTTACTTCAACTGCTTGTGAAATTATTTCATTTGGCTCTTGAAAATTTTCTAATCCTTGCGCCGTAACAATAAAAAGATATTCTGTGCTGTCAAAACACCGGTCACTTGACACCTTTAAATAGTAAGTTCCTTTTGATAAATAAACCGTTTCCTGCAGCTTGCCATATCCCAGGTTTTCATTCGTATAAACAGTTGTACCATAATAAGCGGATTCACCAGGGTCATATTTTAGCTGCTCTTTGGTATATAGTTCCCAACTCAATCCGCAGTTTTTTTCACTTGTATAGAAATCAATGTCAAAGTTTATTTCACTTCCTTCCGGCAAAGTGAATTGATAAAAATCCACATCAGAATTATCAATCATTCCTTTTACCATATATACTCCGCAATCAGCTAACCCACTCTGGTTAAACAATATATTTGCTGTGCTCAGTACATTATTCTCTTCTGTCTCACTCTGTATTTCAGAAGCATTTGCAATGCAAGTACCTCCTATCATAATGAGTAATGTTGCAATCACCGCTAAAAACATATTTTTCTTCATTTTCTTTCTCCTCATCGTTTCATTTTATTAAGCCTCCACAGTGAAATCACTATCAAATACTTTTTCGGTTCCCTTGTAAACAATTTCACGAATAACTTCGCTCGAATTGCCCCATGTGTCCTTCCTCTCGATTAGAATTGTTGTATATCCATCATTATAAGAGCTTACAAATCCGCATCTTGTTTGCGTATAGCGATTGTCCTCATTAGCATCTTCCAACGCAATCTGTTCTATCACGATTCCGTTTTTATCTAAAATGTCAATATAATCATCCGTGCAGGCCGCCACAACAGATGCATTTTCAAAATCATTTTCGATATGAGAATAATTTGTCTCCGTAACAAACTCTCCGCTTGTATTGATAAAACCCTCCCCGGGATCTGCGGTCATAACTCGCGCTAGACCATTCTCTGTGAACCGATATGCCATCTGATAAAGCGGATCTATAACAATATTGCCCTGCATATCCAAATAACCATATGTGTAATCATAGCCATAATTCCATTCCCAGTTGTATCCGTTCGGTATACCGATTGGGACAGGCATTTTGTACGGAAATAGCTCATAAGTTTCCAAATCTGCCCTATTAGCTGTGCTTATGTACTCCAGCTGTCTGATATTGTAAATAAAATGGTCTCCCATACTATAGTCATTGGCATCGCCTAGTCTGCATAACACGGTTCCCTGAGTATCAATTAAATATGCCTCTCCGTCTTTATTCACAACGGCAAAATGGTCAGCTGAAAAATTAAACGCCTCATCATATTTCGGCTGCACAATTACTTCGCCGTCTGCGTCTATCATTCCGTATTTATTATCCTTAGAGACACGCGCAACATCATTTTTATCAAAATAATAAGCTGCATCAAACTGTGGCTTGACTATGAATTCCCCCTTCTTATTGATGTGCCCCCACTTTCCGTCGATACTGACGCACGCGACACCATTTGCATTGAATGGTTTTGCATCCTCATATATCGGTTCAATTTTAAAATCGCCGGCTTCATTAATATATCCATATAGATTCCCGTCGAAGGCCGGTGCTAAGCCGCATACATAGTAATTGCCTTCCGTTTCTTCCGGGGTGCTTAAAAACTTACTGACCGCAAAGTAGATGCCAAAAGCAAGGATTAGAACAAGCAAACAAACCAGTATAATTTTCTTCTTTTTCTTAGGTGCTTTTTCCGGTCTGATTTCCTCCGGTTTCTGCTGCTCCATTACTTCCTTTTGGAGAGGTTCTGATTCATCTTCATTATTTTTTCTTTCTTCGTTACTCAAAAAAATGCTGTCCGGAAAATTGTGTTTCTTCAGAAATATAGTCATCCGCTTTTGCTGGCTGCGGAGTTTCAAAGGCTCTATTTCCTTCTTCCGGATTCTCATTATCCGATTCGTCCTCAACTTCCGTATATTCTGTTATCTCAGATGTTATGAGGGAAATTCCTTTAACGAGTAGGAATAAAGCTACAATTGCCGAAAGATACAGCCATCCCGTACACTCAATTGCGTTACCTGGATAATGCATCTCACTGCTAAGCTGATGGTTGATATATATTGACCCTATCCACAGCATGGAAGTGAGAAGAACAATTAAGCCTGATGCATGTTTCAAAGCATCTTGAACTTCAAGTCGCTTCTCAATCGTGTATGCAATTGCTGCAAGTGCACATAAAACCGCAATCCCACCTGCAATCATAAGTGCTGCTCCTGCGGCTTTTATTTTCGTCGATTCATCGCCAAATTCTCCACCATATTTCCATAGAATTTGAGCAATCCCAAAGATCGAATAGTCCGTTTTAAGTCCTACACTATAGCCAAAATAATCTCCAAGCGAATTTAATACAGACACCGCACCGACATGCAGCCAGTTTGTAAACATCAAGATGAGCAGTACAATGCCGGCACCCCCGGTTGCTATCGCCTTCGAGCTCGTCTCACTTTTTGCATTCTCTTGGTTAAGCTTAATCTCCGGAAGTTTTTCTGCAAATTCTTGAACATTTGCAAATTTTGTTTTCAATCTTCCTTCCGTATCTCGTCCGCAATTAGAGCAGTACTGACTTATTCCGTCCTGTTGCGCCCCACAATACTTGCAATAGGAAAGCTCTTTTATTCTCGTGCCGCACTTTGGACAGAACACTGTATCGGCTGTATCAATATGCCCACATTTTGGGCACACGCTTTTCTCCTCCCCTGCCTCTTTATCCTTCGCTTCCCGGCTTTCCTTTATCTCCGTTGTCTCTCGGCTCAGCTGTGGCGGCTCCGCAGCTTTCGTGCCTGCAGTTTTCATGTCGGCTTTTTTCGCTTCGCTGATTTTTATCCCAGCGTTTCTAACTCCGACCGTTTGCTCCTCCACCGCTTCGCCGCATATCGGGCAGACCTTGGCAAAGGAATGGTCTTCATATCCGCAGTATTTACACTTCATCTTCGTCTCCTTGTTTTATTCACCGTTGTCAACATAAATCGTAACTGTAGTTTCCCTTTGGACACTGCGACCCGAGCCGATGCTCTGTCCTGTAACAATATCCTCCGGATAGCCGTCACTGACATAAGAAATGCTGTAGTTCAGCCCTTGATTTCGCAGTTTCGCGATAGCCTCAGATTTTGTATACATCGTAAGGGAAGGTACGCTGACATAACTTGACTGCGTGCTTCCGCCTCCGCCGGATGACGATGAGTTATTTGTCGTCTGTTTTTTCGGCTTCGCGCCTTTGCTTATCCAAACGGTTACCGTCGTACCTGCTTTAACTTTCGCTCCTGTTTTCTTGCTTTGCTTACAGACACGCCCTTTTTTATACTTCGTGCTGTATTTTTTCTTGATTGTATATTTTAAATTGAGCTTGTCCAAACTTTCGGTCGCCTCGCTTTTTTTCAGATTAAGAAGCGATGGCATCTCAACTCTCGTATCTTTTCCTTTGCTCACATAGAGAACGACTTTGGTATCTTCATTCACTTCTGTCCTGTTCTCCGGTGATTGTTTGTAAATCTTCCCCTTATCAAAGTCATCATTGTAATAACGATGAATCTTATATTGAATCTCCTTTTCTTTTAGGATTTCAATTGCTTTCTCATCTTTCATCCCGACAAAATCAGGCACCCCATTGCTCGGGCTCATAAAATAGCCATAAACGACTCCTGCTCCTGCCAGCAAAACCAAGAGGAGAAGTATCCAAAGCTTTCCGCCTTTGCCTTTGCTTTCATCTCTCTCTTCAGATCCTGCAGGCTCTTCAGGCATCGTTTCCTGTATTTCTGCAATAGCCTCTTGTATAGGAGAAATTTCTTCAGGCTGCTCTACAAAGCTTTTTTCAGCGCAGCTTTTCATACTTGGAACCGCTGTTCTGAAAATGTTAATCGTTCGTTCTTCCTCTCCTGTCGCTATATAATGTCCGCTCAATGACGGTATATTTTCAACTTTACATTCAATGCTTTCTTCGGGTATATGCTTATATATTTCTTCAAGTTCCGCCCTCAGCTCGTGCGGCTTCTGATACCTCTTTTCCGGGGAATAGGCACACGCCTTGACAACGATATTCCCAAGTTCTGCTCCGCCTTTTTGCGGCAGAGGAACATCGGCTCCCGAAAAGCGTAAGAACTCTGCCTTTTCTCTGTCCGAGAACTTGATTTTTTCCGGATACTTAGGAAGAAATGGAAGCCGATTATGATTAAGAAAACGATACATAACCAGCCCCAGTGAATAAATATCTACATTTCCGGTACAAAGCTCCTGTCTTGCAAGCTCCGGTGCCATATACGCCCGCGTGCCTTTTTTCGACAGATTTGACATTGTTTTTTCCATCGTTTTCGCAACGCCAAAATCTCCGAGCTTGAAATCCCCGTTCTCTGACAGGAAAATATTCTCGGGCTTCACATCTCTATGTATGATATGATGTTTTTCGCAAAGTTCCAATGCTTTGCAAATATCGATTCCCAGCGCGGCGACGTCCCGCAGGCTCATATCATGCTTCTGCACATACTCCGGCAGCGGGGTGAGCAATTCCATTCGAATCTGAATGGTCCACCCGATTCCGTTTTCTTTCGGCAAGACCATGTGGTCTTCATAGCTTACAATATTGCTATGGCCTTTCAGCTTAGACATCAGCTTGAATTCTTCTACAATTTCCTGAGCCATGCCTGTATAGTAGTCGCTGATATCTGCCTGTGACATGCCTTCCGCAGAAAGCGCGCGGATTTCATCCTCCGACTGCGGAATATCTATAAGCTTCATTGCCGCATAGTACTTCTCGCCAAAGTCTTCACGCACAATTTTATATACAGAGCCGAAGGCTCCGCTGCCTATCAGTTCTGCAATATGCCAGTTGTTGAAATATAGTGTTTCCAAGCGTCTAACTCCTATTACCTAATTAATTTCTTTGCCTTATGCACACTTTTCTCCTGCGCCTGCGAATATTCCTGCAAAGCATAATTCAAATATTTTGCATATGATTTCGCTCTGGCAAGGGTACGCTGTTGAACAGAATATGCATCAAAATAGTCTTCAACCTTTTTTTGGAATTGTTCGGCATCTGTTCCTGTCCATGTTTCTCGTAAATTTCTCAAAGTTTCCAGCATTTTTTTCTGGACATCATCGTGAAAGTCACAGTAGGATTTCGCTCCATTTTTTGCAGTCTCAAGACGCTCAAGATCAATTTCTATGTATCCCATGTCCACCTCTACTTAAACTGCTCTGACAGTCCTTTATTCTCATTTTCGGTCAATTCAAATCCCGGTCCTACAATCTCAGCTAAATAGTCAACTAAATCGTCTATCTTTTCTTTTCTAATGTCTGACCAACTTTTTTTAAGTTCCTCAAAAGCCGCCATGTTGTTCTGTGCAGCCTTTCCTTCCCATGAGTTTCCTAATACTCGAATGTCTTTTTCAAGCTTTTCAAAAGATTCCGCCAGTTTTAGATTAAAATAATTGACTTGCCCCGCTGTATGAATAACCGCATCTGTACTGACACGCATTTGCACTTTATCATTTATCATATTTTCACCGCTTTCAGCGTTCGTTTACTCAAGTTCTAATTTTTCTTTTTGGGCTGTAACTTCCCCGAGAAAAACCTGCATTTCAGCATTGATAAACCCTACGAAAGAAACTCCCGTAATTTCGCTACCGTTGAAAAGGAAAAGATTCTTTGAAGACAAAATGCCAAACGGATATGGACATCCGCAATATTCATAAACTTTATCTCCCTTTTCTTCCTTCTGTAAGTAGCCCGTAATCATAATCTCTTTTTCATTTTGATTGATTTTTACCACGCTTCCGATTGGTAATACTCTCATTTTCTGTATCCTCCTCTTAACTACCGTCATCAACGGCCACCCGACTTGCCATTTTCATATCCACTGCTGCTGCGGCTTCCACCACCGCCTCCACCGGAAGAATGTAACGTATGTTTGCCATTTTCTTTCCAATTTAACAAACTGATTGTTTCGTCATCACTTAACTTATATTCTTTCCATGTAAAGGAATCCGTCTGTCCACTTTTATATGCATAATAATCATCTGTGTTCTTAAAATATGACTGTGATTCCTCTATATACGAATTAATCGTCTTATCCACATCTCCATCAAAAATTTCGCCTGAAGTTACCTTCTCACTAAAGTCAAGAGTTGATTCTGTATACTTTGCGGTCTCATATACATATTGATAGTCTGCGACTAATGTTTCAACACATTTATCTACTACAGGTATATCGAGAAACTCTTCCCTTGCATATTTACTTGGCATAGTAAATGTTTCATCTGCTACGGCTCGTGCGGTCTCTTCGTCTACATTGCAAGCCGTCATATACAGTTGAACATATCCTTCCCTAAACGGTATAAATACAAAATCCAAGGTATCAAATAGCAGATCCACAGTACCCGTAACCAAAACCAGTGGACCGCCTTTATACCATTCTAAGAATTCTCCGATATAATCATCTGTTGCTGTTATAATCCGTCCCCATGCGGTATCCTCAAGATTTGCAAGTTCAATAACCGTTTGTACCGGTTCTTCTGATGCCAACAATTCAACATACCAGTTTCCCTCATCAATGCCCGCATATCGGGCAATCGTCAAGACGATATCCTCTTTTGTAAGCTTATGCGATACAACTTTATTGAGAAAAAGTCGAATCTCTTCCTTGCTCGGAAATCCCTGATATGTCAAAGGTTCCTTTTTGGCTATTTTGCGTTCCGCATTTTCAAACAGTTTTGCCGTGTCGTCACAATAGTCGGCACATTTATGTATTGTCCGGCTGTAAGAAACAAAGGAATCTGCACGATATAGTTTCCCGATTTCTAAAACTCCCAGGGTCAGGTACAACCGATCCATTTGGTGGTCTAAACGGTACAGTCTTCTGTTCAGAGCTCGCAATCTATCCGCATAGAACTCCATTTTATCTGTATTGATTAAAATTCTTTTTCCCATGCGTTACCTTCCTCCTGATGACGCAGAATCTGTGTCTGCACGAATCTCATCATATCTTCCTGCGTTGATTTGCTCTAAATATCTTTTTGCTTTTCTGTATCCGTCTGCGGTTTCTTCAAGAGCCTGTGCGCAATACTCGCTTCCAACTCCTTGAAAATCGCTGCGCACCCCCGCAGCAATGTCTTCCAACTCATTGATAATACTCGCAAGTTCCGCTTTTATGCTTTCCAGCTCGCTTCTCGCACTCATACACTGCACCTCCTAAAAGCAGTCTTCTGCTTTTACTTAAATGAATCCGCCAGCTGTGTGTTTGCTGTTTCTGTTTCAAAATATCCGCTTTCAACATTTACTCTCAGGAACTGCACATATTGCTGAATAATATCAAAATATTCATCAAAATATTTGCTTGCAAACGTGTCAAACGCTGCAATCGTTTCCTGTGATGCTTCGCCGTCCCATGTTCCGGATAACTCTCTTACAGTCTGCTGACTTTCTCTCAATATTTCATCCAGCTGATTGTTTAAATCTTCGATTGTGCTCGCGATCTGTGCCACTTGATCGGTATTTACTCTGATTTCTCCTGCCATTTTTATCTTCCTTTCTTTTTATCAGCCCATTTAAGCTGAAATCTCAAAGTTTTATTTTTCGTCTTCTCACCTTTTCAATCTTAGTTCGTGAGCTTCTTTACCTGTGCGATATTATCTTCCTGTCTGTTTACATAGTTCGTTTTCTGCTGCAGTAAAATGTCTCCTGCTTCCTGAAGTTTTTCCGACATGCCGCGCAGATTATCGCAAAAGCCGTTAATTTGTTCCACATATGACAGGTTATCTGCGCCCTGCCATGCTTCGCCCATCGTTTCTGCCTGCTGCATCAGACGTGAATAAATTTCCGTGTAGCTAATCGCATATTCATGCAGCTTTTTCGATGCTGCTTCCAATTGTTCCGGTGTTACTCTTATAATTTTTCCCATTGTGATTCCTCCATCTTTCATCACTATAATCAGTTATAATTTTGTTTTATATGATAAACAGCTTACTGCCGTTTTTCAAAGCAGAATCCCGAATACGCTTGTTCACATCAAGACACATTCCGCTTTCCATATCGCATAATATTTCATTGCCGTTTGTGCAATACGCTCCGGAAGATAGTTCCTGTGCCGCTGCTGCAAGCAGTGGAAGAATTTCTCCGATATACATATGTACAGGAAGGTACACGTCAAACGCAAGCCCCGCAGCCGGTATGTGAAATTCAACCAATATCTTATTCATCGTTTTCCTCCGTCTGCCAAAGAAGTTTTGCCTTCGTCAGCTTACCCTCTTTTAAAACATAGCCATATCCGTCTTTTAACTCTTCAAAATACCTGCTTCCTGACGAGCCTTTCAAACAGTACTGGTCAGCAAAACCGTTTCCAATCCAGATACCGCAGTTCTCTCGAACATGTGCCTTATACCATTTTTCATAGGTAAAGCTTCCCATTTTCTTTCCTGTTTCACCTATAATGAAGAACAGATTATATTCCCGTCTGCCCTTTTCTAAAATAAGCTGAAGTTTCTCATTTTCTTCTTCGGTAAGATTCTGTTTTCTTTCTGAAAGCCCCTCTATGAGGAATACCTTCCGTGCAAAGCTCGGGTGCTCTTCTCCGAGACTGACAGCGTCCTTATACGTATTGTTTCTGTATAAGACTTCATCGAATACCTGCGCGATATCTGATTCTTTCAGAACACTGACATGCGTATTTTCTATTTCTCGCAGTTCCTTTTGAAGCTCCTTTAAGAACGTTGTGTAGCCGTCGCCTTGTGACAATACGCAGTTTATGTAATGCTTTTCGAAATCGTATTTCACAACCGCAAGACTGTTCGTGTCGATTCCTACAGGAAGATTCAAATCCTGCCCACCGGCAGTCTCTGTTTCCTTAAAGAATTCCGCTGTAACATTTTCCGGCATCGTTGCAATCTTCGCCGCTTTTCTGCCCGTCCAGTTTGCTGCCAGATTCATGCAGTAATTGCTTACGTATTGCTTCGGATTTCCCTGCTTTACCAATTTTGCAGTCTGGAATTCATACACGCGTTCCATTCTCACCAAACCTCTTCCTTCAAAGTTTGATGGAAGAACGCCGTCTGTCTTTCCTACAATGCTCGAATATTCGCTTTCATCCGACATCTGTAAAGTAATCTGCTGCGCGAAATTCTGCAAAACCCTAAAGCGCACATTGTTTGGCAAAACAGCGGTTATCACGAAGTAAATTCCATATTTCGTTCCTTCACGGCTGAGAAAGATAATGTCGTCTTCCCTCTCTCCATAGAGTTCAATAAATGCCGCATAATTATTGACTGCAATTACAATTCGTGGCACTTTTTCTCCGCTGTCTTTTACATACTCGTCGATATTTCCTCCGTATGCCGCGAATTTTTTCTTCCTGCCTGCAATTTCCTTGTAAAGCACTTTAAACAGGTTGCTGATTTTTTCGCTGTCATGTGAGAACATGACTTCTCCAACCTGTGGAGCCTTCGCAAACATCCACATCGTTTCAGCCGCAAAGTCCAGAATATATAAATTCACTTCATCCGGCGTATTTTCTTTTAGCAGGGAATAAATCATCGCATTCAAGAAATCCGTCTTTCCGCTTCCTGCCGCCCCGAAAATTGCCGCGTTTCCCGTGTCGGAAATCGGCAGACAGAAAATATCCTGCTTTTGGTTATAGGGGTTGTCATATTCTCCAATTGTTGGGTTAAGTCCCCGACCCTTGGATTTATGATATTTTGCGTCTACTTCATCCAGTAAAATCATCTGCGGAATCGGCTCCAGCCAAAGTGGTCGAACTTTAATGTTTTCTTCATCAGCGATCTCACTGAGATACCTCGTAACCGCATCGACTTGTTTTGATTTTTTTCCTATTCTCACATCCCGATACGGTCGATAGCTTTTTATAACCAATCCATTATTGTTGATTATGCTTACGCTATCATCAAGCTGTTTCGTAAGCCTGTCTGACGGCTGATATTCCGCTCCGGACCAGGCTGACTGTCCGAGCTCGAACAGTTCGTTATAGCCAACTTGCAGATAAAACCGTCCGGTACGTGTCAGCTCCGCGGCATCCGGTCTTTTCAGCATATCCATGCTGTCTGCTCTGTCCTGAACTTTCAAACACACCTTAAACTTACTGTTGCTCCAGATCTGGTCATCCACGACGCCTGCAGGCTTCTGCGTTGCCAAGATCAAATGTACTCCAAGGCTTCTGCCGATTCGTGCAGTACTGATAAGCTGTGCCATGAACTCCGGCTGCTGCGCTTTCAGTTCTGCGAACTCATCCGAAATGATAAATAAGTGCTGGAGCGGCTCGTTTGCGATACCTTCGCGGTACAGTTTCTGATACTCATAGATGTCAATATTGCTTGTCCCTATTTCCTTGCTGATATCCGAAAATATCTTCTGTCGCCGTTTCAATTCACTTTCAATCGAAATTAAGGAACGTTTAATCGCAGCACCGTCAAGGTTGGTGATAATTCCTGCGGTATGAGGCAGTTTCTCGAAGGTCTTAGCCATTCCACCGCCCTTGTAGTCAATTAAAATAAATGCAACCTCGTATGGATGATAGTTCACAGCCAAAGACAAAATATAGGTCATGATAAATTCACTTTTTCCTGAACCGGTCATTCCTGCGACCAAGCCGTGCGGCCCATGATATTTTTCGTGCAGGTCCAGCATGAATTTATCACCTAAAGTATTCACGCCAACCTCAGTCTGCAGTGACTTCGTCGGATTGTTCTCTTTCCAGTGCTGCAGCGCGTTTAAATGCTCGATTCTTCCTACCCCGAATAGCTGTAGGAATGGAATGAGGTTTGGCAGGTTAAATCCTGCGCCCTGTACGTCGAGATAAATATTCGCAAGCTGCGTGCTGTATTTATCTGCGTTTTCGCGAATATAAATATCCGGTTTGAATAGCAGCTTCTTGCCGCTGATATCTTTTTTATTATAGATAAGTCCTGTTTCCTCTTGTAATTCGATTACCGCACTGCACTCTTTCGGCAGATCCTTGAATTCATCAAAAAGAGATACCACGCTTATATTTATATTCTTTTTGAGTGAATAAATTTTTCTTATAACTTCCGTTCGGTCTGCCAGTTCTTTGTCAAAGCAAAAGATTATATAATATGGCTGTGTCTCACCGATTTCATTATCGTTGAGTTCTTCTCTCGCCTCTGCAACTTTAGATAAGAATGCGGAGAGTTCCTTAGCCTCGGATGTATTCGCCGCAACAAAACGATTGTTTTTTTCGTCATCCCACACATGCGGAAGCCATTTTACAAAGGACATCTCCTGTGCGTCACTTCCGAGCAGAAAGCACATTTTCACTTCATCATACCCGTAAAGAGCCGCTATCTGCATGATAAGACCCTTTCCGAAATCCCGAAGTTCTCTCCGGCTGCCGACGACACCTGCCACGAAATCTTCAAACAAAGAGATGCTTATTGGCACATCTCGAATCAGCTTTTCCTTTTCTCCGAGCGCAAGCATTTCTTCCTGCAGGTTATCATCGTCTAATGTAAATCTGCGTTCCGGATATACAATTTCCGCGTCAAGCGGAAGCTCACCCGTTCCGATTCGAAATTCCAAAAAGTCCTTCTGTCCGAAGCCCCTTTCCCAAAGAGAAATTGCTTTCGTTTCTATCTTTTCAACACACTTTCCAACAGATATATGGTTTTCATTTAAAACTTCTGCCTGTTTTTGAACTTCTGTTTCAATCTCTTCTTCGATTGTTTCTAAATAGCGAGAGTACTTTTCCTGCCTTTTCGCTTCTTTGGCTCTTTTTCGCTTCTTTTCAAAACGCTTCGAGAGAATCGGCCACATCACAGTTCCAAGCAGCATACTGAAGGACATTGCCACCGAAGGAATCGCCGAAGCGATATTACCTGTCTGCATCGCATTATTGATTGCGAAAATGCCTGTGGTCATAGATGCCAGCCCCATCGTAAGCGATGGACCTATGACCAGTGCAAGCGGCAGTTCCTCGCCGATTTGGTCATTTGGCGGAGGGTCGATTTTAATCCTCGCGGTTTCAACATCCCGCCGAAATCTTGGTGTGCGGTAAAAAAACTTTTCCTCAAACGCGTCCTCGTCTTCTTCAATCCCACTCTTTTCCGAATAAAACTCAAGGGCAGGAAATTCCTTTAAGAATCGACTGCTGCAAAAGACACATTTATCCGGATTATTGACGGCGATAAACCCTCTTCCAAGGATAATCTTCATTCCCATAACGAAAAGGACATCGCCGAAGTCTGCCTTTTCCTCAAAAACACGTTTTTCATTCAGATAAGTGCCGTTTGAACTTTGCAGATCTTTTACAGTCCATTCTTCATTCTGATATGTTATTTGCGCGTGACCGGATGAAGTTAAAATATTTTTGAAGCAGATATCGCAGGATTCCGAACGACCAATCGTGATGTCAGCGCCTTCTTGCACTCTATATTTCTGATACAGGTTTCTGCCTTCTTCTGTCTCTTCAGCATAGAGTAAAACCGTCTGCTCATCTGTTTTTATGAAAGCTCTGTAAAACTCCTGATTTTCAACCGTTATGCCCTTAACTGCTTCGCCGCTTTCATCCAAAAAAGAAACCTTTCGGTTGCTTTTTAAAACCCATTTGCCGTTGCGTTCTTCTATATTTACTATTTTTCTTTCTTTTCCGTTAATGTCATAATCGGTTATCCAATACTGCCCTTTTATTTTCAATGGCAGGCTTAGGGTATAGAGTCCTTCATTTTTAAAAAGATAGATGTTCATTTTTACCTCATCGACTAATATAACTGTATCAAAACTATTGTTATGTTATCGCTCCCGCCATTTTCCAAGGCACGGCGCATCAGCTGCTTCGCTTTGCTGTCCGCGCGCTCCGACATACATAGAATTTCAGAGATTTCCTCTTCCGAAACCATGTCCGTCAATCCATCTGTACATAACAGGTATTGATCTTCGGCATGCATTTCCCCTTTCGCGATGTATGGTTCTAATTCCATTTCTTCAGGGAAGATACCGATATTCTGCGTCAAATGATATTTACGCTTCGGTTTTTCTGCATTTAGTTTTTCGTACAGTTCCCGCTCTGTATGCTCCTTGGAGATTTTCAAAAGCTGCCCTTTTCGGAAACGGAATATCGGGCTGTCCCCGACATCGCAAAGGAAAACTTGATTCTGCAGCAGATAAAGAATCGACAAGGTGGAGCCCATGCGTTTTTTTACATTCATCTGCATTTCTCTGCAAAGCAGAGCATTGCTCTTTTCACAGATTCGCATCAGAAATGCTCCGGCCGTTTCCTGCGTTTCCACAGCTGTTTTTGCTTCTTCCTTAGCGGCCTTAGCTGTTAAGTAAGACGCATATTCTCCGCAGTGGAGTCCTCCCATTCCATCAAAGACGCCAAACAGGATTCCCTCTTCAGTATTGCTTTCCATATCGGAGGAAAAGAATCCCTGCCTCTCCTCCTCCATAATTTCTCCGAAAACATATAGGTTGTCTTCATTTTTTGTCCGGATTTTACCCGGGTGGCTTTTGGCTGATACTAAGATTCTCATGCTTTTACATCCGCTTTTTTTGAAAATTCTCCCTTAATTTCTCCTTCTGTTCCACCTTTCTGATAGGCTCTAATCCAGTAGGTATAGCGAGGACCTTTTTTCGCTCTTCTATCAATAAAATAAGCTCTCTTTGTGGTGCTGTAAGGTTCCCATTCGTCCTTATTCTTAGGCATTCGTTCTCTGCTCTTTAGTCTGTAAATATTATATCCGTCTGCACTGGCTGTCTTTTTCCACGAAACTCTTATTTTTTTACTGTCCAGTCTAACTGCTTTGACTCTTGTGACTTTGGCAACTCTTCTGAAGGAATCCGTCGCTTTCACGCTGCTTCTTCCTGCTGCCACAGAGGTTGAATTATCGCAAACGCCTACAACAGTGATGTAATACTTGCTTCCCTTTCTGATACCTGCATTATCTAAGTCAATCTCGGCTGTCCGATCCTCATCATCAAGGACATCCTCTTCCCCTTCGGTATAGAGAGTTTCCCAATTTCTCTTATTTCCCTTACTGTATCTGATTTCATATTGATCGCAGGACGTCTCGCCCCATGTAACAAGAAGCGTATCATTGTCCTTAAGTTCTGCCTGCACCTCTGTAATCGGTGCAATTTCAGAGGTGATCGTAATCGTCTTGCTCGCAGCTTTGCAGGTTGCGGTTGCTGCGGCTTTCACCGTGATTTTTGCGGTTCCCGCGCCTAAAACATTTACCGTTCCGCTGCCATCTACCGCAAAAACCTTCGGTTTGCTTGAGGTATAGCTGAGTGATCCGTCTCCGTTCGTGCTGCAGTTCAATGCGATTGGGTCGCAACCATATGTTACTGAATAATTCGTACTTCCGGAAATCGACTGCGCCTTTTTATTGATTGTAATATTAATGGTTTTGCTTGCCGGCTTATAGTCCAGGGTTGCCGATGCCTTAACAGTGATCGCGGCATTGCCGATTCCGTTAACTGAAACTCTGCCGCTGTCGTCTACAGATACAATGGCAGAATCGCTGCTTGAGTAGGTTATCTGACCATCGCCGTTCGTTGCGCATCCTAGATTAAAGGTTTTCGCATCGGCCTCTAATGTATAGGAGTCCTGTCCGCTGATCGTCTGCGCTTTTAAGATACGCTGCGCGATTTTCACGGTTACCGTCTTAGTTGCCGGATAATAGTCGGAATTCCCTGCCGCCAGAACTTTAATCTTCGCAGTTCCTGCACTTCCAATTGTAACATTGCCCTGTGCGTCTACCGATGCGACATCCGAATTATCGGAAGTATAGCTCAGACTTCCGGTGCCGTTGGTCGTACAGTCGAGTCTGAAGGATGGATCCCCGGTTTTAAAACTGTAAGAAGTTGTTCCGGAAATCGTCTGCGGCTCCGGTTCAATATCCACGATAAAATATTTTACCTGCGTATCTTCTTTCAGACTATCGCTTGTGCTGCGTCTTGCAGAACTCCAATCGCTCCAACCACTCCAGTCTGTCCATCTTGAGAAATTGTACTGATACTTCGTCGTGGTTGCTCTGTAGAAGGTTGCACTTGAATTGTCGTTCCATACATAGGTAACATTCGTTCCCGAAGTCCAGCTGTTAATTGCATTCGAGTTATAATACATACCTAAAATGGTGCCGAATCCTTTTGGATTACTCTTTCCGAAAGATGCCGGACATTCGTAAGAGCCATCGCTCGAATCTCTTGGATATGAAATCCCGCCGGCTACATAAACAGACAAATAGTTCTTGGTCGGACAGGTTCCATTGTGCATTCCGCCATGATTCTTCCAGAACCAAGTTTTATGGTTGCAGACATAGGTGTAATACTTCTTCCCGGTTTTTGTTTCCACCTTTACGACCGTCTCGACATTTCCATCTGATTTTGTTGAATTGCTGATTGGTGTCTTCTGCCAGCCGCCTGTTGAAGAACTGATTTGTTTCTTAGAGTCAAGCGTCCATCCGCTCATAGAGGAAGAACCGCTTGTTGTCGTTTCTTTCGTGCGCGACGCGTAGCGATAGTACGGCGTAGCCTGATATTTGCTCGTGTCCGTGTACTTTGCGTAATACTCGCTTTCACTTACGAGTCCGATTTCTTTATATGCTGCTGAAGCATTTTCGATGGTGAATGTACCTATAGCCATAATGAATGCCAGTGTCAGCATAATAACTCTGTTTAAATTTTTTTTTGCAGTAACCATTTCTGCCCCTCTTCCTTTCTTTTTATTTACTTTCTCTCCTGTCATTTCCTAATCTGCATTATACTCGCATTTACTATCCTTATTGCCTTTATGTACTATTTGACAGTTTTAATGTAACATTCTGCACTTTCTATACCGCCAACATATTTTTAAACACTTCCCGCATTCCTTTCAGATATGTACGGCTAATCGGAATAATAATGTATCCGTTTCCGTATTCCAGAAACAAATTGCCTTTTTCCATTTTTTCAACGCGGGAAATATTGACAATGATGCTGTTATGGCAGCGCATAAAGTTTTCATCCAGATCATCCATGAAGTCTTCAAACTTTCCATAAAAGCTGTAATCCTTTCCTGCACTCGTCAGAACCACAACTTTTCGCTTATCCTTTTCAAATGCCAAAATCTTCTCATATGGAATGGAATAGATACCTGCCCGAGTCGAAATCGTAAAAAATTTCTTTTCGATATTTCTCATATGTTGTTCGACCTTTTTCCATGCACTCGCAATGCGCTCTTCGTCCAAAGGTTTTTTCAGGAAAAACACATGATCGACATCATAAATTCCGGAGTTGTATTTATTCAATTCTTCCATAAATATAACCTGACATCCTGGATATAGAGTCATTACGTCTTGTGCAAGCTGAATTCCATCTGCCTCTACATCAAATGTGACCGACGTGAAAAGAACATCGATTTGGCTGTCGAATTTCTCTAAATCCTTCTTGAGGCTGCTCCTGTCTTCATAATAGAATATTTCTCGTTGTGCATTATGCATATGACCGCCCAATACTTTCTTGATACAGGCAGCGTTATTTCGATCCTTATCGCAAATTACTATTGTCTTCATGTTTCCTCCGTTACAATCACGCCACAATTCCTATGTTTGAAATGATTATATCGGATATTGATGTACGAAATTTTCAATTGTATTTTTTAGCACTTCAATTGTAATTTTTGGTTGTCTTGTCGAAATAAAAAGAACCTGCAAAGCCATGTAAATGAAATCATGGTTTCACAGGTTCGTCTGTTGAGGTTATTTTTTGGGGGTGGGTATCTGTTTCTTATATTGTCTGGCATGTATATGAGGCAAAAGCGCACAGCGCGGTGTTTCGATGACTCCTGCTGATTGCCACATACTGCCCATCCTGCATGATAAAGCTGTTTTGGGAAATTTTAACCGTCTTTTCCATATTGACGATGATACCATTGTGGCAGCGACAAAAATGTGTAGGCAGCTGAGGAAGAATTTCTTCAAACTTCCCATAAAAGCTGCAGATCTCAGCACCCTCTTTTCCTCTCAAAATAATTTTTCGGTTTTGCTTCTCAAATATAAAGATTTTACTGTACGGCACCACAAACCGTCCGCTTTTATTCTCCACATAAAAGCAGTTTTGCTTCGCCTCAAGCAGATGATTGTGCGCGATTGCCAGCGCCTTCGTCAAAGCCTCTTCGCGCACCGGTTTTTGCAAAAAATAGATGTGGTTTACATCATACACATCCTCATAGTAATCGTCGTAGCCGGACATAAAAATAATCTGCGCGTCGGGAAACCTCTCCAGAAGTTTGTCTGCAAGCGTAATCCCATTGCAGCACCCCAGCTCAATATCGAGGATAAAAATCCCCTCCGAAAAGTCATTATCCTCTAACGCCTCAAGCATGCGTTTTCCGTTATTGTACGACAAAATCCGGTGTGCCCCCTGCACATCGGCTGTCTTTAGTTTCTCTTTTAAATCGGTTAGAATCTCTTCGCGGTCGTCACAAATTATGATGTCTGTCATCTGCATTTCTCCTAAATCGGTATTGCAGTCATCGCCTCGAACGATTCCCCATAATCCTTATAATCCACCACACCTTTATGTTTTTTCACGATTCTCTTTACAATTTTCGTGCCCAAACCGTGATTCTCTTTATCTTCTTTCGTTGTTTTCATGTTCTTTTCCAGCGGCACTGCATCGCTCTGCTTGGAATTTGTCACACGCAAAACCCACTGCCCCGATGCAGTAAAGCTTTTCAGGCGCACCCACGGCTGTGAAGTTTTTTCCGCCGCTTCCATCGCATTATCCAGCAAGTTCCCGAGAATCCCCACATATTCTTCTCCCGAAAATCCCTCCGAAGGGAACGCAGTCGTTTCCATCTCCAGCTGTATGCCGCGGTCATCGCATTCCTTACGCTTATATGCCAGCAATGCGTCCACAATCGACTGTCCGGTAAGGTTTCCGCCGATATACTGCCTGCATTGTTCAGAAATTGCCAGCGCAGTTTCGGTATCGCACGATTCTTTCTCGATTTCCTTAAGCAGACTGCGAATGCTTTGTTCATAATCCTGTAGAGCCTTTTGCTGTTCTTGCTGAAGCTGTTTATGTTCATTCAAATCGCGATTTTCCTTTCCGGCTTTTTGCGTTCGCCAAAAGACAAATGCTACAATTGCAAATAATATCGCTCCGATTACAATCACTAATGTCCTTACTTGTTCATCTGTCATAATTTCTTCTCCCTCGCCACCGTTTCGGCTACAAGACGGTTTTTCAAATCGTGGCGGATTTCACGCAGCTGAAGCTGCGTTTCGAGTACTTTTTGATAATATTCGTACTGTTCCTGCATCTGTATTCGCAGTCTGTGGTTTTCGCGCCGCAGTCGAATCAGAGGCAAAGCCAGCGAAAGGAAAACCAAAGCAGCCAGCCAAACGCTATACAAGGCATATAAAACAACCCAGATTCCACCAAGAAACTCCGCAGAACTCGTCATAAAGGTTCTGCTGCCCATAAGATACAGCACATCCGCGATAGCATATCCCAGCGAAAAAATCCATTTTTCCCGCTCGTTCAGATAGTCGAGCAGCAAAATACATTTGCGGCAGATCAGAATGGCCGCAAGATAGCCAAGGAATATACCCATCGTCTTCAGTATGACGTCTGCCTGTGTCATCGTTTCTGCTACGAACCAAGTCTGATTGCTTTTTCCTGTAAAAAGACCATAAACGGTTGTCAGAACAGAAATGATAGCCGTTCCGAATATATTATAGACGAATACATAAATCATGAATAGAATTAACATCAGCCTGCGCGCGCCGTTTCTCATGAGCGGAACCAGTCCAAGGAGATTAAGCGACGAAGCAAGTCCCAGTATCCATCCGTTTGCTTCTGTCACATAATTCATCGCCCACAGTTCCACCAGTCCCAGCGCGGTTACCACAGTCATCGAGATTTTCACCGGGAAGCGGAACCATTGATGAAAGATTGCATAGACTGCTATAATCTGCGAAAAGCAGCCAAGAAAAATTCTATATATACTGACGAAATCAAAGTCCATTTTTTCCTCACACATCTTCAAATTCTTTTGCTCTTAATCGGTCTTCCTTTGCCACAGTTTCCGCCACAAGATGATTTTTCAAATCATGGCGGATTTCACGCAGCCGGAGCTGTGTTTCGAGTACCTTTTGATAATACTCGTATTGTTCCTGCATCTGTATTCGCAGCCTGCGATTTTCGCGCCGCAACCGAATTAGCGGTAGCACCAATGCCAGCGTAGTTAAAAGCGCCAGCCCAATAATATAGATTGCGTATACGGCAACCAAAAAACCGCCCAGCATAGCCTCTGAACTTGTTGCAAAAATTCGAGTAATCATCATTCCTGCAACATCCGTAATGATGAACCCCAGTGAAAAAACATTTTTCCCGTTCGCTCAGATATTCAAGCAGCAGGATACATTTACGGCAAATCAAAATCGCTGCCGCATAGCAGAGTATTGCGCCCGTCCATTTCAGCACGAAATCCGCCTGCGTCATTGTTGCCCCTATAAACCAAGTCTGGTTGCTTTTGCCTGCGAGAATACCGTAAACGGTAGTCATAGCAGAAATGACAATTCCTCCGAAGGCATTATATATGGACGCATAAATCATATATATAATCAGCATCAGTCTGCGCATGCCTTTTTTCATCAGTGGGATCAGCAAAGGTGTCTGAAGCGTCGCAAGAATTGCCAATATCCACCGCGTTTCGTCCGTCACGATTTCATTTGCGCACAGCTCCATTGTTTTCAGTGCTGCGACCACAAGAAGCGTAGTTTGGGCTGAAAAGCAAAACCATTGATAAAACAAGGCATAGACTAAAATAAGCTGTGTTGAAATTCCTAACAAAAAAGCTGTTATTCCATTAAGTCCAAAATCCATTCTCTTATCTCCTTCTCAGCGCACTTTCTGTTCATGCTGCACTTTCTACTACAAACACACAAGCTTATCATAATTTTAGCGGATAATCCGCTAAAAGTCAATTCTATCTGCCTCTTGCTCCGTTTTTTTAGTGGGACATCCGCTAACTTGCAAGTTGTTTACTTCGACGTGATAAAATTTTTGTCATAAAAAGTTATTTCTTGGTTAATTTTAGTATTTTATTTTTTTGAAGGAAACAGGAGCAAAATGTACAGAAGAATCCGAGACTTACGCGAGGACAGGGACTTGACGCAACGTGAAATGGGCGAAATTCTCCACTGTTCGCAGCGTGTTTACAGCAACTATGAGCGCGGCGATCTTGACATCCCAACCGATATTTTAATCAAACTTGCAAATTTTCATCATGTTTCAACAGACTATCTGCTTGGACTGACAAATCGCAAAGAGCCATACGTATAAAAACACGAAAAATCCCCCGCTGCAGTGCGTACTACTGTGTACACTCCGAAAGAGGGGGATTATTTAATTCCTTATTCGTTCTTTTCCAATGCCATTGTTTCTGCAACCAGTTTGTTTTTCAAATCATGGCGTACTTCACGCAGCATTTGCTGTGTTTCCAACACCTTACGATAGTACTCGTACTGCTCTTCCATCTGATTTCGCAATTCCCGGTTCTCACGCCGCAAGCGAAGAAGCGGAAGCATCAAAGTCAATACGCCAAGCAGTGCCATTCCTACATTGTAAATGCCGTACAGTGTCACAAAAAATCCGGCCATATATTGACTCGAATCCTCCATAAAGGTCCGTGTCACGAAAGTGAACAGCAAGTGCAGCCCAACCAGACCAACTGAAAAAATCCATACTTCTTTTTCTGTAAGGTATTCCAGAAGGAGAATGCATTTTTTTGTAATCCAGAAAGATACCACATAGCCGATTATCATTCCAATATATTTTATGATGTAGTCCGCTTGCGTGGCGGTTTCATCTAAAAACCATGTCTGACTATCTCTTCCCATAAGCATGCCGTAAAGTGCCGTAAGGGCTGCAATAATCGCGATGCCAAGTATATTAAAAAGCAGACACTGAATTTCGTACAAAATGCACGCCTTCCGCCGATATCCCCACTTTACCAGTTGTATCTCCGCTGCTGCATCCACCAGAAATATGATTGAAAGAATCCATCCGCTTCCAAAAGGAGTCAGCAGAGCCGATACATCGTCAATGAATACAAATACCGCTGCCAGACCTAAGGTTTTCTTAACGGAAAAACGAAGCCATTGGCGAAACAAAATCCAGAAAGTCGAGACTGTTGCGGTGAAATAAATGGAACTTTCAATTATTTGATTGATTGTAATATCCGTATTTATGTTCATATTCCTTTAACTGCCAGCAGCATATGCGATGTTGCAAGCTGTTCCGGCGTCGGATCGAAGTAGATGTAGTTGGTCAGACCTGTATAAGTCCAGGTGTTGGTAGTGCTGTCCCACTTATTGCTGTTGCCTGTGGTTGCGTCAACCGTAATCCAGTGTCCGTTGACATAACATTCGTTCCACCAGTGGTCAAGCTTCGTGATCTTCTTTTCTGTCGACCAGTTGTTGTACTCTCTTCCGTTAAGGCTGATATGATGGCCGTTTACGATTCGAGTAGGGATGCCCTGCGCTCTGGCAAGCGCGCAGATTGCTGCCGAATAGCCGACACAGGTTGTAGCAATCTTGCCGTCTTCACTGTTCGCACTCTTTTTCTTGTTTCTCATGTTATAGAGGTTCTTGTAAGGATCAACATACTGCTTCGAACTCGTTCTAAAAGCAACATCGTCATAGTAGAAGTTTTCTGCGACATATTCATAAATCTTCAAAAGCTTTTCGTAATCTGTCGTTGCACCCTTTACAACCTGATTGGAAACCGTCTTGACATCGCTTAGGTTTGTTTTCTTGAAAGCGGAAGCTTTTTTCTTCTTACTGGCATTCTTATCAATGCGTGCGTTTTCGCTGATAACCTTATCATGCTGCAAAATCGAGAAGTGTCCGTTGGTTACACGGAATGCGCAGTTTTTATAGATAACCGGTCCCGGTTTCGCGCCTAACTGCTTCGTAATCAGCAAAACATAATCGCCGCTCATCGCGCCGTTCAGCTTCGTCGAGTTCTGCAGTCCAAAAGAAAACTTATTATACTCGCCCATATCCGTCGGGATAGCACGTCCTGCCCAGTCACTCGCATTGCGGCCTTTCTAGCGCACAGAGATATTATACTCCGCAGCCTTCACCGGATACCAAGGTCTGAACTTCCGTCGGAGAGCCGGCACCCTTGAGTGCAGCGGATACAGGCGCCGGAATCATCGATATCACTAAGGACAAAGCCAAGACTAAGACTAATTTTCTCTTCATTTTCATTTGCTGTATCCCCTTTTCATTTTTAAAATTCCATCACAAGGCCGCAGCGAAGCTGATGGAGCTTGTCGCCAAGTTCCTCTTTGAGAATCGCATAGGCTTTATCTCCGGTGCAGTGGCCGGTACACACATATTGTATGCCGGTTTCTTTGACCCGCTTGGCGAATTCGCGAACTTCTGCCGCCGATTTGTTGTAGAGGTGAAATCCTCCGATTATCGCATGAACCTCTTTGTCCGGAAAAGTCCGTGCAACCTCGTTTATGATATTAGCCGCACCACCGTGGGAACAGCTGTTAAAAATCACAAGACCCTTGTCGGTCTCAAACACCAGACTCTGTTCATGCGAAAAATTATCCGGATGCCATCCGTCAGCTCTGCGTTGGTACATGTGCTCCCGTCTTCCGATTTTTTCGAGGTTCGGTGTCTTATGCGGGATGAGGTAGACTCCGTCCGCAATTTTCGTGTCATCTTTTGCAAAAACAAATCGGTCCGGATATTCCTCGAGTATTTTCTTCGGTATCCCTATGTATTTGCTGAAAAACCACCACTTTGTATAGCAGTTTTCATCGCAGGTTTCCCGCACATAAAACTTTGCTTCATCATTTGTGAGGAAAAATTTCTCCATTCCGTTTGCGTGGTCATAGTGCGCATGCGAAAGGACTGCCGCGTCCACGGCTTTAAGATCCATTCCGAGTCTCGCAGCGTTTTCGGCAAACAAATCCGATGCTCCCGCGTCGAGCAAAATATTCTGCCCGTTGTATTCTATGTATATGCAAAGTCCCCACTCGCCTTTGAGGTCTTCACTTTTCTTGTTGTCTACAATTACCGTTGCTTTCATGTCTTCCCCCTTTATTCCGGAATATCTCCGACTCCGTTTAGAATCAGACGCGGTCTGTACGGGAAGAGGTCGACTTCTTCTCTGCTCGTCACTCCCGACAAAACAAGAATCGGATCCAGTCCGCTTTCCACTCCGCCTATGATATCTGTATCCATACGGTCACCGATCATTGCAGCTTCCTCAGAATGCACGCCCAGCATCTTCAGTCCGGTTCTCATCATAAGAGGATTCGGTTTTCCCACGAAATATGCCTGCTTTCCGGTCGCCATCTCAATCGGCGAGATGAGTGCCCTGCATGCCGGAATAATTCCTCTGGTCGAAGGTCCCGTCATATCGAAATTGGTTCCAATCAGCTTCGCTCCGCCGCGGACCAGGGACACAGCCTTGCAAATCGTCTCATAATTATAGCTTTGGCTCTCGCCGACGATTACATAATCGGGATCCTTGTCCGTAATGGCAACTCCACACTGATAAAGTGCTCCGACCAATCCCGGTTCTCCGATTACATAGGCATTGCAATGATGTGTCTGCTCGCTCACAAACTTTGCGGTTGCCATCGCACTTGTATAGAAATGACTTTCGTCAATGTCCATTCCCATATTCTGCAGTTTCAGTTTCAGCTCGAGCGGTGTCTGTCCGCTGTTGTTGGTCAGAAACAAGAATTTCTTCGCTTCTCTGTTAAGCCAGTCTACGAATTCCCTGACTCCCGGCAATAAATTGCCGCCGCGGTAGATTACACCGTCCATATCACAGATAAACCCTTTTTTTGCTCTCAATTGCTCCATATAATTCCTCCTTATCTTAAAGCTGCATCCTCAAATAAGCTCCTTATCCAAAAGAAAATCAATTAAATTTATATGCAAAATACCATTATCATCATACCAGCGCTTGCCAATATCCCGCCGCACTACAATTTTAGGAAAGGAATCGCCGATAAGAGTAAATGGTCTGATTTCTGTTTCTGCCTTTTCTTCCGTAGGCATGGCATATGCCGATTGTATATAAGTTCTCTTTCCCCCCGAATTTACCACGAAATCAATTTCTCTCGGCACGCGGACCGAACTGCCGTTATCATTGAGCGTTCTCGCATAAACAACTCCCACATCAACCGAAAGCTGCCGGATAGCAAGCTCATTATATATGATGTTCTCCATTATGTGTGTCATTTCCTGTTGGCGGAAGCCGATTCGCGCATTTCTAAGCCCTATATCCTCACTATAATATTTATTCGGAGAATCAAAATAGGATTTCCCCTTTAAATCATAACGCTTGCTTTCAGAAAAAAGGAATGCATCTTCCAAATGCCCGATATATGCACGAATCGTATCACCTGATACCGCGCAGCCCTGCTTGGAGTTCAAAGTATTGGCGATTTTAGAAGGATTGGTTAATGACCCAATGGATGAACAAAGCAAGTCTAAAATCTGCTCCAACACATCCTGCCTTTCTATTTTCTTGCGCTCAACAATATCTTTAATATACACCTCTGAAAAAAGCGACTTGAGATAATTCATTTTTGCCGCATCGTTTGGTCTTGATAAAATAAGCGGCATGCCACCATAAAAAGCATACTCATCAAACGCCTCGTTTTTATCACCGCCCACGGCGGAATAATACTCAGCAAAGCTAAGCGGATGCACCCTGATTTCATCACTCCGCCCCCTGAACTCAGTAAGAATATCACTCGAAAGCATTCTGGAATTGCTTCCGGTCACATAAACGTCTAAGTTGGATAAACTTCTCAAATCATTCAAGGCGTCATAAAAGGTAATCTTTCTGCCGTCTGCGTTGAATGGGTTTTTTACCTCATCGGACATTTGTATCTCATCAACAAAAAGATAATATTCTTCCTTGCTTCCCTCCACTTTCTCTCTGACATACGACGAAAGTGTAAGCGGATTCCGGTATTTAATGTCTTTTGCAAGGTCAAGCTCAACCGTAATAATCTGTCCCTCCTTTACACCGTTTTGAAGCAAATAATCTCTGTATATCTTTTTTAGGAGGTATGATTTCCCGCATCTTCTAATGCCTGTAATGACTTTTACCAAACCGTCAAAACGGTATGAAATCAACTGCTGAAGATAAGAATCTCTCTTAATTTCCATAAAACCCGCTCCGTATCATTGAAAATTTCCGCCCATAAAGGCTTTGTTATTCATCATTATATACTTTATAGCTCTGATTTTCAAGTAAAAAGAGGCAAAAAGGGACTTAAGCATCATGCCCAAGTTCCGAATTTTTTAGTACACTTTTGCGCCTGCCGGAATCTGATCATCCAAAAGGATGAAGTTCAGCATTTCTTCGCCGTCGTATTTGTTGACACAGGACAGAAGCATGCCGTTGCTTTCTTCGCCCATCATCTTTCTCGGCGGAAGATTTGTAATCGCAACTGCGGTCTTTCCAACCAGTTCTTCCGGTTCATAATATTCGTGAATACCCGAAAGAATGATTCTGTCGGTGCCGCTTCCGTCGTTAAGAACGAACTTCAGAAGCTTCTTGCTCTTTGCAACTGCCGTGCATTCTTTGATTTTTACAGCTCTGAAGTCGCAGGCTGCAAACGAATCAAAATCTACATATTCTTCAAACAGAGGCTCTACTTCGATCTTTGTTTTATCAAGAACTCTGACTCTCTTCGATTCTGCATCGTCCTTCTTCTCCGATCCGATTGGCTTCATTGTCGGGATTTTCGTGACCAGCCTTAGATAAGCTCCGCTTAGCGTCTATAAGTCCCGACCGGCATCTACTCATTTGAAGCTGGGGTAAGCTCAGTTACGCCTAATTCAGATAGCGGAAAATCTAATGGCGTAAGCCGTGGAGTAAGCTGGCGTAAGGTGGCTTCATTTTTTTGAAAACGAGCCGTGTGCTATACTGAAACGAACCACTGAAACAGTATAACACACGGCTTAACGAAACTCAATATTTTCCGTTCAGTTTACAAGCATTTCGATTTTTCCATTCTAAAAATCTCTCTCGAAGCACTTGAACATCTTTCTCGGAATCCGTATGGAGATAGATATGATTGCGGATAAATAGCGTTTTGATTTCCGCTGCCATTTGCGAAGCATCCGCAGTTCTTTTAATAAGGTAGTAACCCAGCCGGTTACTTTGACAAATGTGGGCTTTCACGCTTTGCTCTCTTTTCTCCGTCACGGTTGCTCCGGCAATATCGACCGCACAATGTAATTCAGGGAGGTATGCAACAAGTCGCATTCCAAGCTCCGAGTCGCTATTGCTTTTGACCGTAATGCCGTTCTGTGCTCCATACATCATTATCAGCATCTGCGGGAGAGCCTGTTGAAACTCCGCTTCACATTGAGGGCAACCCTTTTGCTCAATAGTTCTATCTGTGATTTTGGCACGGTAAGAGTGTCCTGCTCCGCATTTCCACCAAACGACCTTCATCGAGTTTCTCGATACATTGCTCGGTGTCCACTTGGAGTTCTTTTCATAGTCCCATTCTGAGAGTAAGTGAGGATCAGTTGTTCCAAGATCATTATGACCTTGCAGAACGGCTCTCTCAGCACAAACAGGACACATACCGCCTTTGACCCGTGCTTTGACGACGGCTTTCCATTCATAGCCGCAGGTACGGCATTTCCACCAAACATTCTTTGTTGACTTCTCATTGACCGCATCGGGAGTTAACGGCAGGTTTTTATCCGACCACTCTATGGCAAGCGACGGGAACTTCGTTTGCAGGTCATTAAAGCCTTTGAGCAGCTTTATCCCACTACAATAGGGACACTGACTTCCTCCGGCACGGGTTGAAATCAATGTGTTCCATTCGTGACCCAAGCGACATTGCCACCAAACTTTAATATTCTTGAAAGCCGTAACCTGATCCGGCGTCAGCGGAAGGTTGCGCTCTGACCACTCCGCAGCGATTTCAGGGAAACGGCTTGCCAAGTCGTTGAAGCCCGGTAGTACAAAGTTGTGTGAGCAGTAGGGACAACCTGTACCGTTCACTGTCCGGCTTTTCACGGACGCCGTCCATTCGTGTCCGAGCTTGCACTGCCATATTACCTTCCTGTGCGTAGCCGCTGTAATCATTGACGGTTTTAGCGGCTCATTCTTGGGCGACCATTCCTTCGCAAGCTCAGGAAACTTACTTTCAAAGTCGTTATAACCTCGAAGCACCCTCGCTCCCGAACATATTGGACATTGCTCGCCTGCGGAGCGAGCTTTAATGCTTGTCTGCCATTCGTGACCGCAAGCCCCTTTCCACCACACAATTTTATTAGACCCAAAGGTCACGGTATCAGGAGTCATCGGGAAGTTCTTTTCTGACCATTCTGATACAAGATGCGGTCGCATCCTGCTTAAACTATTCTCCATATCTGAACGCTCCATTTCTCATTACTGCTTATAGTATAATTTCCATCCTCAGTTTTGAGAAATGTGCGAAAAAGGGAAAGCACTCTGCGAATTACTCACAGAGTGCTTTCCTTCAAGTTTCCAGCTTGGTTGTCATATAGTCGTCAAAGGCGGTGATCTCTTTCTTTTTCAGAGCGTCGGTCACATCAACATAGATATTCATCGTCGTCGATACATCAGCGTGTCCCAAGATGCTCTGAATGAATTTGAGGTTTGCTCCCGACTCACATAGCCTTGTTGCGAATGTGTGCCGGAGAATGTGACAACTGAACTGTGGCAGAAGAACAGGATCAGAGTCTGCTCCATATTTTTCGAGGATTTCATCATTACAATCTCGCATCATACGGCGGAGTGCTTTGTTGAGGTTTCCCTGATTTTGAACATCCCCGTAACGGTTGACAAAAATAAAGTCGTCATAGCCGTCCACTCGACTCTTACTGCTGATTTCAGCCTGAGATTGAAACTCTCGCTCCATTAAGAAGGCTTGTTTCACTCCCTCAGTCATCGGGATTTCTCGTTCACCGGCTTTTGTCTTGGGCGTGTTGATGGAAAAATAGCAGCCCTTTTCGTCACGGTGATTATAATAGACAAGCGTGTGGTTGACTCGGATAATGCCCTTTTTCAAGTCAATGTCGCTCCAGCGAAGCCCGGTGATCTCACCGACTCGCATCCCCGTGTTTGCCATAACATAGAACACTGGATACCAGTGGGTGTCCTTGGGGTGGCTGAGCATATAGTCAAAGAACAACTTCTGCTGAGCCACGGTCAATGCCTCTTTCTTCTCACGCTCAAAGCCGTGGGAGAGCTTCAGTTCTTTGAGCATATTGTCTGTTGGGTTCTGTCGAATCATTCCATCATCGACTGCCACCTGAAAGACTTGGTGGAGTACATTATGGACATTATCTATCGTGGCAATCTTCAGAACCTTGCCGTCAGCAAGGGAGTTGTAGAACTTCCGCACATCAGACTTTTTTACTTGGACAAGTCGGTTCTTTCCGAAAGACGGTTTTACAAACAGATCATACATATAAATATAATTCTTGAATGTGCTGTCCTTGATTCCCCTTTTGAGCTGACACCAAAGATCGAACATCTCATTTACGGTGATGCTTTTGACATCCGACCGTATTCCGTCGTGCTTGTCCACAATGATCTGTTCTTCCTGCTCTCTCAGCTTTTCCAGCGTTGGAGCATAAATAGAATGCCTTTTTCCGTCAGGCGTTGACCAACGGTACGCATAAGTGCCGTTGGGACGCTGGGTTTCTCCTGTTTTAAGTCGGGTACGGTTGCTGTCGAACCTTACGCCGACCTGTTTCTTTTTAGTCATAGTAACCTCCTGTTTTAGATTGAGAAGCTCTTAATCAGGAACTCCTCTAATTGCTTGCGCTTTAGAAGCCTTTTTGTACCGACCCATAGAACAAAGTCACACGACTCACGATTCGACAACTCACGAAGTTTATCCGTTCCGATACCAGTGTAAGCGGCGGCTTCTTCTAAAGTCAGGTTCATTCTTTCCCAAAGGGGAACTCGGTTATCTTTTTCCTGCTTGGTCATATCGGTTTCCTCCTTCATTTTCGTTTGGCTTTAGGATACCGATAACCACCGTTTGGAACAACGATGCGATTTTGCGAATCGCATCGTTGATTGTTAGATTGAATAGGCTCTTTCCAAAAACTCATCGAGCTTTTTCCTTTTGATGAGCCGCTTTGTGCCGTTCCACAAGACAAACTCGCAATCCTCTCTGTCGGACAGCTCTCGTAGCTTATCTGCGCCAATACCTGAGTAGGCTGCCGCTTCATAAACGGTGAGGTTTGCTTTTTCCCAAAGAGGAACGGCATAGTCCTTACTGGGCTTTCCCATTCGTGCCGCCCTCCTTATGCTTCATAGCCTTGCGTAACTCCGAAAGGTTTGAATAACGATATTCTCGACTGTTGTACTCATCGGATTTGTAGAAAGCAGCGGTGACTCCATCAAAAATCCGAAGTAAAGCATCCTCATTCAGATCTTCGGTTGCGAGGATTTCCCTTACGGTCACTCCACTTAAAGGCTGGTGTTTCTTTTTCCATTCCCGATACGAGAAATACTGGTCGATCTCGTCGTTATAAATACCTTCGTCAATCCGGCTGTCCGGCTGGAGAAGATGGTAAATACAAAGAAGCATTTCTTCAGCCCTGTTATTATTGATGCGGCTAATGTTCAGCAGGTCGAATACACGCAAATCAACGACATCCTTGACCTGCCGAAAACCGACATCAACAAACGGGTTTGCGACCTTATACTCATCTACCTTTCTCCATTTTGGGGAGTCGAATTTGACCATCATTACCTGTTTCATTATCTATGCTCCTATCTGTTTGCGTTTTTTGCTCTCTACTAACCAACTGGGAAAAAATTTTCGATTTGAACGAAAAAACTTTTAGAAACGGAGCATATTTTTTAGGCGCTTCAGAATAGCAGCTTTCTGACAGTGGATCGTGCTTTGTGTTTTTCCGACTTTTTTAGCATATTCTCTCTCCGTCATAGGAAAATCTGATATGATTAAGCTCTCTATCAAATCTCTTTCTTCGGGGAGTAGTGTAGCGAGCGTTTCTTGGATATGTGCTTTTTGAAAGCGGCGCAGGACTTCCTCAACAACATCGCATTGATTATCTGCCAGCAATTCCTCGCCGGACATTTCATTCTCTGTGGCTGTCTGTGTGTTATAGGAAAATACCGTCATCCCGGACTGTTTCTCGATTGACGCAAGATAATCGTGTCTATCTTTCTCGGATCGCCACTGTTTTGCGGTTTCAGCTCCGCATTCTGCGATGATGATCACATCGTCAACAGAGCAGGCATCTAACTGCCCAAAGCACGCTTTTCGTTTCTGCCCCTCCGGGGTCTTAACGAAGTTCATAAACTCGAAGCTGTTCATTATGATCCAGTTATTGCCGTCAGCGGGCTGTTCGGGGTTCTTTTTGACAAGGTATATTTTTCTCATTACCGTAATCTCCTTTGAATTTTGAATTTGGTTTTCGGGTTCAAAATTCGGAGATCACGGATATTCAGCGATATAGCAGAGCCACTTGTTCAGCATCAAAAAAGGCTTCCTTTCAGAGTTTTCTCTGCCGGAAGCCCTTGGTCGGTTGTTCTTGCCGAAAAAAAGAAGCCACCGGCAAGACAGGGTAAGCCTATGGCTTACTGTCTTGTCGGTGGCCTCTCATATCTGCATAGCAAGTTTGGTTTAACCAACCGAAGTGTTCAAAGCAAGTGACCTGGAGATGGAATTACGCAGTCTGTTTCACCTCAACCATTCCGTCGTTTTGCCGTATTCAGTTTTTAGCCGATCAATAATATCGGATTTGCCCTTCCGGGGCATAAAGGTCAATCTTGTCGTGTCGGCGTCCTTTTTGGACTCGAACCGCTACGGTTCCGCACCGTTTGCACTCATACTTGATTTTCCCCTCATCATTTCTATATCCGTAGAGCAATGCTCCGCAGTTAGAGCAATACATCGGTATAGGTGTCCAATTATCTTTTGTCACGCACATCACCTCATTAAGTTCCTTGACGCTTTCAGGGCTGATGAATGGTGGCATCCTTAGAGAACTGCTCTTTTCTTGCCTTCTACAAACCACTTTCCGTTTTCTTCATCGAAAAGGAAGGTTTCCGTACCGCATATCATCACCGTGTAACGAAGCCCTGTTCCACCGACCTTGGTCGATGCCGCACGACAGCAGTGCCTTACACGGTCGATCTCGTAGACCTCACCATCTTCAAATTTGATTTTTCGGGGTCGAGCCGTTCCATCCGTCTTATGGGTAACATCGACTTCCACATATACCTTGCGCCGTTCTTCTTCCATCCTTACACCTCATAATTCTTCATACTGGCAACCAGCCTACCAAAATGGCGATAGCCATCCAATGGCTTGTCAGAAACTTTGAACTTAGGACGATCATCGCCGGAATTGTTCAGATAGCAGGAAAGGCGTCCGTCCTTGAAGTCCTTGCTGACATCAAAGATAAGAAACATTCCCTCATAAATACCGTAGTGGGTGAAATGGTTCCCTCCATCTGCACGGAAAATAATCAGATCATTGCTGCACCCCTGCAACAAACAGGACGGCATCGAAACATAGGTTTCGATCTCATCAGGCACAACAATTTCATCAATCTTGTTACTGCTTGTACTAATCATACTGACCTCCTTAACAAAGCACCCCGGTCGGCATAGTAATCTCAGGCTTTTCACTCGGCATCCGGAGATTTTGAAAAAGGATGCCGTTGCGGATGCTGTTCTTGCCGAACCGCTGGCGAATGGTTTCAATGCACTGGTCGAGCCTTTCTGCTTTCTCAATCTTTTCGATGTTCATAAACAAATCGACTTGTCGGGGCGTGTCCTGTGGCACCAAGTTGATTGCCTGAATCGTGACTGAGCGAATCGGGTTCCTCCAGTCGTATCTTTTTTCAAAGAGGGCAAAAGCCGCTTTTGCGATCAGCATTGGGGATTGTGTAGGCATATCCAATGCCGTTTGCCATTGCTTTGAAAAAAGTGTGTTGTCCCGTATGTGTATGGCGACTCCATCCGCACACTTTTTGTGGACACGGAGTTTATGTCCGATGTCCTGCGTCAATTCGAGAAAGACGGGCCACACCTGCTCGTCGTTCTCCAAATCTTCGATGGTAGTAATTCCGTGTCCCACGCTCTTAACCGGAGAAACAAAGTCGGCGTTCATAACACGGGATCGGTCATTACCGTTTGCATACTGCCAAAGGGCAATTCCGTTTTTACCGAGCCGTCGGTTCAGAAAGTCAGGATCGGTCTTAGCCAAATCGCCAATGGTTCTAATGCAATAGCTATCTAATACACGCTGCGTTGCCCGTCCCACACCGAGCAAGTCCGCTGCGGGGAGTCCCCATATTTTTTCTCGGAAAGTGTCTTTCGGTATGACCGTCACAGCATCCGGCTTTTTCATATCCGAACCGAGCTTGGCAAATATCTTATTGAAAGACACACCGACTGAGATGGTCAACCCCAGCTCAAACTTGATAGTTTCTCTTATGGCATTTGCCACCTTTTCAGGGGAACCAAAGGTGTAGTCTGTTCCGCTGATGTCAAGCCAGCACTCATCCATTCCATACGGCTCAACTTGATCTGTGTAGCGCTGGTAGACATTTCTTGCAAGTTTAGAGTATTTGATGTACTCCTCAAAGTGCGGAGGTACAACAATGAGGTTTCTGCACTTCTGCTTCGCTTGCCATACAGCATCGCCGGTTTTTATCCCAAAGGCTTTTGCGGCGTAGTTTTTGGCGAGAACAATACCGTGTCGTTCTTCCACCGAACCACAGACTGCGACAGGATACTTCTTCAAAACCGGGTCGAGCATACATTCAACCGACGCATAAAAGTTGTTCATATCGCAATGCAGTATTGATCTGCTCAACTAAATCACCTTATTTCTTGGAAATTCTGCGAAACCTCTTGACAAACCAAAGTGTCGTGTTGTATCATATGAACACGACAGAAGTGTCGTTGTTGTGATTCAGATTATAGCACGACACCAATGTCGTGTCAATAAGAAGTGACGAAAAAAGTGTCGTGTTGCTAAAAATAGAAATCTTATGGAGGGAATTGATAATGAAGTTCAGCGACAGATTAAAAGGGCTGAGAGAAAAAAATGATATGACGCAGGAGCAGCTTGCAAAGGTTTCCGGTGTTTCCCCCCGTACCATACAGAGATACGAATGCGGAACCTCTCGTCCTCGCTTGGATGCAGCGGAGAAGCTGGCAAAGGCACTTAATATTTCCGTGGATCAGCTTCTCGGTACGGATGGTATGCTCGTTGCTCAGGCTGCGGAGCAGTACGGCACACGAGGTGCCAAACAAGCGCAACAGCTCACAGATGAAGTAACCGGTTTGTTTACCGGCGGTGAGTTGGCACAGGATGATATGGATGTTATGATGCAAGCCATTATGGATGCCTATTGGCTTGCGAAAGAGAAAAACAAAAAGTACACCCCTAAGAAGTACCGTTCTAAGGGCAAGCAGGATTGAGTCCCATTTATGGGACACATTGTGTGTTAGAATGGAAACAGGAACAAACCGAAAAGGGGTGAAGCCGATGTATGTAAGCACTTCGGAAATCGTACAAAAAGCAAACTCCATCGTTGCTCAATGCGGAACCCGTGATCCTCTCAGAATAGCAAGGGACTTAGGAATCGAGGTAATGTATTATCCGTTCAATGAACAGCGTGGAGCATATAAAGTCTTGATGCGTAATCGCTTCATCTTTGTCAAAAATGATCTGCATCCGGTTATGGAGAACATCGTGCTACTTCACGAATTAGGGCACGATGCTTTACACCGGGAGGAAGCCACGAAAGTCGGTGGCTTCAAAGAGTTTGAAATCTTCAATATGCGGGACAACCGTATGGAGTACGAAGCCAATCTCTTTGCCGCACAGATTTCACTATCAGATGAGGACTTCCTTGAACTTGCGGAAAGAGGATACGACACACAGCAGATCGCACGGACATTGAATTCAGATATTAACCTTGTCGCTCTAAAAGCCGATACGCTGATTTCTCAAGGCTACCGTTTGCGCCAACAGGAGCATTGTAACGATTTTCTACGATACGACAAATAACTAAGATGCCACCCTTTCGGATGGCATCTTTTTTATCACCTTTAATCAGCGCAAGCCGGTTTCGTTTTTTTAGCTCAAACCTGAAAGAGAGCGCATCACCAAGTCGATGTCTTTGTTTTCAAGTTCCTGAATGATGTGCAGATAGGTTTTTTGCGTAGTGGTCATACTCGAATGTCCAAGACGCCGGGCAACGCTTGCGATGGAAACGCCCGTAAACAACAGCAAAGAGGCGTGTGTATGCCGCAGTCCGTGGACAGAGATGACAGGGATGTTACAGGCTTTGCAATGCCTGCCGAGAATGTCGTTCACCGTCGAATTATAGACAGTGGAGTTGACAAAGATGGGCTTATCTTCGGGAAGGTGCTTTACCAATTCAGAGAATTGAATGACGGTTTGCCAGTCAATTTGAATTTTCCGCACAGACGACTTATTTTTCGTAGGCTGAAAGCCTCCCTTTCCCTTGTAGTCCCAAGTCTTGCTTATGGACAGTGTTTGATGGGCAAAGTCGAAGTCTTTCGGGGTAAGAGCCAGTGCTTCAGAAAAGCGCATCCCCGTCTTTGCTACCAACAGGATAAAGTAGTCCCAATTCACCTTATCCTTCAGGTCGAGCGAGATCAGCAGCGTATGTAGCTCAAACTGATTGAGATACTTAATTTTCTTAGCAACCGGTGGCTTCCCCTTGATGATTGCCTTGCGAGTAGGATCTCTTTCAATCAAGCCCTCATCAACGGCGTCAAGTATAGCGCCCTTGAGCTGGTGGTGGAAATCCATCGTTGTTTGGCGCTCGTGGAACTCAGCATAGTCGTTCAACAGCTGCTGATAAGCGATCCGGTTCATATCACATACTCTCAGGTTCGGGACGAGCTTAACGAGCCATTTCTGCGTCATCAGGTACTTATCCATCGTCACCTTTCTGATTGCGCCCTTCTTATACACCGTAATCCATTTTGCATAATATTCACAGAACAAGTCTGTTCGTTTGGTTTCTGTTAGCATCAGAAGTCCTCCATTTCATTAAAAATGGCTTACGCTGATGAAGGGTGATAAGGTGGTCGAGCTGACTGAAGAACTGTCCAATTTGTTCTTTCTCTGCTTCAGATACTGGAATAGCCACATCAAAATCTTTGATTCTTGTTTCTGTTAAAGTCGGAACTGCTCCTCCTATTTTAGCCGAATTTACTTGCGAAATAATTGCGTTTGTTACGAGCATTGCAGCTAAAAATTCCGCATTCAAATTGTTGGTACGCATAACAACTACCTGTGGATTTAATGTCGCATCTTCCGAAAGCCCTGTCACTAAGGCACTTTTACCCAGCGTAGAACCCGTTTTCACAAAAAGAATATCTCCATTGTGAATTTTGATTTCTGGAGATTCATCATATTTGAATCTTGTTATGTAGGTGTTTTTGCAATTTGTGGTCAGCTTATTGTCAACGATATTTGTAGGGCTAAAGGTTAGAACGCCCCCATCATCCTTTGAAACAATATCCTTTTCTGTATAACCACGAAAGCCAATGCGTCCATTTAATCGTATAACTTCACCCAACTTACGCTGTTCCCAAGAAAATGTTGAAGTGGTGAACATCATAGAGATAAGAGCCTGAAAAGAACTGAATAATAATGCACATTTACGCTGATGAAGGGTGATAAGGCTATCGAGTGCTGTAAAGTATGTACCAATAGCAGCCTGCTCACTAATGTTTGACGGGATGGAGAACACAGTTTTGGACACCAATTTCCAATCTGCCCTCGGCATTTTCGTCCCGGTCGATTGATTAGCTACTTCATCGAATTGCCGGCTCTGAATCAATCGATATAGAAAGCTGCTATCAGCATTTTGAGGCTGTAATACCCAAAAATCGCCCACAGCAAGCCCATCAAATGTGGGTAAAAACCAGTTTTGCAAGTATGGACGGAGTTTTCCGTAAAGGACATCGCCTCGATGAAATGCAATGCCTGATTTACTACTTTGCTTGGCATAGATGTCTTTGTTGAGCCGACCTGCCCCTGACACTATATCCTCATATTCAACTCTTGGAAGGTTAGCATCGGAGCATATTACCGATGAGCGCACAGCGATTTCCTCAAACTTACGCTGTTCCCAAGTTATTGTCTAATCAGTGTGAACAGCAAAATTTATACGCTTCCATTTACGCTGATGAAGGGTGATAAGGTTGTCGAGATAATCTAAAAAAGTACCGATTTGTTTCTGTTCTTCAACCGAAGGAACAGGAATTTCTATTTTCAGAAAATCTGATTCGTGTATTCTCCATTGACCGTAAATTACTCCCTGACGCCATTTGACCATAGAATTTATAAAATCTTTTCTTACCAATCTTCGTCCCAAAAAATTTGAGTCGGCAATTCCGGTAGGTTGGAATATGCTATAAACAGGAGAAATACAGGCTTTTCCATACTTATTAAGCCCTATTGAACCGGTTTCAAGATTATTTGAACTATAAATAAAATCTCCACATTCGGTTTTTTTGTATAGTTTGTTCTCGGTGTCTGTTACAAGAGAGCTTCGGTCATATCTCTCGCCTTTAGGTGCAACGCCTTCATTTGCAATAAACGCCATAAGGGGATATTCTTCGCTCATTGGTGCTTGTTCATTACGCTCAATAAGCAATTCTCCAACCTTACGCTGTTCCCAAGAAAGACTGTAACTTGCTGCTATTTGTTTTTTACATAGCAATTTATACAAGTACGAAAAAATGTACTTTCGGCTGAAAAATTGCATATTTATTGAATTTATCAGATTTCTATGGTATAATATTTACACTTACACTTTAACAGAGAAAGGGTGCAATAGATGGCTGTTAGTTATAAAAAATTGTGGCATATTCTTCTTGATAGAGATATGAAGAAAAAAGACTTAGAAAACTTAGCGGGTTTAAGTCATTACACAATGAGCAAAATGAGCAGAGATGAAAATGTTAATACCGAGGTACTCGGTAGAATATGTAAGGCACTTGATTGTAAAGTAGAAGATATTATGGATTTTATTCCGGAAGAACAAAACTAAGTCCGTCTTATAGTACACGGTATTTGATAAAATTAAAATAATTAGCTTTATACGGAGGTTTCTAATGAACAAACAACAATTAGCCGCTAAGATTTGGGAGTCTGCAAATAAAATGCGTTCAAAAATCGAAGCGAATGAATATAAAGACTATATTTTGGGATTTATTTTTTATAAATTTCTTTCTGAAAAAGAAGTTAAATATCTTAAAGCAAATGACTGGACAGACGAGTATCTCCCGGAATTGACCGAAGAAGATACAGAAACTGTTGAGAGCATTCAAAAAAATTTAGGCTATTTTATTTCCTATGTTGAAGTAAATGTTACACACAGACCTGATGGAACGGCTCGTCCTTGTTTCATCAAGTTTGAAAATGGTGAAAAATATGAAATAGACCGTGTTATCCAAAAATGCAGAGCCGCTTCTACCAAGGTAGGCGGAACCGGTATTCGCTACACGGTGCAGATTTGCGGCAAGCCCACATTTCTGTTTGATGAAGAAAACGGGAAGTGGTTTGTTGAAGCAAAAACCTGATGATAGGAGGTTTTGTGATTTGAAGCACTTATCGAGATTTGACATCGAAGCCATAGCTGCCAAATATGTTAAAGCGTATATGGAACTTCCCGATGTCCGTAACACAAAAATATATAGGATTGACCCGGAATTACTGTTAGAAAAGGTTCTCGGACTTACGGTCGAGTATCAACATTTATCTTACGACGGCAGTGTTCTCGGAATGACTTCCTTTACAGAGCTTGGAGTACAAGTTCTTGAAGATGACGATAATGAGGCTTTTTTCTTTTTAGACGGTAAGACTGTCCTTGTAGAAAAAGACTTGGCTTTTGATAACAAGCTGAGAGGAAGAAAAAACTTCACCCTTATGCACGAGGGTAGTCATCAAATTTTCAAAACGCTCTTTCCGAACGATTACGGGGTAACGCAGAAATCTTCGGGAGTACATTACTACAAGGCAAACTCCGAAAGAAACAAGCCTATATCTGATTGGGAAGAATGGCAGGCAAATACGCTTGGAGCAGCTATTTTGCTTCCTGAAACGCTCATAAAACAGGGAATGTTTCTATTCAATCTCGGAGACAAAATCGAATGTCTTAATAAGATTTACTCGCCGGAAGTATATAAGAGATTTGAAGCACTTGCCGATTTTTTAGGTTGTTCCAAAAAAGCATTGGCAATCAGAATGAAACAACTTGGATTGCTCAAAAAGGAATACCTCGATAATCCTTTTGACATTATCAATATTTACCCGGAGGGATGTAGCGTATGAATAACTTAGAGCAACAGCTATATTTTTTCTTGGAGAGAAGCAGACCGTGAGCAATGGAATCAAGCAAGATGGTTCAATGGCATGGATGCAGCACAGACCGCAGATGAGAATAAGACCATTGTTTGCGGACACTGGCATACTTCGTATGGCCATAGCAAATACGAACACAAGGGGACCGAGTTTGGAGAAGATGCGGACTTCTCTCCCTATTATGGCCCCGGAATTATTGCCATAGATGCCTGTACAGCGTTCAGTGGAAAGGTAAATTGTCTTGTGATAGAGGATTAACGGCGTGGCGTAGTACGGGATTGAACTTTGCATATCCGTTTATAACCACGCTTTAGACGGGCACAATATAAAGAGTGAATGTAAGCAGAGTATTGAAGTTTTTTCTGGATTCCTTACGGGACGACCTGAAACCCATTGAAATTCTGAGATTCTACTGTTATAATATTAACTACAATCTTTCGGAGGTGCGAAAGGTTGGAGTTGCACCACATACACCACTTGGAGCACCACTATGGTGTATGCTTTCAGCAGGGAAATGTACAGAGTTATCACATACGGGAAAATGTGACCTGTAAGCAAAGCACAGTATTAACAGGGCTTCTACACAGCTATTCCATGTGAGGAATCTTATCCCTACAATGAAACCTTTGGACTCCGACAAGAAGGTTTCCAAGGAAGTTTCAGCTCCTGCGGAGGCTGCTCAGGCGGCTCCGGTTGTGGAGGAAAAAATCGATTTTTCCAATGTTCAGATCGAGCCGCTGTTCCAGGATCAGGTGGATTTTGACACCTTCTCCAAGAGCGATTTCCGTGCCGTGAAGGTTAAGGAATGCGAAGCCGTGAAGAAGTCCAAAAAGCTCTTAAAGTTCGTTTTGGACGACGGAACCGGCGTAGATAGGGTCATTTTGAGTGGTATTCACGAATATTATGAGCCGGAAGAACTGGTCGGTAAGACCTGCATTGCAATCACCAATCTGCCTCCGAGAGCGATGATGGGTATCGACTCCTGCGGTATGTTGATCTCCGCCGTGCATCACGAAAACGGCGAAGAAAAGCTGCATTTGCTGATGGTCGATCCTCACATTCCGGCAGGCGCAAAGCTCTATTGATTGCCCCCTGATCGGGCTAAAAAAGCCTCTCGTACACCAATCCGTACACCAATTTACACCAAGGGTGCACCACGGATGCCGAGAAAAATGTGCGATTGAATTTCAGCCTCGCAGAAGTGATTCTGCGGGGCTGTTTTTTTTGAAAACTATATATTCAGATATGAGACTCGGTGAGAAATCACCGGGTCTTATTTTTTGCGCTCACTACGCCTACTAAACAGGTGCAGTGGGCGCTTTTTTGTTTTCTGGAACCGGCACAAAAAATTTTTTTGAAAAAGTGTGGGAATCTCGCAAAAAAATTCGGCAAAGAGAAAGTGAGAAGGCGAAAAGCCTTCCGGGAACCTTGAAAATTTCATATACATTCATCAGATACATTCCTTGAGCCAACAGCCAAATGAAGGTACGCCAAGACCCACCTGCCGCTAACGGTATCAGCGGGACAAAAGGTGGAGAGCGACCCCGAAACCATTCTGAAATATCTGGCAGCTACGGATACGGCCACGACAGGCTTAGTTTATGGTGTCAATCAGGGAAAGGGCAGAAGAAGTCTCGCTGCCGGTGCCAGGGGTGGTGGGAATCAGCACCAGAGGTACGCCGGGGGTTGGGGTCGCAAAGTCCGGGGCCAGATACCGGTTGATGGGAAACTCGCTGTGGATCAGCTGGTTTACGCATTTGGCAATATCCATGGTAGCCCCGCCGCCGATACCGATAATGCCGTCGATCTTCGCTTCAACGGCAATGGATGCCACATGGTTTACCATGACGTCCGTAGGGTCACGGTCAAATTCATCGCAGATAACATAGTCCAGTCCTTCTGAGTCCAGTGCGTCGTACAGCGGCTGAAATGCACCCATCTTTTTCAAAACAGGATCGCTCAAAACGAAGATGTTTTTGCAGCCTGCTTTCTTCAATTCTTTCGGTGCCTCAGTTGTAAGACCAACGCCGAACAGTACCCGGGGCTTTTTTGCAATGCTGAAGCTTTTAACCATTTTGTTTTCCCTCCATTAATAACAATTTTTGTCGAAATTTTCACTTCTTTCTACAAAATAGCATATTTTTCATCCCCTTTGAAATGCCAAAGCTGTATACCTGATCCCAGACAGCTATTCGTTTTCGGTATTCCAGCTGTGTACAGACGGGAAAAAGCACCCCATTTGCTCGCCAATGAAGCAAATGGGGTGCTTTTGCTGTTGCCGGGGGGATCAGTCAATGATCAGGGTTTCCATTTCACTGTATTCTTCATCAAAGTGCATGTTCTGCAAATAGGAGGCAAAGCGGCTGGCCAGCGTGTTTTCCGGCTGGTAGGCAATACATAAATCTGCGTAGTTGATATTGGAGTCGGGAACAATGACGGAACGGAAAAAATCTTTTGGGCTTTGCTCGTCCATCCAGTATGAGGAACCGATAGCGAGATAGCCGTTTAAGACGGCGGTAGAGAGCCGTGCGGTTGACGAATTGCAGGCAAATGCATCCTTGAAGCTTACTCCGTGTTTTTCAAACATGTTCAGCGTGTACTTTTGCATACCGGAGCCTCTTTTCATGATGACAAACTGTTCTCCCACAATATCAGACAACTTTAAAGGATGTATATCATAAAGCCTGTGGCTTTTGGGGATGAGGATAGTAGGGGAAATTTTCAAAACGGTCTCAACAACGCCGGGATAATGTCCGGGAAAATAATCTCTCAGGTTGAACGCAATGTCAATTTGGCCTGCTATATACCGTTCGGCCAAGTCATTAGTGCTGTACGCAAAGATACGGATGTCCAGATTGGGGTGGACGGACTTGACATACATTGCGGTTCTCAGAATCAGATCATAAGAGAGATCCTCCCGGATGCCGATATTCAAGGTGCCGGCATAATCCTGCCGGAAGGATTTCATTTTTTCGAGCAGACGAAACTGGGAATTCATGAGCTTGGTCTGCTCCTCATAGAAGACCTTTCCGGCCGGGGTAAGGGAGATGCCGGTACTCTTACGGGAAAACAGCTCAGTGCCCAGCTCGTCTTCCAGCGCCGTGATGCGCCGGCTCAGGGTGGGCTGAGAGATATACAATCTTTTTGCCGCTTCGGAAAAACTGCCGGAGGTACAAATGCTGAGAAAATAATTTATGCTGTCAAAATCCATAGTCCGCATACCCCTTTCTAGCTTTTTATCCATAATAACGAAAGCCCTGTGCTTTGTCAAACAAATAATGAATAGCGGCAGGCCTTGGACAATGCATTTTTGGTATTTTTCACGGAAAAGAAAGGGTGATACAATGAAAACAACGCATAAATCTACAAAAAATACAAATTTTTTCGAAATGAGGTAAAACCATGAGCGAAAATCAAGTCATCACTCCCGAACAGCTGGAAGAGTATATGCAGGGCCTGTATGCCAAGAGCAAGGTAGCACAGAAAAAGTTTGAACGCGAGTTTACCACCAACCGCCGTGTGGACGAAGTGCTTCGCGCCATCGGTATGAAGACTTGCGAATATGCAGAGGAACTCTGCACTGATGCTCTCAACGAGACCAAGATGGGCAACGTAAACGATAAGATGTCCAAACTGAAGGGCATTGTCTTCGGCCAGTGGGCTATTTGCAAGGGCCAGAACACTGTGGACTATGAAGACAGCCCTCTGGAGCCCGGCATCAAGATTCTCTACAAGCCCATGGGCGTAATCGGCTGCGTTATGCCCAGCACCAACCCTGTGGCCACCATCATCGGCAACGCCATGATGGCACTGAAGGGCCGCAACTCCGTGATTATCGCGCCTCACCCCATGTCCGTGCGGCTGTCTGTGAAGATGGTTAAGCTGCTGAGAGAGGCGCTTGAATCCGTAGGTGCTCCTGCTGACCTGATTCAGTGCATCAGCGAAGAGTACGCCAGCAGAGAGGCAACCAACCTGATGATGAGCACCTGTGACGCCTGCATTTCCACCGGCGGTGCCGGCCGTGTCAAGGCTGCATACTCCTCCGGTAAGCCTGCATTCGGTGTGGGTCAGGGAAACGTTCAGGAAATCGTTGATCTGGGCATCAGCGACGCTGAGCTGGAGAGACAGGCGACCCTGTGTGTAGCACACCGCGCCAAGGACAACGGTGTTCCCTGCGCAGGTGCCCAGACCGTACATATCCATGCCCAGCAGCTGGAGCAGTGGAAGGGATACATGCAGGAGCATGGCGCTTTCCTCATTGATAAGGATGAAGATATTGCGGCCCTTCGTGCTCTGGTGTTCCCTGACGGTGGCACCAAGCTCAACAGAGCAGTTGTGGGCAAGTTCCCCTATCAGGTGGGCGAAATGTGCGGCCTGAACATTCCCGAGACCGCCAAGATCATGCTGGTCAAGAATCAGGCCTGGGGCGAGGCCGAGGTTCTCTGCCGCGAGATTCTCTTCCCTATCGTTCGCTACACCGTTTATGAAAAGTTCGAGGATGCGGTTGACCGGGCTGTTGCAAACCTTGAGGTAGAGGGCGCTGGACACACCAGTACCCTGTGGACCACCAATGATGACCATGTAGAGTATGCGGCGAAGCGTATTCCTGTGGGCCGATTTCACATCAACCAGCCCACCATGGGCGGCAGAATCCCTATCATCACCTCTATTACCATCGGCTGCGGCACCTGGGGCGGCAACTCTGTCTCCGAAAACCTGACCTTCCGCCACCTGCTGAACAAAACCAGAGTTACCCGGGAAATCTCTGGCACCCAGCCCTGGTACTGCACAGATTGGGATAATTTTGAAAAATTCAATCCTCTTGCAGAATAAAGGAGCATAGAAGTGAGATTATACGAAGGACTTCGCGTCGTTGAGTTTACTACCAATATAGCCGGCCCCACAATCGGCCGTTGGCTTGCCGAGTACGGCGCAGACGTCATTCATGTGGAGCGTCCGGTTTACGGCGATGACAGCCGTGGATACCCTCCCATGTTTGACGGTGTCAGCGCCCAATATCACACCCTAAACCACGGCAAAAAATCTCTGGTTCTTGACCTGAAAGACCCGGAAGGTCTGAAAATCGCCAAAGAGCTGTGCAAAACCGCCGACATCGTACTGGAAAGCAACCGGCCCGGCGCAATGGACAGACTGGGGCTGGGCTATGAAGCCCTGCGGGAGATTAACCCCCGGCTGATCTACGGCTCCATCTCCGCATGGGGTCACAAAGGCCCTTATGCGGACAGACCCGGCTATGACGTAATTGCGCAGGGCGCATCGGGCATGATGTACTACAACGGCGACGACAACACCGGTCCGGTAAAGGTCTTTTGTGAAATCGGCGACTACGGCGCCGCAACCTCCGGATTCGGCGCAATCAATGCCGCGCTGTACTACCGTGAAAGAACCGGTCTGGGCCAGTATGTGGACATCTCTCTGGTGAAAACCCTTGCGTCCATGGCGGTAAAGCTGGATGACCAGCGCATCTACCACCGGGAGACGAAAAAGACCGGCAGTCAGGGTTCCAACCTGCTCTGCCCCTACGGCACCTTCAGATGTCCCGATGGCAAGTACATCATCATTGCCTGCTCCAACAACAGCCTGACCTTCCGCTTCTTCCGCCTCATCGGCCGTCCTGAGCTTTGCGAGGACCCCCGCTTTGCTTCCAATATGAAGCGACTGGAAAATACCGAAATTCTGATGCCGGTGCTGTATGAGTGGCTGGAGAAAATGGGTACTGCGGCAAACGCGGAAAAAGCGCTGCTGTCTGCCGGGCTGCCCTGCTCCAGAGTATACACCTATGAAGATGTGGACCAGGACCCCCATTACAATGAGGCCGGCTGGTTTGCCGACATCCCCATGCCCGAAGGAATGGCCCTGAGAACCCGTCGTCTAGTGGGCAGCCCCTTTGAATTCTCAGCCGACAAACCGGAGTACAAACCTCTTGAAGGCTTCGGCTGCGGCAACTATGAGATCCTTGGCCAGCTTGGCTACTCCAAAGAGCAGGTCGATCAGCTTGAGACAAGATGGGCTGAGGCTGTTAAGAAATCCTAAGATACCACTGCGTTCTTCTTTTGCACGAGGGCTCTGCCAAAAACAGGGCTCTTGTGCGGCACACCCTCCAGATTTTTCATTACGAGGTGACACGATGAGCGATAAATACAATATTCTTTTCACTCCTTTTAATATCGGAAAACAGCAGATTAAGAACCGTTTCATTATGGGCCCCATGGGATGCAACCAGATGTATGACTCCTATGGCGCACTGAATAACGACGGCATTGCCTATTACACCGAGCGGGCAAAAGGCGGCTTCGGTGCGGTCTTCCTTGGCGTGGCCATGGTCGACAATCTGGTAGACAACTATCCGCCTACATTAGTAGAAAACCCGCTGTATGCACCGGGCAGATACAAGAAAATGGCCAGTATGCTGGTGGAGCGCTGCGGCGCATACGGCACGAAAGTGTTCGGCGAAGTGGGTATGGGCGGTGGCCGTAACTCCCGCGGGGCCCTTGCTCCTTCTGCAGTAGAGACCTTCAACTTTCCCAATGAGCGCAACCGAGAGATTACGGTGGATCAGATCCACAAGAAGCAGGAGTGCATGATCAAGGCTGCTGCTCTGATGAAGGACAGCGGTTTCGCCGGTGTGGACCTGCACGCAGCCCACTGGGGCTACCTGTTGGACAATTTTCTTATGCCTATCGCGAACCACAGAGAAGATGAGTACGGCGGATGCCTGGAAAACCGGGTTCGCGTAATCACCGAAATGGTTGAAGGAATTCATCAGGTCTGTGGCAGCGATTTTGCTGTTACCATTGGTCTCGGCGTCAAGAGCTTCATCACTGCTTTGAACAAGGGTTCTCTCACCGGCGAAAACGAGGCCGGCCGTACCGTGGAAGAGGCCATTGAGATTGCGAAACTGCTGGAGAAGGCCGGTGTTAACGCCATTCTGGCTGACGTTGGCATTTACGACTCCTTCTATCACGCATGTCCTCCCGGCTATATGCCCAAGGGGCACGCACTGGATCTGTACGCGCAGGTGAAGGAGCAGGTGGGTATTCCTGTTCTGGCCCGTTCCAGAATGGGCGATCCTGACCTTTGCCTCCACGCAGTGGAATCCGGCAAGGTGGACGGCGTTGTTCTGGCCCGTCCTGCGCTGGCTGACCCCTATTTCCCCAGGAAAATCGAGATGGGCATTCCTGAGAAGATCAGACCCTGCATTGGGTGCAATGTAGGTTGCTACGGCAATATGGTGGAAAGAGGAATTGCCGGCGGCTGTGCTGTAAATCCCAGAGCCACCAGAGAACTGAACACTCGTCCCCGCAAGGCGGTCAATCCCAGAAAGATTGCCGTTATCGGCGGCGGCCCTGCGGGTATGCAGGCTGCGATCACTGCAGCAGAGTGCGGCCACACCGTAGAGCTTTTTGAGAAAAATTGCGCTCTGGGCGGCGAAGTTCTGGCTGCAGGTGCCGATTCCATGAAGGTCGACGTCCGCAGATACAAGGACTGGCTGATCGGCGAGCTGCGTGACAACAAGGTTCCTGTACATCTTAACACCCTTATTACCGCAGATGAGGTCCAGATCCGCGGCTTTGACACCGTCATTCTGGCTACCGGCGCAGAAAGTGTCGCTCCTGCCTCCATCAAGGGCATCAACAAGGCAGTCTCCGCTTTGGATGTGCTGGAAGGCAATGTGAGCACCGGTAAGAAGGTGCTTGTGGCCGGCGGTGGTCAGATTGGCTGCGAGACGGCTGTTGCTCTGGCCCGTGACGGCTATGAGGTCTCTCTGCTTGAGGCTATGCCCTCGGTGATGGACGTGATGTTCGTACCCAAGCAGCCCAAGATGATGCTCAAGGCCATGCTGGAGCAGTACAAGGTCAACATGCTCACCGGTATGAAGCTGCTGGAAGTCAACGAAAAGGGCGCGCTGATCCAGAAAACTGACGGATCCACTGAACCCGAACAGATGGAATGCGACACCACCGTACTGGCCATCGGTCTCCGTCCCGTCAACGCTCTTGCCGAGAGTTTCAGAGGCAGAAACATTACCATTTACCAGATCGGCTCTGCCCGCAGAGTAGGAGACATCTTCGGTGCGGTGCATGACGCGTTTGAAGTTGTTTACAACATGGATTGATAAAGTTATGGCTGACATCAGAGAACTGATTTTTCAAAAAAACGGTTCCGACAAAGTAACCGCCGGAATCTATACAGACAGTGACGGTATCGTATCCGGCATACCTGCTGCCCTGAAAAAGGCGGAGGAGATTGGGCTTTCTGTCACCTACGCAGTGCATGAAGGTGAAGATGTCTTTGCCGGGGATATGCTCATGGAGTTTTCCGGAATACCCACCCAGATCTGTACAGCGGAGGACAGCCTCATCAGTGAGATCTCCAAATATTCCGGCGTGGCCACGGCGGCGAGAGCATTCAGCCGTAAGGTCAGCGGCCGGGCGAAGATCGTTTGCGGCTCCTGGAAAAAAATGCCCGGAGAAATCAAAAACAAACTTCGCCAGGCCATGCTGACAGGCGGCGTCTCTGTTCGCATGTGCGATGAGCCCATGATCTATCTGGACAAGAATTATGTGGCCATCTTCGGTGGCGTGCAGAAAGCGCTGATCGCAGTCGCTGGTATCAATGACCGTAAAAAAGTCATTCAGGTCAAAGGCCGCTATGAAAACGGCAACATCGTCCGGGAAGCTCTTACTGCCCTTTACTCCGGCGCAGACACTATTTATGTGGACAGTGGAAAAATTGAAGACCTGAAAGCAGTCTCCGAAGCCCTGCGCAGTGCCCTCAGTGAGCTGCAGACCGGGGATGAAGAGCGAAAGCTCAGCCTGGCATACGGCGGAGGAGTGGTTCTGGATCAGATTGAGGAGATTATTGCCGCCGGTGCCGACATTATCGGCGTGGGCCGGGCCATAATCGATGCTCCGCTGATGGATCTGCGGCTGGAAGTGAAAGAGGTTCAGGCTGCCAAATATCAGCACTCCCAGTATCAGCTGTTCAATAAGCACGAGCTTACTATACAGGGCATACATCTCAATGGGACAAATCTGAATGAGCTTTCAGACGTAGTGGCCGATGTGATCGGCGTTTCCCGGGAGGATGTACTTGTTATTGACGTCCGGGACAGCTTCGTTTGCCTGGATGTACTGTGCAGCCACCTGGACCCGGAGAAGTTTGTCTCCAAAGAGGAAACCCTGCTCAAACAGCTTGGCCGAATCAAGGGCGTGGGACTGGAAGCCAACGCTTCTGTTGTCTCCAACGGTATGCTTGGCTGGATTGCCGGCGACGACGAGAGTATTTTCGAGGCACAGCTGGAAATGAGCCGCTCAAAAGCCCTGGCAGAACAGATCAGGTTGAACATTGCAAAGAGGGCTATCGTTTTCCCCACAGGCGCTGAGGTGGAAGCAGGGGAGATTGAAGACACCAACACCCCCTTCATCATGCAGAAGCTGACCGAGGCCGGCTTTACTGTGGATAAAGGCGAGGTAATGAAGGATGACCTGAGACTTTTCACTGCCGGACTTTCCCGGGCCGCGGAAATGGGCTACGGCCTGTGCATTACCACGGGCGGCGTAGGCGCAGAAAATAAAGATTTCAGCGTGGAAGCCATTCAGCTTCTGGACAGCAGTGCTGCGGCTCCTTACATCGCAAAGTTCCATGCAGGCCACGGCAGACACAGCAAAGACGGTATTCGCATCTGCGTGGGTCAGGAGGGTGTTACAACCTTTGTTGCTCTGCCCGGACCTCACGACGAGGTTGAGCTCTGCATTGATGCTGTCATTAAAGGCATCAGCGACGGCTGGAGCAAAGAAACTGTCGCGGCTACCGTTGCCGGCCTTCTCCGGACTCGCCTCAAGGAGAAACTCGCAGAAAAACACCATTGAGAACACTATAGTTAAATATAGAGGTTCAAAATAGAGGTTCAAAAATTGAAAGGAGAAAAACAGTGAAGATCGTAGAAAGAGTAGCACGTGTGGATCAGAGCAAATGCGTTGGCTGCAAAAACTGTGAACGCCATTGCCCCACCGATGCAATCAAAGTTACTCCCGGAGTAATGCCGGGGTATGTACCTCCCTGCGGCACTGCATGTCCTGCCGGAACGGATGTTCAGGGCTATATCGCTCTGGCAGGTGCCGGCAGATATGAGGATGCATACCGCCTTATTCGTCAGTCCAACCCCTTCCCCTCTGTATGCGGCAGAATCTGCAACCATCCCTGCCAGGCAGCATGCAACAGAAACGACCTGGATGAATCCGTGGGTATCCGCGACATCAAGCGTTTTGTCGCAGACAAGGCTTTCGAAAACGGCATGCCTGTTGTGGAAAAGAAGCGCAAATCCAACGGAAAGAAAATTGCCGTTATCGGCGCCGGCCCCAGCGGCCTGAGCTGTGCATATTACCTGCAGCTGAGTGGCTATTCCGTTGAGGTTTTCGAGTCTGAGAGTGTTGCCGGCGGCGTCCTGGCCTACGGTATTCCTGAGTACCGTCTGCCCAAGGCTGTGCTCAACCGGGACATTCAGGCAATCGAAGCCACCGGTGTGCAGATCCATCTGAACACCACCGTGGGCGAAGATGTGAGCTTTGACGAGCTGTACAAGAAGTTCCACGCTGTCTATGTTTCCACCGGCACTCAGCTCAGCCGCAAGGCCAACATTCCCGGCGAGGACATGCCCGGCGTGTATCATGGTCTTGATTTTCTCAAGGCAGTCAATCTGGGCAAGCCTGTTGAGATCGGCAAGAAGGTCGCTGTCATCGGCGGCGGCAACACGGCCATCGACGCTGCCCGTACTGCACGCAGACTGGGCGCAGAAGTCACCATTGTTTACCGCAGACAGAGAAACGACATGCCCTGCGAGGAGCGGGAGCTGCTGGAGGCCTTCGAAGAGGGCGTCCGTGTTCTGGATCTGGCCGCACCGGTTGAAGTGGTGGGCGAGGGCAAGGTTCAGGGCCTCAAGTGCGTGCGCATGGTTCCCGGTGTAAAGGACGAGAAGCTGCGCAGAAGTACCACCAAGACCGAGGAAGAGTTTGTTGTCGAGGTCGACAACATTATCGTGGCTGTCAGCCAGTATTCCGACTTCCCCTTCATCAACAAGGATGAGGTCGTTGTCTCCAAGGCCGGCCGTATTGTCCTGGACGAGAAGGGCATGAGCTCCAAGCCCTATGTTTTTGCCGGCGGCGATGTGGTCCGCGGCGCAGCTACTGCCATCCAGGCCATCGCAGACGGCAAGAAGGCGGCAGTCAACATCAATAATTATCTTGGCTCCCAGTCCGGCATCACCGTGGGCGAAGAGATCGTCCTGCCCGAGCTGGAGGTTGGCAAGACCAGCGTGCTCAGCGCCGCAAAGATGAACAATTTGCCCATTGCTGAGCGTGTCACCAACCAGAAGGAAGTTGCCATCGGTCTCACCGAACAGCAGGTCAAGGATGAGTGCGGACGCTGCCTCAAGTGCCACGGCACGGCCAAGGTTGATCCCAGCCTTTGCCTGAACTGCTCACTGTGCTGGGAGCTGTGCACCCACGGTGCAATCAGCATGGAGCCTCTGGACACTCCCCATGTTGTCACCTGCGATTACGACGGCTCCGACAGAGTGGAAGAGATCATCGAAATCTGCAACAAGGCATTTCTCCGTCCTCTGGACAGCACCTGCCAGTGCACCAACACGACCGCCGAGGAGATCGTCCGTGCGATCATGGCCGGTGCCCGTACCATCAAGGACTTGCACCGCATGACCGGTACCGGCGGCGGCTGCGGCGGCTACTATTGCTCCAACACCATGTACAGACTTCTTGAGGCTGCCGGCTACCCCCAGACCGATCACGAGACCACCGACACCTCCGATTACGAGACCTATCACTACATCAAGCCCCTGCTCTTTACTCTGCCCGAGGGGGTCATGGATCACGATAAGCGGATCAGCCATGACATTGAGGAACAGAAGTTCGTTCAGTGGAACCTCGCAGAGGTTGAAAAGGGCAATGAGATGTACCGCAAGATGATGAAGGAAAGGAGCGAGAAAAAATGAGCGACGTAAAAATTTATCCGGCAAGAGAGATTAACAATTTCAGCGTTTCCGTTTACAGCAACAAGCCTGAGATGCACGCATATGAGCATCCCGACATGGTTTCGGTCAAGGTCAGCGACCTGTTCCCCGGAATGCCTGAGGCAATCTACTCTCACAGCGGCGACGATCTGAAGCCCACGGCGGACTCTACCAGAGAAGCCCTGAAGAACATTGACATGTCCAGGATCAAGCCCGGTGACAGCGTCAACATCATGACCTGTGAGCACGGCTTCCTCATGTTCGGCGGCCTGCCCTACATTGAGATGGTCAAAACCATCAAGGAAGAAATCGAGAGACGCACCGGTGCTTACGATATCCGTACCAAGGTCGTTATGTACCGTACTCCCCGTGAGGGCGACGAGGTCATTGACTTCTACGAACTGAAGGAGCATCTGGGCGAGGTTGAGGCCGTCAGCTCCTACGAAAAGGGCGTTCCCATTGAGACCAGAATCGGCACACTCTGGGGCCTGGAGAAGGTTTTTGATGCAGATCACCTGGTCTTCGCTTACTACGATGATCCCCGTGAGATCTACGTGAACAACTACTACCGCAAGGCATTCAAGGCCTTCACCATGGACCTGATGCGTCTGGAGACCCGCACCCTGTTCCACTTCGGCTTCGGTTCTCCCACCGGCCATGGAACTGCGGGTATGGTGGTGCCCACCTCCGTCTATGACTCCGACTTCATTCAGAGCAAGTGGGCCTTCTGCTGCTTTATGCGCACTACCCCCAACGGCCTGATGAAGGTCGAAGCCTGCAAGAGCCTTTATGACATGGACATCAAGTGCTCCGAGACCGCATTAAAGTACTATCCCTACATGAACCGCCTGCTTACTTCCCTCAAGGATTATACCATCATTCTTGACGGCAGCCGCTGGCTGTCTTACATGCACTGCGCAGGCATCATTGCAGGTGCAAACTGGAACTCTTACATGGACCACTATGATTTGGAAAACGCGTCCCTGTCTCTGGACCAGTTTGTTGCAGCAGTAATGGATAAATCCAGGAATCCCCTGGGCTGCATCATCATGAACCAGGGCTGGTATGGTCTGAATGTAGGCTTTGTAAAGCGCTTCCCTTCCATCTCCGTGGGCGACGAATTCCGCGCTCTTATGGCACAGGATACTTTCAACTACCGCTTCAATGATTATCCCCTTATCCGTAAGGCTGATGATCTTGTGGGCGCAGTTGAGATGGCTAAGGAGATCACCGGCAACGACATGATTATTGCTTATGATGGTAGCTATGGCTACATCAACTGCACCAGAAGCGCTGCAGAGCAGCTCTTTGCCAACGCTCCCGGCATTCAGAAGCTGGTTGATGAAGAGATGTACCCCAAGTACATGGCACAGCGTGGCTACACCATTCCCGATTACATGAAGTAATCAATATCAGGCCTTAACGGGAAAATTTCCCGTTAAGGCTCCTGCTTAGGACGATATTGTCAAAAAATTCTTTAAGAGAGGAGGAACAAAATGAGTGACAAGCAAAAAAAAGGCATTTTCTATGATGCAGCACAGACTGTAGAGGACATGAGAAAGCTTATCAGCTGGTTTCGCATTGAAGACTGCAGAACGGATATGGTTCGGTTCGGTAATGAGTTCGCCCATCCTCTGGGGGCGGATGCGCTGAGTATGGACACTTCAGCAGGTATAGCTGCCAGAACCAATATTACCGCTCCGGAGACTTTCCCGCAGCTGCGTGAGGAGGTGCAGAACGGCAGCAAACGTGCTTTCGATCAGGCCAATCTGGACCATCCCGAGTGGGAAGAGTTCGGCTGGTGGGAGGAGTATGACGATATTCCCGGCTGCCCGGAAGAACCCGATGCACCCAAGCTTCATGCGCTGGTACGCAGACTGAGAGAGAATGAGGCAAAGGGACCGTTTCCCACCATCCTGGTCATTCCCACAGGAGCTCTGTTCTTCAACGATATCTGGCTGTTCTCTAACGCAACTATAACCAAGTATCTTGGTGCGCAGACGGTTATCCCGAAATTCAGAAGTCTTGTGGATGCGCCTTACCCCGCAGCCGTGAACGACCTGCACGCTACTTATCAGTGGATGATCGACAATGCGCAAGCGCTGAACATTGATACCGACCGCATTGTGATTTACGGCATGAGCAGCGGCGGTCATCTGGCATCTGCACTGCCTTTCAGACTGAAAAGATACGGTTGGTGCGGCGGTCATATGCCGCGGGGTGTGATTGCGCAGGTGCCCTTCCTGGACGACAGGGAGACTACCCGCCCGATGCGCTCCATCGGAAAGAGCTGGTCCGGTCTGTTTAATCGCGCAGCCAACATGTGCTACATGGGAAATAACTTTGCATCAGGATTTATCGGCCCTGAGGCTTACGCAAACCATGCAACCGTTGAGGAGTGCAGAGGCCTTTGCCCCTACATTTTCCAGATTCAGCAGGACGACTGCGGCAGTGATCATACCCTGGAATTTGTCTCCAAATTAGGTCAGGCAGATGTTTACTGCAGCCTGATCATGCAGGGCGGCACCACCCACGCAGGAATTAACCGGCTGAGTGAGGTCAAGGTGGATGTTTCTGAAACCTATCCCGGCGGAGTGGCCGTTCTGCCCGAAGTGCATATGCCCTTCATGAACATCAACCAGGGCAGCGAGTTTGTGCCCATGACAGGGGACGATCCCCCCGCACTGATCGAACAGTTTGTTCTGGGACATATCAAGGATCTGCTCATTCACGACCTGCGCCGTCTGAACAGAAAATAAACGCCGGTAAGAACGACAACTTACCTGAAGGAATGACGATGTTGCTGCAAAACCCGAATTCAAACCGGCTTTCAGCGAAGTATTTAGATGCGAATTTTGATTGAATACTGTTTTCTGTTGAAAAGCAGTAATCGTGACGAACTTTGAATGAAAATTGGATACGAATGAATTTATAACGAAAGAAGAGAGTATATGGAAAAGAAAAACAAACTGAGAGCCGGTAGAATTTGCGTTGGCGCTACAATCAACAGCCTTGCTGCAACTTCAGCATTTGTCGTAATTGCCCTGATGCTCTATGAGCTGACAGGCAAGCTGAACGTACCGTATTCAACGCTGTCCGTGGCGTATACTTTCGCCTATGCAGGAATGATGCTGGCATCGTTCTTCGGCGGAAAGATCATCACCAGAAATGGACGGCTGGGTCCTGTAATTTCCACAAGCGCAGCACTGTTCGGTCTGCTGTCTCTGACCTATACGAACAGCGTATGGCTGGTGTACGTTGCCGCGCTTGTTTACGGTTTTGGCCAGGTACTTACGTTCTTCTACATGAATATCGCGATCATATCATGGTATGGCGTAGGCCAGTCGACGGTGCTCGGTGTGGCCCAGGCCACAACGACCGTTGGCGCGGCAGTAGTAACGCCTGTTGTTGCTTCGTTGCTTGAGTCCTCCGGTTATACGAAGGCCGGCATTGTGCTGACGGCCATTATTGTTGTAACCATGTGCGTGTCCACATTGCTCCTCTGCGGCGATATGCCTTCCAAATACGGCATGTCTCCGGTTGACTTGGAGAGCAAAAAGGATAAAAAAGCAGCTGCTTCCAAATATGAGGTTTATCAGGCGGCCATGCCGTCCGGGAGAGCCTTGCGGACTCCGGTGTTTTTCGGCGTGGCATTGCTGGGCTTTTGTATCTCGGTAGGCACCAATGTATATAATTCCAACCAGTACCCCATGCTCACCTCCTTTGGAATTGATATGATGACTGCGGCAAAGCTTGTCTCTCTTGGCCTTATATGCAATGCAGCAGGTTCCATTATCATTGGCTGGCTCACAGCCAGACTTGGCCTGCGCACGGGTTTCCTCATTCCTGCAATCAGTCTGGTTGTAGTGTTCTTCCTCGGCTTTACGATCGGCGGTATTCCCGGAGCAATTCTTATTGCCTGCTCTGATCTGTTCTTTACTTATTCCAAGCTCAGACAGGGAATCATTTTCAATTCCCTTTTCGGCAATAAGGTTAGCCCGGATTTGATTGCGTGGGACAGCATTGCGGTGTGTATCGCATCCATGTTTGCAGGTCCTCTTGCTGCCCTTATCTCCGAAAAATCCGGTTCCTATCAGTTAGTAGGCTACATTGCAACGGCAATATTTGCTGTTTGCGTCCTCCTTCTGCTCTATCTCACCTCCGATAAGACAAGAGAGCACATCAAGGAGATCGATGCGCCTTATAAGGAAAAGGAGCAGGCATAAACAAACCCTTGGCCTCAGCGGTAAAGTACAAAAAATATAGGAGGTTATTTCAATGGGTAAAATTACGACGGTTCTCGGCGATATTTCCCCTGAAGAACTGGGTTATACAACGATTCATGAGCATCCATTTATGCGGGCAGACAGTGACGGGGTTCTTCCGCTTCCCGAAGATGCCACCCCCGAAAAAACTGCTTTTGCCGTTGAAAACCTGACTTATCTCAAAACATCTACTTGCAGTTGGACACTCAAAGAGTATTTGGGAAATGATGATCTGGAACTGGAAATCAAGGAGCTGCTGGAATTCAAAAAAACCGGCGGTCAGGCTCTTTTGGATGCGACATATATCGGTTGCCGAGTAAATGATTACCCAAATAAAATCCGGGAGCTTTCCAGACGCAGCGGGATAAAGATCATTTGCGGTACGGGCTATTACGGAGACTATACCTATTCTGCAGACTTTGACCCCAATGATTCAAAGGCAATCAGGCAGCGCCTGATTGCGGAGCTTACGGAAGGTATGGAAGGGTCCGATTTGAAGGCAGGATATATCAAAAAAGGCTTCGGCCTTTCCGATGAAATATCCGCTGCAGATATGAGCGTATTTCGCAGTATCTGCGAAGTGGCCGCAGAAACAGATAATCCCTTTGTCATTCACGGACCGAACACCCGGGAAAGTGCTCTTGAGGCGGTGCGAATCGCTGTGAAAGAATACGGGATAAAACCTGAACGCATTGACATGTGTCACATGGATTTCCTTTATTCAACCTACTGCAAGTATTATCCTGATGCCAAGGCTTATTTTTCCGATCCCACGAAAGCCGCTGCATCTGTAGCCGATTTTGCTTCGGAGCTGCTTGATATGGGCGTGTATGTTAACTTTGACGGCTGGGGAGATATCCACGGCTCCCGCCATAAGCTCAATCAGGGCTTTGACTATTGTTGGGGCTTTGATGACTTCTTCCGCCTTGCCGTTGTGGCAAAGCTTCTGGAAAAAGGCTATGCCGAAAAAATAATGTTTGGCCATGATAAGTACAACAAGCTGGGCGGCTTTTACGGAGGAGCATACGGCTACACCCGTTTCCCCACCTTTGCCATTCCCGCACTCAGGGAGATGGGCTATGAAAAAGAAGCCCAGCTCATCACCGTTGCAAACCCGGCAAGATTCCTCAGCCATTCCTGAACCAAACAGCAACCCCTCAAAATAAAGTCAGCACGATCTTGTGCGACAGAAAAAAGCTAGGAGTTCTTATATGAAAAACAATGTTGTAAAAGGCTCATTATGCTGCGCCGGATGCGTTATCAACGTCGGCTTCAGCTATCTGATGACAAACCTGGCCGGCCTTCTCTGTGTTCCTCTGATGACGAAGCTGGGCTGCGCCTACACGGATATCGCTATGATCTGGACCACCCTTTCTCTGGGCGCTGTCATTGCCAGAGCATTCCAGGGCCAGCTCTACGATAAGTTCAATCCGAAAATTGTCACTCTGCTTGGCGCATTCTCTTACATCTTCGGCCTTTGTGGTCTGGCCTTTGTGAAAACACCCATGCAGGCGGTCCTGCTGTATGTCCTCGTCGGTATGAGCAACAGCTTCTGCGGCTCTCTGCCCTTTGCTCTTCTCGGCTCCAAATGGATCGGTGTGGGTCGCGGAACCATCGTCGGCCTGACCGGTGCTTTCGCAGGCATCATCACCATCTTTATTTCTCCTCTTGCTGCCAAAATGGTCAATATTGCAGGCTTTGAGACGGTTGCAATCGCCAGCGGTTTGATTCTCGGCGGTCTGCACGTTGTGTCCACCCTCCTGTTTGTCTGCCGTCCCCCCGAGGCTTACGGCATGAGCCCCATTGACATTCATTTTCTTGCTCCCAAAAATAACAAAAACAGTGCAGAAACTGCTGTCTATGAGACTAGAATGCCCATTAAGGAACTGTTCAAGCTGCCCGTATTCTGGATCGTTCTCGTTTTGCCCGCATTCATTGCTATCACACAGTCCGGCTTCTACTCCAACCGCAGCGGTATCTGGACTGAGATGGGCCTGAGCCTGGAGCAGATTGGCACCCTCGGCGGCGTATTCACTCTGTGCAATGCCATCTTTGTCTGGGTATTCGGCTTCCTCAGCGATAAGATCGGTTTCCGCAAAACGGTTCTGGGCTTTGCTGTTCTCGGTGTCGTTGTCTATGCCCTGTATCCTGTCTATGCCGGACTTGGCTACGCCGCAGCCTTTGCTATGGCAATCTTCTTTAACGTTGGCCAGATCAATGCCTATTTCGGGCCCAATGTTATGCTGCCTCTCTTTGGCAAGAACAAGTCCAATGTTACCATCAGCTGGTCTTCCATGATCGCCTCTGCCGGTGCCATGCTGGCTCCCGTTGTGGTCAAGTTTGCAGGGAGCTACAACAACTTCTTCATTATCGGCGCTGTGATCTACGTGATCGTTCTGGTGCTTACCATCATTGCCACCATGCCCTCCAGCCTGCAGAAGATCAAGGATGTCGACGCAAAGTATGTGGAAGCCCACGGTATTACCGAGGCCGAATAATTTCTTATCTTTTTCAGCAACTGCTCCATAAGGGGCAGTTGCTGAAGCTGAATGAATTGCGTTTTTGGGAAGGTAAAACGCATATAAAAAGGGGTTAAGCGTAATCGAGCCCAAGTGGTCTCATCTGGAAATTAATGGTGCTTTGTCCGGTAAGCCGGAAGGGAAGAGCAGCGCATTTTTTTCTATCATCAGCAGAAATGTTCTGGACTGCTTCGCTTACGATCTGAGGCGTCTCTGGGTGAAAGAGCTGTAAGGCAAGCGTTTTCTGCAAAAGGAGTTTTAACGGTGGTATTAACAAGTGGGTTGAAAAAAATTATCGGCACAAAGGCGTTTTACAAAGCAGCGTTGGCTTTTGCTATTCCGCTGATTTTGCAGGACACGGTTTCCAGCTTTGTCAATCTCCTGGACAACATGATGATCGGAAGCCTGGGAACGGAGCAGATGTCTGGTGTGGCTATCGTCAACCAGTTCATCAATCTGTTCACTATGTGCATCTACGGCGGTGTAGCCGGTGCCAACATTTTTGCTGCTCAGTACATCGGCAACAACGACAATAAAAATGCGCAGCATGCCATTCGCTTCAACTTCATCATGGTCACCTGCTTTTCGGCGCTTTTCATTGCCGTAATGTATCTTTTTCAGGACAAGCTGATCTCCGCCTTCCTGCATATAAGCTCCGGTAAGGGAGACCTTCAGGCTACCCTGCAATACGGAAAGGAATATCTGAAAATCATGCTTTGGCAGGTGCTGCCCTTTGCCCTGGCCACAACTTATGCAATGACCCTGCGGCTGGGAAAAGACTCGATGACACCGATGAAAGCCAGCTTTGCGGCCCTGTTTACCAACCTGATCTTCAACTATCTGCTGATTTTCGGCAAACTGGGTTTCCCCAGACTGGGTGTAGCCGGTGCAGCAATTGCAACGGTGATTTCACGCATTGTGCAGCTGGGCATCATTTCTGTTGCTGCCCACAGAAACACGGACCGCTTCCCCTTCCTGAAGGGCTTGTTCAGATCACTGTATATTCCTGGAGAACTGACATGGTCCATTGTGCTGAGAGGGCTTCCTCTGCTGTTTAACCAGCTGCTGCTGTCCGCAGGTCAGGTTCTGATGAATCAGATTTACAGCAACCGGGGACTTGAGGCCGTCGCATCCATGAACATTGTGACCACGGTTGCCAACCTGTTTGTCGTGATTATGTGGTCTTTCGGCAACTATATCGCAATCTATACCGGAAATCTTCTGGGCAACAGGGAATTTGACAAGGCGCGGGGGGAGTGTCCCAAACTGATGGCTCTTTCCTTTGTGTGCTGCATTGCCGGGAGCATTCTGCTGGCGGCTATTTCCGGGCTTATCCCAAGGCTCTACAATGTGCTGCCGCTGGTGCGGACTCAGGCCACACAGATGCTGCTGATCACTGCTGTTGCTATCCCCATACAGTCTTTATCAATAAGCACCATGTTCCTGCTTCGGGCAGGTGGAATGACAAGAATAACCAGTCTTTTCGACTGCGGAAGCACCTGGCTTTTGTTCATTCCCGCCGCCTGGCTGCTGGTGAAGTTCACTGCATTTACCCTGCCGGTGGTGTACCTGCTGGTCAATTGTCTTGAACTGGTGAAGGCCGGAATCGGCATTGTCCTTTCTGCCAAAGGCGTTTGGGTAAATAATATAATATCAGTCGGCGCGAACAAAACATAAAACGAAAAAATGATTGTTCCCGTTATTCATGCATTTTCAGGTGCTGATCGGCTTCCACGTCAGAAGATTCACTTCGCATGGGATACGGGAAAAGGTATACTATCTGTTACAAGCGCTCATTTCAAAAACAAAAGAAGAACCTTTCAAATTGAGGTGAAAAATGAAAGAAAAATCAATGGGTGTTCCTGAGCTTAGCCGGGCGAAGATGATTACGCTCACCCTGTGCTTCTTTCTGGTATTTTTTATTGCCAGTGACACGCTGATTCTAAGCACCGCTTCCGTAAGCATTCTCAATGATCTGGGCGGACAGCAGCATTACTCCCTTATTTTTTCCATTCGTGGTATTACCATTGCAGTTACCTGCATGCTCTGCGGTCGCCTGATCGACAGGATGGGACGCCGCAACATGCTGCTCTTTGGCCTGCTCATAGGACTTCTCTCCAACGTTTTGGGCGCAACAGCCCCCAATATGCTTGTGCTGGTTGTTTCCCGCGCACTGTATGGCCTGGGCTATGGCTTTATTAATGCCGCAGTCATGATTATGATCAACGAGCTTTTCGGCAAAAAGAGCGGATATGGCTACCTGATTACACTCATCGGCTACGGTGTGGGCAACGTCGGAGTTCCGCTCCTGGCCGGATGGCTGGTTGAAAACTATACCTGGCGCTGGGGCTTCTGGCTGCTGGTCGCTTCGGCTGTGGTGTGCATTGCGCTGCTGGTGTCTTCCTGCCCCAACTATACAATGCTTCAGGAATCCAACAGCAAAAAGCTGGATGTGAAGGGCATCATCTACTCTGTTCTGGCCATCAGCGGCCTTGTCGGCGTGCTTTCCTTCGGCGGCAAGAGTTTTGCCTGGCTGAGCCTGACCACGCTGGTTCTGGTTCTGTTTACGATAGTGATGTTTGTCCTGTTTATCCGTACAGAGAAGAACATAGACCAAAACATTGCCATTTTTCCTGTGTCCATGATGCGCTCCAAAGTGCTGATGGGCTGCGCCATAGGGCAGTTCTGCATGTCGGTCAACAGTACCTGCCTTTATGTGTACATCCCTTACTACATGCAGCAGGAAATGGGCACCACCGCAACTCAGGCTGGCGCAGCCACCTCAATTATCTCCTTTATGACCACGGTATTCGGCGCAATTTTGCTGGTTGCCATGGTCAAGGCCCAGCGCCATTCTGTCTTCGGACTGATCACGGTTGTTGGAGAAGCCATTGCTCTGGTTCTCATCAGTATTTTCATCTCGCCCACTCTCAGTGTAATGGCCATGTATGTGCTGGTCCTCTTCTACGGCCTGACCCAGTCTGTTGAGTCCTATGCCTTTACCATGACCCTGCAAGCCGGCGTTTCGATTCAGGAAATTGCCATTGGAACGGCCTTTATCCAGTTTGTACGCCAGTTTACCGGTGTTGCTGCCACAACCATGGCATCCCCCATCCTCAGCATGAGCTCCAGCTTCGGTGCAGGCATGAAGAACGTGTTTATCTTCGCCGCTGTGCTGACGGTAATTGGCGCTGCCACCTTCGGTATGCTGGTTCCGATCAAAAAGAAAGCTGCTGTCGCAGCATAAATTCGTTTTCGAATATTAAGGAAGAATACATACAAAAAGGTGAGCTTTGGCAGAAGCGGTCCCGCTGTGGGCTGTGAAAACAAAAGTTCCCCTTGAATCTATAATCCGGTAAGTAACATGGAAAATAACGAATACAGGGAGCCCTTATTCTGAACACATAAAGGAGAACATGATGGATAAGCATGAATTGACTGAACTTTTGAATCATGTGGCGGACGGGAGCATCAGCCCGGATGATGCGGCGCTCAAGCTGAAAATACAGCCCTTCCAGGAAATCGGCGAATACGCAAAGGTGGATTTTCACCGTGGCATTCGTCAGGGCGTGCCCGAGGTGATTTACGGCGCAGGGAAGGCCAAGGAGCATATTCTGGGCATTGCGAAGGCCATGGTAAATAACGGGCAGAAAACCATCCTGATTACCCGTCTGAGCGAAGAAGCGGCCGAATTTGTGAAGAGAGAGCTGCCGCTGAACTACAACAGCATGGCCCATGTGGGCATCATCGGTGAAATGCCTGAGGTCAGCGGCAAGGGACGGATTCTGGTTGCTACCGGGGGCACCAGCGATATCCCCGTGGCCGAGGAGGCTGCGCTGACGGCTGAGGCTTTGGGCAATGACGTGCTGCGTCTTTACGATGTGGGGGTGTCCGGCATCCATAGACTGCTGTCACATATGGACATTGTGATGAGTGCCCGGGTAATTATTGCCGTTGCGGGTATGGAAGGCGCACTGCCTTCAGTGGTGGGCGGCCTCGTGGACTGCCCGGTAATCGCCGTTCCCACCAGCGTGGGCTACGGCGCGGCATTCGGCGGCGTGGCAGCACTGCTGAGCATGCTCAACTCCTGTGCCAGCGGAATGAGCGTTGTCAACATTGATAACGGCTTCGGTGCGGGCTATCTTGCCAGCATGATTAACCACATGGACTGAGGGATCGAGCATGAAGCTGGATGAATTCTTCGCTGAACATCCGAAAGCGGCGCTGGCTTTTTCCGGCGGAACGGACTCTGCTTTTCTACTGTATGCGGCCAGAAGCGCCGGAGCGGATGTAAGACCCTATCTTGTCAAGTCTCAGTTTCAGCCGGAATTTGAGTATGAGGATGCAGTCCGGCTTTCCGGCGAGCTGGGGGCTGAGCTTCGCGTGGTCAATGCAGACATTCTCCAATATGACGAGGTGACGGCCAATCCGGGAAATCGTTGCTATTTCTGCAAAAAACGAATCATGGGGGCGATTCGCGCAGCAGCTGTTGCCGACGGATATGAGACCATGATTGACGGCACCAATGCCAGCGACGAATGCGGCGACCGGCCGGGCATGAAGGTTTTGGAAGAGCAGCACATTTTGTCTCCGCTGCGCATTTGTGGACTGACGAAAAGCGATGTCCGCCGCCTTTCCAAAGAGGCAGGGCTTTTCACCTGGGATAAACCGGCCTATGCCTGCCTGGCTACCCGGATTCCTGCCGGAGAGAAGATCACGGCGGAAAAGCTCAAGGCCATTGAGGAGAGCGAAGCGGTTCTTTTTGCCATGGGCTTTTCGGACTTTCGCGTCCGGCTTCGCGACGGCGGCGCGCTGCTGCAATTTACGGAAGAACAGCAGCGCCGGGCGCAGGAGATGCTCGGAGAAATCACGACAGAACTGTTAAAGCATTTCGAAACGATAAAAATTGACCTGAAGGCGAGGGAGAAGAGCAAATGAAAACACTGTACATAGACTGCGCAATGGGCTGCGCGGGGGATATGCTGACGGCGGCCCTGTTGGAACTGCACCCGGACAGAGAGGGCTTTATCCGCAGGATGAATGCCGTGCTGAATGGAAAAGCAGTGGTTTCCGCCGTGGCCGATAAAAAATGCGGCATTGTTGGTACCCATGTTTCCGTTCTGATCAACGGCGAGGAAGAAGGGGAGCATGAGCATCACCACCATGAACACGACCATGAACATAAGCATACCCATCACCACCACACCGGCATTCAGGAGATCCGGGCGTTTATCGACGCCGTTGACCTCCCGGAAAAGGTGAAAGCAGATGCCAAAGCGGTCTATGATATTATCGCTCAGGCGGAAAGCACCGCACACGGGGCGGAGATAGAAAACATCCATTTCCACGAAGTAGGCTCTCTGGACGCGGTAGCGGATGTGCTTTGCGTATGTGAGCTGCTTTATGAGATCACCCCGGAGAAGGTTATGGCCTCTCCTGTCAATGTGGGCTACGGCCATGTAAAATGTGCCCACGGGATTGTGCCAGTTCCGGCTCCCGCAACGGAGCTGATTCTGCGTGGCGTCCCCATGTATTCCGGACGAGTGGAGAGCGAACTCTGTACCCCCACAGGGGCAGCGCTGTTGAAGTACTTTGTATCAGAGTATGGAACCATGCCGGTTTTGAAAGTGAGCAAAGCGGGCTACGGAACGGGAAAAAAGAATTTTGAAGTGGCCAATGTGGTGCGCGCGGTTTTGGGCGAAACCGAAAGCAAACGCTCACAGATTATTGAGCTTGTATGCAACATAGACGACATGACGGCGGAGGAACTGTCCTTTGCTATGGACGAGCTTTTCGCGCTGGGCGCTTTTGACGTCTACTTCACCCATATCGGCATGAAGAAATCAAGACCCGGCGTTATGCTGACCTGCATGTGCAGCGAAGAAAAAAGGAAAAAGATGCTGCGCTGCATCTTCAAAAATACCACAACGCTGGGCGTTCGGGAGTATGTCTGCAACCGGTATAACCTGAGCCGTTCAATGTGCACGGCGGAGACGGAATACGGACCAGTGCGCATCAAGAGCGCGGAGGGTTACGGCGTAAAACGCAGCAAATGCGAATATGAGGATCTTGCCGCACTGGCCAGAGCAAACGGAAAAACCCTGCGGGAAATTGAAGAGAGTGCTTATGAAAACCAGAAAGACAAACAAAATATCTGACAATACTATACGTCGGCTTCCCCGTTATCTCCGGTGCCTGGACGAGCTTGAGCGACAGGGGAATACCCGTGTGTCCTCGGCCGTGATCGGCAATCACCTGAACAATACCCCTTCACAGGTCCGGCAGGATCTGTCTCAGTTCGGCAGCTACGGTATGCAGGGCTATGGCTATAACATTGAAAGTCTGCGCGCCAGCATACATGCCATTTTAGGCACCGATGCGACGCACACGGTGATTATCGCTGGTATCGGCAGTCTGGGCCATGCCCTTCTTGAGCATCTGCCCCTGGCTGCAAACGGCTATCAGATTCTAGCCGGTTTTGATGTAGACCCCAAATTAATCGGCCAGAAAATAAACGGCGTTCCCATCCTGAATTCCGAGGATTTCGGTAGCTTTATTCAAAACAATAAGCCGGCAATCTGCATTCTCACCGTTCCGACCTCCGCAGCGGTAGACTATGCCAAACAGGCCTCTGAAAATGGTGTGGCCGCAATCTGGAACTTTGCCAATGTGGATTTAAGCACCCTGGGGCTGGAAGCGGCGGTTGAAAACGTAAACCTGATGGACAGCCTATATACCCTGACCTATTACAGCAGAGACGGGGAATAAACTGTGTGATACTATTTTCCGATAAAAAAGCAGACACTTTTTATCGGAAAGACGCCGCTTAATGCGTCGCCCTTCTGCGCTGAAAGCGCAGAAGACGTCTCATGCAGACTCCGACGCGCTGTCGCGCCATTAAAAGTAGGCTTTGTCTACTTTTAATGGGAGCCTAGTATAAGAAAGCTGTGTGAAATACCCGATTTTGTTCTATCATACCGGGTCTTGAATGGAAAGAGGGAACGAAGGTCAGGGCGCCGTTACTCAGCGAATGCCATGCTTCGGTGGAATGTAAAGTGATTCAGGAGATCGAGATAGGAGGAGACCACGTTTTCTTTGTGTACTCAGTTGAAGCAGTACACTGTGATGAGAGCTGGCTGAATGAAAGTGGAAACATAGACTTCGTAAAAATCGTTCTTCTTTGAAACGGTACCTGTGAATGGGGAAAACATTCATGATAATGTTCCGGAACACCTCATTTCGGCGGGGATCTACTTTCCTCATAATATAAGAAGAAAGAATTGCCAGTAATCTGCAAGGACAAAAAGGGACATCCCCCTTTAGCCCAACAGTGAAGCACTTTACATCACTTACATCAAACGGAACAACTCATAAGGGAACTTATAACAAGTTGTGAAAAATGAGTTGCTTCAGGATGCTGAATTTGACAGGATATAACAAGCGGCGGGAGCTTATGAAAGGACAACCGATTTTCTCCCGACAATGAAGCCTTTGGACTCTGACAAGAAGGTTTCCAAGGAAGTTTCGGCTCCTGTGGCGGCTGCTCAGGCGGCTCCTGAAGTTCCTGAAAAAATTGATTTTTCCAATGTGGAGATCGAGCCGCTGTTTGCCGATTTTGTGGACTTTGACACGTTCAGCAAGTCCGATTTCCGTGCTGTGAAGGTCAAGGCCTGCGAAGCCGTGAAGAAGTCGAAGAAGCTGCTCAAGTTCACGCTCGACGACGGTACCGGCGAGGATCGCGTCATCCTGAGCGGCATTCATCAGTATTATGAGCCGGAGGAACTGGTGGGCAAGATCTGCATCGCCATCACCAATCTCCCGCCCCGCCCCATGATGGGCATCGACTCCTGCGGTATGCTCATCTCTGCCGTCCATCACGAAAACGGCGAGGAAAAGTTGCATTTGCTGATGGTCGATCCTCACATTCCGGCAGGCGCAAAGCTCTATTGATTGCCCCCTGATCGGGCTAAAAAAGCCTCTCGTACACCAATCCGTACACCAATTTACACCAAGGGTGCACCACGGATGCCGAGAAAAATGTGCGATTGAATTTCAGCCTCGCAGAAGTGATTCTGCGGGGCTGTTTTTTTTGAAAACTATATATTCAGATATGAGACTCGGTGAGAAATCACCGGGTCTTATTTTTTGCGCTCACTACGCCTACTAAACAGGTGCAGTGGGCGCTTTTTTGTTTTCTGGAACCGGCACAAAAAATTTTTTTGAAAAAGTGTGGGAATCTCGCAAAAAAATTCGGCAAAGAGAAAGTGAGAAGGCGAAAAGCCTTCCGGGAACCTTGAAAATTTCATATACATTCATCAGATACATTCCTTGAGCCAACAGCCAAATGAAGGTACGCCAAGACCCACCTGCCGCTAACGGTATCAGCGGGACAAAAGGTGGAGAGCGACCCCGAAACCATTCTGAAATATCTGGCAGCTACGGATACGGCCACGACAGGCTTAGGGTATAATGATACTTTTCTACGGAACCGGCGGAGTACCCGGCGGGGGTGAGATTCCCATGGACCCGATTCGCTATCGGGCATCTGATGACTTCCTTTTCTGCATTTAGGGTTCGAGGAAAAATGAAATGCAGCGACGAAAGCCCCAAAGGATGCTTTGAGGCTTTCGTGGATCAGCAATGATTCAATACTTTGAAAGGAGGATAACCCCATGGAAAAATGTAAGGTGATCGCCATCACAAATCAGAAGGGCGGAGTCGGTAAGACAACAACTACAGTCAACCTCGGCGTGGGTCTTGTAACTGCCGGTAAAAAGGTTTTGCTGGTCGATGCTGACCCACAAGGTAGCTTGACAGTGAGCCTCGGAGTGAAAAATCCGGACGCTCTTGATGTGTCGCTTTCGTCCCTTATGCAGTCGGTCATGGAAGATGAACGGCTTTCGGGCAATGCGATTATCAAGCACAAAGAGGGTGTGGATTTACTCCCCTCAAACATTGAACTTTCCGGCATAGAAACAGGACTGTTCAATGTAATGAGCCGTGAGTATGTTCTTAAAAACGCCATCGAAGGTATGAAACAGAATTACGACTACATCCTCATTGACTGTATGCCATCTCTGGGAATGATGACGATCAATGCGCTCGTTGCCGCAGACAGTGTGATTATCCCATCTCAGCCGAACTTCCTGTCAACCAAAGGGCTTAACTTGCTTCTGCGTTCGATCTCGAAGATCAAACGGCAGATCAATCCCAGACTAAAGATTGACGGTATTTTGCTGACGATGGTAGATAACCGCACCAACAATGCAAAAACGATCATTTCATCGCTCCGTTCCACAGTCGGAGAAAACATCCGCGTGTTTCGTTCCGAAATCCCCTTCTCGGTAAGAGCTGCGGAGTGCAGTCTGTATGGTGAAAGTATATTCTCTCATGACAGAAGCGGCAGAGTTGCAGCAGCGTATGCGGCGTTGACGAAGGAGGTGACTTTGATTGAAGAACGTGCCAAAAATCGATCTGGGTCTGACCGGGTACGATGAGTTATTCATGAATGACACGGAGCGAATGGAAACCAAGCTCCCCCATATTTATGATATTCCTCTTGAGCTGATTGACGATTTTCCCGACCATCCTTTTAAGGTTAGAGATGACGAGGATATGATGCAGCTTGTGGAGAGTGTCAAAGAGCGCGGAATCATTACTCCTGTCACCCTTCGACCCAAAGAGGATGGACGATACGAAATCGTATCGGGTCATCGCCGCAAAAAGGCTTGCGAACTTGCCGGGTTTGAAACCGTAAAAGCAGAGGTGCGGGAAATGACCCGTGATGAGGCCATCATCCTGATGGTCGAAAGCAATTTCCAGCGGTCGCAGATACTGCCCTCAGAAAAGGCGTTTGCCTACAAAATGAGGCTTGAGGCTATGAAGCGGCAAGCTGGCAGACCGAGCAAAGAAAATTCTGTGCCAGTGGCACAGAATTATGAGGGCAAGACATCCCGTGAACTTTTAGGTGAGCAAGTTGGCGAGAGCCAAGATCAAATCCGCCGCTATATCCGCCTGACCCACCTTGTCCCGGAGCTGCGTGATTATGTGGACGAGGGAAAAATCAAGATGCGCCCTGCGGTGGAGCTATCCTATTTGGACGAGGAGAGCCAGCGGGCGGTGGTTGATGAAATCGACCTGAACCAATGCACCCCGTCCCACGATCAGA
>ENA-ORSL01000047-ORSL01000047.1-human-gut-metagenome-genome-assembly--contig:-NODE-47-length-135303-cov-16.268884_pt1 | contig 135303 bp, 131 predicted proteins | sample MGYA00242190_ERZ509157 | MGnify/ENA primary metagenome ERZ509157 (study PRJEB26280, sample SAMEA2338664) | human gut metagenome | biome: human gut; feature: human-associated habitat; material... | reverse complement strand
GCATCAGGGTTTCCCCCATTGTGCAATATTCCCCACTGCTGCCTCCCGTAGGAGTTTGGGCCGTGTCTCAGTCCCAATGTGGCCGTTCACTCTCTCAAGCCGGCTACTGATCGTTGCTTTGGTAGGCCGTTACCCTGCCAACTGGCTAATCAGACGCGGGCCCATCCTGTACCTATAAATATTTTCACACCGAAAGATGCCTTTCTGTGCGCTTATGCGGTGTTAGCAGTCATTTCTAACTGTTATCCCCCTGTACAGGGCAGGTTACCCACGCGTTACTCACCCGTCCGCCACTCAGTCAGATCAGTCCGCTTCCGAAGATTAAGACCGAAATGCTTCGTTCGACTTGCATGTGTTAAGCACGCCGCCAGCGTTCATCCTGAGCCAGGATCGAACTCTCAATTAAAGTTTGATCTTTGGTCATTATCAACTTCTGGCTAATAATTCCCTTTTTACTGTTTTTAAGGTCGTATGATCCGGTTTCTCAAGCAAGAATCGCTTCTCACTTTTGACCTTTACCATACTGTCCGTTTCTGAAATTCTTTTAGAATTTTCAGGGTTGTCTTATTGTTTAATTATCAAGGTTCTTGTGATGTTGTCTCTAACGCGACAACGATAATATAATATCACAGGTATTTCTTATTGTCAACACTTTTTTTATTTATTTTTCGATTTTCTTTTTTCTTAAGTAAAAAGAGCGAAAAATAAAACGGAGAAAGAGGGATTTGAACCCTCGCGCCGGTTACCCGACCTACACCCTTAGCAGGGGCGCCTCTTCAGCCTCTTGAGTATTTCTCCATATCTGAATTCCAATAATCAATATTCATTTGTGATGCCTAAATAGAATACCAAACTACAGACTGTTTGTCAACTGTTTTCTTAAATTTCTCATCTATTCTCATCTATTTGAGAAATTTGCTTTTCTAATATAGCTTTCTATGCCTGTCCTGCCTGCAGATACATCTGATAGAACTGTTCTGCTGCCTCCGGCTTTCCGTATAAATATCCCTGTATAAAGTCCAGATCCATTTCAGATACGACATTCATTTCCGCATCTTCCTCCACGCCTTCCAGGCATACCTTGATGCCGACCTGATGACATAGCTCTACTACCACACGGATAAACGAGGAGTCGAAACTGTTATCCTTAATATTGCGGACAAATATCTTATCAATCTTTACAATATCCGCCGGTGCTTCTTTTAAGATTCCGAGAGATGAATAACCGGTTCCGAAATCATCCATCGCTATTTTCATACCCAGTGATCTTACGGAATCAAACACTCTCTTTAACAATTCCTTGTCGGATATAAACTTACTTTCTGTTATTTCTACAATAATATTCTGATAATGAATACCTGCATTCTTTACACATTCCTTCATGAAATCCACAAACTGCGGATCAAACAGCTGCAGATAGGACACATTGATACTCATGGTAAATTCCGGATTTAAATATACCCAGCGTCTGCACATATCCACTGCCTTTTCAAATACCCAGCGTCCGACCGCCTGAATCATATCCGACCGTTCCAGCAACGGAATAAATTCAACCGGTGATACCTTGCCGTATTTCTCGCAACGCCAGCGAAGTAATGCTTCTGCCCCTTTTAAAATCTTGGAGTCTGCGTATACCTGCGGCTGGAAATTCAGCTCGAAGCCTTCAAAATCATTTTCAACGGAATTACGCAATAACTCTATCAATTCCAATTCCCGTTCTTTATATTGAAGAAACTCCGGTTTAAAATCCTCCATATGATTTTTCCCTTGACGTTTTACAACCGTCATAGCTGCTTTCAGTGATTTTACAAATTCTTCATATCCGGTCCCGTTTTCATGTTTATGGTAAGTAGCTGAAAATGTACAGTAATATCGCTTTCCCTCCAGCTCTTTCTGAGTACTGTAATGATGTGAGATTCTCTGAAACAGATTTTTAGCCTGGTTCTCCTGTGGATTTGTAATCAATATACCAAACTCATCCCCATTTAAGCGATAAACAGACGCATTACTGTCAAGTCTGCTCTGAACATACATACCAATACTCCGCAATACACTATCACCGAAGTACTGATCATACAGTTCATTAATATGTTTAAAATCATCAATATTCAAAAGTAAGACACCAAAGGCTGTCTGATTCTTTATCTTTTCCTCAGCAGTTTCCCGAAATGCATATTTATTCAACAATCCGGTAATATGGTCCAGCTGATTATTTTTTCTTAAATTGCGGATAACACCGGCAAGCATTTCTGCTTCTCCGTCTGCATTTCTCTTCATATATACACGGCTTTCCAGCCATACCCAATCCGCATTCTTATCCTTTACCCTATATTGAATACAAATAGAATCCGCTCTTTTTTCCAGAATACTCTGCAGATTATTCTGATATTTCTCCCTGTCTTCCTCATGGATTTTTAAAATCCATTCATCAAAATAATGCTTCTTATACTCCGAAGAAAGTGAGAATTCCTCTACGAATTCCTCCGGCAAAGTAACCTCATATTCAGAATCCGGATGCCTACAAATAAATATGTAACCATCTACGCAATGGCTCATTGCATTATAAAAATCCTCTGCTTCCTGACATTTCATATTCATTTATAAGATACCTCCCCTCTAAATATTCTATAAGCAATGTGCTTTCTTATAATCTTCAACTGCTGTTTCGTATAAGTTATTTCCTGCCTGATCAATCACAACGATTGCCGGCAGATTTTCTACCTCTAATTTTCGGATAGCCTCTGTTCCCAGATCCTCGTAAGCAACAACTTCTGCTTTTTTAATACATTTGGACAACAATGCTCCCGCTCCGCCAACGGCAGCAAAGTATACACAGGTATTTTCCTGCATAGCCTCAATCACTGCCGGAGAACGCTTCCCTTTTCCTATCATTCCGGATAATCCATGCTGCATCAATAACGGTGCATATTTATCCATTCTGGAACTGGTAGTCGGTCCTGCAGAACCAATAACCTGACCCTCTCTGGCCGGTGTCGGTCCAAGATAATAAATGATCTGATCCTTCAAATCAATCGGAGGCTGCTGCCCCTGCTGCATTGCCTCATACATACGCTTATGTGCGGCATCCCTTGCTGTATAGATTGTCCCTGTTATGTAGACATAATCTCCGGCATGAAGATCTTTTACTGTTTCTTTTGTAATTGGTGCATTAATATGCTTATCCATAATCAAGCCTCTTATCCTTTTATTATTATAATTTATTCAATCCCAAAAACTGGAGGTTACTTACTTTTCTTCTCTTTGTTACATCTCGTTAATGCGATAAATAGTTCAATGACCCCACCACATAGCCATATGATACCTAACGCAATATTTTCTGCCCAGAACCAAAATAGTGATATAACGATCCATGTAATCGCTAAAATAAAAATCCCCTTGCTTCTCATGATTTTCCTCCTGAAAATTCCGATTTATTGAAGCGACTATTTCTTCGTAAATTTAGTCAACTGACTTACACTATCCAGAAAATCTTTCTCAACAGGGCTAATTGTCCTTGCTTTATATTTCCTGTATTCCGTTTCAGCCTTTTTCATCGCTTCTATATGAGAAATTGTGCCATTTCCTTCTAATAAATTCTCCCCTGTTGCAATCAATATTTTATCCAAATGCCTTGACCAATCATTCATTGTCATAGGAATTTCTTTCTCAGCTTGACGTTCTGCAAAATCAAGATATCCTGACACTAATTGTCCCATAGCATGTAGTTCTTTTTCGTCAAGATAATTCTTAGCAATTTTTGCTTCCCTAAGAGTGGGTTGGTCACCAACAAAAGAAGTCAATCCCATAAACACTTTTTCGGATGCTCTAATATCACGAATTCGTTCTAATAATTCTTTAAAATATCCTCCGTCACCAAGATTCTTGAGACGTTCATCATCCATTGCAAATCCTTTTTTCATATATTCCTTAAGAATCGAACTTGCCCATATTCTGAACTGAACTCCCCGTTGCGATCTTACTCGATATCCAACGGAAATAATCATATCTAAATTATAATAATTTGTCGGTTTCTTAGAAAATTCGGAATTTCCGAATTTCTTCATTGTAAATGCCTGTTGTAATTCGCCGTCTTCATAAATATTTTTAATATGTTCATTAATTGTAGATTTTGATTTTTGAAAAAGGACTGCCATTTGATCTTGTGTAAGCCAAACATTATCATCTATGAATGATACCTCGACCTTTGTAAGACCATCTTCTGTATTATATATAATAATTTCCGAATTATTTTCCATACAAAACCTCTTTCATATCCAATCTATAAAGAGTTTTATCCTACTCTTACAAATGCCGATTTAACGAGATGTCTATGCACCACTTCTTTTTACAAAATTCTCTTTGCATGGCGGTTTACATGACAGCAGATATTCACTGCCAGCGGCATTCCTGCAATGTGTGTCGGATAGGTCTCAATATTGATTGCCAGTGCCGTTGTCTTGCCACCCAGGCCACCCGGTCCGATTCCGGTCTGATTGATTTCTTCTAATAATTCCTCTTCCAGCTTCTTAATATGCGGAAGCGGTGATCCCTGGTTGATGTCCCTTGTTAATGCGGTCTTTGCCAGAATTGCACTCTTTTCAAAGTCTCCGCCCAGTCCGACTCCGATCACCATCGGCGGACATGCATTCGGTCCTGCATCCCGGACAGCCTGCAATACAGAGGCCTTGATACCTTCTACTCCATCTGCCGGTTTCAGCATAAAGATGCGGCTCATGTTCTCACTGCCGAATCCCTTCGGTGCGATCAGAAGCTCCAGCTTATCACCCGGTACAATATCATAATGGATAATTGCCGGTGTGTTGTCCTTTGTATTCTCACGGAGCAACGGATCCTTTACTACGGATTTCCGCAGATAGCCATCTGTATATCCCTGACGCACCCCCTCATTGATGGCATCCGTCAGATTCATGCCTTCAATATGAACATCCTGACCTAATTTCACAAATACGATTGCCATTCCCGTATCCTGACAGATTGGGATGCGGTCTTCCTTCGCAATCTCCATATTCTCACACAACTGACCGAGAATCTGCTTACCAAGCGGACTGTCTTCCCGCTCCTGTGCCTGCTTTATTACCTGCTGCATATCCGGAGAAAGTGTAAGATTCGCTTCGATGCACATCTCTCTGATATTTGAAATAATCTCATCCGTATGTATTGTTCTCATTGCTGCATTAAACTCCTTCTCAGTCGCCAAATAACTGTTCTTCATCGGTAAGCTCTTCCCGCATAATGTTTTTGCCCTTTTTTCTGCTGATAAAATTGGAAAGCTTCATAATTCCCCATAAAATCAAAAGAATTAACAGAAGTGCCGCTACTCCGAAAAATGCATAGATCACAATTGCATTTACGGTATCCGCAGTATCTGCGAACTTCATAAGTTCTTTAAAATCCATATACCTTCCCCCTGTTCCTCTATATCTATACGTAACCCATATTATTTACCCTCGTTTCATTATAGCGGATAACTTTCGGTTGTACAATTGATTTTATTCACAATTATTTCACATTTTTTATATATATCGGATAATTGTTTTCCCTACTCCGTTATTTTCATTACTTTCAATGATTTCAGATGCAATATTACGGATTTCTTCCATTGCATTTTCCGGTGCAAAGGAATTGGGAAATTCCGTAAATAAGGAATAGTCGTTTAATCCGTCCCCAAATACCATGACCTCTTCCTTCTTTATTCCGCGCTCTGCAATGTACTCGCTCAATGCGATTCCCTTCTGTGCATGAATATCATTGATTTCCACATTGGTCGGATATGAGGAAGTAGCCACCAGTCCGCCAAGCTCCATCACCTTCTTCTTCGTATCTGCAATGACAGCCGTATCCTGATTGAACACGATCGTCTTGGAGAAGAGGATTCCTCTTTCCTGTAATTCTTCGTAGCTCTTTAACCGGATCAGACTATTAAAAAATACTGATTCATTCATCAATTTCTCCAGCTCTGTCTCGGATGCATCCGGCCGCAGGCAACGCATTCTTCCGAGCATACTGATTCTGGCCTCTTCCTCTCCGTAAATCGTATAGAAGCCGTCGCTGTCCATAATCTCCGGATAGAATCCCTGACTCTCCAGCAGATCAAGAAGCTTCTTGCCCTTTTCATAGGAGATTGGTATCTTCTTCTGAACCTGATCCCGGCTGTCTCTGAATTCTGCTCCGTTCATCAACATACAGGAGCAGTGAATCCCATACTTTTCCACAAGCGGCTTGATACTAATGTGATTTCTCCCCGTTGCGATCATGAATTCCACATCCTTGGACTGTGCATACTTCAGTGCATTCAGATTATATTCTGAAATTTCCTGATGATTATTCAAAAAAGTTCCATCCATATCACTGACGATCAGCTTTATCATTTTATTTCCTTTCTGATGAAAAAGGGGAACGATTTCGTCGCTCCCCTTGGCTTTTGTGTTCTAATACTTAGTTTTTCTCGTTATCATCGGTTGTATCCGGTACATCATCTTCTATTTCTTCTACCGCACCGACATCCAGCTCTTCTTCCATCTGGGATTCCAGTGCCTTAATATCTGCTTCCGGATCCTTATCTCTTACCTTTGCTACACTGGCTACATGGATATTATTTTCCGTATCCATATTGATCAGCTTCACACCGGAGGTAACACGGCTCAGTCTTGAGATATCACTGCACTGCAGGCGGATCACGATTCCTTCTGTAGAAATCAGCATGATCTCATTATCTTCATTGACAGCCTTTACACCGATTACGTTACCGGTCTTGTCATTGATCTTATAGCACTTCACACCCTTACCGCCACGGTTCTGTGGGGTAAATTCATCCATGGATGTCCGCTTACCCATTCCATTCTCGGAAACGATCAGAAGGTCTTCACCCTGCGTATCCAGCTGCATTCCGATCACTTCGTCTCCGGCATTTAAGTTCATACCCTTTACACCGATAGAAGTTCTTCCCGTACTTCTTACATCTGTCTCTAAGAAGCGGATGCACATACCCTGCTTTGATACCAGGATCACTTCCTTCTTGTTATTCGTTGACTTTACTTCAATCAGCTCATCCTCATCCCGAAGTGTAATTGCAGCCAGACCATTTTTACGGATATTCTGATAATCCGTAATCGGAGTCTTTTTGATCATACCCTTCTTCGTTGCCATTAACAGATATCTGCCCGGCTTAAACTCACGGATTGGAATCACTGCCGTAATATGCTCACCCGGCAACATCTGAAGAAGATTTACAATTGCAGTTCCTCTTGCAGTTCTTCCGGATTCCGGAATCTCATATGCCTTCAGACGATATACACGACCAAGGTTGGTAAAGAACATGATGAAATGATGTGTAGTCGTCATGATCAGTTCTTCAATGAAGTCATCCTCAATGGTCTGCATACCCTTGATTCCCTTACCGCCACGATTCTGTGCCCGGAAATTATCAACAGTCATACGCTTAATGTATCCAAGCTTTGTCATGGCAATTACCGTATTCTCACGCTTGATCAGCTCTTCATCCGTAATATCATCCTCGTCCGGACCGATAGCGGTTCTTCTGTCATCTCCGTACTTTGTTGAGATGATCAGGAGTTCTTCTCGGATAACTCCCAACAGCTTCTTCTCATCTGCCAGAATTGCCTTTAATTCTGCGATCCGTTCGATCAGCTCACGATATTCATTCTCAATCTTATCCCGTTCCAGACCTGTCAGAGCACGCAGACGCATATCTACGATTGCCTGTGACTGTGCATCGGATAAACCGAATTCCTGCATCAGCTTTTCTTTTGCTTCCGTTACATTCTTGGAACCGCGGATAATCTCGATCACACGCTCAATGTTATCCAGTGCGATCAATAATCCCTCTAAGATATGAGCACGTTCTTCTGCTTTGTTTAACTCATACTTGGTTCTTCTGGTTACAACATCCTCCTGATGCTTCAGGTAATAGGTCAGCATTTCGAGAAGGTTCAGAACCTTTGGCTCATTATTGACCAGTGCCAGCATGATAACACCAAAGGTATCCTGCAGCTGTGTATGCTTATATAACTTCTTCATAATGATATTTGCGTTAGCATCTTTCTTCAGTTCGATCACTACACGCATACCTTCTCTGGAAGATTCATCACGAAGAGCCGTAATGCCTTCAATCTTCTTATCCTTTACCAGCTCTGCAATCTTCTGGATCAGTCTTGCCTTATTTACCATATATGGAAGCTCGGTAATTACGATTCTCTGCTTTCCGTTCGCCATCGGCTCGATATTGGAAATAGCACGCACCTTGACCTTACCACGTCCGGTTCTGTAGGCGGCATCAATCTCACTGGTTCCCAGAATCTGTGCGCCTGTCGGAAAATCAGGTCCTTTAATGATCTGGATGATCTCCTCAATATCTGTATCACGATCTTCCATGATCCGGTTATCAATGATCTTTACAACCGCATCGATAACCTCCCGAAGATTATGCGGTGGAATATTGGTTGCCATACCAACCGCAATACCGGAAGTACCGTTTACCAGAAGGTTCGGAAAACGGCTCGGAAGGACGGTTGGCTCCTTCTCTGTCTCATCAAAGTTCGGTATAAAATCTACAGTGTCTTTATTAATGTCTGCCAGCATTTCCATGGAAATCTTGGAAAGTCTCGCTTCTGTGTATCGCATAGCAGCGGCACCGTCACCATCCACGGAACCGAAGTTACCATGTCCGTCTACCAGCATATAACGGGTGTTCCATTCCTGTGCCAGCTTAACCAGTGCTTCATAAATAGAACTGTCACCATGCGGATGATATTTACCCATGGTATCACCAACGATACGGGCACATTTACGATGTGGCTTATCCGGACCGTTATTCAGTTCGATCATGGAATAAAGAATTCTTCTCTGTACCGGCTTCAGACCATCTCTTACATCCGGCAAGGCTCTGGCTGCAATAACACTCATGGCATAATCAATATAATTACGCTCCATGGTTTTCTGCAGGTCTATATCATGTACTTTATCAAAAATTGTACTGTCGTCCATGTTCTATCCTCCATTCCCTAAATATCCAGATTCTTAACAAACTTTGCGTTTGCCTCGATAAACTCCCGACGTGGCTCTACCTTATCGCCCATCAGGGTATTAAAGGTCAGATCGATCTCAGACTCATTTTCTTCATCGATTGCCACACGAAGCAGGATTCTCTGTTCCGGATCCATGGTAGTCTCCCAGAGCTGCTCCGGATCCATCTCACCCAGACCTTTGTATCGCTGGATCTTGTTGTTCGTATCACGACCAACCTCTTTCAGAATCTTGTCCAGCTCTTCATCGCTGTATGCATACCATACCTTCCGGTTCTTCTCCAGCTTGAAAAGTGGTGGCTGCGCCAGATATACGTGTCCCTGACGGATCAGCTCCGGCATAAACCGGTAGAAGAATGTCAGAAGCAAGGTTGCAATATGTGCGCCATCTACGTCGGCATCCGTCATGATAATGATCTTGCCATAACGCAGCTTGGATATATCGAAGTTATCATGAATACCGGTACCGAATGCGGTAATCATAGCCTTTATTTCCTCATTGACCAGAATCTTATCCAGTCTTGCCTTCTCTACATTTAAAATCTTGCCTCGCAGTGGAAGGATTGCCTGTGTTGCACGGTTTCTGGCTGTCTTTGCGGAACCACCTGCGGAATCTCCCTCTACGATATAAATCTCGCAGTTTGCAGGATTGGTATCGGAACAGTCGGCCAGTTTACCGGGAAGTGCCATATTATCTGCCAGATTGCTCTTTCTGGCTACATCTCTTGCCTTTCTGGCTGCTACTCTGGCACGCTGTGCCAGAACGGCTTTATTGATAATAATCTTTGCGATTGCCGGATTCTGCTCCAAGAAGTAGGTTAACTGCTCTGTCACAATACTCTCAACCGCACTTCTGGCTTCTGAATTACCGAGTTTCTGCTTTGTCTGTCCTTCAAACTGAGGATCCTCAATCTTAATACTGATGATTGCTGTCAGACCTTCCCGCAGATCATCGCCGGAAAGATTATCTTCTTTTTCCTTTAACATCTTATTGGTTCTGGCATAATCATTAAATACCTTGGTGATCGCACTTCTGAAACCTGTCAGATGCATACCACCTTCCGGTGTATTGATATTATTTACAAAGCTATAGGTTGACTCATTGAAAGAATCATTATGCTGGAGAGCAACCTCAACCAGAATGCCATCCTTCTGACCCTCACAATAAATAACCTTATCGTATAAAGGATCCTTATGTCGGTTAATATACTGAACGAACTCTTTAATACCGCCCTCGTAATGGAAGGTACGCTCTTTAACAGGATCCTCTCTCTTATCGATCAGATTAATCTTTAAAGCCTTGGTGAGGAATGCAGTTTCTCTTAAACGAACCTTTAATGTATCGAAGTTATATACAGTAGTATCGAAAATCTCTGAATCCGGCTTAAAGGTAACCTTAGTACCGGTATGATCACTCTTACCAACCTCTTTTAATTTATACATGACCTTACCGCGTTCGTAACGCTGTTTATATACCTTACCATCCCGGCTGATTTCAACCTCCAGCCATTCGGAAAGAGCATTTACTACGGAGGCACCTACACCATGAAGACCACCGGATACCTTATATCCTCCACCGCCGAACTTTCCGCCGGCATGCAGAATCGTAAATACGACTTCTACAGCAGGAATGCCTGCTTTTGCATGGATTCCAACCGGAATACCACGTCCGTTATCTACAACTGTAATGGAATTATCTTCATTGATCATAACATCAATGACCGTACAAAAACCTGCTAATGCTTCATCTACCGCATTATCAACGATCTCATATACCAGATGATGTAATCCACGCTCAGATGTACTGCCGATATACATACCAGGTCTCTTCCGAACTGCTTCCAGTCCTTCCAGAATCTGAATCTGTTCAGCTCCATACTCATTTGCCATTTTTCATCCTCCTATAAATACTCATGTTATCCGGCCTATTTCTTAATACTGACCGGATAAACCTGTCCTTTTATGACTTTATAAACTTCATTTATTTTCATGCGTTCCTGTATGAAATCGTCATAGCCGGTACAGGTTATGATCGTCTGTATTTCATGAATGGAATGCAATAAATAATCTCTTCTTTTCTCATCCAGCTCCGACATTACATCATCCAGAAGTAAAATCGGGGTATCATGAATCAGTTGTTTCACAATTTCTATTTCCGCCAGCTTCAAGGATAATGCAGCTGTCCGCTGCTGCCCTTGGGATCCGAACTTCCGTACCTCCACATCATTGATATAAAAACTCATATCATCCCGGTGCGGTCCATACTGGGTAGACTGATATTTCAGATCCATGTCCTGCTTCATCTTCAGAATATCCTCATATTCCTCTTCCGAAACATTCCTCTCATACCGGATTTCCAGATGTTCTTTCTCTCCTGTCAGTGAAGAATGAATCTGTTTCAATATTTCATTCAGCTGACGGATAAAGTCTGCTCTTTCCTTTATGATCTCCGATCCATACCGGACCAGCTGACTGTCCCATACATCCAGAGTATCCTTCAGCTGTGGTTTAAAATAAATCTGTTTCAACAGATTATTTCTCTGATTTAACACTTTATTGTAATTTGTATAATAATACAAATACATGGGATTTAGCTGACATAGCTCCAAATCCAGAAATCTTCTTCTCTCCGCCGGTCCGTTTTTAATGATACTTAAATCCTCCGGAGAAAAGAAAATGACATTTGCAACACCGAACAGCTCGCCACTTTTCCGGATTGGTAATCCATCTATGGCAATTCCCTTTGTCCTATTTTTTCTCAGATGCATATCTATTCTATGAGAAACATCATTCTTCATGATCTGTGTCCGGATATGGGCTTCTTCCTGTTCAAACCGGATAATATCCCGGTCCTTACTTCCTCTGTGGGATTTCGTCGTGGCAGATAAATAAATAGCTTCGAGGATATTGGTCTTCCCCTGCGCATTATCTCCGTAAAGGATCGTGGTTCCCGCATCAAAGCTCATATTCAAATAATCATAATTTCGATAATTCTTCAATTCCAGTGATTGAATATGCATACGATTTATCCTTTTCTCAAAGATGACATATATTATTTCAAAATCTTAACCGTCTGATTTTCAAACTCTACAAGATCTCCGTCATAAAGCTTCCGGCCGCGGCGGGTATCGACCTCACCGTTTACCTTCACTTCTCCGTTCTGGATGACTTCCTTTGCAACCACTCCGGAATCGACAAGACCTGTTGCCTTCAGAACCTGACCTAATTTAATAAATTCATCTTCCTGTCTTAAATGAAATTCTTCCATTGATTCTCTCCTTAAACGTTTGCAGTGCTTATATTTACCGGAAGAATGACATATCGATAAGACTCTTCATCATCCTTGATATAGCATGGAGCCTTCTGATTAATGAAATAAATACTTACCTCTTCATCATCGATAACACGAAGTGCATCCATTAAAAGCTTCGGATTAAATCCAATAATTAAATCCTTTCCCTCCTTGCGGGTATCCAGCTCTTCATTCATCGAACCGATAGAAGAATCAATCTTTATATACATCTCATCATTCTTCATATTCATTATGATAGGTTTTTTATCTGATTCCCGAATCAGAAGAGAAGCACGATCAATACAATCCAGTAATTCTTTTTTATTGATCATGATCTTGGTCTCATAATCATTGGTCAGCATCTGATTGATCTTATAATACTCGCCTTCCAGAAGACGGGAAACTACCTTTGTCTCGTTAAACTCAAATAAAACATGCTTATCAGTGAAATAGATATCTACCATATCTTCTACTCCACCGTCTAAAATCTTGCTTACATCATTTAATGTCTTACCCGGAACTACAACCTTGATCAGGTCATGATTCTCTTTTAATGTAACATTGCGGATAGATATACGATGGCCGTCCAGAGATACTACCTTCAAAACATCACCGTTTATTTCAAAGAGTTCACCACTCATAAGCTTTGTGCTTTCATTCTCTACGGTAGAAAAAATAGTCTGTCTTATCACTTCTTTTATCGTAAACTGAGAAAGTGTGATTCCGTGACTTCTCTCTACTTCCGGAAGTAATGAAAAATCATCTCCGGATTTACCTGAAATGCTGAACTTTGATTTCTCACAACGAATCACTGCCTGGAATGCTTCGTTGGTTTCAATGGAGATTTCACTATCCGGAAGTCTTCTTATATATTCATAGAAAAGCTTTGCCTCCAGAGCAATCTTACCTTCTTCTAAAATAGTTCCATCTACATAGGTTTCAATTCCTAGCTCCATGTCGGTAGCAGTTAATTTAATACGATCACTGACTTCAATCAGAATACATTCCAGAATAGGAAGTGTTGTTTTTGTAGAAACTGCTTTCATAACGGTATTAACAGCAGAAAGCAAATTGGATTTGGAACATGCAATTTTCATAATGTGAAAAACTCCTTTCACCCGCCAGGGTCTGATAAACCAGTATAAATATTTAAATTTAATTTCGTCTTAGTCTTAGTAGGGGGCGGGAAACTGTTCAAAACAATTATGAAGCCCCTTAAATAAAAGAAAAATGAAACTTAAAACTATGTTAATATGCATTCAAAAACCTGTGAAAAAGATAAAAGTTATAAACAGGATAAAAGAAAATAATAAAAGCAAAAATGAAAAAACTGTATAGTTATCCACATTTATACCTGTTTATCAACAGGTTATTAACAAAAAAGGAACAAAAAAAGGTTAAAAACCGCTATCAGGTGGGGATAATCTTTTTCTGAATGGTTTCAACCGTAGAGGTGAGATCCTGATTGGCACTCATCTCCTGTTTGATCTTGTTGATTGCATGCATAACGGTCGAATGATCCTTACCGCCAAAGTAATTTCCGATGGATTCCAGAGATTTCTCTGTCATCTGTCTGCACAAATACATGGAAATCTGTCTGGCCTGGACAATATCGGCACTACGCTTGGTAGAAAAGATATCTTCCTTAGCAACTCCGAGATGCTCACTTACCACATCTGTGATCAGAGAAGGTGTGACCTCGCGGTTGGAATTTTTTGAAATCAAATCCTGCAAGGTAGCCTCTGCGAATGCAACCGTGATAGGCTGATTATCAAGCTTGGAAAAAACATTGATCTTATTCAGCGCACCTTCCAGCTCCCGGATATTTGAAACTATATTATTGGCAATATACTGGATAACATCATCCGGTACCATAATATGATCCTGCTCTGCCTTCTTACGAAGAATTGCCATACGGGTCTCGTAATCCGGAGATTGAATGTCTACCGGAAGTCCCCATTCCAGACGGGACTTGATACGATCCTCCAGACTCTCCATCTCTTTAGGCGGCTTATCGGAAGAAATAACAATCTGTTTACCGGCCTCATGAAGGACATTAAAGGTATGGAAGAACTCCTGCTGCGTGGACTCCTTCCCTATAATAAACTGAATATCATCAAGGAGCAGAAGATCAATGTTTCTATATTTATTCCGGAACTCTTCGGTTTTATTCTTCTTTAAGGCTTCAATCAATTCATTCGTGAATGTCTCACTGGTTACATAAAGAACCTTTGCATTCTTATTATGCTGCAGAATATAATGACCGATGGAATGCATTAAGTGAGTCTTACCGAGTCCAACACCTCCATATAGGAATAGAGGGTTAAAACCCTGGGCCGGAGCTTCTGCAACTGCAACGCAGGCAGCATGGGCATGACGGTTATTATCACCGACAACAAAAGTATCAAAGGTATATTTCGGATTCAGATTACTTGCTTCCATATTATATTCCATGTACTTTTCGGCCGGTGCAGCTGTTTCATTAACCATATCTTCCGGAGACGCAATAAAGCAAATATTGAAATCCTCATCAAGAACATGCTGAACAGCTTCCTTAATATATAAGTCATAATACTTAGACTTTAAAAAACTGATACCTCGCTCACCAAGAGTTTCTGCAAGGAAGTAAATCGTGTGATCCTTAACGGCGTAAACTTTCAGAGGGCGAATCCAGGAATTAATAGCAATTGGGGTAACGCCCTGATCCAGCTGGATAGAATATAAAATTGCCTCCCAATTTCCTTCTATTTTCTCTTTCATCAAAATAAAACCTCTCATTATATTATAGTAGTAAAATTAAAAAGCGGTAATTGTCAATATGGACAAGAATACCCATATATAATATATACTAAATTAGGATTTTTCGCAAGGAAAAGGCAGGATAACTTTTCAAAATGATTTACATAATCTGTTTAAAATAAAATGTAAAAAAGAAGAAATTAACAAGTGGAATCATTGATTTTCATGGAAAAATGAAGAAAAAGAAGTGTAAATCCACATGAAATCAAAAAGTTTTCCACAAGTTATTCACAAATTGTGTATAACATTATGTCAATTAAAAAATAATATTTACGGTCTTGTTTAAAAAGTTATATATAATTTTTAAATATGACTTGACTGAATTACTTCTTTTCTTTATAATAAATTAGGTGTTTTTTCAATGTCCGAAGGAGGTGTATTTAAATGAAGATGACATTTCAGCCAAAGAAGAAGTCTCATGCGAGAGTTCATGGTTTCAGAAAAAGAATGAGTACTGCTAACGGCAGAAAAGTATTAGCTGCAAGAAGAGCAAAAGGTAGAAAACATTTATCAGCATAGGTCGCAGTCATGTGACCTTTTTTCATGTTGAGGTTTATTAAATGAAGAACATTAATTCATTGAAAAACAGTAGTGAATTCAAGCGCGTATATCAGTGCGGCAAATCATTTGCCAATAAGAATCTGGTGATGTACGTTTTGGAGAAGAATGATAAAGAAAATCGGCTTGGTATTTCTGTAAGTAAAAAAGTAGGAAACAGTGTGATCAGACATCATGTTACCCGGTTGATCCGAGAGAGTTACCGGTTGCATAAAGGAGAGATAGAAGAAGGGTTCGATATTGTAGTTGTTGCAAGGGTAAATAGTAAGACTTGTAATTACTGGGATATAGAACGTTCCTTTTTGCATTTATTGAAGTTACATCACATAAGAAAAGAAGTGATTGAGAATACTTCTTTATCAGAATGCCATGAGTTAAATGAAAAAAGAGATGATTAATATGAAAAAAGTTTGTTTATGGCTGATTCGATTTTATCAGATTTATTTGTCCCCTTTAAAGGGTCATGGAACATGCAAATATTATCCGACCTGTTCCCAATACGCAAAGGAAGCAATAGAAAAATATGGCGTTGGAAAAGGCATCTTGTTAGCGGGCTGGCGGATTCTTCGGTGCAACCCATTCTCCAGGGGTGGATACGATCCGGTTCCATAAGATTAGGAGGTTAATATGGTTTTTTTAACTGCGCAGGGAGGTATTCTTGGCCCCTTTTGCTGGCTGTTAGGAAAGATTCTGAATTTCATCTACCAGGGATTATCTGCCGGTGGAATTGAAAATCTGGCTTTATGTATTATCATATTTACTTTTGTAGTAAAATTAATTCTGCTTCCGTTAACACTTCGGCAGCAAAAAGGCTCTAAGATAAATCAGTTAATACAGCCGGAAATACAGAAAGTACAGAAAAAGTATAAGAATAAGACGGACCAGGACTCTATGTTAAAGCAGCAGCAGGAAATGCAGGAAGTTTACCGGAAATACGGTACCAGTATGACAAACGGATGTCTGACATCGTTTATACAGCTTCCTATTATTTATGCGTTGTATCGTGTAATATACAACATTCCTGCTTATGTACCTGAAATCAAGAGTCTGTATACTCCGATTGCTGAGCAGATCATGAAAGTAAGTAATTATGCACAGACGCTCAGTACATTTGTTGCAGATAATAAGATCAGTACGGCAAGCAAGGCTATTAATACATTAACAAAGCTGGATGCCGGAAATGTAACAAATAATAACATTATTGATGTTATTTCACAGTTTAGTACAACACAGTGGAAAGATTTCAGTGATCTGTTGTCCGGAAATACGGATCTGGTAAATGTGATTGCATCCAATGTTCCGCAGATTGATCATCTGAATAAGTTTATATTAGGAATCAATATTTCAGAGGCACCGGGCTGGAGATTATTTGTTGAGAATGTGGTAAACGGTGATGTCGTTAAAACCTTTAACTGGGCATTGATCATTCCGATTCTGGCAGCGTTATTCCAGTTCCTGAGTACAAAAATCATGCAGACTCCGCAGGCAGATATGGGCGATCAGGCTACAGCACAGTCTGCTGCAATGATGAAGTCCATGACTTATACAATGCCGATTATGTCATTATTCTTCTGTGTGACTCTGCCGGCAGGTATCGGTATTTACTGGACGATCAGTGCGTTGATCAGTTTTCTGATTCAGCTTGGCATAAATATTTATTATGACAAGATCGCAGATACCGATAAGATTCTGGAAAAGCAGGTGGAGAGAGCAAAAAAGAAGAATAAAGGCAAAAAGAAGAAATCATTTATGGAAAAAATGATGGAAGCAGCCGGAAATTCAGAAGGTACAAGCTCTTCAAACAGTGTTGCAGGTACCAGCCTGAAGAATTATTCAAGTTCCTCTTCCAATAATGACAGTCAGACTCCGACATACCGGAAGGGAAGTATTTCTTCAAAGGCGAATATTATGCAGCAGTATAGTAATGCAGGTAATAACCAGAAGGGCAAGGAGGATTAAATATGGAGTTTATCGAGTTTAAAGGTAAAACCGTAGATGATGCGATTACGGAAGCGACGATTCAGTTCGGAGTTACCAGTGATGATTTAATATATGAAGTAATAGAGAAAGGAAGCACCGGTTTCCTGGGAATCAATAAAAAGTTAGCAGTGATTCGTGCTAAGAAGAAGGATACTCTGGAAGATATTGTTCAGGAATTCTTAGAAAATTTATTCAAGGTTATGGAAGTTGAGACAGTTGTAGACATTAAATACAACGATGAAGATAAGACCATGGATATTAATCTGACAGGTCCGGAAATGGGTGTTCTGATCGGTAAGCGTGGACAGACACTGGATGCTCTCCAGAAGATTGCTCAGTCGGTTGTAAATAAGCACAGTGAGGAATTTGTCCGTGTGAAGCTGGATACCGAGAACTATCGGGCAAGAAGAAAGGATACTCTGGAAAATCTTGCAAAGAACATTGCTTATAAAGTAAAGAGAACGAAAAAGTCAGTCGTATTGGAGCCAATGAATCCATACGAAAGAAGAATCATACACTCAGCACTTCAGAATGATAAGTATGTAAATACCAGAAGTGAAGGCGAAGAGCCGTTCAGAAGAGTTGTAATTTATTATAATCGCGAGAAATAATCTGTGATTTCAAAGGGGCATCTGTAGAGAACCATTGTGTTAGCTTGCAGGGCCCCTTTTTACATGAAAATGTACTTGTGAATAAATTTGATTCTGTATTATAATGAATAAGTGAGTCAGAAATGAGGTGAAAAGCATGTTTCAGAAAGATACGATTGCAGCGATTGCAACCGGAATGACCAATGCAGGTATTGGAATTATAAGAATCAGCGGAGAAGATGCGATAGCAGTTGCAGATAAAGTATTCCGTGCGAAAAATCCGGATAAAAAGCTGGCAATGACGAAAAGTTATTCTGCGTTATTCGGAAATATCTGTGATGGTGATTGTGTATTGGATGAGGCAATCTGTCTGGTCATGCGGGCACCGAACTCTTATACAACGGAGGATGTTGTAGAGGTACAATGTCACGGCGGAATCGTTATGCTGCGGAAAATTCTGGAATTGATCTTAAATTCCGGAGCCAGAGCGGCAGAGCCGGGAGAGTTTACGAAACGGGCATTTCTGGGTGGCAGAATCGATATTACGCAGGCAGAGTCTGTTATGGATATGATTTATGCGAAGAATGAGCTGGCGGCACGATCCTCGATATCACAGTTAAAGGGCAGTCTGTCAAACCGTGTGAAAGAGATCCGGAGTCTGTTATTAAATCAGATCGCATTTATTGAATCGGCATTAGATGATCCGGAAAATTACAGTCTGGATGGATACAGTGAGAAGCTGAAAGAGAAGCTGGAAGAAATCATAAAAGAAATCCAACATCTTATAGATACCGCGGAAGAAGGTAAGATGATAAAGGAAGGTATCCGCACAGTAATCCTCGGAAAACCGAATGCCGGAAAGTCTTCTCTTTTAAATGCTTTACTCGGAGAGAACCGGGCAATAGTAACAGACATAGCGGGAACGACGCGAGATACACTGGAAGAGGATGTAATGATCCATGGAATTCCATTGAAGATCGTGGATACGGCAGGGATTCATGAAACCGTGGACATTGTGGAAAAAATAGGTGTGGATAAAGCAAGGGAAAGCGTGGAAGAAGCAGATCTGGTCCTGTATGTGGTAGATGGAAATAAGCCGTTAGATGCTGATGATACGCAGATAATCGATCTTTTAGAAGGAAAAAAGGCGATTATTGTCATGAATAAAATAGATATTGAACAAGTTGTGGATAAAATGTGGATAACTTCAAAAATCAATGCTCCGATTGTGGAAATCTCCGCAAAAACAGGAGAAGGAATGGAAAAATTATATGGAATCATTAAGGATATGTTCTTCCATGGTAAGCTTTCCATGAATGATGAAGTGTATATTACAAACCTGCGGCATAAGCAGGCATTAGCAGAAGCGGAGCAGAGTCTGGAACAGGTTTTATCCAGTATAGACCGGAATATGCCGGAGGATTTTCTGTCCATTGACCTGATGGCTGCGTATGAGCAGCTGGGAACGATTCTCGGAGAAAGTCTGGATGATGATCTGGCAAATGAGATTTTTGACAAATTCTGTATGGGAAAATAGGAAGGAAGATAGGAATGCCACAGGTAGAGGAAACATATGATGTAGTAGTTGTAGGTGCGGGACATGCGGGCTGCGAGGCAGCACTCGCTGCAGCCAGAATGGGATTGGAAACAATCATATTTACAGTCAGTATGGATAGTGTAGCATTGATGCCATGTAATCCGAATGTAGGAGGAAGCTCTAAGGGACATCTGGTGCGGGAAATTGATGCACTGGGAGGAGAGATGGGAAAGAACATAGATAAGACCTATATTCAGTCTAAGATGCTGAATGAATCCAAAGGTCCTGCAGTTCATTCCCTTCGGGCACAGGCTGATAAATCAGAATATTCCAGAGCTATGCGGATGACACTGCAGAAGACGGAGCATCTGACCTTAAGACAGGCAGAGGTGGCAGAATTGCTCGCAGATGGAAGCAGAATTACAGGTGTTAAGACCTATTCCGGTGGAACCTATTATGCAAAGGCGGTTATTCTATGTACCGGTGTATATCTGAAAGCACGCTGCATCTACGGTGATGTGAGCTATCCGACCGGGCCGAACGGACTTCAGGCAGCAAACCATCTGACGCAGTCACTGGTAGATCTGGGGATTAAAGTGCGGAGATTTAAGACCGGAACTCCGGCAAGAATTGATAAGAGAAGTATTGATTTCAGTAAGATGGCAGAACAAAAAGGTGACGAGCATATTGTACCGTTCTCATTCACCAATACGGAAGAGGATATTAAGAGAGATCAGATTTCATGCTGGTTAACCTATACAAATGAGACCACCCATGAAATCATTAAGAAAAATATAGATCGTTCACCACTGTTTTCCGGAGCAATCGAGGGAACCGGTCCGCGGTATTGCCCTTCAATCGAAGATAAGGTTATGAAGTTTCCGGATAAGGATAAGCATCAGGTATTTATTGAACCGGAGGGCGAATATACGAATGAGATGTATATCGGAGGCATGTCAAGCTCTCTTCCGGAGGATGTGCAGTATGCAATGTACCGAAGCGTACCGGGACTGGAGAATGCGAAGATCGTAAGGAATGCCTATGCGATTGAATATGACTGTATTGATGCGACGCAGCTGAAGCCATCGCTGGAATTTAAGGAATATGAAGGATTGTTTGCTGGTGGGCAGTTTAACGGAAGCTCCGGATATGAAGAAGCGGCGGCACAGGGCTTTATGGCAGGTGTCAATGCAGCCAGAAAGATTCAAGGGAAAGAGCCGGTTGTTTTAGACCGTTCGGATGCATATATCGGAGTGCTGATCGATGATCTGGTAACGAAAGAGACTGCGGAACCATATCGAATGATGACATCAAGAGCAGAGTATCGGTTGCTATTACGCCAGGATAATGCGGATCTGCGGCTGACCGATATCGGTCATGAGATAGGGCTGATCGATGAAGAACGGTATCGGAAGTTTAAAGAAAAACGGGAAGCCATCAATCAGGAGATCGCACGTCTGGAATCGGTAACAGTCGGAGCTAATAAGGAAATGTGTGAGTTCCTGACCAGAGCCGGCAGTACACCGTTGAAAACAGGATCAACGCTGGCAGAGCTGATTCGCCGTCCGGAGTTGAATTATGAAGCAATTGCAGAGGTGGATCCGGATAGAAAGCCGTTACCGAAAGAAGTAATCGAGCAGATTAACATTAATCTGAAATATGAGGGATATATCAAGCGGCAGGAACAGCAGGTAGAGCATTTCAAGAAGCTGGAGAGGAAAGCAATCCCTGCAGATATAGATTATGAGCAGATTGGAAATCTGCGGAAGGAAGCCAGACAGAAGTTGAAGGCAATGAAACCGGCATCTGTTGGCCAGGCATCCAGAATCTCAGGTGTTTCACCGGCAGATATATCGGTATTGTTGATTTATCTGGCACAGAAGTAGAAGGTTTGATAGAACAGGTAAGAAATCAGCGAAAAAGAAAAACAGGATAGATAAGATATGGAAGAGTTAAGAGTAAAAGCAGAACAGATAGGAGTTATGTTAACCGCTAAACAGTTGGAGCAGTTCGACACCTATTATCATCGTTTGATCGAAAAGAATAAAGTTATGAATTTAACGGCTATCACAGAATATCAGGAAGTAATCGATAAGCATTTTGTAGATAGTCTGTTGCTCGCAGGAGTCCGGGATTTAACCGGGGAGATGTCGGTAATAGATGTCGGAACCGGAGGAGGATTTCCGGGAATTCCGCTTAAGATCGCATTTCCGAATTTAAAGATTACATTGCTGGACTCTTTAAATAAGCGGGTGAATTTTTTAAATGAAGTAATAGAAGAGCTTCAGTTGCAGGAGATAGAAGCCATTCATTCCAGAGCAGAGGATGCAGGACAGAATGTAAAATACCGGGAAAAGTATGACCTGTGTGTATCCAGAGCTGTTGCCAATCTATCGGCACTGAGTGAGTATTGTCTTCCGTTTGTAAAACCATCCGGATGTTTTATTTCCTATAAATCAACGAATATTGATGAGGAATTAAAGCAGGCAGGAAAGGCTATCAAGGTATTGGGTGGCAGGCTGAAGCAGCCGGTGACCGTGCAGATTCCGGAGACTGATATTTATCGTCAGTTTATTATGATTCAGAAGAAGAGTCATACACCGAAGGCATATCCGAGAAAGGCCGGAACAGCAGCAAAGAATCCGATCATATAAGATCAGAAGAAATAAGGGAAAAAAGTAGAAAAGAAAAAGCCAAATCAATGGCTTTTTCTTTTTTCTCTTCGCTTTTCCCGTAATTCCAATTGACGCTGTCTGACAGTGTCTACTTCAGACTTGGAAATAGGAACTATTTTTTTGATAGCAAAATAATTTCCGGTATTTGATACTTTTATTTTCAGAATCCCTTTCTGGTAGCCGTGATACCAGCAATGTCCAACACTCAGAAAGGTAGATTGGTTATTAGAAAACCATTTAATCTTTCTGGATAATTTCTTTCTGCATTTATAACAGCGCAGTGTCATAATGTCTTTGTCCAGCATAATATCATTGCGCTGATGAAAACCTCTTGAAATATGTTCCGCATAGGAATGATGAAAGGCATGAATCTCACTTTCCTTATCCTTTGGTTCATGGTAATAGTCATAGCAATAATGATCATCAAGGTTTTCTTTGGAAAGATATTGAAAAATCTGTGCAGTATAGCGGGCATCATTGATTGCAGTATGAAAAGTGTAATCGGTAGGAAGCTCTAGAAATTTCACTGCCTTTTCCAGCTTACAGGATCCGAGCTCCGGCTCCTGCTCTGCAAAGATGGACTGTATATCATAATATTTAAATGGTTCAGAAAACTTATTCATATAATAATAATCCATGTTTTTCTGAAGCTGTGGAAGATCGGAAGTACCCCACGTACCGAAAATAAAATCGGTTCCGCACCATTTCATAAACTCTCTGCATACCATGTCAAAAGGCCGGCCGGTCTTTAAATATTCTTCATCATAATTCAGCATCTGTCGTATATGTTTATGAAGACGTTTGTAAATGCGAGGTTTTACAATGCTGCTGTATTCATCTACAATTTCAAATTTATCATTTAGTTTTATGGCCCCTATTTCAATGATTTCAAAGGGAATTCTTGGATTTTCATATTCCGGTCCGCAAGGAGACTGATTCCATTCCAAGTCAAATATAATATAATTCATATTGTATCACGTACAGATTATGAAGGCATGCGGGTAATTTTGGAACTACTTACTTCACCTTCTAATGTCTTGTGGATATCGTGTAAGGTCTCATTTGTCTCAGCAGAAGACAACTTGCTATCACCGGACATCTGAAGGACCTGTTTGGTGATACGATCATTACTATTCACAACCCGTACCATATTCTCCTGATTTTTTTTCATAATTAACTTCGTACAGAGCTTCTGCTGTTCAACCAGTTCCTGATTCAGACGGATATTATCTTCCTTCAGCTCGGCAATGGTCTGAATCAATTCTTCCATTTTCTGGTTCATGGATAACTCTTCTCGCTTAGCAACAGAGTAGAGCCCTTTCTCAACTTTGGTTAATTCGGACTGCTTATCCAGAGAGTGATCAGCTATTTCGTCTACTTTACGAAGAAAACTGTCAACTAAAAAATATGCATCAATGACTATGATCAAGCCAAATGCAATGATCAATTCTAATCGTTCCGGCATAACTGCAATCAGATAAATCATTGTTAAAAAAGCAGCAACCATTGCAACGGAACTGATTAACATATTGGTTTTTAACTTCTGTTTCATAAGTGACTCCCTCTTTCTAAATCAATGGTTTACATAAAGTAAAATGTTCCTGGGCGGATTCGAACCGCCGGCCTTCCGCTTAGGAGGCGGACGCTCTATCCTACTGAGCTACAGAAACCAACAACTTCTATTTTATAAGAAAAAGTCGGATACGTCAAGGGGTAGGAGACCTATGGAAAAACTACATTTCCCTGCATCCAGACAGTTCCTTTGAATCGTCTTCCGATTGCCGGTTCTCCGGTTAGATCACGGGTATTGATCAGGATATCTACCGGTGTTTCATTGACATTTACAAGCAGCTGATACATAGTTTCCTGTGTAATCGTATTTTGCAACAGGTGAATATCATGGATGCTGCCGATCAAAGAATACTGCTCACTGTTGATTCCATATGGAATAAGGCTGGAATCAACAATACTATACAGATCTTCCGATTTTGCACGCTTTGAAATAGAAGAGTACAGGTCAATATCATCTAAGGTTAGATTTTCAATGGCTTCGGTATCTCCATTTTTTGCAGCAGCAATCAGATGCTTACGTTTGTTCTGACCTTTTTGTTCCTGTTTTAATTGCTCCTCATCTTTATCGACACCTAGAATAACCTTTCCATCTATAGATAAACCACTATAACTCACATGATTTAAGGAAAAATTATATTCGTTTGACCATTTGGTGCGCACATAATCAGATATATTGATCAGGTAGAATATCAAAGGAATTCCGAACTGATAACTTTCACTGACTCCGGAGTAAGCCTCTTTATCGGTATGGCTTTCAATCAGGATGCCTTCTTCCCATTTGGTAGAGGACCCTAGAAAATATGGAAAATAATGCTCTGTGATCAGTTCATTGTCATCGTCATATTCACCAATAATACTAATGCCAAAATTTTCACCATATTCTTTATATAACTGTACCAGGGAAACACCGGAACCAATGGTCAGAATGGAACGACTGGTTGGGTGCCGAACAGCGTCTTCCAATATGAAATTGAGTTGTTTTTGCGTATGAAGATTGCTAAATCCAATCGCTCTCAAATAATGATGCATATGTGTTCTCCTGTGTTGATATCTGTGTGAGATAAAGTTCAGTAATGTGTATAGTGATGTGTATAATGGCTATATTGATTAATCTGCAAGCGGATTTTTCATATTAATGGCACTCTTCAAAGCTTCTTTTTCTTCTTCTGACAGAGCAATATAGGACTCTCCATTAATAATTTCTTTAATATAAGTGTAGCAACCCTCCCGGCTATGCATACAGTTAATCAGAAAACCACTGTTACGGTCTGTCAGCAGGGCAAGAGCAAAGCTTAAAGTACCACCCATTTCTTTGAAGGCATCATATTTCACTATCCCTACTTTACTGAAGGAAGAACGGAATTTTCTCTTCAGATCACGAATGTCTGTTGCATGCTGGGTTGCAATCTGCTGCATAATATCCAGTTCAGCAAATCGTTCATAGATGACCTGCTCTAATTCTTCTCCGTTTTTACCTTTCATAAATTTCTCATAACGGTCGTTCAATTTATGGGTCTTAACAAGCAGTATAATAACAGTAACCAGTAAGGCAATGACCAGTACTGTAAGTACTATTATAATATATCCGATATCAATTCCAAGATTATTAAAAAAGTTACTCATGATGTTCCTCCTGTGTATAAATAAAATAAAACAGATTAATTTCTAATTCTGCAGTTCCCGTAATTTATCAACTAAAGCGTCTAGTTCATCGCTGGAATAATATTCGATTTCAATTTTTCCCTTATCATTGCTTTTCGCTTTGATAGATACCTTACTTCCCAGAATTTGCTTTAAAAGTTCTTCCGTATCTGTATATAAATATGGATGTTTGATTTCTTCTTTTGGTTGAGCTTTCGGAGCGGTATTTAACTTCTTGACCAGAGCTTCCGTCTGACGGACACTGAGACTTTCGTCAAAAACCTTGCAGGCTACTTCATACTGTAAATCTGCATCGTCAATTGCAAGCAGGGCACGGGCATGTCCGCTGCTGATCTTGTCATCAATCACCATCTGCTGAACATTCTTACATAATTTCAACAGACGCAAAGAGTTGGTGATAGTTGCTCTGCTCTTGGACACACGTTCTGCAACATCATCCTGTTTTAATGAAAATTCATCAACCAATCTCTGATAAGCCAGGGCTTCTTCAATCGGATTCAGGTTTTCACGCTGAATGTTTTCAATCAAAGAAATCTCGACAATCTGTTGTTCTGTGTAATCCCGGATAATGACCGGTACTTCTTTTAAACCGGCCAGCCGGGCAGCACGCCAACGACGTTCACCGGCAATAATCTCGTATTTTTTGTTTTTCGGTGTTACGACGATTGGCTGAATAATTCCAAATTCTTTAATAGAGTCCGCCAGTTCCTGTAATGCATCTTCCTCAAAAACTTTTCTTGGCTGATTAGAGTTTGGTTCTAATTCAGAAACCCGGAGTGTCTTTTCGATTTCTTTAACTTCCGGTTCTGCAACAGGTACGGAAGGAGTAGAAGTATTTGTAGTAGAAGATAATTCTGCCTTCTTTGCTGCATTGCTCCCGGTATTCCGAGGAGATGATGATTTCTTTGCATCACCGGTAGGAATTAACATATCTAAACCTTTTCCAAGGCCTCTTTTTGGTGCCATAATAAATTAACCTCCAATATTTGTAATAACTTCATCTGCTAATAAACGATAGCTCTCTGCACCCGCAGATCGTGGGTCATACAGATTGATCGGCAAACCATAGCTTGGAGCCTCTGCCAGACGCACGTTTCTTGGAATGATGGTTTTATAGATATTCTGTTTCAGATTATCTTTCACATTCTCAACCACCTGCAGTGATAAATTGGTTCTGGAATCGTACATGGTAAAAACGACACCTTCAATTTTAAGATTTGTATTCAGCTGTTTTTGTATTAATTCAATTGTATAGATTAACTGAGATAATCCATCCAATGCAAAGAATTCACATTGAATAGGAACTAATACAGTATCTGCAGCTGTCATGGAATTGACCGTCAGAAGACCGAGGGCGGGCGGACAGTCAATAATAATAAAGTCAAATTTATCACGAATTTTATTCAGGTTCTCTTTTAATATGTATTGCATATTCGGAACACCAACAAACTCAACCTCAACACCTGCGAGTAGGCGGTTAGAAGGAATCAGATTTAATCCCGGAATAACATTAATCAACATACATTCACCGATATTACACTCATCACGCATAACATCATAAATCGTATATTCCAGATCATCCTTATTTACACCGAGTCCGGTTGTCATATTACCCTGTGGATCCATATCTACAGCTAAAACTTTTAAACCTTTTTCTGCAATGCACGCTGCCAGATTTACTGCGGTTGTTGTTTTTCCGACGCCACCCTTCTGGTTCGCAATTGCAATAATTCTTCCCATAATTACGCCTCCTGCATATATCTCTCATTTATTCGTCTCTTTTCTCCATATGATAGTATAACATTATTACATCCGATATTCCATAAAAAAATGTTTCACGTGAAACATTTGGAGGGGAAAGAGGGAGAAGTAGATGTTTCACGTGAAACGTTTGGAGAGAAAGGGGAGAAGTGTTTTATGTGAAACGTTCGGAGGAAAAGGAAAGAAGTAGATGTTTCACGTGAAACGTTTGGAGAGAAAGAGGGAGAAGTGTTTTATGTGAAACGTTCGGAGGAAAAGGAAAGAAGCAGGTGTTTCACGTGAAACATTTGGAGAGAAAGAGAGAGAAGTGTTTTATATAGAACGTTCGGAAGAAAAGGGAAGAAGTAGATGTTTCACGTGAAACGTTTGGAGAGAAAGAGAGAAGTGGTTTATATGAAACGTTCGGAAGAAAAGGGAAGAAGTAGATGTTTCACGTGAAACATTTGGAAAAAAGAAGAAGTAAATATAGTACGTGGAATAAATTTGTGATAAAATGTACTTTGCACATATGATGAAAAGAGGTGTGATAGAATATTGGAATTATATGATGGAAGACCACAGAATACAGAAGGGCGACAGGAACGAGAAATCGCAGTATATGATTTGCTGGATCAGTTAGAAATTCCATATCAGCGGACAGATCATGCAGAAGCAGATACCATGGAGGCTTGTGAAGAAATAGATCGGATACTTGATACTATTATATGTAAGAATTTATTTCTGTGTAATCGACAGGAGACAAAGTTTTATCTGCTCATGATGCCGGGTAATAAACCGTTCAAGACAAAAGATTTGTCAGCACAGATCCAGAGTGCGAGATTATCATTTGCAAAACCGGAATATATGGAAGAATATCTTCATATTAAACCGGGAGCGGTATCAATTATGGGATTAATGAATGATATAGATAATAAAGTTCAATTATTGATTGACCGGCCGGTGATTGAGGGTGAGTATTTAGGATGCCATCCGTGTGTTAATACAGCCAGCTTGAAGTTAAAGACAAAGGATGTGTTGGATAAGTTTCTACCGACAGTACATCATGAGGCAATCATTGTTAATTTGCCAGAGGGAGAGAATAATGCAATTACTAATTAAACAAAGAGTATTTTCGTGGCTGGATTCCTATAATATATATGATGAAATGCAACAGAAGAAATATTATGTAAAATCGGAAGTATTTACATTGGGACACCGTATGCATCTGTATGATTTAAACGGAAGAGAATTGGGAAGAATAAAACAGGAATTGTTTACCTTAACGCCTAGATTTGAAATCGAGGCAACGAATGGTATTCATGGAGAAATCAAAAAGAAATTTACATTATTTAAACCTGCTTATGAAATAAATTATAATGGATATAAGGTTGAAGGAAATTTTCTTGGCTGGAATTATGATGTGCTAAGGGATGGCGAAAATGTCATGCACATAAAGAAGGAATATTTCAGCTGGGGCGATACCTATGTAATAGACATTAAATATCCACAGGATGAAATCCTGGGATTATTACTGGTGCTTTCCATTGATGCTGCAAATTGCGATAAAAATAACGCGGTAAGTTGTTAAAGAGACAAGTACTGATAAATCGATTTGACTATTATTATACATTAGATGATAAAAAGAGGAAGAAAAATGGGCTTATTAGAACTATTTGTCTTGGCGGTCGGACTGTCCATGGATGCATTTGCAGTATCGATATGTAAGGGATTGTCATTAGGGAAAATCAAAGCAAAGCATATGTGTATTGCAGGAGCATGGTTCGGTGGATTTCAGGCATTGATGCCTTTGATCGGATATTTTCTGGGTAGTTTTTTTGCAGAGGCTATTACCAAGTATGATCATTGGATCGCATTTATTCTGCTGGTACTGATCGGCGGAAATATGATCAAGGAGGCATTTGGGAAAGAAGAAAAGTTGAATAATGCTATGGATGTAAAGACGATGCTTCTTCTGGCGGTGGCAACCAGTATAGATGCATTGGCGGTCGGAGTAACATTTGCATTCTTACAGGTACAGATTGTTCCTGCAATTATATTTATCGGAGTTGTGACATTTGCATTTTCAGCAGTTGGTATTAAAATCGGCAGCATATTTGGTACAAAGTATAAATCCAAAGCGGAGTTTATCGGAGGCGTAATTTTAATTCTGATCGGTTTAAAGATTTTGCTGGAAGGTGTTGGACTGATTTAAGAGGTGAGAACCGTGTTATATGATAAGGACATCCGGGAAACGTTGTTTGAATTTCTGGATGATATGTATGGAAAGAACCGGATTCTGGAAGAAAAACGAATTCGGAAATCCAGGGCAGATGTTGTGATGGTTACGCCGGAAGCAATATATGGAATCGAAATAAAGAGTGACGCAGATACATATGCACGTCTGGAGAAACAGGTACGGGATTATAATCTGTTCTATGATTATAATTATGTGGTTGTGGGAAGCAGTCATGCACATCATATTGAAGAACATGTACCTAAGACATGGGGAATTATTACAGTAGAAGAGATAGAAGGAAAAGCAGATTTTTATGTGATGCGGAAGCCACTGCCGAATACCCGGATGAGATGGAAACGGAAGCTGAGTATTCTCTGGCGGCCGGAACTGGCACATATTCAGGAATTAAATCATATGTACAAATATAAGGAGAAAAGCAAAGATTTTGTAATTGATAAGATTCTGGAAAAGGTGCCCAAGGAAGTGTTACAGGGACAGATCTGTGAGGAACTGTTTCAGCGGGATTATACGACAATTGAAGAAGTCATAAAAGAATATAAAGAAAACAACCGAAGAAGAAGTAAATAATAACAGAAACAAAAAGGCCGTGATAGGAGTTCCTATCACGGCTCTTATAATATATAGAACCAATACGAATACCGGTCTTACATCTGCTCCGGACAATTGATTCCGAGTAATGCCAGTGCATCACGAAGTGTTTTACGTGTTACAGCAACCAGTTTTAACCGGGCATTCCGTACATCCTCTTCCGGTACATTGATTCGGTTTGCGGTATAGAAACGGTTAAACGCCTGAGCGACTTCTACAGCAAACCGGGAAACCAGGAATGGCTCGAATTTATCAGCAGCGTCTTTTACTACCTTAGGGAACTTATTGATTGCCTTCAGCAGTTCCATGGAGTCTAAGTCTGTCAGGATGGAGTAGTCAATCGGTGATTCCGGATCAAAGTCAGGAACCGCACGTAACAGGCTGCTGCAACGAGCATATGTGTATTGAACATAAGGACCGGTCTCTCCGTCAAAATTCAGGATCTTATCCCAGCTGAAGGAAACATCCTTGATTCTCTGGTTAAACAGATCGTTGAAGATGATGGCACCGACACCGACCATCTGAGCAACCTCATCCTTATTATCCAGATTCGGATTCTTCTCAGCAATGATTTCCTTTACCTTAGAGATTGCCTCCAGTAAGATATCCTCAGCATAAATAATATTACCGCTTCTGGTAGAGAGCTTGGCACCCTCTAAGCTGACCAGACCATACGGGATATGGACTAACTGCTCTTTCGCCCAGTCATTACCCAGTAATTCGATGACTTTGAATACCTGCTTGAAATGTAATTTCTGCTCCTGACCGGTAACATACAGACACTTCACAAACTGATAGGTCTCTTTCCGATAGAAGATAGCAGCCAGATCACGGGTCGCATAAATAGAACCGCCATCCGCCTTTTTGATAATACAAGGAGCCATATCATATTCAGAAAGATCTACGATGTAGGCACCCTCGCTTTCTTTTAATAAATGTGCATTCTCCAGACGGTCAACGACTGCCTGGGTTTTGTCACGATAGAAGCTCTCACCGTTATAAGAATCAAAGTCTACACCCAGAAGCTTATAGATCCGACGGTACTCAATCATACTGATGTCCTTAAACCACTGCCAGATTGACAGTGATTCCTCGTCACCCTGCTCCATCTTAACGAACCAGGCACGCGCCTGCTCGATCAGAGTCTCATCCTTTTCTGCTTCGGCATGGAACTTCACATATAATTCCATCAGCTCTGCAATACCTTTTTCTTCGACAGCTTCTTTGCTTCCCCATTTCTTATAAGCAACGATCAGTTTTCCGAACTGGGTACCCCAGTCACCGAGGTGGTTGATCCGGTATACCTTGTAGCCTAATTTGCTGTAAATCTTGTAAAGAGAATTACCGATAATTGTGGTACGCAGGTGACCAACATGGAAATTCTTTGCTACGTTTGGAGAAGAATAATCGATACAGATATTCTGTCCGCTTCCGATGTCAGAACCACCGAAGTTTTCAGCACCGGCAGCATCCAGCATAGTTTTTACAAATAAATCCTTCTTAATATAGAAGTTACAGTAAGCACCTTGAACCTTGATCTCATCAATGAAATCAAGGGAATCTGCGATTGCATTCTTCAGATCCTCGGCAATCAGGTTTGGTGCCTTATGCATGGTCTTTGCCAGCCGGAAACAAGGGAAGGCATAATCGCCAAGCTCCGGCTTCGGTGGAACTTCAAGGAGTCCGAGAATATCCTCGGCAGACAGCCCTTCTACATTGTTGGAAATGATTTCAGCTAATTGTTCTTTCATGGTTCTCTATAGTCCTTTCTGGTTTAGTATCCGGATTGTCTAAGCAAATCGGAAATGAAAAGCGCACATTTGTGCCGCTGATGATGTCACCATCAATCTGTACCTTGCCGCCAAGCAGATAAACAATCTCATGCAGACGGTGCAGTCCGCTGTGCCAGCTGCCGGCAGTCAGATAATCAGCCGGAATGCCGACACCATTATCATTCATATATACATCAATCATACGACTGTTGATGTATACTTTTATTAACAACTTGTTTGCATTGGAATAGAAAAATGCATTGTTCAAAATCTCTTCGATTAACTGCAGAAGTGTCTGTGTTATAATCGGAAGGATTTTTAACTCATAATCAGAGCAATCCACGGATGCATCAATCGTGCATTCCGGATGCCCGGTGCGGTATTGCCGGATACAATCCTCAATCGCCATCCAGACAGGTTTTACAACGGTAGATGCCTGATCCAGTTCCTGAATTAAAGCATTGGATGCCTGCAGTAAACGGGCATTGGAATCCTGTAATTCCTGAATCGTTACTCTTGCTCTGGTCGGGTCGGACTGAATCAGCCACTTCAGCACCTCCAGCTTGTTCCGGTCACCCTCGATACCCTGTTGTAAGGAGGTGTGAATCCGTTCTGCAATCTGGGAACGGTCATACTGTTCAAACTGCAGGATACGGTAGGCATGGAGGACAGGATCATCCTCCTGCTCCGGCTGATCGGGAACATCAGCCTCCGGTGTGGATAATTCCTCCGTTGATACTTCTTCCTGTGGAAGTGTCTGGGAAAGCTCGGCAAGACATTGATTAGCAGTCTCTAGCGACTGGATATGCTCACGTATTGATTTCAGACTGATTTCCTGCTGTTCTATCCGTTGAACCAGAGAGGCACGAACACTCTTAAGCTCCTCTAATTGTGTCTGCAGTACCTGATTCTTACCCTGCTCCGAAGCACCGGCAGAAAAAGGAGAGAAGATATTCCTGCGGGAATCAGACTGAAAGGAATAGAGATTCCTGGTCTTTTCTAATTCTTCTAATTTCACATCTAATTCAAATAATTCGGACTTCAATCCCTGTAGCTGTTCAGACTGTGTGACATAAGCAGAGCGAAAATAATTGAGTAACTCCCAGTTGGTGGAACGGAGGGTATTCAGATGGTCATCCATAGGCTACCTCCTTTAAAAATGAAGCTTACTGTTCCGGCTCCTGCGTTTCAGATATCGATAACGGCGGTTACGGATACGTGAAATAATGACCAGAGTCAGCACAACAAGTACCAGGCAGGAAATGGCTATGATCAGTGTGGTATTAACACGCCGCTGATGCTCCTCCGGTGGAACACCCCAGGTCAGAACCTCGCCATTTACTGTCATATCACTATATTTAATGTCGGACTCGCCGACAACCTCGCCATTATACAGAACAGAAACTTTGCCCACTACATTATTCTCAAAGGTGTCATAGTAGGTGGTCTCAGTCGTAATTGCAGAAGCATCTGCACTTCTTGGAACAATAATCGATAAATCCTTGTCCACGGAAAGATTCAGAGTATCATGATCCAGCCCCTGATAAAAATTCTTCAGAATATAATTCGTCTGATTGGTCGTATTCGGGTCAAAATTCTGCAAAGGATATGCATAGGTATAATTATCGAAGTAGTAGTCATAAAGGGTTGCAGAATCCATATAGCAGTTCTGTGCACCCTTGCAGTCCATCATAACACAGATCAGTTCCATGCCGTTCTTGGAGGCATAGGTAACCAGCGTGTTGTGCGCCTGATCCGTATAACCGGTCTTACCACCTTCAATCGGCTCATAATAATAACGACTGGTTGGATATAGCATCTTTAACTGATGCCAGAGATCCCGTGGATCCTCCTGAAGATTGGTCGGAGGAATCTGATAATAGGTAGTCTCATCAATCTTGCGGAATACCGGATTCTGGATTGCTGCCTGTGTGATCAGTGCCATATCGTAAGGGGTCGTATAATGATTGTCATCATGCAGACCATTCGGATTCACGAAATGGGTATCTTTACAGCCAAGATCCGCTGCTTTCTGATTCATCATGTCGGCGAAGGCGGAAACGGAGCCGGCAACATGCTCGGCCATACCGATGGATGCCTCATTGGCAGACTGTAACAGAATACCGTAGAAACATTGCTCTGCCGTAATCTGTTCGCCGACATCCAGAGAAATATGGTTGCTGTCACGTTCAATACCCCAGATGGCATTCTCCGAGAATGTGATCGTATCATTTAAGTTCACATTCTCTAATGCGACCAGACAGGTCATAACCTTTGTGATGCTGGCCGGATAGCACCGTTTATTCATGTTTTTTCCATATAAAATCTGACCGGACTTAGCATCTATGACGATCGCTGCATTCGCAACGATTGCAGGGGCGGAAGGGTCTGTAATATCGGCCGGTTCTTCGGTGGAATCTGCATCTTCGGATGAAGAATCATCAGAAGAATCGGTCTGGGTATCTGCTGATACATCCGTAAAATGAACCGAATCCGGAAGTGCATTCTGAAATGCGGAAACAGAAACGGTCATATCGGAAAATATAAATGAAAGGGTGAGTATACAACTGAGAATAACAGCTGTGATTTTTATATCTAAATGCTTCAAAATTAGCCTCCAAAAAACATAGTCATACATATTAAATATTTTAGTATAGACTGGGGGAATAGTCAATGAAAATCAAGTGCAAGACTGCCTTATCCAGTCAACCGGGCAGGAATGTTGACACCGTGTAAGGTGGCAGATATAATGGGAGAAGAATTTTAAGAAAGAGGAAGCAGCTATGCGATTAAGGAATGTGAAGGGCTCACGGGATGTGATTGCCGCCAGTGAATATGTAATAAAGGATGAGACAACAAGAAAAGGAACCTGGGAATCGATTTTCGGGAATCCCAATCCTGTTCATATAGAAATCGGAATGGGAAAGGGACAGTTTATTACAACACTGGCTCAGCAGAATCCGGATATTAATTATGTAGGGATTGAGAAGTATTCAAGTGTCCTGATCCGGGCAATTGCAAAGCAGGAAGAGCTGCAGCTGCCGAATCTTTATTTTATCCGAATGGAAGCGGAATATATAGCGGATGTATTTGCACCGAGCGAGGTGGCACGGATTTATCTGAATTTCTCAGATCCGTGGCCAAAGGATCGTCATGCAAAGCGCAGACTGACATCGAAGGAGTTCCTGGCAAGATATGACCGGATTCTGGCGGCAGACGGAGAAGTGATTTTTAAAACGGATAACCGGGAGCTGTTTGATTTCTCGTTAGAGCAGGTGCCGGAGGCCGGTTGGAAGCTTGAGAACTTCACATATGACCTGCATCACAGTGAATATCTGGAAGGAAATATCATGACCGAGTACGAGACGAAGTTTGTGGCAGAAGGAAAACCAATCTGCAGATTAGTAGCAAATCGGTAGACGAATGAATCATAGGATGAATAATATCGTAGGAATTGGCAAGAATATAGGATAGAGTCGGATGAAAACAGGTGAATGAATAGACTGAAAAATAGATGCTCATGTGTAAATTGTCTAACTTTAACAAAATATTAAAAAAATTCAAAAAAGTGCTTGCATTTTGGAAAATCCTGCGATATAATCATTCTTGCGTTGTGAGTGATGCAAACACACAAAAGCAATTGAATATGCGCTTCTAGCTCATTTGGTAGAGCACCTGACTCTTAATCAGGGTGTGCGGGGTTCGAGCCCCCGGAGGCGCACTGTAAAGGTGTTCGGACGTAGTTAGCCTACGGCTGAGCGCTTTTTTTATACTCTGAATCTGGAATAAGACATAACAGAAGAAAATGCTATCGCAAAACAATTTCTATACGAAAAGTCAAAATTGACCTATTATCATGTCATAAGCTTACCTATGATTTCAATTTTTCATTTGCTATAATCAAGGAAATTGAGGGAACAACAGATACAGAAGCCATGAGAACAGGTATGCAGGCATTCTGTCATTACGGGGATAAAAAGTCAATTCAGAAAGGAGATACAGGATATGGGATTTAATAAAGATTTTATGTGGGGCGCAGCGAGTGCCGCATATCAGGTAGAAGGTGCATGGAATGAAGACGGCAGAGGACCGAGTGTATGGGATGTATGCGGTCGGGGCCGGAACAAGGTACTGTTTAATGAGACCGGTGATGTAGCATGTGATCATTATCACAGATATAACGAAGATGTCGCACTGATGAAGGAAATGGGTCTGAAGTGCTATCGGTTCTCCATCAGCTGGAGCCGGGTGCTTCCGGATGGGACAGGCAAGGTCAATGAGAAGGGACTTCAGTTCTATTCGGATCTGGTAGATGAGCTGCTGGCAAACGGAATCCGGCCATTGGTTTCTATTTTCCACTGGGATTATCCGTATGCATTGTATCAGAAGGGTGGTTGGATGAATCCGGAGTCTTCCGAGTGGTTCCTGGAGTACACGAAGGTGATCGTGGATGCATTGTCTGACCGGGTATCCTGCTGGCTGACACTGAATGAGCCACAGTGCTTTATCGGATGTGGATATGAGTTTGGTTCGCATGCGCCATTTGTGCAAATGTCTGCCAGGGACCTGATCACAATGACACATAATGTCCTTCTGGCACATGGCAAGGCTGTGAAGTATATCCGGGAGCATGCAAAGACAAAGGCAGAGATTTCATTTGCACCGATCGCACCGGTTTATATTCCGGAAAATGATTCACCGGAGGCGATTGAGGCAGCACGGCAGAAGACATTTTCCATGAATAAGCAGGGATTTACATTTGGACTGACCTGGTGGAGTGATCCGATCATTCTTGGCAAATATCCGGATGAAGCCTATGAGCTGTTCGGGGATGATATGCCGGTGTACAGCGAAGAAGAAATGAAGCTGATTAGTCAGCCGTTAGATTTCTATGGCATGAATGTGTATTATTCCGCCAGTGGTTTTAATCAGAAGGAGGTTTATCCGGAAAATATGTGGCAGGGACGTGCGCATACCGCTATGGACTGGCCGGTATCACCGGAGGTGCTGTATTGGTCACCGAAGTTTATTTATGAGCGCTATGGTCTGCCGATCATGATCACTGAGAATGGTATGGCCGGCATGGATTGGGTGCATCTGGATGGTAAGGTGCATGATCCGTACCGGATTGATTATACGAGACGATACCTGCGGGAGTTCCGCCGGGCAGCAGAGGACGGTATTCCATTAAAGGGATATATGCACTGGTCTGTGATGGATAACTTCGAGTGGGCGTTCGGATACAATAAGCGGTTTGGACTGATCTATGTAGATTATCAGACACAGGAAAGAACGATAAAAGACTCCGGTTACTGGTATAAAGAAGTGATCGAGAGCAACGGTGAGAGCCTGTAAGAATCGGCATGAAGAAGCCCGAAAAATAAATTTGATATGTAAATTTAAAAATCAAGCAAAATTTAATATAGAAATTTATAAAAAGTTCGTGCAATTTGATTCAGACTGTGCTATAATATCAGAGTTATCGGGTGAATGACCCGTTAACTCTGGTTACGGAATGTGGCTCAGCTTGGTAGAGCGCTTCGTTCGGGACGAAGAGGTCGCGTGTTCGAATCACGTCATTCCGATATAAGAAAAAGAGCGGAATCCCTTGGAATTTCAAGGGGCTCCGCTCTTTTTACATGTGTGAAATGATGTAAAATAAGGTGTAAGAGTATAAAAGCGAAGCTGTCAAACGGATGTCAAAATAGACCAAATTTAGTCGAAAATAATGTCAAAATTTTACACATTCCTTTGTAAAAAAATAGTAATTATGTGCTAAATATAGTAACAGTTTATTTTTGAAATTAGATCGTTTTTTTCCAGTTCGGCATAGATGTTCAATATCATAGTTGTATCTGAATGCCCCATGAGCCGGGCTGCTTCTTTAATATCGATGCCCGAATAATAAAGTATAGTAGCATACTCGTGTCTGAAAACGTAAGGCGTTATATTTGTCGCTTCAATTGCTGTTTGTATAATCTGTGTCTGTTTGTTGACACGTTTCTTAATTTCTTTTCTTCCACCGAGACCGGAATTAATTTTATCATAGATCTTTTGCCAGAACCGCCTGTATGTAGTCTTAGTGTGCAAATTTCCGTATGTTTGAGTAAAAAGGTACAATATGCGGTTAAAATGGGCAGTAAAGGCGGTAGAATGTCAATATCACGAGTCCCTGCATATGTCTTTGGCTCTTTGAGATGACCTTGATTTTTACCAAAAGCAAGAAAGTTCTCAACATGAATTACTTCTTCACTGAGAGCAATGCTGTGCACTGTAAGCGCTCGCACTTCTTCCGGCCGCAAGCCGGCATACCAAAGTATATAGACAAAGTATCGCTCTTCTAATGTAAAGTCACATGTAGGGATCACACGCCGCTCGGCGGCAGTAAGAGCGCTTGTGACCGGTTTCTTTTTCTTGCCAATCGTAGCCTTTCGGCATACATTCCGATATACAAGACCATCGTCAATCGCATCCTCAAGTATGCTGTTAATCATGTTATGTGCTTCTGCCTGCATGGAACGTTTATCGTTCAATTCGTTCAGACATATTTGAACATCCGACTTTGTCAGATCTGGTAGCAGGATCCCCTTAATGCTATGAATATAATTTCGAAGAATCGCACTCAGAACACCGAGACGTGATTCGGATATCAGTTCTTTTGGCTTTTGTTTCTCCCATAAGTGCCTCCTTTATATACGTGAAAAGGCCTCACAATAATGTGAGACCTTTTCTTTTTTGACTTCTGTCTTCTTTATTACCGCTAAACGGCACTGTTTTGCAAATTATTTGCAAAGATTAGTATATCAAAAAAGAAATAGCGTGTCAACACTTAATTGAAAAACAATTTTTTTAGTCCATCGTTTAGTTTATCGAGTCCATCGGGAGATAATTTAACTCCACTTAATACATCATATGAACTTTTGGGATCATATATGCGTTGCTTGCTTATTGTTGTGATTTGATTAGGGAGTGCAACACTTCCGTCTTTCATCTTCGCTATTTCTGAAGAGGCCTTATTCAAAAGCATTTCTTGCTTTTGAATGTTATCTTCATGAACCTGAATTGATTTTAATTGCCTGCCTGCTTGTGCTAAAGCAGAACTTTGTTCATCATTCATAGTAATCTTATTGACATCATCAGTAGAAGCAACTTCATTCAAAAGAGGTTCTAATATGTTTAGCAATGTTTGAATAGAAGACCGTAATGACTCAGTCTGTTGCCGCTCTGTAGATAAATTCTGCTTTAGACCACGTATCTTTAATTGCAACTTTAAATATAACTCATTACCAAGACTAACATCATTGGGGTGAATGTCATCACCCTCTGTATAAGATGTAAGAGGAATGACGGTAATGACTGGGGAGTTTCTTGCATTGTACTTGTCTAATACGATTGCATAGTGAAGCCCGCCATATTCACTGCCAACATTAAATCCAAAATTAACCTTTATTATATCTCCGCGCTCATAGCGTTTCAAATATGAAGGATCAAAGGTTTCTTCCCTCTGAATATAAGAAATATAGTTTTCAAGCCAGAATGATATTAAGTTCGCTTTCTTTAGATGTTCTGGATCATTAATATACGTATCCAATAAATTATTGATTTTAGAAAGCGCGGCCTTTTTATGAATACTTACTTTTTCTGCGTTAAGTGATTTGCTCATTTAGATCTTTATCCTCCTTTTCTGTGCTATAATTTCTCAAACACCATAGTGGCCTGAATTCGATCACCACCACCGATACCGGTACTGTGAGCGGATGTAGTTGAAATTGTATGTAAGCGATAACCCTTTGCAGCTTGAGTATTAATGGCTTTTTCCAATTCTCCCAGATTCTTCGATGCGGTACCTACGAGTTTCTCCTTCAGTGTAACCTGTAAAACAACATATTGTGGCATAATAACCCCTCCTTATAATGTAATTAGTTATAAGTATGGATTCATAGAGTCGAAAAGTCAACTAATAAATCGAAAACTTTCGTTGTTAAATAGATTGCAGGAAAATCTGCATAATATATAACAACGAGGTACAATTATGCGAGTCGAAAATCTTGATAATAAGCGAGAAAATATAAAGACACAGGCTTCTGTTGTAAGAGAAGGTGAGACAAATACTAATATAAATCAGGAAACTATTGTATGGAATGATTAAAAGAATTCCGGAGAAATCCGGGGCTCTTTTCTGATAATTTAACTATCTACTTGGAGGAATAAATTTTAAAATTTTATTCGGTATGATCCCGTACGTATTTGTTGCATCTGATGCCAAAGATAAAAGGCCGGAAACCTATGAGCAGGCGAAGAAACTGTTAAGGGAATTTCTGGCACAGATGAGAAAGATGTACAAGGCAGCAGGTCTGAAATTCAAATGGATCGCTGTCACGGAGATCGGAAAGAAGGGACAAGCCCTTCACCATCATTTGATTATAGAAGATGTGGAGGATGTGCAGAAGCTGGTGCGCCAACTATGGAAGCATGGTAACTCATTCTGGTCAGATATCTATGAGGACGGAGCTATGGAGCAACTGGCCAGTTACATGGTCAAGATGGAGACGAAGAAGGCTCCGGACGGAACAACCTTCAAAGGAACACGATACACGTACAGTCGTAATAATTTGATTATTCCAAAGCCGGAACGGGAAGTGAGGTGTCGGCGGCATGGTCGGAGCAACCGAAAATTCCAAATGGCTGGGAACTGATAAAAGATACTCTGTATGATGGAAAGAATCCGGTCATAGGGCATCCATACAGGCATTATAGCCTGAGAAAAGTGAAGGAAGGAGGTTGCCGGGATGAAGATGATGGTGCCCATATATCTGGAAAGTAGTCTGAGAGGACCTGCTAGACGGTCGGGAACCGGGGCGTGGCTAGTCGAGTACGTCAAGCCGGACGGAATGCCAGAGACGCGAAAGATGGCTTGATAAGCCGGGAAGATACTACACAGTGTTAGCTTGAACTAGAACGCCTGATATCCGCACTCTCTGTATTGGCTAAAAAATGCTCGCACATAGTAATTACTAAGTGTGACCAGCTTTTTGTAACATTAGAAAACAGCTGGATTGGACAATGAGTTTTTAATGGCTGGGTAAAGGCAAATAAGAAGCCGTTTGCAAACGGCAGTCAGTGGCAGCAGTTGTGGAGACTTATGCAAAAGCATGATGTTCTGATCGAAAAGGGTGAAAACAGTTATCAGAATGTCATGCAGATGGAAATATTGAAGAAAGAAGGAACATGGAACGGATATACATTAGTGTCCCTTTGTTTGCACATAAAACCTAGGTTTCCTTTTGGTGATATGAATATGTTTGAAATGTTAGGAGAGTCAAAAAAGACAAAAAACTGAAGATAGTTGATCAGACTACTTCAGTTCTTCGTCTCTACAAATTAATCAGGCACATTGCATAAGATGATTGCAAGAAGAATAACACACATTGTCGCAAACAAATATGGCGGACAAGCAGTTATTAGAGTGTGTACATATACAAAGCAATCTAGCCCATATGTACCTAGTATAAAGAGTAGAAAGTTTTTGAGTTTAGTTGAACGTTTTCTCATAGCCTTTTCCTCCTTTAGTATCTTGGGTTTGTGCATGAAAATCCGTACGCACTAGCCCAAGCGAGGAAAAAAATGAGAAAACAATTCGCTAGGATAGATTATGAGATAGCCGTTCAACAAGCTATTTTACAATATAGACCGTTGATTAAACTTCATATTAACCACCGCCCTTTCCTAACACATTGACTTAGCCTCTAAAACATTAGTCACACTCCAAATCTATATTAGCATAAATATTAACAAAAAGTAAATAGAGATATGTGGAAAAGTTAAAAGACAGAACTGATTAATATTTGATAATTAATTAAAAGAAAGGAGTCGGAACTCTGGCCAGAGTGAAGCATATGCGGTTCCTTTTGAAAACATGGAGTATTTAGAATTTTTGAAAACGAAAATCGAAGTCGCTAAGGATAGCGGTTTTCAGATTGACAATGATAAGTTAAATCCAGCACTGAATCCACATCAGAAGGATGCAGTAGTCTGGGCATTAAAAGGTGGCAGAAGGGCGTTGTTTGAATCCTTCGGATTGGGTAAGACGGTGCAGGAGATAGAATTTTGCCATTAGGCAGCGATACATACAGGTGGAAGAGCACTGATCGTACTTCCACTTGGAGTAAAACAGGAGTTTACCAGAGATGTGGTGGAACTGCTTGGATATGAGCAGCCGGAGTACTGTAGAACCATGGAAGAGATAAAAGCATCAAAAAGCCGGATCGTGATTACTAATTATGAGCTAGTACGGGATGGTGATATCCGACCGGATTACTTTACAGCTACATCACTGGATGAAGCATCGGTGCTTCGCTCATTCGGATCTAAGACCTATCAGGAATTTCTTGAGAAGTTTAAGGGAGTTCCGTATAAGCTGGTTGCGACAGCGACACCTTCGGCGAATAAGTACAAGGAGCTGATTTATTATGCCGGATATCTGGAAGTCATGGACACAGGACAGGCATTAACAAGGTTCTTTCAGAAAGATAGCACTAAGGCAAACAACCTGACGTTATATCCGAATCAGGAAGATGAATTCTGACTATGGGTGTCAAGCTGAGCTTTATTCATTACGAAGCCGTCAGATATTGATCCATCCTACTCCGACGATGGATATGAATTACCACCACTGGACGTCAGATGGCATGAGCTGCCGATACGCTACGGAGATTCGGTTGATAAAGATGAACAGATGGAACTTTTTACTAATGCAGCAGTAGGATTGAAAGAGAATACAAAGATCAAGCGTGAGAGCATTGATCAGAGAGTGGCAAAGATGGTTGAACGAATTGCTCTGCATCCGGATGATCACTATCTGCTCTGGCATGACCAGGAGAAAGAACGACTTGCGATCAAAGAAGCATTACCGGATGTGGTGAATATCTATGGATCTATGAATTATGAAGAATGTGAGAAGTGTGTGGTGGACTTCTCGGAGGGCAAAACAAGATTATTTGTGACAAAGAAATCGCTGTCAGGATCCGGATGTAATTTCCAGAGGTTTGCCACAGGGAGATATTTTTTTGCATCGATTATGAATTTAATGATTTTATACAAGCAATTCATAGATGTTATCGTTTCTTACAGAGTCAGCCGGTAGTGATTGACATCGTTTACATGGAGAATGAACGGGATATCCGCAAGGTACTGGAAGAAAAGTGGAAAAATCATAATCACATGGTACAGAAGATGGTGGATATTGTGAAAAAATACGGGCTGTCGAATGCCAATATAGAAGAGAGATTGGAAAGAAAAATGGGGGTGAAAACAGAAGGAAGCAACTGGACAGCCGTACATGATGACTGTGTGGAAGATAAGAAAAAGAATTTTAATGTCCAATCAGAATATAATTGACGAATTGGGACAGACAAAATATTATGAATATGATATTCTAACCGAAGTTAGAAAAAACTAATGACAAAAGGAGGATATCATATGTCTACATCAAAAAATGAAAAGTTGTTGAAGGGAAAAGACCTGATATCGATTGGTATTTTTTCTGCAATTTATTTTGTGTTGAATTTTGTCTGCATGCTGGTGAGCGGGTTACATCCGATCATCTGGATTCTGATGCCGGCCCTGATCGCAGTCGTGACCGGGATCCCGGTTCTTCTGATGTGTGCGAGAGTGCAGAAGTTTGGTGCTATTCTGCTCATGGGTATGGTGACAGGACTTCTTTATTTTGTAACCGGTCAGTTTACCGTGATTCTGCTGATCACATTTGCAATCGCATGTATTCTGGCAGAGGTGATCCGGCTGCTTACGGGATATGATAAATTCTGGGGCAATGCCGTTGCATTTGCCTGCTTTTCACTTGGTATGGTAGGCTCGCCGCTTCCGATCTGGCTGATGAAGGAGAGTTTTCTGGCACAGATTTCGAGCCAGGGAATGGCGGAGTCTTATGTGGAAGCACTCCGTAATCTGTCGTCTACCGGTATGCTGGTAGTTCTGTTTCTGGCACCAATCGTTGGAGCATTTCTTGGAGCCCTGATTGCAAAGGGAATGTTCCGGAAGCATTTTGAAAAAGCGGGTATGGTATAAGATGAGCAAGAACAGGAAGTATTTACAGCTGGATCCCAGGGCCGGACTTCTGATTCTGATTCTGGCGAATGTGATTACCTTGATCCAGAATGATCCTGTATTTCAGGCAGTCTGGATCGGAGTTCTGGCATTGCTTTATATTCTGGGTGGTCAGGTGATCGGAGGATTGAAGTTCCTTTTTGCGTATATTGTGCTTTATGCGATAGAGTGGTTTCTGCTGCCAATGGCACCGAAGACAGTGGTTACCAGCTTTGCAATATTCATTAATTATGCACGGAGAATGTTTCCGTGTCTGATGATCGGCTGGTTCATGATCCGTACGATCTCTCTTCGGGAGTTTGTCGCAGCCCTTCGGGCACTTCATATTCCGCAGAGTGTGATCATTCCGATTTCTGTAACGCTACGGTACTTTCCGGCGATCCGGGAAGAGGGCGGACATATCCGGGATGCCATGAAGCTGAAGCAGATACGGGGCTTTGAGAAGGTGGAGGCATTTGTTGTGCCATTTATGATGTCAGCCGTGAATACGGCGGAGGAGCTATCGGCGGCAGCCGTTACCAGAGGAATTGAGAATCCGGTAAAAAAGACGGGGACGATTCAGCTGAAGCTTCGGGGATATGATTTCCTGTGGATGGCAACGGGAGTCGGATTCACAGTAGCGGCAATTATATTGCGGTGACAGGAGATAAGCAATGATTTCGATAGAGAATGTGTCATTTGGATATACGGAAAATAAAAATATGCTGGAGCATGTGACGCTGGATATACCGGCGGGAGAGTGTATTCTTCTCTGCGGTGAAAGCGGATGTGGTAAAACAACGGTTACCAAGCTGGTCAACGGACTGATTCCTCATTTTACAAAGATCGATCACATGGAGGGCGGCGTGACGGTAGCGGATCAATCGGTCACGGATCTGGAGGTCTATGAACTGGCGAAGCTGGTAGGATCTGTATTTCAGAATCCCAAGAGTCAGTTCTTTCATCTGGATACGGATGGTGAGCTGGAGTTCGGACTGGAGAATCAGGGAGTTGCGCCGGAGGAGATTCGCAGGGCGGTGGAACGGACAGTGACACAGCTGGGAATCGAGCCGCTGATGGGACGAAATGTATTTGCATTATCCGGTGGAGAAAAACAGATGCTGGCATTTGCCAGTGTGTACGCAATGAATCCGGAAATCTATATGCTGGATGAACCAACGGCGAATCTGGATGAGGATGCGATCCGGAAGCTGCGCGAGCAGATCATTCTGTTGAAGAAGCAGGGAAAAACGGTGGTGATTGCAGAGCACAGACTGTTTTTCCTGGCAGATATTATAGACCGGGCCGTGTATATCCGAAACGGCGAGATAAAGCAGATATTTAGAGGGGAAGAATTTCAGGCATTATCCGATGAGGAACGGATATCCATGGGGCTTCGGACCATCCATCAGACAGAGCTTCGACTGAAACCGGCAGGAAATATAGAACCGGCAGGCAGTGAAAAGACAGTCGGAAGTGAAGAAGCATCCGGAGGTGAAGAGACATCCGGAGGTAAAGAAGCATCCGGAAGTAACGGTGCGGATTCCGGGTTATGTGTCAGAATGCTTAGCTGCGGATATAAGAAATCACCGGCGGTATTTGAGAATCTGTCCTTTACGGCATATCCGGGAGAGGTTCTGGGGATAACCGGGCATAACGGTGTGGGAAAGTCTACGCTGATACGGTGTCTTTGTGGATTATTGAAGGAAAAGGGCGGAAGTATCACACTGAATGGCCGGATCTTGAAGCCGAAGCAGCGGCAGAAAGCCTGTTATCTGGTGATGCAGGAGGTAAATCATCAGTTGTTCTCGGATACGGTTTTCGGGGAATGTGAGCAGCTGGGAACCGCAGATCCGGAAGAGATTCGGCGTGTGTTAAAGCATTTTGATCTGGATGGATATGAGGATGTGCATCCGATGGCATTGTCCGGCGGCCAGAAGCAGCGACTGGCAGTAGCGACGGCGGTATTATCCGGAAGAGAGGTGCTGATCTTTGATGAGCCGACGAGCGGTCTGGATTACCGCCACATGATGGAGGTCTGCCAGATTACGAAGCAGCTGGCGAAGGACGGGCGGATCGTACTGGTGGTATCACATGATAAGGAATTTATGCAGGAGGCATGCGACCGACTGCTGACATTAGGAGGAGGGAAATAAATGGAGGATGCATTTCAGAAGATACAGCAGGGACTGCTTCTGGCGCAGAGCAACGGATGCAGTGTGTATCAGTTCAGCAATGAAACCGGCGAGGGAACCATGACCTGCTATGAAGTATTTCCGGGAGCAATGCTCAGCTTTAATGATTTCCATATGGCCTATTTTGAGTCGGAATATGTTCCGGGAAGAGATATTTTTGCTATCGATCACTGCAGGGAGGGCAGGATGGAGTACCTTGCTGCGGAGAATGCATATGCATATGTGGAGGCGGGAGACATGAAGATGGATCGCAGGCTGACACACACAGGCAGATTTGTGTTCCCGGCAAGTCATTATCATGGGCTGACGGTTGCATTTGATATGAGTCAGGCGGTTGCGGCACTGGGCGAAGAGGTAAAGGATTTTCCGGTTGATCTGACCGGACTTCAGGCGAAATACTGTCCCGGAAAATATCCGTTTCTCGTCCGGGGAATGGAGGGAGCTGAGCGGATCTTCGGAGAGCTGTATCAGGTGCCGGCAAAGATCCGGATCCCATATTTTAAGATTAAGATTCTGGAGCTGCTGCTCTATCTGGAGGCACTGGAGCTGCCAAAGGAGCAGGAGGAGCGGCCGTATTATTATAAGACCCAGGTAGAGAAGGTGAAGGCAATTCAGGAATTTCTGGCAGAGCATATGGCGGAAAATTATACTCAGGAGGAGCTGGCAGCACGCTATGAGATTTCTCTGACCGGAATGAAGAACTGCTTTAAGTCGGTATATGGGGTGTCACTGGGAGCGTGGCTGACGGACTATCGGATGAATCAGGCAGCCGAGCTGCTTCGGTCAAGGCGGGAAATGAGTATTGCAGAGATTGCCGGCAGGGTCGGCTATGACAGTGCCAGCAAGTTTGCGATTGCGTTTCGAAAGGTAATGGGAATGGCTCCGCTGGAGTACCGGGGCGCCATTCGTTAATGAGAGAGCTCCGGTTATAAGATCGGAATGAATATGAAAAGCAGTATGGAAAGGAAGTTGTGGAGTCGAATATGGATACAAATAAGGAAACAAATAAGGAAACAAAGAATCAAAAGACCGGGCAGAAGAAGCAGAACTGGCTGGGGATCCTGCTGGGCTATGCCAGGGATTACCGGAACCGGTTTGCCGGCTCGGTGATTTTATCGATCATCAGTATTGTAGCGGGGTTATTTCCATTCTTCTGTATGTACCGGATTATCTGCGGATTTGTGGATGAGACCGTAACGGCCGGAATGATCTGGTTGTGGTGCGGTCTGGCACTGGCGGCATATGTGATTAAGATCGCCTGCTTTGCAGGTTCTACCGGTCTGGCGCATCAGGCGGCCTATTACATATTGGAGAATCTGCGTCTGCGGGTAGCAGACCGGTTCCTGCATGCACCGCTTGGAGAGGTACAGGGACATACAATCGGAGAGATTAAGGGAATCATCGTTGATAAGATCGAGAATATCGAATCGCCGCTGGCACATATGATACCGGAGGGCTCCGGTCATGTGGTGCTTCCGATCGTGAGCTTTATTGCTCTGGCGGTGATTGACTGGCGGCTGGCACTGGCATCCCTTGTGACATTTCCGGCAGCACTGGTCTGTATGGCACTGACATTTAAGATCAGTGGTAAGAACTATGAGGCATACAATCAGGCGAATGCCTATATGAATAGCATGATCGTGGAATATGTCGAAGGCATCGAGGTTATTAAGGCATTCGGACGTGCCGGTGTCTCTTATGACAAATATGCGAAGTCCATTACCGATTATCGGACCTTTATTATTAAGTGGCTTTCGTCTACCTGGGTAACAATGAAGCTGGCATTTGCACTTTTCCCATCAACATTGATCGGAACTCTGCCGGTAGGACTGGCACTTGCCAATCATGGCATAATTACAGCACCGGAAGCGGTATTGGGCGTTATGCTTTCCATCTCAATGGTCAGCTCATTAGCCAGACTGGAGGTATTCTCCAATGAGATGAAGCAGGTGCAGATGACTGTAGAAGATCTGCAGGTATTTCTGGAGATGGAGGAACTCCCGGAACCGAAAACCGAGAAAGAGATAAAGGGCAATGCCGTAGAGCTGAAAAACGTGCATTTCTCATACAATAAGCAGGCGGAGGATGAGGTTCTGCATGGTGTTGACCTTGTGCTTCCGGAACACAGCTTTACCGCACTGGTAGGACCATCCGGTGGCGGTAAATCCACAGTAGCAAAGCTGATCGCAAGATTCTGGGATGTAACCGAAGGGGAGATTACGATCGGTGGAGTGAACATAAAGGATATGACGCTGGATCAGCTGTCTAAGAAGGTTAGCTTTGTAGCACAGGATAATTTCCTGTTCCGGTGTTCGATTCTTGAGAATATCCGGCTGGGAAATCCGGCGGCCACGGATGAGGAGGTCAGGGAGGCAGCCAGAATGGCACAGTGTGAGGAGTTTATCCTGAAGCTGCCACAGGGCTATGATACACCGGCGGGAGAGGCCGGAAAGCGGCTGTCCGGTGGTGAAAAGCAGAGAATCTCGATCGCACGTATGATGTTAAAGGATGCGCCAATCGTCATTCTGGATGAGGCAACGGCATTCACGGATCCGGAGAACGAGGATCGGATCCAGCAGAGTATTGCCGCACTGACAAAGGATAAGACGCTTCTGGTAATTGCACACAGATTGTCGACGATCCGGCAGGCGGATAATATTGTGGTTCTGAAGCAGGGAGCTGTTTTGGCGCAGGGCAGACAGGAGGAATTGCTGGAGACCTGTCCGCTGTATCAGGATATGTGGCAGGCACATATCGGGGCCAAGGCCTGGGCGGTATCAGCAGAACGAAAGGAGCAGGGAGCAAATGTTTAAGACAATCAAACGGATTATTGACTGGTGTGGTGAATTTCGGGGAAAGCTGTATGCCGGTTTTGTATGCTCGTTTTTCTCACATCTGTTTGCGGCAATGCCGGTTATGGTAGCTGCCTATACGATGGGAATGCTGGTTGATGCAGCCAGAGGAAAGGCGGATTTCGATTCCAGATGGATCGGCTGGAGTCTGATCGCATTACTGGTGCTGGTGTTCTTGCGGTTTCTTCTGGATTACCTGAGAGCCAGATGTCAGGAAGCCATCAGTTATGAGCTGATCGCAAGAGATCGTCTGGCTATCGGTGATGCCTTAAAGCGGGTGTCACTCGGATATTTCCAGCAGATGAATACGGGAAATATTCTGAATTCCATTACAACGGGACTTGGAACCATGGAAAACATGGGGATTCGAATGATCGATAATTTTGTGGGCGGATATTTAAACTTTCTGGTTATATTCCTTGCACTTTTGATCTTCAGTCCGTTAACGTCATTGATCGCACTTGCGGCAGCAGGTGTATCCTTCCTGTTCCTGCTGGTAGTGTCCCATTACAGTAAGAAGAATGCACCGGTAGAGGCACAGGCGAACCGGGATATGACCGGAGCGGTTCTGGAGTATGCGAGAGGACTCTCGGTTGTGAAGTCCTTCGGACAGACGGGAGCATCTATGGAGGCACTGGCCGGAGCGATTGGTGACAGCCGTAGGATCCATCTGAAAATCGAATGGGGATACATTCCGGCGAACTGCCTGCATCTTCTGGCGTTGAAATGTGGTTCCGTAGGGCTGGCACTTGCAGCATGCTTCATGGGACTGAGCGGACAGATGGATTTTTCCATGATGCTGATGTTTATTTTCTTTTCCTTTGGAATCTTTGCAAGTCTGGAGCCAATCAGTGACAGTGCGCATGTGCTGGGTGTCATTGAAGATGCGATGAACCAGCTGGATGCATTGAAGGAGAGCAATTACATTGACGGAGACGGTAAGGATATTCCGCTGGAGCATTATGATATTGAGTTCCGGAATGTAGATTTTGGATATGATACACGGCAGATTCTGAAGGATGTCAGTTTCCGGATTCCGGAGCGGACGTCAACTGCGATCGTGGGACCATCCGGTTCCGGTAAGTCTACAATCTGTAACCTGCTGGCCAGATTTTATGATGTAAATGCAGGAAGCATTGTGGTGGGTGGACATGATGTCCGGGAGCTGACCTGTGACAGTCTGCTGACGAATATTTCCATGGTATTTCAGAATGTATATCTGTTCCATGATACGATCCGGGCCAATATCTGCTTTGGAAAACCGGATGCGACAGAGGAAGAGATGATCGAGGTGGCGAAGCGGGCACGGTGCCATGATTTTATTATGGCATTGCCGGATGGCTACGATACGGTGATCGGTGAAGGTGGCGGTACATTATCCGGTGGTGAAAAGCAGCGGATCTCCATTGCCAGAGCGATGCTTAAGGATGCACCGATCATCATTCTGGATGAGGCGACCGCCAGCATTGATCCGGAAAATGAGCACCTGATCCAGAATGCGATCTCTGAGCTGACCAGGGGAAAGACCATCATTACGATCGCACATAGAATTGCAACGATCGAGCAGGCAGATCAGATCCTGGTCGTAGATGACGGAAGGATTGTACAGAGCGGTACGCATAAGGAGCTGATCGCCGAAGAAGGAAGATATCGGAACTTTATTGAGATTCGTCAGAAGGCGGAAGGCTGGAAGATTGCCTGATCCCGGAGCGTTTCTCTCTGGACAGCCCGCCGGTCATATGTGACTGGTCGGAATTGATAAATCTTGCCCGCTGGACAGCATCTTCACCATAACGGGAGCGGATGCTGTCGATAGCGGCATTTAATTTTGAAAGCTTTTCATTCTTTTCTGTATTAAATAAATCATATTGCTGCGTGTCTTCGCCGGAAATGTGACCGGTGGATACGCCCAGTTGCCGGATCGGCTCATGATTCCACATTTGTTCAAATAATCTGCAGGCAGCAGAGTATAAGACTTCCGTTACATTCGTCGCAGTTGGCAGCTGCATCTGATGAGATTGACGCTGGAAATTGTAATCTACGATGGTAACGGAAACCATGCTGATATAGGCATGATCCATGCGGATACGGGTTCCGATGGTTTCGCAGAGCGAGAGCAGAAAGGTTCTGGCGGTCTCGACATCCGTAACATCATAAGAAATCGTAATGGAATTACCATAGCTTTTGGCGGCACTCTTGTGATCGGTAACAATCTCCACATCACGTCCGTTGGCATAGTTCCAGATCACCTCACCGTGCTTCTTAAAATGACCGCGAAGGACGGTGACATCTGATTTGGCCAGATCGCCGATTGTATGGATGCCGAGCTCATGCAGCTTACGGCTGGTAGAGCGGCCGACAAAAAAGAGCTCATTGACAGACAGAGGCCACATTTTCTCCGGGACCTCCGATGGAAATAAGGTATGAACCAGATTCGGCTTCTTAAAGTCCGAAGCCATTTTCGCCAGAAGACGATTGCTGGATACTCCGATATTGACGGTGAATCCGAGCTCGGAATGAATCTCGTTTTTCAGACGTTCCGCGAAGGCAATCGGCTCCCCATACAGACGTGTGGTGCCGGTCATATCACAGAATGCTTCGTCAATGCTGTATTGCTCCACAACCGGAGCATAATGACGAAGGAGCTCCATAAGTTGATTGGAGCTCCTTACATAAAGGGCATAGTCAGGCGAGGCCACATAAAGTTCCGGACATTTCTTCCGGGCATTGACTAAAGGCTCGCCGGTACAGATACCGTATGATTTTGCCTTTGTGGACTTTGCCAGAACAATGCCGTGCCGGTTCTCCTCGCTTCCGCCGATGACGGCAGGGATGTCGCGGATATCCTGCGCATCGGGATCCTTCTTCAGCCGGTCAACAGCTTCCCAGGAGAGAAAGGCACTATTTACATCAACATGAAAAATAATAGGCTCTGGCATAATAAATCCTTAATAATAATTTTGATACTTGATACTATATCTTAAATCGTTTCAACCCGGATGGTATTGGTGTTACCGGATTTACCATTGATCTGACCGCCGGTCAGGACAACGGTGTCACCAGGCTGTAAATGGAACAGATCCTTTGCCTGTGAAACCGCATGATAGAATACAACCTCAATGGAGTTAAAGGCTTCGCTTAATACCGGAGTCACACCCCAGCTTAAATTCAGCTTTCTCCATGCCTGCTCGGAGGTGGTCATACCGATAATGTCTACCGGACAACGGAAACGGCTGACCATTCGTGCCGTAGTACCGGTCAGGGAGCTGACTACGATACATTTAGCCTTTACGTCAACGGCCATAGCACAGGTCGCATGAGAAACCGCATCAATGTTATTGTGAATCTCAAACTCGGTTCCGTTAAACCAGTGCTGGTAATCAATGTGCTGCTCTGTATATTCCGCAATCTCAGCCATGTTCTTAACGGCCTCAACCGGATGCTTGCCGGCAGCTGTCTCGCCGGACAGCATGACAGCGGAGCTTCCGTCATAAACGGCATTGGCAACATCGGAGATCTCCGCTCTGGTCGGACGCGGATTCTGGATCATGGACTCTAACATCTCGGTTGCTGTGATAACGCGCTTGCCGAGCAGACGACACTTCTTAATTAAGTATTTCTGAATGGATGGAACCTCCATAAACGGAATCTCAACGCCCAGATCACCACGGGCGATCATGATACCGTTAGCCAGCTCGCAGATCTCGTCAATGTGATCGACACCGGAACGATTCTCGATCTTGGCGATCACATCAATATTGGCACCGCCGTTTGCATCCAGGAAATCACGCAGATCCTGCATGTCCTGCTTTGTGGAAACGAAAGAAGCTGCAACAAAATCCACATCATTCTGAATACCGAAAAGCAGATCGTCCTTATCCTGCTCGCTTAAGAAATCATGATCCAGTAACCGGTTCGGGAAGTTCATACTCTTACGGTCGGATAATTCACCGCCGGATAATACGGTACAGACAGCGTTGCTGCCTTTCAGCTGTTCTACACGGAAGATAACCAGACCGTTGTTGACCAGGATTGTATCGCCGACCTTCAGATCATTGATCAGGTGGCTGTAGTTTACTGCGACCCTTGTCTCATCACCGACAATATCATCTGTAGTGAAGGTGAAGGTATCTCCTTCCTTTAAGGTGACCTTCTTATTTGCAAATGTTTTGATCCGGTATTCCGGTCCCTTGGTATCCAGCATGATCGCAATCGGAAGGTTTAATTTCTTACGTACCTTCTTGATCAGGTCGATCTTACTCTGATGCTCCTCATGCGTACCATGGGAGAAGTTCAAACGGGCTACATTCATGCCGGCATGGCACATTTTAATCAGAGTTTCCTCGTTTTCACATGCCGGACCGATCGTACAGATGATTTTTGTTTTACGCATAGCTGCTCTCCTTATGTCTTCCTATATTTATAATGGAACTTATTTTCGGTTTTATACTAACAAATATGGCGGTAGGATTCAAGGGTACGCAAGTAAAATAATGGTAAAGAAAGTGCAAGTTAGTGCCAGATCAGCAATCCTACGTGATAAAAAATAAATGCCAGTACAAGGGAGAACACCAGATAATAGATAACGGAAAGCGCGATCCATTTTTTTGAATGGTTTTCCCGGAAGGTTGCGGCAACGGTCATGGTACAAGGTACATTAAATACGATCGCCATGATAAAGCCCAATGCCTGTGCCTTTGTGATCACCTGTGGCAGCAGCTGCATCATGCCCTCGGACATGCCGTTTAATTTGGCATTAAACGCCGCATTGACAATATCTGTGTTGCTGTACAGGGCATTCAGAACACCGAGCAGGGATTCCTTTGTAAACATGGATGAAATATATGCCATAAACATTTGCCAGGTCATGCCAAAGGTGCTGGTTACCGGCTCGATTACCTGACCGATGATGGACAGAATGCTTCCATTATCAAACCAGTTATAGGAAAGAAGGTAAAAGACAATGGATACCAGTGTAATGACACGGAACGCACGGATAAAAATGTCCTTGGCTTTTACAAGGGTAACCCGGATAATGTGACTCCACTTTGGCTTGTGGTACGGCGGGAGCTCCATGATAATACCGCCCTTGTCCTCTTCGCTGATCAGCTGTTTCTTAAAGATGCGTGATACCAGAAAGAGAGAACCGATGGTGGTCAGGAACATCAGCAGAATGATCAGCACGGCACCGATCGGACCGTAGAAAACAGCCGCCAGCATCGGAGCCAGAGAAAGGGTAGAACCGCAGGGGATGCTCCAGACAAGGATCATGGTGAGGAATCGCTGTCCGGAATTATCAATGACCCGGCTGCCCGCAACACCGGCCATATTACAGCCCATGCTCATAAGCAGAGAGCAGATGCTCTTGCCCTGCAGACCGAGACGCTCCATTGCAGAGTTAAAGACTACGGAGATCCGTGCCATATATCCGACGTCTTCGATGATCGCGAATGCAAAGGTAACACCCAGCACAAAGCCGGCCATAGAAACGGTAAAGGCAAGGACATTTGGCAGAGCGACGTAAACCAGTTCAGCAAGCGGCTTCCATACATTCAGAGCGGTCATAAGCTGTTCCAGCGGGTGACTGATAGCGGCTGCCAGCCCAAAGGCAATGGACATGACCGGAGTGGCAACCAGCATTGCAACGACCAGTGTGGCAACAATGATCCCTAGAGCGATCCATTTACCGGAATGAGCCCCTAATGCCTTTCGGTCAAAGCGGTTTAAGGTCGCTTGGGTTCCGGTCTTGGTTACAGTACCGTCCAGAAGCCGGTCAATGTATTCGTATTTATGCTTTCCGGATGCCATGAGCCCGTCTGCTGTTTTTTCAAGTTCAAAGATGGCAGATTTCTCTTTGGAAAACAGAGGAGATTCTTCCTGCTGTGCCACCAGAGTATCGAAGGAAAGACGAGTGTCGGAAGTGTAGCTCCGGATAAAATCGTCGGCTGCAGGTATCCGGGCAGAGGAAACGGCATTGGCCAGAGTTTCCTTCAGGGCACCGTAGCGTTTGGCATCAGAGGCAACAAATCCAATCACCGGAATTCCCATTTTCCGGCTGAGCTTCTCAACATCAATCTGCAGTCCTTTCTGCTGTGCGACATCCATCAGATTTAAGATAAGGATGACCGGTGTGGAGATTCCGATAAAATCCGTATACATATAAAGGGAACGTTCCAGCTGGGAGCTATCGACCAGGATCGCAACCAGATCGGCGGCACCGGAACGGATATAATCCGAAGTAATCCGCTCCTCATTGGACTCGGCGGATAAGCTGTAGCTGCCGGGCAGATCAATAACATCATATTCTATTTTATTATATGTAAAGCTGCCGGTCTTGCGCTCGACGGTCTTGCCGGGCCAGTTGCCGATATGCTGGTGTGAGCCGGTAAGACCATTGAATACGCTGGACTTTCCGGAGTTTGGCTGACCGAGCAGTGCGATTGTTTTTTTCATTCCCGATTTCCTCCTTTGATCTCAATTTTATTGCAATCCTTTTTGCTCAGGGCAACAATGGAATCGCGACAGTAAAATAAAACAGGCTGTCCCTTCAGATTCTGGATCACTTGTACCGGGCTGCCCTCTACAATCCCGATACCAATGAATCTGGATAGCAGATGGTGACTGCCATTGACAGAACTGACATATCCGGTATAGCCGGCATTGGCTTCAGATAATTTCATAATAGATCCTCCTTATTCTTATGTAGTGATAACTAACCGGAATTAGTTTAGTATGAACCTGTAAATATATCTATATCCAAGTCGGTAAAAAAGGTCTGTTTAGCCACGCATTTAAATGACGTTTGCTTTTTCAAAATGCAGAAATTATAATAAATATATGGAATACAGGAGAAGAAAAAACATGAAAAAAGATGATTTTGCAAAAAGTATACAGGAATTTATGGAGGGCAGAAGAAATCTGGCAAAACTCTCGCAGGAGCTGCCGGACGGGTATATGGAGCTGACGGCCTGCTATGTTCTTCCGGGAATCTTTCTGGCATGCAACGATGTCCATGCGAAGACTGTTCCATGTAATAAGGAAAATATGCCGGAGGAATTGCTGCTCATAAATTATTGTATGCAGGGCAGATGTGAGTTTAAGGTAGATGAGGACGGCTATAATTATGTGGATAATAACATGATGAATATTACAACGCAGATGGCACAGGATTATTTCTATTATCCGTCCTCGTACTATGTGGGATATGAGATCTATGTGCTGCCGGTAATGTTTACGGAGGAGACCGAAAAGGCACTGGAGCTGTTTGATATAGAGATAGAGGCAATGCGCCGGACCTATGAGCGTGGAGCGGCATTTTATGCTTCGGACGCCATGCTGAAGCTTTGGAATCATATAGCAGAAGCGATGAATGCCGGAAATACAGGACAGCTTCGGCTGGATGTGCTTCAGATACTGAAATATTTTCAGGACTATCAGCCGCTGACACCGGTCAATACCATGTATTTGTCGAAGGCACAGACGATGCTTGCGAAGCGGGCACAGGCAATGTTGGTGGAGGATCTGAGCAGACATCTGCCGGTGAAGCTGGTGGCAGAGCAGCTTAGCGTGAGTGAAACCAGTCTGAAACGGTACTTCCGTTTCGTATACGGGGCAAATATATCAACCTATATGAATGAGGTGCGGATGAAGCATGCAGCCGGACTTCTGGCAGAAACGGGGTTCAGTATTTCTGACATAGCAAAGGCATGCGGCTATGTAAATCAGGGACGGTTTGCCCGGGTATTCCGGGAATATTATGGAATGAAGCCATTGGATTATCGGAGAATGAACCGGTAAATCAAGGAAATTTATCAGTTACCGGCTTGCTTTTCGCAGATCCGTATGTTATAAAGTAAACAGCGTTTACCAAATAGAAAGCATGAAGTATAAAACAGGATTGGGGTGAGTACGATTCGCGAGAGTACAGTAGAAACCAGAAAGCTTATATTGAAAAGTGCGGAGGAAATCTTTCTGGAATGCGGATATCAGGAGGCATCCATGCGTAAGATCGCAGCCAAAGCCGGGATTACACCGGGTGCCATTTACAAGCATTTTTCAAATAAAGAGGAAATGTTCGGTGAGATTTTTGCCGACTGCGGAAATAAGCTGATGAGTCTTACAGAGTCCATGATAAATGTGGATTTTGCGGCAATGAGTGATGAACAGCTCCTGCAGGTATGGCAGTCCCGGGTATCGGTGCGTACCTTCCATATGCTGGAGGGAGATATGCGGTTATTTCATATGCTCTTAAACTATGATTCGGGCGGCTATATGGAGCGGTTCCGAAAGGTTTATATTGATCGGAGTGCAGGATTTGCGGTCCGGTATTATGACGAGTTATATAAGCGGGGACTGGTAGCCAGACAGCTTCGACCGGAGACGATTTATATGCTGTCAATGGCGGAATTTACAATGATCTGTGAGATGATCGCGGATGATTCCTGCAAGGAGGGTATCACACCGGAAATGGAGCAGGCGTTTCAGGAGGCTATGGATGTTCTGATGTATGGACTGGAGGCCGGGCTTGGATTTGTTAACAAGGAACAATGGAAGGTAAGGAGATAGAAATGAAAGCATCAATTCAGGAATGGATGACAGGCTATATTTATCGTAGTGCCTGTAAACCATATTTAAAAGAAAAGGGTGTAACCGGAGAGACCATCCGGAAGATCCGGAAAGAATATAAGGCGATACGACAGCGGGCGAAAGGCATCGGAGCGAAAAATATGACCGGAGCATATGCGATGGGAATTTATTTTATTGCACTGAATCGCAGGAGCGGGCTCTCCAAGGAGGAGAACTATGAGGTGTTCTACAATGCGATCGCACATTCCGCGATCATGAAGAAATCACTGGGAGACGGTGATTCCTACCTGGATGAGAAACGGCTGCCGGGACGGCTGAAATGGGCGGAGGAGAGCCGGAAACGGCTGTTTGAAAATGACTGGGTTGTGGATGTGCTTCCGGGAAACGGAGACTATGATCTCGGATACGACTATCATGAGTGCGGAGTAGTGAAGCTCTGCCGGGATGAGGGATGTCCGGAGCTGGCCAAGTATATATGCAGATTTGATTACCTGCTGGCAGATATCATGGGCATGGAGCTGAAACGGACGGGTACACTTGCAGAGGGCGCCGACAAGTGTGATTTCCGGTATAGCAGAAAGCGTTAGGAGAGTTCACAAAATTTTCACAAAAAATTAGCACTCAACACTTGACATTGCTAATAATAGGTGTTATATTACAACTAGAACAAAGGAAAGGGGATAAAAAGAATAGAACATGATCCCGATATTCCAATGTTGATATTGAAACTCAACACCTCAGATTTCTCTGATCGTGCTAATAAGTTATATGGTTTGTGAACCAGAGGTTCACAGTTGAAAGGAGTAATGACTTATGTTACCTAGTATTTTTGGAGAAAGCTTATTTGATGACTGGATGGATTTTCCATTCGAAAAGGATTTTGAAAAAGAGTTCTTCCCATCGAAGAATCCATTGTATGGTAAGCATGCAAAGAACATGATGAAGACCGATGTGAAAGAGTTGGATGATCATTTTGAAGTAGATATTGACCTGCCGGGCTTTAAGAAGGATGAAGTCAGTGCTCAGTTGAAAGATGGTTACCTGACAATTTCAGCTACCAAGGGTCTGGATAAGGATGAGAAAGATAAGAAGACCGGTAAGTATATCCGTCAGGAACGGTATGCCGGCAGTATGAGCCGTAGCTTCTATGTTGGCGAGGATATTTCACAGGATGAGATCAAGGCCAAATATGAAAACGGTATCCTGCAGTTGACTATCCCGAAGAAGGAAGAGAAGCCTGCAGTCGAAGAAAAGAGCTACATTGCAATTGAATAATTGCCGGTTTGACAATTAGGATTGAAATGACATAAAAGAGATCTCAGAAAGGAAGTAATGACAATGTCAGATAAGAATCCAAAACATCCATTGAAGAAAAAGAAGGTACATGAGAAGATGTGCGTTGCAAATCATTCAGAGGAAGAGATGCAGCCGAAGTCAAAGAAGCATGTATACAACTAGCGGATGGATAGACAGTCAACAGATAAACAGAAGCCCCGGAGAGCGTAAAAGCTTTCCGGGGCTTTTGTTAATTATCCCACTGTTGTAAGGTACTGACAAGTACAGGGACAATCTGTTTCTTTCTGGATACGACACCCGGCAGGTGACAGAGATTGCCCTCAGGCTCGGTCCGGAATGCTTCCCGGACCAGCTGCTCGGATTGTTCTCCGTAGAACAACATATCGGAAGATTCTTCTAAGATATTAGTCATGACAAAGAATATCATGTCGCACTTCGTAGACAGATAAGAATCCTTCAGGAACTGATGGATCGTTTTCTGTAAATGCTTAAGCTCCTTCTGGTTCATGGAGCTGATCTGCGCAACTCCGAAAGCAGTATCGCCCACCTGAAAGGTCTTGAAATCCTGATAGAAGATCTCCTCCGGTGTTTTACCCACCAGATCACTGCCGGCAGCAAACATCTCCATGGCATAAGACTCGATGTCAATATCAGCGAGCTTTGACAGGGCTCTGGCTGCCGACTCGTCCATGGATGTACAGGTAGGAGAACGGAACATCAGAGTATCCGACAGGATGGCGGAGCAGAGCAGACCGGCGATCTGTTTCGGCGGAGTAACACCCTGTTCCTGATACATCTGATATATGATCGTTCCGGTACAACCGACCGGCTGATTGCGGAAATAAACCGGATTAATGGTTTCTAAGGAACCGATCCTATGGTGGTCGATGATCTCCATGATCTCTGCATTTTCGATGCCGTTAACGGCCTGGGATCGTTCGTTGTGGTCAACCAGGATCACCTGTTTCCGGCGCATAGCCAGTAAGTTCCGTCTGGAAACCATACCGTAATAGTTTCCCACATCATCGGTGATCGGGAAATCACGATGACGGAGCTTGGACATGATCTCCTTGGCACTGTCCAGCGAGTCATCCAGCTGGAAGGTCACCAGATTGGAATGACGCATGAAATATTTGATCGGAATACACTGGTTGATCATGCGGGCAGCAGAATAGGTATCCAGATAGGTTGTAATGATGGAGCACTGACGCTCCTCTGCCATGCGGATGATCTCCGGAGAGACCTTGGCATTCAGACAGATGATCAGGCAGGAAGCTCCATGCTCAATGGCTTCGCTCTGGATGTCTTCCCGGTCTGCCACGATGACGATATCATCTTCTTCCACGCTGGCTTCTATGATATCCAGATTCGCGGCTCCGATCATAACTTTTCCATTAATGATCCGGGCATGAGGGTTACCGCAGATCAGGGTACCCTCCAGTACCTCGATCAGGTTGCTGAGTGGTGTCCGGGCAAGTCCCAGGATATGATTATCCAGCACTTCCATATAAGAACGGGCGATATCATTGATCGTGATCAGACCCTCCAGCTTATTAGTGCCCTGTGTGATCGGCAGTGTGACAACATCCAGCTCCCGCATGAGCAGCCAGGCATTCCGGATGGAAATCGTATCCGGTACACCCTTCGTCTCGCGGAAATCAATATCCCGCATCTGGACATCTACATTCTCCAGATATTCCGGTGCATCCACATGGAAATAGTCCAGGACAAATGCAGTTTCATTATTAATATTACCGGCACGGCGTGGTACATAATGGCCGGGATGTTCGATATTCTTTAAATAGGCATATGCAATCGCAGAACAAATGGAATCCGTATCCGGATTTCTATGTCCGATTACATAAATCTTTCTCTGTTCCATACTTCTCCTCTCTCCCGGATCACCGGGCAGATATTGCGATAGTTAGGTTCAGTATACATGATTTTAGAATGATTTCCAATTAAAAAAGAGTAAAATGACAGACCAGCCGGCGGAGATCAGGACTTAGGCTTTTTCCAGACAAGCGTGATTCCGTACAAAATAATGATCACACCGCAGAAAACGAAAAACAGACTGACACCTAAAACACCGAAAAAGATTTTGAGGCCGGCATATTCTCCGGGATGCCCGATCGTATAAATGGTCAGGGCACCGCCCGCGATCAGAAACAGGGCACCGATGAAAACATAAATGGCACAGAAAATAATATTTTTGGCTGTCCGCCCGGCATTGGCAATGGTTGTGGCAGCCGCAGACTTCTGCTTCTTTTCTAAAGAAGGATCCTCCGTGGATGCGGATTCCGGAACGGGAATCTCGGCATGGGAGGACGCAGTATGCTCTGCATCTGACTCTTCTGAATGATAGGAAAACGGATTATTTGATTGGGTTTCCATTAGACCACCCTTTCTGATCGGTTTTGTGAATATAATATATGATATAATTTTATAAAAATAATCGGATAAAAGCAAGAAGTTGTGCAATGGTAGTTTGAAAAACATATGATTGACATTAGTACGGTAGACCGATATAATGTAAAAAGGAGGGATTGCGATGATAGTTAATGATTTACTTGAAAAAGAAAATATGTCGAGATATCGTTTAAGCAAGGAGAGCGGAGTTGCGATGACGACAATTACTGATATTTGTAATGGAAAAGCTGCCCTTGATAAGTGCGAGGCCGGAACCTTGTATAAGATTGCAAAGGTTCTTGGCGTGACGGTTGATTTAATGTTAGAGAATAATCGTGTAGAAAAAACAGATTGCAGATGCTCCTTTGAGACTTTTAAAAGTAATACCTGTCATCATGTAAAGGATATGGGCGATATCGATTTTATTATCGAAACATTGGAGGCGGATGAAATACGTAAACTTTATGAACGGAGATGGTACAGAGAAGCATTGTATCTGCTGGCAATGGTTGACTATTTGTCCAGACTGAACAAGTTGCCTCTTTGTACAAATTATAACGATATTCGGTCTCAGAAGCTTGAGAAACCATGCTTTCCGGCAGGGATTGTTGTATCGTATGCAGCAACCGGCGATGAAAGTATAAAAGAAAAGGCACTCGCAGATGCCATCCCTGAATTCATGCGTTTTAATATTGTGGAGAGTGAGGTGCGAAATGTCTGTTGATAAGCCTTTTACAAAAGAAAATTTGGATTCCTATTTAAAGGAGCTGGCAAAGGAATTTCGTAAAAGAAACGGTGTCAGGATACCGGCAGAGATTATTTTGATTGGTGGTGCATCTATTCTTATAAATTATGACTTCAGAGAAATGACCTATGATATGGATGCAATTATCAAGTCATCAGGGGCAATGAAGGATGCGATTAATATAGTAGGTGATAGACTGGGGCTTCCGGTTGGATGGTTAAATACTGACTTTGTTAATACTAAGTCATATACACCCAGATTGGCGGAATATTCAAAGTATTATAAGACCTTTGCAAATGTTTTACAGATTAGAACGGTATCAGCAGAATATCTTATAGCAATGAAACTTATGGCAGGCCGACAATATAAGAATGATTTATCGGATATTATAGGTGTGCTGATTGCACAGGAGGACCGGAATGAAGCTTTGGATTTTGCAACCATTCAAAAGGCAATAATTGATTTATATGATTCTTATGATAAGATACCGGAGAATTCCAGAGTTTTTATTGAAGCGGTTTATAAGAAAGAAGATCTGCATGCATTTTATAAGCAGTGCAGAGAGCTTGAACAGGAAAACAGGGATGTTTTGGTTGGATTCCAGGAAAATTATCCGAATGTACTGAATGGTGACAATCTTGCAGATATTCTGAATGTAGCAAGGGCGAAAAGAAATCAATAAAGGAGGCCATAAGATGGCAGCAGCAAAGGAAGAGAACCGGGAGCTGGCAGAGGCTCCCATTACGGGACTGTTACTTAAACTGGCGATTCCGACAGTGATCGCACAGCTGGTTAATTTACTATATAACATGGTGGATCGGATCTATGTCGGACGGATTCCGGAGGTGGGTACCGAGGCACTGGCGGGGCTGGGAGTTACGTTCCCGATCGTAATGCTGGTATCTGCGGCATCGGCGCTGTCCGGCATGGGAGGTGCATCACGGGCAGCCATCGCAATGGGGAAAGGAGAGCATGAGAAAGCAGAGAAATATCTGGGGAATGCGACGCTTGTGCTGATTCTTCTTGCAGTAGTCATGACGGTGGTATTTCAGTTTACAAAGGACCCGATCCTGCTGGCATTCGGTGCCAGTGAGGTGACGCTTCCGTATGCCAGCAGTTATCTTGGCATCTATCTGTTTGGTACGATATTTGTGCAGATCTCACTGGGATTAAATATGTTTATCACCAATCAGGGCTTTGCCAGAACCAGTATGGCAACGGTGTGTATCGGAGCCGTTCTGAATATTATTCTGGATCCGGTATTTATCTTCGGGTTCCGGATGGGGGTGCAGGGTGCGGCACTGGCAACCGTGATCAGTCAGGCCGTTTCTGCAATCTGGGTACTGCGGTTCCTGACCGGGAAGAAGTCGATCCTGAAAATAAAACCGGCGTATATGAAGCCGGAGGGCAGGATCATCGGCTCTATGCTGGCGCTCGGAGTCTCGCCGTTTATCATGCAGTCTACCGAGAGTCTGATCCAGCTTATTTTTAATACCGGAATGCAGAAATACGGCAATGATACCTATGTGGCGGTGATGTCGATCCTGTTCAGCATTATGCAGATCGTATGGCTGCCGATTCAGGGTTTTGCACAGGGAGCGCAGCCGATCGTCAGCTATAACTACGGTGCGGGAAATATGGACCGGGTAAAGAAATGCTTCCGGATGCTGTTTATTATTTGTATCAGCTTTTCTGTGGGAATCGTGGTATTGATCGAGCTGCTGCCGCAGATGTTTATTGGGATCTTTACGCCGGATCAGGCGGTCATCACACTTGGAACACCGGCATTGCGGGTGTTTATGCTGGGTATGAGCCTGATGGGGGCACAGTGTGCCTGCCAGCAGACATTTCTGGCACTGGGAGAATCGCTGATTTCCATGTTTCTGGCACTGCTTCGGAAGGTGATCCTGCTGGCGCCGCTGGCACTGTTGCTGCCGGTCCTGACAGGCTGGGGTGTATGGGGACTTTTTATTGCAGAACCGGTCAGTGATGTCCTGGCAGTCTGCACGACAGTGACCCTGTTTGCCGTCCGGAGCCGGAAGCTTCTGAAACCGGGAAAATAAATGCTTGCACATAGAGAAAAAATGTGATATTTTGAACCCGAGTGGTATTCTTACTTATATGTAGAAATCACATCGGGATAATGTGTCATCACGAGCGGCATAGAAGTGCTGTCTGTCCGGGAATGCCGGACGGCCGGCAGACGAATGAGAAAGAGGTGATGACATGGATATAGGAATCATAGGTGCCGGTAAGGTGGGCTGTTCCATGGGAAAATATGTGAAACAGCACGGGTTTCCGGTAGCAGGATACTATAGCAGAACGAAGCAGAGTGCGGAAGAAGCGGCGACGTTTACCCGTACGGAGTGCTTTGAAGATTTAACAGATATTATTTTGGCAAGTGATACCCTGTGGATCACGACACCGGATGACAGCATCCGGGACGTGTGGGATTGCATTGCAAGATACGACATTCAAGACTATATAATCTGTCACTTTAGTGGCTCATTATCTTCCGATGTATTTTCCGGGATTGAAAAGAAGAAGGCACATCCCTGTTCGATTCATCCGATTTACGCATTCAGCGACAAGAATACTTCCTACGAAAAATTAAATGAAGTGCATTTTACCATTGAGGGCGATGATTATGCGGTGGAGCATATGACAGAGCTTCTGGAGAGCATGGGTAATGTTGTGACCCGGATCCAACCGCAGAAAAAGACGCTATACCACAGTGCGGCCTCGCTGGTCAGCAATCATGTTCTGGGTGTTATAGATGCCGGAATGCATCTGCTGGAGGAATGCGGATTCACGACCGATGAGGCGTATGAGGCAATGACACCACTGATCCTGAACAATGTGCAGGCAGCCTGCGAGAAGGGATGCCGGGAGGCATTGACAGGACCGGTAGAGCGCAATGATGTAGAGACCGTGGATCATCATTTGTCGGTGTTAAGCGGCACGGCGAAAGACATTTATTTAAGCGTAGGAAACGAGCTTGTGATCATGGCGAAGGAGAAGCATCCGGAGCGGGATTACAGCCGCATGGAGCTGAGGTTCCGGTAATTATAAAAAGAAAGGTAATAAGCGAAGCAAGGCATTCACTTGAAAGTTAGGTGACAATATGAAAAATACAGTAGTAACATTTCAGAAGGCGAAACAGGAAGGCAGAAAGATTTCCATGCTGACAGCATATGATTATTCTACGGCAAAGCTGGAGGATGAGGCCGGTATTCAGGGAATTCTGGTCGGTGACTCACTGGGAAATGTGGTATTAGGATATGAGGACACGATTGCGGTTACCATGGAGGATATGATCCATCACGGAGCAGCGGTTGCCAGAGGTGCGAAGAATGCGCTGGTAGTAGTCGATATGCCGTTCATGTCCTATCAGGTATCGGTAGAAGAGGCAGTCCGGAATGCAGGACGTTTGATGAAGGAAGGACATGCAGGAGCCGTGAAGCTGGAAGGCGGCGAGAGCGTATGTCCGCAGATCCGGGCAATCGTAAATGCCGGAATCCCGGTCATGGCACATCTGGGACTGACCCCGCAGTCGATTCATGCGTTTGGCGGCTTTAAGGTACAGGGCAAGACCGAGGCGGCAGCAAAGAAGCTGTTAGAGGATGCACATAAGGTACAGGAGGCAGGTGCTTTTGCATTGACATTAGAGGCTGTACCAAGTAAACTGGCAGCGATGGTAACCGAGCAGTTAGACATTCCGACGATCGGAATCGGTGCCGGCAACGGCTGTGACGGACAGATTCTGGTATATCAGGATATGCTTGGCATGTTCTCTGATTTCACACCGAAGTTTGTAAAACGGTATGCGAATGTAGGCGAGGTCATGAAGGACGCATTCCGCGGCTACATCAATGAAGTGGAGTCCGGTGCATTCCCGTCAAAGGAGAATGAATATGCCGTAGATGACAGTGTGATCGAGAAGCTATATTAAATAGTAATGGATTGCGATAATACGAATAAGAAAAGAGGAAATGATCATGAAAATCGTACAGACAGTGGAAGAAGTAAGAGCACAGGTAAAGGAGTGGCGTCAGGCAGGCCTGACAGTTGGTCTGGTGCCAACGATGGGATATCTTCATGAGGGACATAAGAGCCTGATCGATCGTGCAGTAAAAGAAAACGACCGGGTTGTGGTCAGTGTATTTGTAAATCCGATGCAGTTCGGACCGACCGAGGATCTGGCCAGCTATCCGAGAGATCTGGACCGGGATGCGGCACTTTGTGAGGGTGCAGGCGCAGCACTCATCTTCCATCCGGAACCGGAGAATATGTACTCCCCGGATTTCTCAAGCTTCATTGATATGAACACGCTGACCAAGGGACTGTGTGGCAAGACCCGTCCGATTCATTTCCGTGGTGTATGTACGGTAGTTGGAAAGTTATTCAATATCGTACAGCCGGATAAGGCTTATTTCGGACAGAAGGATGCACAGCAGCTGGCAGTGATCCGCCATATGGTAAATGACCTGAACTTCAACCTGGAAGTGGTTGGATGTCCGATCATCCGGGAAGAGGACGGATTGGCTAAGAGCTCCAGAAATACGTATCTGAGTCCGGAAGAGAGACAGGCAGCCCTGATCCTGTCAAAGAGCTTAAATCGTGGACAGGATCTGATCGAGGCCGGTGAGAAGGATGCGGCAGTCATCAAGAAGGCAATCACAGAGATGATCGAGACAGAGCCTTTGGCTAAGATAGATTATGTAGAACTGGTAGACTGGAATACCTTGGAGCCGGTTGAGAAGATCGAGGGACCGGTCTTAAATGCAATTGCAGTATACATTGGTAAGACCAGACTGATTGATAATCACATTTACGAAGGAGTATAAGACCATGACGATCACAATGTTAAAGGCGAAGATTCACCGGGCGGTTGTAGTGCAGGCGGAGTTGAATTACGTGGGTAGTATCACGATTGATTCTGCACTGATGGAGGCTGCCGGGATTCTGGAATATGAGAAGGTACAGATTGCAGATGTGGAGAGCGGAACCCGGTTTGAGACCTATGTCATTGCGGGTGAGGCCGGATCCGGCATGATCTGCTTAAATGGTGCGGCGGCACGTCAGGTACAGGTCGGAGATCATGTCATCATCATGGCCTATGCGGATATGACGCCGGAGGAAGCGAAAAAGGCAATGCCACAGGTGGTATTTGTGGATGAACAGAACCGGATCAAACGAATTGCACATTATGAAAAACACGGGGAGCTTTGCTAGGCTCCCCGCCTTGCGTAGTAAGAGAAGTGTAGTAAGAGAATTGTAATAAAGAACATCTAGCCATGCAGGCGTAAAAATGTTAAAATAGAGACTGAGTTATCAGACGATTTCACAATTACAGCAATAGAAGCAGGAGGAATTCCATGTTAACAGGAAAGACAGTTGTTCTGGGTGTGACCGGAAGCATTGCGGCATACAAGATGGCGAATCTGACCAGTATGCTGGTGAAGCAGCATGCAGATGTCTACGTGCTGATGACAAAGAATGCAACGAATTTCATTCATCCGATCACATTTGAAACGTTAACCAATCATAAAACTCTGGTGGATACGTTTGACCGGAACTTTAATTATAATATTGAGCATGTGTCGCTGGCGAAGAAGGCGGACATTGTTCTGGTGGCACCGGCATCGGCCAATGTCATCGGAAAGATTGCCAATGGAATCGCAGACGATATGCTGACAACGACCGTGATGGCATGCAAATGCAAGAAGCTGATCGCACCGGCAATGAATACGCAGATGTTTGAGAATCCGATCGTGCAGGACAATCTAAAGAAACTGGAGCATTACGGTATGACTGTGATCCAGCCGGCGGTTGGGCTGCTGGCATGTAAGGATGTGGGAGCCGGGAAGCTGCCATCCGAAGAGGAGCTGATGGATTACATCCTGCAGGAGATCCGGTTTGAGAAGGATCTGGTAGGGAAGAAGCTTCTGATCACAGCGGGACCGACCGTGGAAAGCATTGATCCGGTTCGGTTTATCAGCAATCATTCCACCGGAAAGATGGGCTATGCATTGGCTCGCGTGGCAGCAGAGCGTGGGGCGGATGTGACATTGATCTCCGGTCCGGTGAATCTGCAGGCACCGCGGTTTGTGAAGCTGGTGCCGGTAGTCAGTGCACAGGATATGTTTGAGGCGGTAAAGGCACATAGTGCAGAGGCAGATATCATTATTAAGGCTGCCGCAGTTGCGGATTATACACCGGAAGTAGTGGCAGACGAGAAGATTAAGAAGTCGGACGGAGAAGCAGAGCTGAAATTAAAGCGTACGACAGACATTCTGAAATGGCTGGGCGAGAACCGTGTTGCCGGGAAGAAGCAGTTTCTGTGCGGATTCTCCATGGAGACGGAGCATATGGTTGAGAATTCCAGAGCGAAGCTTGAGAAGAAGAATCTGGACATGATCGTAGCGAATAATCTGAAGGTTCCGGGTGCGGGCTTTGGTGTGGATACCAACGTGGTAACCCTGATCACGAGATCGGAGACGAAGGAGCTGCCACAGATGAGTAAAGAAGAGGTAGCGGCAGGGATTCTTAATGAGATCCTGCGGCTTCAGACACAGGGAAATGGAACAATAGTTTAGAATAACAGAGATGGGGTGATGATATGCGCCTTGGAGCATTAGAGGCAGGTGGCACGAAGATGGTATGTGCCATCGGTGATGAGAAGGGCACGATTTATGAGCAGGCTTCGATTCCAACGACAACACCGGAGGAAACGATGCCACAGATCATAGAGTATTTCCGGACGCATGGATATGCAGACGGACAGCAGCTGGACGGAATCGGAGTCGCAGCTTTTGGACCGGTGGATGTAAAGCCGGCATCTGCGACTTACGGAAGGATTCTGGATAGTTCAAAACTGGCATGGCGGCAGTATCCGATTTTGAATGTGTTGCAGGATGCATTTCCGATACCGATGGGGCTGGACACGGATGTGAATGGTTCCTGCCTGGGGGAAGTGACCTATGGGGCCGGCAGAGGACTGGACAGCGTGGTATATATAACGGTAGGAACCGGTATCGGTGCCGGAATCTACATGGATGGAAGACTGGTTCACGGGATGCTCCATCCGGAGGCAGGGCATATGCTGATCGCTCCGGTCAAGGGAGATGAAGCACATTGCGTCTGTCCATATCATACGCATTGTCTGGAGGGACTGGCAGCAGGCCCATCGATCGAGAAACGCTGGGGTAAGAAGGCAGCGGAGCTGGCAGACTGTCCGGAGGTATGGGAGCTTGAGAGCACCTATCTGGCACAGGCGATCACGAATCTGATCATGGTGGTATCGCCACAGAGATTTATTCTGGGTGGCGGCGTTATGCACCAGCAGCAGTTATTTCCGCTGATTCGCCGGAAGGTAGTTGAGAATGTAAACGGATACATCCGGACACCGGAGATGGCAGATATGGATACTTATATCGTGCCGGCCGGCGGGAAGGATGATCAGGGAATATTAGGTGCCCTGCGTCTGGCGCAGATGGCAGTGGAACAAAGATAAGGAGAACAGATATGACACCAATATTTTTAAAGCCGGTATTTAAGGAAATGATCTGGGGCGGTAACCGCCTCGGTACAGATTTTGGCTATGAGATTCCGGGAGATGACACCGGAGAATGCTGGGCGATCAGTGCGCATCCGAACGGAGACTGCGAGATCGCAGGCGGAGAGTATGCAGGGATGCATTTAAGCGAGCTGTGGGCGAACCACAGAGAGCTGTTCGGCAATGTGGAAGGGGACCGGTTCCCATTATTGATCAAATTAATTGATGCGAAGGCTGATTTAAGTATCCAGGTACATCCGAACGATGCTTATGCGAAAGAGCACGAGAACGGTTCTCTGGGTAAGACCGAGTGCTGGTACATCGTAGACTGTGATAAGGATGCGCAGATCGTGATCGGACATCATGCGAAAAATCACGAGGAAGTAAAGGAAATGATCTTAAACAAGCGTTGGAATGATTTTATCCGTGTGATCCCAATCAAAAAGGGTGATTTTTTCCAGATCAATCCGGGAACCCTGCATGCGATCAAGGGCGGCACTCTGATCCTGGAGACCCAGCAGAACAGTGATATCACATACCGGGTATATGATTATGACCGGTTAAGTAACGGGAAACCGAGAGAGCTTCATGTAGAGAAGAGTATTGATGTGATCGAAGCACCGTTTGTTCCGTATGAGGTATCTGCGAATAAAGAGACCGGTGCAGGTTATGAGAAACAGAACCTGATCACCTGTGATTTCTATGCAGTAAACAAGATCGACATTGACGGAACCGCAGATTTCACACAGGATAAACCATTTTTGGATGTGAGCGTTCTGGAGGGTGAGGGTAAGATCGATGGGATCGCAATTAAGAAAGGCGATCATTTTATTCTGCCGGCAGGCTACGGAGATTATACATTGAGCGGCAAAATGATGCTGATTACCTCAAGTTTATAAGAATAAACAGCAGAAGTGCAATCAGAATAGAATCAGGATCAGGTGTATGAAGGAGAGACACGATGATTTATGAGTTTGGTCAGGAGCTCCGGGAGGTATCCATTGCAGACATTGATGAGAATCATCTGACTGCGGGATATCTGAGTATCGAGGCATTGAAAGCATCCTATAAGACATTCGGGTTTTCGGAGTATAATCTGCAGGAATGTACGACGGAAACCGTGAACTTCCGGAGTAGTATGGATGTATATGAGAATTATAGTTTCGGTATTTTAAATATTATTAATGTAAATGATGTATACGGTCCACGGGATCGGATCGGGTTCTTTGTGAAGAAGAATCTGTTCCTGATCGTGGATATCCGGGATGCGGATAATTCGACCAAAGAGATTTTCCGGTCGGCCGTGGAACGGTTCCAGCCGGATAAGATGACGCTGGAAAAGCTGATCTACGGATTTTTTGATCGGCTGCTTTACACAGACAGCAAGGACTTGGAGGAAAAAGAGTTCCGTATTGAGGAAATGGAGGAAGAGATTCATGAAGGAGCGATTGACCGGAAGTACATCGGCTCCATTCTGGCACTGAAAAAAGAAGTGACGATTCTCCGGAATTATTATGAGCAGCTGATCGAGGTCGGAGAAAATCTGGCAGAGGATGAGAATAATCTGTTTCCGGTAGATGAGCTCCGGTACTTTAAGATGTTTACCGGCAAGGTGGAACGGCTGAGTAACAATTGTCAGATGTTAAAAGAGAATCTGGTGCAGGTGCGAGAGGCATATTCCTCCTCCCTGGATTACAGTATTAACAGTGTAATGAAGCTTTTTACCGTAGTGACGACGATTTTCATGCCGCTGACGCTGATCACCGGCTGGTATGGCATGAATTTCACCAATATGCCGGAGCTGGCATGGCGGTACGGATATTTGTTTGTAGTGATATTAAGTGTTACGGTTGTGGCAGTCTGCTTTTGGGTATTTAAGAAGAAGCATCTGCTATGATACAGGGCTCTGGATTTCCGATAGAATCCCGTGAGGAGCAACAGAAATAAAGTCAGAAAGGGTTTTGAACATGCGATTCAGACCATGTATTGATATTCATAACGGAAAAGTGAAACAGATCGTAGGCGGAAGTTTGGCAGATAAGAACAATCAGGCTGTTGAGAACTTTGTTTCGGAGCAGGACGCAGGCTTCTATGCGAGGTTGTACCGGACGAACGGATTAAAGGGTGGACATATCATTCTTCTGAATCCGGCAGGCTCGGAATATTATGCGGCAGATGTAGAGCAGGCGAAGCAGGCACTGCGGGAGTATCCGGGCGGTCTACAGATCGGTGGCGGCATGCAGGCGGAGAATGCGGCACAGTTCCTTACCATGGGAGCCTCCCATGTGATCGTCACCTCCTATGTATTCCGGGACGGCAGGATTTATTATGACCGTCTGAAAGAGCTGGTACATGCAGTTGGCAGGGAGCATCTGGTGCTGGACCTTTCCTGCAGAAAGCGGGATGGGGCTTATTATGTGGTGACAGACCGGTGGCAGAAGTTCACGGATGAGGTTGTGACAATAGATCTGCTGGAACAGCTGGCCGGTTACTGTGATGAGTTCCTGATTCATGCAGTGGATGCGGAAGGAAAGGCGAAAGGAATCGAGCAGCCGCTGGCGGAAATGCTTGGCAGCTGGTCCGGACTTCCGATTACATATGCCGGAGGTGTAGGCAGCTTTGAGGACCTCAAGGTATTGAAAGAGTTGGGACAGAATCATCTGGATGTGACGATCGGCAGTGCTCTGGATCTGTTTGGCGGATGCATGGAGTATGAGAAGGTACTGAAATATTGTAGTGAAGAAAGGCAGGAGACGAAATGAGAAAAGCAAAACGTGTATTGGTGGTGGCAGTGGCACTGACCATGGGTCTGACGATGGCAGGCTGTAAGGGTGGAACAGCGGATGTTTCAACGGAACCGGTATCCACGGAGGAAGCAGCCGGTGAGGTGAGCGGTGAGAATATGATCCAGAACGGTGACTTCAGTGACGGACTTACCAACTGGATGATTTATACCAATGGCGGTGTAGCGGAGCAGCTGGTAACGGCAGACGGTGAGATGGAGATCAAAGTATCGGATCCCGGTACTCTGGACTATGCGATCCAGCCATACTATGATGGATTTTCATTAGACTCCGGTTGTGAATATCAGTATTCCTTTGATGTGCATTCTACGGTAGAGCGCACGCTCCAGTGGCGGTTACAGTTAAACGGTGGAGATTATCATGCATATGTCAGTGATATTATTACGATCAATGAAGAGACACAGCATGTGACCTGTACATTTAAGATGGAGGAGGCATCAGACCCCGCACCAAGACTGTGTATCAATATGGGTATGGTGGAAGGCTGTCCGGATGATCTGGGTGCACATTCCGTATATTTTGATAATTTTGAACTGTATCTGACTGATGATTCCGGCAGGACGGATTCCGGAAGCACGGTAGAGACTGCAGATATTAATGTAAATCAGATCGGATATCTGCCGAAGGAAGAGAAGAAGGCAGTAGTACGATCTGCAGACGGAAGTGAAGTAAGCGGCAGCTTCGATGTAGTCGATCAGACCGGTAAGACGGTATATACCGGAGAGCTTCAGGATGCCAAGGAAAACAAGGCGTCCGGGGAGCAGACTGCGATTGCTGATTTTACAGAGGTTACAGAAGCCGGTACTTATAAAATCGTAACAGAGAATTACGGAGAATCCTTCTCATTTGAAATCGGTGATGATATCTATGATGCCGTATCCGACAGTACTCTGCGGATGTTCTATCTACAGCGGTGCGGAACCGAGGTTCAGGATGATACCTTCGGTCATGCAGCCTGTCATACAGGCGGAGCGATTGCATATGGTTCTACATCATCCGCATTCACCGAGGTGCTGGGCGGCTGGCATGATGCCGGAGACTATGGCCGGTATGTGGTTGCCGGTGCAAAGGCAGCAGCAGACCTGATGTTGGCATATGAGGCATATGGCGATCAGTTCGGAGATGACACCGGTATTCCGGAGAGTGGTAATGGCACACCGGACATCCTGGATGAAGTAAAATATGAATTAGACTGGATGCTGCAGATGCAGGATACAGAAAGCGGCGGTGTATATCATAAGATTACCGGAGAGAATTTCCCGGATGCCGTTATGCCGGAGGAAGAGACGGCACAGATGTATCTGGCACCGATTTCCACTACAGCAACAGCTGATTTTGCAGCAACTATGGCAATGGCATCACGGGTATTTAAGGATGATGCGGCAGCTCAGGTATACCTGGATGCGGCAAAGAAGGCCTGGGCATATCTGGAAGCAACTCCGGGGGATGGAGTCGGGTTTAAGAATCCGGATAGCATTGTGACCGGTGAATATGATGACACGAATGACACAGATGAGCGTTACTGGGCATTGGCAGAGCTTTATAAGACGACCGGAGATGAGACATATCTGAATGCAATGAAAGAGTATTCGGCAGACAAGATCGGTACCGGCCTTGGCTGGCAGAATGTGGGTCTTTATGGTATGTATGCATACCTGACTTCCAGTTCATCCGATGATTATTATGATTCTGTAAAGGCACAGTTTGATCAGGCAGTAGACGCAGCATATGCAAATGCACAGGCAGATGCGTATGGAGTAGCACTCGGAAGCTCTGATTATACATGGGGCAGTAATATGAATGTAGCAAACAACGGTATGTTATTCCTGATGGCAAATCGGTTAGAAGCCAATCCGGATTATGTGAAGGCGGCAAATGCACAGGTAGACTACCTGATGGGAACGAATACCAACTCTTATTGCTTTATTACAGGATTCGGTACATTGTCACCGGTAAGTCCGCATCATCGTCCGTCACAGTCAGTTGGCCAGACAATGAGCGGAATGCTGATCGGTGGTCCGGATGCGAATCTGGAAGATCCATATGCGAAGGCAACACTGGCGGATAAAGCACCGGCAGCCTGCTATGTGGACAATGTGCAGAGCTATTCCTGCAACGAGGTAACCATTTACTGGAATTCGCCGTTGGTATATCTTCTGGCAGGAGTAGAGGCAGAATAGAATAACGGGAGCGTGTGAATGAATGGATACACAGAAACGCAAAGAATCGTTTTGGACTAAGAATTATATATATATTTTTGCAACCGGAATCCCGGCATTGATCATGCTGGGAGTCTGGATTGCGGATAAGATCGGACCGGGCGGACATTCCCTGATCATTATTGACGGACTGCATCAGTATATGCCGTTTTTCTCCGATTATCAGGATAAGCTGCGGGAAGGAAGCAGTCTCTTCTACTCTTTTCAGGAGGGAATGGGAACGAATTTCCTGTCCCTGTGGTCTTATTACCTTGCCAGCCCATTGAACCTGCTGATCCTGTTGTTTCCAAAGAGCGGTCTGAATACGGCAGTCAGTCTGATCGTATCATTAAAAATTGTCTTTTGCGGATGGACATTTGCATATGCGGCATTGCACCGGAATAAGGTACAGTACCGGCATCCGGGTGTGATTCCGCTGGCAGTGGCATATGCAATGTCCAATTATGTGATCGGTTATTACTGGAATGTGATGTGGATGGACTGCATCATGATCTTCCCGTTGATCGTGCTTGGGTTTGATTATCTGGTGTCAAAACGGGATCCGAGACTTTATATTCTGACTCTGTTTTATGCATTGTTCTGCAATTATTTTATCGGATTTATGATCTGTATTTTTCTGGTGCTGTGGGCAGTGCTTTATGATTATAAGAACCTCCGGGAGATGGGACGGACGGCATGGATGTTTGCCGGCAGCTCCCTGCTCGCCGGAGGACTGGCCGGGATCGTACTGGTTCCGGCATATATGGGTATCATGAATACAGCTTCGGCGAAGAGAACACTGCCGGGCTGGACTCAGTACGGGACACTTTGGAATGCGATACAGGCACATCTGATCGGGAATGAGCCGATCAACAATCAGGTGGATGACAGTGGTGTAAACCTGTACTGCGGTATGTTTGCACTGTTCCTGCTGTTTGTCTATCTGTTCAGCAAGGAGTTCGCTTTGCGGGAGAAGATCAAGTATATCCTGATTCTCGGATTTATGCTGATCAGTTATAATACGGAGATCCTGAATTATATCTGGCACGGCTTCCATAATCAGTACGGAATCCCGAATCGGTTCTCGTTCCTTTATATCTTTCTGCTACTGTGGATCGGATATGAGGTGTTACTCCGATACCGGCGGATCGGGACGGTGCCGATGCTGTTATCCGGAATCTTTACGACCGGCATTACATTGCTCTGCTATTATCAGGCCGATGAGAAGCTAAAGACGGTGTTCTATATACTGGCGATCGTATTACCGATCGTTTATATGATTCTGTCGTTGCTTTATCATCATTTTGAGAAGGCGGGGAAGGTCTGGAGAATCGTTCTTGCGGCGGTGATGAGTCTGGAAATGATCGGTGGTGCCATCTACGGATGGAGCTGCAACGGAACGATTGATACAGAGTATTATTTCAGCGATACGGAGGCAATCGCGCATATCAGGGATGAACTGTATGCAGAAGACGATGGATTCTACCGTATGGAGCTCGGGAATACAAAGATGCTGGATGAACCGACCTGGCACGGGCTGCGCTGTCTGACTCTGTTTGGTTCGACGGCACAGGGAAGTATGGTAACGGCGATGGGCCGGCTGGGCTTCTATACCGGTGCCAATGAGTACCTGTACTGTGGTGCAACTCCGTTAACAAATGCACTCACATCCATGAAATACGTGATGTACAGGGATGGAGATTTCAATAATAATACCATGGTCTATAAAACGACCTATAATGGCGTATCGGTTTATGAGAACCCGTACTGTCTGCCAATCGGTTTCTGTGTATCACAGGATCTGGCATATTATGAACCGGTATCCACATATTTTGAAGTGCAGAATGGATTTGCACAGGCGGCAACCGGACTTGATTCGCAGCTGTTTACCGTAACAGAGCCGATCTATACGGCAAGCGGAACCGGTTGTACGACAACGGTGAAGGACAATCAGATCACGTATGTGAAAGATGGCGTGGAGAAACCGACCGTACAGGTAAGTTTTCTGGTAGAGGATAATGTGGATCTGTATATGGATATTTCCGGTGGCAATGTCAGACAGGTAAAGCTGTATCTGGATGGCAGACAGGTAGCGGATGATCGTTATCAGAATCAGGCATTTCATCTGGGAGCCCTGACACAGGGGCAGCAGGTTATGCTGGAGTTCACGTTTAATACGGGTGGTTCCGATCAGGATACGATCACATTGCATACGGCACAGTTCCACAATGAAGTATGGGATGCTGTTTATGAGCAGCTTCAGAAGAATCCGATGGATGTCACAGAGTGCCGGGACGGATATATAAAGGGAACGGTGGAAGCAGATGATATGCAGATGCTGTTTTTCTCCATTCCGGAAGACAGTGGCTGGAGCATATATGTAGATGGTGAGAAAGCAGAGCATACACCGGTCATGAATGCATTTATGGGTGTCATGCTGGATGCAGGCAGCCATACCGTAGAACTGAAATATACTTCCGTGGGATTCTGGAAGGGATTGATCCTGTCGCTGATCTCACTGGTGATCCTGCTGACCGTATGGCAGATCATCCGGCGGTATTTAAAAAAATGGAAGGAATCAGAGAGAAGTGTAACGAATCAACAGAAAGGAGCTATGTATGAAGAAGAAGATACGAAAAGCAGTGATTCCGGCAGCAGGACTGGGGACCCGGTTTCTGCCGGCAACGAAGGCAATTCCGAAAGAGATGTTACCGATTGTTGACATTCCGACAATCCAGTACATTATAGATGAAGCAGTGAAGAGTGGGATCGAGGAGATTCTGATCATTACCAATTCAAACAAGCATTGTATGGAGAATCATTTTGACCGGTCCTATGAGCTGGAGGAGCGGTTGAAGGAATCCAATAAGATGGATGAATATCATATGATCTGTGACATTGCAAGGATGGCCAATCTTTATTATGTCAGACAGCAGGAACCAAAAGGACTGGGGCATGCTATCCTGTGTGCCAAGAGCTTCATCGGAGATGAACCGTTCGCAGTGCTACTTGGGGATGATCTGGTGATGAATGAAGGTGGTGAGCCGGCCATGAAGCAGCTGATCGCAGCATATAATCAGGTGGGAGCCAGTATCATCGGTGTACAGCAGGTGCCGCATGAGAAGGTCAGCCGGTATGGTGTGATCGAGCCAAGCCGTAAGATTACCGGAAGACGGATCAAGTTGTCGGATCTGATAGAAAAACCGGATGTGGAAGAAGCACCGAGTGATCTGGCGATCGTAGGACGCTATGTATTAATGCCGGAGATCTTCGAGGTGCTGGAGAACCAGCAGCCGGGCAGAAACGGCGAGATCCAGCTGACGGATGCCCTGCGGGACATTATGATCAGCCAGTCGGTATATGCGTATGAGTTTGAAGGGCAATGGTATGATGTCGGCGATAAATTCGGTTTTATCAAGGCAACGATCCATGAGGCCCTGAAGCGGGAAGAACTGCAGGAACCATTGATGCAGTATATGAAGGAATTAGTTACGGATATAAAGTAAAGCCGGTTATTTTTTATAGAATCTAAAGCTAAAACGACAGGGTGCATACATTGACAAACTGTCTGCTTTGTGAGAAAATCAAGTTAATTATAGGGTTATAATATATATTAATATTGGGGAATATCCACATATATGTGGAGACTAAGAAAAAGGGGTGTAGCTATGAGTTCAGGTTTAGAACTAAATTCTTCAAAAAAGAAGATCTTGATCTTATCAATCGTTGAGGTTGCAGTGATCCTGATCTTGGATATCATATTGATATCCAAACTTGCCGGTGTGCAGGATGCAGGCGGTGTAAAGGGAATGGCAGTCGTATTTACCATACTGTCGCTGATTGTGGTAGGAGTGGTTGCATTTTTAATGATACGGGAAGGTGAAGAGGTTAATAAGGAATCTACAGTTAAGAGTGATAAGTATAAGAAGCTGTTCTTGAACCTTCCGATCGGCTTCGCTCAGGCAGAGATCGTAACACCACCCGGAACGAATGTACCGGAGTTCAAGATCGCGGATGCGAATGAGCGGTTCTGTGAATATCTGGGACTGGAGCCCGGCGCTTATCAGGACAAGCTGCTCAGTAATTGTAAGCAGGATGTATTACAGAGTGTGAATGCGTGGTTCCGTGCATATGATAATTCCGGAACCAAAGAAGGGGATCTGATGGCGGTTGAGATCACCATGGAGAACCTTGATAAGGTATTTAATACCGTTATGTATAAATCAGAAGCGAATTACATTAATATGGTTCTGATCGACATTACGGAACAGAAAGAGACTGAGATGAGCCTGAGCAAGGCAAAGGATGAGGCGAATATCGCCTATAAGACACAGGCTGAGTTCCTGGCAAATATGTCTCATGAGATCCGGACACCAATCAATGGTATTCTGGGTATGTTACAGCTGACGCTGGCAGAGGATGATCTGCAGGCAGACTACCGGGATAATCTGGTAACAGCCAAGAACTGTGCAGATACCCTGCTCCGTCTGATCAATGATATTCTGGATATCAGTAAGCTGGAGGCCGGTAAGTATAACTTAAGATATGAAGTATTTGATGTGAAGTCGGCGATCGAGGAAACCGTGGCAGCACAGGTTCCGCTGGCAAACAATAAAGACCTGACTCTGGACTGCAGCTTCAGCGGCAATATTCCGGAAATGGTTAAGGGTGATGGCGAGCGAATCAAGCAAGTATTGAACTGCCTGTTGTCGAATGCGATCAAGTTCACCTCCGAGGGTGGTGTCCGTGTTAAGGTAGCGACCATGGATGGTGATGAGCCGGATAAGACAACCTTAAGAATTGCGGTTGTAGACTCCGGTATCGGTATTTCAGATGCGAACAAGAGTAAGCTGTTTATCCGGTTCAGTCAGGTAGACAGTTCCGATACCAGAAAATACGGCGGTACCGGTCTGGGACTGGTTATCACGAAGCAGATCGTAGAGCTGATGGGTGGTAATATTACCGTTCAGAGTAAGGAAGATATCGGTAGTACATTTATTGTAGAGATTCCTCTTAAGATTGTAAAAGCTTCTGAGCAGAAGCCGGAGAAGAAGGAAGATTCCGCAGTTATCTCGATCAAGGGTCATAAGCGTGCTAGAATCCTTGTAGCAGAGGATGAGCCGGTCAATCAGCAGGTTATCGGTAAGCTGCTCGGTATGGCAGGATATTCTTATGATATTGCCGAGAATGGCGAGAAGGCCGTTGAACTGTTTAAGCAGAAGTCTTATGACGCAGCATTGTTTGATGTGCAGATGCCGATCATGGATGGTCTGGCTGCCACACAGAAGATTCGTGAGATCGAGGAAGAAAAGGGCATGAAGCGTCTGCCGATCATTGCGGTAACAGCCAGAGCGATGTTCGGAGATAAGGAGCGGATCCTGGAAGCGAAGCTGGATGATTACATAGCGAAGCCATATAACTTAAATGATGTGGTTGAGACGCTGAATCGTTATGTATCGCAGAAGGATGACGCAGAGTAAGCCGATTGTTATAGTAAGATTATAGATAGTAAAGAAGTCAGAAGGAGTGCCGGTTAACCAGTGAGGTCATACCGGTACTCCTTTTTGATTATATTGTGCAGATCGGATATTAAACTTCATTCGGCAGAGTGGTCGGAAGATTGGTAAGGTTCTTCTGCTTGGCAAGTCGGAGGAGAAATCTATAACGCACCTGTACGGCATTCAATTCATAGATATAGCAGTCAATCAGGTCGGGGTCTGTGATGTTCTCCAGATTGGATAAGGCAATGGCATGTGCCTGTCTGGTTGTTTCAATCTCATGCAACAGAGTCTGACGTTCTCTCTCTGCCTGTAGCTTCTGTAATTTCTTTTTGGTCATTGATCGTTCCACCACCTTTATTGCTTCTGTATTATTAGTATAGGCGGGAATCAGCCAATTTATTCCATTTATATAAAAAGGTAAAGATAAAATTCCATAGGATGATTTCGGACATATATTAAATGTGTAAAAAAACAAGAAAAATATTTCAAATAAGTATTTACAAATGTAAAAAATTATTATATACTACAAGGGAAGTAAGGAATAAGAAGGAGGGATGAAAGCGTATATTATAATTATATGTATTTTGATTCTGGCAGTGATTTTTGATCTTCGTACATACCGCATTCCGAATCTGTTAATGTTGATCGGTATTCTGGTCAGTGCAGGTGGAACCTTTTGTGAGAAAGGCAGTGGTGGGTTGCCGGAGATTCTGGCAGGAATCGTGATTCCTATAGCACTTCTGCTTTTATTGCACCGGTTCCGTATGCTGGGAGCAGGAGATATTAAGCTATTTACTGTCATAGGAGGTGCAGCAGGTGTTGAGATCCTGCATATCATGCTCTACTCCTTTCTGGCCGGCGGCGTGCTGGCTGTGATTCATATGTTATATCACCGTAGTCTGGTGAATCGTTTACAAGTATTCTGGAAGTATGTTCAGACCTGTTTGATCACAGGACACATTACCCCATACGACAGCGGATTTGATCGGGGCGACACCCGGAACACAGTACATTTCTCCATAGCAATTTTGATAGGATATGGAATCTGGATAATCAGGAGGTGGCTGGATTTTTGAAATGTTATAAGGTGGCAATCTGTGATACCGAGCCAACCTTTGCAATTGCACTCATGAACTATATCAACCGCAATGCAGGAATTCCGATTCTGGCGATGGCCTTTACCGGAGTGGGACAGCTACAGGAGTATCTGGTGTAGCATGAAACAGATATGATCGTGATAGATGAGACCCTGTTCGCGCAGGAGACCGTAGGTGGATCATCGATAAGACAATGGTCGGAGAAACTGACCTCTGTATCAATGCTGATACTGGTAAAGACCGGTGAGCAACTGACCCTGACAGAGGATATAACCGGTATCTCGAAATATTCACCGGCATCGGTTCTGGTAAAGAAGATGCTGGAGATTCTTGGAAGAGAACGGGCATTTATCGGAAACGGACAGGAAGGACTGGCCGTAGGTATTTATTCGCCGATTGGAAGAAGTGGGAAGAGCCGGCTGGCGCATGCATTGTGCAGATTCTGGGCAGGACAGACCGAAGGACAGCATGAATCCGATATGTTTACACCGGGTAGAAGTTTATATCTGGGCATGGAAGAATATGGTTCCAAAGGCGTTGCGATGGAGACGGTTCTTTATTATTTAAAACAACGTTCCGAAAATCTGTCGATGCAGATAAAGGCACTGGCACAGGGACAGACCGGAGTAGATATGATTCCCAGTGCAGGCAGTTATCAGGAACTACGGGAACTGGATGCAGGAGATATGGAATGGCTGATACGGACAATCTGCAGGGAAGGATATTATGGACATGTAATTGCAGATATAGGAACCGGAAGTCTGGCTGACTTGAGGAGCTTACTGGCATTTGATGTTATTTATCTTCCATGCCTGCAGGACCGGGAGGCACTGTTACGGTTAGAGAGATTTTGTGATTGCATGAGACGAATGGATATGTGGGAAGAACTTGCTCAGAAATGTTATCCGGTAGATGTAGAAGCTGTTTTGAGCAGGGAGAGTGGAATCCGGGAGCTGGAGACGGCTCGTGAATCCGGTAGTCTGCAGACTCTGTGGGACAGGTTTCAAGAGCAGGAGAAAGGAGAAAAACAATAAAATGCCGGAAGGAATAGAACAATTAAGCCATGAGATAGAAGAAACGGTACGTGCCGAACTGGATCTGCGGGCAGCTGTCAGTGATCTTCAGATCGAACAGGCGATTGACCGGAAGATATTACAAAAGACAGAGGAACGATACATTCCATTAAAAGAAAAGATAGAACTAAAGGAACGGATATTCAGTTCTATTCGCGGACTGGACTGCCTGGCGGCACTCATGAATAGGACAGATATTACAGAAATCATGATTAATGACTATCATAAGATTTTTGTAGAACGGAATGGTCAGATAGAAAGATGGGACGGCGGGTTTACATCAGAAGAGAAGTATATGGATGTGATTCAGCAGGTGGCAGCGCAGTGTAATCGCATTGTGAATGAAAGTTCTCCGATTGTAGACGCCAGACTTTCTGATGGATCCAGAGTGAATGTTGTTCTGCCGCCGGTTGCATTGGATGGAGCGGTAATGACGATCCGGCGGTTTCCGGAACGGAATTTTAACGCCGGAGATCTGGTAGAACGGGGAATGCTGTCAGAGGAACTGGTCAGCTTGCTGCGGATCCTGGTGAAAAGTCGTTATAACATTCTGATATCCGGCGGTACCGGTTCCGGCAAAACGACCTTTCTGAATGTGATGGCAGATTTTATTCCGAAGACAGAACGGATCATTACGATTGAGGATTCTGCAGAGCTTAAGCTGCAATCTATTGAGAATCTGGTACGGCTGGAAGTCCGTAATGCGAATGTAGAAGGGAAGAATGCAGTACACATGAAAGATCTGATCCGGAGTTCTCTTCGGATGCGGCCAACCAGAATCATTGTCGGAGAAGTTCGTGGGGAAGAAGCGCTGGATATGCTGCAGGCAATGAATACAGGGCATGATGGATCTTTATCAACCGGTCATGCGAATTCTGCAAGAGATATGTTATATCGGTTGGAAACGATGGTATTAATGGGAATAGAGATGCCTTTGGCTGCCATTCGACAACAGATAGCATCTGCAATTGACATAATAGTACATATTGGAAGGCTGGCAGATGGAAGGCGGAAAGTCCTTGAAATCACAGAAGTGCAGGGAATGCAGGAAGGAGAAATACAGTTACATACATTATGTAAATATCAGAACAAAATACTGGAAAAGGAGAAAACAGATGAGAACTGGGAATTTAAAGAAGCCATTAGCCATATGGAAAAGCTGGAGACAGCCGGGTGCCTGGATGAATATCAGACATTATATAGGGCCGGAATATCTGGCAGTTCTGGCCATAGGGATTCTGGGATGCCTGATTCTGGGATGGTTGTTCTATGATTCCCTGGGAATAGGACTGCTTATGACCCCATGTAACATATGGGTTCTCAGAATATATGAGAAGAAGAAGCAGGAATACCGGATGCGGATTTTATTGGATGAATTTAAGGAGCTGCTACAGATTTTAACAGCGAATCTGAAAGCAGGATATTCGTTGGAGCATGCATGGATAACTGCGGAAAAAGATTTTCGGGAACTGCATACAGGAGATAGCCGGATGGGAATGGAAGCACAGAAGATCGTTCAAAAGGTTGCTCTGAATATTCCGATTGAACAGGCAGTGTATGAGTTTGGTGAAGAAATCGGACAGGAAGATATTCTGAGCTTTGCGGAGGTGTTGCGTACGGCAAAGAGAAGTGGTGGGAATCTGGTACATATTATAGAAAATACGACCACTATCATAGCAGAAAAAATAGAAATCGGGCAGGAAATCCGGATCATGTTGTCAGGAAAGCGGCTGGAGCAAAGGATTATGTGCGGAATGCCGATCTTTATGCTGCTGTATCTCCGGATGGGAAATCCCGGCTATCTGGATGTGCTTTACCATAATGTAACAGGTGGCATGATCATGAGCGGTTGTATGCTGGGGACGGTTATGGCATCTTATTGGGGAAGCCGGATTATAAGAATTGAGGTGTAACTGTTTGAGCAAAAGATTTATAACCGGAGCGGCAGAGAAGCTCTATCAATGGCTTCGTGAGAAGCGATTACTTCGGGAAGCACCGGTACAGAAGGACCTGATACAGCTTTACGGCGGCAATCGTCTCGGGACAGAGTACTTACTTCAAAAGTATTATACAGAGTTGATACAAAAAACGATGCTGGCCGCACTTTTGGTCGGAATACTCATCATAGCAATAGCGGTAGAGTCTGCACTGCGGCAGACAGATGAAATCAGGTTGGAGCGGACGTCATATGGCGAGGAGGCTACAGAGTATTCCTTACAGGTGAGTGACGGACAAGATCCCGGGCTGGAAATACAGATAGAAGTGCCGGCGGTGGAGTACACAGAGCCGGAGTTAAAAGAACAATTTCAGAATGGGTTTCAATACCTGGAGGCGCAGATGCTGGGCGACAATATAACTTCGGATATGGTAAAGCAGAATCTGAATCTGGAAAAAACGATTCCGGAAAGCGGTATCCGGGTTCAATGGAGCAGTGATGACTATGAACTGCTGGAAGACAATGGAACGGTCCATAATCAGACATTAAAGGAACCTGCAGAGGTTTGCCTGAGACTGGAATTATCCTATGCGGACGAAGTGCAGCAGAGGGAGTACCGGCTGGTGATTTATCCGGGAGAGTTGACAGATCAGGAACTAATGAAACAGAAGGTATCAGAGGCTGTTTCCAAAGCGGCAGAAGAACAGCGGTATGAGAGGGAGGTGATCCTTCCCGGGGAGATTGCCGGATACCGGCTGCAGATGCCATCGGATACCGGCAGGATCATAGCAGTTATATTAATAGGCGGAATCGTTATAATGCTGATGCTCTGGATGCGGAAAAGAGAAAATCTGCATCGTGAGGTAAAAAAGCATAAACAACAGCTGCTTCTCTCTTATCCGGGTTTTGTTAACCAGCTTCAATTATATCTGGGAGCGGGAGCAACGGTTCAGGGAGCATTGGAACGAGTTATGCAGCTATATGAAACGAGGCATCAAACAACACAGGTGCTTTATCGGGAACTGGAAATCATGCGCAATGAGATCAGGGCCGGAATCACGCAGGAAGAAGCGTATATCAGGTTAGGAAGAAGGACCGGATTAGCACCATATATGAGACTGATGTCATTATTAGGCCGACAGATCCGTACAGGCGGACATGAGATTCGGATACAGCTGGAGGAAGAGGCACAATCAGCATTTACATATCGAAAAGAACAGGCCAAGAAAGCCGGTGAGGAAGCGGGAACCAAGCTATTGCTACCGATGATCCTTCTCATGGTGATTTCAATGGCTGTAATCTTAATTCCGGCATGGAAAGATTTTGCCTTGTAACTTTATAACAAATATATTTGTGAAATATGATGAAAGGGGAATAGGAATATGGATGAAATAAAAGATTTTCTGGTTGGTGAACATGCAGAGGATGGCATGGGTGTAGTCGAGGTATTATTGATCATTGTTGTGCTGGTCGGTATCGTTATTATTTTTCAGAAACAGATTACGCAGCTGGTAAATAAAATCTGGAAAGCAATTAACCGGGATGCATCAACGGTATATAAGTAAAGCAGGAGGCCGGGACTATGAAAGGAATGCGGAATAAAGGACAGATCACAGTATTTATCTGTCTGATGGTATGTGTATTTTTAATGCTGGTTCTTACTGTTTTGCAGGGGATAAGGATCAGAGAAGGAGAAGCCAAATGCAGTCAGTCAGTTTCGGCCGCCTGTAAAAGTATAAAAGGTGATTATCAGCCGGACTTGTTCCGGCGATATCACATCCTTGCGTTGGATAAGACATATTATGGCAAAGGAGAGGGTTTTTTAGAGCAGAGAATGGAAGATTTTCTGGAATATAACCTGATGCCGCAGAAAACGCCATACCATTTTCAGGTGCAGGAAGTAATGTTGACAAAGAGTCAATCATTAACAGAGGATTCTATGGAAGGATTCCGGCAGCAGATCCATGAATATATGAAACTCCGGACTCCACAGCTGGTACTGGAAAGAGTCTTTCAAAAGACAGAACCGGGACAGTCGCTCGATCGGGATACGGTACAGAGAAAGTTAGAAAATCAGGCGGAGCAGACTGTGACATTAGAAAGCAAACAAACCATAAATGTAGAGAAACAGGAAATGTCAAAGGAATCATTATTGCTGCCGGTTGAAGAGACAGGGGCCGGAGAGGAAGTCTTTGATCCAAGGGGAGCAATGAAACTGCTTCTTGGTATGGATATTTTAGATCTGGTCATTCCGGATAAAGTTATGGCGGTTTCTAAAGAAACGGTAGATCTGACGGATGTACCATCGAACGGAAAAGGAATGACCTCAAAAGAATTCTGGACATTTCAGGGGGATATGCTCAGTCTTCCGGATCTGGCGGATGCATTCCGTCAGGAGACATTCTGGAAAGATATCGGAAGGCTTGCACCGGATGGAGAAATTACAGAGGGCATGGAGAACTTTTTGGAGGGGCCGCTTTACGCAATCGATACATTTCAGAATGCAGGCAGCTGGGATGGTGAGAATAACCGGCCATTGGAGTTTGAGGCGGAATATCTGCTTGCAGGTCTGGAATCCGATTATAAAAACTTATCGAAGGTGGCGACGGAATTGGCATGGATCAGATTTATTCCCAATATGTGTTATGCCTGTTCGGATCAGACAATGAAAGAAGAAACTCTGGCACTGGCAACCGTACTGCTTGCTCCGGTTGGACTGGCAGAGCTGGCGGAACCGGTATCTTATGTGATCCTGGGCGGTTGGGCCTATGGAGAGAGCCTGGTGGATGTAAAAGCATTATTACATGGAAAAGCCGTTCCGGTCACAAAAGACCGGACAACATGGAACTTATCGTTGCGGAATCTGTCAGATATAAGCCGGATAGAAGAACCGGGATGCGAGGAGAGTAAGGGAATGACTTATGAGGAATATCTGTTTCTGATGCTTGCACTACAGAATACAGAGCAATTGCACTATCGCATGCTAGATATTATGCAGCTGAATATTCAGGAAGATATTCCGGAATTTAGAATAGAAAACTGCGTGGTTGAATTTGAGGTTCAGGTGACGATTCAGGAAAACGATCGGCAATGGCATTTTCAGAATTCAGAAGGGTATTTGAGTGAGTAGTTTATATTAATATTAAATGGAAAAGAGGTGTTTTGAAATGTATACTGATTCATCCAATCATCACAAGTTGTTGCCAAGGATGCACAGAAAGGCAACCGGGTCAAGACAGAGGCAGCAGATTCATAAAAATAAGAAAACGTTATCGCTTTGCTACAGGACTCCGTTCGGAAGTAACCGGTATGGCCGGGTATTTCTGGAAGATCTGATACTTCTGAATAAAGACCGGATTGTGAAAGCCCCCCCGGTGGATCAGTATACAGTTCAAAGCACCTCTGAGGAAAGAAAAGTAACCCGTTGGAAAAACGGTGGATCCGCATCACTGGAGGCTACAATGATCCTGCCTTTGCTTCTGTTCGCATTCTGGATGTTTTATTCCATGGGACAGATTTTTATAATGGAGAATCAGATCTATCAGGCAGTCAACAACACGGCTGACAGTATGGCAGAGATTGCCTATCTGAAACAGGAGCTTGAAGAAGGAGACAGGGAAGAAGCGGGTGAAAGCAGTATCCTGGATCTGGGAGCGGCATTCATACAGTTCCGGACATTTCTCGGTGAGAATGAGAGGGTGGAACGGTATGTGGTCGGTGGGAAGAACGGCATCTTACTGGAAGGGAATCCTGTTATAGATCCGGAAGGATTTGTCTGTCTCAATGTGAAATATCTGGTACATATACAAGCTCCATTTCTTCGGGGGATTTGGATTCCGGTCCGGGCCGGAATCCGGCAGAAAGCATATCTTGGATACCTGGAGACCGAAGGAGCGGAAGGACAGGAATATGTGTATGTAGCGGAACATAGTACGGTATATCATTTAAGCAGAAGCTGCAGTCATTTGAAATTAACGATATATACAGTGCCGGCATCGGGTCTGAAGAGAAATTATCCGAGGTTGAGGAGCTGTGAGTATTGCGGAGAGCAGGAGACAGAAATCTATTATATAACACCGACCGGAGACTGTTACCATACAACGAGGGAGTGCAGCGGGCTCAAGCGAACGGTGCGGCGGGTGTTGAAAAGTGAAGTTCCGGGGTATGCACCGTGTTCCCGGTGTGGATCATAATGGGTATAGAATGAAGAAGCAGAGATGGAGAAGCGGATATGAGAAAGGGATGTAGAGAACGGAATGCGGGAAGTGCAGTCATAGAGATAACTTTAATTATGAGCATGGTTTTGCTGGTGATTATGCTGCTCCTGACAATGCTGCTCGGAGAGTGGAAACAGGCAGAGGCACATGCAGACATGATGCTTTGCATAGAAGAAAATCAGAGACAACCGGATGACCGGATAGAAACAGAAACACATGGAGAACGTATCATATACTCCCAGAATGTAAATATAAAACTGGTGCAGGGATATGCTATTAAAAAAACAGAATATCAGATAGAGAGAAAAAGAGGAACGGAACAGAGATTAAGGAGGTGGCAGCTGCTTGGAAACATATTATCAGACTGAGGGATTTCGACAATATATGGTTCTGAAAGGAAGCGGTGATAGTATTGATGACTTTCAACTAAATATGCTGATGCGATATGCAGGAAGAGGGTTGCTGCCATTGGAAATCCAAGGATGTGATGGACGGTTTCAGATTGCGTACGACACGAAGGGCGCACTGCCATTGGCTCAGATAAGTGAAAAACAGGAGCTTGATATCCGGATACTGCAAAAACTGTTCATGGATTTATGGAATTGTTGGAAAGAGATGGAGGAGTATCTGCTTCCGCCGGAGGGCATTCGGATGGCGCCGGAGCTGATTTATTATTTTGCCGGACAGCAGGAATTCCGGTTTTGTTTTCAGTTGGAGAATCCGGGAGATTTTCGAGAGTCATTCGTCCGGCTGGTAGAGTTTTGCATGAAGCATACCGGGCATCAGGATTCAGCGGCTGTTATGTATATTTATAATTTGTACCGGTTGCTGCAGGAGGAGGCCGTGGGAACGGAGGAAATCCGGAAGTTTCTGGAAGATATGGAAACGCAGATAACGGTATCTGATCATATGGAAAACGATAGGACAAGGAGTACATATCCGGGAAGAGAACCGGGAAAAGCAGTAGAAATATCGGGACCGGCAGTGGCAGAGCCGGTGGCATGGACTGAAAAAAACGGAAAGCCGGAGCGGAGAGAAGGTCGAGGAGAAGACCGAGGAGAAAGACAAGAAGGAGAGCGAGGGGGTAAACGAGAAGAAAAGCAGGAAGAGCTGCGGGAAGAAAAACAAATATGGATTTATAGGATCCTGACAGGTATTTCTCTGGTGGCTGTTATAGTGTTTGCATTGCGGTACTGGGTATTTTTAGGATACGACCGGGATTGTAAATTTATGATTTTCAGTATGATCGTGTTTGCGTTCCTGCTTTATAGTACGTTGAAGCTTAGCCGGAAAAGGCGTAAGGGGAATATAAGTGTTTCGGAGAAAACAGGTAAAGAAGACTTAAAAAAACAGATAACGGAACAGGTAGAAGTGAATCCGGGGGAAACCTGTGTGATCGAAAAAAACCAAGGAGGAGAGACCGGCCTGATACAGTCGGCAGAGCAGGAGATCTGGAAATTGAAAGGAGTAGAGACACAGGATATTTTACTGAATGTTCTGCCGGGAATTATCGGACGATCCGATCGTGCAGAGTATCCGTTATATGAAACAGGAATCAGCCGGAGACATGCGCGGGTATTTCAGAATACAGGGAAGCTGTGCATTGAGGATCTGGCATCTACCAATGGAACCTACTATAACGGCAGGCGGATTTCTGTGGGAGAACAGGTTTTTTTGGAAGAGGGGAGCCGGTTAGTGCTCGGAGCGACATATTACGTTGTGGAAAAGGTGAAAAAATATTGGGAAAATGATGTCTGAAAATTAAGAAAACAATCCGGCGGGGCAGTTGCTTTTATGCCCCCTTTCCGCTATAATAAGATGGAGTGTTTGTGTATTGAAATATGATTGATTCATATAGGAAAAGAAGTACAAAGGAGCGGTTCCGGTGAAGATAAACATCTATTATGGCGGACGTGGACTGATTGAAGATCCCACGTTATATGTCATTGGGAAAATAACAGAAGTATTAGAAGAGCTTCGTGTAGATGTGAGAAGATATAATCTGTACGAGGATAAGAATGCAATAGCTACGCTTCCGGCTACGTTAAAGGACGCAGACGGAGTGGTTCTGGCCGTTTCACTTGAGTGGTTTGGAATTGGTGGATATATGCAGCAGTTTTTGGATATGTGCTGGTTATATGGTGATAAAGCAAAGATTGCTTCTCTGTACATGCTCCCGGTTGTTATGTCAACAACTTACGGAGAAAGGGATGCGGAAGCCATGATCGTAAAGGCATGGGAAACACTTGGCGGAACAACATTAAAAGGGCTGACTGCCTATGTAGAGAACCATACAGAGTTTGAAACTTCTGCAACTTATCGGACATTGATTGAAAAACAGGCAGAGAACCTATACCGGGCAATTCATCAGAAGATGCCGGTATTTCCGAACAGTAATGTGGCAGTCAGAGAGAATGTGTCACGGACCAAAACGATAGATCTGACCCCACAGGAAAGTGAGCAGTTATCGAAATTTGTATCGGATGATGCTTATGTAAAACAACAGAAGAAGGATATTGAGGAATTATCTGCAATGTTCAAATCCATGCTGGGAGATGAGCCGGAGGAGAAGGAAGGCGAGTTTATCCGGGAATTCCGGACAAATTATTATCCACAGTCTGATTTTTCGGCGAAATATATCATTATCATACCGGATCGGGAGTCCACTTTGTCCATAGAAGTGAATCCGGACGGTGTGAAGTGCTGGTATAGCGATGATACAGAAGCGGATGTAGTGATGCGGGCTGAGACAAAGGTATTAAAAACGATCCTGCATGGAAAGAATACATTTCAAAGGGCGTTCATGTCCGGTGAGATAACCGCAAAAGGTAACTTTAAGACATTGCGCATGCTGGATCAGATATTCCAATTCCGCTATTAGCAGCTGACAGATAGGATGTGAATAAGATGTCATATAAAGCGTTATATCGTAAGTGGAGACCGGATACTTTTGAGGAAGTAAAAGGTCAGGAGCATATTGTAACGACATTGCGGAATCAGATCACACATGACCGGATCGGTCATGCATATCTGTTTTGCGGAACAAGAGGTACCGGTAAAACAACGGTAGCGAAGTTATTTGCAAAGGCAGTGAACTGTGAACATCCGGTGGATGGAAGTCCGTGTGGAGAATGTGCGAGCTGTAGATCAATTGCAGAAGGCACATCCATGAATGTGATCGAGATTGATGCGGCATCGAACAATGGTGTTGATAATATCCGGGAGATTCGGGATGAGGTTCAATACTCTCCGACAGAAGGAAAGTATAAAGTATATATTATAGATGAGGTGCATATGCTCTCAATCGGAGCGTTTAATGCACTGTTAAAGACGCTGGAGGAGCCACCGTCTTACGTAATCTTCATTCTGGCAACAACAGAATCACATAAGGTTCCGATTACGATTTTATCACGATGTCAGAAATATGATTTCCGGCGGATCACAGTTCAGACGATTTCTGACCGGCTGATGGACCTGATGGATCGGGAAGGCGTATCGGTTGAGAAAAAGGCGATTGATTATATTGCCAAGGCTGCAGATGGTTCCATGCGAGATGCTTTGAGTCTGCTGGATCAGTGCATAGCCTTTTATCTGGGCGAGACCCTGACCTATGAGAAGTGTCTGGATGTACTGGGAGCGGTTGATACAGAGGTGTTCGTCCGGTTGCTAAGTACCGTGGAAGAAAAGAATGTAGACGGAGCGATCGCATTGATTGATGAGATTATCTGGCAAGGGCGGGAACTTGGACAGTTTATCCTAGATTTCACATGGTTCATGCGGAATCTGTTACTGTTAAAGAGCTCTGCAAATGCGAGAGATATGCTGGATCTGTCTAAGGAGAATCTGGATGCCATGGAGCAGATGGCGGCGAAGGTATCGTTGGATGAGTTGATGCGGTATATCCGTATTTTTTCGGAACTTTCGAATAATATTAAATATGCAAGTCAAAAACGGGTAATACTGGAATTAGCAGTTATTAAGCTATGTGTGCCGGAGATGGAGCAGAATTACGATTCTATTATCCAGCGTATGGATGATTTAACCAAACGGCTGGAATCGATAGAGAAGAATCCCCCGAAGCAGGCAGTGGGGAATGTAGTACCGACAGTAGCGGTAGAATCAAATGAATCAAAAGAACCATCCGAGGCGGAGCTGGTTAAAACACTTCCGGAAGCAACCCTTCAGGAGCTGAAAAACATAGCAGCACATCTGCCGGTGGTTTATGAAAAGCTGGAGCCGGCATTACGGACATTATTACAGATGTCGGATGTGCGGGTGGATAAAGAGCATATGTCAATTGTAATTCTGCTGGATGAGACCAATCAGGGACTTCTGGCAGAAGGTGGAGAAGATCAGGAAGCAATCCGGGAGGCCTTTGTGCAGGCTTCTGAACGGAATCTGACGGTGGAATTCCGAAAGAAGTACCGGAATAATGCGGGGCAGCAGGATCTGATCCGATTGAATATTTTTGAAGAAATGAATATTCCGGTGGAATATGATGATAAATAGGAGGATGTAAAAATGGCAAAACGTGGTGGTGGATATCCCGGAGGAATGATGCCGGGAAATATGAACAATCTGATGAAGCAGGCACAGAAGATGCAGAAGCAGATGGAAGAGGCGACAAAGGAGCTGGAAGAGAAGACCTATGAGGCAACTGCCGGCGGCGGAGTCGTAAAGGTAGTTGTAAATGGAAAGAAAGAAGTTCAGTCAATTGAACTGGATGAAGAAGTTGTCGATAAGGATGATATTGAAATGCTGCAGGATCTGATCATTGCAGCGGTCAATGAGGCACTCCGGACACAGGAAGAAGATTCCAACAAAGAAATGTCCAAGATCACAGGTAATATGGGTGGACTGGGAGGCTTTCCGTTCTAGTCATGAATTATTATGGTAACGAGATTAATAATTTAATAGAACAATTATCTCATTTGCCGGGGATCGGTGGTAAGTCGGCACAACGGCTGGCATTTCATATCATCGATATGCCGATGGAACAGGTGGATCAGCTGGCGAATACCATTCAGACAGCAAGAAAGAATGTAAAATATTGCAAGACCTGTTATACACTGACGGATAAAGAAATCTGTCCGATCTGTGCATCCCCGAACCGGGATCACAGTACTATCATGGTAGTAGAAGATACCAGAGATCTGGCGGCGTATGAACGTACAGGTCGTTATAATGGCATTTATCATGTCCTTCACGGAGCTTTAGATCCGGCAATGGGCAAAGGACCGGAGGATATTAAGTTAAAGGAATTATTGGTCCGTCTGCAGAATGAAGATGTAGAAGAACTGATCATAGCAACCAATTCAGATGTTCCGGGTGAAGCAACAGCAATGTATATCAGTAAGCTGGTAAAGCCGTCCGGCATAAAAGTCAGCAGGATCGCCAGTGGTGTACCGATTGGCGGAGAGCTGGAATGTATTGATGAAGTAACTCTGTTCCGTGCATTAGAAGGCAGAGTCTATTTATAAAACATAAGAAAGAGAAGGTGGTTCGTATGAAGAGAATAGGAATGTTGACCAGTGGTGGAGATTGTCAGGCATTGAACGCAACCATGCGGGGAGTTGTTAAGGGATTATACGGCTCTTTTAAGGATGTGGAGATATACGGATTTCTGGAAGGCTATAAGGGTTTAATGTATGGAAATTATAAGCTGTTAAAGGCTGAAGATTTCTCAGGGATTCTGACACAGGGCGGCACGATCCTGGGAACCTCAAGACAACCATTTAAGTTAATGCGCCAGCCGGATGCCAATGGTATGGACAAGGTAAAAGCTATGAAGGATACCTATAAAAAGCTGAAGCTGGATTGTCTGGTCGTTCTGGGTGGAAACGGTTCACAGAAGACAGCGAATCTGTTAAGTGAAGAAGGCTTAAACGTAATCGGTCTTCCGAAAACCATTGATAATGATTTATGGGGAACAGATATGACGTTTGGTTTCCAGAGTGCGGTAGATATTGCTACAGATGCGATTGATTGTATTCATACGACGGCTGCTTCTCATGGCAGGGTATTTATCGTAGAGATCATGGGACATAAAGTAGGATGGATCACATTATATGCAGGTATTGCAGGTGGCGCGGATATTATCCTGATCCCGGAGATTCCATATGATATTAAGAATGTCTGCAAGGCATTGGACAGACGTGCACAACAGGGCAAACGGTTCTCAATCCTGGCAGTTGCAGAGGGTGCTATTTCAAAGGAAGTTGCTTCTCTGCCAAAGAAGGAACGGAAAGCAATCCTGGAGAATCCGAAGTATCCGTCTGTAGCATATGAGATCGCAGAACAGATCAAGTCTTATGGCGGTCAGGAGGTTCGGGTAACTGTTCCGGGACATACACAGAGAGGTGGAAGCCCATGTCCGTATGATCGTGTTTTATCAAGCCGTTTCGGCGCAAAGGCAGCAGAGCTGATCAAAGAGGGTAAATATGGAGAGCTTGTTGTACTGAAGAATGATGAGGTAACTTCTATTCCGTTATCCGAGTCAGCAGGAAAGTTAAAATATGTTTCACCGGATGACAGCATTGTGCAGAATGCAAGAATGCTGGGTATTTCTTTCGGTGACGAATAAGATAAAAATAGCAACAAATCACCCTCCATGCATACAATATTCTGTAAGAGATGATTCGGGAATCAGTATGCAGGAGGGTAAATATGAGTAGTTTTCAGGAGTATTTACAGCAGGCATCCCAGAAGCTGTGGCCGGATAATTTTAATCCGGATCAATTAGAAATGTCTGAGGAGGATACCTACCGGGATTATGAGCGAATGAAGCGTATGTATCCGAGAGAAGCCAGGTTTATAGCGGCTATGGTGGAGGATTTGTGTGATCGGTTGGAGTATGAAGGCAGTCCGATGTTTGATGAACAGCCGGATGCGGTCAGCATCTATCGGATGGCAGAAGAAGTCTGGATTCGTATGAAGGGACGGGATGCAGGGAATCCGGGACCGGATGATCCGGTAATACAACTGTCCCTGATTTTAATATGCAATGAATTTCATATGCGTCGATGTCGATATCGACAGAGAAGACGTCTTTTTTAGGATATATTCGGGAGCAACAGAATGATAAAGGATATTATTGTAAAAATAATTGTAGCTGTGCTGGTATTTCTGGCTACAGTGTTTTTAGTAAATAAATGGGATAATACAGGAATGGATGAGGTGTCGGCAGAAATGGCTCAGCCTACACTTCCTTTGGTTTATATGGAAACAGGCAGTGATGAAGTGAATTGTCTGCATGGATACACCTCCTCCATTGATACGTCGCTGTTTCATGATTCGATCACGCCGATTGGGACAGATCAGACAGTCAACTTTCAGATAGAGACGGTTAAAAGTGAAATTGATACAGTCGGCTATGAGGTGAGAACGGTAGATGGCAGTTCACTCATTGAAAACGGTGAAGTAGATGAGATTCAGGAAGCGAATGGAGCAAAACAGGTAAAGACAACATTGCGTATGAATCTTCAGGAAGCACAGGAGTATACATTTATTGTGTGCATTACAATGAAAGATGGACGGGAAGTCCGGTATTATACAAGATTGATTCCATCGGATCGACTGCATACAGGTCAGTTTTTACAGTTTGTAAATGAGTTCCACGAGGCAACGTTTAATAAAGAAAACAAGGCTGCAATTACAAAATATATCGAGCCGAATGATAGCGGAGAGAATGAAAACTTATCTCATATAGATATTCATTCCAATTATGAGTCTTTCACATGGGCGAATCTGTCCATGATGCGGATTTCCAGAATGACACCGACGATTAAGGAATTAGATGAGACGAATGCAACCATTGCACTTAATTATGTAGCCATCTCGGGTGAAGTGGATAATGCACAGTATTATAATGTGACAGAGGTATATCGGCTGAAATATGTAGATAGTACGACCATTTATCTGATGGATTTCGACCGCAATGTGGAAACGATATTTGACCGGTTTGATGTAAATACATTGAAAAACTGGTTTTTCCTCGGAATATCAGACGAGGATAATTTCCAATATAGAGTCAGTGATGAAAATGAAAAGGTAGCATTTGTAAAAGAAGGGCAGTTATGGTATTACGACTATGGTGCTACAACGATCACAAAGGTATTTGCATTCTGGCAGGACACACCTACGGATATCCGGTCGGCATACGATCAGCATGGTATTAATATTGTTAAGCTGGATGATAACGGAAATATGGTATTTACGGTATATGGGTATATGAACCGAGGAGACCATGAAGGTGAGAATGGCATAGCTGTGTATCGGTTCCTGGCAAGTACCAGCCGGTTAGAAGAGGTTTTATTCATTTCCTGTGATGAACCATATGAGATTCTGAAAGAGGATGCGTCCAGATTAACTTATTTGAATGAGAAAAACGAGTTCTTCTATATGTTGGGTGATAATGTGATGAAGATTGACCTGGCAACCGGTGAGTCCAGTTATGTGATCCAGGGAATTCCAAAGGAGTATCTGGCGGTATCCGGCAGTGAATGTCTGCTGGCATATCCGAATGCATCAGTGGACAGAGACAGTACACAGGTTACGATCATGAATCTTGAGACCTATGAAGAGCATACCGTAGATGCGGGAAGCGGACAGCGGATTAAGGCGATAGGATTCATTGAAGATGATCTGGCATATGGACTGGCAAATGAATCGGAAGTGGTATTGAATACCGATGGAAGTACGATATTCCCAATGCATACATTAAAAATAGCGACACTGGAAAATCAGGTGGTCAAGGAATATAGTAAGTCCGGAATCTATGTAATGGAGGCTTATACAGGAAAACAGGTCATTCATATGACCAGAGCGACAAAGTCCGGTGATAACTATGTTGAAGCACCGGAAGACTTCATTACCTTTAAGGAAGCAGATGGAGATGGTGTTCAGGTCAGCTACCAGTATACGTATGATGCATATAATCAGTTATACATGATTTTTCCGAATTATATGTATGTAACATCCGTACCGGAACTGATCATGACCAAAGAAGTGCTGAATGATGATAACAAGAGTATTGCGGTAGATAGTGGAGAGAAATCGGAACGGTACTACGTATATGCACAGGGAACGATGCAACGGTCTTATTCCACACCACGTGGGGCTATCCTTGCCGCATATGAGGAAAGCGGACTGGCACTGGACAGCCGGGGAAACTGTATCTGGAGGATCAGTGGGCTGTTGGATTATGCAGAGGTAACAGAAGGCTTGCAGGAAACGACATGTGCGTCCCCGGCAGAGTCTTTACAGGAATGTATTAAAATGATACTACAGTATGAGAAAGCGGAATTGCCGGAATCCATGGACATGAGTGGAAATGCGAATGATATCCTGCAACGGTATCTGGATAAAGCGGGTGTGAATCTGGTGGGTTGCGATGTGGATAATGCATTATTCTACCTGTGTCAGGGAGCACCGGTAGTGGCCAAGCTGGATGCAGATACTTATGTATTGATCATCAGTTATAATGAGACAACCATCCGGTATTATAATCCGGTAACCGGCGAGGAAGTACGGGAACTGCGGTATGAGCTGGAGAAGACGTTTGCAGAACAGGGCAATCAGTTCTTTACGTATGTTCATTAGACAGTTGTATGATTTGTATAAATATATTTGAAAGAGGAACTTACAGATGGCGGAGATAGAGGAACAGCAGTTGCGAAAACGGTTTGCAGAGCTGGCGGAGCAGAGTTATCAGAACAGTGCATATTATTTTACAGACTTTTTATCAGCAACAGATGCTGCACTTGTATATTCGGTAGCAGAGGAATCGGAGTTTACCTTATGGGGCGGAGCCGATGGCTGTGAGCGGCAGATGATCCGCTTCGGTAGTCCGGAGGATTTTGGATATGAGGTTGCATTTCCTATTCAGATCCTAAAGGTGGAGCCGTTGCTTCGAAAATTTGCAGAAGAGCTGACGCACAGAGACTTTCTGGGTGCGATTATGAATCTCGGGATTGAGCGGGATACGATCGGTGACATTGTAGTAAAGGATAAGGTCGGATATGTATTTGTAGTAGAGCGTATCGGAGATTATATTCGCGAGAACTTAAGCCAGATCCGTCATACCCATGTGAAATGCCAGGTTCTGGATACGATGCCGGAGGATGTGAAGCCGCAGCTGGAGCCGGTGGAGCTGATCGTATCCTCCATACGGCTGGACTCGATTGTGGCTAAGCTGTATCATTTGTCCAGAAACCAGTCCTTGGATCTGTTCCGTAAGAAACTGATTCTGGTCAACGGAAGAATTATGGAGAATAACAGTGGTAGTCCTAAGGATGGGGATGTGATCGCAGTCCGCGGATATGGGAAATTCATATTCCGCAACATTCAATACGATACCAGAAAAGGAAAGCAGGCAATTCTGGTCGATCAATACGTATGACACGAATCAGGATTAGAAGGAAGAGAATATATATGGCAGATAGATGTGATAGTTGCATGAATTTTGAATATGATGATGAGTATGAGTGCTATACCTGCATTATGGAGTTGGACGAGGATGAGATGAGCCGGTTCTTAAGCGGTAATTATAAGGAGTGTCCGTATTATCAGCTGGGCGATGAGTATAGAATTGTAAGACATCAGATGTGATCCGGGCATAGCAGTGAAACAGGCTGCATATATTAGTTACAACAAAATGACAGGTCAGACAGACATGGGTACAAACAGGCGAGTAATTGCAAGAATTCTTTTATCTATACTTCTGGTATCGAATATCTTTTTGTTAAATGGCTGTAATTCAAAAACAGAAACAGAAAATCTGGACTTTACGGTATGTGAGGAAGGCCGGTTGCCGGCCGAACTGGTGAAAATCATTGGAGAGAAAAAGGCGGAACCATTTAAGCTGACGTTTACAACAAGAGAGTACATGTACATTGTTGTGGGATATGGCGCTCAGCCGAGAGGCGGCTGTTCCGTGACAGTAGAAGCCCTGTATAAGACAGATGAAGCCGTCTATATTGACACGAACCTGATAGGTACGGAGGACAGTGAGATCAAGATCGATGGGATGTCCTATCCGTATGTGGCAGTGAAATGTGAGAATCAGGATCTGCCGGTGGTCTACCGGTAAGAATCAAAAAACAGGAATATTTCTATCATCTTCTCATAGAATAGTATCAGTGAACATGGGAGGGAAGATCGATGCAGTTAATCAAAAAAGAAATACGTACCAATAATCATAAAGCAGAGAAACAGGTGCAGTTAACCATTGATGAGGATTTCAATGTGCCCGATACGAAACAGGATATAGACAAGATCATTACCAGCCGGGGACAGGTCGTGATCGATGATACGGAGCCGATGGTAGATCGTCTGCGTGTGCGAGGACATGTGAGCTATCGGATCCTGTACTCCGTGGCCAAGGTAGAAGGAGAACTGGATGCCATGGAGGGAAGCGTTCCGTTTGAAGAGATGATCAATGTGGATGACCTGCTTCCATCCTATGATACCGGTGTCAGTTGTGAGATTGAAGATCTGAACATCACTATGATTCATTCCCGGAAGGTTGAGGTAAAGGGCCTGATCCAGATGAAGATCGACGTAACGGAACAGGATGTACTGGAAGGAGCCGAAGGGATTGAGAATGGAGATGGGATCCAGTGTCTATATAAGAAGGTTCCATATACACGCACGGTTGCGGATCAGAGAGATGTGTTCCGGGTACGGGAAATGGTGCCGATCCCGCAGAATAAACCTAATATCCGCCGGATGATCTGGTATTGTGCGACTTTAAATGACGTGGAAACCAAGCCGTTGGATAATAAGATTGATATCCGGGGAGAACTGGAGGTTTTCTTAATCTACCGGGCGGAGGAGCAGATGCCGATCCAGTATCTGAATCTGGATATTCCGTTTAGCGGTGAAGTGGAATGTATGGGCTCCATGGAGGGAATGACGGCAGATATAGGAGTGAACCTTGGTGAAACGCAGTTAAATGTGGAACCGGATGAGGATGGTGAGGAGCGGATTCTGAATCTGGAAGCGAATCTGGAGCTGGCAATCCGTATTTATCAGGAAGAAGAGCTGGATCTTCTGGGGGATATGTTTTCCACATCGGCATGCATTCAGGTAGAAACCGAGCAGTTCGATTATGAGTCGCTCCTGACCAGAAACAATGCAAAGACCAGGATCGTGGAGCGGATCAAACGCAAAGAAAATCAGGCCGGAATCCTGCAGGTATGCTATGTGGAGGGTACGGTAAAGGTAGATGATATCCGCACAACGGAGGAAGGTGTCGTTGTGGATGGCGCAGTGGAAGTGCGGTTGTTATACATAGCGGAGGATGATACCAGGCCAATGAATTCCATGACCGGATATCTGCCGTTCACCTATCTGGTGGAGGCGAAGAATCTGTCGCCGGATACAATTTTCCATATTACGCCGACACTGGAGCAGATCAGCAGCATCATGCTGGGCAGTGATGAGGTGGAGATCAAGGCAGTTGTGAATTTAAGTATTATTGCTTTTGCCCGGAGGCAGTGTCCGGTTATTGTGGATATGAGTGTAGCGGAAATCGATTATGAAAAAATGAATCAATTAGCTGGCATTATCGGATATATGGTGCAGGAAGGGGATACATTATGGACCATTGCAAAACGCTATTTTACGTCCATTGACAGTATCCGTAAGGTGAATCAGCTCGAGCGGGATGAGTTATCACCGGGTCAGAAGCTGGTAATCGTGAAGGGTTAATGGGATAAATAATCAGGAAGAATCGGAAACGGGGAAAACACGCAGAAACAGAAGGAATCCTGCGGCGAAAGCCGGTGGCGGACGGTTGCAGGATTCCGGGAATTGTACTATACTTAGTGCGAGTTAAACTTGATCTAAGATACCGAGACAGGAGGAATTATAATGGAACGACCAAATGCATGGAAAACATACACGAAGAATCAGTTAGAAGAATTGGAAACGCTGAACGATCAGTATCGGACATTCTTAAATGTCGGAAAGACCGAGCGCGAATGCGTGAAGGAGATCGTGAAGCAGGCGGAAGCAGCCGGTTACGTGAACTTTGAGAAAGTACTTGCCGACAAGCAGACGGTGAAAGCAGGGGACAAGCTCTATGCAGTATGCATGAAGAAGACCATTGCTTTATTCAACATTGGAACAAAGCCTATGGAAGAGGGAATGAATATTCTGGGCGCTCATATTGATTCCCCACGATTGGATGTAAAGCAGAACCCACTGTATGAAAATGATGATATGGCGTATCTGGATACCCACTATTATGGCGGTATCAAGAAGTATCAATGGGTAACACTGCCACTGGCCATCCATGGCGTTGTAGTGAAAAAGGACGGTTCCGTTGTTGATGTAGTGATTGGTGAGAAGGAAGAGGATCCTGTATTCTGCATCACGGATCTGCTGATCCACCTGGCTGGTGAACAGCAGGAGAAGAAGGCAAATAAAGTGATTGAAGGAGAGAATCTGGATATTCTGTTTGGCAGCATTCCTTTGAAAGATGAGGAAAAGGAGGGTGTCAAGAAGGGTGTGCTGAATCTCCTGAAAGAGCAGTATGATATGGAGGAAGAGGATTTCCTGTCAGCAGAGCTGGAGGTGGTTCCTGCCGGAAAGGCAAGAGAGGCCGGAATCGACCGGAGCATGATCATGGCATATGGTCAGGACGACCGGGTATGTGCGTATACCTCTATGGCAGCGATGCTGGAAGTAGAAAATGTAGAAAAGACAACCTGTTGTCTGCTGACCGATAAGGAAGAAATCGGCAGTGTCGGAGCAACCGGTATGCAGTCCAAGTTCTTTGAGAATACAGTGGCAGAGCTGTTAGGAGCAATGGGAGATTATTCAGAGCTGATACTGCGCAGATGCCTGAAGAATTCCCGGATGCTGTCTTCGGATGTCAGTGCAGCTTATGATCCGCTGTACGCAGCAGCCTATGAGAAGAAAAATGCTGCATATTTTGGCCGGGGCATGGTATTTAATAAGTTTACCGGTGCGAGGGGTAAGTCAGGCTCAAACGATGCCAATGCAGAGTATATGGGCGCATTGAGAAAGATTCTGGACGATGCACAGGTAGCCTATCAGACAGCAGAGCTTGGTAAAGTAGATGTCGGTGGCGGCGGAACAATTGCATACATCCTGTCCTTATATGGTATGGAAGTGATTGATAGCGGTGTGGCAGTGCTGAATATGCACGCTCCGTGGGAAGTGACCAGCAAGGCGGATGTATATGAAACAAAGAAAGGATATATAGCATTCCTTCAGAACGCATAAGGAATTAGTCAGCCATCAGCAGTGGTAACCGGTATTCATACAGTTCACTGTTGATGGCTTCTATATTATAATTCCGGTTATTTACATAAGTGGCAATGATCAGATCACGGGGATCCTTCAGATAAAGCTCACGGTGCTGAAAGGCTTCTAAGGTGCGGCGGATCATACGACGATCCATATGTGCACTTAAGCATAATACCAGAATAACATCCCGACTCGGATGTTTTGCCGTAGTTCCATTTAAAATATCATAGGCATAAGAACGGGAGAGATAGCCGGAGCAGTTCCGGATGATCCGGGCAGTGGTGATGCCTTCTGAATTCTGTGCAATATAATCTGAAAAAATATTCCGATTGGGATAAGTATCTTTGACCTCTGAAACATAATCGGATAAATTTTCTGCAGTAATCTGATTCTGCTCCAATATATTTAAAAGATTTGTGGTTGAAATATCTTTCATGTGATTTCTCTCCTTATTCATTATCAATAGTTGCCAGACGTATCATTTATAGTGTATTATACATGAATAGAGTAATAATAGGCAAGTATAGCATGACGGAAATATGCCATATATGCAGGCGGAAGGATACAGAGGGAAATGACACTGGAAGAGAAATATGAGTTGTCCTGTTATCAGGAACTTACAAAACTACATGCAAACAAGGAGATTTATCTGGTACAACATGTCGACACCGGAGAAATCTGTGTGAAAAAGGTGATCGATACCTATAACAAGCCGGTCTATCAGGCATTAATGGAGTTGAAGATCCCGAATGTGCCACGGATTCAGGCACTTTTTGAAGCGGAAGATCACTTGATCGTAATCGAAGAATACATACATGGGGAGTCTCTGGAGAAACGGATGAAAGACTGTGGAGTCATGCAGGAGGAAGAGGTCGGTCATATTATGATGGCAGTCTGCGATATTCTGCAAAAGCTTCATGAACATCAGCCGCCAATCGTACATCGGGATATCAAGCCATCGAATATCATGATTAGTCAGGACGGTGTTGTGAAGCTGGTTGATTTCAACGCGGCAAAGGAGTATGCGGATGGCAAGAATGAGGACACAAGGCTGATCGGCACGCAGGACTTTGCGGCACCGGAGCAGTATGGATTTGGCCAGTCTTCTCCGCAGACAGATATCTATGCGCTTGGGGTGACGATGAACTATCTGCTGACCGGCGATTATCCGAAGAATCAGTTATGGAATGGCAGACTGAAACCTGTGATCCGGAAATGCGTCCAGATCAGTTCCGGGGAACGGTACACAGGTGTTTTGCAGCTGAAGACCGCCATAGAGACCGTCATGCGGACGAAGAGCAGGAATATTCTGGTGCGGAGCCTTTATCCCTATCAGAAATATGCTCCGGTTGGGTTCCGAAGCGGCGCATTATGGAAGATGCTGTTGGCAGTGATTGGATATCTATTTCTATTGGCAGCAGTCGTTACGTCCAATGTAGAATATCAGGGACAACCGGCAACCGGAATCGTGTTATGGATGAACTGGTTTGCCTATGCGGTTGCACTTCTGGGCGTTGTGTTCTTTATAGGAAACTATGGAGGTATCCGGTATGCATTTCCGCTTATGAAAGGGAACAAGGTTCTTCATTGGTTTCTGGCAATTATCTATTGCTTACTTTATGTATTCGTAGTTGTTTTTATCATGGCACTGATATTAACCACGTTTGAGTATGCATTCAAAGGACTGTAAGTTGTCCAATCAATCATTCTACGAATATTTCAATCAATCGTTCTGTAAAATGTCCGCTATATAGCGGACGAAAACTTTCCTCGATATAGTTAAAATAAACAATATATGTTTTGGCAGGGAGGAATCGGTATGAAGCAGGAAAAGTGTATAACATTTGCAATGCTTCATACCCTGATTCCGCTGTGTATGGGAACTGGGATCTATATCCTGGTCCGGCCCGGAACATATATAGCGAGAATCTGTATCTCTCTGAATCCGTGGCTGGGTGAGCTGCGAATCCGGATGGGGACGGATCTGTTTCATATATTTTTAAGAAATTATGCTTGTGACATGCTGTGGGCATATGCTCTGACAATCGGACTGTTCTGGTACGGAAGACTGATCGGACAGAAGGTATGGAAGTCGGCATTGATCGGCGGCGGATTTGCGGTGCTTATGGAAAGCCTGCAGATTCTGCCGGTAATCCCCGGAACCTTTGACGGGATGGATGTGGTTACGGAGATTTTGGCAATGCTCATCGCAGGATGTGTGAGCATGATTTTTTATAAATACAAGGATAAGGAAAGAGGAGAGCATGTATGAAAAAGAACATTATGAAAAAACTTGGTGTATTTGCGATATTGTTTGCATTTGGACTGAGTGCATTAGGCAGTGGGGAATCAAATGACAGCACAAAGGATATTGTATCTGCGAGTGAGGCAGGCAGTGACGCGGCGTCCGATGCGAGTGCCGATGATTCAGCAGGAGCGGCAGATGTTGCAGAAGAGGATGCGGATCTGTCCATTGAAGAGCAGGTCCTGATCGATCAGGACGGAATCAAGGTGACAGCCACCGGAATAGAGCATGACGCATTCATGGGAACCGGTGTGAAGCTGCTCCTTGAGAACAATACGGATAAAAACGTGATGGTAGGCTGCACGGCACTGATCGTAAACAACTACATGATCTCAGACCTGTTTGCGTCTGAGGTGGCAGCCGGCAAGAAAGCCAATGATACCATGTATATGATGTCGTCCGATCTGAAGGCGGCAGGTATTTCCAATATCGGACAGATAGAGATTTATTTCCATGTGTATGATTCGGATACATATGATGCGTTATTTGATTCGGATGTGGTTACTATCCAAACATCGAAATACAATGAGATGGATCTGCAGGCAGACGAGGAAGAGAGTGGATATGAGCTGTGGAATCAGGACGGTGTACGCATCATCGGTAAATATGTAGATGAAAACAGCTTCTGGGGAACCGGTGTCCTGTTATACATTGAGAATACCTCCGGAAGAAATATCGGAATTAACTGTGATGATATGTCCATCAACGGATTTATGGTAGACCCGGTGTTCTCTGCAACGGTATATAACGAGAAGAAATCTTTTGATGACATTACGATTTTCTCATCCGACCTGGAGGAGAATGGCATCGATAAGGTCAATGATATTGAGCTGAGTTTCCATATCTATGATGCTGACAGCTGGTCAACTATCTGCGATACCGGTGCCATTACATTCTCTGTGGATCAGGCGGCGGAGTAAAGTGATGGCTCTTGAAGAAAGCCTGTAAAAAATAAGTCCATACCAAAAAAGCCGGACCTAAACTATCGGGTCCGGCTTTTTTCTATCTACTCATATCGTTCATCAATAACACGTTTTGACTTCTTTTCGCTTCGTGGCAGAACGCCCAGCTCAACGACCTTGACTAACGGTGTGAAGCCAATCTTGCTCTTAACAGTGGCAGCAATGTGGTCACTTAACTCCAGGAAGTCGACACTGCCGTTGGTCTCTACATAGATACGCAGAGTATCCTTGCCATCCAGATGGGAAATACGGATCTGGTACTCACTGGATACCTCAGGGAACTGACGCAGAATCTCTTCAATCTGGCTTGGGAATACATTGACACCCTTGATCTTCATCATATCATCGGTACGGCCCATAATGACATCCAGACGAGGGAAGTGACTGCCGCAAGGACATTCACCGGGAATGATCCGGGACAGGTCATGTGTACGGTAACGGATCAGAGGTGCACCCTCCTTTACCAGCGTGGTGATAACGATCTCGCCCATCTCGCCGTCCGGCACCGGAGCACCTGTTTCAGGATCAATGATCTCAATGTAAACGTAATCATCCCAGTAGTGCATGCCGCAGTCGTGCTGGCAGCTGATGCCGATGCCGGGACCGTAGATCTCGGTCAGACCATAAATATCATATAATTCAATGCCAAGCTCGGAAGAAATTCTTTGACGCATCTTGGCACCCCAGCGCTCAGAACCGATGACACCCTTCTTCAGATGAATCTTGTCCTTGATACCACGTTTCTCGATTTCCTCTGCCAGTAACAATGCATAAGAAGAAGTAGAGCATAGAACAGAGCTCTTCATATCCATCATCATCTGCAGCTGCTTATCGGTATTGCCGGGACCCATTGGGATAACCATGGCACCGAGTTTTTCGGCACCGTTCTGGAATCCGATACCTGCAGTCCAGAGACCGTAGCCCGGAGTTATCTGAATACGATCCAGATTGGTAATGCCCGCCATCTCATAGCAACGCTTGAACATGATTGCCCAGTCGTCAACATCCTTGGCGGTATAAGGAATAATGATCGGGAGACCGGTGGTACCGGAGGAAGAATGAATCCGGACGATTTTCTCTTCCGGAGCGGTCATTAATCCGAGCGGATACGCTTCCCGTAGATCCTTTTTCTCAGAGAATGGGAGCTGCTCAAAATCTTCAGCAGAAGAAATCTTTGAAATGCCTGCTTCATGCAGCTTCTTTCCGTAGAAGCTGTCAGCAGAGATCAGAGCTTCAATCTGCTTATTAACATGTGCGATTTGTGTTTCTGTAATCTTCATAATGCGTCCTTTCTTTCTGTTATTTATAATAAATGTATTTTTATGTGATATTGCTATCTGTCACAATAACGTTATCTGTTGCAATAACATTTATCGGGTATAATCGAGTGCCCGGAAGTTTAACTCATGGAATCGTTCCGGCAAGGTACGCCGGATAGCATCCTTGATATCCTCTTCGGTAAGACCGATCTCTCCGGTACGGATAGCGGCACCGAGCAGAACCATATTTAATACTTTAGCAGAGCCAATCGCCCGGCAGGCGGCATCGCCGTCAACCAGAGTCAGGTTCGGCACCTGGGCCTTCAGGTATTCGATCATTTCCTCACTATGGTAGGAGGCACCTTGCAATGTGGCGGTTACCGGCTGGATGGCACGGATGCTGACAACTACGTGGCCACCCTTGCGTAAGAATGGAAGCATACGAACAGTTTCTCCCGGTTCGAAGCCGAGGATCATGTCTGCTGTTCCGCTTTGAATCATTGGAGAATAGAGATTATCACCTAAGCGTAGATGGCTGAAAACACTTCCGCCACGCTGTGCCATACCAATCGTTTCCGCACTCATAACCGGAATGTTTTTCGCCATGGCGGCTGAGGCAATCAGCTTGGAAGCAAGCACGGTTCCCTGACCGCCGACTCCGCACAACAGAATATTCTTATTCATGATCGTCACCTCCTGTAATCGCATGTACCGGGCATACCTGGCTGCATAATGTACAGCCGGTGCAGAGAGAGGAATCAATCTGTACCTGACCGTCATGGATCACAATGGCAGGACAGCCTAATTCCCGGATACATTTCTTGCAGTTGATACAGGTTTCTGTCTTAACGTGCAGCGGTTTATCCGGTTTTGTGATCGCGATGCAAGGGGACTTGAAGATGATCGCCTTGACACCCGGCTCTGCAGCAACCCGTTTCACGCAGTCAACGGAAGCCTCCAGATCCAAAGGATCCATGGTCTCTACGGTAGTCAGGCCGATTCCGCGCAGAACAGCCTCAATGCTGACCTTCGCAACGATTTCACCCATCATGGTGTGGCCGGTGCCGGGATGCGGCTGGTGTCCGGTCATCGCAGTTGTGGAATTATCCAGTACGATCAGAACCATATTGGCCTGATTATAGACTGCATTTACAACACCGGTGATCGCAGATGCGAAGAAGGTGGAATCACCGACGAAGGCGAAACAGGTGGTATCCGGTTCTATCCGGCCGACCCCCTGTGCAATATTTAATCCGGCACCCATGCACAGACAGGTATCAACCATATCTAACGGCATGGCATTGCCGAGTGTGTAGCAGCCGATATCACCGCAGAAAATAGTCTTTTTGCCCTGCATAGCCTTCTTTACGGCATAGAAGGAAGCGCGATGAGGACAGCCACTGCATAAAACAGGCGGGCGGATCGGAAGCTCCGGTGGAGTCGGAAGAGTCTCTCGTTCCGGAAGCGGAAGCTCCAGGAAGCGGTAGAGACAGGCACTTACACTGTCACGGGTGTTTTCACCTGCATTGGCTACATGATGTGTTAGCTTGCCGAGGATCTTTACAGGCAGCTGATACTTTCCACAGATGTAAGTAAGCTCACGTTCGATGACCGGATCCAGTTCCTCGATACACAGAACCTCATCCAGTCCCTCCAGAAACCGGACAGCCAGCTGCTCCGGAAACGGATGAGGCGTAGCGACCTTCAGAGTCCGGTACATACCGATCGTCTGCATGGTTTCCATGGTATATGTAAAGCTGATGCCACCGGTCGCGATTCCTCTGCGGACATCGGCATGCTCCGGTGCGGCAGGCAGGATCTGATTTCTGGAATAAGAAGAGAAATCTTCTGCCAGAGTCACATTCCGGGCCTCGATCTTCTGATGGTTGGCATAGGATAGACGTGGGAAGATGACCCAGCGCTTAGAGTCCTTGATAAAACCATCCGGCGTATGGATCTGATATTCGGATTCATCCTTTACGGTAATGGAAGCGTAGCCGTGGCAGACACGCGTAGTCGGCCGGAGAAAGACCGGTGTTCCGTATTTCTCAGAATACTCATAAGCCTCCTGTACCATCTCATAGGCTTCCTGTGCGGATGACGGATCAAAGCACGGGAGCTTGGAAAAGGCGGCAAAATGCCGGGTGTCCTGCTCGGTCTGAGAGGAGATCGGACCCGGATCATCTGCGACCAGAATGATCATACCGCCCTTGATACCGACATATTCAAGGCTCATTAAAGGATCGGAAGCGACATTTAATCCGACCTGTTTCATAGTAACCATAGTTCTGGCACCACTGTAGGAGGCTCCGGCAGCCAGCTCAAGAGCGGATTTCTCATTAACCGACCATTCTACATATGTGTGCTCCGGGCGATGCTTGGCAATGGTTTCCAATACTTCTGTGGATGGTGTACCCGGATATCCGGCTACCAGATTGACTCCGGAAGCAATGGCGCCCATAGCAATGGCAGCATTTCCCATTAAAAATTCGTTGTGCATAACTTCACCTCTGGAATTGAAAAATTAAAACATACTGATGAAATTATACCATCATATGAAAGATGAATCAACTGAGTCCGTTGCTCTGTTTCCGGTATTGGGACGGAGAACAGCCCTTCAGTTTGTGAAAGAGCCGGCTGAAATACAATGGATTATCGTAACCGACGATTTCCGCAATTTCATTTATGGAATAATTCGTAGTCTCCAGCAGGATCTGTGCATTGGTGATACGAAGCGTGGTGAGGAATTGCAGTGGTGTGGAGCCGAAATGTATCCGGAAGCTACGGATAAACCAGCTGATGCTCATTCCTCTGGAGGCGGCATAGGCTTCAATACTGATCGGCCGGTGATAATTCTCATTAAAGTAAGAAGCAGCCAGCTCCATTTCGCGTTCCAGGTACTCGTTTTTCGGTATCCGTTCTCTGGTAATTTCCCGGTGCATGGTGATCAGCAGCTGGGTAAACAGCAGAGAGAGCAGCTCCTTATAATCCGGCTGACAGCGTTCCAGCTCCAGAATGATCTGCTTGAAAATACGTTCATATTCGAGTGAAGTGCCGACCCGGAAGATATGCTGATCATCCCGGAAACCGTATCGGCGCAGGATGTTCTTCACATCATAGCCGGTGAAATGGATCCAGTAGACCTCCGGCTTATCTGCACCATAATATTCATATTTCTGCAGCTCCTTCGGACGAAACAGGACGATGTTTCCGGCAGTGACAATAGTCTCATTCTCTACCGTATCGAAATGAAAATGACCGACACCGGAGGTGATATAGATGATCTGATAGTCCAGGCGGCCTTTTGGACGGTAGGTGGGCAGCTTAGGCTGGGTGTCCAGCCGGTAATTGCCACAGCTGCGGATGCTTAAGGGCTGGCTTTTATCTTTGACATTCGTGAGTGCATCGTGAATATAACCTGTGTTCATGTACATAACAGAACCCTCCTTATAAAGAAAGTATATATAAATGAAGTGTATCATTTTGTGCATATTTTGTCTATGAATATTCATGGATTTAAAAGTAGAAAAACGCTATGATAAATATACAAACAAACGAAATCGACCGATAGAAAACAAAATTACAAATAAAGCAAAAAAGACATAAAGAGGAGGAATTATTATGATCGTGCCACAGTACTATGAAGATCTTCATATCCTGCATGAAAATACCATGCCGGCCAGAGCCTATTATGTGCCGGCGTCCGATCGGATGGATGATCCGGTGGAGCACAGGGAGCAGTCGGACCGGCTGCAGCTGTTAAACGGTAACTGGAGATTCCGGTATTTTAAGAGCATTTATGATGTAAATGAAGAATTTTACAACATGGAATATGATTGCTCCGGATTTGATGAGATTGCGGTGCCGGGTACCTGGCAGATGGCAGGTTATGATACCCATCAGTATACGAATATCCGGTATCCGTTTCCATTTGATCCTCCGTATGTACCGCAGGATGTGCCGTGTGGGGCATATGTGCACACGTTTGATTATCAGCAGGAGGAGAAGGCGCCGAAAGTATTTCTGAATTTTGAAGGAGTGGACAGCTGCTTCTATGTGTGGCTGAACGGTGTGTATGTAGGATACAGTCAGGTAGCACATGGAATGAGTGAGTTCGATGTGACGGCACAGATCAGGGAGGGTCGGAATACCCTTGCCGTCCTGAATCTGAAGTGGTGCGATGGCTCTTACCTGGAAGATCAGGATAAGTTCCGGATGAGCGGTATTTTCCGCGATGTCTATCTGCTGAAACGCCCGGCGCAGGCAATCCGCGATTACCATATCACTACAGAGATTATCGGAGGCACAGAGAAAACGGCAATCGTTCGATTGGAGCTGATGATGGCTCAGGCTATGGCAGAACCACAGGTAGAGATTCGGATCGAGAATGCAGCCGGCAGAGTGGCAGCAGAGGGGCGGTCGGATACACATGGAGTTGCGGAACTGAAGATAACGGATCCGCAGCTCTGGAATACAGAGAACCCGTATCTGTATACCGTAATTCTTCGGACAGAGGCAGAGACGATCACAGAACGGCTGGCATTACGGACGATCGAGATCCGGGACGGTGTGATCTATCTGAACGGACAGAAGATAAAATTCCGGGGCGTGAACCGGCATGATTCGGATCCGTATACCGGACCGGTCACTAATGTGGAACAGATCCGGACGGATTTAAGACTGATGAAGCAGCATAATCTGAATGCGATCCGCTCCAGTCATTATCCGAATGCACCGTACTTTTATCAGATGTGCGAGAAATACGGATTTCTGGTAATTAACGAGGCTGATATTGAGGCACACGGACCATTTATGCTGTATCGGCAGGAGGATACGGAACAGAATCGGTTTCAGCGCTGGAATGAAGCAATCGCAGATAATCCGGCATGGGAGGCTGCGATCCTTGACCGGGTACAGCAGATGGTAGAAAGAGATAAGAACCGGTTCTGTATTGTAATCTGGTCCATGGGCAATGAGAGCGCATATGGTTGTAATTTTGAGAAGGCTCTGGCATGGACAAAGGCATTCGATCCTTACCGGATCACACAGTATGAGAGTGCGAGATATCGTAATGATAAGAAGACTTATAGCTATGAGAATCTGGATCTGTACAGTCGGATGTATCCGGCATTGTCGGAAATCCGGGAGTATCTGGACCGGGGGGAAAAGAAGCCGTTTCTGCTGGTGGAGTACTGTCACAGCATGGGGAATGGACCGGGAGATCTGGAGGACTATTTCCGGATGATTCAGTCAGATGACCGGATGTGCGGTGGTTTCGTGTGGGAATGGTGTGACCATGCGATCGCTGAAGGGTACAGTGAGAATGGAAAGGTCCGGTATCTCTATGGCGGAGATCATGGTGAGAGCATCCATGACGGGAACTTCTGCGTGGACGGTCTGGTATATCCGGATCGGCGGCCGCATACCGGACTGTTGGAATACAAGAATGTCTATCGTCCGGCAAGAGTTGTCACATATGAGCAGGAGAGCGGCAGGCTGGTACTGCACAACTATATGGATTTCGATAAGCTGGAGGATTATGCAGAGATAGCGTATGAGGTGACACTGGACGGAGTCGTGATCCGGTCAGGAAAGCTGGAAACTATATCCGTGGCACCGCACCGGGACGGTCAGACGCAGTTAAGGCCGGAGGTGCCACAGGCAGGGCAGGTGTATCTGAGGCTGATCTATCGGTTAAAGAAGCGGATTCCATTGATGGAGCAGGGGCAGATTCTGGGCTTTGATGAGATCCGGCTGCAGAATGCGGATGACAGGAATCAGAGAGCGGATAGACGGATAGCAGAACTGAATCAGGAAACAACGGAGATGAATGTTCGGGAGACCGACCGCTCCATTGTGCTGGAATCGGATGCTTTCACATATGAGATCGATAAACGGACCGGTATGTTTACGAAGTTGCAGGTCGGCGGCAGGGATTGTCTGACACATCCGATGGAACTCAATATCTGGCGGGCACCGACAGACAATGACATGTACAGAAAGGAAATCTGGAGAAAGGCACATTATCATGAGGCGGCAGTCCGGGCATATCAGACGGAGATCCGACGAGAGGAAGGGAGTGTCCTTGTTCATAGCACAGCGGCCATTGTAGCACCGACGGTACAGCGGATCATGGATGTGGAGCTTACATGGGAAATTGCACCGGATGGAAAGATCCATGCTCACATTACCGGAAATAAGAATCCGGAATTTCCGGAGCTGCCACGGTTCGGTGTGCGGATGTTCCTGAATAAGCAGGCGGCTCAGGTGATTTACTATGGCATGGGGCCACAGGAGAGCTATTGTGATAAGCATCAGGGTGCCGGTCATGGCTGGTACCGGGTAAGTGTAGAAGAAATGCATGAGGATTATATCCGGCCGCAGGAAAATGGCAGTCATTATGACTGTGATTATGTGGAGGTTGCAGACGGACAGTCCGGACTGGCAGCGACCGGCAGGGCATTTTCTGTAAATGTTTCACCATATACACAGGAGGAGCTGGAGCGGACAGCCCATAACTATGAGCTGACAGAGGCAGACAGTACCATACTCTGTCTGGACTATGCATTAAACGGAATCGGTTCAAACAGCTGCGGCCCGGAGGTGGCAGAGCCGTACCGGCTGGATGGAGAGAATATCGATTTCCGGTTTACATTGGTTCCGTTTAATCGGGAAAGGAGATGAAAGGATTGAGAACAGAAGCAGTGATTCAGGCAATTGAGAACGGAGAGTATGATGAGCGGTTCTCAGAGATTTATATGGATGCGACCCGGAGTGTACGGCAGAAAGAACGCTATATCAGAGCGGTAAAGGAGTATGTCGGACAGTTTGGGGCCGGTGAGGTAGCGATATTCAGTGCACCCGGCAGAAGTGAGATCGGAGGAAATCATACCGATCATCAGCATGGGGAGGTTCTAGCGGCATCCATTAATCTGGATGCGATCGCAGTCACAGAAAAGACGGCGGAACCGACCGTAAGACTGGTATCTGATGGATGCGAACCGATCATAATTCCGTTGAATGATTTACAGAAGCGGAACGAAGAGGAAGGAACCACAGAAGCCCTGATCCGGGGTGTGCTGGCCGGTGTGGAAAAGAACGGCTACCGGATCGGCGGATTTCAGGCATTTGTAACCAGTGATGTACTGATCGGAGCCGGCCTGTCATCCTCTGCGGCATTTGAGACATTGATTGGCACGATCGTATCGAATCTGTATAATGAAGGAAAGATTACGGCAATGGAAATTGCGCAGATCGGACAGTATGCGGAGAATGTATATTTCGGCAAGCCATGCGGGCTGATGGATCAGATGGCATGCTCTGTCGGGAGTCTGGTACACATCCGGTTCGCGGATCCGGAGCATCCACAGGTAGAACGACTGAATCTGGATCTGGCAGTACAGGGATATAGTCTGTGTATCACGGATACCAGAGGCTCTCACGCAGATCTGACACCGGACTATGCAGCGATTCCGGCAGAGATGAAGCAGGCAGCAGAGTGTCTCGGCAGAGAGGTACTCGGTCAGACGACCAAAGAGGAGGTGCTTGCTCATCTGACGGAGATTCGGCAGAAGGCAGGCGACCGGGCAGCACTTCGTGCCTTACATTATGTTTGTGAGAATGAACGGGTGCAGCAGGAGACGGAGGCATTAAAGCAGGACCGGTTTGCGGAGTTTCTGCGGCTGGTAAAGGAGTCCGGAGATTCTTCTTATAAATATCTGCAGAATGTATTTACCTGCCATGATGTGACACACCAGAATGTGTCGGTGGCACTGGCAGTCAGTGATATTGTGCTTGGAAGAAAGGGTGCGAGCCGGGTTCATGGCGGTGGATTCGCAGGTACGATTCAGGCATTTGTGCCGACAGATATGGTTACCCGGTATCAGGCAGAGATGGAGCGGGTGTTTGGAACAGGAGCCTGTACGCAGCTGATGATTCGAAAGTACGGAGGCATCCGGGTAGTGTAGATTTGTCTATCACGAATAGACATAGCATCGAATGGATCGGTTCGAAGGCCGGATTAGGATTGGAACGGTATAAAGGAGGAAGGAATATGAGCAGTATTTTAGTATTAGGTGGTGCAGGATATATTGGTTCGCATACGGTATATGAGCTGATTGCGGCAGGAGAACAGGTAGTGGTTGCAGACAATTTGCAGACCGGATTCCGGGCGGCGGTTCATCCGGCGGCAAGGTTTTATCAGGGAGATATCCGGGATCGTGCATTTTTGGACTCAATATTTGAGCAGGAGGAGATCGATGGCGTGATTCATTTCGCGGCGAATTCTCAGGTGGGCGAAAGCATGATAAATCCGCTGAAATATTATAACAACAACCTGTGTGGGACAGAGGTGCTTCTGGAAAGCATGGTGGCACACAAGATTGACAAGATCGTTTTTTCTTCGACTGCAGCTACGTATGGGGAGCCGGAACGGATTCCGATTCTGGAAACGGACCGCACTCTGCCGACGAACTGCTACGGAGAGACCAAGCTTTCCATGGAGAAAATGTTCCACTGGACGGCACAGGCACATAATCTGCGGTATGTATCCCTGCGGTATTTCAATGCCTGTGGAGCACATCCGAACGGACAGATCGGAGAAGCACATGAGCCGGAGACGCATTTGATTCCGTTAATCCTGCAGGTGCCGAATCATAAGCGGGATTATATATCCATATTTGGTACGGATTATGAGACAAAGGACGGTACCTGCGTCAGAGATTACATCCATGTAAACGATCTGGCACAGGCACATATTCTTGCCATGAAGTATCTGCGCGACGGCAATGAAAGTGATATTTTCAATCTGGGAAACGGTGTCGGATTTACAGTGAAGGAAGTGATCGAGGCAGCGAGAACCGTGACCGGGCATCCGATTCCGGCTAAGGTGGAGCCGAGACGTGCCGGAGATCCTTCGACCCTGATCGCTTCCAGCGAGAAGGCGAAAAAGATTCTTGGCTGGAAGCCGCAGTATGACGATCTGGAGACGATCATTTCAACGGCATGGAACTGGCACAGCAATCATCCGAACGGATATCAGACCATGTAAGGGAGGGATCAGAATGATAAATGTATGGATCAGTGAACTGGTAGCTTATGGCCTGAAAAGCGGGCTGGTGGCACCGGAGGATAAAATATATGTGACGAATTCCATTCTGGAATTACTGGAAATCAATGATTATTCGGAGCCGGAACAACCGGCAGCACCGAGAGCTCTGCATGAGATTCTTGAGGATCTGACCGGCTATGCGAGAGAGCGGGGAATCCTTGAGGATGACACGATCACGGTCAAAGATTTATTCGACACAAAGCTGATGGGAAGACTGACACCGCCACCATCCGTTGTGAGAGGCCGGTTTACGGAGGCCTATGCGGTATCACCGAAAGCGGCAACCGATTACTACTATCGATTCAGTCAGGCAACGAACTATATCCGGACGGACCGGATTGCAAAGGATGAGAGCTGGGTGACGGATACGGAGTTCGGTCCTATGGATATTACGATCAATCTTTCCAAGCCGGAAAAAGATCCGCGGGATATTGCAAAAGCCGGTGTGGCAAAGAAATCCGGATACCCGAGCTGTCTGTTATGCAAGGAGAACGAGGGTTATGCAGGACATATTACACACCCGGCAAGACAGAATCACAGAATTATTCCGGTTACCTTACAGGGTGAGAGCTATTACCTGCAGTATTCGCCATATGTTTATTACAATGAGCATTGCATTATTTTCAATGACAAGCATATTCCGATGATCATTGATAAGGGAACCTTCGGAAAATTACTGGACTTTGTTCGTCAGTTTCCGCACTACACGGCCGGTTCCAATGCAGATCTGCCGATCGTCGGTGGGTCGATCTTAAGTCATGATCATTTCCAGGGTGGCGGATATACATTTGCAATGGCAAGGGCACCGTATGAGAAAGAGTTCTGCCTGAAGGATTATCCGGATGTGAAAGCAGGGACGGTGAAATGGCCGATGTCGGTCATCCGGCTGCAGGGCAGCAATGCAGATACCGTCACGGATGCGGCTGCTCATATTCTGGAGGTGTGGCGTGGCTACACGGATGCCGATGCATATATTTTCAGTGAGACAGATGGCATTCCGCATAATACGATCACACCGATCGCACGGATGCGGGGAGAACTCTATGAGCTGGATCTGGTGCTTCGCAATAATATCACGACAGAGGAATGTCCGATGGGACTGTATCATCCGCATGCACAGTATCATCATATCAAGAAAGAGAACATCGGTCTGATCGAGGTGATGGGACTGGCGGTCCTTCCGGCCAGACTGCACAGGGAGCTTCAGCTGCTGGAGAATGCAATCCTGCAGGATAAGCCGATCCGGGAGAATCCGGAGATTGAGAAGCATGCTGACTGGGTAGATGAATGGAGAGGCAAGTATAATATTACGGAAGAGAATATCCATTCTATTCTACAGGACGAGGTAGGAAAGGTGTTTGTAAAGGTTCTGGAATGTGCGGGAGTATATAAGCGAACCGAGGAAGGTGATCAGGCATTTGAACGATTCCTTGCATGCCTGTAGGATGAAGTGATATATGGCAAACAAAAACTCCGGAGTGGAATGCCTCATAGAGGAATCCACATCCGGAGTTTCTTTGTTATTCTGTCTCGGTGCCTTTGGCCCATTCATCCAGCTTCTTCATGGTAGCGTCATAGGTCTTCTGAGAAATCTCAGGAAGCTCTCCGCCCCACAGCTTCTTAGCCTCATCAAAACCCTTCTTGATCGCACTTCTCATGGACTCGATCTTGCTGCTGTCACCACCGGTTAAAGCTTTCGCAAAATCAACTAATCGATCAGAGGTCTGGTTCACACCCCAGTATCCGTCATCTGCAATATCTGCCTGCGCCTGTGCAGCTGTTTCGGCATCAACGGTAAAGTTGCCGGTACGGATCGCATTCCAGAATGAAGAATCGTTTAAGAGATCCTCATTGGAAGAATTGGCCCAGGCAAAGGTCTGTCCCTGCTTGGTAATGACCTTTTCAACCAGGCTCTTTAAGGAATTCAGTCTGGCCTCCTGATCCGCCTTTAACTGAGCAACAATCGCAGAGCGGTCAGTAGACTTTGTCTTGTCGGAGCCGGTTTTTGTGCTCTTTTCATAAACTGCAGCGGTATCATCCGTCTTAGTTGCAGCGGTGTTGGCAGCTGCAGCAGCTGTCTTGTCAGTAGCAGCCGGTGTATAAGTAGTATTGGATACACCTTGAATCATAATTATCACCCTCCTTGGTTTGTCCTAACTGCGTCATACAGTCGTTATGGCATCCTGCCAGTTTTATTTTACTTATTTATCGGCAGAAATGGAAGAAATATTTATAAAAACTTCATTAAAAAACTTGTTAATTCGTGCAAATTTAATTACATATGCTATACTCTTGAACAGAAGAAGGCACAATAAGATATAAAAGATTGTGGAGATTGCAGAAAGAAGGGAGGAGGACGGCTTGAAAATCGCAGATAAAATTAAAATGCTTGTGATTCCGCTGGTACTGATCCCGTTTGTGATCATATTGTTTGGCTGTTTTGTATTCGGACGGATATATCTGAAAACGACATATGGAATCGGTGGAAATATGCTGATTGAGTCTTATTCCAATTCGCCGGTTACGGTCAACCGGGTTACAGAAGCCTTGATCGAGGATGTATATAAGAATCCGGATCAGCTTTTAAATAAAGAATATCTGGACGATTTGAACAGTAAGCTGGAGGATGATAATTCTTTTCTGCTGGTAAGGATCGGAGATGAGATCAGCTATCAGGGAGTCGACGACATCTCCGGAATCAAGGACCTGCTTCCGAAATACGGTGACAACAATCAGATTGAAGGTGGTCTGTTTGTAGAGGCGGACAAACCGATGTATCTCAGACAGAAGGATGTGACACTGAGTGACGGACAGACAGGTACCCTGTTTGTTATCACATATCTGGATAGTCTGGAGACCGGTATGCGTAAGATCATGATTCAGCTGATGATTATGGTCACGGCGGTACTGCTTCTGGTTAACGGATTCATTTCCCTTTATATATACTGGATATTCTTAAGGCCACTCCGGCTGCTGCAAGAAGGAACCGAGCGGATCAAGGAGGGCAATCTGGAAGAGGATGTAGAGATCCTCTCAGATGATGAGATCGGAGAGGTATGTCAGTCCTTTAATGAGATGCGGCTGAAGTTAAAGGAATCTGTGGATGACCGGATGCATTATGAGAAGGAGAACCGGGAGCTGATCAGTAATATTTCTCATGACCTGAAGACTCCGATCACAGCCATCAAGGGCTATGTTGAGGGAATCATGGACGGTGTGGCAGATACACCCGAGAAGATGTCACGCTATATACGAACGATCTATAATAAAGCGAATGAAATGGATGCTCTGATCAATGAGCTGTCGCTGTATACGAAGATTGATAATAATGCGATTCCGTATAATTTCGTAAAGATTAAGGTATCATCTTATTTTGACGACTGTATCGAGGATGTATCGGTAGATATGGAGGCGGCGGGAGTGACCTTTGAGTATGAGAATTCCTGTGCGGCAGATACCTTTGTAGTTGCCGATCCGGAGCAGATCCGGCGGGTGATCGGTAATATCGTAACCAATGCGGTAAAATATAATTCCAAAGAGGAACGGAGCATTCGGATCGAAGTAAAACCATATGAGGATCAGTACATTTATATCGGAATCCGGGATAACGGCAATGGTATCCCGAAAGCGGATCTGCCGATGATCTTCAAGCGGATGTATCGGACAGATGCTTCCCGCAATTCGTTGACCGGAGGAAGCGGTCTGGGACTGGCGATCGCCAAGCGGATCATTGAAGAGCATGGTGGTAAAATCTGGGCAGAAAGTGAAGAAGGAAAAGGAACGCTGATTGCATTTACCCTGAAGAAATATGAAAAATCAGAAGATAAGGAGGAACTATGAGTAAGGTATTGATTATTGAAGATGAACAGTCGATCGCAGCATTGGAGAAGGATTATCTGGAGCTGTATGATTTTGAGGTATCGATTGAGAATGACGGACAGAAAGGTCTGGATCGGGCATTGCTGGAGAATTATGATATAGTGATCGTAGATCTGATGCTTCCGACCGTAGACGGATTCGAGATTTGTAAGAGGATCCGGGAGGTTAAGGATATTCCGATTCTGGTAGTATCTGCGAAGAAGGAGGATATCGATAAGATCCGTGGATTGGAGCTTGGAGCAGACGATTATATTACAAAGCCATTCAGCCCAAGTGAGCTGGTAGCGCGTGTAAAGGCACATCTGTCGCGGTATGAGCGCTTAAGAGGTAATGGCGGTATGCAGGAAAACGAGTTCATTGAGATCCGTGGGATCAAGATCGATAAAACCGCCAGACGGGTATTCGTCAATGGTGAGGAGAAGATTCTGACGACGAAGGAGTTTGATCTCCTGACCTTCCTTGCAAGTAATCCGAATCGTGTATTTACCAAGGAGGAGCTGTTCAAGGAGATCTGGAACATGGACTCCATCGGAGATATTGCAACAGTCACGGTGCATATTAAGAAGATCCGCGAGAAGATAGAGTTAAATACAGCCAAGCCACAGTATATCGAGACGATCTGGGGCGTTGGCTACAGATTTAAGGTATAAAGATGACAAATTATAAGCTTACACTTGCATATGATGGCAGCCGCTATGACGGCTGGCAGAAACAGGGCAACACAGACCGGACGATCCAGGGGCGACTGGAGACATTGGTGAGCCGGCTGGCAGGAGAGCCGACGGAGGTTCACGGAGCCGGGCGGACAGATGCCGGTGTCCATGCCAAAGGACAGGTTTGCAGCTTTCATTTGCGGAAGGACTGGCAGGAGGATGTGCTAAGGGATACCATCAATGAATACCTCCCGGCAGATATTGCGGTGCTGGAGGTAGAGAAGGTGCCGGAACGGTTTCATGCCAGACTTTGGGCAGTCGGAAAGACTTATTGTTACCGTATCCGCACAAGCAGAGTCAAAGATGTATTTGAACGGAATTATGTATACCGGTATGGAAGACCGCTGGATATACAGGCAATGCGGGAGGCGGCAGAGTATTTTATCGGTGAGCATGATTTCAAGAGCTTCTGCTCGAATAAGCGTATGAAAAAGTCTACGGTGCGCAGACTATACGACATTGAGATCAAGGCGGATGCAGATGAAATCCGGCTCTATTTCCATGGGGAAGGCTTTCTCTACAATATGGTACGGATCCTGACCGGGACTCTGCTGGAGGTGGGAGCCGGGATGCGCAGACCGGATAGTATGCCGGAAATCCTGGCGGCCGGAGATCGGCAGGCGGCAGGCGTGACAGCACCGCCGCAGGGACTGACATTATGCAGCGTGTATTATGAGAAGGAAGAGATTCCGGGTTATAGAACCGGAGCTGAATGATAAAAGCAGGAGACAGGAGATTATGAAGAAGATACCGGTAATATATGAGGATAATGAGTTGATCGTCTGTGTGAAACCGCAGGGAGTTTCCAGTCAGGCGGATAAGAGTAATGATGAGGATGTGCTGGATTATTTTAAGAGCTATCTGTATGATCGGGATGAGTTGGACGAGGAGCCGTATCTGGCCATCATTCATCGGCTGGATCGACCGGTTGGCGGACTGATGGTACTGGCGAAAACGAAGCAGGCAGCCGCTGATTTAAGCGATCAGGTACAGGATGGTACGATGATCAAATATTATCAGGCGATTCTGACCGGGGAGCTGCCGGAGGAATGCGGCTGTCTGGAAGACTATCTGGTGAAGGATGGAAAGACCAATCTGTCCAAGGTAGTGCCGAAAGGTACCAAGGGAGCGAAAAAGGCGGTTCTGAATTATGAAGTGTTAGATGTGTTTGAAACAGATGAAGGCGTGATCTCGTATGTACTGATTGAACTGCTGACTGGCAGACATCATCAGATCCGGGTGCAGATGGCAAATCAGGGAGCCGGCATCTGGGGCGATACGAAATACAATCCGAAGTTCCGGAAGGTGAAACGCAGATATCAGCAGATCGGACTTTATGCGACTCGTCTGGAATTCGAGCATCCGGTAACCGGTGAGCATCTGATATTTAAGAACGAACCGGAAGGCGAAGCCTTCGATATTATCGAGATGGAAGATTTTTAAGTATCATTTTAGAATAGAGTCTTTCCCGACAACTCATACTAATCTACAGGACAGTAGAAGGTGGGTTGCACATGAAGGATTTTTTCAATGAGATAAAAGTAAATAAAGAACTGAGAAAAGGAATCCTCCTTGCAGGAATCGGACTGGGAATCTTTCTGGGTTTCCGGTATCTGCTTCCGCTGGTGATTCCTTTTTTGATTGCGTTTATTCTGGCAGGGATTCTGCGTCCGGCCGTAGATGGACTGATCAGGCTGATCCATTGCTCGGAAATGGCCGCATCCGTTCTGATCCTGATACTGGTGGCGGGAGCCGGATGGCTGGTATCATACTGCCTGCTTAATGGCATCTGGCGGCAGATGGAGAATCTGGTTACCTATCTGCCGTTTTACCGGGAGCAGTTTCTGGCAGGGTTAAATGTCTGCTGTAATTACATTGATATCGGACTTCATTTAAAATCCGGAGCTTCCCTGCTATATGCGACAGAGACCCTGACGGGGATATTTTCGGATTTTCGGACAGCATTACTGCCCAAGGTGACGAATGGAACAGTAAATATCTTAAAACAGGCAGGTTCGGCCATCCTGCTTCTGTTTATTATGGTGTACTCCATGCTATGTATGTTAAAAAATTATCCGCGCCTGTTGAAAGGCGGAGCAGCCGGCAAGTGGCTGCAGAAAATATGGGGAAGGACTGCAAGGCTTCTGCTGCTGTATATCAAGGCGGAAGGAAGTATTGCTTTGATCCAGGCAGGTATCTGCAGCCTCGGTCTTTGGATCCTGGGGAATCCATATTTTCTGTTGCTGGGGGGTTTTATAGCAATCGTAGACGCACTTCCGGTACTGGGGAGCGGAATGATGCTGATTCCGTGGGGACTCTTGCGGCTACTGACAGGGGATGTGAAGATGGGTATCGGAGTGTTACTGCTCTATCTGCTATGTACCGTGAACCGTCAGCTGCTGGAACCACGGTTGTTGGGGCGCCATCTGGGAATGAGTACATTGCTTACATTATTTCTGATGTATGTCGGTTATAAGCTGTTTGGAATTCTGGGGTTTCTGCTGGGACCGGTCGGATTTATCCTCGGACGGGAAATCTATCTGACACTGGTGAAGAGTATCCCAGAGCACCACGGTGAAGAACCGGGATGAAGACAATAGCAAGATAATAAAAAGAACAGAAAGAGATGGACTTGACGAATAGAAAATGATAGGTATATAATAAAAAACCGAGTTAGTATATTCTAATAAAAGTTAAATGACACTTACAAAAGAAGGGAAAGGGGATGTCATATGTTTTTAGAGATACAGGGATTAAAAAAGCATTTCGGAGAGGGCGATAGTCGGGTAGAAGTATTGCGGGGAATCGACCTGTCGGTAGAACAGGGAGAATTCTGTGTGTTGCTTGGACCCTCCGGTTCCGGAAAATCCACATTGCTGAATATCATTGGTGGAATCGATCAGGCGGATGAAGGAAGTATCACGATTCAGGGAGAGCGGACAGCGGATATGAATGAAAAGAAGCTGACGACCTACCGCCGGAAGCATTTAGGCTACATTTTTCAGATGTATAACCTGATTCCGAATTTGACAGTACGGGAGAATGTGGAGGTTGGAGCGTATTTAAGTGATGCTCCGCTTGATGTAGATGAGATTCTGGAGACGCTGGGGCTGACTGCCCATGCCAATAAACGCCCGAATCAGTTGTCCGGCGGACAACAACAGAGATGTGCGATCGGACGGGCAATTGTAAAGAATCCGGATATATTATTGTGCGATGAGCCGACCGGAGCATTGGATTATGTGACATCTAAGGAAATTCTGAAATTAATCGAAACAGTCAATCAGAAATATGGCAATACAATTATCATGGTAACTCACAATGACGCAATTAAAAATATGGCAGACCGGGTAGTGAAGCTAAGAGATGGTCAGATCCGGAAGAACTATCTGAACGAAGTGAAGGTAGCAGCAGAGGATCTGGATTGGTAAGGGAGGCAGAAGATGAGAAATCCATTGAGAAAAAGACTTCTGAGAGAAATCACGGGAGATATTGGAAAATATCTGGTTATTTTCATAATGCTGGTTCTGTTTATTGGCTTTGTGTCCGGGTTTATTGTGGCTGACAGCAGTATGCTGAAGGCATATAATGATGGTTTTACCAAATATAACATAGAAGACGGTCATTTCCTGACGGTTACAGAGATGAACCGTGCACAGAAAAAGGCAGTAGAAGCTCTCGGTATCACCGTGTATGACCAGTATTATGTCGAGAAACAGATGGAGAATAATACAAAGTTACGTATTTATGCCGATCGGAAGGAAGTCAATACGCTATGTGTGATGGATGGTGTGATGCCGTCAGCAGGGGATGAGATCGCATTGGACCGGATGTATGCGGAGAACAACGACTTAAAGGTGGGTGATACTGTTTCGGATGGTGGAATCACATGGAAGATTACTGCACTGGTAGCACTTCCGGATTACAGCTGTCTGTTTGAGGATAACAGCGACACGATGTTTGATTCTGTGAAGTTCGGTGTTGCGGTTGTAAGTGACAAGGGCTTTGAGCGGTTTGATACCAATAGTCTGAACTATGACTATGCATGGAAATATCACGAGAAACCGGCTGGTGAGATACAGGAAAAGGAGATGTCGGAGGATCTCTTAAAGGGGCTGGCAGATGAAGTGACACTTTCAGAATATCTGCCGTTATATCAGAATCAGGCAATTCAGTTTACCGGTGATGATATGGGTGGTGATATGGCAATGATCGTAGTTATGCTTTATATGGTCATTGTGATCCTGGCATTTGTTTTCGGCATTACAACGCTGGATACGATCGAGAAGGAGGCCAGTGTCATCGGTACCCTGCGGGCATCCGGCTATACCAGAGGCGAGCTGGTCAGACACTATATGCTGCCGCCGGTTCTGGTAACGGTCATCGGTGCGGTCATCGGTAATATTCTGGGGTATACGGTATTTAAGGATGTCTGTGCAAATATGTACTATGGAAGCTACAGTCTTCCGAACTATATTACAGTCTGGAGTGCGAATGCATTCTGGGAGACCACGGTAGTGCCTATGGTGATCATGTTGGTCGTAAACTACATAATCTTAAGCCGGAAGCTTAAGATGGAGCCACTCCGGTTTCTGCGGCACGATTTGTCACGGAAGCAGGGGAAGCGAAGTGTTCGTCTGAATAAGCATATTCCGTTTTTCAGCCGGTTCCGTCTGCGGATCGTGTTCCAGAATGTGGGTAACTATATTCTGATCCTGATAGGTATCCTGTTTGCCAATGTCCTGCTGATGTTCGGTCTGATGCTTCCAACGGTTCTGAGCCACTATCAGGATACGATCCAGGACAGTATGCTGAGTAATTATCAGTATGTGCTGACCATGCCGACGGCAACGGTAGATGAGGACCGGAAGCTGGAGACCATGATAGCACTTCTGGCATTTCAGAATGCAGTGGATACGGAAAATGAAGATGCGGAAAAATTCAGTGCCTATACTCTGGATGCGCAGGGGAAAGGCAGCAGTATTATAGATGAGATTATGTTTTACGGAATTGAACCGGATAGCCGGTATGTTCATCTGAATCTGGCAGCGGATGATGTTTATGTATCGAAGGCATATGCAGATAAGTATAACATCAAAGTCGGAGATACGATTCAGCTGAAGGAGCATTTTGAGGATAAGGATTATCAGTTCCGGGTGACCGGAGTTTATGATTATGAGGGTGCCCTGTGTGTATTCATGACCAGAGATCATCTGAACGATGTGTTTGATCTCGGTGACGGAATGTTTGGCGGATACTTCTCAGATACGGAGATTACGGATATTGATTCCGAATACATCGGCAGTGTTATTGATCTGGAATCTCTGACCAAGGTCAGCCGGCAGCTTGAGAAGTCCATGGGATCGAATATGCAGATGATGTACGGATTTGCAATTCTTCTGTTTATCGTACTGATCTATCTGCTGTCCAAGGTTATTATTGAAAAGAATGCACAGTCCATTTCCATGACGAAGATATTAGGCTACAGTGGTGGCGAAATCAGTCGTCTGTATATCGTCTCTACATCTATTGTGGTAGTGCTTTGTATCCTGATCAGTATTCCGCTCGAGGATAAGCTGATGCAGGTGATCTGGAGTACTTATGTATCAAAGGCAATGAGCGGATGGCTGCCGTACTACCTGGATCCTTCGGTGCCGATTAAGATGTTTGTAATGGGTGTCTTAAGTTATCTGGTGGTGGCAGTACTGGAAATGTACAAGATCAAGAAGGTGCCGATGAGTATGGCATTAAAGAATGTGGAGTAAGGAGGCAGGATATGAAGAAACTATATATGAAAAAGATCATGACAATTGGAATGACAGTGATTCTGGCAGCCGGAATGACTGCCTGTGGCGGAGCGGAAGGAAATGATACATCTGCGGCAACAGATTCGGAGACGTCTTCGGAATTAGAACCGGCAGACGGTGCAGATACTTCGGTTGTGTACGAATACCGGGGGAGCCAGATGGAGCATGACAAGGAAGAATCCGTATATGTGAAGGCAGATGCTTACGGAACTCCGACAGAGATCACGGTGACCGCGACCCTGAAAAATCCGGGTGAGAACCAGAAGATCACAGACTTTACGACCCTGACCGACATCAAGAACAAGAATGGCGATGAGGAATATACACTGGATGGTGCGGGAAATCTGGTCTGGGAAAATCACGGAGAGGATATCCGGTATGATGGAACCGCAGATGCAGACAAGGAGCTTCCGGTTACGGTAAAGGTAAGCTACTATCTGGATGATAAAGAGGTGACACCGGAGGAACTGGCGGGAGCTACCGGCAGAGTCCGGATCCGGTTCGATTATACCAATAACACCGGAAGTGAGACAGATGATACAACAGATGAAATCATTCCGTTTGTTGCAGTGTCAGGTCTGATGCTGTCACAGGATGTGGCATCTGACATAACGGTAACGAATTGCAAGATCAAGAGTATGGATGACAATTATCTGATCTTCGGATATGCAGCACCGGGAGTCAAGGATGCACTGGATCTGGATAGTATCGATTCTTTTAAAGATGATGATGAGAAAGAGGATGCTGATGAAGAGGGCGATTCCGATGAGAAGGAAACGTTCCCGGACTATATGGAGGTTAGCTTTGATGCAAAAGACTTTGAGCTGGATTTCACAGCTACTATGATCAGCAATGGTCTGTTGACGGACATGGATACAGAGAAGATGTCAGAGAAGGTCGATGATCTGGCGGATGGTTTCAAAGATCTGTATAACGGTACCAGTGAGCTGACGAGTGCTCTGCAGCAGTTAAGCACATCCGGAAATGATCTGGTGAGTGGTGCAGAAGGCTTACAGGGAGGACTACAGTCTTTGAATGATGCACTTTCACAGATCCCGGCGGAAATGCTGGCGCAGGATCCGACTCTGGCACAGACCGTGGCGGCGGTTGCAACACTGGCAGAAGGCAGCAGTCAGCTGACAGAGGGTATCCGGGCATATACCGGCGGTGTGACACAGGTGTATAACGGAAGCGTGCAGCTTAAAAACGGCACCTATAAGCTGGTGGAGAGTGCAGATGATCTAAAGACTTTAAGGGATCGGCTCGAGAACCTGAAGAGTGCGGATTCTTCTTATGAGAACTTCGGCGGAATCGAAGAAGGCAAGACCGGCAGTGTATACTTTCTGGTTGAAACAGCAGAGATCAAGTCGGAAGATTAAACAGAATTCATCACATAGCTGGCATACAAAAGCATCATATTTCTTTCGTTTTGCCCCGTACTATTTACATAAATCAGATAATAAGGTACTATTAAAAAGTATTCAGAGAATACGAATAATGAGAAAGAGGTATCTTGATGATGAAAAAACTAATCGCACTTGTAATGGGTATAATGTTCTGTATCGGATTACTGGGAGGCTGCGGACAGACTGAGGTGAAGCCGGATAACGCCGTAACAAGCAGCAGCGAGGAAGGAAATCAGGATGGAACAGCAGAAGAAAAAGAATTGACGGGCACGATTGATGAGATAAAAGATTTCATGTTTGTCATTACGGATAAAAATGACACACCATATAGTTTCAGCTTTGAAAAAAAGCCGGAAGGTCTGGAGAATGTCAGCAACGGAGATACGGTGACTGTAAAGTATACAGGAACAATCTCAGAGGTGGATCCGTTTGATGGAGAGATACTATCTGTTGAAAAGATAAAATAAAATCAAAAAATAGAAAGATATTGGAAAGAACAGGGTTTTTACTTTTATATTTCAGAATCTCTTGAACTGGGGTGAAAGCCCCTGTTTTTTTCGGTCAATATCATCGGAAGGAAGCCAATGTTTACCTGTCGATAGAGGATACGGGAAGCGGGCTACCTGAGGAAATTAGGGAATTATCTTTGAAAAAAGTAAGGTGTATGAATTCAAATCTTTATACAATCTTAATACAGAATCATAGAATTTTATACTATCTTTGAAAGCAATTATATATAATAGGGAGCATCAAAAAGGTACTGCTATTTAAATCATTAGTAAGGAGTTATGATTATTTATGCTAGAGGGCTTATATAAGAAAAAACAACTGACATCTTTTCAATTGATCATTCTGGGATTTGCCGGAGTGATCCTTTTGGGCACTATTCTGTTGATGCTGCCGGTTTCTACTGTGGGGGAAGTGCCGACACCATTTCGTGAGGCACTTTTTACTGCCACTTCGGCAGTATGCGTTACCGGACTCGTAGTAAAAGATACCGGAAGTTATTGGTCAATGTTCGGGCAGGTGGTTATTCTTGTGCTTATACAAATAGGTGGACTTGGAGTAGTAACCGTTGCAGCATCAGGTTCTCTTCTTTCAGGGAAAAGAATATCTCTTATGCAGAGAAGCACAATGCAGGATGCAATTTCAGCACCTACAGTTGGAGGAATTGTTAGATTGACAAAGTTCATTTTGAGGGGAACTTTTTTGATAGAAACCATTGGTGCTATGTTATTGCTTCCGGTTTTTTTATCAGATTATGGTTTAAAAGGAATCTGGATGGCAGTATTTCATTCTATTTCTGCTTTTTGTAATGCCGGATTTGACATTCTGGGAACAGTAGACAATACCTTTCCATCCCTGATGAGATATTCGGGAAATGTTCTTGTAAATGTGGTAATTATGCTGCTGATCATCATAGGAGGAATCGGGTTTCTTACCTGGGATGATATTTGCATGAATAAAATCAAATTTAAATGCTATCGTATGCAAAGCAAGATTATTCTCGTGACTACCGTATGTTTGATTTTGGTCCCAACAGTTTTTTTCTTTATTTGTGATATGAAAAATCTGTCTGCAGGAGAAGGCCTGTTAGCTGCCATATTTCAATCGGTAACTACAAGAACGGCTGGTTTTAATACCATAAATATCTCAGAGATGAACGAGACATCAAAAGCAGTTATGATTTTTTTAATGCTAATTGGTGGTTCGCCGGGATCTACAGCAGGTGGAATGAAAACAACAACTTTTGCGGTACTGCTTTTAAATGCAATTGCTACATTTCGAAACCAGGAAAATGCAGAGGCTTTTGGGCGGAGGTTGGAATATCATGTGATTAAAAATGCAGCGACGATAACCCTGCTTTATTTTGCATTGTTTTTTTTGGGTGGGATTGTAATCAGTATATACGAAGAGCTTCCTCTTTTAGACTGTTTGTTTGAAGCAGCTTCAGCTGTGGGGACGGTAGGCCTGACTTTGGGAATTACACCGGAACTTCATGTTTTATCGCAGATTGTGTTGATCATATTGATGTATTTAGGGCGAGTAGGAGGTCTGACTTTGATTTATGCAGTATTTCTTAAAAGAAATAAAGGCAATGCAAAGTTACCGATGGAGAAAATTACAGTTGGATGAGAAGGAGAAAATAGTATTATGAAGAATGTGTTGATTATTGGACTTGGAAGATTTGGAAGACATATTGCTATGCAACTGAACCGGCTTGGACATGAAATTATGGCGGTTGACTGGACGGAAGAAAGAGTGAACAAAGTACTGCCTTTTGTGACCAATGCTCAGATTGGTGACAGTACCAATGCTGAATTTCTGCAATCTCTCGGGATTGGTAACTACGATATCTGTTTTGTGGCTATTGGAGGGGATTTTCAAAATTCTCTTGAAACAACCTCTCTTCTAAAAGAATTGGGGGCAAAACTGGTGATATCCAGAGCTGAACGTGATGTCCAGGAAAAATTTCTTTTGCGCAATGGTGCAGACAAGGTGGTCTATCCGGAAAAACAAGTCGCAAAATGGGCATCTATCCGTTACACAGATGATCATATTCTTGATTATATGGAAGTGGATGCTTCCCATGCGATTTATGAGGTAGAAGTACCGGAGGAATGGACCGGAAAAACAGTAGGTGAACTGGATATTAGAAAACGATATAACATTAATATTTTGGCAGTAAAAAGTGGAGGAGAATTCAATATTACAATCTCTCCGGATACACTTTTTGCAAGTAACAATAAATTGCTGGTATTAGGGGAATACAAAGATCTTAAGAGGTGCTTCCGAATATAGTTTGGTTGCTGCGCGCAGGTTTGAAAAGAGGTGGCGGTAATGGAACAAGGAATATTGGCAATTGTTATACTGTGCATGTTTGGATTCGGATTTTATATTGTCAATAAGGTAGATCAGTTTTTAGATAAAATCCAGGAAAATGCTAAAGACAAACCGAAAGAAGAACAGTATTCGTTAAAAATACTTTTTCCGGATGATCTTTCAGATGAAGAATTGTTAAGAGAGGTTCGTGAGTGTAAAAGCCAATATATAGAAACTGAAATTATAATTTTTGACGGACAGTCTGAGAGTACAAAAAAGATTTTTGACCATAACATAGTCGCATGATATAATTTCAAAAATAGCAGAAAGGGAGGCGGGCAGGATGATATTAAGAACGGAGGGAAATACTAAAAAGGTAGATGAGCATATTCTTGTTTGCTTGTCAGCAGCACCCTCCAATAAAAAAATAGTAGATACAGCGGGAAAAATGGCAAAAATGTTGAAGGCGCGTTTTACAGCATTGTATGTTCGGACCGGTACAAAATCAGAAGATCTGGATAAAGAAAAGCTGGAAGAACATATTCGGCACGCAGAAAAATTAGGTGCAGAAATCGTAATGACTCACGGGGAGGATATACCGGTACAGATTGCAGAGTATGCAAAATTATCCAATGTTACCAAAATTGTGATTGGACAAAGCAATGCCAGACGGAATCATTTTTTTAGTAAACCAACTTTGACAGAAAAACTGATTGAACTTGTACCGGACATTGATATCTATATTATCCCGGATGCGTTAAAAAACAGGAATTATCAGAAACGACCATTTACATGGTATATGGAAAAACCATCTGCAAAAGAATATTTTCTCACAGTTTTTATATTTGTGGTATGCACTTTAATTGGTCTGTTATTCCAGAAGTTGCATTTCACGGATACAAATATTGTAACAATATACATTCTGGGAGTCTTGATCACTTCAATTGTGACGGATGGCTATCTTTGCAGTATAGCCGGCGCCTTCTTAAGCGTATTTCTATTTTGTTTTTTTTTAACAGAACCAAGGATGTCTTTTCAGACCTATGCGGTGGGATATCCAGTGACCTTTCTTATAATGCTCATCTCATCTATACTTACAGGAGCGCTTGCAGCAAAGTTGAAAACACATGCAAAGCTATCAGCACAACTTGCCTTTCGTACACAGATTCTATTTGACACAGACCGTATGTTGCAAAAGGCAAGAGGGGAAGCGGAGATTCTTGGTGTTACCTGTACACAGCTTCTTCGCTTGCTAAACCGTAATATTATAGCATATGTTGTAGAAAATGGAGATTTATCAGAGGGAAAACTTTTCTCCGGGGAAAAAGTAAGCACTGATAATTTTTTGACACCGGAAGAACAACAGGTTGCCAGATGGGTTTATGAAAACAGACAACGAGCCGGTGCTTCTACACATCATTTTCCACAGGCTAAATGCTTATATCTGGCAATTCGAGGTGGAAATAATGTTTATGGTGTAATTGGGATACCGTTGCAAAAAGAGACGTTGGATTCTTTTGAATACAGTATTCTACTGTCTGTAATAAATGAATGTGCACTTGCAATGGAAAATGCACAAAATGCAATGGAAAAAGAGAAAAATGCGATTCTGGCAAAAAACGAGCAGTTGCGAGCAGATCTTCTGCGAGCAATCTCTCATGATCTTCGGACTCCGCTTTGTTCCATTTCCGGTAATGCAGACATGTTGCTTAGTAATAGTGATCGACTGGACGAAGATGTAAAACATCAGATTTATACTGATATTTATGATGATTCTGTATGGCTGATCGGAGTTGTGGAAAATTTGCTTTCAATTACCAGACTGAATGATGGAAGACTGAAATTCAAATTTACAGATCAACTTCTGGATGAGGTGATCGCAGAATCCTTGAGGCATATTAGCCGGAAGCATGATGATTATAAAATTGTGACAGATTGTGAAGAACTTGTTCTTGCACGTATGGATGTACGCCTTATTATACAGGTTCTGGTAAATCTGATTGATAATGCAATAAAATATACGCCACCTGGTTCTGTAATCTGCATCCGGGGAATTAGAGCAGGTAGGAAAGCGCAGATAAGTGTGGAAGATAACGGCCCTGGGATTCCGGAAGAAATGAAATCGCATATTTTTGAAATGTTTTATACAGGGAGAACAGCAGTTGCGGATAGTCACCGGAGTCTGGGACTTGGTCTGGCACTTTGTCGTTCTATTATAGAAGCGCATGAAGGAACGTTGGTTCTTACGAATCATGATCCGCATGGATGCAACTTTACTTTTACTTTACCCTTAAGTGAGGTGACATTAAATGAATAAAGCATTAATTCTGATAGTTGAGGATGATAGACCCATTCGCAACTTGATTGTTACTACATTAAAAATGCATGACTATAAATATCTGACTGCAGAAAACGGATCTTCAGCTATTCTGGAAGCCTCGTCCCATAATCCGGATATTATTCTGCTGGATCTGGGTCTTCCTGATATGGAAGGGGTAGAGGTGATTAGAAAAATCCGTACCTGGTCGAATGTGCCGATTATTGTGATCAGCGCCAGAAGCGAGGATGCAGATAAAATAGAAGCATTAGATTCTGGGGCAGATGATTATATCACAAAACCATTTTCAGTAGAGGAATTACTTGCACGTATTCGTGTTACACAGAGGAGACTTGCAATAGTGCAGACGGGCGAACAGACGGAAACCGCTGTTTTTGAAAATGGTGAATTAAAGATAGATTATACGGCGGGTTGTACATATCTAAAGGAAGAAGAATTGCATTTGACACCCATAGAGTATAAGCTGCTCTGTCTTTTGTCGCGTAATGTGGGAAAGGTATTGACACATACATATATTACTCAGCAGATTTGGGGAAGATGTTCGGATAATGATGTTGCTTCTCTTAGGGTTTTTATGGCAACTCTGCGGAAAAAACTTGAACCCGAGAAAAATGGCGTGCAATATATCCAGACACATATTGGCATAGGATATCGTATGCTTAGAATTGAAAAGGATAATTTCTGATTTTCGGAGGCACCCGGAAGAAGTTGAATGTATAAAGGAGAACATTTGAATGACAAAGAAATCAATTGCAATCGTAACGGGCGCAAGCAGTGGAATGGGAATTGAGTTTGTAAAGCTTCTGGCAAAGAAAACAGAACTTGATGAAATTTGGATTATTGCAAGAAGCGCAGATAAACTTGAAACGGTAAAGAATGAATTAGGCAGTAAGATCAAATGTTTTCCGATGGATCTGTCTGATATTGAGAATATAAAGAATTTTGGGAAAAATCCGAAACTCGAAACCTGCAATATAAAATATCTTATCAACAATGCAGGCTTTGCAAAATTTTGTTCTTATGATGATTTATCTGTAGATGAATCTATCAATATGATTGATTTAAATGTAAGCGGTGTGGTGGCAATGGGATTGGTTTGTATTCCATATATGGAGCATGGCAGCCATATCATCAATATTGCATCACAGGCGGCGTTCCAGCCACTTCCGTATCAGAATATTTATAGTTCAACAAAGGCATTTGTACGAAATTATACAAGGGCATTGAACGTTGAGTTAAAAGATAAAGGAATCGTAGCAACTGCAGTTTGTCCCGGATGGATGAAGACGGGATTGATTGATAGAGGACTCATTGGAGCGAAAAAGGCAACTAAGAATTTTGCAGGTATGGTAACCCCGGATGTAGTTGCAAAGAAAGCAATTTCTGATGCAGATAAAGGAAAAGATATATCCGTCTATAGTGCATATGTAAAGATGTGCCATTTGGTTGCAAAAATACTTCCGCAAAAAGTCATGATGAAGCTATGGTTGATACAGCAAAAATAATATAGTAAGCATATCAATTAGTTCACCGTGTCATGTTTATTTTGTGTTATTATGTGTTATCAGATTTTAATAGATGAAAGCTCGATCGGGATTTTATTTATGTAAAGAGACCGATAAGTTGCGGTTTGTGGAGACAGCTCTGCTCGCCGTCGCTTCCTGTCATATGACTCCTGTGTGGCAAGCTCTCGCATCTGCCAGCACGTAGTGGCACGTAAGGCTGTAAAGAACACAGCCTAAGTGCCAACGTGCTTCTAGAGCCCCACAGGA
>ENA-ORSL01000046-ORSL01000046.1-human-gut-metagenome-genome-assembly--contig:-NODE-46-length-135839-cov-16.692814_pt1 | contig 135839 bp, 97 predicted proteins | sample MGYA00242190_ERZ509157 | MGnify/ENA primary metagenome ERZ509157 (study PRJEB26280, sample SAMEA2338664) | human gut metagenome | biome: human gut; feature: human-associated habitat; material: faeces... | reverse complement strand
GAGGTTCTGTCTCGATGCGCCAGTCTGAAAAATCAAATAATAGAACCTCCCATATATATAAACGAAAACAAGATGTCGAACGCATTGACCTTCAAACAGCGCCTTCTGGGCCTTCAGAGCAATCTGACCAACTTCGCATTCCAGCTGACTGCCAACAAGGAGTCAGCCATGGACCTCGTGCAGGACACTACCCTTAAAGTCCTGGACAACGAATCCAAGTACGTGGAGAACGTCAACTTCAAGGGATGGGTGTTCACCATCATGCGCAACATCTTCATCAACAACTACCGCCGCAAGGTGCGCTCGGCCACGATTATCGACACCACGGAGGACTTCTACCACCTGAACCTGTCGCAGGAGAGTGGCTTCGAGACTCCGGAGGGTTCTTTCGCCGCCAAGGAAATCTCGGCCGTGATCAATGATTTCTCGCAGGAATACAAGGTGCCTTTCACCATGTACATCGAGGGCTACAAGTACTCCGAAATCGCCGAGAAGCTCCAGCTTCCGCTTGGCACTGTCAAGAGCCGCATCTTCTTCGCCCGCAAGCGCCTCCAGAAAGAGCTCCGCGACTACAAGGACTGACATACACGCAACCGACGGCGCGACTGCGGGCCAAAACATCCAAGTTTCCGACACGACATCACCCCACACGACCGCACCGTGCGCCGCACACGATAAGCAAGCGCGTCCCTAACAGAATCGGGACGCGCTTTTAGCGTATGTGCACCTGCTGAACATTCAGGAGCCTCCGACACCCAGCACGTGGTTGTAGCAGTCGGAGAACTCGCAAAAGCCATCGTATGGGCAACGTTCACATAGAAATGGCCAATGAGTTCCGCACCCACCTGGAGGCTCAGGCCGGCGTCCAAGCGCTTGTTGAACTTGTCGCGGTCTCGTTGTCGCGGAAATTGAACTGCCTTCCCTTGCTGTTGCCGCCAAGACCTACGTCGACGGAAAGACTTCGTTGTGAGGCGAATGGCTCCGTCCAATCGGTCAAGTAGCCAGGGTCAGAAAAGAGGAAAAGTGGCGGAAGTGTTGACGTACTTGGCCTCGAACTCCTGGTTGGTCATGCAGAACATCATGATGCCCTGAACGAGGGTGAGGATGTTCCAGATGCCGCAGGTTACCAGGCTCAGGACGATGGTGATGATGCCTGCGGCGACCTTGCCGCAGTAGAAGTACTGTATGCCGAGTCCGCCGATCAGGATGGCAAGGAGGGCGGCCACGCCGCGGCTCTTGCCGCCGGGACCGGCGGCGAAGGCGTCGTTGGCGAGCCACTGCTGTCCAGGCTGTCCGTAATAGCCGGGAGCCGGAGCGGGCTGCACGGGGGCGCCGCAGCGGGGACACTGCATCCGGCCCGGCTGAAGGGGCTGCCCGCAGTTGGAACAGTTGGTGGGTTGCTGTGCGTACATTATGTAGGTAGGGATGGTCGATGGTTATCGTGTGGATGACATGAAGGTGTAGGTGGTGCCTGTGGAGGCGTTGCGGAAGGTGCCTTTGAGCACCAGGGGGCTGACGCCGCCGAAATGGCCGGTCCAGTATTCCACGGGCTTGTTGTCGCGGAAGGCGGTCATCTTGACTCGGCCGGTGTCGTCGACCTCGCCCTCCAAGACAACGTAGGTGGCAGGGACATCGCCCTGCTGACGCATGGTGGACTCGTACCAGTAGCTGCCGGCGACGGTGCCGTCCGGCTCGACCTTGAGATCGATGCCGATAGAGAACTTGCCGTTGACCTTGCCGTAGAACATCCATGAGCCGGCGAGGCTCTCGCGCATTCCCTCGATAGGGACGGTGTTGACGTCGTCCGCCTCGACGGTTGCCGGTGTGGCCGTGGCGGGCGCGGTGCCCTGCTCCACGGCTGTGACGCCGATGTCCTCGGCCGCGCCTATGTTGTCAGCAGGGCCTGGCGCCACGGAGACCTGCTCGGTGTATTCCTCGACGGGAAAGTCCTCCTTAGCCTTGCGGCTGAAGTATAATATGGCCCATGTGATCAGGCCGGCGACAAGGGCCGTCATCACGCATATGATCACGAGCATGTTGACCGATACCTGGCTGTGCCTCTCCTTCTCTTCGGACACGGGTACTTCGACGCGCTTCCGGGTGGGCACGGAGGCGATGTCGGGCACCACGCTCACAGCGGTGACTGCCTCAGGCGCGGACTCGGGCATGGGGAATTGGCTGTCGCGGCACATAGGGACTATTACCTCTCCGCACACCTCGCAGACCGTGGCGCCTGGCATGAGCATCTCGCCGCAGCGTGGGCAGGGGATGCCACCCTCGGCGGACTCGTGAGCGTGCGGAACGACTATAGGCTTGACGGTGAGCTCGTCGGTGACGGCTGGCAGTGCCGCCTCGGGGCCTGCCACTCGAGTGGCAGACCCCAGGGGGGTGCCGCACCCCGGACATTCCGCCTCGGGGCCTTGCAGCTTCGCGCCGCATATCTTGCAATGATATTGCATATCGGTTAGTTCGTCTGCCGGGAACGGGACCTATGGCTCCGCAATTCCCATTGCAATTTGCAAATATAGTGACATTCCGGGAATGCGCGGCAAGGCCCTCTTGGCTTTAACCTTATTTAACATTCCTATTCCCTGTAATAGAGACGTTTGACGCGCGGGGAGACGCTGGTGAGTATCTCGTATGGGATGGTGCCGATGGCCTCGGATAGCCGTTCCACAGGCGTGTCCGGGCCGAAGACCTCGACCGTGTCGCCGACTCGGCAGGTGATGCCGGTGACGTCGATCATGCACTGGTCCATGCAGACGTTGCCTATTGTGGGAGCCCAGCGACCGTTAACCTTCACTCGGACGGCGCCATTGCCGAAATGGCGGCAGAAGCCGTCGGCGTATCCGATAGGCAGCGTTGCGACGAGGCTTGGCCTGTCGACCAGTCCCTTGCGGCCGTAGCCCACTGCCTCTCCGGGCGCCACCTGGCGCAGCGAGATGATGACGGTGCGCAGACGCGCCACCGGCTCCAGGGGGTTCTCCACCGGCGCCGGCAGGGTATTGATGCCGTACAGGCCGATGCCCAGCCGCACCATGTCGTAGGCATACCGGGGGAAGCGGACAATGCCGGCCGAGTTGAGGATGTGGCGCATGAAGCGATACGGCAGCCGGGCGGCCATATAGCCGGTCATCTGCTCGAAGGTGCCAATCTGGCCCAGGGTGTACCGGTCCATGTCGAGGCAGTCGGCGGTGGCCAGGTGGGAGAAGACACTGGCGGCGCGCACGTTGGCCTGTCCGGCCAGCACCTGGCACAGCTCCCCGAGTCCGGCCTGCTCGAAGCCGGTGCGGTGCATGCCCGTGTCGAGCTTGATGTGCACCGGGTAGTCGCCTACGCCGTTGGCCCGGGCGGCGGCTATGACGTCCTGGAGCATATGCATGGAGTATATCTCTGGCTCCAGGCGGTTGGCGAACATGGAGCGGTAGTTCACGGCCTTTGGATTCATGACCATTATGGGCATGGTGATTCCGCGGCGGCGGAGCTCCAGCCCCTCGTCGAGCACGGCCACGGCCAGGTAGTCGGCGCCGACGTCCTGGAGGGTGCGAGCTATCTCGTAGCTGCCCATGCCGTAGGCGGATGCCTTTACCATGGCGGTGATTCGCGTTCCTTCGGGCAGGCGACGCTTATAGGCGGCGTAATTGCGGCTCAGGGCGGCGAGGTTGACCTCCAGCACCGTCTCGTGCTTGCGGGCGGCGAGCATCTCGGCGACCTGTTCTAGTCCGTCGCCAGGCGTACCCTTTATCATCACGTACTCGCCGGAGAAGTCGTCGACGGAGAGGGAGCTGAGCAGCGCGTCGGCCGAGGCGAAGACCTGCGAGCCTTCGGGGAGGAGAGAGGCATTGGCCTGCATGCCTGGCCCGACGGCCACCAGGCGCTCCACGCCGGTGTGGCGCAGCAGGTCTGCCAGGCGGCTATAGTCGTCGGCGGAGGCGCCCTGCAGGTCGCCGAGCACAAGCGTGAGGCGCTGCTGGCGCGACGAATGGCGCCGCATGAAGTCGAGTGCGGCCGGCAGCGACGACATGTCGGCACAGTAGCCGTCCACTGCCACGGTGCAGCCGTTGACGCCCTCCACCACGTCCAGGCGGGTGCTCACGGACCTCAGCGCCGCGAGGGCGGGAGCTGTCTTCTCGGGTCCGTAGCCGAGGGCCTCGAGGGCTGCAAGGACGGCGACAGCATCCTCCACCATGTTCGGGTCGGAGAAAGGTATGTCGTAGGTCTCGCCATTGCCCAAGGTCAGGCGAGTGGCGTCGGCAAAACGTTCTTCCTTATTTATATATATATATGCGGCGGGGTCCTTTCGGCTCCACCAGATGCGGCGCCCCGTGGCAACGGCCTCGATGGCGTCGGCCAGCACACGGTTGTCGCCGTTGTAGACGACCGTTCCGGCATCGCGGGCCATAAGGGCTTTTTCCCTGGCCTTCTCGGATGTGGAGGCGAACCCCTCGGCGTGCGTGGAGTCGTCGAGCGAGGTGTACACGGCCACGTCGGGGCGGACCATCTCGGCCAGCTGCCGCATCTCCCCCGCCTGGGAGATGCCAGCCTCGATGATGGCCACACTGGCGGCCGCAGGCACCTGCCAGAGCGACAGCGGCACGCCTGTCTGTGAATTGAAGCTGCGGGGCGAACGGAAGATGCCACCGGCGCCTTCTATCTGCGCCAGGGCCTGGTAGAGCATCTCCTTGGCGATGGTCTTGCCGCGGCTGCCGCACACGGCCACCGAACGGCCCCGGAAGCCAGGCCCTGGGCGGCCGACGGCCTGCAGGGCCGCGAGCGCGTCGGGCACCTGGAGCAGTACAGCGTCGCCGAGGCCGCGCATCGACTCCGGCACGCGCTCCACCACGAAGAGCCGCACTCCCCTGTCATATAAGGAGCGGAGATAGAAATGCCCGTCACCGGTGTGGGTGTGGAGAGCGAAGAAGAGAGTCCCGTCGGGGTCGGCCAGGGAACGCGAGTCAGTGAGCAGACGCTCCACCAGTCGCTCCTGCGCGTCGGCCCGCACCTCCACGCCCATGCGGCGCCCGATTTCCATGAGATTCACTGCCATATCGGTCATGCGTGTTTACAAGTGCAAAAGTACAAAAATCCTCCCGACCCTCAAAACCCCGACACTCCCACCCACCCGGCTGCCAGCGCATCCCATGACGGCGCACACGCCTGGAATTTACATTAATTTTTATTTTATTTTAACATTTAAAGGGTTTAATTGTTAAATTTGCATTAAAAAAGTGATTTTTCAGGGGCAAACCTATTGACAAGCGCAGTTTTGTGCTTAACTTTGCAGCGGTTTTCGGACCGACACAACAATTGTTTTATTATAAAAGTCAAGACACAATGAAGAAAGTAGCACTTTCCCTCGTAGCTCTGTTCGCCCTTGCTATGGTTTCCTGCAACGGCAACAAGGAGAACACCACCGAAGCTCCCGCAACCGACAGCCCCGTTGTTGAGGCTCCCGCCGACAGCGTTCCCGCTGAGGAGGCTCCTGCAACCGACACCCCCGCTGTTGAGGCTCCCGCCGACAGCGCCAACGTTCAGAAGTAATCTGACCCTAACGCAAATAACTGACGCGACTTCCGCACGGAAGCCGCGTCAGCTATTTTTATGCACCACCCAATCCCCTCAGCGGCATGGCCGAGTCAACCAACAAGCACTTGGCCGCGTTATTAAAATGATACCGGGCGCCGCTTACTTGCAGCACTCCCCTATCGGAAAACACACTGACACTTAATCGAAAACAGCTATGAAAACAGCAACACGACAACTCAAGACATTCTGGTGGATACCCCTGCTCACCGGTATCGTCTGCCTGGGCCTGGGCATCTGGGAACTGCTCGTGCCCAGGGAAGCCATCCCCGTGCTCGCCGTCGTCTTCGGGGCCTGCCTCTGCCTGGCCGGCACGCTCAACATCGTACTGGGGAGCACCACACGCGGCTCGTCGCCCGTATGGGGCTGGAGCCTGGCGCTTGGAATCATCGAAATCATCGGCGGCGTGTGGATGCTCACACTTCCAATGCCCGAAATGGTAATCTCCTTCGTGCTCATCGTCGGCTTCATGGTGATCGTGGGCGCCATCAACGCCTGCGTGGAATCGTTCACGCTGGCCGCCAACAACGGCTGGTGGGTGTTCTGGTCAGTGCTCCTGCTGCTTGCCAGCATCGTACTGATACTGATCATGTTCTCCAACCCCCTGGCTTACGGCGTGGCATCGTGGATATGCCTGGGGTGCGCACTGATTACATTCGGCACCTACCGCATCGGCCTGGCCTTCACCCTGCGCAAGTGGACTAAGAATATTGATTCCGACATCGACCTGTTAATCTAAGACCGCTAAAGTAGCTATGATAGCTATAATAGCTATCATAGCTATTAGCCGCTTGCCCCCAGCAATGGAACAGACACCCGTTCCTGCCCGATACCGGCCGAAGAGCTACGGCCTGTTCGTGGTCTTTATCGCCATCATCGGCGCCTTTTCGTCGCTGGTCAACGATATGTACCTGCCCACCATCCCGGCCATGATGCGCGAGTTCCACACCACGCCGTCAATGACGCAGATGGGCCTGAGCATGGCAATGCTCGGCATGGGCATAGGGTCGGTGCTGTGGGGCTCGCTGAGCGACCATTTCGGGCGCAAGCCGATACTCATCATCTCGCTGCTGATATTCGCCCTCTCCACCGGCGTGGCCCTGCTGTCGCCCGATATCACCTTCTTCGTGGCCGTGCGCCTGGTGCAGGGCTTCGGTGCCGGAGGTGCCATGGTGCTCTCCACCTCCATCCCGGCCGACGTCTTCGCAGGGCGTCAGTTGGGCAAGCTCATGGGCATCGTCGGCGCCATCAACGGCATAGCGCCGGCAGCAGGACCACTGTTGGGCGGCTTCCTGGCCGACCGCGTGGGCTGGCGGGGCATCTTCGTGGTGTTGCTTGCCATCGGCATAGGCATGACCATTTGGACCACACGCACCAACGAGACGCTTCCTCCGGCCCGCCGCATAGCCGCGCGTCGACTGAGCGACTACGTGAAAGCCTACCGAACCATGCTCCTCAACGGCCGCTTTATGATTTACGTCATCATCAAGGCATTGGGCATCGCCCTTTTGTACGCCTATATCTCCTCCGGCCCCTTCATCATCCAGGACCATTACCACTTCTCGGCGCTGACGTTCGGCATCATCTTCGGAGCTAACGCCCTGGCAATCGCCGCCGGAGCCATGCTCGCTCCCCGCTTCCGCATAATGAAGCAGGCCATGGTGGTCGGCACCGCCGGCATGTTCCTCCTCTCGCTGGGCATGGCTGCGGTGATGTGGTATGAACTCCCCTTCTGGGCCTACGAGCTTGTGGCCGTGCCTCTGGTGCTCTGCCTGGGCATGATATTCTCCAGCGCCAACACCTTGGCCATGGACGTGGGCCGTGCCGACGCAGGCACCTCGTCGGCCATACTCGGAGTGGTGAAATACATCCTGGCGGCCATAGTATCGCCCCTGTGCGGACTCGGCAACCTGATGCACTCGTCGGCCGTGGTGGTCATCGTCACCGCCGCCATCGCCCTTCTGTTCGCCTTCCTTGCCTACCGTCTCTCTCCCCTGTCGGACATGGTAAAGCACTGATTCTCAGCGCCTGCACGGATTATTTCTCCGAAATTTGAACGAGGGTGTGTCAAAATGGCGCACCCTCTTTATATGTTGATTTTACACAGAAGACCTTTACCTCTTCTGACGAATTTACTTTACATTTACCGAATCAGTTTTACCGTTTTGGCAGTGTTGGCAGTTTGCAGCCGTGCTACATACACACCGGAGCCGACATCATCGAGCTGGATTTGGCTCTCGCCGTAACCCTGGCGCCACAACACCTCTCTGCCATCGCTGCCATACAGCATTACCGTCCATGCACCCTCCGCTGTTATACGCAGGCTGTTGTTCTCTATTTTTATATTATCTAAAGATGTGCCAACTTGGTTCCCGACTCCCAAATGATTCCATTCATACAGAACATTCCCGTTCTCATCTTCAAACTTGACAAGCTCATAATAAATGTCAACACTGATTACCTTGTTTCCGATATAGGGTAAGGGAAACGGTGCGTCAAATAGACAACCGATACCCTCTACTACAGGTACGGTTTCATCTAAATAAGACCATGCAGCAGCACGTACATATTGGGTTTTGGTATTAATTCCATTTATCGGAATGTATTTTACAGAGTCTATGGTCTTTATATTGCCTGTCCCATTTTCATACTCCCAGTGGTTTTCCTGATGATTTTGAAGCATTTTCCATGTATCTCCTGTATTAAGAGAGAAGTCGTAGATTAGGCACTCTTTTTCTTTTGTTTCCCGTGAATTATCAAAACGAGGATACCAATAACCGGTTTTTTGCACACTGTCTAATCTCAGAAATACTTTTTTCCCTTCTTGTCTAAGATAGAAACGATTATTTCTTACTGTATCCAGTTGCTTATCTATGCCTATTAAATGACATATATGGTATTCTTTGTCATCTATCATCTTGCTTCCTTTGAAGTGGTAGTAGTGATCTTCATGAGCAATAACATGCTCCACAGGAAACTTCCAATACTCGAAATTGTAATGCCACTTTACGCCCTCCCTGACGAGAGGCAATTCGCCTTGTGCCATTGCAGTGCAATAGCCGATCAATATAGCTATTACCGCGATGATGATTTGCAGAAATCTGTTCATTGCTGTTCAATTATTACGCTCGCGCCGGACTCTGCCGTAAACGAGCTGTTGATTGTTATATTCTTTGCTCTTATAATCAGTTTTCCCCCTGACTGAATAAATCCTCCGTTAATGTTAACGTCACCGTCGCACTGTAGTGTTACGGTTCCGCCAATACCGACCTCAAAACCGGGGCCGACTTGTAGCACCTTAGTTGCTGAGAGATTGAATACGCCGCCGTTGCCAATGATGAATTTATTGCTCGGATCCGAGCCTAAGGCAGAATAGTTAACAGTTAACTTTGGGAAAGTATCCGTTATTGTTTTACCGCTGCCTATAAAGGTAACAATTGGCAGGAAACCTGTTTTTGATATGAAAACAGCATGGCTGGCTATGGTCATTGATTCCGTGCCATTGGAAAGAAGATAACGATTGATATTATCATTACCATCCCAGACTGATACTGTAGCATGCCGGAATTCTTTTGATTGCAAAATAATACCTTCTTTTGTAAAATTCACAACCGGATTAAATTGTTTTGGCATTCCGTTCCATATAGAAAATTCCGGATCTCCTATTAAATGATTAGTTATGCAAAGATACTTGCAACGGAATTCATGCCAGTAAGCAGTTCGTGATTTTGACTGTCCTATACCGATTACCGGATTTTCATTTATTGCTGAAATAAAGGCCAAATGCAATTTTGGCGATTCTTGTTGCCATCCAACTCTTGTATTACCTATAAAAGCAGGACCGCCCCATTCTCCGGCACAAGTAAATCCCGACGCCATGTTGAATTCCTCCTTAAAGTTTCTATCTTCTTCTGTATAGAAATCACCACAATTGTCTAATCTGTCGAAAGGAGCCACAGTACAAGCTGTTGAATATGCCACGGCTGGTTGGTCGTAATTTTGCAATCGATCCAAGCTATTAGTTGGCATGCTATCTTTCAGGATATAATTTTTATAGTCATTCATCACCTTTATACCGTACCTAAATTTACCTAATAGCATTACGACTCCTGTTTCAATTGTGGTAGGGCTGCCATGTCCATTCATGGATATATAACCATAATAATCTGAACACATTGCATCCATTACTTGATTACCTAATGGATAAGGCGCACCATTTGCATTAGACGCAAGCCCCCTTAAAAAAGTATTGTTAGCGAAGTGGAGCGAATCTAAAATTTCATCGAAATAGCGTCTTAGGTCATAGTGGACAAAATGAAAACTATTGTTGAGATAAGATAAATTTCCACAACCCGGATTTATTTCATACAGAATGAGTTTCTTTATATAATTTTTTACATGCTCCTTTTTGAAACACAGTATTCTTCCTGTTATGAGTTCCGGGTCAGAAGATAATGCATCATTTAATGCTGCAGTATCTGTAGGTGTAATGATTTCTCCAAAAACACCGTTGTTGTTAGTATCCCAATCCGAATTAAGTTCAGCGAAATACCAGTCTGAAGGAACAGGGCCTAAATGGTTGCCTTCCATGTCCAAATCTACACCTCCATAGTACCCATATCTGATTGGCACTTTGGTGTAGTCGCCGCCTAAAAGGACGAATGACTTTCCGTTCTGCCGGTAGTAATCCATCAGATAGGCGCGCATCTTGCCGGCATCGTCGTTTACGCCTGTTACGGTGTCGCCATCGGCATACCGGGGATTGCTGAGGATGTCGTCGATGCAGGTCTGAGTTACGCGGTATCCTTTCTGTCGTTTCCAGTCGGCAAGTTCGCGGAAACTATCCATCAGATCCGCCGAGGTGATGATAAGATAACCGGGCACCTGCACCTGTGTGGACATGCGCCGGGCACCGTAACGGCTGATGTCGGCACTGTTGGCTATCTCTTTGCGCCAGTCCGCAGAGATGGTGGTCTGCACTGCCGGGGTGATAGGACGCTGTGAACCGGAGATGCCAGCTACCTCGTCGTACTCTATTTCTATATCCAGGGAACCATAGCAGGTTACTCTGTTATGCGCCGGTTCGTAATCCATCGGCACTACCCACAGTGTCAGGACATGGTTGTCGCCGTCGGCATAACCGTCGTCGGCTATTTTCGCCAAGGGTGTGATGTGGGTGTAATACTGCGGATTGGCCGGTGTAGGCTCTATGTCGCCGCCTGCCTCGTTAGTCGTTATGGGCTGTTGTACAGGCTGCAGTATGTGGGACAGTTCAAATATCCTTCCGTTTGCCGCGTTCTTTACTGAAATTCTAAAATTGGCAGCATTTGCCGGAACGATAAATTTCAGCTGCTTTCCATGCAACTCGGGAGCACCGGGCAAGGTGCCGTCGGAAAGCATCCCCGGCCACGATAGCACACTTACGCTGTCGCTGCCCGACAGTTGCAAGGCAATGCTGACGGAAGAATTGTCGAAAACCGCTGTATGCCTGATAGTCGCGGACGACGTTATAACATAAGCCAACGCCGCCACGGCTGCCAGCAACAGCCGGAGTGTGCACGGTCGTTTCATGGTTATTCGGTTATAATCATTCGTTTTGAATCAATTTCCTGTCCGTCGGCAATGAGTGCGTAGATGTACATTCCGGGCCGGAGACTTTCGCCGCTCAGGGTTACGGATGTATGTCCGCGCTGACGGACTGGAAGCACTGTTATCTGCTGTCCCCGCAGGTCGTAGATGCGTATTGCGGCATCGGCGGTGTTGTCGGGAAGGTCGCAGGCAATGACGGTGGAGGATTTGAACGGATTAGGCGCGTTCTGATAGAGCTTGAATGTTACGGAGCCTTCTATGCCGGCTACCGATGCCGGTGCCTGCTGCGCTCCTTCGTTCATAGCGTCGATTTGGCTCTGAAGTGTGTTGATTTTTGCCAGCATCAGAGGTATAAGCCCCATGTAATCGACACTGAGGTTACCATCTTCGCCTTCCCTTACCAATTCGGGGAATATTTCCTTTACGTCCTGGGCAAGAAATCCGAATCGAATATCGGAAACTGTTTCTGCTTGGGGCAGGATGTCATTTCCGACTCCCTGATTTTGATTTTTATAGCGGAACGATACGGGATTGAGCAACGACAGGTCGGCGATTCTGTCGGGGTCCAGATCGGCGATGTCGGTTTTAAGACGACTGTCGGAAGAAACGAATACACCGGTTGTTTCCACGTCGCGATAGAATTTAAAGGCTCCGGCAAGGCAACTGAATACCTTGTTGTCGCGAACAACTCCTTCCATGCCGTTATATCCGTTCAGCCTTAGTTTTCCCAAAGCAGACTCGCCAACGGTAACTCCGCGGCCGAAAGCGGCGAAAGAAATGCCGTCGGTTTTGGTGCTGAACAGATGCATGGCGGCATCGCGGTTGTAGGCCGTGTCGATAGTGGTGATGCCCCAATCATCGACCACATTGTTTGCGGGCACCACCTCACCCGTGATGCCTTCATTTAACAGAAGATGCCCTGTTAGGATGGTTCCGTTCGGAAGCACCCTTAGCTGTGCTTGCACGCCGACGGCGGCGAAAACGACAAGCAAAAAGAGGAGCGTTCTTTTCATGGCCGGTTGTTTTGGGTTTTCGGTTGCAAATTTAATTACTCTGTTTCTATTATACAAATATTTCTTCAACTTTTTTATTGGGCTTTTTTAGATACAACTTAATTACTGGCAAAATGACAATAGCCGACCTATATTGGAGTTAAATTTCTGCTTTCAAGGATTCTTTGCAGGGCTATTATTGCCACTGCTCTTTCAAAAAGATATTTTAAATATTGGTGTCCGATAAAATTTTGTACCGCCTCAAAAAAAATTTTATCGGACAGCAATACAAAATAGCCCCGACAGCGAAATCGCTGCCGGGACTAAAATCATTGGCCTCTATTCCGGCCGAGGGGTCTTACTTGACAATCACCTTGACGGTGGCGTTGCGGACTGTAACCATGTATACGCCACGTGCGGCGGGAATGCGGAGGGTGTCCCGGCCGTCGCCGACGTACAGGATCAGGCCTGCTGCGTTGGTGACCTTGACGGGCATTCCGGCGGTGCCGCGGATGACGATGGCGCCCTGGATGCCGGCTACCTCGACGCCCTCGGGGATGACGTTGACGGAGCTTACGTGCACGGTCTTGAGTTCGGTGGGACGACTCTCGCCGCGGTCGTACATGGCGGTAACCTGGTATCCGAAGTCGCCGCCGTCAGGCTGCGCGTCGGTGTAGCGGGTCTCGGCCACGGGCTCGGTGTTGACACGCACGCCGTCGCGGTAGACGTTATAGCCCTTGAGCTGAAGGTCTCCGCCGGGGACGTAGCTGATGTCGTCGATGAAGAGCATGAACTTGTCCTGGCTCACTCCGTTGATGGCCATGTACTTGGCGCCTGCGGGCAGGTCGGCCGAGTAGAGGGTCCACTCCTTGGAGATGTTGTTGAAGGCCTTGGCCTCCTTGAAGGAGGCGGGGTCGGTGTCGGTGGTGGAGTACATGATGCGGAAGCTCTCCAGATACTGCTGGTCGTAGCTGCGTGCCCGCAGGCTGACGGTCTGCGCCTTGCCGCTGAGTTCGGGCGAGATGGCCCAGTCGTCGCTCTTGGAAGCGTCCTTGGCATATACGCTTACGAGCATCTGGCTGCCGGAGTAGGGCTTCCAGGTCTCGTTGAACTGGCCGTCGTCGCCGTAGCGGAAGGTGAAGAAGCCAACTGCGGCTCCCTGGATGCCTCCGGGGAAGGTGATGCCGTTGGCGCCGCCTATCTGCTTGCCGTCGCGGTTGACAAGGGTCCACTCGCCGGCCTGGGTGGCGTTCCACGGGGTGGCTGCCTCGAAGCCCTCGGTGACGGGGTCGAGATCGGAGCCGCCGAGCTGCGGCGAGCCCCAGCTCAGCACGGCAGCATTCTTCTCACTGTTCTCCTCGGCATTGAATGCGGTGGGAACGGGGAAGTTGGACTTGATCACGGACACGGTCTTCTCGTCGGACATGTTATCGTCGACGTCCATATCCTTGTCGTAGCTGAGCTCGGCCATGAACACGGCCTGGTCAGGATCGACGGTCGTGAAGGTGGCGGGGATGGTGTAGATGGCGGAAGAGCCGGAAGCGAGGGTCTCGTTCACCTCCTTCTGCATGAACACCTTGCCGTCGCGGTAGAGGTCGATGCGGAAGTCCCTGGAGTCATTGTCGCCGTTGTTCTCGACCTTGACTGTGAAGGCCACCTCCTGGTTGGCGTTTGCGGCGGCGGGGGCGGAGAAGTCGCCGATGGCCAGGTTGTCGGCCAGCTGCTCGGCGATGCGGAAGTTGTCGAACAGGGAGTAGACGTAGGTACGGGTGGTGGCCGTCATGGCCAGCTGTACGGTCTTGCCCTTGAGCTCGGTCAGTGGCACGGTTACCTTGTTCCAGCCCGGGGTGGCACAGTCGCTCACCTTGGCGGTGTGGATGGTGCGGAATCCGGTGCCGTCGTTGTAGAGGAGCGAGTACTCGTTGTCGTCGGGGGCGTTGCCGGTGATGTTGTATGTGAAGAAAGTCAGGACGGGCCTGCGCATCTTCGTCATGTCGATCTTGGCGAAGGACATGAGGCCCTTGGCGCCCTGGTTCTGCGCCTGCATGCCCACCATGCCGCCGTCGCGGTCATAGCTCTGGAGGTCGGAGAAGCTGTTGTCGCCGTAGAGGTGCCACTCGGCGTCGCCACTGAGACGGAGAACGCCTACGGGGTGCATGGCGCGTCCGCCGGCGAAGGACTCGACGAGGGGCACGCTGTGAGCGTTACCGCAGGCGATGGGATAGGAGGATTGTGCGGCGCCGTCGCCACCCTCGGTCCTGGCGGTTACGGACACCACGAGGAACTCTGGCTTGGACGGGTCGGAGATGGCGTAGTCGAAGGTGATGGTGTTGGCCTTGAGGTCCTTGGCCACGTCCTTCACCGTGTACTCGTTGATGCGGTATGCTACGTCGTAGGTCACGTTGTCGGGATTGAGGGCGTTGCCCATCTCGTCGGTGGCGGGAGCCTCCCAGGTCAGGGTCACCTTGCCGTTGTTCTCCCAGCCGGCGACGTTGCGGGTCAGGCCGGGCTTGCGGATGCCGATGAAGTCTTCTATGACGAGTTCCTTGCCGCGGCCCGCCTCGTTGTAGGCCACGATGGAGTAGATGTAATTGCGGCCGCGCTGGCCCACCATGTCGGTGCAGTGGATGGGGGTGCCCGGGCGCGGATTGGCATAGGTGACCACGAGGGTGTCGCCGCGCATCACCTCGAGCTTGCTGATGCTCTCGAGCCCGGTGCCGTCGGCACGCAGGGTCGGGGTGGTGAAGGTGATGTCGACGTTCGACGGATCGTCGTACGAGGACTGTATCCTGGCCTCGGTGACATAGTCGGGCGCGAGCACGGAGACGGGTTCGGAGACGCTGACGTCGCGCAGGCTGAGGCGGTGGCCTTCGGGGCCGGTGACAGCGTGCAGGCCGAAGTAGTAGTCGCCCTCGGCATCTACGCGCACATAGTCGCCGATGCGTACCCAGTCGGGAGAGCAGACCTCGATGGTGTCGGCCACCAGAGTGGTCATGTCGGCCACAGTGGGCTGCTGGCCCAGGAGGATGCGCATCTTTTCGGGGGGATTATAAGCCGATAGCAGGTTGCTGAGGGTGTAGTTGATGCGGTAAAGGTGCTCTTTGTCCATCTTGACGGGCGGGGAGATGAGCCAGTCGTCCTTGCGCTGGGAGGCGCTCCAGATGCTGAGGTACTGGTGTCCGTATATGGAGTCGAAGTACCAGGTATCCTTGTCGCCGTTGGCATCGATGATGGTGAAGGCGTCGAGGCGCTTGTGGTCGGCGAAGTCCTCCTCCCAGGGAGCCAGGATGTGGCCCATGGTGCGGGTGTTGCTGAGACCGGCATCACCCTCGGCCACGCCTCCGTAGACTGCCTGCACGCCATAATAATAGGTGGCGAGCTGCTCGCCGGGCGTGAAGTTGTCGACGAAGACGGTGTCGCGGAGCTCGTCGGCCACGAGCACGCTGTCGGGCATGCGGGTGACCTTGTAGGAGATGTATGCGGTGTCCATGGGCGCGCCGCTGGCCGAGAGGGCCACAGGGGTCCAGCTGACGGTGAACTTGCCCTCCTCGTATGTCATCCCGGGCGCGGGCTTGCCGGGCTTCTCGAAACCGAGGGCGGCCTCCAGTCGTGCCCAGCGGCTCGGTCCGGCGGCGTTCTCCGTCTTGACGGAGAACTTGTAGGTGCCGGGGCCGGGAATGCTGACGTCCACGTCCTGGGTGGTGCCGTAGGAGGTGGTGCCGGTGGCTACCTGCCTGCCGTTGGCAAGGATGGTGTAGGTAAGCGAGCCGGAGCCGTCGTTGCCGCCCCAGGTCTTGGCGGGAGCGGTGAACTTGACCTTGCCGGTGAGCGAGCCGACGGCGAAGTCGCAGCTCAGGTCCGTAGCCAGACCCGGACAGGCGGAGGTGGTGAGCTCGTCTACCCAGAGGCCGGTGCGACGCTCGCTGATGGTGTCGAGCCACAGCGGCGAGGCCACGCCGGTGGCCGGGTCTATGGTGTACATGCCCGACAGGTAGTCGCGGCTGTTGTCGTTGGCCGAGTAGTAGAGCTTCTTCGACCTGGGTTCGTAGATCATCGAGGCTCCGTTGATGATGTTGGCGTTGACGCCGGTCTTGCCCACGAAGGTGGTGTCGCCGGTGAACTTGTCGATGCGGACGAAGTTGTTGCTGTAGTCGATGCCCCAGTAGCAGTCGGGACCGGCAGCCACGGACATGAGCTGTGTGCCGTAGGCGTACTCGGGGCCGAAGAACTCCTTGGAATGCTTGTCATAGTCGATTACACCCATGGAATAGGTGGACTTGCCGTAGTTGCGGATCACGGCGCCGATGATGCGGTCGGTCCAAGGGTCGTAAGCGGCGTCGTTGGCGAAGAGCTGGTACACGCCGTCGTAGATGGTGCCAGTGAAGTTGAGTGAGTCGGCCAGGTTCCAGAGCACGGTCCAGTCTCGCATGGGGAAGTTATACGTCTGGGTGGCGTAGTAGATGTCGTCGACGGCCACGCCGCCCTTGGTGGAGTTGGGCGTCGAGCTGCCGATGCGGTGGTAGGATAACTGCGGGTCGTCGATGTCGACCCAGTAGGCTCCGGGCTCATGTAGCTTGGTGTCCTGCGGGTTGATGGCGAAGTAGATGCGCGCCTGCGGGCTGTCGGCGCGTCGCTGCACGGAGGTGGAGGTACGTACGGCCTTAGCGGCCGGCAACTGCGGGCGGACGTTGTTGCCCGCGGCCTGATGCGCCTTTTCGGCGGCTGTGGCATTAACGGCGGCGCCTGCGGCGCCCTGGGTGGCACGCTGGGAGGACGCGGGGAGCTGCCGCTGCACGTCCTGCTTGGTGGCGTGCCGCTGCGCGCCTGCCACGACGACCGCCGAGGCGATGAGCGTTCCGGCCAATGCCGACTTCAATAGAGTTTGTTTCATTGAAGATAGTGTTGGTTTGAAAAACTAATTATGTTAACAGTTAGTGGATGCCGGTATGCTCGGCAATCCTTTCATCTTGCTTAGTGATACTTCGAAAGGCTGAATATACTACGTGCAAGTAATCATTAACGGCGCAAAGATACGACAATTTTTCAGATTCACAGCTTGATAAATGTTAAATAATTTCAGGCCGGATGGATAGAAATCCATAAAAATAGGGCGCGGCCATACATACGGTCGCGCCCCCTTGGAGGGTATGAAGTATTTCTACTTATTTCGAGGTCAGGGTGCAGCTGTAGGGGAGCTTGCCCAGGTCGAGGGTGACGGTGTAGGAGCCTGCTGCGGACTTGAGGTTGTCACCGCCGCCCACGAGGTTGTCGATTGCGCCGCCCAGGTTGTAGTCCCAGTTGTCGTTCATGCGGAACTTCCACTCTGTCTCCTCGGTGAATGTGACGTCGCCGGTCCATGTCTTGTAGTCGGCGCTCGGAGTGAGGTTGGCCTGGCCGCCCCAGCCGTTGAAGCCGCCGATGAGGCCGATGGTCTCGATCTTGGTCAGCGAGTAGGTGAGTTCGTTGAGGTTGGCCACGACATAGTAGAGACCGTCGGAGGGCACCTTGATGTTGGCGCCGCCTACTCCGAGGGTGCCTTCGGTGCCGCCCATGCCCCAGTTGACTTCCCAGCTGCCTGCGGCAAGCTTGAACTCCTGCTGGATGTAGACGTAGCCGAAGTACGTGATATAGTCGTTGGTGGTCAGTAGCATGTTGTTGTCGAAGCTCCAGCCGTTGGCCGGGCCGGGGGTGTTCAGCGTCTGGAAGGCGTAGCTGATGTGGTAGGTGAGGTCGAGCATGTTGACCTCGATCTTGTAGGTGCCTGCGACGTTGATGACGCCCTGGGCGCCGTCGAGCACGAGGTTGCCGCTGAAGTCGGCGGGATCGCCGGTCTCGCTCACGCCATAGACCTTGGAGTAGCCCTCGTTGGCGATCTGCCACTTATAGCCTGCCTGGGCCTGTGCGGCGCTGACTTCAACGATGAGGCTGAAGTTCGGGTCGTCGTACTGGTGCTGGGCGGAGTGGTTCATCTTGATGTACTCGCCGCCGGCATAGAGGTAGTATGTGCCCTCTACGGGGAGCTGCAGGTCGATGGGAGTTACAGTGAGCTGCTTGGCGCCGTACCAGAAGTCATCGCCGCCCAGGCGGGAAACCTGGGAGCCGTCGATGACGTAGGCTGCGAAGCGGATGTAGTTGACGCGAGCGGCAGGATCTTTGTGGTAGATGGCCTTGAATGCGTTATCCCAGTCGGACTCGAGCACCGCGCCGTTCTCCACTGCCACGGTCTGGGCGTCGGAGAAGTCGGCGTTTGAGGCAATCTGCATCTCGTAATCGATGGTGGCGCCTGCGGGCAGGTCCTTGGTCTCGACGGTGGAGATGACGGGGATTGCCTGGTCCTTGTAGGCGGGCAGGCTGAGGGTGTTGCCCTGTATGGGCGACTGCCAGGCCACGGTGAGGCCGTTGGCCTCCATGATGGCTTCCTGGGGGTTCTGCTGCTGGATGCCGAGGTCGGAGCTGTCGTCGCAGGCAGCCAGGCCGAAGGCGGTCAGCAGGCCCAGCATGTATAATCCTATTTTTTTCATCTGTGTCTTTGAATTGGGAGCCGTGGGCCGGAGCGTCGCCACGGAGGCAGCCCCGGCTCGCGGCATAGGTTATTACTGTACCAGTGTGAAGGCCACCTTCTTGGTTTTGAGGTTGACGGTCATCTCGACGGTGCCGCCGGGCCAGTTCTCGATCTGCCAGGAGCCCTTGCCGGCTGACTTGGTGGCGGGATCGTAGCACAGGTCGCCGGAGTAGCTGCCGTCGGTCAGGGTGATGTTGACGAGGTTATCCTCGTCCTGGGCGCCGATGGAGTACCAGTCCCAAGGTTCGGCGGCGTCGAACTTGTCGTAGAAGCGGAACAGGAACTTACCTTCGGGAATCTCGAAGGTGCCCTGGTATACGAGGCTGCCCGGCTCGGTCTCGTAGAGGAGCCAGTCCTCGTTAACGGCAGTGGACCAGCCTTCGGGCTCACCTACGAGCTGGATGGTGTCGGCAATCTTGACTGCGAAGTAAGGCTGCACGGCCTTGAGCTCCACTACGTTGGAGTAGATGGAGGAGTAGTCGGCATTGGGCACCCAGGCGTGTACGCGGACGTATACGGGGCGGGGGCTGTTGTCGAACTTCTCGGGGTCGGTGTATCCCCACAGGTCGCACAGTGCCAGGCAGAACTCCTCGCCGCCGACCACGATCTTGGCGTCGGTGGTGGTGGAGGGCAGGGTGCGGTACTCACCCGTCTCGAAGCCGTCGGCGGTGCGGGCGATCTCCACCTGGTACTGGGGGGTGGTGGCCAGGCCGTAGTTGGGCTGCGACACGGTGAGGTTGATGGTGCTCGTGGCGGACATTACGTAGAGCTGGTCAGCCATGGGCGGGGTGTTGAGGACGAAGTTGGTGGGCTTGCTCAGTCGCGGCTGCGTGTCCTCCTTGCAGCTCGTGAACGTAAAGCCGAGCAGTATGGCCATGAAGGCCAGGATTACTGATTTTTTCATCGTTGAATGCTGTAAAGAGGTTATTAGTAGCCGGGGTTCTGCTGCATTGCCGAGCCGTAGCCTGCGATCACCTGCGAGGGCAGGGGATAGAGGTTGCGGGTGGGGTCGAGGGAGCCGCCGGTGGGCACGCCGCCCTTGTATGCCCATGTGTAGGCCGAGCCGGTGAAGCGGTTGAAGCGGATGAGGTCGGTGCGTCGGGTGCACTCCTGGTAGAGTTCGCGGGCGCGCTCGTCGAGGATGTTGTCGAGGGTGAGCTCGGCAGCGTTCCAGGCGGTGAGGCCGGCGCGGGTGCGGATGAGGTTGACGTACTCGAGGGCCTTGCCCTGGTCGCCGGCGCCGCGCATGGCGCTCTCGGCTGCCATCAGGTATACGTCGGCCAGGCGGATGACGGGCAGGTCGGTGTTAGGGAAGTTGAACGGTGCGTCGACGGGCTGTATGCCTACGCGGGTCCAGCCGTTGGCGGGGTCGGTCCATACGGGCAGGGTGCCATTGACGTCGGCCATGCAGTTGGTCCACTTGATGGCGGAATAGCCGCAGCCGTTCCAATCCGTCGGATTCTTGAAATCCATGGGATATCCGGCGTCGTTGGCCTCGGTCAGCCACAGGGCGGAGCGCTTGTCGATGCTCTTGCCGCCGACGAAGCCGAAGATGCGCGAGAACTCGGGAGTGGTGCGCATACAGCCCCAGGCGGAGTTCATGCCGTAGTAGGTCTTGTTGCACCATCCCTGGCCGATCTGATCATCGGTGGCGGCGTCCTTGATGGGAGCGCAGATGAGGAACATGGTGCCGCCGTAGGGCTGGGTGTTGTTGGAGTCGTAGGGGATGCCCCAGAGGATCTCGTTCTGAGCGGGCAGGGAGCCACCGGGCATGAACATGTCGTTGTTGCCGCAGAAGAGGGCCAGGTAGTTGTTGGCCAGGCCGGAGTTCTGGTAGCCGCCGCCCTGGTGGCGACCGATGATGTTCTGGGCGTGCTCCCAGCACTTGTCGTACATGGCGGTGCCGGTGAATACCTCGGCGTTGAGATAGTACTTGCAGAGCAGGGCCTCTACGGCGTCCTTGCCGATGCGGCCGTAGACGGGCTGGCCGTCGGGGAACTGTGCGAGCACGTCCTCCAGGTCGGCCACGACCTTGTCGAAGAGGGCCTTGCGGCTTTCGGCCTGCGGAGGCGTCTGGCCGTAGTCCATGTCGTCCCAGGCCACGACACCGCGACCGAACCAGTTGATAATGTAGTAGTAGCTGAGGTCGCGCAGGGCGCGTGCTTCGAGCACGAACTGGTCCACTTCGGCCTGGCTGATGGCCTTGTCGCCGGTGCCGCCCACGGTGATGCCATAGTTACCCAGGTTGCGGGTCAGACGGATGAAGTCGTTGCAGATAGCGATGTGTGTGTAATAGCGGGAATATGCGCCGTAGATGAGGTTGTTGTTGTCAGACCAGGTGTCCTGAACCATGTCGGGCACGCCCTGGTCCTGGTAGATCCAGTAAGCCACGTCGGTGGGGAACTCCTCCATGATGAAGTTCACGCGTGACCACTGGCTGGTGCCGCCGTCCATGCCCTTGATGTCGGCGTCGCCATTGGGTCCGTACTGGCCGGAGACGGCCAGGCCGAGGTAGCACTTGGAGAGGATGCCGCCGAGGTACTCTTTGGGATTCTGGGCAAACTGGTCAGGCGTCAGCACGTTGGGGTCCTTCGGCAGCTGGTCCAGGTCGCCTGTGCAGGAGACCAGGCCGGCGGTGGCCAGCAGGGCCGCGCCGATGAAGAATTTGCTTATGATCGATTTCATTTGCTTTGTTTCTATTAGGGTTGCGAGGGGAGATTAGAAGGTGGCGATGATGCCGAGGGTGTAGCTCACGGGACGCGGGTATACGCTGTTGTCGATGCCGTCGAAGACCTCGGGGTCGATGCCCTTGTAGCGGGTGATGACGAAGGGGTTCTGGACGGCGCCGTAGAGGCGCAGCTTGAGGCGGTCGTTGAGCAGGTTGGGCCAGGTGTAGCCCAGGGTGATGTTGTCGCAGCGCACGTAGCCGGCGTTCTCCAGGTAGTAGTCGGAGTAGAACTGCTGGGTCATGAAGTAGTCGTCGCTCTTGACGAGGTTGCGCAGCGTGGAGTTGGCGTAGAGGTTGGACTTGTAGGTGCGCTTGGCGCGTACATTATTATATACGTAGTTGCCGATGGAGGCGCGGAGGCTGATGCCGAAGTCCCAGTTCTTGTAGCTGAGGGTGTTGTTCCAGCTCATGGTCACCTTCGGGTCCTTGCTGTGGCGCAGCACGTAGTCGGAAGAGTTGATCTGGCCGTCGCCGTTCTGGTCCACGTAGGCGCCCTCGATGGGGTGGCCGTTGATGTCGTAGACCTGCTCCAGGAGCAGGAAGGAGTAGGCGGGATGGCCTACCTTGTGAGCCTGGCAGGTGTTGCCGGTGGCGCCCATGCCGCCGAGGGTGACGTAGTAGTTGGGGTCGTCGGAGTTGTTGAGCTTGGTGATCTCGTTCTTGTTCCAGGCGATGTTATAGGATGTGTTCCAGGTGAAGTCCTGGGTCTCGATGATGCGGGCGCCGATGGTGGCCTCGAGGCCGATGTTGCGCATGGAGCCTACGTTCTGGGTCATCTCGTTGGTGGTGGCGGCGCCGGGGCTTACGGTCACGGTGGCCAGCAGGTCCTTGGAGTTGCGCAGATACCAGTCGAGGGCCACGGTGAGGCGGTTGTTCCACCAGCCCATGTCGAGGCCGACGTTCCAGGTGGTGGTGGTCTCCCACTTCAGGTTGGGATTGTAGCCGTTGGGATAGTAGGTGAGGGCATCCTTGTCGGGAGTGCCGTAGAGTCCGGTGTAGGGGTTGGGATAGTAGGAGCCGGGCTGCGAGATGGCGTATGTGGGCATGTAGTCGAAGTACCCGCCGACGCTCTGCTGGCCGGTCTGGCCCCAGCCGAGGCGGAGCTTGAACTCGTTCATGTTGTCGCGCACGCCTTCCATGAAGGGCATGTTGTTGATCTTCCATGCGAGGGCCACGGAGGGGAAGAGGCCCCAGCGGTTGTCCTTGCTGAAGCGGGAGGTGCCGTCGTCACGCAAGGTGAATGTCAGCAGGTATGTATCCTTGAAGGTGTAGTTGAAGCGGCCGAAGAAGCTGATGAGCTGGAGGCGGCCGGAGTTCCAGAAGTAGTAGGGTGCGTCGAGGTAGGCGTGGCCGATGCGGTCCTTGGTGTCGGGGTTGACGGTCAGGACGTCGCCGGTCTCGCCAGGGAGCAGGAAGCCCTCGGTGGTGTATACGGTGGCGTTGTTGCGGCCGTGGCCGTCGAAGCGCTGCCAGGAGTAGCCGGCCATGATGTCGAAGTTGGAGTAGATGCTCTCCACCTCTTTCTTGTAGTTGGCGTAGAAGTCGAGCAGGGTGTTGCGGCGGAGCTCGTAGCTGTAGTAGTATGTGCCGGCGCCGTCCTTGGCGTTGGAGTTCCATGCCGTGGGGGAGTTCTGCTGGAGGTAGATGTCGTTCTCTGCCTTGCTTACGTCGTAGCCGAGGTTGAGGTTGAAGTGCAGATCGGGCAGGAAGTGCAGCGCGTAGTCGATCTGCAGGTTGCCGTTGGAACGGTAGATGTTGGCGGTATTGTCTTTGTCCTGATTGCAAGCCAGGGGGTTGAGGGTGCCCTGGTCGTTGAAGTTATTGCCGGAGGTGTTGCAGCTGTAGCCGTTGTAGAAGTATGGGAACTGGCTGTTGCCGGACTTGATGTTGGACCATACGGGACGTGTGGGATCGGCGTCGAGCGCCAGGCCCACGCAGCCTTCGTCGGTGAAGCGGTTGCGGATGTAGTAGCCCTTGGCGTTGGCGCTGACCTTGAGGAGGCCGTCGAAGAACTCGGGGGTGAGGTTGAAGCCGGCGGTAATGCGCTGCATCTGGGAGTTCTTGAGGATACCGTTGTTCATGGTGTAGGAGCCGGAGACGCGGTAGGGCAGGAAGCCTGCCTTGCCGCCTACGCTGAGGTTGTATTCCTGGCTTACGGCGGTGCGGAGGACTTCGTCCTGCCACTCGGTGTTGGCCTTGCCGAGTGCCTGGTATGCGGCGGACTCGGTGCCGTAGGTGTCAAGGATCATATCGCGGAACTCGTTGCCGCTGAGAACGTCCCAGCGCTTGCGGTCGTGGCTTACGGTGACGTTGGCCGAGAAGTTGACCTGCGGGCGGCCGCTGCGGCCCTTCTTGGTGGTGATGATGATGACGCCGTTGGATGCGCGGGAGCCGTAGATGGCGGTTGCGGAGGCGTCCTTGAGAATGGTCATGGACTCGATGTTGTCCGGGGCGATCATGGCCAGGGGGTTGGACATGCCGTTGATGGCGTCGTTGCTGAGAGGTACTCCGTCGAGCACGATCAGCGGGTCGTTGGAGGCGTTTAGGGAGGCGCCGCCGCGGATGCGGATGGTAGCGCCGCCTTCGGGAGAGCCGCCGCTGGAGGTCACGACCACGCCGGGGCTTGCGCCGGTGAGCAGGTCCTGGGCGGAGGTGGCGATGTTGGCGTCAATCTCGTCGGGCATCACCAGGTCCACCGAGCCGGTGGCGTCCTGCTTGCGGACGGAACCGTAGCCGATGACTACAACGTCCTGGAGCTGTGTGGCGTTCTCGGTCATGACCACGTTGATGTGGGTGCGTCCGGAGATTGCTTCCTCTACGGGGTTGTAGCCGACGTAGGTGAAGACCAGCGTGGCGCCGGGCGCGACGGTGAGCTGGTAGTTGCCGTCGATGTCGGTTGAGGTACCGTTGGTGGTGCCTTTCTCCATCACGGACGCGCCGATCAGGGCTTCGCCCGTCTGGTCAGTCACCGTGCCGGTGATGGTGACCTTCTGGGCCAAAGCGGGAAGTGCGAACAACACCAGCATCAGCAGTGTGGCCCACAGCTTCCTTGTCGAATGAAAACAAATGTTCTTCATGCAAGAATGAATTTAGTTTTGCATTTGATAGGTTAATTATACAGTTTTTTCTCTCTCGAAGCCAGCGGGCGGCAGGCAAAAGGCGAGGACACACCGACAGCCGCCATGCGCGAAGTACATGGCGGCGAGCTTTTCATGGCTTCGGGCCGCGGGAAGCGGCCTCCGTGTGAATGTTCCATCAAATTTTTACATGTAGCCCTGACAGCGAGGAACAGGCCACATCTCCGCCTCGACACAATGCGCCACAGCCTACGACATGCCTATTCTCTCCCTAAACAGCGGCAAAATTAAGAAAAAAAGATGGCATCCCCAAGACAATCGCATCTTTTAACAATGGTTAATTAACAGTTTTAACAATAAAGGCGGAAGGAAGAGGAAGACTGCTGCGAAGCGGTCACTGCAGCGAGTTTTGCGGCACCCTCCCTTGGATAAACCGACGTGATTAACTGTAGAAAGCCGAGACTACACGGCGCCTGATAGCCAAGGTGTTGAGCAGGGCGGTGAGCAGTGTCAGCGCCAGGCCGGCCGTGACGGGAAGCCACACGGGTGCGCCACCCCCCATGGCGCGCAGGGAGTCGATGTACAGGCCGCGAAGCAGGAAGCTGGCGCCGACGGCCAGCGCGAAGGTGACGACCGACGTCAGCAGCACCACCTGCCGGTAGGGACGCGCCACTTCGGCCGTGGGATAGCCGAGCTGGAGCAGCGAGTGGAGCTTGGGGCGGTTCTTCTGCATCAGCAGCGAGATACTGAGGAAGAGCACGAAGAAGCTGAGAGCGGTGATGACCACGCCGATGGCCAGCACCACGCCGGTGGCTACGTTGAGCAGGAAGCTGGCGCGGGCGGCGGACTTGTCGCCGCCAATCTCCCAGCCGTGCTCGTCGATGTAGTCGGTGATGGCCACGTCGCCGGGCGAGTTGGTGTCGATGATGATGCGCGAGGGTTCGCGGGAGGCGCCGGTGCCGTAGGTGGCGTTGGCCCAGTCCATGAACTCCTGTGGCACGAGGATGGTGTTGAGGCGTGAGGAGAAGCCGACGATGCGGGCCTGCACGCGGGTGCCCATGCCGGGGGTGCCGTTGCTTGTGATGTTGAGCTGCAGAGGCACGGAGCTGATCATCTTCTCGCTGACCTGGGGCAGGCCGGCGGAGGTGGCGAAGCCGAAGTTGTACAGGGCCAGGTAGTCGCGGCTCATGATGACGGGCACTGTGGCGTCGCCGGGCTTATACGTCCAGCTCCCCTCGACGTCGACGTACTCCCTGGGCAGCGACTCGAAGAAGAGGAAGGTGTTGAGGCCTCGGTCCTGGCCGGGGGCGGTGATGGAGGCGCTGACGCGGAAGTCGGCGGTGGTGAATGGAGCCAGGGAGCGCACCCAGGGCCGGGCCTTGAGGTCGGCGACCTCGGCAGGGGTGAAGGCGGTGGAGGCGCCCAGGGTGTTCTGCATCGACACGCGCTTGTTGACTACCACATAGTCTGTCTTCATGAAAGAGTCGTCGCCGTTCCAGATGGGCTTGGCGTCGAGGTAAATCATGAGTCCGGCCACGACTATGGTGAGGCCGACGAGGTTGGCGAGCACGAAGCCGACGGTCTGTGTCAGCGACAGGTTATGCCTCAAGAGCTTGCTTACGGGGTTCATAGCTCCAGGATTATGGGATCGGGTATGGCGAGGTGGTTGCCGACGGACGTCGCGACGACGGCGGCGCCCTGGCGGGCGGCCTCGTCGAGAATCATGCGTGCGGCCAGGCGGTTGTTGTCGGCGTCGAGATGGCTCACCGGCTCGTCGAGGAGGATGAAGTCGAATGGCTGGCAGAGGGAGCGGATGATGCCGACGCGCTGCTGCTGGCCGATGGACATCTTGCCTACGGGGAAGTCGCGCCGGTCGGCGATGCCAAGCTGGCGGAGCCACTCCTCCACCCTGCTCTGTGGGGTGAAGTCGGTGAGTCGGCGCTTGAGCTCTATGTTCTGCCAGGCGCTGAGCTCGGGGAAGAGGTCGAGCTCCTGTGGCAGGTAGGCCAGGGCGGTGCGGCGCAGCGAGAGCCAGTGGTCGATGGTGAAAGCGGAGACGTCCTGGCCGTCGAAACAGATATGGCCGGAGTAGTCGCGCCGCGCACCGTATATATATGCGCATAGGGACGACTTGCCGGTGCCGCTGGCAGCGGCGATGATGTAGGTCTTGCCGCGTTCAAGCACTACATCGCCCTCCCAGACCTGGGAGGGGCGATGCGGCTGGTCGGCGAATACGGCCGGCAGCGCGTGCTCCAGCCGTATCTGGTTGATGTGCAATGGATGTTTATCCGTCACAGTGCCTTGAGATTTGTACTTTTGAGCAACAACAGCAGTGTCTGCTCGCGTGAGCTGGTGTAGGCCTTGCTCTTGAGCTCGTATGAGCCGTTGTCCGGCTCCACCTTGAAATAAGCGCCGCCCCAGCCGTCGGCGGTGCCCTGGCTGTACTGGGCCATCGCCTGGGAGGAGAGTGCTACGCCGAGGTATGCGCCCTTGAGCTGGTCGAGGTGGAGTGAGGCGCCGGAGGACTCGGGGGCAGGCTTGGTGTTGATGATGAGCATGTTGTCGAGGATGGCTCCGTCGGCGTCGTAGGCGGCGAGGCTTTTGACCATCTCCATGAGGGGCTTGGTGTCGGCCTTGGGGCGTATGGTGGCGGCCACGGACATGGCGGGAATGCCTCGGGGGGTCATCTCGCCAACGCTGGCGGCCACGGCGAAGGTGCCGGCAAAGGCGTCGACGATCTTGGTGTTCCTGGGGGAGACGAGGGCGGCCAGGGCCGACATCTTCTTGGGGTTGATGCCGACCAGGACAAGCATGTCGCCATGGCCGAAGAGGCTGGCGAGCACTTTCTCGTCGGCGCGGGTGAAGAAGCCGGTGTCCTTGACGGGCTTTAGCCTGGAGTCGAGCAGGGCGCCATCGATCTCCAGGCCGTCGTCGTCGATGTCGCCGGCGAAGGTGACGTACCGGACGTCGCCGAACATTTGGCCGAGCATGAGGGCTGCCTGGGGGTTGGCTCCGAATTGGGCGAGATTGCCGGTGGAAGCGAAGCCGTAAAAGGGCTTGTCGTCAATCTTCTTGAGCATGAGCTTGCCGATCCCACTCTGCGCCAGGGACTTCTTGCCATCAAGGGTCATGAATGCGGAGACCTCGACATCGCGTCCGGGCTGTGAGTGCCAGAAGCGGTCGCCGGAGATTACGACGGATCCGCAGACCTGGAGCTTGCCCCGGGAGGCGAACTTCTGGCCCGTGGCCTGCTCCACGTATGCACGGAAGGCCTGCTCGTCGGCCACGAAGCCGGTGACGTAGGTGACGCCCTTGGCGGAGAAGGCGAGGACGTAGGAGAGCTTCACGCCTCCCTGCTGCAGGAGCTCGAGGACACTGCCCTTGCCCTGGGCGGCAAGAGTGGCATACTGGTCGGGCACGACGAACTTCTGCCCCTTGGAAGAGACGCCGGTCTCTTTGATGACTTCCCGGAGATTGAGCAGGACGGCCATGTCGGCGTCGGCGGGTGCGGTGCCCAGTAGCGCGTCGGCGTCCTTGGTGCCGGAGCAGGATGCCAAGCCGAGCAGCAGCAGGGCCAACAGCAGTGCGGGAATGAAGCGGATCTTTTTCATAGCGGAAAGTGGTTTTAATGAACAATGAATAATGAACGATGGGCTTCGCGCCGACCTGCGGCGTCGCTGTCATTGTTCATTTTTCATTGTTCATTTATAACGCCTCGGCGTTATAAGCGGTTTTCCTTCTGCATGGCGGCCAGCAGGGAGATGATGGTTGCCAGGGAGTTTTTGTCGGAGCCGGTGAGGACCTTCATCTCCATCTTGAAGGAGCCGTTGTCGGGACTGAGGGTGAAGGAAGCGCCCTTGAAGGGGATGGTGTTGTTGGGCAGGGTCTTCTTGAGGAGGGATGGAGCGATGGCGTAGCCGAAGTAAGCGCCGTTGAGGTCTGCCAGGCATTCGCCGGCGGTTAGCTTGCCGTCGAAGTCGCGGGTGCGGAGCAGCAGCGTGGAGCCCTTCATGGAGACGCCGATGCCGGTGCCCATGCCTTCCTTGAGGAACGAGCCAAGCTGCTGTGCGTCCTGGGCGTTCTTCATCTTGACGGCTGCCATGGCGGCGGGCATGCCGCTGCCGAGGGTCTCGGTGGGGTTGCAGGCGAAGGCCACTGTGCCGTCGATGGCGTCGATGCCGGGCACGCTGGCGCCGGTGGCCATGGAGGCGAGAGCGCCGAGCTGGCCGGCGAGCTTGGAGGAGATGCCCACGGCCATCACCATGTCGAAGCTGCCCTTCATGCAGTCCAGCGTACCCTTGTTGATCTTGGTGAAGTAGGAGCCATCGTCGGCGATGCGCTCGAACTTCTTGTCATACACGAAGGCCTCGGCCAGGATCTGGCCCTTCTCGAAGCGGCAGTTGAAGGTGGCGTACTCGGCCTTGTCGAGCACGGCGGCGAGCTGCCGGATGCTTGCGGCGTCGCTACGTGAACCCATGGCCTGCGCCAGTTCGAGCATATCGGAAATGTTGACGCAGCCGGCTATGTCCCGGTCGGCGGAGGAAAGCTCGTCCGCCAGGCCGGTGCCGGCGAAGGAGCGGTCGGTGTCGAGGTCCATGTACTTCCTGACGTTGTCAAGGCCGGCAGGGGTGGTGAGCCAAAAACGGTCGTCGACGATGGCGATGGCGTTATTGCCCTTGGAGAGGACCTGCATGCCGGACTCGGTGCCGAAGCTGTCCTCCCAGGCGTCCTCGAAGAAGCGGACGAAGGCCTTCTCATCGGCGATGAAGCCGGTGAGGAATGGCTCGTTGTCAACGGCGAAGAAGACGGCAGCCGTATGGCGGATGGCGCCCTTGGAGAGCAGGTCGAGGGGATTGACGTCGGCGTCGGCGGTGAGCTGCTTGAGCTGGCGGCTGAGCTCGACCTTGTCGCCGTCGGTCTGGAGGTCGGCGTCGCTGATCATCTTGTCGATGTTGAGTACAACCACAGCCTGCGCCTTTTCGGGCACATTGCCGAGAAGTTCACGGGCGTCGCCGCCCGAAGAGCAGGACGCGAGGCCCAGCAGCAGGGCCACCATCGTGGCCAGAGTCAGTAATTTCTTCATTGATATCGGATATTTTGCGCAAAGATACGACATTATTGCCGACTTTTCAAGTCCTGCGACCCGACTATGAGGATTTTTTGACGAAAATTTGCACATACGGTACGATGTGCCCCTAATTTAGCGCCTATAACCGGGGAGGCTCGCACGGCGTCCTTCCCTCCCCTTCCCTTAATCTGCCATCTGACCTAACGGAAGACACAGGTTCCCCCGGCCGGCGTGACGCCGGCCGGGGGAACCTTTTTGATGGGCTGAGGAATTATTATTCGATTATGCGGGCCATCGGACCTACTTTGTAGGTCTGGCTGAGGGTGCGTGCCGAATATTCACCGCCCGGCAGCTGGACGGTAATGGACACCTCCACGGTGCACTCCCGGTCCGGCATTGAGTCAAGCGACAGCCAGAAGCCCCACGTGCCCTGCACCATTCTGAGGGGGGCGGAGGGGATTTCCGAGGCGAGGCAGTTGTGCATGAGCTCCCTCATGGCGTGGCCCTCCGCCGGATTCGCGTGGAAGCAGGAGCGTATGTCATCGTCGGTCGCCATGGCAGACTCGAAGCAAGCCGGGTAGAAGCCCGCACCGGTCGACCATTGGTCGAATACGTAGCCATTGCGCACGAATGGATAGACGGTGCAATAAGACACGTGTGCCATCTCCGTCAGGGAGGATCCGGCGAGATGCGCGGCGTCGTAATCGTCTACTGCCGTCACCTGTATGTCAATCACGTCTTCCAGCATTATTCCCACACGCAGCCATTGGTTCTGCTTCACGACGTCGTAGTGGGCCACACTGCTGCTGAAACTCGTATCGCCGTTATGCTCTGCGACCATGTTGAAGAGCTTCTTCCTGGAACATCGGACTGTATCATACCTGATTAATTCGGCGTAGCCTGGAATGGTATCAGAACAAGAGCGCCACACCGAGGAGCATCTGTCCGGAAAGACCTGGATGCAGCGGTAGTCGTAGACCAGGTTCGGTTTTACCATGAAGAACCCGTCGAATATCAGGTAGTCCCTGACGAGGGTGGTGTCATTGGGATCCGGATCGTCGTCCCAATAGATCCATCCTGCGGGAGTGGGGTCGTCCGATTCGTCGCTGCAGGCCTGCAGCATCACCGTCAGGCCGAACAGCATGACGGCTGCAGCCAGCGGCAGTAAATTCTTTGTTTTCATAGGCTTGGATTTATTGTGGGCGTATGCCTGTTACGATCTTGGTCTTATGGCAATACGATTCTTTGGATACTGTCTGTTCGTTTTCTTCGCCGGGGAACCTGAAGTCGACTACCGGCTAATCACCGGCACGTGTGAGGGTCTGACGTGGCAGGGAGGCCCACATCGCCCCGATTCGCCGAGGAACCTGTTGCAGTGGCAGAAGGTTCCTCGGTGCGACCACGGAGTTCGCGGCCGGGTCGCCCGGAAGGGGCATCTCCGAGCTGCAGGCCGCCATCAGCAGCATCAGCAGCACCGTCAAGCCCCACTTTGAAGCTTTTGTCATGATGTTGATTTTAAGTGGAACCGAACATGATTATCCGGCGCCACAAAGGTAAAAATATTTTTTCGTTCACACAACAATTTATTAAATTATTTTTTGATTTTAACACTTGCCACCCTATAATTCATATAAATATCATATGTTTCTGAGTAAAATTCAGATTGCCCAGATACATCGATAGCCGATTCAGCAATTTAGCATCGCCACGCATCAATATTCCCCCAATATGCTTGTAAGTGCCATAAAAGGCAAGGGTTAATCCGGCATATAGATAGGCTTGAGCTTACGGGCGGTGGCAGAATATGCTATCATGAAGCCGAGCTGCCAGCCGGAAAAGCCTCCCTGGTGCGAGGAATATACACCGCGGACGGCGTAGGGCGTCAGTCGCAGCGAGGAGGTGAGGCTTTGTCGCTTGCCGTCCGCGCCAACAATCATGCTTGCAAAATGCCAGTCGAAGTTGACACCAAAATCTATATTAAAATCTTTCACTTTCATCTTCTGCTGAGGCATTGTCATGACCTCAGAGCCATTTTCGTCGATTTCGACAGGCCTGGAAGTCCACGAATAGCTTGTCCATTTGCCACCTACAAAGGGAATAACATCAAAATGTTCAGCATCGTACACCGCATAGCCGACGTTAAAACCCCAGGCAGTGTAGTTGGCGTTCTTGACATTTGCTCGGAACTTGGTGTCCGGGTCTCCGGCAGTTGTCATACGCGGCTTCTTGAGTGTCGGCGAGGCGAAGGAGACGGATGCCTCGAGGTACCAGCGGTTGAAGGCCAGTTTGCCACCGATGGTGAAGTCCCAGGCCCAGGAGAAGTACTGGTTGAGACGTCCGGCGGTCCAGCGCGGCCCGGTACCGATGAACAGGCCATAGCTCCAGGGGGAGCTGACCCACCGCACGCTGTCGGGCAGCGTGGCATCCTCGATAGTGACCTGGTAAGGGGCGACGAGGGTGTCGGCGGACGCGACGGCATCGACGGACGAGACAATGGCAGGCGCCTGTGAGACCTCCGGCGCGGTCTGCGCCGGGGCGGGGGATATGAATGCCGCCAGCAAGGCGGCCAATATCGTTCTTTTCATACGCATGGGTGCTTTCACTATAGTGTAACACCCCGGCGGCGATTTGTTCCGCATCTCCCGCCACAAAAAAAGCCGGACCGAAAAAGCGGACTCGGCACGGCACAAAAAAATTGATTGTCATCACGACAACCAATCTCAATTAACCTTAAAATCTAATACCATGAAAAACTCACTGCAAAGTTAATACATAAACGCGTAAAGTGGTTCTAAAACTATGTTATAAAACATGGTTTTAACTATAATTTAACCTTTTTATATGTTTATTAACTATTAAGCCATATAAAACCTCAGAATGAAGGAGCAATAGGGCCAAAAGAGGAGACGCCGCTACAGGCCGGGAGGACTGACGATAAATCAGAATGTAGCGATGGCGGTGAACCAAATCAGGCGGAGAGTCGTTAAACAGAAATGGAGCGAACGCCCCGGCGCCGGAGTCAGCTCGTACGCGCCGTTAACGTGTAAAGCATCAAAACAAATCATTCTATATCTATGTCAAAATCACTGAAAGGAACCAAGACGGAGAAGAACCTGCTGGAAGCCTTCGCCGGCGAGTCCATGGCACGCAACAAATACACCTACTTCGCCTCCAAGGCCCGCAAGGACGGCTACGAGCAGATCGCCCGGATCTTCGAGGAAACGGCCGGCAACGAGAAGGAGCACGCCAAGCTGTGGTACAAGTACCTGCACGGCGGCGACATCTCCGACACGGCCACCAACCTGGAAGAGGCCGCCAGCGGCGAGAACTACGAGTGGACAGACATGTACGACCGCATGGCCCGCGAGGCCGAGGAAGAGGGCTTCACCGAGATCGCCTTCAAGATGCGCGGCGTGGCCGCCATCGAGAAGCACCACGAGGAGCGCTACCGCAAGCTGCTGGAGAACATCAAGGAGGGCATCGTCTTCTCGCGCGACGGAGACCGCATGTGGCTCTGCCTCAACTGCGGCCACATCCACTTCGGAAAGGAAGCACCCAAGGTATGCCCCGTCTGCAACCATCCGCAGTCTTTCTTCGAGATTAATAAGGAAAACTATTGATGCAAGCGCCGCGCTGAAGCGGGTGCCAATTGCAAAGGGGACGGCTTTTTGAGAGCCTCATAGACACCAATAGAAAGGAGGTGCGCCAGAAACGGCGCACCTCCTTTCTATTGGGAGCCTGGGGATTACTTGTTGAAAGTCTGCTTGCGGACGGTACGGGTGCCGTCGGCGTAGGTGGTCACGACGAGGTTGACTGCGCCGGGCCACGGAGTGGCTGACTGCAGGCCGGAGGCGTTGACGTAGATGGTGCCGATGGCCTCGGATCCGCCGTCGATGCCATCCACGGCGCCCCACTCTAAGGTGCGTCGGATCTCGGGCGACTGGTAGTAGTTGCGGTGCGTGGCTATGGCGCGCAGGATGATGTCGCCATGTGAGACGTGCACGGTGGTGTTGCCGTCGGTGGTGTAGGTGTTGGCGGCGCCGGGCACGGGAGCGGTGCCATCGATGGTGAAGACGTAGGTGACTCCGGGCACGGCGTGGCTGAAGGCGAGCTTGTAGTCGACCTTGTTCATCATCAGAGTGTCGGCGAGCTCGGGAGCGGCCAGGGTATCGGGAGTGGAAAGGAGCGGGATGCGGCGCACGAATGAGCCCATGGCGGCCACCAGGGTGTCGACGTGCTCGGTGCCGGCGTACATCTCCAGGACGTTGCCGTTGACGCGGAAGGCACCGTCGCCCTTGGCAAGGATCCAGGTTAGGTTCTGTGCCTGTGAGAGGGTGGCGTCGTGCTTGACGGCGATGTGGCTGTCACTCTGGCCGAAGTCGGCCACGGCTGTGGCGGCGGCCATGGCCAGGGGTTCGTCGGCGAATGCCTTGAGCATGGGATAGCGGCCCGGGGCGAAGCTCCAGCAGGCGGTGTCGAGGCCGGCGACCGGGCTGCCGGAGGTGAGGAAGGAGGTCCTGACGCCGGAGGCGTTGGGAATGGGGCCATTGTCGCCGGCGCCTACCTCTGCCGAAATCTGGGCATCCCAGTAGACGCCCTCGATTACGGGCACCTTGTACTGGTGGCCGGTGATCTGACCGGATAATGCCGGGTTGTCGCAGGTGACGGTGCCGAGGTTGAGGCAGCCGGACATGGAGGTCTGCTTGTCGGCGGTGTTGTGCCAGCCCTCGATGCCGCCCGAGTAGTTCATGGCGTGGGTGGAGCCGGTGTTGAGGCAGTTGTAGATCTGGCCGAAGTTGGCCAGGACGATGCCGCCTACGCCGTCGAGCTTGGAGGTGTTGTACTGGCCGTTGATGTGCTCGCAGGCCACGCGTCCGTCGTTCTGGCAGTTCTCGATGACGCCGTAGTTGTAGGAGGCGATGCCGCCGACGTAGTGGTATCCGCCGAGCACGGTGCCGCCGTTGTAGCAGTCGGCGATTCGGCCCGGGGCGCGGTTGTAGCCGCAGATGGCGCCGGAGGTGCCGGCGTGTGCGCGGACGATGGCGTAGTTGCGGCAGTTGATGATCTCGCCGCCGGTGTTCTCGCCCACGATGGCGCCCGACGAGGAGTAGAAGTCGAACTCGCAGTCGGCGCCCATGCGCAGGTTCTTGACGACGCCGCCGGCCTTGAGGCGGCCTACGAAGCCGCGCGTGGAGGTCTTGCCACCGATAATGAGACCGTTGTCGTCGAACTCGGGATAGCTCAGGCGCACGCCATGGATGGTGTGGTTGCCGCCGTCGAGCACGCCACCGAACTTATAGGTGGCGGAAGCGCAGTTGCTGATGCCGAGGAACTCGGGGTCCTTCTGCACGTCGATGTCGGCGGTGACGAGGAAGTGTGAGCCGTCGAAGGTGAGCTGGTTGGTGGTGGTGGCCACGCTCAGGCGCATCAAGTCGGCCTTGTTCTTGATGAGATATGGGCTTTCGGCCGTGCCGGAGCCGTCGAACATTCCTTCGGGGGCGCACTTGACGACGAGCCACTTGATGAGCTTGCCAGTCTTGCCGTTGGAGGCGTAGATGGTGTCGGTTGCGATGGAGCCGTTGAGCTGGGCGGTGGTGCCGGAGATGATGATGCCATGGCCCTCGGTGCCGAGCTTGCCGCCCTTGAGGACCTGCCAGGCCACGCTGTTGGCCGTGGGCAGGGTGAAGTTGCGGGAGACGTTCTCGACGTTATCGTCGCCTGTGAAGAGCATCGGGGCCTTGGCTACGTTGGCGGCTGAGTTGGCGGCGATGGTCTTGAGCGAGGGGTAGACGCCCTCCTTGAACTCCCAGACGTCGGTGCTGAAGCCATCCCAGGGAGTGGCGGAGGTCATGTCGGCCAGGGAAGTGAAGCCGGCCACGCCGTTGAAGCGCGGGTGCAGAGAGGCGTCGACGCGGCAGTTGGTGATTACGGGCGCCGAGCCGTAAGTGCGCGTGTCGAACCAGCCCAGGTAGGGCGTGTAGGAATAGTTGGACGTGGAGCGCGAGTGGCAGGCGATGTAGCAGTTCTTGATCTCGGAGTTCTCGGGGTGGCCGGGCATCTTGACGTTGATGGCGTAGCCTGCGAGGGGTCCGGTCCATTGGCCCGGCACTTCCATGTTGCCGGCGAAGAAGCAGTCTTCGAGCTTGATACCCTGGATGGCGCCGACGATGCCGCCGGCGGCGGTAGAGCTGACGGAGGAGGTGGTGTTGATCTCGCCTATGGAGAAGCAGCGACGGATGTCGGCCTCGGTGGAGCATCCGGCGATGCCACCGGCGAACATGGCGTAGCGCTGCATGGTGACGGTGCCAGAGAAATAGCAGTCCTCGATGTAGCCGCCGTAGCTGACGCCCAGTGAGCTGGAGGTCATGTAGCCGACCACGCCGCCTACGGAATAGTTCTCGTTGCCGCCGTAGCCGATGACGGTGGTCTGGGTGGCGTTGGACTTGGTGATGGGGAAGCGCATGTTGCCGATGACGCCGCCAACGTTGGAGGCGGCCTCGACGGTGCCGGTGAAGCTCAGACCGGTGGCGGGGCCGGAGGAGCCGCAGACGCCGCCGGCGATGAGGTAGCCGCGCACCTTGCCGTTGGTGACGCGGCAGTTCTCGGTGCGGCCCATGGAGTAAGCGGCCACGGTGCCGGCGTAGTAGTAGTTGTCACAGGAGACGTCGGGGCTGCTCAGCACGACGTTCTTGATGGTGCCCACGGTGTCGACGGCGCCAAAGAGAGCAGCGTAGCCCTTGCTGCCGGTGGAGACGGTGAGGTAGGATATGGTCTTGTTGTCGCCGTCATAGGTGCCGGCGAAGCGCTTCATGTCGTCGCTGCCGCCGATAGGCGGGAACATGTAGCCCTTGAGGTTGATGGCCTTGGTCTGCTTGAAGTACTTGCCCTCGAAGACGTTGACGCGTTTGGCGCCTGCGGGGATGTCGGCGCCGTTGACCTGGTCGGATAGCAGCAGCAAGTCGCCGACGGTGGCGATCTGGTAGGGGTCGTCGGCGGTGCCGGTGCCGGCCCAGCCGGTGGAAGCTGGCGGGAACGAAGGCGCGGCGGACAGTGTCAGCTCGCTGCTGACGTAGCGGCGGTAGTAGTACTTGCCGGTGTTGGTGTAGATGGCCCAGTTGCCGAAGTTCAGGGTCTTGTCGGTAACGCTGCCCTTGATGTCGCGGCCGGTCCAGTACACGCCCTGCTGCCAGTCGGCAGGGTAGCAGAAGAAGGCGCCGTAGCTGTTGTTCATCAGCTGCTGCGGAGCGATGGAGAAGGTGGAGTCGGAGTGCAGGTAGCACTCGAGCTTGCCGCCCGTGTCGGAGAGGTTGAAGATGCGCAGCTGGTTGGAACCGGGCTGCTCCACATACAGATATGTGGTCTCCGGGGTGGTGCCGGTGACAGTGCCGGAAGTGTCGATCTGGGCCACCTGGCTTGTGAGGGTGGCGTTGGAGCTCACGAAGTCCGAATTCTTGTGGAGGCCGTAGCCGATGGCGTGGTTCTTGTACTCACCGTCGATGATGATGGCCACCCATGAGCCGATTTCCACTTTTCCGGCGGAGATGTGGCCCGGAATGGTGCCGTTGGGGTCGAAGACGTTCTGCTCCACGTCGCAGGCCATGAGGTCGACCTGTCCGTACTCGGAATGCTGGTAGACTTTCTGGCGCAGGATGGTGAAGTCGCCCGTGGCGAGGTCCACCTTGGCGCGGATGGTGGTGCCCCAGCCGAAGAAGTTGTCGAGGAAGATGCTGTCGCCGACGAGGCGTACGTCGGCGCGTGTCGCGAGCTCGAAGCGGGTCGAGCTGTAGGTTAGCTGCAGGGCATTGACGGGCATGTCGGCCGCGGTGACGGCCTTCTGCGGGCCCGAAAGGCGTTTAGGCAGAGATGCGGTGCCGCTGCGCAGGGGGGATTCGGAGACGGACGTGCCACGCAAGATGTCAGCCTGCCGGGCGCCGGAAGCGCGTTGCGAGACCTGCGGGGCTGTGGCCTGGCGGAGGCCCTTGCCGGCAGCCTTTTCGGCTGCCGCGTCGCCCCACTGCACGGTCTGCGCCGCTCCAGCGAAGACGGTCAGCGTCGCTGCCAGCAATGTGGTAAAGATTTTTTTCATACTTTGATAGGTTAGGTAAGGTGATTGTGGTCAGTGAACCGCCGCAAATGTAGACAAAGTTTCCGACATGTGCAAACGCCGTTTGCACATCCGCCCGAAATGCACTACCTTTGTGCCTGAAATAATGAAAATCAACCTGACACGATGATAACGAAGAATCTCACACTGGCCGCGGCCCTGGGGCTGTGCGCCATGCTCGCCCCCGCCGGGGCCGACGCCTGCACCAACCTCATAGCCGGCAAGAAGGCCACCAAGGACGGCTCCACCATGGTCACCTACGCCGCCGACTCGCACACCCTCTACGGCGCTCTCTACCACCAGCCCGCCGCCGACCACAAGCCCGGCACCATGCGCAAGGTCATCAACTGGGATACCGGCAAGTACATGGGCGAGATCCCCGAAGTGGCACATACTTATAATGTGGTGGGCAACATGAACGAGCACCAGCTCGTCATCGCCGAGTCCACCTGGGGCGGCCTGCCCGAGCTCGTCGACACCACCGGCCGGAGCATCATCGACTACGGCTCGCTCATCTACATCACCCTGCAGCGCGCCAGGACCGCCCGCGAGGCCATCGACGTCATGGCCGACCTGGTGGACAAGTACGGCTACGCCTCCTCCGGCGAGAGCTTCTCCATCGCCGACCCCAACGAGGTCTGGGTCATGGAGATGATCGGCAAGGGCGCCGAGAAGGGCGCCGTCTGGATCGCCGTCCGCATCCCCGACGAGGCCATCTCCGGCCACGCCAACGAGCCCCGCATACGCCAGGTCAACCTCAAGGATAAGAACAACGTGAAATATTCCAAGGACCTCATCCCGTTCGCCAAGCGTCGCGGCTACTTCAAGGGCAAGGACGCCGACTTCAGCTTCGCCGACGCCTTCGAGCACCACACCGTCAGCACCCGCCGCGGCTGCGACGCCCGCGTGTGGAGCTTCTTCCGCCGCTTCAACCCCGACACGGAGAAGTACTACGCCTGGTGCTCCGGCGAGAGCAACGAGCCCATGCCACTCTACGTAATCCCCGACCGCAAAGTATCCCTGCAGGACATGCAGGCCCGCATGCGCGACCATTTCGAGGACACTCCCTTCAACATGGTCTCCGATCCAGGCATGGGGCCCGACAGCGTCCCCTACCGCTGGCGACCGATGGAATACAAAGTCGACGGCAAGACCTACTGCATGGAGCGTGCCATCGCCACCCAGCAGACCGGCTGGCACTTCGTAAGCCAGAGCCGCGCCGACAAGCCCGACCCCGTGGGCGGCATCCTCTGGTTCGGCACCGACGACACCAACACCTCCGTCTACATGCCCTTCTATTGCTCCATGACCGAGATTCCCGAGCAGGTGAGCGAGAAGAACGGCGACCTGCTCACTTTCTCCCCCACCTCCAACTTCTGGATGACCAACTGGGTCGCCAACCAGGCCTATAACCGCTACGACCTCATGATTCCCGAAATCCGCAAGGTGCAGGAAGGCCTGGAGGATGGCTTCATCGCCGAACGCCCCGCCAAGGACGCCGAGCTCACCGCCCTCTACGAGGCCGGCGACATGGCAGGCCTGCAGAAGGCCGTCAACGCCGACGGCGCCGCCGTGGCCAAGAAGGCCACCGACTCCTACTCCGACCTGGCCAAGTACCTGCTCGTGCGCTACCTCGACGGCAACCGAAAGAAACTCAACCCCGACGGCACCTTCAAGCGCTCCGAGACCGGCATGCCCGTCAGCCCCGACTTCCCCGGCTACAACAAGGCATACTACGAGAACATCGTCCGCCAGACCGGCAACCACTTCCTGGTACCCGAAGAATAAAGAAATAAATTAATGAGATAACCCGGGAGCCGGGCTTCGGCAATGCGCCGACGGCCCGGCTCCTTTTATATCTGTATCAAAATGAAGACTTCAAGACATCTCCTTGTTTGCCTGCTGGCGCTGCTCCCGCTCGCGGCCACGGCACAGGGCAAATATCAGGACATCGCAGCCGGCTTGCAGCATGCCTTAGTGCTCAAGACCGACGGCACTCTGTGGGCCTTCGGGCTCAACAGCGAAGGTCAGCTTGGCGACGGCACCACCATCAGCCGCGACAAACCGGTCAAAGTCCTTGACAACGTCCGCCAAATCTCGGCGGGCGAGCGGATGAGCTATGCGCTGCGCAACGACGGCACTCTCTGGGCCTGGGGAGAGAATCAGAGCGGACAGCTCGGCGACGGCACCGAAACAAAACGTCTGCGTCCGGTTTGTGTTATGCGCGATGTGCGCAAAGTGGTGGCCGGAAACAACCATGTGGCAATCATAAAGACCGACGGCACGCTGTGGATGGCCGGAGATAACGCCTGGCTGCAGCTCGGCGACGGTACCGACGAGAACCGCTCCACGCCCGTCAGGGTGATGTCCGGCGTTGCCGACGTGGCGTGCGGAGGCCGTTTCACTCAGGTTTTGGGCAACGATGGCTCGCGATGGGGCTGCGGCGACAACCGCTACGGCCAGCTCGGAGACGGTTCGACCGATTATCCGGAATACATGACAAAGGTTCAGGATAACGGCGTGAAGAAAATCAGCACCGGCTGGGAGCATACCCTGATTTTAGGAAAGGATGGCATTTTGCGCGGCTGCGGCCTCAACCGCTTCGGACAGTTAGGCATGAACCAGAATGTGGAAACCATGACTTATCCGTCGCAGATTCTCACTAATGTGAAAGACGTATATGCCTTCGACTTCACTTCGTTTGCCATACTCAACAACGGCACTCTCTATGGCTGGGGCAATAACGACAAAGGCCAACTTGGCGACGGCACTACAGTCAGACAGCAATATCCTAAGAAACTCCGCAACAACATCAGAAAAGTAGCGGCCGGCGGCCACTTCACCATGTTCCTCACCACCACCGGCGACCTCATGCTCACCGGCACCATCAAGTAACAAAACATAATCATGAAAGCAAGAGCCCTCCTTCTCGCCCTGGCGCTGATGCTGCTGCCCGCAGTCACCTTTGCCCAAAGCAAGTACAGCGACATCGCCGCCGGGATGCAGCACGCCCTGGTACTCAAGGCCGACGGCACCCTGTGGGCCTTCGGACTCAACGAAAACGGACAGCTCGGCGACGGCACCACCGTCAGCCGCGACAAACCAGTCAAAGTCCTTGACAACGTCCGCCAAATCTCGGCCGGCGACTGCTCCAGCTACGCCGTCCGCAACGACGGCTCCCTATGGGCCTGGGGATGGAACAAGTGCGGCCAGCTCGGCGACGGCACCAAGACCGACCGCCTCCGGCCTGTCAAGATCATGGACAACGTGCGCAAAGTAGTTTCCTCCAGCAACATCCACTGCGCCGTGCTGAAAACCGACGGCACTCTGTGGATGATGGGCTGGAACTTCTGGGACCAGCTCGGCGACGGCACCGGCGAGGACCAGCCGCACCCCGTCCGCGTCATGACCGGCGTGGCCGACGTGTCGTGCGGCGGCCGCTTCACCCAGGCAATCGGCCGCGACGGCTCCCGCTGGTGCTGGGGCGACAACCGCTCCGGCGAACTCGGCAACGGCCTGCTCAACACCGGCGGCAACGAAGACTACGAATCCGGCAACTACTGGTACAATCCCCGCAAGGCCGAGACCTACGGCCCACGCACCATCTCAGCCGGCTGGGAACACGTCCTGGCCGTCTATCCCGACGGCACCCTCCGAGTGTGGGGCGCCAACCACGACGGCCAGCTCGGCGACGGCAACCCCGGCATCGGCCACGAGCGCCTCACCCCCTACACCGTTCTGCGCGGCGTGCGCGACGCCATGGCCTGCGGCTTCACCTCTTTCGCCATACTCGACGACGGCTCCCTGTGGGGCTGGGGCCAGAACGACCACGGCCAGCTCGGCGACGGCACAACCGTCAGCCGCTCCCGACCCGTCCGCATCCGCTCCGGCGTACGCAAAGTCGCCGCCGGAGGCAAGTTCACCATGTTCCTCACCACCACCGGCGACCTCATGCTCACCGGCACCATCAAGTAACACAAAAAAACCGACGATATGAATATCAGACACATCCCCGCCTGCCTCCTGGCCATCGCCCTGCTCACGGGCTGCTCAAGCAACGCAGGCAAGGACGCTGCCGACACCGCCGCGCCCACCGACGCCACCACCGACACCGCAGCCGCCCAGGCTCCCGCCGACACCACAGCGCAGCAACCCGAAGCCCCGCACTACCTCTCCGACGACCTCCGCCAGTTCTCGCTGCTCGGCCCCGTCAAGAGCGTCTCCACCGAGACCAAGGGCAACTTTTACATCATCACCTGCCTGAACGAGAAACTCACCTTCACCCGCGAGGGCAAGCTCACCACCAAGTTCGGCGAGTACACCGACAACAAGCTCTCACACAACCCCGACGGCCTGGTGAGCGCCACCCACTGCCGCGAGAGCGACGGCACCGAATTCGACCTCAAGTTCACTAAATGGGACGCCGACGACCTGCCCGTCGCCGGCACCTATGCAGACGAGGGACCAGGCCTGGAGTCCAGCTATACCCTCACCCTCGCCTACGGCCGCAAGGACAGCCACGGCAACTGGCTCGACTGCAAGGTCACCTACAAGGGCAGCGACCGCGAGATCAACGACCAGGACGGATGGGACACCACCCCCTCCAGCGGCACCTTCACCATCGTCCGCAAGCTCACCTACTGGGACTGATACCTCCCCCATGCAAAAGAGGCTGTGTCAGATAAGAATCATGAGAACAATGAGAAGAGCCGAGAGACAAATGGATGAGGACTGGGCGCTTGAAGTATTCGACAAGGCTCCTTATGTCACGGTGAGTATGATTCGTCCGGATGGCATCCCTTACGGGCTGCCTCTGTCTGTTGTGCGAAAAGACAACCGCACCTTCTATTTCCATTGCGCGGCAGAGGGCGAAAAGATTGATTGCATCCGTAATAATCCTGTTGTGAGTCTGTCGGCAGTAAGCAGATGCACACCGAGATACGAGGAAGAAAAACAGAATTTCACCGAGTACTATCATTCAGCCATAGCGTTGGGACATGCTGAAACAGTTACCGATGATAATGAAAAAATCGAGGCACTGCGATTGATTTGCGAACGTTTCTTGCCAAAATTCATGGACCATTTTGAAGCTGCCATCGCCCGCAGTCTCAGCCGAACGACCGTTATTCGGATTATCCTTACAGAACCGGCAGTAGGCAAAATGAAAGGCTGATAAATACCCATGAAAACGCCGTCACACATATAAAATCCGGCTTCGTCCGAGACAGGAACCAGTAGCCCTGCTGTTGACGAAGCCGGTGTGAGGTCATAAAGAGGACACTATCCGATTAGCGATGCAATATCCTGCTCGACTGTAGTGATAGTGCCTATATCGAATTTTTCCTTGAGCACTTTGAGTATATCGGGGGTAAAGAAAGCAGGGAGAGTCGGACCGGTATGGATATTCTTCACGCCGAGAGCAAGCAGTGCAAGGAGCACGATAACGGCTTTCTGCTCGTACCACGCTATGTTATAGACAATCGGCAACTCGTTGATGTTTTTCAGACCAAGTGCATCACGCAAAGCTATGGCTATTCTTACGAGTGAATAAGAGTCGTTGCATTGCCCGGCATCGAGCACACGTGGCACACCCTCGATGTCGCCGAGCGGGAGCTTGTTGTAGCGGTATTTGGCACACCCGGCGGTGAGTATGACACAATCAGAAGGTAGTGCTTCCGCAAATTTGGTGTAATAACTGCGTGACGGGAAGCGACCGTCGCAACCGGCCATGACGACAAACTTACGGATCTTGCTCCGATGGATAAGGTCGAGTATTTTCGGGGCAAGCTCCATGACCTGATGATGTGCGAAACCACCCACAATCTGTCCGTGTTCGATTTCCTCGGGTGGTGCACACTTCTTCGCATGGGCTATAAGTTCGGAGAAATCCTTAGGATTGCCATCCCGTCCCTCCTCTATATGATGTGTTCCGGGCATACCTACAACACCTGTAGTATAGACGCGGTCGAGATACGTGCAGTTTTTGCGTGGCGGCACAATGCAATTGGAAGTGAAAAGGAATACACCGTTGAATTTTTCAAACTCATCGGTCTGTTTCCACCATGCGTTGCCATAGTTGCCCGCAAAATGAGGGTATTTCTTGAATGCCGGATAATACTGACCCGGAAGCATCTCGGAATGGGTATAGACATCGACGCCTTTCCCAGCTGTCTGCTCAAGCAATTCTTCAAGGTCTTTGAGGTCGTGTCCGCTGATAAGGATGCCCGGATTGTTGCGGACACCTATATCGACCTTAGTTATTTCGGGATTACCGTAGGTTCCGGTATTCGCGCGGTCAAGGAGTTCCATCGCCTTCACTCCTCCTTCGCCGACATTCAGCACGAGAGAAAACAGTTCATCGACACCGATATCCCGACGGGCTGTCTCGGCCAATGCATTCTCGATTATGGCATACACATCGTCATCCTCATAACCGAGATTGGCGGCATGGCGGGGGTATTCTGCCATACCTTTACAACCATAAATGGCAAGCTGTTTGAGTCCGCGTATATCCTCGTCGGGGTCTGCCAGCACTCCGGTGACGGGTCTGTATTTCTCGGCTTCATCGGGAGTGGCATAAAACTCTACGATCGGAAGGTCAGGCAACTCGACACCTTGCTTCTTGGCAGTGCCGGCGAGAAGATTCTTGATCTCGAAAGCGCGTCCGATGAAATCGTCAAGAGATGCGTCATCGAAATTCGCGTTGGTAATAGTTGTGAACAAGGCATCTATCACCAGATGGCTTGCCTCCCGCGACGGCTCGTTTTTCTCACGAAGGGCGCGGTTGATTGCCGCTACTCCGCGGACGCCATATAGCAATAAATCCATTCGGGCGGATGTCTCGGCGTGCTTGCCGCACACTCCGACCATTTCACATCCTTTGCCACGTGCCGTTTCCTGACACTGATAGCAGAACATTGCCGGTGTTTCCATAATCTTTAGTCGGGTTTGATTTTGACGAGCATTACTTTGGCATCGCTGAGGGCCTTGACAGAATGCGGCACACCGTTGCCCATGAGGAAGAAATCGTCTTTGTGAAGGTGGAGAGGCATGTCATTCATCATGAAATCGACATCGCCTTCAATCACATAAATCATCACTTCGGCAGGGGCAAGATGGCGTTCCAGTTCCTGACCGGCCTTGAATCCGAGAAGCACCACGCCTCCGTTATCGTTGCCGACTATCTGTTGAAATGCCACCTTTGAGTCGTTGTCGGCTATCTGTGCGGCGAGAGGAAATACCTCTCCGAATTTGTAGTTTGTATTTATCATAGTTATGCTGGTGTTTGTGGTTGTAATAACAAAACAACACACGTCTACTTATGGTTCAACTATAAGAGGAAATACAACCATGGAACGGCATCGGGTGTTAATATCATAATCCAAGTATAATCAATGATTCCAAAATCCATGACCATGACCGTAATCAAGACAAAAAGAGCATACGAAACGCCGGACGAAAGCGACGGCTACAGAATACTTGTTGATCGCCTTTGGCCACGCGGACTGACTCATGAGCGCCTTGACTGTCAGCTATGGGAAAAAGCTCTTGCACCATCGACACAACTCAGAGAATGGTTCCACGCCGTCAGCTCGAATCGGTGGGATGAATTCAAGACACGCTATGTCGCTGAACTGGAATCCAACCCTGAACTACCGGCGTTTATCGAACTCCTTAGAAAACATCCTGTGGTTACATTCGTATATGGCTCACGCGATGAAATTCACAATGAAGCCACAATCCTCCAACAGTTCTGCGAAACAAAACTCGCCTGATTCGGCGAGAAGAATCACCTCCGGTTTCTGACTGCGTACCGTGTGCAGATTACGATGCAGGTGAGCAGTTCGGCGGCTGGAATGGCAAGCCATAGTCCGCTGTCACCCATAAGCCGAGGCAACAGCAGGAAGCAGGGTACGAGGAAAACGATTCCACGCAGAAGTGTATATGCCATCGAAACGCCGGCCCTTTCTATGCTCTGGTAATAGCCGATGAAGGCGATGTTGACGGCAAAGAACATTGCGCATGTTGAAAACAGCGGAAGTCCGTTGGCGGCAAGATTATACGCCGCTTCGTCAGGCGACAGAAACATTTCCGTCACCCAAGGTGCGCCAAGCCACAGACACAGGGTGACAACAATTCCACAGACGATGGCGGTAAAAAGTGATATTCTCAACGTGCGGTTAACACGTCCGCCATCGTGCAGCCCATGGTTGAAACTGATGATGGGTTGAGCTGACTGCGCCACGGCGTTGCTGATTGAGAATACCAGCGGAAAGAGATAACATGCCACGGCGTAAGCCGCCACTCCGTTCTCACCGAGATATCTGATGAACATATAATTGCCGGTCATCATCATCACGCCCATGGCAAGTTCCGTGAGAAAGGTTGCAAAACCTATCTTCGTCATGTAGCCTGTGTTGCGCAGCGTGAGGAACATTGATGTCACCGACATCTTAAGGCGATAGAACCGCAGCTTGTCGTGAAACCAGCTGAAATACACCAGCACCATCATTCCTCCTGATGCACAGGCAATAGATGTGGCCAGTGCCGCACCCATCACTCCCCATTCCAAAGGGAATATCATGTACCAGTCAAGTCCGATATTCACCACTGCCGCCACAATCTGCACCAGCATCGCGAACTTTGGAGAACCGTCGAGGCGAATCAGCATCATGCCTACACATTCCATGTAGAGGAAGAGAAGACCCGGCACAAGCCATAGCAGGTAATCCAGAGCATTATCTTTCAGCGACTCGCTGCATCCGAGCAACTCAAGAAGACTATCGGGAAACACGAGGCTCAGCGTACATATCAGACCGATGATGACCAGCCCACAATGAACGCCTGAGTCATGATGATGCGGGCCGCCTTCACATTATTTTCGGCAAGACGGATACTCGCGACTACCGATGAACCGATGCCGAACATGAGTCCGATGCCGGTGGCAAACATAAATATCGGCGCTACAATATTTACGGCTGCTATGCCGTCGGCTCCGACACCGTGTCCGACAAATATTCCGTCAATCACTGTCAGCGCCGAATTGAATATCATCGCGATCAGCGTAGGGAAAAACATGGCGCGGAAGAGTACCCCGATTTTTCCGTTACCGAAGTTAAGTTTATCGCGTTGAAGATTCCTTTCCATATTTCAATTTCAAAGTGATAGGTTCCCGGATGCAAAGTTAGTACATTTTGGTGGCATCATTCCGGTCTGAAAATGTTTGGGCGCCCGATTTTGCGTGTCAATATGTCGTTGTCTGATTTTGTGGAGTCTTATCCCGAACTCGCGTCTTGAGTAAGATGGGGCGGTGGGCGGCACGGAGGCGGTCACGACGGGCGGCGGCCATCAGGGGGAGGGCGGAAGAGGGAATGTAGGTGTCGGCGAACTTGGAGAAGATGTAGTCGGCGCCCATCGGCGAGGGATGCGCGAGGTCGTCGGCGTAGAAGCGGTAGTCGCGCAGGTCGTCGGTCAGGATCTCGTAGGCGGGGAAGTAGGTGGCGTTCGGCAGCCGGGCGAGCTGTTCGCAGAGCAGCAGCAGGCGCGCCTTGGAGCGGGCGTTGCCGGCGAAACCGTCGGCAAGGTGCCGAACCGGACTGACGGTGAAGATGAATTTCAGTTGAGGGTTGAGCTGCAGGGACGCACATCCCGTGCGTCCGCCAGTCAGTCGGTCTATGATCGAGTACCAGACGGCGGTCATCTCCCGGATGGAACAGCAGCGGCGGCGGAAAGTGGCAGCAGGGAGCTTGTGGCAGTTGGACACGACGCGCCCGGTGTCGGCAAGCTCGTAGACCCAGGAGGTGCCGAAGGTGACCATCAGCACCTGCGCGGACGTCAGCGCCTCGCGCAGACGTGCCAGGGAGTCATACATGACCGACAACGCATCCTCCGGCTCGAGACGCGAGAATTTGGTCGAGAAATCGAGGCAGTATGCCATTCCTGTGACCGGATGCACACGCAGCTCCGGCCGGTAGTCAGGGTCGAGCGCATGCTCTATGGCCTGCGCTATCGACAGCGGGTTGTAGAGCACCCCGCAGGGGTTGACTTCGGCCTGCCAGCCCGTCTCCACGAGCCGGTGCCCGATGTTGTCGGCGAAGCAGGAGCCTAACGTCACCACTCCCCTGTCGTACTCCAGCTGGAACCCCGTTTCGGGCACCGCCGTGTATTCCGTGCGAAACTTCATAGTGTCCAATTATAGGCTCTGTTCCTCAAAAAATATTAACGTCAGGGTCGCAGATGTGCCTGGAATTCAGCCTTGCGGCCGAAGGAGCATAGCGAGCTATGTGACTGAGGCAAAAGGCTGAAGCACAGGTGCAGCTGCGAGACAAAGCCAATACCTTTTCTGATGTTGACATTATGAACCGGATCATATTTTACATTTCTTAATAATTGGGCATTTGACCGGTGTCTTTTCGGTAAATTTCGCCGAGTTTCATCGGTCACGATGCTCGCATCGCTCCCTCTTCAACTCGCGAAATTTCCGCGAAAATCCACCGCCCTGACGTAATATTTTTTAAGGAACAGAGCCTATAACAACAGACAACTCGGCCCGGTGCGCGATTTACTTTACCACATATCGAGGTCGATGGAGGTGACCTTGAACTCGGTGCGGCGGTTGATCTGGTCGGCAGCAGCTTGGTCCTCCTCCGAAAGGGTGGCGATGAACTCCTCGTTGAGGACGGTCCCCTCCGGGAACTGCGGGAACTGGCTGTTGATGCGCTTGGTGACGGTCTTGGGTACGGACTTTCCGTAGCCTTTCCAGGTGAGGCGCTCCTGGGGGATGCCGGCGGCGGTGAGGTAGTCGATGACAGCCTTGGCTCGGCGGTCGCTCAGCCCTTCGTTGTAGGCCACCGAGCCGTGGCGGTCGGTGTGCGAACCCATCTCGATGGAGACGTTAGGGTTGTCGCGCAACATGGCCACCATCTCGTCGAGCGCCGCCTTCGACTCGGGCCGCAAGGTGGCCTTGTCGAAGTCGTAGAAGATGTTCTCCACGACCTGAGGCTTGTTGATGTTGGCCAATACGAAGTCCACGCCGTACTCGGCGTCGGCCTCGGTGGTGTCGGTCTCGAACTCCTGTTTCTGGTTGAGGTATCCCTTGGCGCCGGCCTTCATGACGTACTTGACGCCTCGCTGGAGGTTGAAGCGGAAGGAGCCGTCGTCGCGGGCCACCTCCTTCTGGTTGGAGCCGTCGTCGCCGACGATGCGTATGATGGCGTTGGGCACCGGCTCGTCGTCGCGGTCCACCACGACACCGGTGATGGTAATCTTTAGGTCGGGGAGCTCGAAGGAGTAGATATGGTCGCGGCCGGAGCCGTCGCCCCGGTTGGAGCTGAAGAAGCCCGTCTCGCCGGGGCCGAAAGTGATGCCGAAGTCGTCGCCTGCGGAGTTGATTGGCAGACCCATGTTGGCCACGCTCCAGCGCTGGCCGCTGGAGTCGAGCCAGGCCTTGAACAGGTCAAGGCCGCCGAAGCCGGGGTGGCCGTCGGAGGCGAAGTAGAGCACGGAGTCGGTTCGGGCGTATGGAAACATCTCGTCGCCCGGGGTGTTGATCTCGGGGCCCATGTTCTCCAGGGTGCCACGGCGCTCGTCGATGCCGACGCGCCAGATGTCCTTGCCGCCGTAGCCGCCGGGCATGTCGGAAGAGAAATAGAGGAACTTGCCGTCGGGCGAGACGGCCGGGTGGCCCATGGCGGAGATAGTGTCGCCTGTGATCTCGAACTTCTGCGGGGCGCTCCAGGAGGCGTCGGAGCGGCGCGAGGTGTAGATCTCGACGGTGGTGTTGGCCGTCTCGGAGCGGATGGCGCGGGTCAGGTACATGGTCTGGCCGTCGGGCGAGAAGGAGACGATGCCCTCGTCCATCTCGGTGTTGAGCTCGCCGCCGGCCGGCTCGGGGCGCTTCCACTTACCCTGCTCGTCCTTGCGGGCCACCCACACGTCGCCTTTCTTCATGCCGGTAATCTCGGACTTGTGCTCGCCGGACACCTTCTCGTTGGTGGTGGTGAAGTAGAGCTGGTCGAAGTTCTTGTCCAGGTACATGGGGGCGAAGTCGGAGCGGCGCGAGTTGAAGAGCTTCGCGGGGCGCACGATGTATCGTGTCTTGGGACGCTGGCGGCTTGCGATGGCCAGTCGGCAGCCGTCAACGCCCTCCTGGGCCAGGACGTCGCCGGGGTGCCATTCCATATATGTGACGTAGGCGTCGATGGCTGGCTGATAGCGGCCTGCTGCCTGCTGCGAGCGGCCGAGCCAGTAGTAGACCATCGAGTCGGGATACTCGTAGCGAATGGCGTTCTGGTACGACGCGGCGGCGCGCTCGGCCTGGTTGAGGCGGCGATAGCAGGTGCCCATCTGGTAGGCCACCTGGCCGCGCAGCGGACGCTCGTCGCGCTTGGTGAGCTTGTTGTAGACCTTGCGGTAGGTCTGCGCGGCGTTGTAGTACTCGCCGCGCTCGAACTGCTCGTTGGCCACCGACAGTTTGCTCGGCTTGCAACCGGCTAAAAATATGATGCACAGCAGCGCCACGATGACGCCGCTGACGTAAGGCTTTACTTGTCTCATATATAGGATAACGCAGTTCGTCGGCTATTCTTATACAAAAGTGAACGTGCGGGCCGTTAATCAGACATGAAAGAGACAATGCGCTTTCTGCGCGAGCTGAAGCGAAACAACAACCGTGAGTGGTTCGCGGCCAGCCGCAACCACTACGAGCATGCGCTGGAGACACGCTCGGCCCTGGTGGCGCGGCTCATCGGGGCCGTGGCGCAGGTGGACCCGTCGGCGGGGTGCCTGACAGAGCGCGACTGCACCTACCGCATCTACCGCGACACCCGCTTCTCCACCGACAAGACGCCCTACAAGACCCATATGGGCATCTTCATCAATCCCCCTTACGGCAAAAAATCCCCCCTGGGCGGCTACTACTTCCACTTCGAGCCGGGGAAATTCTTCTTCGCGGCCGGAAATGTCTGCCATCCGCCGAAGGTGCTGGCCGCCATACGCCGCAGCATCGTCGACAACGTGGAGGAGTACGACGAGCTTATGCGCGACCATGAATTCCGCTCCGTCTTCCCGACCGTGGGCGATAACCTGCTCAAGACCGCTCCCAAGGGCGTGGACCGCGACTGGGAGTTCGTGGAATACGTGCGTCCCCGCGACTTCGTGGCCTGCACAGCCGAAGATACTCGCCTGCCCGCCTGGCACAGCGACGACGACGCCCTGCACCGCATGCTCGTGCAGGCCCGCCGCTTCAACCGGTTCATCAACTATGCCGTGGAGGAAGCCTTAGGCTCCGATTACGGTGACTGACAATAACGTCTGTTTCATAATAAAGGACTTGCAAGGGCGTTTTATAAACATGAGAATGACATTTGTGGTGCCTCCCGAACCGGGGAAGGAAGTAGCCGCTGAACGGTCGGCAGGCTGTACCAGGATTGTTTACCCCATGCCCAACATATATGAACTCATCGCTGCCGCATGCCTCGAAGATAAAGGTCATAAGGTGAAGCTGGTGGATTTTGTGGCGGAGAAGGGGGATGCCGACGCCGTGGAACGTTTCCTGAGGACTGACAACTCGTCGGCATATCTGGTATGGAGCGTGAACCTGAGCCGCAATGCCGATTTCGCCTTTCGCGACATGGCGCTTCGCCTGCGCCCGGAGGCAAAGATCATCTTCATGGGTCCCGGAGCTACATTCTTCCCTGAGCTGTACCTCACCGACAACAGGGTGACAATAGTTCGCGGCGAACCGGAAGCCACGCTTATGGAACTGGCGGAATACCTGGAAAAGGATAAGGATTTTTCCAATCTGCAAGGGCTTATATTGCTTGACTCTGACGGTGCCATCAAAAGAAATCCGGCACGACCGCTGATTCAGGACATCGATACCCTGCCTTTCCCGGCACGTCATCTACTCAAGGGACGCAGCTACCACAATCCAAAGCTGAAACTGAGTCCCTACACCACCATGGTCACCTCGCGCAACTGCCCGTATCAGTGCATATATTGTGTACCGAGTTCGCTGACATTCGCCAGAGAGCTGGACTACCGCGCCGACCATGGCCGTAAGCCCCCCATCACTATGCGTTCCCCGGAGAACGTGGCCAAGGAGATAGATATGCTCTCCGCCGAAGGCTACAAGGCCATAGGGTTCGTGGACGACAATTTCATCTGGGACCTGGAGCGCACCTCCGCCCTCTGCGAACCCCTGCGCCGCCACGGAATAAAATGGGGTTGCCAGGCAAGGGTGGATGCCATCACCGAACCGATAGCAAAGCTCCTCGGAGAGTCAGGGTGCACATACATAGACCTCGGCATAGAATCGTTTGAGGACGAGATTCTCAAGTTCATAAAGAAGGGCATTACCAGCGAACAGATTTACCGCGCCATAGACCTCTTGCAGAAGTACAAGGTGCCGGTAAAGCTGAATATCCTCATCGGCACATCACCTTTAGAGACGAAGGAAACACTGAGACGCACCCTTCGCAAAGCCATGAAGCTGAATGTAGACCAGGTCATGTTCAACATTGTGTCGCCTTTCCCCGGCACGGAATTCTACAAAATGGCACACGAGAACGGATGGATAAAGGGGGGTGAGTACTCTCCCACCAATGTGCAGAAAGAATCAATCCTAAGCTATCCGCATCTCTCTGCCGAAGATATGGAGAAAGCGCTCTATCGCTTCAACCTGCGATATTTCTTAAGTCCGAGAGTGGTGCTGAAACACCTTCGCCGCTTCAAGAACGCCTCGGAGTTCATGTATGCCTTGAAAGCGCTTCGCACCAAACTTTTCTGGCAATGACAACGATATCGGTGGTGATACTGTGCTGGAACTCGGAAAAGCGCCTGGAACGCCTTTTCCCCTCTCTTCGCGAGACTATTGCACCTTACAACGCCGAAGTAATTCTTGTAGACAACGGTTCTGAACAGGAAGTAGAGCCATTCGCAGGAGAATACGGACTGCCCGGACTGAAAGTGTTACGCCTGAGACGCAACCGAGGCGTGGCCTACGGACGTAACCGCGGCATAGAGGCCGCAAAGGGGGAGTATGTCTGGATTCTCGACGATGACACGGAAGTCAATCCTTCAGCTCTCGCCACCATGCTTACGCACATGAAGCAAAATCCCAAATGCGGAGTGTGCGGCTGCCGGCTCACGGACGCCGACGGCATTATCCAAGAGAGCTACAAGCCATTCCCGGGATTAGGCGTGAAATTACGTAACATATTGCGAATAAAGAGTAAATCGCCATATCTTGCAGAATTGGCAGAAAGCGACATCATACACCCGGTATATCTCATTGGCGCATGCCAGCTAATTCGACATGAAGTGATTCTTAAGACCGGACTTCTTGACGAATGCATCTTCTACGGTCCGGAAGACGCCGACTTCTGTCTCCGTGTAGTAAAGGCCGGATATACCGTGGATTACCTAACCTCTGCCACCATCATTCACCATTGGCGCCGCCTAACGACTACTTCGCCCTTTTCCACCATGGGGCGCAAGCACATCAAAGCCCTATTCCACTTCTGGCATCGCCACAAACGTTTTTTCTGACCAAGCAACGAGGTTAAGGAACGCCATAAACCGAAATGGTTTTCGGGAGGGGCGTTTGAGGTTACGGGAATTTTTCACTAACTTTGTCCCAAATTTTTTCGCCATGGAGAAAAAGCTCACATTCAACGGCCTCAACTTCGTCCCGTACCTGACGGAAGCCCGGATCCTGGAGCAGGTCGAGCGCGTCGCCAGGGAAATACAGCGCGACTACGCCGGCCAGCGCCCGCTGTTCATCGCCGTGCTCAACGGCGCCTTCATATTCGCCGCCGACCTGCTACGCGCCGCCGGCATGAACCACGCCGACATCAGCTTCGTGCGCTACTCCTCCTACGAGGGTACGCAGTCCACCGGCAACGTCAAGCAGATCGTGGGCCTGACCGAGCCCGTCGAGGGCCGAGACATAGTCATCATCGAGGACATCGTCGACACCGGCTACACCGCCCAGAAGATGATCGCCGACCTCAAGAAGATGAATCCCGCCTCCATCCGCTTCGCCACCCTGCTGCACAAGAAGGAGAGCGCCAAGGTGGACTTCACCCCCGACTACGCCGCCTTCACCATCCCGTCCAAGTTCATCATCGGCTACGGCCTCGACCTGGACGGCAAGGCCCGCAACCTGCGCGACATCTACATCCTCGAAGAGGACGCGTAACCCGGAACCACGGCAACGACGACGCAGCCCCGCACCGGGGTCGCGACGCCCGCAGTGCGGCCGAACAATTCCGCCCCCGCAACCTTTGTATTAGTAAACGGATTGATCTTTCGGGTCCTCCGACCCACTTGATTTTGTGATACTATGCTGAACCTCGTGTTATTCGGCGCCCCCGGCAGCGGCAAAGGCACCCAGAGTGCAAAAATAATCGACGAATACGGGCTGCACCACATCAGCACCGGCGATGTGCTGCGCGACCACATAGCCCGCAACACCCCCTACGGCAAGACCGCCAACGAGTACATTTCCAAGGGCAACCTCATCCCCGACGAGCTGATGATGCAGATTCTGGAGGAGGAGCTCGACAAGCACATCGCGGCCGGCGCCGGAGGCGTGGTCTTCGACGGCTTCCCGCGCACCATCCCGCAGGCCGACGCCCTGCAGGAGCTGCTGCGCCGCAAGGGCACCGACCTGCACGCCGTCGTGGGCCTCGACGTCCCCGAGGCGGACCTGACCGAGCGCCTGCTCAAGCGAGGACTGGAGAGCGGCCGCTCCGACGACAACGCCGAGACCATAGCCCGCCGCCTCAAGGTATACCACTCCCAGACCGAGCCCCTGCGCCAGTACTACCAGAACCTCGGCAAGTTCATACCCGTCAACGGCAAGGGTGTGGTCGACGACATCTTCCGCGACATCGAGCAGGGCATCGAGTCCATGACCGGCGTCAAGACCCGCCACGCCCGCCCGCACCACTCCCATCGCGTATAAGGAAATGGCAGAAACGGCAGCGCCCCACGTCAGACTCTGGCCCGAGGCGAGCGCCCTGCTCCGCCTCGGCGCCCCCATACTCCTGACCCAGGTCGGCGTCATCGTCGTCAGCTTCGCCGACACCATGATGGTGGGCGCCTACAGCACCGAGGCCCTCGCCGCCGCCGCCTTCGTCAACAACTTCTTCATGGTGCCCATGGTCATGCTCATGGGCTTCGCCGCCGGCCTCACACCCATCATCGGCTCCCTCTACACGCGTAAGCGGAACGTCGAGGTCGGCCGCACGCTCCGCGCCGGGCTCAAGCTCAACACCCTCATGGCCCTGCTGCTGGTGGCCGTCATGGGCGTGCTCTACTTCTTCCTCGACCGCATGGGGCAGCCCGCCGAGCTACTCCCCTACATCCGGCCCTACTACCTGATAGTGATGGCGTCCATGCTGCCGGCACCCTTCTTCAACGCCTGCCAGCAGGCTGCCAACGCCGTCACCAACACCTCCATGCCGATGTGGATAATCCTTGGAGCCAACGCCCTGAACATCTTCGGCAACTGGCTGCTGATCTACGGCCACTGGGGGCTGCCCGAAATGGGACTGAACGGCGCCGGACTAAGCACCTTCACCGCCCGCCTGGCCGCCACGCTCGTCATACTCCGGGTAGTGCGCCACACCCGCCGCTACCGGCCCTACGCGCAAGGCCTGCGCCGACGCGGGTCAAGAGCGCTCAACTGGCGCATCATGTCAACCTCGCTGCCAGTGATGCTGCAGAATGGCGCCGAAGTGCTGATCTGGGCCTTCGGGGCGGTCGTGTGCGGCTGGTACGGCAAGATAGAGCTGGCCGCCTACCAGATCACCAACACCATGTCGCAGCTGGGCTTCATGGCCTACCTCAGCTTCGGCATAGCTTTGAGCATACGCGTGGCCAACAAAATGGGCCTGCGCGATTACCCCGGCATCCACCTCAGCACACGGGTGGGCGTGAGTCTCAACCTCTGCCTGGCAGTGGTGGCAAGCCTTATCTTCTACTTCTTCTCACGGCAACTGCTCGGTGCCTTCACCCCCGACGGCGCAGTGGTGGCCGTGGCGCTGACGCTTATTCTGCCGCTGATAGCCTATCAGCTCTTCGATGCCGTACAGGTGACGTTCAGCAACGCCGTACGCGGCACCGGCATAGTGTGGCCGCTGCTGACCGTTTCCGTTCTATCATACCTGATAGTGGGTGTTCCGGCCATGCTCGGCCTGGCCCGCTGGGCCGGGCTGCAGTGCGTGGGCGTCTACTGGAGCTTCGTCATCATGCTGATGGTGGCCTTCGCCGCATACCTCCACTACTTCCGCGCCATCATGCGGCGCAGCGAGCGCAACCGTTGAGATTAGCTCGCGCATCTGTTCAGAAGGGACGGCCGACCATGCGGAGATCGCCGTCGCGGGTTATCCATGCGGAAATGGCGTAACCACAGGAAACGGAGCTGACATTGTCGTCGATTTGTATGGGCCGCAGGGTGCCGGTGGTGGTGCCGTTGCCGAGCTGGCCGTAGTTGTTCCAGCCCCAGGCCCAAAGCGTGCCATCCTTGCGGACGGCCATGGCATGGCGGTAACCCGAGGAGAAGTCGGTCACTCCGCTCATTATCTTGTAGGCATCGGAGGGATCGTAGCGGCTCTCGGTGGTACCGTCGCCCAATTCGCCGCTACCGTTATAACCCCATGTCCATAATGTGCCGTCACGGCGAAGGGCCATATAGGGCCCGTAGCATGATGCCTTGACTACGCCCTCCATGATTTTGCGCGGGCTCTTCAGCCCGGGGCTCAACTGATACAGCGACCCGTCCTGACACACCACAAAGGCAGTTCCGGCACCACCCGTCACATCCTTCGCTCCGGACATAATCCTGACCGGCGTATAATGGTCGGTAGTAGTGCCGTCGCCGAGCTGGCCGTGCGAATTGTTACCCCATGCCCAAAGCCAGCCGTCGCGGTCTACGGCAAAGGATTGCTGGTCGCCCACGCAGGCCGACATCACATTATCCATAATCTTCTTCGGGGTGCTGTGTTCATCCCTGGTGCCGTCGCCCAGGGAGCCATAGTCATTCTCGCCCCATGTCCACAGAGTGCCGTCAGCCTTGAGTGCCATAGACTTGTTATCCTGGGCTGAAATCTGCACCACATTGTCCATTATCTTCACTGGCGTCTTCTGCCAGTTCTCGGTGCCGTCGCCGAGCTGGCCGTAGGAGTTGCGGCCGAAGGCCCACAGCGTACCGTCGGTCTTGAGGACGAGAGCATGGTTGTCGCCCAAGGCCACGGCTTTCTTGTCGCCGGCGCGGAGAAGAGAAGGAGAAAGGAGAAGGAGAGAGAGGGAAAGACAGGTGAGAAATTTTTTCATGTCGTTAATTACATAGTAACGTGCCGGACCCGAACGGGAACAGGCACATCAGTATTTGGAGAACATGGTGCCGACCACTTTAAGGTCGCCGCTGTCAGTAATCCACATAGCCCACCAATAGCCCTTCGAGACCGAGACATCGCGTATGCCGTCCGCCACACGGACAGGAGAGTAGACATAGTCGTTATAGACATTGCTCCCGAGCAGTCCGTCGCAGTTCGAGCCCCAGCCCAGCAGGGTGCCGTCGGTGAGAATGGCCATGCTTGTGGTATATCCGGCAGCCGCTGTACGCACGCCGGATGTACGTATCCTGACAGGGCGCATTCTGTCGTTGTCGGTGCCGTCGCCTGTCTGTCCGTTTCCGCCGAAGCCCCAGCACCACAGTGAGCCGTCGGTGCCGACAGCCACGGAGCAATCGCCACCCTGCGAGGCTGAACGCATGCCGGAGGCTAAACGAACCGGGCGCAGTCTGTTTATACGGGAGCCGTCGCCAAGGTAGCCGTCGCGGTTATATCCCCAGCCCCAGAGCGTGCCGTCGGTTCCGACAGCCAAGATACGGCTGCTTCCGCAGGAAACGTCCCTGATGCCTGACATCAGCACATGCGGATTGGGATTGTTGGCAGTGGTGCCGTCGCCGAGTTTGCCGTTCTTGTTATTACCCCACACCCACAGTGAGCCATCCTGACCGATAGCCATGGAAACGCCGCCTGCAGCAGCTACATACTTCATGCCGGTCATGATTTTCTTAGGCGTGTAACGATTCTGAAAAGTCCCGTCGCCGAGCTGTCCGCTCTTGTTGGAACCCCACGACCATACGGAGCCGTCGTTGCAGAGAGCGAGAGAGTGAGAGCCGCCGGCAGCCATCTGCCTGACGTTGTTCATAACCTTGACCGGTGTGGTGCGCGTGGTAGTGGTACCGTCGCCGAGCTGACCGCGTTCATTCTTGCCGAAGGCCCACAGTGAGCCGTCAGTCTTGAGTACGAGACCGAAGTCCCATCCGGCCGCGCAGGCTTTCTTGTCACCGGCCCGGGCGACAGGCGCCAGCAGCACGAGCAGAAATAGGAGACATATGATGCGGATATTCTTCATTATGGAGGGTACGTTAGTTGCTACAATGTTGTTGAAATATCGCTTGCAGGGACGCACCAAGGTGCGTCTGCTTCGAGCCGTGGTTTTCGGACGCACCAGGGTGCGTCCCTACAAGCGTTAGATGATGCATCTCTGAGCGGGGGCTATATTTAGAAGGGTTCGCCAACCATGCGGAGCTCGCCGTCGGTGGTGATCCAGAGGGAAATCATGTATCCGCAGGCCACGGACCGGACGCCGTCGTCAACCTTTACGGGGATGTGGCTGTCGGACTTTGTGCCGTTGCCGAGCTGGCCGTACTCGTTCCAGCCCCAGGCCCACAGGGAGCCGTCGGTCTTGATGGCCATGGCGTGACGGTTGTCGGCGCAGATGTCGCTGACGCCGCTCATGATCTGACGGGCTTCGGAGGGGTCGTATCGATATTCGGTAGTGCCGTCGCCGAGCTGGCCGTTGCGATTGGTTCCCCACGTCAACAGAGTGCCGTCATTGCGGAGCACCATGTTGATGTTGTTCTGGGTCGAGGCTTTCCTGACGCCGTCCATCAGCTTCCTGGGCTGCGCGATGCCAGGAGCCATGAGCCACAGGGAGCCGTCCCGGCATACGACCAGAGTCTCGTCGCCGCCACCCGACACGTGGCTGACACCCGACATCACTTTGGTGGGCCGCAGGCAGTCGCCATGCGTGCCGGTGCATATCTGGCCGTGGGAGTTGTTGCCCCACGCCCACAGGTTGCCGTTGCGGTCTATGGCCATGGAATGCTGACCGCCGACCTGCACGTACTTGATGTTGTCGAGGATTTTCACGGGCACCTTGCTGTTGACCTTCTTGGTGCCGAGGCCGAGGTTGCCGTAACGGTCCTCGCCCCAGGCCCACAGGGAGCCGTCCTGCTTGACGGCCATGGAGGTGTTATCGCAGGCGGAGACTTGCACCACGCCGTCCATGATTTTCACGGGCGTCTTCTGCCAGTCGGTGGTGCCGTCACCGAGCTGGCCGTCGGTGTTGCGGCCGAAGGCCCACAGGGAGCCGTCGGTCTTGAGGACGAGGGCATGGCCGGAGCCTACGGCCACGGCTTTCTTGTCGCCGGCGCGAAGCATCAGGGGTGCCAGCAGGGCGAGAAGCAAAAGTATTGCAGATTGTTTCATATAAGCTAAGTGAGTTCTAAAAATTAGTTTATACTTGTTTGTGAGAATTTTCAAAATCAGGGTTATGTAATTTTTCTTATTTATTTCTCCTTAAATGGCTTGCCAACCATGCGCAGCTCGCCGTCGCGTGTAATCCAGGCGGACAGATCGACACCACAGGCCACGGCACGCACATTATCTTCAATCTTTACGGGTGTAAAATGGTCGTTGGTGGTGCCGTCGCCAAGCTGACCGACCTCATTACTGCCCCATGCCCATAATGAGCCGTCGTTGCGCACGGCCATGCCATGGTACAGGCCGGAGGAAATGTCGGTTACATCCGTCATAATCCTTAATGCCTGCTCATGGGAATAACGCTTGTCAGTGGTACCGTCGCCCAGTTCACCGTGGGAATTAAGCCCCCATGTCCACAGGCTGCCGTCGCGACGCAGTGCAAGATTGGGGCCATTGCAGGAAACCTTGACTACGTTATCCATGATTTTGCGGGGATTGCGGTAGTCGTACATGATTTTATACAGCGACCCGTCCTCGCATACAATCAGTGCGTCACCGGGCGTTGTGACGGACACATCCCTCACACCCGACATAACCTTGACCGGAGAGAGGAAATCCACCTGGTCCTCGTTGTCATAACCATTCCAGCAAGTGCCCCAGGCCCAAAGACCGCCATTGCGGTCAATGGCATAGGCATGTAGCCATCCTGCGGCAGCCTTCCGCACATTGTCCATTATCTTCACCGGGGAGTGGCGTTCGGTTTTTGTGCCGTCGCCCAAAGAGGCGAAATCATTCTCGCCCCAGGCCCAAAGGGAACCGTCGGATTTGACCGCCATGGATACACAACCTTGTGCCGAAATCTGAACCACATTGTTGAGAATGTTCACCGGCTCAAAGCGGTCGGTCGTGGTGCCGTCGCCAAGCTGTCCGTTTCCATTTCTGCCGAAAGTCCATAGAGAGCCATCCTGCTTAAGCACAAGGGCATGCCAGTTTCCCACCGCCACATCCTTCTTGTCGCCGGCGCGGAGCATCAGGGGCGACAGCAGGGCGAGGAGCAAAAGTATTGCCGATTGTTTCATATACGATTTGTTGATTTGAGAAATGAGGGTTATTCTTCTCATAAGGGTTTGCCGACCATGCGGAGCTCGCCGTCCGCCGTAATCCAGGCGGAAACGGTAAAGCCGCAGGAGACCGAGCGCACATTGCCTTCAATCCTGACGGGCCGAAGGCGGTCGGTGGTGGTGCCGTCGCCGAGCTGGCTGTACCGATTTCCACCCCAGGCCCACAGGGAGCCATCCTCGCAGACTGCCATGGAGTGCTGTCTGCCGTTGGAAATATCTTTCACGCCGCTCATAACCTGCACCGCCTCATTCGGAGAATATCTCCCGTTATTGGTGCCGTCGCCAAGCTGCCCGCTCGTATTCTTCCCCCACATCCACAGGGTGCCGTCATTGCGGAGCACCATTTTGGAACCGAAGCAAGACACCTTGCGCACGCCATCCATTATCTTCTTCGGAGCAGAGGGCTTGAAATAGATTCCCGTCTCATAGAGGGAGCCATCCTCGCACAGAATCAGAGCCGCACCGTCGCCACCCGATACCTCTTTGACACCCGTCATAATCTTTACCGGGGTAAGACGGTCAATGGTGGTGCCGTCGCCGAGCTGACTGTCCTCATTCTCACCCCAGCCCCATAAGACGCCGTTGCGGTCTACGGCAAACGACTGACGGGTGCCCACACAGGCCATCCGCACATTATCCATGACTTTTACCGGCGAAAAACGGGCCTCATTACTTCCGTCGCCGAGAGTGCCGTAATCGTTGGCACCCCATGCCCAGAGAGTGCCGTCGGATTTTACCGCCATAGACTTATCATCCTGAGCGGAAATCTGCACCACGTCATCCATGATTTTCACCGGATTCCCGCACCGCTGATAGGTACCGTCGCCAATCTGACCGTGAGAATTGCGCCCGAAGGCCCATAGCGAGCCATCCTGACGAAGCACCAGGACATGGTTGTTCCCCACCGCCACATCCTTCTTGTCGCCGGCACGGAGCATCAGGGGTGCCAGCAGGGCGAGGAGCAAAAGTATTGCCGATTGTTTCATATACGATGATTCTGAATTTTTTGATTTGAGAAGTGAGGATTATTCTTCGCGTAAAGGTTTGCCGACTACGCGGAGGTTGCCGTCGCGGGTTATCCATACGGAAATGAGATTGCCGCAGGAGACCGAAAGCACGTTGTCATCGACCTTGACGGGCGCGAGGCGATTGGTCGTGGTACCGTCGCCAAGCTGGCCCCAGTTGTTCTGGCCCCAGGCCCACAGGGTCCCGTCGTTGCGCACAGCCATGCCGGAGCATCCGGCTGCGGAAATATCGCTTACATCGCTGAGAATCTGTCGGGCATCCTCCGCATCGCTGTTGATTCCGGTATCGCCTGTGCCAAGCTGGCCGTAAGTGTTGCTCGCCCCCCAGGTCCACACGGTGCCGTCGTCGCGAAGCACCATATAGAAGCCTGGACAGCAGGCCTTGCGCACCCCGTCCATAATCTTTTTCGGCTGCTTCAGACCCGGTCCGAGTTCATACAGCGAGCCGTCCTGAGCCACCACCAGGGCACTGCTCTAGCCGCCGGACACATCCCTGACGCCGCTCATCACCTTGACGGGACTCAGGCGCTGTGTCGTGGTGCCGTCGCCCAACTGGCCGAAGTCATTATCGCCCCATGCCCACAGATTGCCGTCGCGGTCGATGGCGAATGACTGGTAACGGCCCGCACGTGCCAGGCGCACATTATCCATGATTTTCACCGGCTGCCGCACACCTGTATAGCAGGTGGAGCCGTTTCCGAGCTGGCCTTCGTCGTTCTGCCCCCAGGCCCAGAGCGAGCCGTCGGCCCTGACGGCCATCGAGGTCTCGTTCTGAGCCGAAATCTGAACCACGTCGTCCATAATCTTTATCGGTTCGGGAGAGCTGTCGACATCGCCTCCGACACCGAGCGCGCCCGAGAAGTTGCGGCCGAAGCTCCACAGGGTGCCGTCCTGCTTGAGCACAAGCGCATGGAAGCTGCCGGCGGCCACGGCCTTCTTGTCGCCGCCGCGGAGCAGGGCGGGACATAGGAGGGCGAGAAGAAGAAACAGAATGTATGTGCGGGTAGTTGTCATGTGTTTTGACGTAATTAATTTAGTCGCTTGTTATTTTGCCTGTTACTTTGAGTTCGCCTGCCGGGGTAATCCAAAGGGAGATTTCATTGCCGGCGACGAAGTCTCCGACCTTGGCGGCTATGCGCACCGGGCGAAGCTGTTCGTCGCGGTTTCCGATGCCAAGTTCGCCAAAGCCGTTGATCCCCCAGCCCCAGAGGCTGCCGTCGCTGCGCCTGACAAGCGAGTAGTCCTTTCCGGCGCAGGCTTCGTCCACGCCGTCCATGATTTTCACGGGCGTATTATGCCAGTCCCAGTCGGTGGTGCCGTTGCCAAGCTGGCCCACATCGTTACTGCCCCAGGCCATCAGCCTCCCGTCGGCCATCACCGCGAGGATATGTGAGTAGCCGGCCGAGACCTGCCTGACGCCGTCCAGCATCTTGACAGGCGACCACAGTAAGCCTTTTCCGCTGACGTCGTCTCCCCAAACCCACAGAGAACCGTCGGTCTTTACTGCGGCGATCCATTTGAAACCTGCCGAGGCCTGCCTCACACCTGTCATCACGCGGACGGGCACATTGCGGTCGACGTCGGAGCCGTCGCCGAGCTGGCCCCAGCCGTTCCAGCCCCAGGCCCAAAGAGTGCCGTCGTTGCCCACGGCCAGGGCGTGAAAGTCTCCGGCATCGATGCTGCTGATGCCGTCCATGATTTTTTTAGGCCGCAGGCGGCGCGTGTTGGTGCCGTCGCCGAGCTGACCCTTGTCGTTGTCGCCCCAGGTCCACAAGGTGCCGTCTTCGAGCAGCGCCATGGAGAAGTATAACCCGGCGGACATCTGCCTGACGTGGTCAAGCACCTTGACCGACTGGCTGCGGAACTGTGCAGTGCCGTCGCCGAGCTGGCCCTTACCGTTGTCACCGAAAGCCCACAGGGAGCCGTCGGTCTTGAGGACGAGGACATGGAAGTCGCCCGCAGCGACGGCCTTCTCGTCGCCGGCGCGGAGCAGGGCGGGACATAGGAGGGTGAGAAGAAGAATCAGAATGTATGTGCGGGTAATTGTCATGTGCTTTGACGTAATTAATAGTCGCTTGTTATGTTGCCTGTTACTTTGAGATCGCCTACCGGGGTAATCCAAAGGGAGATTTCATTGCCGGCGGCGAAGTCTCCGACCTTGTCGGCTATGCGCACCGGGCGAAGCTGTTCGTCGAGGTTTCCGATGCCAAGTTGGCCATCGCCGTTGAACCCCCATCCCCAGAGGCTGCCGTCGTTGCGCCTTACAAGCGAGTGGCCACCTCCGGCGCAGGCTTTGTCCACGCCGTCCATGATTTTCACGAACGTATTATGCCAGTCCTCGTCGGTGGTGCCGTTGCCAAGCTGGCCCACATCGTTGCTGCCCCAGGCCATCAGCCTCCCGTCGGCCATCACCGCGAGGATATGATCTTGGCCGACCGAGACCTGCCTGACGCCGTCCAGCATCTTGACAGGCGACTGACGCCGGGTCGTCAGGGCGTCGCCTTCGTCTGTATATCCGCTGACGTAGTCTCCCCAGACCCACAGCGAACCGTCGGTCTTTACTGCGGCGGTCCATTCGTCGCCGGCCGAGGCCTGCCTCACGCCTGTCATCACGCGGACGGGCACATTGCTGCGGTCGGAGACGGAGCCGTCACCGAGCTGGCCTCCATCGTTCTTGCCCCAGACCCAAAGAGTGCCGTCGTTGCCCACGGCCAAGGCGTGAAAGCGCCCGGCATCGATGCTGCTGATGCCGTCCATGATTTTTTGAGGCCGCAGGCGGCGCGTGTTGGTGCCGTCGCCGAGCTCGCCGTAGCCGTTGGCACCCCAAGTCCACAAGGTACCGTCTTCGAGCAGCGCCATGGAGAAGCCGCCCCCGGCGGACATTTGCCTTACGTGGTCAAGCACCTTGACCGGCCGGCTGCGGAACTGTGTAGTGCCGTCGCCGAGCTGGCCGCAGTAGTTGTCGCCGAAAGCCCACAGGGAACCGTCCTGCTTGAGCACCAGGCAGAACTGGAAGCCTGCGGCCACGGCCTTCTTGTCGCCGGCGCGGAGAAGCGAGGGGGCGGCGAAAACGAGAAGCGCAAGCATGAGAAGATGCAGGTAGTGGTTCTTTTTCATCTTAGTGCGATATTTGTTGCAAATATACGCATTTTTTGTCAGTGCGGGCAAGCCGAGAAAGAGTTTATGGACGAACCCTGCGGGTAATTTGGTGAGCCATAGGGGTTTATGTACGGGCCAATCGGTGGCAAAGCGACAAAGAGCGTTTTTGCAAGTCACTGACAGACAATAACTTGCATAAATTGTTAACATTTAAACATATTTAATAGATGATTTAACCGGCGATTGAAAAAATTTTTGTTACTTTGCACATTAATTCTTATAGCTCTTTTGCTTATGGGAAAAATCATGGCAATAGCCAACCAGAAAGGTGGGGTGGGCAAGACCACGACGGCCTTCAACCTCGGCTCGTGCATGGCCCAGTCCGGGGTCAGGGTTCTGCTCATTGACGCCGACCCGCAGGCCAACGCCACGTCGGGCCTGGGTGTGGACCCCCGCGCCGTCAAGGCCGGCATCTACGAGTGCCTGGTCGACGGATTCCCGGTGGCCGAGGCCATCCAGCCCACGTGCGTGGAAGGCCTCGACCTGCTCAGCGCCTCCATCGACCTGGTGGGCGCCGAGATGGAGCTGGTCAACCGCCCACACCGCGAGCGTGTGCTGGCCGGCATGGTAGAATCGGTTCGCGACCGCTATGACTATGTGCTCATCGACTGCAGCCCGTCGCTGGGCTTCATCACCATCAACGCCCTGACGGCCGCCGACTCCGTGCTCATCCCCGTGCAGGCCGAGTACTTCGCCCTGGAGGGCATCACCCAGCTGCTCAACACCATCCGCATCATCAAGAGCCGCCTCAAGCCGGCCCTGGAGATCGAGGGCTTCCTGCTGACGATGTACGACGCCCGCCTGCGGCTGGCCAACAGCATCTACGAGGAGCTCAAGAGCCACTTCGGCGACATGGTGTTCAACACCGTCATCCCCCGCAACATCAAGCTCAGCGAGAGCCCCAGCCACGGCCTGCCGGTGATACTCTACGACCCCGACTCGCGCGGCGCCATCGCCTACCAGACCCTCGCCGCCGAGCTGCTCGACAAGCACCGCCGCGCCCAAACCGTTAAGACCACCGACCGATGACACAGAAAAGAAGCGCCCTGGGACGCGGCCTCGACTCGATGTTCCCCGCCCGCGAGATACAGACGGAGGGCTCCACGGCCATCAACGAGATCCGGGTGGCCGACATACAGCCCAACCCGGACCAGCCGCGCACCATCTTCGACCAGGAGGCCCTGGAGGAGCTGTCGGCCTCGATCGGCGAGCTGGGCATCATCCAGCCGCTGTCGCTGCGCCTGCTGCCCGACGGCACATACCAGATCATAGCGGGCGAACGGCGCTGGCGCGCCGCCCGCATGGCCGGCCTGCAGACGGTGCCTGCATACGTGCGCACGGCCTCCGACGCCGAGCTCACCGAGATGGCCCTGATAGAAAACATACAGCGCGAGGACCTCAACGCCATCGAGGTGGCCCTGGCGCTGCGCAAGCTCATCGACACCTACTCGCTGACGCAGGAGCGCCTGGCCGAACGCCTGGGCAAGAAGCGAGCCACCATCGCCAACCACCTGCGCCTGCTGCGCCTGCCGGCCGAGATACAGCTCGGCCTGCGCGACCGCCGCATAGACATGGGCCACGCCCGCGCCCTGCTCGGCGTAGACGACCCCAAGGTGCAACTCCGCCTATACAACATGATACTGCGCGAGGGCGCCTCGGTGCGCCAGGTCGAGGAGATGGCCCGCCGCAGCCGCGAGCAGAAAGCCGAGTGCGGAGGGCCGAGCGCCGAGAGACCCAAGGCGGCAGCCAGGCCCCAGGCCGACTACGACGCCTTCCGCCGCGAACTCTCGGCAGTCTTCCCCGTGAACGTCAAATTCGCCCGCCGCGACGACGGCCGAGGCTCCATAACACTCCGCTTCGACAACGACGACGAGCTCCAGCAGCTCGTGGCCCTGTTCGACAAACTCCGCCGATGACCAGCCACACAAGGCATAACAACCCCGTCGACCTGCCCACGCGGCTGCTATGCGCACTGCTGTGCGTGCTGCTGACCGCCCCCTGGGGCCGGCTGCCCGCCAGCGCCGCCGCACAGACTCCCGAAGAGCATACCGACACCATAATCGACGCCCGCTTGCTCGTGCCCGTCAGCATGAGCCCGGGCGAGGGCCTGGAACCGGTCGACACGCTCGTCACCACCGAAGGCGACTCCATCCTCAACGTGGTCGTGGCCAAGGACTCCCCCTACGGCATGGACGGCGAGCGCATCTTCAACCCCAGTCCCTCGCGTGCCACCTGGCTCTCGGCTCTCTTTCCCGGCCTGGGACAGGTCTACAACCGCCGATACTGGAAGCTGCCGATCATCATCGGCGGCTTCATGGGCCTCGGATACGCCACCAACTGGAACAACAACCAGTACCAGGACTACTCCCAGGGATACCGCGACCTGCTCGACAACGACCCCAACACGAACTCGTACATGAACTTCTTCCCGCCGACCACCTCGGAGGGAGACCTCGACAAGTCGTGGCTGCAGCAGACGCTCAAGAGCCGCAAGGACTACTACCGCCGCAACCGCGACCTGTGCATAATCTGCATCGTGGGCCTCTACCTGCTCTGCATGGTCGACTCCTACGTCGACGCCTCCATGGCCCACTTCGACCTCTCCCCGGACCTGTCGCTGGACGTCCAGCCTGCCATCTACGTCGAGCCCTCGGCAGGGAAACCCGCAATCGGCCTCAACTGGGCCATAAACTTCTGAACCGACTCACCTCAAAAAACCGAACCGCATGAAACGCCTCCATAGACGCCTGCTCACGATTGCCGCTGCCGCCCTGCTGCTGCCCGGCATCGCCCCGGCTGCCCCCAGGCAGAAGACGGTCGTGGACATCTCCCGCACCATCAGCGACGAGTCCATCATCTTCCCCGAATCATTCGAGACCAACACCCAGAAACTCCTCGAAGGCTGGTACATGAAGAACTACACGGCCACCGACGACCGCTACTCCAAGCTGCCGGACGTGCCCGTGAGCGACGAAGTGCTCATCAAGCGCCTTCAGGCCATCCCGGCCGTAGTCGAGCTTCCCTACAACCCCATCGTGCGCAAGTACATAGAGCGCTACACCAAGGGGGGCCGCGCCCAGGTGGCCGCCATGCTCGGCCTGAGCAACTACTATATGCCCATCTTCGAGCAGGCGCTCGAGCAGGAGGGCCTGCCGCTGGAGCTCAAGTACCTGCCCATCATCGAGAGCGCCCTCGACCCCAACGCCGTATCGCGCTCCGGAGCCGCCGGCCTGTGGCAGTTCATCCTCTCCGCCGCCAAGGGCCTCGGCCTGGAGGTCAACTCCCTCGTGGACGAGCGCCGCGACCCCTACCTCTCATCCTCCACCGCCGCCCGATTCCTCAAGGACCTCTACGCCACCTACGGCGACTGGAGCCTCGTCATCGCCGCCTACAACTGCGGCCCCGGCACCGTCAACAAGGCCATCCGCCGCGCCGGCGGAGACCCCAGGAGCCATAACTTCTGGACAATATACAACTACCTGCCCGCCGAGACACGCGGCTACGTGCCCGCCTTCATCGCCGCCACGTACGTCATGAACTACTACCGCGACCACAACATCTCGCCGGTGCTTGCCACCAAGCCGCTCGTAACCGACACCGTGGGCGTGACGCAGCGAGTGCATTTCGACCAGATCTCGCACGTGCTCAACATCCCCGTCGAGGAGCTGCGAGTGCTCAACCCGCAGTTCCGCAAGGACATCATACCGGGCCGTCCCGACGCCCCCTACTTCCTCATCCTCCCCTCGCAGCAGATCCACGCCTACATCCTCAGCGAGGGAGACATCCTGGCCTACAACGCGGACCAGTACAAGCGCATGGAGACGGCCACCACAGGTGCCCAGTCCACCGACGACGCCATAGTGCCGCCGACGGCCGAGGAGACCGCCTTCGAGCAGGACCTGGCGCAGGTGCAGTCGGCCACGCCTGCCTCCGCCCCCCAGGGCTCCAGGACCATCATCCACAAGGTGCAGCCGCAGGAGAGCATCGCCAGCATAGCCGCCCGCTACAACGTGCAGCCGGAGCAAATCAAGGAATGGAACTCCTTGCGCCGCAACAGCATCCGCACCGGACAGCAGCTGCGCATCATCACCGGCGGCCAGCCCGTAGTGGCCCAGAACACCAAGCCGGCGGCCAGTCAGCCGCAGGAGGGCGTGGCCCAGGGCCGCAGCCGTCATGCCCAGCCCGAGGCCGCACAGCCCGTAGCCCGGCAGACCCCCGCACCTAAGGCAGCTAAGGCATCGCAACAGACCGCCCATGCAGAGCCCGCCCCCACGGCCCGTCGCGCCAAGGGCAAGAAGACCGCCGAGGAGCAGACCGCCCAGCGCACCGGCAAGAAGGGCAAGAAGAACAAGGAGCGCGCCAGGAAGACGCCGCCCAAACCCACCAGCGTGAACGTCCGCAACGGCGATTCCCTGGAGCGCATCGCCAAGCGCGAAGGCACCACCGTGGAGGCCCTCAAGAAGGCCAACAACCTCTCCGGCGACAATCCCGTGATCCAGCCGGGTCAGAAGCTGAAGATGCCCAAAAACGCCAAGGGCGCCAAGGCCGAACCGGCCTCCGCCAAGAAATCAAAGAAAGGCAAGAAGGGCGCCGACGCCACCCCCTCCAAGAAATCAAAGAAGGGCAAGAAGAAGCGCTAATCCGCCTCCGCCCATACCCTTTACCGCGCCGGACCGACGAGCACCCAGCTCCCGCTCCGGCGCTTTTTTGCATGGTTCCCTGCCCTGCCAGTCCTGTGAGAGGCAGGAATAAAAAATATGTCCATCCGCATTTGCGCCACTATGCGAATCTGCGGACAACCGGCAATCAAAAAGGGGCCGCGCAAAGCATGCGCAGCCCCCGTCAATCAGGTTTATCGAAGTAATTGTTATGAAGTTTCCTCTGTGGAGGCCAGGCGGTCCTTCTCTGTGCGCGACAGGCGTATGCGGCGCAGCAGCAGCATCATGCCCACGTACAGGGCTATGTCGACCACCAGCACGTAGGTGATGTTGATGTACTCGGCCAGCATGCAGTCGACCACAATGAAGAACACCGATATGAGCAGTATCAGCATCATGGTCTGGCGGTGTGGCAGACCTGCGGCCATCATGGCGTGATGCAGGTGACGTCGGTCGGGCATGAAGGGGTTGTGGCGCAGGCTCAGCCGCACGATGAACACGCGCACCACGTCGAAGCATGGCACCAGCAGCGGCGCGAAGGCCAGCACGAACCGGTTGATGTTGGGGAAGGGGCCGACCGTGACCGGCAGGTGCAGGGCGCGGAAGGCCAGGCACGTCAGGATGAACCCGAGCGTGAGGCTGCCGGTATCGCCCATGAAGATCTTCTTGTACTTGGCGGCGTCGCCGAACACATTATAATAAAAGAACGAGAGCACCACTCCCATGGTGGCCAGGGCTATCATGGCGCAGTCGTAGACACCGTGTATGTAGAAGATGGCGGCGAAGAATCCAAGGGCTATCGCCGACAGGCCGGAGGCGAGACCGTCGATGCCGTCGATTAGGTTGACGGCGTTGATTATCAGCACCACGGTCATGATGGTCATGAGCCAGGTGACCCCGCAAGGCAGGGCATAAAGGCCGAAGAGGCCACCGAAGTTGTCGACACCCAGTCCGCCGGCCAGCAGCATCACCGCGCAGAAGACTTGCACGACGAACTTGGTGCGGTAGCGGACGCCCACCAGGTCGTCGCCCAGGCCCACTATGTATAGCATGAGCAGGGCGCAACCGCTGTAGAGCAGCGGCTGCGGATCGCGCAGGAAGACGTTGGGAAGGGCTTCGTAGCCGAGCGAGAGGTTGACGGCTATACTGAGCATCACCGAGAAGATGATGACGGGCACGAAAGCCATACCTCCCAGGCGTGGCACGTGCCCCTTATGGATCTTGCGGCCGCCGACTTCGTCGAAGAGGTTCTTGCTGAAGGCCACGTGGAGTATGCGAGGTATCAGCAAGCCTGTCGCCAGCAGGCAGACCAGGAAGATCGCCGCAGAGTTTGACATCCAGTATTCGTAAAAGAACCTTTCCATAATTCAGCTTTAAAGGCACAGCTTACCCGCCCCGGCCGTGCCGGAGATATGCACTCCGCATGTCGGGCGCGTGTAGGCGACCGTCAGCGGGCGACGGGAAGAGGTGTGGAATTTCCTCATGTCTGCGCTTGCTTTCTTCTTTACTTTATGGCTTTTTATTCGCTTCCTGTAGTAAAAACGGGGATCCCCGAGGCCACAGTGGCAGGATGGCGTGGACAAAGAACTCACCTTGCGAATAAAATGCCCGTTCCCTAATTCTATTATTTCGCAAAGGTAGCACTTTTTTCCGACACCATCGCAATCCGCTTCGGTCCTATTCACTTTTTTTATACTTTCGTTGGTTGAGAGTTGAGAGTTACACATCGAAGACGTGCTCTCTCAGCCATAAACACCTCAACTCTCAACTTTTTTCACTAATTTTGCAAAATATTTGGGACGATGTGCCCCGAAAGTTGTTGTGGTGTATATATAATGTGCATTGCAATGACTATGAAAGATAACGACAATAACGAAATGAAGACATTCGCCGAGCTGGGCGTGGAGCCTAAGCTGCTGCAAGCGATACAGGAGATGGGCTTCGAGCTGCCCATGCCCATCCAGGAGATGGTGATACCGCATCTGCTCAACAAGGAGGGCGATGTGGTGGGCCTGGCACAGACGGGCACAGGCAAGACGGCCGCCTTCGGTCTGCCGGTGCTTCAGCGCATCGACGTGGACCGCGAAGTGCCGCAGGCACTCATCATCGCCCCCACCCGCGAGCTCTGCCTCCAGATAGCCGGCGACCTGGCCGACTTCGCAAAGTACATCGAGGGCCTCCGCATACTCCCCGTCTACGGCGGCTCCAGCATCGAGAGCCAGATCAAGGCCCTCCGCCGCGGAGTGCAGGTCATCGTCGCCACCCCCGGCCGTCTCATCGACCTCATCAACCGCAAGGTCGTAGACCTCCACGACGTCCATACCGTGATTCTCGACGAGGCCGACGAGATGCTCAACATGGGCTTCCTCGACGACATCAAGGAAATCCTGACGCACGTGCCAGTGGAGCGCAAGATGCTCATGTTCTCGGCCACCATGCCCAAGGAAATCGCCGAAATCGCCAAAAACTTCATGCACGACCCAGTGGAGTTCGTGGCCGGACAGCGCAACGAGGGCGCCAAGAACGTGCGACACATCTATTATATGGTCAAGGCGCACGACAAGTACCTGGCCCTCAAGCGCGTGGCCGACAACAACCCGGACATATACGGCATCATCTTCTGCCGCACCCGCAAGGAGACGCAGGAGGTGGCCGACAAGCTCATCGCCGACGGCTACAACGCCGACTGTCTGCACGGAGACCTCAGCCAGGCCCAGCGCGACATGGCCATGCGCAAGTTCCGCGACCACGTCACCCAGCTGCTGGTGGCCACCGACGTCGCCGCACGCGGCCTGGACGTCGACGACCTCACGCACGTCATCAACTACGGCCTGCCCGAGGACACCGCCGTCTACACCCACCGCTCGGGGCGCACCGGACGCGCCGGCAAGACGGGCGTCAGCGTCGCCATCATACACTCCCGCGAGAAGGGCCGCCTCCGCGAGATCGAGAAGAAGATCGGCAAGGAGTTCGAGTACCGCAAGGTGCCCACACCCGAACACATCATCGAGAAGCAGCTCTACAACCTGGCCGACCGCCTGGAGCGCGTCGAAGTCAACGAGTCCGAGATCGCCAAGTACCTGCCCGGCGTCAGCAAAAAGCTCGAATGGCTCAGCGGCGAGGACCTGCTCAAACGCCTTCTCTCGCGGGAGTTCAACCGCCTGCTTGCCTACTACCAGAATATGCCCGACATCGACCTCAACGCCAACGATAAGGGCGAAAAAGGAGACAAGAAAGCCAAGCGCGATCGCGACGACCGCTCCGCCGAGCGCGGCATGGAGCGCATCTACGTCAATGTCGGCAAGCGCCAGGGCTTCTACCCCGGCAACCTCATGGAGATTGTCAACTCCAACGTCGAAGGCTCCAAGCCCGACATCGGCCGCATAGACCTGCTGCCCGATTACACCCTCTTCGACGTGCGCCAGGCCGACGCCCGCCGCGTCATCGGCGCACTCAAGGGCGCCGACTTCTTCGGACACCGCCTGTACGCCGAGCAGGCACAGGCCGACAAGGACTACGGCCCGCGCACGGCCAAGGGCGGACAGGGCAAGATGGGACCCAAGCCACTCAAGGGAAAGAAGAAGAAAGAGAAGAAAGAATTCAAGCCAAAGGCCGAAGTCCTGCTCGGAGCCCCCGAGAAGAAGAAGAAAAAGAAAGAGAAGAAAGCCGCCAAGGAGCCAAAATACAACGGCAACTACGACATTTTCATCAAGAAGAAGAAATGAGACTCCCCTCCATAGCTCTCAGCCTCGTGGCGTTGCTGCTGGTGGCCATCGTGTCGGGGGCGGCTGGCGCACAGGTCCCGACAGAGCCGGTCGACACCGTAGTCGCCGCAGACACCGTGGCCGAAGAGGTATCGGCCGTCGATTTCGACGGCGCCATGGCCTTCGACGACGCCACTCCGGCCGTATCGCTCGACTCCCTGCGCAGCCTCTACCCTGGCCTGCCCGCCGCCGTGGCCTTCGCGGCCCTGCCCGACTCCGTCATGCCCCTGCTGCCACAGTCCGTGCGCCTCGACATGCTCGACTACGCCAAGGAGGGACAGCATAAGGTCCTCGCCAATGCCCTGCGCGGCAACTCATGGCTCGACTCGCTCGGCACCAACCTGGTGCAGGTGCGCCTCACCGGCGTCAGCAACGTCCAGGTGGGCGTCTACCACGGAGGCAAGGGCATCGTGGCCATGAACTACTCCATCACCCCCCAGGATGCCGCCGCCGACTCCCAGCTCCTGTTCTATACCGACGCCATGCAACCCGTGCCCGTAGGCAAAGTCTTCCGCGTCCCCGGCTCCGAGGACCTGCTGAACGTGCCCAAGGGCGCCAAGGTCAAGGCAAAAGAGATAGCCGCCGCCATTCCATTCCCCACCGTCCGTTACATCCTCGACCCCGCCGCCGGCACAATCACCGCCATCCCGACGGTGCAGGCCGCCATGACCCTCGAGGACTTCGATACCATAAAACCATACCTGCGCCCCGCCATCACCTACCGCTGGAACGGCAAGCGCTTCGAAAAAGAAAAAGACAGTTGAGAGCTGAGAGACACTTGCCAACCCGTGGCTTCACCATCTCTCGGCCCTCAGCCCTCAGCTAAACGCTCAACACCATGTCCGATAAAGTCCGCGTACGCTTCGCTCCCTCACCCACGGGCCCGCTCCACATCGGCGGCGTCCGCACCGCTCTCTACAACTACCTCTTCGCCCGCCACTTCGGCGGCCAGATGATCCTGCGCATCGAAGACACCGACAGCCGCCGCTTCGTGCCCGGCGCCGAACAGTACATCATCGAGGCCATGGACTGGCTCGGCATCCGCTTCGACGAGGGCGTGGCCAACGGCGGCCCGCACGCGCCCTACCGCCAGAGCGAACGCCGCGACATCTACCGCAAATACGCCACGCAGCTCATAGACGACGGCCGCGCCTACATAGCCTTCGACACCCCCGAGGAGCTCGACGCCGCCCGCGCCGCAACCCCCAACTTCCAATACGACGCCTCCACGCGCATGGGCATGACCAACTCCCTGACCCTCAGCGAAGAGGAAGTCCGCGAGCGCATCGGTCGCGGCGACCAGTACGTGGTCCGCATCAAGATAGAGCCCGGCCAGGACGTCGTGGTCGACGACCTGGTGCGCGGCAAGGTGACCATCAACTCCTCCATTCTCGACGACAAGGTGCTTTACAAGAGCGCCGACGACCTGCCCACCTACCACCTGGCCAACATCGTCGACGACCATCTCATGGAAGTCACGCACGTAATCCGCGGCGAGGAATGGCTCCCTTCCGCCCCTCTGCACGTGCTCCTCTACCGTGCCCTCGGCTGGGAGGACACCATGCCCCGCTTCGCCCACCTGCCCCTGCTGCTCAAGCCCGTCGGCAACGGCAAGCTCTCCAAGCGCGACGGCGACAAGCTCGGCTTCCCCGTCTTCCCCCTCGAGTGGACCGACCCCAAGAGCGGAGAGAAATCCTCCGGATACCGCGAGCAGGGATACCTCCCCGAAGCCGTCGTCAACTTCCTCGCCCTGCTGGGCTGGAACCCCGGCGACGACTCCGAGCTCATGACCATGGACGAGCTCACCGACAAGTTCTCGCTGGAGCACTGCTCCAAGGCCGGCGCCAAGTTCGACTACAAGAAAGGCGTCTGGTTCAACCACGAATACCTCATGCGCAAGCCCAACGTCGAGCTGGCCGAGCTATTCGTCCCCCAGCTGCGCGAGCATGGCGTGGAGGCCGACCCCGAATACGTCGCCAAGGCCATGAGCCTGGTCAAGGGTCGTGCAAGCCTGCTTCCCGACCTGTGGAAAGAGGCCGACTTCTTCTTCGTCGCACCCTCCGAGTATGCCCCCAAGGACGTGAAAAAACGCTGGAAAGAGGGCATGGCCGACATCATGGAGGAACTGCTGACGGTGCTCGAGGGCATCGACGACATGACCTCCGCCAACGCCGAAAAGATCGTGCTCGACTGGATAGCCGAGAAGGGCTATCACCTGGGCAACGTCATGAACGCCTTCCGCCTCTGCGTGGTGGGCGCCTGCCGCGGCCCGCACATGTTCGACATCACCGAAATCATGCCCCGCGCCGAGGTGGCCGCGCGTGTACGACGCGCCATCGACGCCCTGGGACGATGAGCATCGGCCACCACATATCGCGCGCCTGGACCTCCGCGCTCTACAACTCCGGCATACGCCTCTACCGAGGCTGCGTCGACCTGGCCGCCACCCGCCCAGGCAAGGCCCGGCTCATGCACCGCGGGCACCGGCACGTCTGGCAATACCTTGACGACCACATCGAGAAGGGTGCACGCTACGTGTGGGTGCACACCTCCTCGCTCGGCGAGTTCGAACAGGGACGACCCCTGATGGAACGCATCCGGCGCGAACGACCCGACCTCAGGATTCTGCTCACTTTCTTCTCCCCCTCCGGCTACGAGGTGCGGCAGAACTGGCCCGGCGCCGATGCCGTCTGCTACCTGCCGTTCGACCTGCCAGGCTTCGCCGAGCGCTTCCTCGACAAGGTAAAGCCTGTGGCCGCAATCTTCGTCAAGTACGAGTTCTGGCGCAATTACCTGCTCGGCCTCGAGCGGCGTGGCGTGCCCACCTTCCTGGTCTCCGGCATCTTCCGCCCCGGACAGGTATTCTTCCGTCGCGGCGGCGAATGGTACCGCCGCCTGCTCCACTGCTTCACCCGCCTGATGGTGCAGGACGAGAACAGCCGCCGACTCCTCGCCGGCATCGGCGTCGACAAAGTGAGCGTGTGCGGCGACACCCGCTTCGACCGCGTCACCGACATCCTCAACGCCCGGCGCCCGGTGCCCATCCTCGAACGCTTCACCGCCGGAGAGGAGACCGTATTCATCGCCGGCAGCTCCTGGCCTGCCGACGAGGCCGTCTACTTCCCCTGGCTGAAAGAGCACCCCGAGGTGAAAGCCATCATCGCGCCCCACGAATACGACTCCGAGCGTGTGCATCGCCTGCTCGACGCCTTCCCCGGACAGACCGTCAGCTGGACCCAGGCCAAGCTCTCCGAAAAGGCCCTCGACGGCAAGAGGGTGCTGATCATGGACTGCTTCGGGCTGCTGTCGGCGGCCTACCGCTACGGCGACATCGCCTACGTGGGGGGCGGCTTCGGCGCCGGCATACACAACATCAACGAAGCGGCCGTCTTCGGCATGCCCGTCCTCTTCGGCCCCAACCACGCAAAGTTCATCGAGGCCCGCGACCTCCTGAACTGCGGGGGCGCCTTCACCGTCACCTCCCCTGCCGACTTCTCCCGCCTCGCCACCCCCCTCCTCGAAGAAGCACCCCGCTCAACCGCCGGAGGCGCCTCTGCCGCCTACATCCGCTCCAAGCTCGGAGCCACCGACCGCTGCTTCTCCCTCATCGCCCCATCCCTCCCCGACCTCCGAATAGGCCCCTGAAAGAACTGTGGGGGAAAGATATATGGACGATGAGAGGGAGGTGAGAAGCCGGGTCATGAGGGCGATAAGGGGGAAGAATACGCGTCCGGAACTGGTGGTGAGGAAGTTTCTATTCGAGTGCGGGTTCAGGTATAGGGTGCAAGACGGGCGGCTGCCGGGGAAGCCGGATATCGTGCTTAAGCGGTATCGAACGGTGGTGATGGTCAACGGCTGCTTCTGGCACGGGCACGTGGGGTGTGCGGCCGGACGGCTGCCGAAGTCGAACATAAGGTTCTGGGAAGAGAAGATACGGAGGAACAGGGAGCGGGACGAACGGGTTAGAAAGGAACTGGAGGCTGCGGGGTGGCGCGTGTTCACGGTCTGGGAATGTGACCTGCGCAATAATGAGCGGCGTCTGCTGGTGTTGGGACGGCTGGCGGCGGAGATATGCGGGGCGTGGCCGAAGCCAAAGCAGCAAGAACAAGGGTATGGCACCCAGGAAGAACCGACGCAGATGGCAGCCGAACCGGAAGCGGAATATTGAGCGTCAGATAGGTTTCCCGGCCTTAATATATCAACCTTTAACTCAACCCCGCACATAGAGTATTGTGGCATATAGGCATGAAATAGGGAGGCCCGGCATCACTGTCGGGCCTCTCGGTGTTGGAATATCAAAAATTGGGAATCGTGTGTCGCCGTTGTCAGCGTCAGCTGATTAGTCGGTGCGCGGTGTCGACGGTTTAGTCGATTTCTTCGTCAGCCTCGTAGCCGCCCATCTCGCGGATGGCGTTCTTGAGCATGACGTACTGCTTGAAGAGGTGGTTTACGGGCACCTCGTCGACGGTGTAGTCGTGCTGCGGGCTCTTGAGGAAGAAGCTGAGGAAGCGCTGTGTGCCCCAGCGTCCGGCACGTGCGGCCAGGTCGCTCAGCAGGACGAGGTCGAGGCAGAGGGGGGCGGCCAGGATGGAGTCGCGGCAGAGGAAGTTGATCTTGATCTGCATGGGGTAGTTCATCCAGCCGAAGATGTCGATGTTGTCCCAGCCTTCCTTGTTGTCGTTGCGGGGCGGGTAATAGTTGATGCGTACCTTGTGGTAGTATCCGTCGTGGTCGTTGCCTTCGCCGCCGCAGTTGACGCCGTAGAGGTCGGGCTGCTCGTCGGCCACGAGGATGGACTCGAGGGTTGAGAGCTTGGAGACTTCCTTGGTGCGGAAGTTGGCGGGTTCGTCGAGCACGAGGCCGTCACGGTTGCCGAGGATGTTGGTTGAGAACCAGCCGTTGAGGCCGAGGCAGCGTGTGCCGATGATGGGAGCGAAGCCGGACTTAACCAGTGTCTGGCCGGTCTTGAAGTCCTTGCCGGCGATGGGGAGCTTTGTCTGCTCGGCAAGTTCCCACATGGCGGGGATGTCGACGGTGGTATTGGGAGCGCCCATGATGAAGGGTGCACCTTCCTTGAGTGCGGCGTAGGCGTAGCACATGGAGGGTGCGATGTGCTCCTTGTCGTCGGCACGCATTGCCTTCTCGAGGGCCTCGAGGGTGTAATGCACGTCCTTGTCAACGGGTACGTACACTTCGGTGGAGGCGGCCCAGAGGACTACGACGCGCTCAACACCGGTGCGGGCCTTGAAGGCGCGGATGTCTTCGCGGATCTGCTCTGTCATGTCCCAGCGGTCGGCGGCCTTCTTGATGTTGTCGCCGTCGAGGCGCTTGGCGTAGTTGTGGTCGAAGGCTGCGGGCAGGGCCACGATCTGCTCGAGTTCGTCGCGGACGGGCTCGATGTCCTTCTCCTTGAGGACCTGGGCGTTCATGGCCGCCTGGTATGCGTTGACGGGATATACGTCCCATGCGCCGAAGATGATGTCGTTGAGGTCGGCCAGGGGGACGATGTCTTTATAGTGGAGATACTTCTTGTCGTTGCCGCGGCCCACGCGGATTTTGTCGTACTGGGTCATGGAGCCTACGGGCTTAGCCAGACCTTTGCGGGCCATGAGGACGCCGGTCATGAAGGTGGAGGTGACGGCTCCGAGGCCGACGACCATCACGCCGAGCTTTCCATTGGGTTTGGTTGCTTTCTGTGCCATTGTGGTATTGCAGTGTTTTGTCTTTTTCGTTTCTTGTTTCCGCATAGCGGTAAATGCTTAAGCGGTGGGCGTTTTCGCCGCGGAGGAGAGAATGGGCGAAATCACCTGCGGGCGCCGGTGGCAGGGGTATGGCTGCCGTGGCACAAGGGAGAGAGCCGCTTGGCGGAAATTCGCGTCAAAGGTATAACGAAAGTTTGAGAGCACAAAATGATTTTAAGGAAAAGTCACAGCCTCATTCGTTAAATATAGTGAATCAAGGCATAATTTAGTGAATAAATATTAATATATTAATTTATTACCCTATTTTAGTTAAAACTATTTAATAAAACCCTTGGGGTCAAAAAGAACATTCTGAGGGGTGTGGAGAGGAGGGAGGGCATGAGGCGGCAGGACGCAGGAGGGCGCCTATATGGAAGCCGATGGAGCGGGACGATGGGCCGGATCAGGCACTTTCGAGAAAGGCGAGGGCGTCACCAAGGGAATGGATGATGTTGGGGTGGAGCTGGGCATCCTCGGCCTCGGTCCATCCTTTGCCCTTGAGCCAGAGGACCTGGCAGCCGATGCTCTCTGCCGGCACGATGTCCTTGCGGTAACTGTCGCCGATGACCAGCACGTGCTCGGGCGCGAGGCCGAGGGCCTGGCAGCCGAGGCGGAAGATCTGCGGGTCGGGCTTGCGAACACCAACCACGGCGCTCTCTATCACCTTATTGAAATAGGTGTCGAGGTTGAAGTCTTTCAGCACGGCCTCTACATTGCCGTAGAAGTTGCTGACAAGCACGAGGGGGAGGCGAGCGGCGATCTTCTCGAGGACAGGACGGGCGGCCTCGATGCTCTGGCGGGCGGCGGCGTAGCAGATGTCGGCGATGCGGGCGGCGTAGCTGTCGACGTCCTGCGGGGCGAAGCCGCCGTGCTCGGCGAGCCACTGCAGCTCGATGCGCATTTTTATGCCGAGCAGGTCGCGGAAGTTGTGGTGGGGCAGTATGTGGAGGGTCCGGGCGAGCTCGCGTTCGGCGAATACATACGCCTCGCGGAAGGTAGGCTTGTCGGCGCCGACGCCGGCCTGCTGCCAGGCGCTCCAGATGACTTCGCTCCAGTGGTCGCCGCCTGTATCGAGGGTACCGCCGTAGTCGAAGATTACGCCTTTTATCAATGTACTGTCAATATTTGCCATCGTTGAGCTGGTTTATGAAATTCTTGCATATGCGCTCGTGGCGCCACATCATATATATTAACAACGCGTTGAGCACTGTGAGTTCAAAGGCGAAGTATAGCCAGGGCATCCGAAGGCAGACGGTGGCGATGAACAGGGCGAATGCGCGTGTGTTGAAGCTGAGAATGTTGGTGTAGGCCATCAGGGGCTTGGAAGCGCAGCGGAAAGCCTGGCGGAAGTCCATGGGGATGTCGCTGCCGAAGCGGGAGCGGAGCAGGCGTCGGAGCTTCTGCATGTAAGGGGTGCGCTTCTCCTGGCCGGTGGTGTAGTTGGCGTAGAAAGCCAGGACGAGCTTGGGGAAGAAGTCGCGACGCCAGCTTAAGGTGTGGTATCGGTCCCAAAGGGTCTGCGCGGAGTCTTCGAGCTCTGTGCCGGAGGCTCCCTTGACGAAAAAGAGATGGAACTGGCGGTAGTAGTCGGCCATGGCGGCCTGCGTGGCGTGACAGAAGCCGGTGACGGCGGCGCCGACCCATATTACCCAGTGGTGGGCGGCGAAAAAGTCGCCGGTGACGTTCTCCCGCAGGCAAATGGAGACGTAGATGGCCACGAACCAGAAGTCACCGCTCATGCCGTCGAGGATACGGCCCAGGCGCGAATACTGCCTGGTCAGACGTGCGAGCTGGCCGTCGGCACTGTCGCCCACGTCGGCCAGCACGAGCAAGGCCATGCCCAGCAGGTTGAGCCATATGTTGTTGAAGTATAGGAGCACGCCGCAGCCGATGCCGAGGAAGATGCTGGCGATGGTGATGGCGTTGGGACGGATGCCGAGGCGGCGGCAGATGACAGCCACCACGAATCCGACCGGGCGGTAGAAGACCAAGTCGAACCACTCCTCGGTGTCCATGGACTTGAGGCTCGACCGGTATTCCTCCTTGAGTTGCTTGATCCGATTTCCCATTCTTGATCCAAATCAGAGTGCAAAGTTAACGCTTTTTTCGCACACTCAGTACCCATAGCCTGAATTTCTCCTTAATTTATAATCAGAGGGTGTGTCAGTTCTATCCTGACACACCCTCCTGTCGCGGTCTTATTGTGCTTCTATGGCATCTGTATTATGGCATCACATAGTTATCTTCCATGTTTTGCCGCCGGTGCGTACGATATAGATTCCGGCGGGCAGGCGCAGGCGCAGATTCCCTTCGCTGCCTGCATAGCGGCAGATACCGGTCACGTCATACACCTGGGTGCGGTCTGCGGCATTATCCACGCAAAGTGTGTTGCCGTCGGCGTAGACATTGACACAGTCGGCATCCGCAGCCGTAACGAAGGTGGTGATGGAGGCGGACTCGGACAGAGAGCTCTCCAGGCCATTGTTGTACATGGCGGTGACGTTGTAGACGTGCTTGCCTGCCGGGGCCCTGCGGTCGACGAAGGCAGGCTCGGTCAGGAGTGTGTCGGTGACGCGCACGCTGTCGCGGTAGACATTGAAGCCGACCACGTCAATCGGGGTCTCGCGCTTGGGCTCATACGTCACGTCGTCGATGTGAATCATATATTGGGCTGCGGGCGACGTGTAGCGCAGGGCGAAGTATGTGGCGCCCTCCGGCACATCGAAGCTGCGGGATTCCCAGAGACCTCCCTTGTTGAAGGTGGCGGTGCCGACGGATTTGTAGGCGCTTGTGGTCTTGGCATCCTCCTTGTCTGTGTAGAGCATCTCTACGGTCTCCTCGGCGCTGTAAGCTGCTTTGGCATAGAAGGTGATGGTCTGTGCGCGTCCGCTCAGACGGGGCGAAATCATCCAGTCGTCAGCCTTGGGCGAGGGGCCGACCTTGAGGACACTCATGGCCACCATGAACTTGTTGGCGCTGTGGGAGTACATATTTCCCGCCGATGCCTGTATGTAGGGGTTCTTGTCGTCAACGCAGAACCAGCCTACCGTGGTGCCGGGAGCCAGGTTGGGAATATCGCAGTTGGGGATGTTGACACGGGGCAGACCGTCGGCGTTGACGAAGTACCAGCCGGCGTCGGTGCGCTTGTCGGTGAAGACAAACGGAGTGAGGTCGTTGAAGCGCTCGATGGTGGTCTGCGGAATCTCCTCCACAAGGGGACGACGCCAGTTCAGCACGGCCCTCTCCTTGGCGTTCAGGGCGGCTGTCAGGGATGTGGGAGCAGGCATAGAGCTGTCCACATAGATGCTCTGCTGCAAGGCTGCTGTGGAGTCGTTATCGGGATTCTCATCGGCGTCATATACCACTTTGGCGCGATACGTGGCCGTGCCGGCCTGAGTGGGATTGGCCGTGAAGTCGTGGCTGAAGAGCTTGTTCTGGCAGGGTGCCAGATTCTGTCCGGGAATCTCCTGGAAGGGTGTCTTGTCATCGTTGCGGTAGAGTTCCACCTTGAAGTCGGCGCCGCTGACATCGGATCCGCCGCAGTTCTCCACCCATACGCCCACACTTGCCGGCTGGCCGGCCATGACGTTGCGGGTCACCTGTGCCTCGGCGGCGCGCAGATCGTGGCCTACGGTTTCTGCCACGCGCAGCTGGTCAAAGAATGCCGAAGGGTAGTGAGTGGACTTGACCTGCAGGCCCACCATGATGACCTTACCCTTGTAGGCACTCAGGTCGGCACGCACGCGACCCCAGTGACGGGGATTGTTCACCAGTTCATGCACGGTGCCGGACTTGATCGGTACCCAGTTGTCGGAATCGGCCTCGCAAACCACAAGTTTTATCTCGTTACGGTTCAGAGAGCTCTCCTGTGTCGGGTCGGAGCAAATCTCGTACACGTATGCGGTCAGTTCCGGATTCCTGGCTCCGGTCAGATTGATACGGGCCGAGTGGAAGCGACCTTCGGCATTCTGATTCTGGGCCACATAGCCGAGATAACCGCCGGTGCCGTCGGCATCAGTCAGGTCGTCATTGTCGGAGAAGGCCACCCACTGACCGCCGCCGGAGATATTCTGGACGGCCATGTTGTGAGAGCCTGACTTCCCGAAGCTGTCCTGATACGGGAGGACGTAGGGGTTGCCCACCGGGATGAGGGGCGACGAGGTGCCCTTGCCGCTGCCGCGCTCGGTGAAGGGAACCACCACCACGCTGAGGAAGAGCTGTTCCGTCTCGGGATTGTTCATCTTGAAGCTGACGCCGGTGACGCCCGGCTTGGTGGTACCGATCAACGGATATGAGGAGGTATTCTGACGCACCTCATAATGTACCTTCGACGGGTCGAGGGCACGGCCGTTGACATCGGTGGCCGGGGCCTTCCATGTCAGGTTCACCGTGCCGTATGTTTCGGTCTCTTTCAATACCAGGTCGGTGACGACATCCGGATAATCCACGCCGATATAGGCGCTCTTCTCCACAGGCTTGGAGGAGCCCTTGTCGTTGCTCACCACCACTTTGTATGTATATTCACCTGCCGCCGGCACCTCGTCGACGAAGCTGACCGAAGTATCTACGGCCGGATTGTCGATGCTCTTAACCAACGTATCGTTGCGGAGAATCTCGGCCTTGGCAATCGATGCGAGGGCTTTGCCGTTCAGGTCCTTGGCGGGAGTGCGGAAGCCTATCGCGGCTTTGTGTGCTCCGGCCTCATCCGGGGTCACGGCAAGGTCGGTCACCGCTTCGGGCATGCCCATGTCCTGAGGCGCCGAGACGATGATATTGTCGAAATAGACATACTTGTTGGCTTCGGGCGATGTCCATTGTATGGCCATGTAATATACCCCGGCCGTATCCACACGCATTATCGCATCTACCGAAACGGAATCATTGGCGGTCGGAGCTTGAGGCAGCTTTACATTCTCGGCCACCATGATATTGCAGGCGGCCGCCTTCTGTTCCGTGCCGAGCTTTATGTTGAACGTTTCCTCCGAGGTGGCATTGGCGCGTTTGGCGTTGAGGGTAAGGCGATACCCTTTGCCGGCCTCCAGACGCATGGCCGGAAAGATGACCCAGGCATTGTTCGGCCCTTTGCCGCTATATGAGATCGGAGAACGCAGGGCCTTGTTGCTCCACATCCACTTGTTGCCGCCGTCGGGATTTTCGAGCACGAAATTATTGGTAAAGTCAGCTTTGACATCGAAGGTCTCGACATATGGCGGGATGATTGCACCGAAGTCGTCGGTGGCGGCACGGCGCACGGCCTCTGACACAGGGGAGGATTCACGGGCAGATGCCGGCATCTGCACTTGGCCGGACCGGGGGTAGCTCGTCCATTTTTCCGGCTGCTGCAGCTTGACGGCGGATGTGCCGAGCGGCTCCATTTCAGTCCGGCCTATACCGAACGCCACGGCCGTAGCCGACAGTATGCCCACCGCTGCCAGGAAGGTTGCAGGGAGTTTTCCTGACGCAATATTGAAGAAATGTTTCATAAGTCCGGAGGTTCAATGATTTAGTTCTACTTGAGTCAAAGGCTGACGTCGGAACCTCTTTGAACGTCAGTCATAACCTTGTTTCCACTGCAAAGTTATATTATAAATTTACAATATAATTAACATTCTTTCACTTAAACTCGGTAGAAACACCCAATATTGTCCTAAACGGTTTGGGCGAAAATAAAAATAGGAAGTAGTTACTAAGGCAAAAAATGACTACCTTAGTAGTGAGCGACCAACCCAACTACTTCCCAGGGCAAATATAACACTTTCCGCCCAGACAATCGCCCAATTACCCTGCAAGCAATCAGAAAAATCATCCGCGAGGCCGGAACAGACAAGCACAACAAGGGTTATGACACAATATTGTCCTAAATATTTTTTTGAGTGCGGCTTAACGTGCAGAGGCACCAGCCTTTGCAAAAATAGCCATAGAGTAACCCCCTCTATGGCAAAATCGGTTCCTCAGGAGGTGAAGTGAAGGGCTCGTCAAGCCATTTGTTGAGGTCGATTTTGGTGAAGGTGTTAAGTCGCAAAGAGACAACGAGGTTAGCCATTGCCCACTTGTACTTGGCGATGTGTTTCAGCCATGTCATGATGAGCATGGTTATCAGTGCTGTCCAGATCTGGATTTCCACGGCGTTGCGAGTGGTGCCGATGAAGCTCTTTATGCGCAGAAGCTGCTTGAGATTGCGGAAGAAAATCTCAATATTCCACCTTGCCTTGTAGATTGCGGCTATCGTGGAGGCGGCAATCTACAAGGATACCTCTGCAAGTTAAGCCGCACTCAAAAAAATATTTAAGACAATATTGGTATTTTTTGTTAAACTATCTTTACACAATATTTAAATATAGTTCGTACCTTTGTGGCCGTGGATGCTACGCATCTGCATCCTTTTTAATTTCAACCTAACTTACTGAATCATGTACCATCGATTACACGTGACGATGCTGGCGGCGGGTCTGTCGGCATTGTCATGCGCTGTATTCGCGCAGACGCCTCAGGCGTTGGACACGGCGCGGAGGGCTCCGGCCCCGCCCGACGCCGGGACGCCGGTGACGGCCATCTCGCGCAGCTTCGACGCCAAGGCGGTGCTGGCCGCCGACGTGGCCGATGCCGAAAGCGCCGCGCTGAAGCAGGCGCCGAACGCAAAGGAAAATGCTTCCGCTAACGGAAAGCTCACTTTCACCGATATGCATGGGCGCGAGCTCAAGCCACTATGCACGGCTACGGCCTCTACTCTCAACCCTCAACCCTCAACCCTCAACTCTCCATCTACACGCAAAGCCGGCAAGATCACCACCGGGTATTACATCGGCAAGGACTTCGTGCACGACGGCGACGAGGTGAACTGCGTCATGGACTTCGTGCGCGACACCGACAACCCGTCCATGGTGCACATCCATAACTTCTACGGCCTGGAGGAGACCGTAGACATGGTCATCGACTCGGTGGCCGGCACAGTCTCCATCCTGCCCCAGCGCATCTGGCAGAGCACGTCGTACGGCGACGTGTACATGTTCTCCATCGAGTTCACGCCCGACGGCATACAGTACTTCACGCAGGCGCCCATCACCGGCACCATCGACGACAAGGGTGTCGTCAGGCTCAGCCAGTGGGGCGCCATCGTGGGCGACGGCGCCAACAAAGGCATGCTGCTGGCGGCCATCGACCGCGGCGAGTACCACCCCGCCAACGCCCACATGACCGCCACCCAGCGCAAGAGCGACGTCGACGTGCAGCTGCGCTACCCGCTGCTTCTGGAGCAGCCGAGTCCCTCGGAGCTGACCATCTACAACATGGCCACCAACGGCGTGCCCATACGCGCCCGCGTGGCCGCCGACGGCTCCATCTCCATCTCTCAGCAGTTCGTCATCTCGATGATGCTCTACGGCGACTTCAACACCTTCCCCATCAACCCGCTCACCGGCGTCATCGACAAGACCAACCCCATCGAGGGCCGCATCGCCGGAGACTCCATCGTCATCAATCCCTGGTGCGCAGGGTCGGTGATGCAGGACGGCCTGGTGGCGCTCTACCTGACACAAAGCACGGCCCACTCCTACGTGCCGCTGCAGCTTCCGGCCTCGCGCCCGTTCAACCTCACCGGCTCCGGCACGGCCGCATCCCCCTACCTGGTCAAGACGGCCGACGACCTGCTGACGCTCTCGCAGGCCGCCGCCACCTACTCCTTCCCCGACAAGCACTTCCGTCTCGAGAACGACATCGACATGAGCGGTGTGCGCGGCTTCTCGCCCATCGGCACGAGCAAGTCAGCCTTTTCCGGCACCTTCGACGGCAACAACCACAAGATCTCCAACCTCGCCATCGAGGGCCTGGGCTATAACTTCCAGGGCCTCTTCGGCGCCATTTACACAGGGGGCGCCATCCGCAACCTCACACTCGAGAACGCGTCCATGTCGGGCACCGGCTTCTACCTGGGCGCACTGGCAGGCTACTCCATGGGCACCATCGAGAACTGCCACGCCACCGGCACACGCATGCTTACCAACGGCGTGAACGTGGGAGGACTGATAGGCCGCAGCTACGGCCCTCTAAGCAACCTGAGTGTCGGCGGACAGGTCTCCGGCATCGGCTACACCGGCGGCGTGGTGGGCTACTCCTACGGCCCCATCACCGCCTGCACCAGCGACGCCGACGTGTCGATGCCTGTGATCTTCAACGAGGCGGTTGCCTGCGTGGGCGGCATCGCCGGACTGGCACAGTCCTACAGCACCAGCCGCGAAGGCATTCTCACCCGCCTCAATTTCTCCGGCACCGTGACTCAAGGCGCAGGCTACGGCTTCGCCGGCGGCCTGTGCGGCTACCTCTACGCCGCCTCCCTGAAAGAGAGCTTCAACACCGGCCTGGTGCGAGCCACCTCCATCAACGGCAACCAGGAAGCCACCGGCGGTCTCTGCGGCATCGCCCGCGACTCCGAAATCGCCGACTGCCACAACGCCGGCTCATCGCTCGAAGAGGGCTACTCCACCTACACCGGCGGCCTGATCGGCTACATCTCCACCACCTACAACTCCATCGAGGGCATGACCGAGCCGCTGCACGTAAACCGCTGCTATAACGCCGGTTACGTGTGGTGCCGCAACCGTACGACCCACGCCGGAGTCTTCGGCGACGAGTTCACGAGCACAATGACGCCGGAGAAGCCCTCGGACACGGCCTTCACCAACGCCTACTCCGACAACCAGGCCACGGGCCTGCTCGACGACGTCTACGGCCGCGCCACCACCTTCTTCACCGGCGCCACTCTGCCAGCCGGGTTCACCTCCACCGCCTGGACGGCCTCCGCAGGCCGCTACCCGGTGCTGAAAGCCTTCGCCGACAGCAGGCAGGCCGCACTGGCCTCGGCCGTGGTGCAGTTCGCCGACGGCGAGTCCTCACGCGTCATGAAGCACGCCGCCACCCTCTCCGCCCCGCAAGGCGTGAGCTGGTACCTCGTCGGCACCGACGGTTCCCTCGGCACCGCCTCCGACGGCCTCACCATCTCCGGCACACAGGTGCAGCTCGGCAGCGTATACGCCAACGACACCCTGGTGGCAGCCATCCCCGGCGTACCCTCCGGCCGACGCATCCTCATCAACGTCGTGCCCAAGCTATTCGACGGCGAAGGCACCGCCTCCAGCCCGTATCTGATCAAGAGCAAGGCTGACTTCCAGACCCTCCACACCGCCGTGATGCACTACGACCACCGCGGCGACCACTTCCTGCAGACCTCCGACGTCGACTTCGGCCTGAGCGCCGACTTCGCCGGCGTGGCCGCGGGCAACCACCTGCGCCAGTTCGCCGGAATATTCGACGGCGGCAACCACCGCATCCGTCGCCTCCGCATCCACTCGGCCGTGCTCGACGACAACGGCAAGACCCTGGCCGGCACCTACAACTACGGCGGCCTGTTCCACATCGGCGCCAAGGAGAGCGTGCTGCGCAACATCGTCATCGACGCCGACTGCGACTTCGACTTCTACGGCAACGCCGCACCCGTGGTGGGCTACACCCTGGGCCGCGTCGAGAACTGCCGCAACTACGCCTCGGTGAAGAACGCCTACTCGCGCTCGGGCGGCATCGCCGGCTCCACCGAAGAGGGAGCCGTGGTCGCAGGCTGCTACAACGCCGGCGACATCTCCGCCGCCAAGGCCGACTACATCGGCGGCATCACCGGCTACAACCTCGGCCTCGTCACCGACTGCCAGAACGACGGCACCGTCGTCGCCGTCGGCAAGTACGTGGGCGGCATCGCCGGCGCCTCGGGTGGCAGCGTGGCCTTCAGCGCCAACACCGCCGACGTCTCCGGCTCCGACTACACCGGCGGCATCGTCGGCTCCAGCGCCGCCGGCTACGGCCAGGGCAACGTCTACGGCTGCGTCTCCTCAGGCTTCGTAACTTCCCCCGGCACGTACATCGGCGGCCTCGTGGGCTTCTCCAACGGCCGCGGGCCCCGCATGGAGCACAACTACTTCGACGCCTCCGTCAACATCATGGACGGCTGCTCGTCACTCAGCCAGGGTTTTAACGCCCTGAGCACTTCGGAAATGCTCACCACCACGACACCCGAGGGCCTCGACGACAAATACGCCTTCTCCGCCACCGCCTACCCGGCGCTCAAGACCTTCGCCAACGAGGCCGCCGGCATGGCCCGCCGCAGCATCTTCGTGAAATTCGGCAAGGGCGAGAAGCGCACCAACGTCATCCGCGCCACCCCCGTCAGCACCTCCACCGGCATCAGCTGGGACCTGAACGTAAAAGACAACTTCCGAATCGCCGACGGCCAGCTCACCATCAGGATGCCCGACAACGACGTCGTGGCCGACACCCTGACGGCCACCATGCCCGGCGGCTACACCAAGGTATTCTGCCTCAAGTCCATCCCGGCCATCCTGCCAGGCAGCGGCTCCGCAGAGGCACCCTTCGTCATCGCCTCCGCCCAGGACATCACCAAGCTGGCGCAGTTCATGGAACACTCCGGCATGGACTACGAGGGCTACACCTTCCGCGTGGCCAATGACATAGCCTATCCCGACACCATGACCCTGTCGCCCGTGGCCCGCACCGGCGTGCAGTTCCAGGGCACATTCGACGGCGCCGGGCACACCATCTCGGCCATCCGCTTCACCGACGAGACCACCAAGACCGGCAAGAACATCGGCATGTTCGGCACTGTCGGTTCCAAAGGCACCGTGCGCAACCTCACCCTGCAGGGCGCGATCACCGGCTACAGCTACGTCGGCGGCTTCGCCGGACTGCTCTACGGCCGCATCGAGAACTGCGTGAGCCGGGTGGCCGTCAACGGCAAGAGCGGATACCTCGGCGGCTTCGCCGGACATATGTTCGACGGCTCGGCCGTGGTCAACTGCCAGTTCGCCGACACCATCGCCGCCGCCTACCTCACCAACTACAACTACCTGGGCGGCGTGGCCGGACAGCAGGACCTCGGCTCCCTCGTCGAGAACTGCGTCAACCGCGGCAAAATAGGCAGCAACAAGAACACCACCGGCACCACCTACACCGGCCAGCAGTACGTGGGCGGCATCGTGGGCTGGGGCCTGGGCGACATCCGCTCCTGCCGCAACGAAGGCACCGTCACCGGCCGCATGTACGTCGGCGGCATCTCCGGCCGCCTCGGCAAGGCCGGCAACATCCACGACTGCGTGAACCTGGCCGACATCACAGTGCCGGGCCAGTACGTGGGCGGCATCACCCCGCAGGCCCAGGGCTCGGGCAACGCCTCCATCCTACGCTGCCACAACGAAGGCGACATCACCGGCAAGGGCTACACCGCCGGCATCATCGGCGCCGTCGTCAACGGCTGCACCATCGACAGCTGCTACAACGTCGGCACCATCATCGGCCAGGGCACCGGCACCTCCTACGCCGTGGGCGGCGTCATCGGCCAGATGCAGTCCAACGTCAACTACCCGTCTTCGGTCAGCCACAGCTACAACACCGGCTCAGTGGTCAACGGCGCCCAGTCCACCGGCGGCTTCGCCGGCAAGATCACCGGCGGCACCGTCACCTTCTGCCACAACACCGGCGACGTGACGGCCGAGCGCCCCACCGCCGACAACTCCTCCAACGGCGTGGGCGGCTTCATCGGCTCCTTCTGCGCCACCGCCAGCGACGTCTGGAACTCCGGCAACGTCGTCAGCAACATCCCCGGCGCAGGCGGCATCATCGGCACGGGCGCCATGCCCATCGCCCACCTCAGCCGCGCCGCCAACTTCGGCAACGTCACCATCACCCGCTCCATCCCCGCCAAGGGCTACGGCGCCGGAGGCATCTGGGGCGGCTACGGCCCCGCCGTCATCGAGGACTGCATCAACTTCGGCACCGTCAAGGCTCCCGACGACGCCGCCGGCATCAACCCCGCCATGCACTCCAACGGCAACGGCGGCACCACCATCCGACGCTGCTACAACGCCGGACTGGTGCAGGTCGACGACACCGCCTGCCGCTACTCCAACGTGGCCCTCATCTCGCACTACGTGGATACCCGCAATCCCATCGACCCGGCTCTCATGCACGTCGACAGCGCCTACTTCGCCTCCGACGTCTGCCCGGCCATCGCCGGCGACACCCTGGCCACGCCGCTCACACGTGCCGAGCTCATGACGGCGCCCCTGGGCGAAGGCTTCCTCTATCGCGAGTACTGCCTGCCGACGCTCCACAGCCTCGACTCCCTGGCTGTGGCCAACGTCCACACGGCCTGCCTGGCCTTCCCCTTCGGCGGCTCGGCCGACAACGTCACCGAGCGCTTCCGCTTCGGCACCCCCGCGCACGTGGTATGGACCGCCTCCGACAACCTCGCCATCTACGGCGAGGGCAAGGTGCGCGCCCTGGGTACCGGCAAGGGCTGGCTGCGCGTGGCCACCGACGACCCCGCGTCACCGCTCTACAAGCAGTATGAGGTCAACGTCACCACCGTCAGCGGAGTCGACACCATCGACGCCACCCGCGAGGTGCAGTCCGTGGAGTACTACTCGCTCGACGGCCTGCGCCTGACGGCCCCTACGGTCGGCCGCCCGTGCATCGAGCGCGTCCGCTACACCGACGGCACCGTCGCCACCCGCAAAGTCCTCGTCACCGTAGCTCCCTGACGCCGCTACGCTTGACAACCCCGCGCCGCGCTGAAGCGGGCGCCAATTGCAAAAGAAAGATAACCACCTAACCAAGAGAAGAGGCTGTGCCGTAATGAACCTTAATTACGGCACAGCCTCTTGTTAGTGGGCGGAGGGGGGATCAGGAGCAGCCGCCGTCGCAGCCGGAGCAGGAAGAGTCGGAACATCCGCCTCCGCAGCCGCCACAGCAGCCCGTGGGGGGATTCAGCTCGTCGTCGGTGGCGGGACGCACTTCCAGCACCTTGCCCCGGTAGGTTATGGTCTTGCCGGCCAGGGGGTGGTTGAAGTCCATGGTGACCTCGGCGGGGGTGACGTCGGTGACCATGCCGTAGACCTTCTGCCCGGCATCGGTCATCATGGGCAGCATGGCGCCCACCTTGACGTTGGCGGGGAGCTTGCCGTCGGCGGAGAAGACTTCCGGGCCGAGCTTGAAGACGAGGCTGTCGTCGCGGTCGCCGAAGGCTGCCTCGGGGGGCAGGGTAGTCTCGAAGCCGTCGCCTGCCTTGAGGCCGTCGAGGACGGCGGCCAGGCCGGGGACCATCCCCTCGGTGCGGCCATATACTATAGTGTCCGGCGCCTGCTCGGGCGCCTCGAACAGGAGGTCGCCCTCCGGGTCGGTGACCTTGTATGAGAAGGCCACGAATTTGTCTTTTTCTATCTTGTCGGTTTTCATATTTTTTGAAAATTGCAGGGACGGCGGTGACGGGGGCATGCTACAGGACACGCCCTCCTACTCTTCGCCGGGGTGTTTGAGCATATATTCCTCCTGCGGAATCTTCACGTTGAAGTAGAAGGCGCCGGGGGTGTCGCCGTTAAAGCGGCGGGCGTCCTTGAGGGGTTTTACGCGGAGGCGGTCGAAGCCGTCGGCGGGGTACTCGGCGTCCGTGGGGTCGTAGCCCAGGAACTGCAGCAGGTCATATTCGTGCATGGGGTAGACCACGTACCAGGCGTTGTCCATGTCCAGGCCGGTGCCGGTGCTGAGGATGGCGTTGAGCAGGTTCTGCAGCCGGTATTCCCAGAACTTGGCGCGGATGGGCTTGCCTTTCTGGCGCAGGAAGTGGATGAGGAACGACATCTGCCGCAGGTCCAGGGGGTTGTCCCACAACGCCTTCTCGGAGAAGGAGATGATCTGTTCGGCGTCGTGCTTGGTGATTTCGCCGGGACGGTTGACCAGGGCCTCGGTGGAGTCGTTGAACTGGCTGATGCGGTACGGGTCGTAGTCCTCCTGGAACATGTATCCGAGATAGAAGTATCGGTATTCCAGGGGAGTCATGATGGTATCGTTGGCCTCGAAGCGTTCCTGGAGGCGGGGAAAGTAGAAGCGGCCGGCTGGGTTGAGCACGGAGTCCTCGATGGCCTCGAGGTCGGGCTTCTCCACGGGGAGCAGCTTGGGCCGTGCGTTGGCGCCGAAGCTGCCAAGGAGCAGGGCCATGCCCGCCGCTATGAGTGTGAATCGTTTCATTCGCAATGGATTGTCAGTTGAGATTGTTGACGGCCAGCAGGAGCACCAGGACGATGCCCATCATCATCACCGCCAGGGCGATGGGGAAGCCCTTGGCCAGCAGGTACTGGAAGAAGTGGCCGGAGGAGAAGTTTACGGCGGCGCCGCGCGGGGTGTTGGTGAAGATAAGGTAGCCGAAGAAGCATCCGGCGGCGGTACCGAGGATCATGCAGGCATAGAGCACCGGCATATTGAGGGTGAAGGTGAAGCCGAGCAGGCCGACGGCCATTCCGGTCAGGGCACCAATGCCCATGTGCCAGACACCGCGCGTTTGCTGCCGCACCGGTCCGGGCTGCATGATGGTGGCCACCATCACCACCAGAGTCATGCACAGCCAGCTGATGAGGATGGTGTTGTTGATGGGCAGATAGGGCTGGCCCAGCTTGTTGTCGGCCAGGCTCAGTGCCAGCAGGCCCATGTAGGAGAAGGCCGGCGCCAGCAGCTGGTTGACGTAGATGAACCAGAACGCGAGCGCGAACAGCACGCAGCTTATTATTATCCAGACCATGGTTTTCCGTTTTTTCAATGAACAATCAACACTGAATAATGAACAATAGGCTTCGCGCTCATCGGTGCGGCGCTATTATTGTTCATTGTCATTGTTCATTACTATAACGCCCGTGCGGCGATTTTTATTTGCCCTCGGCGGCTTTCTTGTAGGTAGCGCAGCGGGTGGAGAGGGCCAGGGTGACGATGAAGCCGTCGCTTAGGTAGGAGTAGAGGACGAATGGCTCGTCGGTGCCGTCGAGGTGTACTTCGGCCTGACCGAAGGCGCCGGTCTGCAGGTCTGGCAGGCAGAGGATCCGATAGCACTCGGCCCAGGACTTAGCCTGACCGAGCACGGCCTTGTATAGTGCCTCCTTGCAGGTCCAGGCAAGCAGCGTGTTTTCGTCCGGGATGAGTTCCTGCTCCTCGTCCGAGAGGAAGCGGGCACGCACCGCTGCCGGTATCTCGCGGCCTACGCGCTCGGTGTCGACGCCCATGGCGGCGCGGGGGCTGAAGGTGGTCAGGTCGGCCTCGGGAGTGGGCGGCAACGTGGCCACCACGAGCATGCCGCGGGTGTGGCTCATGGAGATGCGCTGGTCGGTGCCGTCCAGCAGCGGGGCGCCATCAGGCAGGTGCACAATGGAGCGGTAGTCGCCGTCGCGGCCGTTCTCGCCCCACACCTGGCGGGCCATCAGGGGCCACAGCTTTTCGGAATAGCGGCTGCCGCCGCTTATCTCCTCCACTTTCACACCGACCGGGGTGCGGTGGCGCCAGTATGTCAGTTCGTCGTCGTGTTGCATGGTCAGTCTTTTTCTTTTTTGTCAGCGGCAGGCTCCTGCGGCAGGCGCACCATCACCGAGTCGATGCGGTGGCGGTCCATCTTGAGTACGGTAAAGCGGCATCCGGCGATTTCCATTGTCTCGCGCTCCTTGGGGAAGTCGCCCTTGGCCTCGAGCAAGAGACCGGCGAGGGTCTCGGCGTCGTCGGCCTGAGAGAATGTCTCCTCGTCGAGGTCGGTGGCTCGATAGAAGTCCACCAGGGGAGTCTTGCCGCTGAAGCGGAAGACGCCCGGGGCTATGCGCTTCCAGGTCTGCTCGTCCTGGTCGTATTCGTCATCGATCTCGCCCACGATCTCCTCGAGGATATCCTCGAGGGTGACGATGCCCTGGGTGCCTCCGTATTCGTCGACGACGACGGATATGTGGACTTTCTTGACGCGGAAGTCCTGCATGAGGTCATCAATCATTCGGCTTTCAGGCACGAAGTATGCCTTTCGGACGAGGCTCTGCCAGAGAAATCCGTTGCGGTCGCGCTCGAGCCAGGGCAGCAGGTCCTTGCTGTAGAGGATGCCACGTATGTCGTCCATGTCCGTATCGTAGACGGGTATGCGGGAGTATCCGCTATCGAGTATGGTGGCGATTACCTCCTTCCAGGAAGCGTGGGTATCGATGGCAGTGACGTCCATGCGGGGAGTCATGATGTCGGAGGCCTGCTTCTCGCCCAGCGTCAGGATGCCCTCGAGCATCTCCTTATCCTTCTGCTCCTTGACGTCGGTGATTTCAAGCGCCTGGCTTAGGTCGTCGGCGGTGACGTCGTCGCGCTTGCGCTCCACCTTTCTGGAGACGAAAGCGGAACTCCTGACCATCAGGCGGCTCAGCGGGCCGAAGAGACGGTAAGCGGCCGTCATGGCGCCGGCGGCGCTCTTGGCCCACTGCACGGCGCGGCCGCGGGCCGTGAGCTTGGGCAGCACTTCGCCGAAGAGCAGCAGCAGGAACGTCAGCAGCACCGTCTTGAGCAGGAATTCCAGTACGCCGCTGGTGAAGCGCACCGTCTGGTTGATGGCGAAGTCAAGCAGGATGACCATGGTGATGTTCACCAGGTTGTTGCCGATGAGGATGGTGGCCAGCAGACGGTCGGAATGCTGCACAAGGTTGAGGACGCGCCGTGTCTCGGCGGTGTCTTCCTCCTCCATGTCCTCGAGCTGTGCGGTGTCGAGTCCGAAGAAAGCAATCTCGCTGCCGGACATGAAGGCCGACAGGAGCATGCACACCAGCGCTATGGCGACGATGACGGCCCAACCGAGCCAGCTGCCAGGGGCACTGAAAGATATATCCGGGGTCTGCCCGGCCACCGCGAGGAGGCCGAGCACGGGACTATACGGGGATGGTAAGGGGTCTATGTCCACTTCTGTTTTCTATCTTGAATGGCAAAGATACAACTTTTCCGCCGAGTGTGCAAATCCGGCGCTTTAGCTGAGAGACTTTGGACGAACCGGTGGCTTTTCCCGTCTCTCAGCTTTCAACTTTAACAACCCGAGCCAGACTCGGCGTCGTACCCAGTCGGCAGGCATGAGGGCCAGGTAGATGCCCACGGCGAAAAGCAACATGAATCCGGTGAAGGAACCCAGCGACATCGCGCCCCAGCATTTCAGCATGAGGGGCTTGAAGATGCTGCCGAACACCAGCTGCGACTTATGCACCAGGTAGACGGCGAAAGCTGACTTGGCGGCATGGTTTACGGCCCGCGAGCGGAAACGCATGGCCGAGAAGGCCATGAACATGGCCACGGACTCCATCAGCACCAGCGGGGAGTTATAAGCGTAGGCGCGGATGGAATCCAGGAAGGCCGTGCTCAGGCACACCGCCACGGCCGATGCCAGGTAGACTCCGGCCCAGAGCCAGGCGTGGCGTGCCGACGGGCGCGGCAGCAGGTGCAGGCACCGCCCCATCATGTACACGAGCACGAGCTGCAGCGGTGTGTAGCCGTTGGCGTTGAAGGTGCCGCCCCACCACCATCCGGCCCACAGGGTGTAGGCCAGGAAGAGGCCGGTGACAAGGAAAGTGCCGCGTCGCCCGATGCCCTCCAGGCCGGCGTTGATGAGCGGACTCAGGAGCATGAGCAGGAAGTACGCGGGGACGTACCACAAGTCGGTGTGGGTGAGCACCATCCAGCTCTGCAGCCAGATGTCGGCGCCGACCTTGTCGGGGCGGATGATCCAGGCCAGTGTGGCCATGGCCACGGCGTAGAAGATGCACTGGAAGAGGTAGCCGAGGGCTGTGCGCACCCGCAGGCGGATGCCGAAGTAGCCGGAAATGAGAGTGAAGCAGTTGACGCCGATGATGACCAGGGCCTCGACGGCGAGCTGCCAGACGTCGCGGGCTGTGGCGGCTACCGTCAGCGCCTGGGGAAGGCCCAGCGAGGCGCCGTCGATATGCACCAACACCACCATGAGCATGCTCACGATGCGCAGCAGCTCTATGTTAGATTCACGCTCGGCAGCCATAACTCGGTTGGAGATGTAGGGATGCACGGACCGTGCGTCGCCACATTAGAAGTCCATAGTGTATGGTGTGGTGGAGTTGTGGGCCTTGTCGGTCTTCTTCTTCTCGGGAACGGCTACAGGCTGCTTGGCGGGTTTCTGCGGCGTGGGCTGCTGGGTCTGAGTGGCGGGCTTCTGCGCGGCCGGCTTGGTGGTCTTGGCGGGAGCGGCCTGCTGCCGTGCGGGAGCGGCGGCGGGAGCCGCCTCCTGTGCGGGTGCCTGCTCCGGCTGGGCCTCCTGGGCGGAGGTGCCTATCTCGGTCTCCTCGGCGGCATTGTCGCCGGTGGTGATGATCTCCTCGGTGTTGTCGGTGTTGTCGGTCGGGCTTTCGTCGGAGCTGCCGATGACAAAGAGCACCACGAGTATGACGATGGCCACGGCTATGCCACCGAGCACAAGAAAGAGGGTCTTGTTCTTGCCTCCGGAAGGACGCACGGGGTTCATTTCCCCGGCCACGGTGACCTTGGCCACGCCCGGAGTCTCGGGGATGACGGGCTTGACGGGTTTCGGCGGTTTCGGCGGAGTGACGGACGCACCAGGATGCGTCCCTACTTTTGACGGAGATGGGGGCACGGCAGAGGCGTCGAGGACGACGGTAGCCTTGCCGGCACTCTCGGCCTTGACTTCCGGCTTAGGCCCAACCTTTGGCTTAAGGGCCTCGGCAGTAAGGCGCTCCACCTCGTCAAGGGATGTGGGACGGGTGCGCGGGTCGCGCGTCATGATGTCGATCATGGTGCGCAGTTCCTGACTGACGCTGGCGGGGAGCTGTGCGGCGAGCTCGCCATCACGCAGGTCGAGCGCCGAGGGCGGGTCAATGGCCGTCAGACAGTGCCACATCGTGGCGCCCAGGGCGTAGAGGTCGGCGCCGGGAGAGAAGGTGGTGATGCCCTTGTACTGCTCCACGGGCGCGTAGCCCTCGGAGTAGCCGAAGGAGTTGATGGTGGAGGTGGCGTGGCCCTTGCTATCATAGTGCTTGCTGAGGCCGAAGTCGATGAGCACGGGGCGCATCCTGCCCTCGCTATCGCGGGCCAGCATGATGTTTGCGGGCTTGATGTCGAGGTGGCAGATTCGGTTCTGGTGCAGGAGCTTGACGGCGTCGAGTATGGGCCAGAGCAGCTCGCGGACCTCCTGTTCCGACAGGGCGCCATGCTCGGTGACGTACTGGTCGAGGCTGGAGCCGTTGATGTACTCCATGACGTAGTAGGCCGTATTGTTGGCCTCGAAGACCTCGTCGAAGCCGACGATGTTGGGGTGCCGGAAACCGACCTTCTTGAGGCGCTGGGCCTCGGCGATGAAGTCCTTGCGGGAGTTCTCCACACGTGTGCGTGCGGGATTGGAATACGAGATGGAACTGTCGCCCAGGCGCTCGCAGTCATTGCTCAGGAAGAACTCCTTGAGACAGAAGTCGACCTGCATGACGATGGTGCCGACCTGCACGGGCCCGGTGGCGCGATAGGTAATGCCGAAGCCGCCCTGGCCGAGAGTCTTGTCTATCTTATAGTCGCGGTGGTTGCCGTGGAGGCGAAAGCCCTTGGGCAACGCTGTCTGGTTGTTGTCCATAATTACGCCTGCAAATTTAGTGCTTTATTGCAACAGATGCAATTTTATTTGAAAAATTAAAATCTGGCGTTGATGCTGGCGATTACGGCCTTGGCAATGGCGGGTGCCGCCTTGGAGCGGCAGGGAGCGAAGCTGGGCCAGTCGTTGAAGTCGATAATCTGGATGGAGCCGTCGGCGCCGACGATGCAGTCGCCGCCGTAGACCACCACGTCGAGCACCTCGGCTGCCTGCTGGCAGATGTCCTTCAGCTTCTTCAGATCGAATGGGAGACCCTGGCTGTGGCCGTTGATGGCTTCGAGGCCATATTTGCTGTGGCCGGTGTCGAAGGGGTAGAACCAGTAGAAGAAAGGCTGTCCGGCCACGCCATAGAACTTGATGAGGTCGCCCGGCAGGTGGCGGTTGATGACGGCCCTCGGAATGCCGCGGTAGAAGTATTCCTGCAGCACCTCCTGGGCCTCCTGGGCGTGGCGGCAGAAACTGACGTCCTCCTTGTGCATGGCGTGGAAGTCGCCGCGCTTAATCCAGAAGCCCTCGTAGCCGCTGCGCTCGAGCTGGTCGAGCACGTTCTCGTTGGTGTTGACCGTCAGCGAGTCGGGGTATGGGATACCGTGGCCCAACAGTATGCGGGTCATGCGCTCGCGGGTGCAGTTCTCGATGCCGAAGCCTGAGTTGACCACCACCCTGCCGTCGTTCTCCATGGCCTGCAGGCGGGCTATGGAGGCACGCTCGCGGCACATGTTAAGGATCACCGGCTCCTTGATGTCGAAAGTCTGGAACTGCTCCTCGCTGTAGATGTTGACCTCGAAGCCGCGCCTGCGCAGCTGCCCTGCGGCGGCGTTGAAGATGGCGGCGTCGTTACCCACGTGGTTGGGCGAATAGGCCCCGGCGCGCATCACGCCGGCTATCTTGATCTCACTCACGGTATTTAGCTTTCAGAGTTAAGGAATGCCTCGGCCTTGGCCACGTCGGCGACGTGGTCTACGTCAAGGATCTTGCCCATGTCGTGGCCCAGTAGGCTCAGGCCCGAGGCGAGCAGCTGGCGCTGGTAGTTGCGCATTCGGCTGACGCCCTTGGCCATGCACTCCTCGAGCACGGTGATGGCGCGGCCTGCCAGGCCGTAGATGCCGCCGGAGATGTAGCGGGCGCCGGGCCAGGGCTCGTCGCGGAAGGCGACGATGGGCTCGTTGTCGCCCGGGGTATCGATGTAGAGGGGCTTCTCGTCGTCGATGTACCGGGTCATGGCCATCATGCCGTCGAGCTCTCGGGGAGCATTCTCCCACAGCTCGACGTAGCGGCGGAAGGCCTCGGGGCGGAATATGGTATCGACGGTGGTGGCTATGAAGCGGCCGTGCCCGCGCAGGCGGGAGCTGATCTCGTAGAAGCTGTGCATGGAGCTGGGCGTGGCCTTGACGGTGATGTCGAGGTCGAGGCCGAGCTGCGGCCCGAGGGTGCGGACGTACTCGTATGCCTCGGGCATGGACGGATTGAGGATCATGGCCACTCGACGTGCGCCGCAGCCTGCCATGAGCTTGAGCAGGCGCCCTATCATGGGCTCACCGTCGAGACGAATCATTGGCTTGCAGACGCCGGCGCCCTCACCGGCCAGGCGCGACCCTTCCCCGGCCGCTATTATTCCGAAATTCATCTCAGTCTTCTTTGCTTAGGTCCACGGATTTATCGGTGCCGCGCTCCACGTAGTGCTTGCGCAGGGGATTGGCGGCAGCCTTGAGATGGCGCTTACGGGTGCGCAGCAGGTCCACGGCGGCGTAGATGGCGGTGCGCATGCCGGAGGCGTCGGCCTTGCCGGCCCCGGCGATGTCGAAAGCGGTGCCGAAGTCGGGCGAGGTGCGCACCACGGGCAGTCCGGCTGTGAAGTTTACTGCGTCATCGCCGGCCATGAGCTTGAAGGGCGCCAGTCCCTGGTCGTGGTACATGGCCAGGATGCCGTCGAAGCGGCGCCAGGCTCCGGAGCCGAAGAGGCCGTCGGCGGCGAAGGGTCCGAAGGCGAGGATGCCCTTGGCCTCGGCCTCCTTGATGGCGGGTGCTATCTGCTCCTGCTCCTCGGTGCCGAGCAGGCCGCCGTCGCCGGCGTGCGGGTTGAGGCTCAGCACGGCGATCTTGGGACCGTCGATGCCGAAGTCCTGCGTCAGCGCCTTGCCGAAGTCCTCGATCTTGTTCAGGACGAGATCCTTGGTGATGGCGGCGGGGACGTCCTTGATTGGAAGGTGAGTGGTGGCCACGGCCACGCGCATCAGGTCGTTGAAGAGAATCATTAGAGCGCGGTCGCCTTCGCCGCCGAACTGCTTCTGCAGGTACTCGGTGTGGCCCATGGCGAACTCGTCGCTGTGGATGCACTGCTTGCAGACGGGAGCCGTGACCAGCGCGTCGATTTCCCCGGCGCGGAAGGCCTCGACGGCCATCTGCAGAGAGAGGAAAGCGGCGGCGCCTGACTCCTCGGTGGGCTTGCCCATGTCGACCTTGATTTCGTCGCTGGCAATGTTGACCAGGTTGACGACCCCGTCACGCGCCTGTGAGGCGGAGGCCACCTGGTTGGTGGGGAATGGCTCGGTGCCGAGCACCTTGCGGTAGTAGCCGATGAGCTTGGCCGAGCCGAAGATCACCGGGGTGCAGATTTCCGTGATGCGCTCGTCGGCCAGGGCCTTCATGATGACCTCGTAGCCGATGCCGTTTATGTCGCCGTGCGTTATGCCTATCTTTATCATTGGAATGTGCGTACGGACCCGGCATATGCGCCTGGGACCCTATCAAGGCACAAAGGTACGAATTTTTTCCCTAACGTCCCTCACCGGCCCCGAAATTCCTCCTCACTGCATCACCATCTCGCCAACGAGGACGAGGTCACCGCCGTCGGCAATCCACACGAGTGGTAGTCTCCGGCGGCCACGGAACGTATGCCCGAGGCAATCTTTACAGGTGAGAGACGGTCGGTCTTTGACGGGTCGCCGAGCCGACCGGTTTTGCGGAGACAAAAATAATTTGTTATTTTTGCACACTCAAACAGAAAGGCACGGATGAAAATCTTCACATCAGAGGTAATCAAGGCCCTCGACAAGGCCACCTGCGAGGCGCAGCGCATAAGCTCCATCGACCTGATGGAGCGGGCGGCGCAGGCCGTGGCGTGCGAGGTCATGGCCCGCTTCTACACCCGGCAGCGCATCGTCATCATCGCCGGTCCCGGCAACAACGGCGGCGACGCCCTAGCCGTCGCCCGCCTGCTCATAGAGCAGGGGTTTCCCAACGTCGAGACGTACCTGTTCAACGTCACCGGGCGCCTCAGCCACGACTGCCAGATCGAGCGCGAGCGCCTCGAGGCCATCGAGGGAGTCAACTTCACGGTGGTGGAGCGGGAGTTCGTGCCCCCCGTCCTGGGCCGCAGCGACGTCGTCATCGACGGCCTCTTCGGCGCCGGCCTGCGCCGCCCCCTCCAGGGCGGATTCGTCACCGTGGCCCGCTACATCAACTCCTCCAAGGCGTACGTCATCAGCATCGACATCCCATCGGGCCTGTTCGGAGAGTGGAACGACAAGACCATCACCCGCGACATGGTCCACGCCAGCCTCACCCTCTGCTTCCAGCAGCCGCGTCTGAGCTTCTTCTTCCCCGAGAACTCGGAAGCATTAGGTGAAGTGAAAATCCTCGACATCGACATCGACCACGACGCCATCCTCGCCACCCCCACCGACTACATATACGTGCAGGAGCGCAACATCCGTTCGCTGCTCCAGCCCCGCAACCCATTCACCGCCAAGCGCGACTACGGCTCGGTGCTTCTCTTCTGCGGCAGCGTGGGTATGCTCGGGGCGGCCATCCTGTCGGCACATGCCGCCCTGCGTGCCGGTGCCGGACTGGCCACCGTGCACAGCGCCGCCTACGGCATGATACCGCTCCAGACGGCCGTGCCCTGCGCCATGTTCGAGCCCGACCAGAACAACGCCATCATCACCGACATGCGTCTGCACCACGAACACCAGGCCATAGCCTGCGGCCCCGGCATCGGCACCGCCGACGCCACCGTCGACGCCCTCGAGGCACTGCTCAAGAATACCAAGACGCCACTGGTGCTCGACGCCGACGCCCTCAACTGCATCGCCAGGCGCCCGGCATTACTCTCTCTCCTTCCGCCCAAGACCGTCATCACCCCCCACGCCGGGGAGTTCGACCGCCTCTTCGGCGAGCACAACTGCGCCGAGGACCGCCTCCGCACGGCCGTCGAGAAGGCCAAGTACTACAACATCATCATCGTGCTCAAGGGGCACCACACCATGGTGGTGCGGCCCACCGGCAAGGTGCACATCAACTCCACCGGCAACGCGGGCATGGCCACGGCCGGCGCCGGCGACGTGCTGACGGGCGTCATCGCCGCATTCATCGCCCAGGGCTACCGCCAGGAGCGCGCCGCCTCCATGGGCGTCTACATCCACGGCCTGGCCGGCGACCTCGCCGCCGGCCAGATGGGCCAGTTCGGCGTCACCGCCGCCGACATCGCCGAGAACCTCGGCCGCGCAATATCAGCAATCCTAACCGACAAATAATCCGCTCCGATATGCGAAATCTCATAACCATCCTCGCCATACTGCTCGGACTCGGCGCCTCGGCCCAGCAGACGCGCCTGCTCACCCCCGACAAGTATTCCGACTACGGTCTCGTCTACGCACTTCCCAACACGGCCTTCGAGGTCGAGGTCACGGCCCGCCACACCGTGCGCCAGGCCGGCCCATTCCGCCAGTTCGCACCCAAGTACGTGGGCACCGACAATGTAATCACCGCCGACGCCGAGACGTGGGAAATCACCGGCGTGCGCCTGCGCACCTACGGCGTGGCCAACGACTCGGCCATCTACCGTATGCAGCTCAAGGCCGGGCAGCCCCTGACGCTCTGCGTGGCCGACGACGGCATGCTCCTCGGCGTCAACGCCGAAGTGGAGCCGGATGCCGGATGGGAACCCCTCGACAACCCCGAGCCGCTGCTCATGCCCTCCGCCACCGAGTATCTGCAATACGTCGGCGAAGAGTTCTCGTCGGCCCAGAGCGACGCCCGCCGCGCCGCCCTGCTCGCCGCCGGCCTCAACGAGGTGCGCCAGGCCCGCCTCGACCTCACACGCGGCACCGCCGACAACATGCCCACCGACGGCGCACAGCTCGACCTCATGCTCAAGTCGCTGACGCACCAGGAGGAGCTGCTGCTCAACGCCTTCCGCGGCCGCGAGATGACCGAGACGCGCTCCGCCCGCTTCACACTCGTGCCCACCGAGGAGGGCCGCTACGTGCTCGCCCGCCTCAACCCCTACACCGGATTCGTGAACCGCGACGACCTCTCCGGCACCCCCATCTACCTCGACATCAAGCAGCTTGAGGCCCCCGAAATCCCCAAGGACGAGAAAGGACAGGAGGCCAGACTCCCCCGCGACGGCGTGATGTACATGCTCCCCGGCACGGCACAGGTATCCCTTCAGTGGCAGGGCCGCGAACTCTTCTCCTCCACCACCGAGATGGCCCAGTATGGCATCCCATTCGCACTCGACCCGACCCTGTTCACCAACAAGAAGGCACCCGCCGCCGCCATATTCAACCCAGCCACCGGAGCGCTCCGCTCCCTCGGAGAAATGAAATAATACAGCTGAGAGAATGGAAGTACCCGCCCTCACCCTCAGCCAGTATGCGGCCCTGGTAAAGAACGCCGTGGCCTGCGACCGCAGCCTCTACGAGCGGTGGGTCACCGCCGAGCTCAGCGACGTGCGCGGCGCGACCCACTGCTACCTGGAGCTGCTGGAGAAGGATGCCCAGGGACGCACCGTCGCCAAGATGCGCGCCACCATCTGGGCCAACCGCTTCCACGCCATCGCCTACAAGTTCCAGGCCGCCACCGGCGCCACGCTCCGCTCCGGAATCAAGGTCATGGTGCGCGGCACCGCCAACTTCCACGAGCAGTTCGGCCTGGCCTTCAACGTCACCGACATCGACCCGCGCTACACCCTGGGCGACATGGAGCAGATACGGCGCGAAATCCTGATGCGCCTGCATGCCGAGGGCATCCTGCGCCTCAACGCCACGCGCCCCATGCCCATGGCGCCACAGCGCATCGCCGTCATCTCCGCCGCCGGGGCAGCCGGGTACCAGGACTTCCTCAACCAGCTCGCCAACAACCCCTACGGCCTGGTCTTCTACCCCGTGCTCTTCGAGGCCATCGTGCAGGGTGAACGCACCGCGCCCACCGTCATGGCCGCGCTGGAGAAGATAGAGACCGTGCCCGACGCCTTCGACTGCGTGGTGATCATCCGAGGGGGCGGCGCCACCACCGACCTCAACGGCTTCGACAACCTCGACCTGGCGCGCGCCGTGGCCCGCTGCGTGCTGCCCGTCATCGTCGGCATCGGCCACGAGCGCGACCGCACCGTGCTCGACGAAATCGCCCACACGCGAGTAAAGACGCCCACCGCCGCCGCCGAATGGCTCGTGGCCCAGGGCGCCGACACGCTGGGGCGCCTCGACAGCCTGGTGCGCACCATCGCCCAGACGGCGCAGGCTATAGTGGCCGGGTCGCGCCAGCAGCTCTCGCAGCTCGAGACGCACGTACACGCCATCGCCCAGCAGCGCCTGCGGCAGGCAGGCCAGCAGCTCGCCTCCGTGGCAGCCCTCATCCCCCAGCTCAGCCGCCACCGCCTCGGCCAGGCGGCCCAGCGTCTCGACGCCCTACAGGCCCAGCTCCCCACCGCCGGCAGCGCCACCCTGCGCGTACAGGCCCAGAAACTCGCATACCTGGCCACCATCCTGCGCGACGCCTCGGGCCGCCAGCTTCGCCAGGCCACCGAGCGCCTCGACCAGCTCGAGGCCCTGGCCAATGCCCTCAGCCCCCAGGCGACCCTGGCCCGAGGATATTCCCTGACGCTCGTCGACGGCCACGCCCTGCGCGACACCGCCGACCTGCGCCCAGGCCAGACCGTCACCACCCGCCTGGCCAGCGGCTCGTTCGACTCCACAGTAACCGACACACATCAATAATATACACAAATAATATACACAGACCTAACGTCGAGCTTCAGCTCGACGGCAATTGCAAAGTAGGTACGCACCCTGGTGCGTCCACTATCAATAAAACCTAAGATCAGAACATGGAACCGCAGACACCCACATACGCCCAGGCCATCGCCGAACTGGAAGGCATCCTGGCCAAGATGCAGTCGCCCGACTGCGACATCGACAACCTGGCGCGCTACGCCGCCCGCGCCATCGAGCTCCTCAAGCAGTGCCGCGCCAAGCTCACCACCTGCGACGAGCAGCTGCGCAAGAGCCTCGAAGCTCTCCCGCAGACCCTCTGAGGGTACCTCCCTCCGACGCTTTTTCACCATCATCCCGGGAGCGAAAAATTTTTTCTCGATTTTTTGCGCGTATGTCAGGATTTATTACTACCTTTGCGGGAATGTTTACCTGACCAGGCAGCTTCACTAATAAAAACACAACCATAACGAACCTCAATACCATTTGCCAACCGAAGCCCGAAGAGCATCAGCGATGACGCATCGAGGCGAAGACTACGACCCATGGATACAGAGAAGAAACCTAAACGTCCGCGTATCGGGGCCGCTCCCATGAGCAGCCCGATGGACGCCCCTCACTACGAGAAGGTCAACCACGGCGACGCCGAAGGCGACCGCCAGCCGTCCACCTCCCCCGTCGGATACCAGCCCCGCAGCTACCAGCAGCGCAGCGGCTATCCGCAGCAGACCTACCAGCCGCATCCCCGCACCAGCTACGCCCCCCAGCAGACCTACAAGCCGCAGGGCGAGGGCGCTCCCGAAAGCCAGCAGGCCGGCGCCGACGCACAGCCGCAGCCCTACTCCAACTATCGTCCGCACTACGACCGTCAGCCCGGCGGCTACCAGCCCCGCCAGCAGCAGGGCGGCTACTACCAGCAGCGTCCCCAGCAGGGCGGATACCAGCAGCGTGGCGGACAAGGCGGCTACCAGCCCCGTCAGCAGGGCGGTTACGCTCCTCGTCAGCAGGGCGGTTACGCTCCCCGTCAGCAGGGCGGTTACGCTCCCCGCCAGCAGGGCGGTTACGCTCCCCGCCAGCAGGGCGGTTACGCTCCCCGTCAGCAGGGCGGTTATGCTCCCCGTCAGCAGGGCGGTTACGCTCCCCGCCAGCAGGGCGGTTACCAGCAGCGGCCCCGCCAGGGCGGATACCCGCGCCAGCAGGGTCCACGCAACGGCTTCCCCCAGCAGCGCGCACAGCGCTTCACACCCCGTCCCAAGCAAATCGAATACACCATCGACATCCCGGATCCCGACAGCGAAATGCGCCTGAACAAGTACATGAGCAACGCCGGAATCTGCTCGCGCCGCGAGGCCGACGAGAAAATCCAGGCCGGAGCCGTGACCGTCAACGGCAAGGTTGTCACCGAGCTCGGCACCAAGATCAGGCCCGCCGACGTGGTGGAGTACGAAGGCAAGGTGGTGGTGCCCGAGCGCAAGTGCTACGTGCTGCTCAACAAGCCCAAGGACTGCGTCACCACCAGCGACGACCCGGGAGGCCGCACCACCGTGCTTGACATCGTCAAGAACGCCTGCGCCGAGCGCATCTACCCCGTAGGGCGCCTGGACCGCAACACCACCGGTGTGCTGCTGCTCACCAACGACGGCGACCTGGCATCCAAGCTCACCCATCCCAAGTTCGTCAAGAAAAAGATCTACCACGTGTGGACCGACAAGCCCATCGCCGAGGAGGACATGCAGCGCATCGCCGACGGCATAGAGCTCGACGACGGCGAAATCCACGCCGACGAGGTCAGCTACGTCTCCGAGACGGACCGCAAGCAGGCCGGCATCGAGATCCACAGCGGCCGCAACCGCATCGTACGCCGAATCTTCGAGTCGCTCGGCTACCGCGTCGTCAAGCTCGACCGCGTGTACTTCGCCGGCCTCACCAAGAAGAACCTGCCCCGCGGCAAGTGGCGCTACCTCTCGCAGGATGAGGTTAATCACTTGCGTCAGGGCTCCTTCGAATAACTTCGAGGGCGTTACCTCCGCCGAATAAATACCCGGGGCTGTGTCAAGATAACATTGGCGCAGCCCCGACAAAAGACTGAAATGAAAGAGATAAAGAGAACCACGGTCAGGGAACTGCTCGCCAACCCCTCGGAGTACGTCGGCAAGGAAGTCGACGTCAAGGGCTGGGTGCGCACCCGCCGCGGCAACAAGAACGTACAGTTCATAGCCCTCAACGACGGCTCCACCATAAAGAACCTGCAGATTGTCGTGGCCCTGGACCGCTTCACCGACGATGAGCTGCTCAAGCTCGTCACCACCGGGTCGGCCATCCACGCCCAGGGCCCGCTGGTGGAGAGTCAGGGCAAGGGCCAGACCGTGGAGCTGCAGGCCGACGACCTCCAGGTCTACGGCACCGCCGATTCCACCTACCCCCTCCAGAAGAAGGGCCACACCATGGAGTTCCTGCGCGAAAAGGCTCACCTGCGCCCCCGCACCAACACCTTCGGCGCCGTGCTCCGCATCCGCCACGCACTGGCCTTCGCCGTGCACGACTTCTTCAACTCCAAGGGCTTCAACTACTTCCACACCCCGCTCATCACCGCTTCCGACTGCGAGGGCGCCGGCGCACAGTTCCAGGTCACCACCCTGCCGCTCGACGAGCTTCCCCGCACCGAGGACGGACAGGTGGACTACAGCAAGGACTTCTTCGGCAAGATGGCGTCGCTGACCGTCTCCGGCCAGCTCGAAGGCGAGCTCGGAGCCACCGCCCTGGGCTGCATCTACACCTTCGGCCCCACCTTCCGCGCCGAGAACTCCAACACGCCCCGCCACCTCAGCGAGTTCTGGATGATCGAGCCGGAGATGGCATTCTACGAAATCGAGGACAACATGGACCTGGCCGAGGAGTTCATCAAGTACTGCATCGGCTACGCCCTCGAACATTGCGCCGACGACATACAGTTCCTCAACGACATGTTCGACAAGGGGCTGATAGAGCGCCTTAAGTTCGTGCTCCACAACGACTTCGTGCGCCTGCCCTACACCGAGGGCATCAAGATTCTCGAAGCCAGCGGCCGCAAGTTCGAGTTCCCCGTCTACTGGGGCGTCGACCTGGCCTCGGAACACGAGCGCTTCCTGGTGGAAGAGCATTTCAAGAAGCCCGTCATCCTGACGGACTATCCGAAGGAGATAAAAGCCTTCTACATGAAGCTCAACGACGACGGAAAGACCGTGCGCGCCATGGACGTGCTCTTCCCCGGTATCGGCGAGATCATCGGCGGCAGCCAGCGCGAGGAGGACTACGACAAGCTGAAGGCCCGCATGGACGAACTCGGCCTCAAGGGCATGGACTGGTACCTCGATACGCGCCGCTACGGCTCCGTGCCACACTCCGGCTTCGGACTGGGCTTCGAGCGCCTCGTCCTGTTCGTCACCGGAATGCAGAACATCCGCGACGTCATTCCCTTCCCCCGCTACCCCGGCAACTGCGAATACTAAGCCGCCCTCACCGCCGAGCTTCCGCTCGGCGGCAGCTCCAGAAATAACACCGCCTGGCACCGAGGCACACAGCCCGTGCCAGGCGGTGCTTTTATCTCAACTTTTTTCGCTAATTTTGCGACATGAAAGAAATAAGGTTGCGTTTTGTGACCGCGCTGCTGGCGGTGCTGTGCTGCCTGGCGGCACACGCCGAGCTCAAGGTCAGCGTCATCACCTGCTGGCCCGGCCAGGAGGTCTACGAGCTCTACGGCCACACCGCCCTCCGCATCCAGGGCACCGACAACCTCGGCGCTCCCTTCGACTCCGTCTGGAACTACGGCGTCTTCAACTACTCCGAGCCCAACTTCGTGGGCCGCTTCGTGATGGGCGAGATGATGTACCAGGTGGCCGGCTACCCCTTCGCCTGGTTCATGCCCGAATACGTCGGCGCCGGGCGGCGCGTCGAGGAGCAGACACTCGACCTTACCCAGCCGCAGGCCGAGGCCCTGCGCCACGCCCTACAGGTCAACTGCCTGCCGCAGAACCGCGTCTACCTATATGACTACGTCAAGGACAACTGCTCCACACGCGTGTGGGACAAGCTCGACTCCGCCGCCGGGGGCATCGAAATCCCTGCCGGACAGCCATATCCGACCTACCGCCAGGCCATGCGGGCCTTCCACAGCCACTACCCCTGGTACTCGCTGGGAATCGACCTGGCCCTGGCCTACCCCATCGACACAGCCATCAACAACGCCGACCAGCTATTCCTGCCGCTCGTGCTCCACGACAAGCTCGCCGGGGCAAAGCTCGCCGACGGACGCCCCGCCGTGGCTTCCACACAGGTGCTCAACAACGGAGTTCCCGACGCCACCCTCTCTCCCACACCCTGGTATGCCGGGCCCATCTTCGCCGGATGGCTGCTGCTGGCCTGCGCCCTCGCATACGTGGCCTACTGCTGGCGTTCGCGCCGACTGCTCAACTGGCTGGAAGCCATCTTCTTCGGCCTCGTAGGCGTGGCCGGGTGCGTGATTGCCTTCCTGGTGTTCGTATCCGTTCATCGAGCCGCCTCGCCGAACCTGCTGCTGACCTGGATCAATCCCCTGGCACTGCTCGTGCCGGCACTCATCTGGAACCGCCGCACACGCCCCGTGGCCGTCGCCTACATGATAGCGCAGGCCATAGCGCTGGCGTTCGTGGCCATTCTCTGGCCCTTCCAGACCCAATGCGGCAACCCCGCCATGCTCCCCGTGGCCCTGACAGAGCTCACCCTCAGCATCGCCTACGCCGGCCTATACCTCCAAAAACGCAACCGATGAAAAGCACACTCCGCCATATATTCCCGTTACTGCTCACCATACTCTCGGCTCTCGGCTCTCAGCTCTCAGCTTTTGCCGAACGCCCCCAGCTGGTGATCGGCATCGTGGCCGACCAGCTCCAGACCGACTACCTGCAAGACTTGCTGCCGCTCATGGGCCAGGGCGGCTTCAACCGCCTTTTCAAGCAGGGGATGGTGATTACCGACCTCGACTTCGGCGTCCCCTCCACCGACGCCGCCTCGGCGGTCGCCGAGATCTACACCGGCGCGTGGCCCTCACAGACGGGCGTGACGGGGCGGCACCAGTTCGACCGCCGCACCCGCCGCCTCGTGCCCGCCCTGCTCGACGGCAACACCTACACCCCGGCCCAGCTGCGCCTGTCGACCATCACCGACGAGCTCGTGATCGACGGCCAGCGCTTCGGCAAGGTCTACTCACTGGCCGCCGACCCACAGGTGGCCGTGCTCATGGGAGGCCACGAGCCCGCCTCCGCCGCCTGGATCGACCCCAACACCGGCCAGTGGGCCACCGCCCCCTACTACACAGGCGCCCTACCCGCGCCCCTGGCCATGCGCAACCTCCGCCGACCTCTCCGCGCCCGCCTCGACACCATGCTCTGGAAGCCCCTGCTCGACGTCAGCCGATACCCCGGCCTCCCACCCCAGAAGAAATACTACGCCTTCAGCCACGGCTTCCGCTCAACTGACCGCGACGTCTTCAGCCGCTTCGCCCTCACACCCATGGGCAACCGCGAAGTCACCGACGCCGCCCTACAGTACATCACCGAACTCAAGCCGGGCCACGGAAAGGGGACCATCGACATGCTCAACGTCGGCTACTCCCTGGCCCCCTACACACAGACCAAGGACGGTGACTACCGCCTCGAACTCATGGACGCCTACCTGCGCCTGGACCGCGACCTGGAACGCCTGCTCAACACCGTTGACCGCGAGGTGGGACTCGACAAGACGGTCGTATTCCTCGTCTCCACCGGCCACTTCGACAACGACGCCCGCCCGTCGGACACCTACCGCATCCCCGGCGGCGAGTTCAGCACCAAGCGCGCCGCCGCCCTGCTTAACTCCTTCCTCGGCGCCCGCTACGGCTCGGCCGACTACGTCGCCGGCATCGCCGGCACACACGTCTATCTCAACGAAAAAGCCCTGTCGGCCATCACCTCCCGCCAATCTCTCAGCTCTCAGCCCTCAGCTCTCAGCTCGACCCCGCTACAGGAGGCCCGCGACTTCCTCTGCCGCATGGACGGCATCGCGGCCGTGCAGACCGTCAGCGACATCCTCTCCGGCACCACCGACGCCCTGGAGGAGGCCAGCCGCGCCCTCGACCCGCGCACGGCCGGCGACCTCATCATCAACGTACAGCCCGGCTGGACCCTTGTCGACGACTACGCCACGCCCGTGACGCGCACTGCAATGCGCCGCTCCTCCCCCGCCACCCCCGCCGTCATCCTCTCGCCAACCCTAACGCCGACCACCATCACCGACCCCGTCTCCGCCCTGCGCCTGGCACCCACCCTATCGCGCCTGCTCCGCCTCCCGGCTCCCGACGGCGCCGCCGCCCGCTCACTCCCACTCCCCAGGCGACAATAAAAAAGTGCGCCACTTGCATTGGCACACCTGATACCTAACGCGGAAAATCAACCGTGGTCAACCGCTGATCTCAACGTCGACACCCATCTTACGGGCAAGTGACGGAGAGACGACCTTCACCGACGTATCGGGGATGTTCCACGTGTTCAGAAAAGGTCGCATCTCCTGCTTTAGCTTATCCTGATGACCGGGGAATCTGGCCTTGTCAATTCCACCAGGCAGGTTGAGAATCAGCACAAACTGCAACTTATCGAAATCCAACGCCTTCACCGGTAGGCCAACCTGGCTCTTCCCAGAAATTCCGTGATGTCCTTCAAGCAATGCCTTCAATGCGCTGAATGAATCAACGAATTTCTTTGTGATGTCACGCCAGTACACCTGCAAATTGTCGTAGACTCGCCAGCCTTCGGGTCTGCACTTCAACTCTCCTCGCACGCTCAACGGCGCGGATTTCTTGGCCTCGATAAAGCAGACCGTATCCTGGCAGACGGCCACGCACTCGCACGACATGTTGTTATTAGTGCTCCCCTTGCAAGGTGACTTCATAAGAGGGTCTTGTTCGATACGGAAACAGCGCCCGTCGTCGAAACTGAACGTCATGCCCGACTCCTCGAAGGTTATCATAGCCCGATTTCCTCCTCGTAGAGGCGTATGGATTCGTCGATAATCGGGTTTTCCGGCATTCCTTCCCGCAAATCGAATATTGAGGCCATGCCGTCGTTGCCGCAGTCAAAGGAGACGACGGGAACAGACATTCTTTTCTGGTGCGCAAGCAGATACAGCTTCTTTATCACGAAATACGAATGGCTGGCGATGAAGAATTGTACGCCCGCCTCGGCCAAAGCGGCTACAATGTCCAGCAGGCCAATAAGGAGGCGAGGGTGCAGACCGGCTTCCGGTTCGTCGATAAAGACAAGCGATTCTCTGCTGAGGTAGTGATTGCCGATAAGAGTGTCGAAAATGGCCAGTTTCTTTGTCCCCTCGGAAGTGACGCTGATATCGAAGACCATCTTGCCCTGCTCGTACTCCCAAAGCTTCTTATCCTTGTTGAATCGGATGCGGCCGCCAAGGACATTCCCAAGGCTCTCACGTGCCCTTGCGAACCCCTGAGCCAACTTGCCCTTGATGGGTGGAGTAAGGGCAGCCGCCAAATCGTAGTAAGTGTCGTCGAAGCCGAACTCCATCCGCTGCTCGCGATTGAACTTTATCACATCCAGCAGCGACAGCACCTCCTTTGCCGGAATGAAAACGGAATTGCTGGACCTGGCGGGGCAGCTATCTACGACATTGTTGATTTTAGTCACCGTATCGGCACCGAACGAGAAACTAAACTTTCCGCCACCCTTATCCGCCATGGCAAAAGAGAGCGGGCCGTGTACAGGTTTACGCACGAGTACCCCTAGGCGCTCCACCTCGAAAAGCCAGCGCAATTTCCGGGCAAGCATTTCACTGGCAGACAAATTATTCTTACCGCGTCCTGTCAGCTCGACTGTGCGCTGAACTGCATAAAGAGACTTGAGCAAAAAAGTCTTGCCCGAACGGTTAGGTCCTATAAGCAGATTAATATTGCTGAAAGCATCCACCTTCAGTTCGGAAATAGGTCCAAAATTCTTCAGTTCTGCCGATGCTATCATGAGTATCTTTGATTACGGACTCTCTCGAAATCCTTGCAGCCACAAAATTAGTGAAAAATATCCTTATGGCAAAACATTCCTCTTCTTTTCGATAATATCCAAATGCTGCAGTGTGAACCTGGTGCGGTTTTTGCTGTTTTATGGGTGGAAGTACGCAGAATTTGCGCACTCACGCTAAAATTACTATCTTTGCAGACAATTTTGGCCCGAAGCCAAAGCCGGTCCACCGGCAGGTCCGGAAGGCCCCGACACACTAAACCGACAAATGGGAATAGGCACAATACTCAAGAAAATCCTCGGCGACCAGAGCGAACGCGCCGTTCGCCCTCTGTGGAAACGCGTCAACGAGGAAATCAACCCCATCAGCGCCGAGCTGGTTAACCTCTCTAACGACGAACTGCGCGCCCGCGTCGACGCCGTGCGCGACGACATCCGCGGCGAGGCACAGCAGTACACAGACCGCATTGCCGAGATCCGCGCCGAAATCGAGACGCTCGACTACGACAAGCGCGACCCACTGTGGAAGGAAATCGACTCCCTGCGCGAAGAGAAGTTCGACATGTACGCCCGCAAGCTCGACCAGGCCCTCCCCGAAGTCTTCGCCATCGTCAAGGAGACCGCCCGCCGCTTCAAGGAGAACGACACCATCGAGGTCACCGCCACCGACGCCGACCGACAGCTCGCCGCCGACGGCAAGGACTTCATCACCATCGACGGCGACATGGCCGTCTACAAAAACGAATGGGTGGCCGGCGGCAACCTCACCAAGTGGGACATGGTTCACTACGACGTCCAGCTCATCGGCGGCCAGGTGCTCCACGGCATCCTCCAGGGCGACAAGGTCTCCAACAACATCGCCGAGATGGCTACCGGCGAGGGCAAGACACTCGTGGCCACCCTCCCCGTCTTCCTCAACGCCCTCACAGGCGAAGGCGTCCACGTCGTCACCGTCAACGACTACCTGGCCAAGCGCGACTCCGAGTGGATGGGCCCGCTCTACCAGTTCCACGGCCTCACTGTCGCCTGCATCGACAAGACCAAGCCCAACAGCAAGGAGCGCCGCGCCGCCTACAACTGCGACATCACCTTCGGCACCAACAACGAGTTCGGCTTCGACTACCTGCGCGACAACATGGCGCTCATGACCGAGGACCTCGTGCAGCGCCACGAGCACTACTACGCCATCGTCGACGAAGTCGACTCCGTGCTCATAGACGACGCCCGTACCCCCCTCATCATCTCCGGACCCGTCCCCAAGGGCGACGACCAGATGTTCGCAGAGTTCAAGCCCAACGTCGAGAAGCTCTACAACGCCCAGCGCAAGCTCGCCCAGAACCTGCTCGTCGAATCCAGGAACAAGATAACCGCCGCCCTCAGCGGCGACCCCGACCAGATTGCCAAGTATGACGAACGTTCGCCCGAAGAGAAGGCAAAGGGCCCTCTCAAGGCCAACGACCTTCTCGAAGACGGCGGCCTCGCGCTCTTCCGCGTCTACAAGGGCCTGCCCAAGTACCAGCCCCTCATCCGCTACCTCAGCGAGGAGGGCATCAAGCAGATCCTGCTCAAGGTCGAGGCCAAGTACATGGCCGACAACAACAAGGAGATGCCCAAGGCCGTGGAGCCCCTCTTCTTCGTCATCGACGAGAAGAACCATTCCATCGAGCTCACCGACAAGGGCATCGACATCCTCTCCGGCACCAACCAGGACCCCGAATTCTTCATCCTGCCCGACATCGCCGCCCAGCTCTCCGCCGTCGAGAACGAAGACCTCTCCGACGAGCAGAAGCAGGAACGCAAGGACGAGCTGCTGCAGAACTACTCCATCAAGTCCGAGCGCGTGCACACCGTCAACCAGCTCCTCAAGGCATACACCCTGTTCGACATCAATGTGGAGTACGTCATCGACGACGGCAAGATCAAGATCGTGGACGAGCAGACGGGCCGCATCATGGAGGGGCGCCGCTACTCCGACGGCCTGCACCAGGCCATCGAGGCCAAGGAGGGCGTCAAGGTCGAGGCCGCCACGCAGACCTACGCCACCATCACCCTCCAGAACTACTTCCGCATGTACCGCAAGCTCGCGGGCATGACCGGCACCGCCATGACCGAGGCCGGCGAGTTCTACGACATCTACAAGCTCGAGGTCGTGGAGATTCCTACCAACCGCCCCGTCATCCGCAACGACCAGAACGACCGCGTGTACCGCACCAAGAAAGAGAAGTACAACGCCGTCATCGACGAGATACAGGCCATGATCGAGATCGGGCGCCCGGTGCTCGTGGGCACCACCTCCGTCGAGATCTCCGAGCTGCTGAGCCGCATGCTCCAGCTGCGCAAGATACCGCACCAGGTGCTCAACGCCAAACTCCACCAGAAAGAGGCCGAGATCGTGGCCCACGCCGGCGAGAAGGGCATGGTCACCATCGCCACCAACATGGCAGGCCGCGGCACCGACATCAAGCTCGCCCCCGAGGTCAAGGAGGCCGGCGGCCTGGCCATCATCGGCACCGAGCGCCACGAGTCCCGCCGCGTCGACCGCCAGCTCCGAGGCCGCGCCGGCCGACAGGGAGACCCCGGCAGCTCTGTCTTCTTCGTATCCTTCGAGGATACCGTCATGCGACTCTTCGCCAACGAGCGCATCGTCAAGACCCTCGACCGCCTCGGCTTCAAGGAGGGTGACATGATTGATTCCAAGATGGTCACCAAGTCCATCGAGAACGCCCAGAAGCGCGTCGAGGAGAACAACTTCGGCATCCGCAAGCGCCTGGTGGAATACGACGACGTGATGAACGCCCAGCGCAAGGGCGTCTACGGCCGCCGCCAGAACGCCCTCAAGGGCGAGCGCGTAGGCTCCGACATCGCCAACATGATTTACGAGACCGCCGAGGAAATCACCGGCCGCGCCTCGGACTTCGACACCCTGCAGGAAGAAACCCGCAAGGTGCTCTCCCTCGACGTCCCCATCACCGCCGAAGAGTACCCCCACCTCGACCCCTCCGACATCACCGCCCGCATCGCCGAGGCCGCCATGGCCGACTTCAACCGCAAGAAAGAGAAGATGGCCCAGGGCGCCATGCCATACATCAAGGACTTCGTCGAGCTCCAGGGCGCAACGGGCCTCGTCGGAGTGCCCGTCACCGACGGCAAGCGAGTCTACAACATCCGCTTCGACATCACCGAGGCGTACAACAACAACTGCTCGTCGCTGAGCAAGTCGTGGGAGAAGGCCGTGCTGCTTAGCTCCATCGACCGCGCCTGGCAGGAACAGCTCCGCGAGATGGACGAGCTGCGCAAGTCCGTGCAGAATGCCAGCTACGAGCAGAAGGACCCCCTGGTAATCTACAAGCTCGAAGCCTACGAGCTGTGGAAGAAGATGCTTTGGGACATGAACACCAAGTCCGTGTCGACGCTGCTCCGCGGCAAGCTCGCCGTGCCCGACTACGAGGAGGCCAAGGCCCAGGCCGAAGCCGCCCGCGCCGCCGAAGAGGAGGCCCGCGCCCAGGCCGAGGCCGCACGGCCCCGCCAGGCACTCCGACGCGAGTACTCCGCTGCCCCCGCCTCCAACCCCTACGCCGGATACTCCACCACACGCGACGACTACGAGACCAACCAGCGCAAAGCCATGCAAAGCAGCTACTCGGCGCAGCACCAGCAGCCCTCGCGCACACCCATCAAGAACGCCCAGCCCAAGGTGGGCCGCAACGACCCCTGTCCCTGCGGCTCCGGCAAGAAGTACAAGAACTGCCACGGCCGCGGCCAGTAGGAACCCACCCGCCATACCATACCCACAACGACAAGGTGTGCCTTATATCGGGGCACACCTTGTCGCTCCACTATCACCTGCCCACGGTTTTTGCCATTCGGAAATAAAACCTTATCTTTGTAAATAATTAATGGCTCGAATGAAACGACAGCTCACCCACATAGACTGCTTTGCAGGACCCGGAGGCATATGCACGGGACTTGCAGCGGCCGGTTTTGACACAAAAGTTGCCATAGAGTACATAAAGAGTTGTTGCGATACATATTCGGCCAACCATCCCGGCGTGAAAGTGATTCACTCAGATATCAGAGAGGTAGCCGCAGATGACATTCTCCCATATATTCCCCAGGACGGAGTGGATTTGGTTACGTCAGGCATGCCGTGTGAAACATTCTCCACCGCAGGCAACACTTCGCGCTCATTCTACGATGACCGGCAATTCCTTTTTCGCGAGGGTATCAGAATCGCAAAAATCTCTAACGCAAAAATGATATTGTTCGAGAATGTGCCCGGCATCACATCCAAAACAGTTGCCAAAGGCGAAAAGACTCGAATTGTAGACGTGCTGAAAAAGGAACTTACAGAAGCTGGATACACCAAGTTTATCGAAGTGATACTTGATGCGACTAAATTCGGGGTTCCTCAAAAAAGAAACAGGTTTTTCATTCTGGCGACAAGGAAAGACTGGGCACTGTTTGCTCCCAATCCTAATTGCGACAAGGCCGTAACTGTAAAAGAAGCACTATGCGATTTACCGAATGTAGAGCCAAATTCCGGCACAGACGCAAAAGAATATACCAGCGAGACGTCACACTTTTCCCGACTGATGCGAAATCGCACTTTCTGGAGAAGGGAGGGATTTGACGATGGCCTGTCCTTGCAGACGTCAATGAAACATAGAGCCTGCACCATAAAGCGATTCTCGCTACTGAAACAGGGAGAAGGACTGAAAGACCTGTTTGAACGATACACAGGCGAAGAGAGATCCGAACTTCAGCGCCAAAGGATTCTCCCGAAAAAACTGTTCATAAAACGAAATGTCAGACTCAAGCTTGACGAACCTTCGAGTACGGTGACCAGCCATTGCCTTGAAGAGTTTGTGCACCCTCTCTATGACCGAGCTCTGACAGTAAGAGAATGCGCAAGATTACAGTCTTTCCCCGACTCATACATTTTCGAGGGACCGTTCCTGGTTCCTCACATAGACCGTACCGTCCAGGACAAGTACGAACAGATAGGGGATGCCGTCCCGCCTCTGCTTGCCTACGCATGGGGTGTCACAATATCACAAATTTTTGACAACTATGACAGATAAAATCTTCCAATACTGCAAACGTGTCTATACTTCCACATACCGAAAGGCATATGCAGACTTCCTAAAGGGCAAAACAGCATCTGACAAGACACGACAGGCCGCGGAACAGTTCGCTCAAAAGCTGTCAATCAGGGCTTCTTTGAAGGAAGGCGTCTCACGGTTTCCCGATGACGATGTTGCAAATATATGGAGAGGCGTATATAAGGTGCATATTTTCCGCAAATCAGGCATTAACGTAGACGAACAGACTGTGGCCAAAGTCATCAGTGCAGAACAAAGCTGGCGCAAATCCAGTGGCCACGCATTCGAAGAACTGATAAAAGAGCTGGCAAATCTGTCACTGCAGGGAACGAATGTCGCGATTCTTCTTCAGAAGGATTTGAATCTTCTGATAAAGGCCGGTGAAATCGCCAATGAGCCGCGAGACATAGCGTGGATAGAAAAACAAATCAGGGCATCCATCTTTGACCTTTACGCCATAGTGGAAAAAGAGGACAAGCAATATGTCTTCGGGTGCATTCAGAGCAAGACATCCATCAGAGACCGTGTCACGAGAGACCGCGAACCGTCAATGCACGCCATGCAGTCGTTTTTCTGGAGCGCATGTATCGCCTTGGACGGAGAGTTCCTACGTATGCCTAAATTCGTAGGCATGGTAAACGGAGGCACACAGGAATTTCCCGAAAACGGATGGCATGGCATGTACGTGCTGTCGGAGATAGTCGCCGAAGACCGTATATACAAAAGCGGCTTCGACCTTGCCCTCTTTACCGAACACGCGAAGGAAGCGGCAAAGTATTGGCTTTCCCAACGCCAATGGTTCAACCTTGAATGGAAGGCAACCATGCCACAGTGAATTTTGTAGTAACGCGAGTTCGGGATAAGGAGTGAGATGAGAGTGTTGCAAAATCCGGCGAATCGTAGGGCTGCACCCTGGTGCAGCCCTACAATTTGACCGAAATTTTGAATTTTGACACACCCCCATTGCGGTTAACAGACGGTAGGTTCAAAGGGTGAGGTTGGCCATCTCGATGGCGGCGGCGGCGGCTTCGGAGCCTTTGTTGCCAAGGGAGCCGCCGGCGCGGTCGAGGGCCTGCTGGAGGTTGTCGACCGTCAGGACGCCGAAGATGACGGGAACAGTGCCGGCGGCGTTGAGGCGCGCCACACCGGTGGCGGCGATCTGGCATACGTAGTCGAAGTGGGGAGTGTCGCCACGGATGACGCAGCCGATGACGATGACGGCGTTGTACTTGCCGTTGGACTGTGCGCGGGCGGCGGCGTAGACGAGCTCCACGGTACCCGGCACGCGCACCACTTCGATGCTGTTGGGTCCGAGGCCGACGGAACGGAAAGATGTCATGGCGCCGTCGAGGAGCGCATCGGTGATGTTGTCGTTCCAGCGTGCCACTACTACGGCACAGCGGAATCCGGGCTTGGGCGACGGCATGGCGAGCGTCTGCCCGGCTGTGTTGAGAATAGTTGACATGATTTTTTTAGCCGAGAGCTGAGAGACTGCCGATACGCTGGTGGCATTGTCCCACTCTCGGCTCCCAGCTATTTGTTTTTGTCGGCGATGGGGAGAATCGTCTCGTCCTTGCTTACGATTACCTCGTTGTTGGGTTCTGGTTCCTTGGCCTTGGCGGGCTTGCGGCCCTTGAGGCCGAGGCGGTGGAGGAATGCCTTCCAGATAGGCTCGCGCTCGATGTCGGCGTCGATGACCTCGATTAGGGCGAGGATGTCCTCCTCGAGCTCGATGGTGCCCAGGGCGATGGCGTGAGGCAGCAGGGCCTCGAGCAGGCGCTTGGCGCGGGGACGCATGGCGCGGACGCGCATCATGATCTCGGCCATGTCCAGGCTCATCTTGACTTCCTTGCGGGTGATGCGGCCCGAGCGGCGCTTGGAGTACTTGATGGCCTCGGTGTAGAACTTGAGGGCGGCGCGGTAGTCGCCGGAGGCGGCAAGCAGCTCGGCGACCTTGCGCAGCGACTCGACGAGCTTCTCGGTGGCGGCGGCCATGCCGGAGTTCACTTTCTCGTACAGGGAGGCCGTCTGGAGCTCCTGGCGGGCGAGCATGTCCATGGCCTTGCGGCGGGAGCGGAGGATGCGGGTGCTCAGGTCCATGGCCAGGATGTGCATGGCGCCGAATTTCTCGGAGTCCTTCTTGACCAGTACGCCGAGGACCTTGAAGAGGATGTCGAGCTCCTTCTCGCTCTGTCGGTAGTCCTTGAGGGTATAGTGTATTTCGGCAAGGTCGAAGAGGAGGGCGACGAGAGCCTGGCGGAAAGAGTCGGACTCGTAGTCGGGATGCGCGCGGAGCTCGCGGAGACCTTCGACTACGCGCTCCAGAGCGTCGCGGTAGCGCTGCTCGGCCACCAGCTGGGCAGTGACGCGGCGTATTCCTTCCACTTCTTTGAGAACGCGATGGGCTTCGCTGTCGCGTTTCTCGCCCATGGTCAGTATAAGATCGTTGAGAAGCATATATCTTTCTTTTCTTTAGTTGAATTGTAGGGATGCACCCTGGTGCATCCGCAAGAGGTGGACGGATGCACCAGGGTGCATCCCTACATCCCTCTACCGTTGTCAGCAGTTCGCGGCTTTCTTGGCGGCGGAGCCGAGGTATCCGCCGTGGTGGCGCAGGGCATAGTCGTGGGCGGTCAGGCCGATGGCGGTCATGGTGGCCACCACCAGCACGTCGCCCATCACCGTCATCTGAGTGGTGGAGACGGTGGGTGTCAGACCCAGGGGGCAGACCTCGGGGGCGCCCCCGGTGTGCAGGCACACGTCGGCTTCCTGCGCCAGCGGACTGCGGTCGTTTCCCGTTATAACAATCAAGGGCACGTCAGGGTTCAGTCGGCGTGCCAGGTCCACAAGCTCCACTATCTCGCGGGTCTTGCCGGAGTTGGAGAGGAGGAGCAGCAGGTCGTCGGCCTGGAGTATTCCGAGGTCGCCGTGCTGTGCCTCGGCGGGGTGGAGGAAGACGGCCGGGGTGCCGGTGGAGCAGAACGTGGTGGCGATGTTCATGGCGATCTGGCCACACTTGCCCATGCCACTGACCACGAGCTTGCCGTGGCGGCGGTGCACGTGCTCCAGTATCAGTCGCAGGGCCTGCTCATAGCCCTGCGAGGCGGGAATGGAAGCCACGGCCGCGCTCTCGGCGGCGATGATGCGGCTGAAGAGGGCCGCGGTGTCTATGTTGTGGGTGGTGTTCATATTTTGAGGGGTATCGCCGAGCCGAAGCTCGACGGCAATTGCAGAGTAAATGTTTCGGCCGCACGATCCGTGCGACCCTACAGCTTTCAGATGCGGCACTGGTTGCGCTCTAAGGCGTTGATACCGTCGCGGGCGCGGTCGGAGATTTCGACGGTGACGCCCAGGTCGGGGTCGTAGCTGACCATGACGGTGCGACACACGGCCTTGACCTGCAGGTTGGAGGCGTTGACCATGACCTGCTCCAGGGTGAAGGCACGCTTGCCCAGCTTGATGCAGCGGGTGTAGATCTCTATCGGCTCGCCGTAGTAGGCGGAGGCTATGAAGTCGCAGTCGATGTTGGCGATGACGGTCTCCACCCTCCGCCAGTCGATGTCGCCGCGCATGACCTGCTGCAGGTACTGGGCCTTGGCGGTGTCGAACAGCGAGAAGTACTGCACATTGTTGAGATGGCCGAGGATGTCGATGTCATTGAAACGAATCTGCACCTCGGCACGTGCGTGGTAGAGCGATGGGTCGAACTGGAAATCGGGTTTCTGTGTCATACGAAGCGTATGTGTTTGATGACTTCGGCACCGCACTGCTCGTTGATGCGGGCGATGAGGGTGCCGGAGTTTATGAGAATCTCCTGCCGGAGCACGGGGATGTCGCAATGTATGTGGAGAGTGCCGCGGTCTATGTCGAGGGCCTGCGCCTGCCGGGCTACAGCCTCACCGGCGATCTGTGGCCAGAGGGCGACGGCCTGGCGCTGCGTCAGGCGCGAACGGAGGCGGCGGCTGTCCATGATGCCGTCGAGCACGGAGGCGAGCGTTACGGGATGAGTACGTTTCATGTCCGTGTCAGATTCGTGCGAAGGCGCCGTTTTCGGCCTGAAAGAGGAGATGGCCGTCGATGCCTGACAGTATGCGGTCGAGGTGCTCGCGGTTGGTGTCGGTGATGAAGATCTGGCCGAAGCCGGAGTCGGGTCCGACGACGGAGAGGATGTGCTCCACACGGGAGGCGTCGAGCTTGTCGAAGATGTCGTCGAGCAGCAGGATGGGAGTCTCGCCGCGAGCCTGGCGCAGGTAGTCGAACACGGCCAGCTTCAGGGCCACCGTAAAGGTCTTGAGCTGCCCCTGGCTGCCTATTCCGCGCAGCAGATGGTCGCCGAGCATGGCCTCGAGGTCGTCGCGGTGCACACCCTGGGAGGTGTAGCCGAGGATGGCGTCACGCTGGCGGTGACTCTCGAGGATTTCAGGCATGGCGGCGTCGTTGAGGGCGGACCTGTAGCGGATGGCGACGTCGTCGGCGCCGGCCGAGAGCGCCCGGTGGTAACGGCTGAAGATGGGCGCGAGCGCCTCGGCCCACTGCCGGCGGACGGAGTGTATGGCGGCGGCGGCCTGGCACAGGGGCTGCTCCACGCTCTCGTAGAGCAGGGCGTCGCGGATGCCGGAGCGGAGCATGCGGTTGCGGCTCTCCAGCGACCGAGTGTAGTGCATGAGGTGCTGGAGGTAGGCGCCGTCGGCCTGCGAGATCACCATGTCCATGAAGCGGCGGCGCTCCTGTCCGGCGCCGAGCACTATGGCGGTGTCCTGCGGGGCGACGAGCACCAGGGGCAGGCGGCCGATGTGGGCGGCGATGCGGGGATACTCCTTGCCATCGGCGCGCACGGACTTGCGGCGGCCGCGCGTCATGCCCACCGACAGGCTGAGGGTGGTGCCGCTGTCGGCCAGGTAGTCGCCCTTGAGCAGGGTCGTCTCCTGGCCGTGGCGCATGAACTCGCTGTCCGGGAGGACCCGAAATCCGCGCATGAAACTCATGAAGTGGACGGCCTCGAGCAGGTTGCTCTTGCCCATGGCGTTGCGGCCCAGGACGCAGTTCACCTTGGGCGAGAAGTCGAGCCTCGCCTCGGCGATGTTCTTGAAGTTGAGAATCTCGGCGCCGCGCAGTACCATGACAGGTCAGAGTTTCTTGCCGTAGGCGAGGTCGCCGGCGTCGCCCAGACCTGGGACGATGTATGAGTGGGCGTTGATTTCGGGGTCGATGGCGCCGCACCATATGGTGGTCTTCTCCTGCGGGAAGACGCCGGCGACGTAGTCGACGGCCTGGCGGGAGGCGATGACGGAGGCGACGTGGATGTGGGCCGGCTCTCCCTTGCCGAGCAGCGCGCGGTAGGCGAGCTCCATGCTGGCGCCGGTGGCAAGCATGGGGTCGGCGATTACCAGCGTCTTGCCCTCGATGTCGGGGGATGCGAGGTATTCGATGAGGACGTCGAAGGTGTAGCCCTTCTCCTTGTAGCGGCGGTAGGCGCTCACAAAAGCGTTCTCAGCGTAGTCGAAGTAGCTCAGGAAGCCCTGGTGGAATGGTATTCCGGCGCGCATGATTGTGGCGAGCACGGGTTCCTGGGCGGGACGACGGCAGCGGGCGGTGCCGAGGGGCGTCTCGACGTCGCTCTCCACGTATTCCAGGCGGTGGCTGATCTCGTAGGCCATGATCTGGCCGATGCGTTCCAGGTTGGTGCGGAAGCGCAGCGGGTCGGCCTGGATGCGCACGTCGCGCAGCTCCGCCATATAGACGTTGACGAGGCTCGGACGGTCCTCGAAGTTGATAATCTCAATCATTGCCGCAAAATTACTAAAAAATGCACAAAGCACAATGCACATTGCACGGAAAAACGTTGTGGACGCTTCCGCGCAATGGACACAACTTTTTCAGGGCGGTCCTTATCCCGAACTCGCGTTATTAAGCAAGCTCTTAAAATGACGGCTTCCACGAAAAACACCGCGCTCCGGAAAGGAACGCGGTGGCGTTGATTCATGGTATGTCTTGTCGGATTTTACGGCACCATCACCTTGCGGGTGAGACGGCCGTAGCGGACAATGTATATTCCTTTTGCCAAGGAAGCAGGGTTCATGCGCATGCCGTAGAGGTTGTAGACCTCGGCACCATCCGGAACTTCCATTGCGCCCGGCATCATGGTAATGGGCATTTCGGCGTCTTCGGCGCTGATTGCATTCACGCCAAGGGTGATGGAATTGAACTGTTTCCATACGTCGGCTGTGCGGTAAGCCGAGGCAGCCTCATGGCGTACTACCAGAGTGGTCTTGGCGAGGACGTCGGCATCGAAAGTGGTGGAGTCTACGGTGGGCGGAGTGATGGCGTTAACGCGCAGGGTCTTGAGGTTGGTGCAGCTTACGAAACAGAGCGTTCCGATTTTGGAGACGTTGGAACGCAGGGTTACGGAAGGCAGCTTTGAGCAGCCGTTGAAGACCTGGTTGCCGAGCGATGCTACGGCACGGGGAATGTATACGGAATCCAGCGAGGTGCAGTTCTTGAAGGTGAAGTTGGGCAGCATGGTCAGCTTTTCGGGCAGAATCACCCTCTTGATGTTTGAGCATCCGAAGAAGGTGGACTGTCCCATGGTGGCGATGTTCGGGCCGAAGGTTACGGAGTCGAGCGCCGTGCAGTTGTTGAAGGTGCCGGCACCTAAGGTTGTGAGCTTGGACGGCAGCTTGACATAGCGGAGCGCTGTGCAGTTCAGGAAGATGGTGCCACCGAGCGAGGTGAGGCTTTCGGGCAGGTTCACTTCGGTAAGGGCTGAGCAGCCTGAGAAAGTGCTGCCACCGATGGTGGTGAGGCCCTCAGGCAGCTTGACGCTCTTGAGCGCCGTGCAGCGCATGAAAGTGGAACCTTTCAGCTCTTTTATGTATGAGGGAACGGTGAAGGTTGTCAGCGCCGTGCAGCCTGCCAGTAAAGACATGGGAATCACGGTGATGTTCTGCGGAAGTGCCACTTCGGTGAGCTTCGGGTTGTTCTGCAGGATGCCGGAACTGGCGAGCTTGCACTTCGCTACTTTGGGGAACGTAATCTTAGTCATGTTCGGGCAAGAGGCGAAAGCCGTAGAGCCAACGAGATCCATGGTGTCGGGGAGTACTACTTCGGTAAGTCCGCGGCACTCCATGAAGCCCTGGAGGTCAATGCTTTTCAGGCTCTTGGGGAAGGTGAACTTGACGGCGGTGTTGCGGAAGGCGGCACCTTTTATGGTTACTACGTTGGGGAAGGCCGCGGTGGTGAGGCTGGTATCGTTGAGGAACACGGACTCCATGATGAGAGTCACCTTGTCGCCGCCGTTGACTTTCTGCAGCTTAGGGCTGGAACCGAACGCGGAATTGCCGAGGTAGTTGACGCTGTCGCCAAGAGTCGCCTCCGTCATCTTGTCGCAATAGGCGAAGGCGAGGTTCTCCACACGCTGGATTCGCGGGGGGATAGTCACGGTGGTGAGGGGTGTGTACTCGAAGCATCCTTCCTTGAGCATGCGGAGTCCCTGCGGAAGGGTCACTGCCGGGAGGGAAGACTTGCGGAAGGCGTAGTTGTTTATCACCAGCACGGAGGCGGGGATTGTCACCGAAGTTATGCCCGTGGCGCCGTCGAAGGCATAACAGCCTATCTCCACAACCTTGTACTCCTTGCCATCTATTGTGGCTGTGGCCGGAATGTTGACGGCGCCGGTATAGGAATTGCCGGTAAGGCCGACAAGACGGTCCTGTTCCGAGAGGATGTTGTATTTCAGCCCGTCAGCAACCACACCCTGCTTGGTGCCGTATTCATATACACGCTGGAAACGACGCCAGTTGTACTGGTAGTCGAACCATGTCCCGGCGGGCACGTTGAGCGTGGCGCCAGCCAAAACGGTAGTGGCGAAAGGCGAAGCCTCGATGTCCGGGGCCTTTGGGCTGTGGGCGTTGATGGTGCGCAGTTTCAGAGTCTTAAAGAAGGCCCCGTACTGTATATCGCGCAAGGTGGCCGGCAACGTCACCGTGACAAGCTTGTTGTTGTTGCTGAATGCGTTCTCTCCGATGGAGGTCAGGGCATACTTAATCCCTTCGTATACTACGGTGTCGGGAAGGTTCACTTCAGTAGGGTTGGCGGCGTCGGAGGCGGTGAGCTGTACGGTGTGCTCTATGGCCGACAGGACCTTGTAGCTCAGACCCTCGCTCTGGAAGGTCTGCGCCGAAAGAGTCAGTCCGCCCAGCGTCATCAGCGCTGCAATGAGGTACTTGCTTTTCTGCATATATTATTGTGTTATGTTGTTGTTTCACTTTGCTCGCAAATTTATCCTATATTTTTTCCTTCCTACCACTATTCATATCCTGCAATTTTACTATCTTTGCAAAATGAAGTGTACTTATAAACTACTGCAACGAGCCCTAACACACTGATATGCACTATGTTACCTCTCTCGTTTAAGATGCGGCATATGGCGGCAGAAGTGGTGGCAAAGACCTGCCGCGCTCTCGCTGTCTTTTTGTGTTTACTCCTTGTCTGCGCATGTCCCTATCCCCTGAGAGCCGACAGAAGCGTCTCGACAGACCTCAAGTGCCAGTATTTCCTCAACAAGATGCAAAACGAGAAACTGCCGGTAATGCGCAGGGTGCCATACATAGATTCCCTTGAGCGGCTCGACCCTTCCTTCGCCTCGCGTCACCTGAACAAGAAAGGTCATCTCTATATGAAGGCCACACGCTTCAACGATGCCCTGCGCTGCTTCGAGAAATTGGCGAAGCAAAAGAATCTCTCTCTCGACGAACGTCTGAAAGCGTTGTACTGGCAGGCATGGTGCTACAATGCCACCGCGCAATATTCCAAGGCGTTGAACACCGTACTCAATATCTTTGCGTCCGAGAAACCTGACTCTCTGTGGTACCACGATGCATATTCCTATCTGCTTGTGTACAGAACTTACGATTTGCTGAGGCAGCACAATATGGCCGAACGCTATCTCGTCAAGGCCGACAGTGTGCTTAAGTCCCGATCTCCAAAGTCTAAGAAATGGGGAGATCTGCATCTTACGGTGGAACTATACAAAGCGGCTCTCTACCTGTGCCGGGGAAGGTATCCCGAGGCTTTGGCGCAATGCAGGAAGACACAGCAAATGGCTGTGACTCCCCTCGACAGACAGATGGCCGACATGAACTTCGCTTATCTGCTGGAATATATGGGCGAACCGGCAAAAGCGGAGGAGCTGTACAATCAATTCATGCAAGAGAAAAACGAGGATATAATCTATAATATCAATTATGAAAGCGCAATGTTCAACTATGCCCTGCTGTTGTTGAAACAGAAACGATACAAGGATTCGGAAGCGATATGCCGCCGACAGATTCCGAACACTTTCATCACCGGCCAGAAGAATACCCGCGGACTGCTGTATGAGGTGTTGGGGCGCGCGCTCGACGGTCAGGGAAAGCATAAGGAGGCTTTCGACGCTCTCTTTCTCTCCATGTCCACGCTCGACTCAGTGCGCAACGAACGCAGCACGGATCTTTCCGATGTCACCGCCGACTTCGAGATTCGCATGGCGGAGCTGGAACAGTCGCGTCAGTCATCGGGCAGCAGGGTAGTCTATTGGTGGGTGATAGCGGCTTTCCTCGCGGTGATTCTCGGTGCCGGAGTATATAGCGGCATAATGATTTGGCGGCGCAACGAACGCAAGCACAAGCATCGTGGAGTCATGCTGCAACGCTTCAGCGATGCCGAGCTCAGGCATTGCCGCCAGGAATCTAAGACAGGCAAGGAACTTGACGAGGCAAACCGCCGCATTGTGTCGCTGAGCATGAAGAAAGCGGAGGCTGACGGGATGCTCGCATCGGTGCGCGAGATTACGGCCGAGACAGCCTCTTCACCCCGCGAGAAGTTAAACAAGATTCGAACCCTTTTGCAGGCGATTCCGATTTCCGACCGTAACTGGGAAGTATTCCGTACCCATTTCGAGAAAGTACATCCACACTTCTTCACCAACCTCAGCCAAAGGCATCCGCATCTGACGCAGGGCGACCTTAAGATGGCGGCGTTTATAATAATGAACATCTCCACCAATGAGATAGCCTCTTTGCTGTGCCGCTCGCAGCGCACCGTAGAGTCCGCCCGCTACCGCCTAAACAAGAAACTATCTCTCAGCGACGACCTCTCCATGGCCGAGTATCTCCGCACTTTCATGCAGCAATAGGAAGGTGACCTTAACTCTCCCATTTCCTAAAACTATTTAAAATCCTTGCCTCTCGTTTTTCTCCTCTTTAATGCACTTTTATCAAGTATGGTTAAATCACTACCTATAGCGTTAAGTTATACTTTAGACGATTGTCCAATAAATCAAATCACAAAATAAATAAGAACGCGAGTCCGGGATAAGAAACGCCCTGAAAAAATTGAATCAGCTGCCGGATAAAGTCTCCCGTGGATTTTGGCGTTAGCGACGGATTTACTAACTTTGAGGATATAATGGCCTATGTTATATGGACCGTGGCGGCGTCCTCTCTCGTGGCGCTCCTGAGCGTGGCGGGTGTGCTCGTGTGGCGTCGCCGACGACGGAAACGCGCAGAGGCGGCGACGGGGAACAGCGCGGACGACGGGGACGCCTGCCTGCCGGAACTGAACCGCGAGCTGACTTCTACGGCGCTCCAGCTGGCCCGGACCACCGAGGCGCTGCGCACTATCCGCGACCATTTCTGCGACGACAGCGCCGACACTGACGAGAAGATGGAGACACTGCGCCGCGACATCCTGGGCGTTCGGCTGCAGCAGGACGTCTGGGAGACGTTCGACCGATATTTCGCCCGGATGCATCCGAGATACGTGGCGACCCTGTGCCAAGCACACCCGTCTCTGACCACCGGTGAGCTGAGGATGTGCGCCTTCATCGCCATGAACCTGTCCACCAAGGACATCGCGTCCATGACCAACCGCTCGACACGCACCGTCGAGGCCACGAAATACCGCCTCACCAAGAAGCTGAACCCCTCCGAGCCCCTGGGTACGTACCTCCACCGCTTCCTGTAACCGGGGAAATGCACCGCCTGACCGGGAACGTCAAACCTCTACGGAGAAATGCGGATAAGCATAAAAATCCCGGAAGCGTTTTCGCTTCCGGGATTTTTGTCGGAGCCGCAGCGGTGAGATGCAGCGGCGGGCGCCAGGGATATGGAATCCCCGGATAATGGATTAGCGTACCACGCGCTTGGCGGTGGTGGCGGTGCCGTCGGAGTAGACGGTGCGGACGATGACAATGGCTCCAGGTGCCGGGCTGACGATACGGGCGCCCTGCAGGTCGAAGTACTCGGTGCTGACGGCCTCGGGGGCATCGATGCCGAACTCGTCGACTCCACTGGTGCGGTTGACGGTCAGGTTAAACAGGCGGGAGAACTTGCCGTCGGCGCTCTTGACGCTGATGGTGGCCGGGCCGAGCTTGACGGGGTATACCTTGCCGGGGTCGCTTACGGACATGCGGAGACCATCGCTCAGCTCCCACTGCAGGCCATCCTTGGGATAGCCGACGTAGAAGACGTCGTTGACGTTGGAAGCCTTGTCCTCGGCCTTGGTGAAGGCCATGGAGATGGCCGCCAAGTCTGCGGCGTCGTTGCCCACGAGCCAGTTGAGACGAGGGAGCATGGCGCGGCCGAGGGTGTACTCGTCGCCGAGTTCCACGGTCTGCAGCTGCTGCTCCGAGCGGCCGCGGCCGGACGGGTCATAGCGGTAGACGGTGGTGTTGACGTCGGAGTTGTAGTAGATGTTCTTCCAGACGACATTGACGCCGGAGTTGCGCACGTAGAGGTTGGCGCTTACCAGGTCGTCGCCCTCGCCGGTGACGGTGAGGCGGCCGAAGGTGAAGCAGTTCTCCAGGGGTATGTCGGGAGTGCCGGTGCTGGCGGCGGCACGGCCAATCAGACCGCCCATGTTGAAGGGGCCGCTGAGCTCGCCCATGGAGTAGCTGTTGTACACTGCGGCTGATGTGACGGTGTAGCCTATCAGGCCGCCGACCATGCCGTTCTTGTTACCCGAGGTGGGAAACTGGCCTGTGGAGGCTACATCGCCGAGGTTGGCGCAACGGTCGATGGAGCCGCTCTGTAGACCGGTGACACCGCCGGTGCCGTGGCCTACGGTGGAAACGGTGCCTGCGTTGAGGCAACGGGTGGCATGGCCACGGGTGACGCCTGCAACACCGCCGACTGCCATGTGCGACGAAGTGGCGGTGGAGAAGACATTGCCGTAGTTGATGCAGGAGTCGATGGTACAGCTGGTGTTGACCTCACCTGCCACGCCGCCGATGTAGGAGGCGAAGCCGTGAATCTCACCGTAGTTGACGCAGCGGCTGATGCTTACGGGGAAGTCGGTCTGTGCGCTGGAGGAACCGGCCACGATGCCGCCTGTCTGGCTGGCGCCGGTGGAGGTGATGTTGCCGTAGTTGACGCAATCCTCAACGGAGTTGCCAGGCAGCAGTCGGCCCACGATGCCGGAGGTGTAGCTTTTGGAGGTGATGTCGCCGTGGTTGGAGCAGCCGCGGATGTAGACACCCACACCCTTGGTTGTGGTCTTGCTCAGGATGCCGGAGAAGTCGCTGACAGAGGTTGTGGCAGCCTTCAGGTCGGCATAGTTGTGGCAATCCTCGATGCGGGCGGTGGTGTAGGCCTGCCCTGCGATGCCGCCCAAGGTGGAGGTTACGGTAAACTTGGCATCCTTGGTAGTCTTACATCCGCGTACGGTGGTGTAGAGGCTGGCCACGATACCGCCGTTGGTGGTGGTGCCGCTGATGGAGCCTTCCATGGTGCAGTTCTCAATCAGGGCGTCGGCGTATGCGTAGGAGACGATGCCGCCGTTATTGCCCGTCTTGGCCGTGATGGCACCCTTGAAGGTACAGCCGCGCACCACGCCGCCGGCATATACGCGTGAGGCGATACCGCCGGCATAGCCCTGGCTGACGGAGGCGATGCTGCCAGAAACGGTACAGTTCTCGACGGTGCCGTACAGGTCGCCGACCACGCCGCCTGCGTATGCATAGAGGCTCATGGAGCCGTCGAGGGTCAGGTTGCTGACGCGGCCCGAGGAACCGATTTTGCCGAAGAAGCCCATATAACGGCCGGGATAGCCCATGGGGTGCGGCTTGGAGGCGGTGTTGGTGATGACGGTATTCTCATACTTGTAGCCAGAGATACGCTTGCCGTTGCCGTCGAAGACGCCGTTGAACTGATGCGCCTGCCCCTTGGCGATGGGGCTGAGGGTATCGGTGGCGGCGAAGGTGATGTCGTTCATCACCTTGAAGTGGGTATTGGCATAATCGAATCCGGTGGCGTAGATGAATTGCGACAGACGGTTGATGTCGTCGACAGTCTTGATCTGATAGGGATTCTGCTCGGTGCCTGCGCCTGCGAAGAGCACGGGCACGGTCTGAACCGGGAGCAGACGCGCGGCATTGGCTGCGGTGATGCTCAGGGTGTCGCGGCCGATGGTGTTCCCCTGGGCCGGAGTGACGTTGAGGCTGCCGCCGCTGACGCTGAAGAGGCTCTGGTCGGCCTTCAGGGCGAAGGTGAGGCCCTGAGCGGGCGAGAGCGGAGTGTTGCGCTGCACATTGGCGCGTGTCTCGCCCGAGGCGAAGGCCACGTACATGGTGCGCAGGGACTTGGCCAGAGGCTCGTCGGCGAATGCCTTGAGCACGGGATAGGCGTTGGCTGCGAAGGTCCACTTGTCGGCGTCGGGCAGAGAGGCGGGAGCCTTGCCGGAGGTGAGCTCGGCGGTGCTGAGGGAGGTGAAGCCGGGACGGCCGGAAGAGAGGGCTGCGCCGGCCACCACTACGGACCCGTCGAAGAAGTTGTTCTCACCCTCCAGACGGGTGAGGTTGCCGGCCATGGCACCCTGTGTCGGGTCGGTGAGCCAGCAGTTGACCATACCGGTGTTGATGTTGCCGCGCAGGACGGACTGGTTGCAGACGCCGATGATGCCACCCACCTGACGGGCACCAGTGACGGTTCCCTGGTTGAGGCAGGAGATGATGACACTGGCATCGGTGTTGGTGCCGCCTGCGATGCCGCCGATGGCATTCTGGGTCTTGGAGGTGATGAAGGCATTGAAGGCCGAGCCGGTGACGTCGGCGTCATTCTGGCACAGCTCGATACGGCCGGTGTTGGCGCCGGCGATGCCGCCTGCATAGACGCGGCCCAGGGTCAGGGCACCCGCGTTATAGCAGCCGCGCAGGGTGCCGGTGTTGAAGCCTGTGATGCCGCCCACATAGTCGGTGATGGCCGACTGCGGAGCATAGCTGCGGCAATTCTCGATAAGGCCCATGTTGTAGCCCGAAACGGAGCCGCCGGAGCCCCAGTGCGAGAAGCTGCAGTCGGAACCGATGTTGAGGTTGCGCACCACGCCGGTGGCCAGGATATTGTTGAACAGGCCGGAGTAGGTGTATGATCCGTCGGTTGTGGCCTTGCCGTCGCCGTCGAAGGCCACGGCCTGAATCTTCAGGTTGCGTATGGTGTGGTTCTGACCGTCGAAGATGCCGCCGAAGCCGATGGCGGGGTTATAGCCTGCACCCACGCCGCGGAAGCCGGTGGCTACGGCGAAGTCGATGTCGCCGGTCATGCGGAAGTAGTCACCCTCGTGAGGCTGCTGATAGGTGGCCACAGCCTCGTGGAGGAGGCGGAAGTCGGCCACGCTCTTGACCAGGTAGGGGTTTTGCTCTGTGCCCTCGCCGTCAAAGAGCTTGGGCACTACGGCCAGGCGGTAGATGCGCACGTTGCCACCCTCGCGGGTCTTGGCCACGACAAGAGCGTTGGCGTAATGGTCGCGCACCGAAAGGGTGGAGCCGGAAATCTGAAGGGCTTCGGTGGCGTCGACGTATGCGTTGGTCTCGGTATCGACGATTTTCCACTCAATGCCCTCGGCCTGGGTCAGTGCGGCCGGGCTCTTGAACTTGGCGGAGGTCTCACCCTCGGCGATGGTCATGGCTACGCCGGAGAGGCGCACGGCCACGTCGTCGGCTATGGTGCGCAGGGTGGGATAATGCCCCTTGGCTGCCTGCCACACGTCGGCGCTGAAATCCTTGGGGAGCTGTCCGGAGGTAAGTGAGGCGGTGGAGAGGCCATACTTGCTGCCGCGCAGGCCGAGCACCTGATAGTCGGTGTAGCAGTTGAAGATGCAGGCGCCGATGGGGTCGAAGCCCTCGCGGTAGTAGGTGGAGCCGAACACGCCTTTGTCGGCCACTGCCTCGGAGGAGATGACCTGAGCGGAGTTGTAGCAGTTGCGCACCTCGGTCTGATAGAGCATGGAGGTGCCGGAACCGGTGGAGTACTGATAACCGACGCTGAGATAGCCGACGATGCCGCCGACCATTTCAGAGTTACCGGACTTGACTACGGTGCCGGCGTTATAGCAATCGGTCACGGAGCCTTCGCGCGACCAGGCCACGATGCCTGCGGCGGGGTTGTCGGACTCGCTTCCGGCAACGCGCTTGGCGCTGATGGAGGCGGTGTTGAAGCAGCGGGCTATGGTGGCGCCGTTTGCCAGCAGAGCGGTGATGCCGCCCACGTTGGCATAGCCGAGGTTGTCGCTGACCTGACCCTGCACATAGCAGTCGGTGACGGAGACAGGGAGCATGACGTTGGCGCTGTACATGACGGTGCCGGCAATGCCGCCCACATATTTATACATGGTGCTCATGTAGCCGACGGCGGCCAGGTTGGCGTTGACGCGGCTGTGGCTGATGGAGGCGTAAGCCTCGCCGGCAATGCCGCCGACGGTGCCTCCGGAGGTGATGGTGCCGGAGAAGGAACCCTCGCTGACGGGTGCCGAAGACCAGGCTGTCAGGCCGCCCGCGCACTCGCCGCGGCTGGTGACGGTGCCCTCGGCCTTTACATTGGTCATGGTCGACCAAGACTGGGCAGCCACGCAGGCGGCATAGCGCCCGGTGGTCTCGACCTTGACGTCGGTCATGTTCAGGTTGCTGATGGTGGAGCCGGGGCCGGTATAACCGAACAGGGCGGCCTGCATGAAGCCGCGTCCGTTGACCGTAAAGTTCCTGATGGTGTGGTTCTTGCCGTCGAGATGTCCGGCCCAGGGATTAGCCTCGGTGCCGACGGGCACGAATGCATAGCTGAGGGCCGACCAGTCGATGTCGCCACCCAACTCGTAGTATGCGGATGCATAGCCTTGGTCGCCCGCGTTGACCTTCTCGGCCAGCACGGCAAAGTCATTGGCCGAGGCGAGCTTGTAAGGCTCGGCCTGAGTACCCTTGCCGGCGAAAGTGACGGCATGGCTCTCTGGCCAGGCGGGCTTGAACGAGCTGGTGATGACGGTGTTGAGGTAGAAGGCTGCGGCGTAGTTGGTGGCGCCGCGTGCGGTGATGGCCCACGGTGAAAGGGTGAAGCCGCCGTCGGCGACCGACAGGGTGATATTGCCCTTGGTGTCGACCTGGGCCTTGCCGTCGGAGGTGTACTGCGCCGGGTAGCAGTAGAACTCGCCGAGCATGGGATTGGTGAAGACCTTCTGGGGGGAGATGAGGGCGGTCTTCTGCGGAGTCATGCGGGCGTAGAGCACCTCGCCGTAGCCGCCACCGGCCACGTTGTAGAGGGCCAGCTCTCCTGCCGAGGTCTGCTCGATGAGGGCATAGCCCGTCACCGTGTCATCGTTATTGGCACGGCGGGAGGCGTAGGTGGCGTTGCACGGCTTGATCTCGGAGCCGGAGAAAGCGTTGAACAGCGTGTTCTTGCGGTCGCCGGCGGGGACGAACAGGCCCCAGCCGCCCACGGTGATGTTGCCGGAGGCGTCCATCTGGCCCGTGATGGGGTCGAAGGAGTATATGATGGTCCCGTTCTGCTGCCTCATGGGAGCGATCCAGATTTCGCCGTAGGTCTTGTGGTCCATGACCTTTTGGGCCGGGATGGTTACGGCCCCGTTGTCGGCCACGAAGGCACGGGGGGCGCGGAAGCCCTCCTGGGAGCCCCAGTTGTACAGGTTCTCCAGGGCGATGGAGTCGCCGTCCTGCCTGGCGGTGACCTGGGCGATGTACAGCGAGCCGTTGAAGCTGTGGTCCTTGGCGATCATCTGCAGGGAGTCGCCGGGGATGTGGAAGGCCTTGCGCTGCAAGGGCGCGGCCGTGCGGGAAGTCTTGCCTGCGGCGAGGCTGCCGAGGCTGGCTGCTGGAGCCATACGGTCGGGCCGGGTGCCCTCGGGGGCATCGGCGAACTGTGTCAGGAAGCGCCCGGCGAGCTGGGCCTCCTTGGCGGCGAGAATCTCGGAGGTCTCCCTCTCGAGGGCTTCGTGGACAGCCCGGGTCCCCTGCCTTGCAGCAGGCGCCTGGACGCTGTCGGCGGCGAACGCCTTGGCCGGGGGCGACACGGGTAGTGTCGCCAGCGGGTTCGGGCCCGCAGCCAGGCATGGCGTGCCGGCCAATGCCAGGGCTATCACACTAAGATAGTGGTTTGCCATAAGTAAATGAAGGGAGGTTCTATTATTTGATTTTTCAGACTGGCGCATCGAGACAGAACCTCATT